>Ga0082335_1000026_pt1 | contig 510160 bp, 495 predicted proteins | sample Subgrocontami58m_FD_72375 | JGI IMG/M metagenome (GOLD analysis project Ga0082335, IMG submission 72375) | Subsurface groundwater microbial communities from S. Glens Falls, New York, USA - GMW37 contaminated, 5.8 m (SPADES assembly) (version 2) ... | reverse complement strand
CCACCACTACGGCTTTCCCGGTCGCCCCTGGAGCCGGAGCCGAGCGCGTCCTAATCTGCGCAGGAGCCTCTTCCTTCACAGCAGGCACGAACATGCTGATAGACGGCGTAGCGAGCGGCTCCACCGTAACCTGCGCCGCGAACGACCAAGTAATCGTCCGAGCCGTATCAACGACGCAATTCAAGCTTTCGCGCATTCGTTATGATGGGACGGCAGGAGGCGGCGCTAACACCTTCACCGGCGCACAAATCGGCACTGTCACCGCACTTACTTCAAGCGCCGCATCCATTGCAATCAATCTTGCCACCAACAATAATTTCTCCCACACGCTGACCGAGAATACCACCCTCGCCGCGCCAACAAATCCCGTCGCCGGACAGTCCGGTGTGATCGTCTTTACGCAGCACGCGAGCGCGGTAAAGACGCTGGCCTACAACACCTTTTGGAAATTCGCCGGCGGGACGGTGCCGACTCTGACCGCGACTGTTAGCGCCGTGGACACATTTGCTTATTTCGTCGAATCAGCAACCCGCGCAACCTGCCAGCTAATTAAGGATGTAAAATGATAGTCGGCGGAATACCTATGCTGTTTGGGGGCGTTTCTGTACCAGGTGCGCCTACGATTGGCACAGTCACAATTAGCGGGCAAACTGCTACCGTCCCATTTACTGCACCGGTGAGCAACGGTGGGTCACCAATCACAAGCTATACTGCAACAAGTTCACCTGGGAGTATCACAGGAACGCTAAACCAGGAAGGTTCTGGGTCAATAACAGTGTCCGCATTGGTGGGCGGCACAGCCTACACATTCACCGTGACTGCAACTAACGCCGCTGGTACAGGTCCGGCTAGTGCCGCAAGTAATAGTGTGACAGCAGTTGCAACAGGACAACAGGTTTATACGTCAAGTAATACGTGGACCGCTCCGGCCGGAGTTACGAGTGTGAGTGTGGTATGTGTAGGTCGTGGAGGTGACGGAGGTGCTGGTAGTGCAGATACAGATGGCGGTGGTGGCGGTGGTGGTGGCGGTTTAGCGTATAAGAATAACATCGCGGTAACTCCCGGTAGTGGATATACGATCAGCATTACATCGAGCGCAACCTATTTTATATCACCAACTGAGGTACAGGCGGGAGCCGGGGTGGCCGGAACAACTGGCGGTAGTCAAGTAGCCGGTGGTTTAAAAATAGCTGGTGAAGGTGGTGCTTCCGGCGGTTCAAGTAGTGGCCCCTCTAATGGTTATGCTGTCGGGGGAGCCGGCGGGGGAGCTGGTGGATATTCAAATGGCGGCGGTGGTGGTGGCCCGTGGACCAGTGGTGGCTATGCTGCTGTTGGTAGCGGCGGTGGTGGCGGTGGTGGCGGTGGTTCCAACGCCGAAGAAAGGACGGGAGCAGGTGGTGGTGGTGTGGGCCTTTTAGGGGCAGGAACCACTGGTGGAACGTCTACTACCTATCAAGGAGGCCGCGGTGGGTCAGGAGGTGCGAACGGTACAGATGGCGCAAATCCGTGGCGCACAGGAACTAATGGCGGTAATTATGGCGGTGGGGCTTCAGGTGGGGCTGGTTACCAGAGCTATCCAGGAGGTTCTGGGGGTGCTGGTGCCGTCCGTATCATCTGGCCCGGAACAACCCGTTCCTTCCCGTCAACAAATACTGGCGATATGTAAACGGAGAGGGTAAACGGTGTCAGGTACCGTTTCGGTATGTTATCATGCGTGGATGGGACGCGCCCCTCGCATAGAGGTTGGAAATCAAGGAAATGGGGTCAGCCACCATTGTTTAATAATAGTTCGAATAATTCGTATTGAAGTCTGACTTCAATCTGGGAAAAGGGGGTCAGGTACCCTTTTCTTTTGTTTCGTAAGAGGGAAGCCGTATGGGGGAGACGCATGGGCCGTGAAAATGATCAAAAGATTCGGACTTGAGGCCACTATCCGTGCAACTGGAAGACCGAAAAAGGGTACCTGACCCCCTCCCCCTTTCTCCCCCCTTCTCCTTTCATATTTTATGGACGGATACAAATACTTGCCAATTAGTTCTTGTTTTACTATAATTAACATATGGTTCAAAAAAGGAAAATCCAAATTAACACTGAGTATGGCTCTTATATGTGTATTTTTAAAACCGATGGCGAGGGGGGGGTTATTGTTACTGCCCCAAGCGTCGAGGGGATGATTACGTGGGGAAAAAATTTAGAGCATGCCAAGAAAATGGCCAAAGAGTGTCTTGAGTTGTGTGTTGAATGTTTAGTTGAAAGACGACTTCATAAAGAACAACATCGTGCGACCCGAATCGCCGAACGTGCACTGGCATGAGCATTATACCAATCCTCACTGCTGTAAAACTTTTAAGAATTTTGGAGAGAAAAGGGGGTCAGGTACCCTTTTCTTTTGTTTCTGGAACTCCACAAGAAACGAGAAATGGGGACAGAAATGGGGACAGCCACCATTGTTTCATTGTCCATTGCCGCGCTTTATGAATTTACTTGAGGGTGAAACCCCCAAGATGGAAATGGAAATGGGGTCAGCCACCATTGTTTAATTGTTTATGAATAGTACACGTGTCAAGCACCGACGGAAATGGACGGAAATGGGGTCAGCCACCATTTATGATATAATGCACACATGCCAAGAATAGAAAGAACGGACATTGGTGATTATGTGTATCACATAATCAATAGTAGGAGATAATGGTGGCTGACCCCATTATTTCCATTATTTCATTCCATTATTTCATTATTTTGCTATTATTTTGTCTCCATTCCCCCATTAAAGTAAGTTTGCGCATCGTGTTTATACGAAGTATAATAATCTTATGAAGAAAAAATATCTTATAAAAACTAGGTATGGAGACTTTTACGCTCTCATTTGGTTCAGCGCGCGTGATAAAGTTTATTTTGTTTCTATCCCCGCCTTTCCTAGTATCCTTACTGAAGGGCTCTCTCTCCGAGAAGCAAAGAAATATGCCGGGGAAGTGATAGAGCTCCAGTGTCTTGCCGCTCTTGATGAGAGAAAAATTATTGTGGATGATACGAAGCGTGTACATGGAAAATTCGCTCGTTCAGGCACGTTTTCTGTAGTTGTATGAGCATTCTTCCTATTCTTACGGCAACAAAAGTATTGCAAGCTCTACTGAGGGGAGGATTCTATATTGTCCGTCAGGTTGGAAGTCATGTTCAACTAAAACACCAAAAGGATCCGAGAATCCTTGTTACTGTCGCACGCCACGGCCGTGACTTAACGCGGAGTACTCTCTCAAGTATTTTAAAACAAGCGCGCCTTTCCGTCGGTGAATTTCTAAAATTGCTTGGCCGCTGACATTTCTCTTTTATACAGAGGTGCGTCTTCCGAAGGGTTAATGAGGGCGGAGGTTAATGGTGACTGTCCCCATTACTCCCATTACTCCCATTACTCGGAACATCAAGATATTCCGCGGGCAGATAACAAACCATAAGCGGCGGCGGCCATAATTTTGCTTTCGTCGGAAACAAGCACTATTACCGAAACGACCGAAGCGGTGCTTTGTATAAATCCGTCGCGACCTCCCAAATAAAGCTCGTTTTCTTTTTCGTCCAATCTTACGCCAAATTCGGATAAATTTTCACACACTCGCGCCCTGATTTCCGGCGAACGCTCACCGATAACACCGGTAAAAACAATCGTATCCAAACCCTCTAGTGTTGCCATATACGCTCCTAGGTATTGCCTAATCCGGTATATAAACATTTGTATAGCCAACCCGGCTTCCGAATCTCCCTCTTTTTCAAGCCGAAGAAGCTCTCTCACATCGGAAGTTTTTCCGGAAATGCCCTTGAGTCCGGATTTTGTATTAAGATAAACGGACATTTTCTCCGGGCTAAGTCCCATGGATTTCTGCAAAAAAAGCACCGCTTCTGCGTCGATTGAACCGACACGGCTTCCCATCGGTATCCCTTCAAGAGGAGTAAACCCCATTGAAGTGTCAACACTTTTGCCCTCCACAAGAGCCGAGACGGAAACGCCGCTTCCCAAATGACAAACGATGGTTCGTTTGGAAACTCCTCCAGGCATATTTTTTAATTTTTGAACGGCTCCTGAAACCGATAGCCCATGGTAACCGTATCTATATATGCCGTAACTCTCGGAAACATCTTTTGGCAAACCGTATCGTCTGGCAACTTTCGGTATGGTTGCGTGATAAACGCTGTCGGATATCCCGTAAACCGCGGATTTTGGCAAAAGATTTTTTATTTCTTTCAATTCCAGAATAGTCGGCCCTACGTGAATCGGTTCTATTTCCGTGGTGGACTTAAGCCTTTTCAGATATTTTTCGTCGATTATCTTGTGCTCGGTGAAATATTCTCCGGGAGCGACAATGCGTAGGGCCACGGCTAGAGACTTTTTGTCGGTGTCAAGCAAATTGCGGTCAATCAAAAAACCCAAAACATAAGAAAGCGAGGCCGAATAATCGCCGCTGTCTATTTCGCGTTTTTCTTCCGAATCGCCAAAAACGAGAAAAACGACAAATTTTTCTTTTTCGTTTTCAAAATGCGCGGAAAAAAGACAATTATCTTTTTCATAAAGAGCGTATTTTTTGGAAGCGCTGCCTATGTTTATGGTGAGAATCATGGTAATTAGTTTGTAGTTGGTAGGTTGTAGTTTGTAGTAATTTTCAATCAATGATTTCTATTCGTATCATTCGTGTCCATTCGTATATTGGCGTCGTGTGCTTTTAAAACGGACCATCCCGTTAGAGGCAGGTCGCGGTCGGCCCACTCCTGTATGCTTTATATTTGTAATTTGCCAAACTATTTTTCATAAATATATTTTAGTTTCTACTTTATACCGTGACCGCGGCCTCTAACGGGACCACTTCCAATTCTCTATTTCCTCCGGATCAACGCCGTTTTTAATAATATATTCCCTGTGCGCGTGGAGCTTTTCGTCGTATTTTTGAACAATCTTTTCCACCAGATTCGACGAAACGATACCGCGCTTCTCTAGAGTCTGGAAAATTTCCTTAACCAAGTGATATCTGCTGGTCCCGTTCCTCGCCTGCATGTCAAAGGGCGTTGTGGTTCCGCCATTTTCCATATATCCGTGAACCGAAAACCGTCCTCCGTCGCCTTCACGGATGTGGTCAAAAAGAATTTGCTTCAATGTTTCCGGATATCCGTGAAAATTGAAAATGACCGGCTTATCTTTGGTAAAATAATCATCAAAGCCGTGAAGCGGCGCCTGACATTCGGAATTTCCCAAACCCAATGCGGAAAGTTCGAGTATGTTCACAAATCTTATTTTAATATTCGGGTCCTCTTTTTTGGCCAAGTCAACGGCAGCAAGCGCTTCTTTGGTCAAATAATCTCCCGCCGAAGAAACCACAATGTCGGGATTGTCATCGCTTGCAAAATCCCAAATCATCAGTCCTCGCGCGAGCTCCTCTTCGGCAAGCGCGGGCGTAAGCCAGCGTGCTTCGTGTGTCTTGCCCGCCACTATTACGTTAATCTCGCTGCGCGATTCAAGCACCCTTTTCAAAACAGCAAGCGCTGAATTACCGTCCGGCGGAAAATAAACATGGATATAACAACCGTGTTTTTCCAAAATATTATCAATGAAACCCGGATTTTGGTGAGAAAAGCCGTTGTGTTCCTGGCGCCAGCCGGGTGAGGTCAAGATATAGTTGAGCGACGGCACTTCTCCCCGCCACGGCGTTTCTCTCGCCACTTTCATAAATTTGGCGTACTGGTCCACCATACTGCTCGCAATCTGAATGAACGCTTCGTACGAAGCGAATACTCCGTGCCGGCCGGTAAGAACATATCCTTGAAGCAACCCCTGGAGAGAATGTTCGGAAAGCATTTCCATGACACGCCCCCCAGGCGATAAATCTTTATCCCATTTTTTTATCGGCCACTGAAACGCCCTAGATGTCTCCTTGAAGACTTCGTCGAGTTTATTGGAGTAGGTTTCATCCGGCGACATCAGGCGGAAATTGTTTTTGTTCATAGAAAATACTTCTTTCAAATACTCTCCCGCGCGATGCATACTGCTTGACCCGTGGAGCCCGGGAATATTCACCTCCTTTTCAAACAACGCGATGTCCGGAAGTTTGAGCGGTTTAGTGACGGGAGAACCGCCGCGAGCATGACGGCTGTCGCCCATACGAAGTTCCGGTGATGGAATAAGGGATTTAATCTCCTCCGTAAAACCGCTCTCGGGCGAAAAAAGTTCTTCAAACTTATACGAGCGGAGCCATTTTTCAAGCGCCTTAAGTTCCACCTTGCTTCCCCTCGCGTTTGGAGCCACAACTTGGTGCGCCAGAAAGTTTCCTTCTATTCTTTCGCCATGAAGTTTTTTTATCCCCGTCCACCCTTTGGGTGTTTTCAAAATTATCATCGGCATTCGCGGAGAAACAACTTTTTCACCACCCCGAGCTTTGTTTTGAACCGCGCGAATTTCTTGGTAGCATTTTTCCGTCGTTTCGGCCATTTTTTCGTAAATATTTTTTCCTTCCACAAAATGCGGAGTATAGCCGTAACCGCTAAAAAGGTCTTTCAGTTCTTTGTTGCTCATCCGCCCAAAAACAGTCGGTCCAGAAATTTTATACCCGTTCAAATGAAGTATCGGTAAAACCGCCCCGCTTTCTTTCGGACTTACAAATTTGTTCAAATGCCAAGCGGTGGCTATCGCTCCTGTTTCGGCTTCCCCGTCGCCGACCACGCAAGCAACTATCAAGTCAGGATTGTCCATAACCGCGCCGTAAGCGGTAGAGAGAGAATACCCGAGCTCTCCCCCTTCCAAAATAACCCCGGGAGCGCCTGGGTTACTGTGACTCGGAAATCCATACGGCCAGCTGAAATTTTTTACCACATACCCTATCCCCTTTTCGTTCTCCGTAGCTTCCGGATAATATTTGCCAAGTGTTCCTTCAATGAAAAGATTGGCTTGAAGAGCGGGAAATCCATGACCGGGCCCCAGAATAAAAAGCATCTCGGCCCCGCGCTTTTTAATCAAGTTCTGCAGATTAGCGTAGATGAAGTTGACCCCCGGGCATGTCCCCCAGTGGCCCAAAAGACGGGGTTTTATGTGTTTTGGCTCAAGAGGTTCGCCAAGCAGAAAATTATCCTGCAAATAAATCTGGGCCGCGGAAATAAAATTCGCGGCGCGCACATATTTTTTAATCACGGGAATCTCGTTATCCATAAAAAGTGGGTGTGTCGTCGGTATGATAGAACTTACGCGGTTGGATGCAGTTCGAGGCGAGAGCGAGGCTTGCGACCAAAATGTATGTTTATACATCGCGGGAGCAAACGAGCGAATCAACGAAGAAATGCGCCGACTGCGTAAGTTCTATATGATATGGAAATTATACCACGCTGGGAAAACAGCGCCATGAAATGCGGATTACTTTGAGACTTGTCGGATTTTTGCTATTTTAGATATTTCTTTTTCTTCAATTTTTCGGGAAGCAAGTCTTCTTTTGTGTATTTCTCATACCCCTTTCCATAATTTAATTCTTTCATGAGTTTTGTTACCGGATTTCTGATTTTAAGAGGAACGGGGAGATTGCCGAATTTTTTCACATCGGCCACCGCCTCTTCCATGGCGTCATATGCTCTTCTGTCTTTTTTGCACAAAGAAAGGTAAGCTGCGCCATGAGCAAGATTGATGCGGCATTCCGGCATGCCTATCGTTTCCACCGCCCGAAACACATCGTTCGCAACCACTAAAGCGGTTGGCTGGGCAAGTCCGATGTCTTCGCTGGCGAATATTACCATCCTTCTCGCGACAAACTTCGGGTCTTCGCCGGAATCAAGCATCCGCGCCAAATAATATATGGCCGCATCCGGCTGTCCGGCGCGCATGCTTTTTATGAAAGCGCTTATGGTATTGTAGTGTTCCTCCCCCTTTTTGTCGTAACGCAAAAACTTTGACTGAAGAGCGTTCTTTAAATTTTCTATTGTGATTGTCCCGTATAATTCGTTTGTGTTTTCAAGTAGTGAAAGAGCCTGCCTTGCGTCGCCATTGGCCATAGCCACGAGCCATTCCAATGCGTCTTTGGAAATTTTAATTTTGCTTCGGCGTAAAATCTCTGTCATGTCGAGATCGGAGAGCGCTTCGAGCACAAATACCCTGCACCGCGAAAGAAGCGCCGGAATAACTTCAAAACTCGGGTTCTCCGTGGTCGCCCCGACAAGCGTCAGCTTTCCTGTTTCCACAAACGGTAAAAGATAATCCTGCTGAGCTTTATTAAAACGATGTATTTCATCTAAGAAAAAAACTTTGGGCTTGCCGTTGCTGTCGTCGTTCAAAATGGAACGAACATCATCCTTGCCGGCCGACACCGCGGATAATTCGTAAAACTTGGCTTCCAAACTGTCCGCGTAAATGCGCGCCAGAGTAGTTTTGCCAACTCCGGGCGGCCCCCAGAGTATAAAAGAGAACAGGTGCTTTTTTTCTATGGCTATCCGAAGAGGTTTGTCAGAACCAACCAAATGTTCCTGACCGATAAAATCGGAGAGTTTCCTTGGTCTTATTTTTGAAGCCAGCGGTTCGGACATTTTGAAAGTATACACCAACCGCCAAAAACCAGTTTGTTTATTATTCGTAACTGGGAACGGCCTTTCTCCACTTCAAAATTTGAGGCAAAACAAAACGGTCCAATCCGTACCAGCCGGCCGTCCGCCAAGCGAGCATAAGGAGAACGCCGAGCAAAATCATTACGGGATTTATGGAAACCGTGCCGGCAAGCATAAAATTGTAATTCATAAGCACGCCAAAAAACGAAGAAATTCCGACTAAAAAACCGAGAATAAGCGCTATACCTACCGCAATTTCTCCAAAAGTAACAAGGTACGAAAACGCGACCGTGTGCGACAAGGCGAAATGCTCCACGAAATATCCGTACCATGACGACACGTCGGGATGATCTCCGGACATTTTCTTTAGCGCTCCTGTAAGAAACCCTTTGACCGCGGTTCCGGCCTCTGGACCTATCCACAACGGGTCGGTAAACTTATGCCAACCGGCCAAAATCCATTCGTAACCCAAATAAAGTCTGACCAAAAGCCAAAGAGGGGCCAAGCGAGTATCGGCAAACACAAACTGCGCGATTTTAGATTCCGGTAATGTTGTGTAAGACATAACTTTTTTCGAAAATTATTATTATTCAATAAAGATAACACAAAACAATTGAAGTAAAAACTTTCCAAGGGGAGTCCTTGGATTAATAAACCCTTACTTTGCAACGTTTGTTTGGAGAGAGCTGATCTCGGAAAATAAGTTGACAACATATATAAGTATCATATACAGTAGCTATATGAAAATAACTATGGGAAATGCCCTCTTGGTCCTCCCCAAAAACACATGTGGAGGGTTTTCTCGTGTCTAACTTGCCAAACAAAGAAACAGAGAAAAAGATAGCAACCAAAAAGCCCTTCACAAAAATGAAGGGCTTTTTAAGGAGCTGTTCTTTGTTGTGTTTTATAGGCGTTGCCACCGCCTTACAAAAATTACGCCGAATTTGAAATCGGCGCGCCAAAAGCGACTGACTCTGTCTTGAGTCCACGCGTTACCGCACGTGAGACAAAAGACTTAGTCACCGCCCCCACAAGGGGCGGTTTTTATTGTCGACATTACGGCAAACGCACAAAAATGCTATACTCGACAAACTTATGGAAACATCTTCAAAACCGGCATTTCCCATGCGAATAAACAAATACCTGGCTCACAAGGGTTACTCCACGCGGAGAGATGCCGACAAGCTGATAGAAAAGAAAGTTGTTTTTATAAACGGAAAACCGGCAGTTTTGGGCGACAAGGTCAATGAAAAAGATGTGGTGGAAGTCAAACGCAAAGAAAAACCGCCAAAATATTCTTATTTCGCCTACAACAAACCAAAAGGAGTTGTCACTCACCCCCCTCAAATGGGCCTGCCTGCCGCGACACTGGGCTCTGCGGCGAAGGCAAGTGAAAAAGATATCGGGCACTCGGTCAATATCAAAGGCAAGCATGTTTTCCCCGTCGGCCGTCTGGACAAAGATTCAAGCGGTCTTCTTGTCTTGACCGACGACGGCCGAATCACCGACCGCCTGCTTAATCCGGAATACGAGCATGAAAAAGAATATCTCGTTACCGTTAGAAATAACCTGCGACCAAGTTTCAAAATGCACATGGAAGCCGGTGTGGAGATAGAAGGCTATCGGACCAAAAAATGCAAAGTAAGCATTCTGGGCAATAATAATTTTAAGATGATTTTGACCGAGGGCAAAAAACATCAAATACGGCGAATGTGCGCCGCTTTGCATAACGACGTGACCGACCTAACCCGCGTCAGAATTATGAATATTCGCCTGGGCGCGATGAAGCCGAACGCCCACCGCGAAATCACCGGCAAAGAACTAGAAACATTCTTAAAAAGTATCGGCCTGTAAAAATTGCTTTCCCCGCTCGTTTTCTCTTCATTTCTCCGCCGCATTTCTCAACCTTAATATCAAACTAAACTATTGTCTAATTCGTGAGAATTAGACAATAAGGAAACAGCCAAAGAGCCAAAAATATTTTAAGTCAGAGGGTAACGATAATTCTGCGGACCGGCTCGATAATATCGTCCGCTAATCTGTAAAAAACTTGAAGACTTCTTTGTTCTCTCTCGAGAATACCGGCAGAAAACAACACCGCCAAATGTCGGGAAGTTGATTTAAGCGAAAGTTTAATTTCGCTCGCAATATCCCCCACCGATGCTTCTTTTTTCTTTTTGATAAATCTAACTATTGAAATACGGCGACGATTAGCCAGCGTTTTTAAACTCATTTCTAATTCTTTATCTTTCATATATACTTATCTTACTACTATTCTCTTATTCTCACGAATTAGACAATAACAATAAGATTTTTAAATTTTAAAAAACTTAAGTGTCAAAAAGAGTTTTATAAATAATTTTCTATCTGGTTGATTTATACCCGCCGGGAACACCGTCTTTGGATAAAACAATCTGCCACAATTGGATATTTCTGGCACGAAACGACCCGGCGAAAGAAAGGAGGTAGTAGTTCCACATTCTGCGGAAACGCTCGCTGTATTGAGGGCTTATTTTATCCCAATTGTCTTCAAAATTTTTCTGCCAAGCCATAAGAGTTTTGTCGTAGTCCGCCCCGAAATTGTGCCAGTCTTCCATGACAAAAAGTCCTTCTATGCTCTTGCCTATTTGTTTTACTGACGGAAGCATCCCGTTTGGAAAAATATATTTTCTCACCCAGACATCGCCACCGCGCTTGGAAAAATTATTCCCTATCGTGTGGAGCAAAAACAATCCGCCGTTTTTTAAATGTTCGCGCGCCACCTCCATATAAACGCGATAATTTTTGTATCCGACATGCTCAAACATTCCCAAAGAAACAATGTGGTCAAATTCTCCCTCTATTTCCCTGTAGTCTTTGAGCAAAATTTCAACCGACAGGCCCTCGCACCGCTTTTGGCCAAGCGAAACTTGTTCTTTTGATATGGTCACCCCCACCACCGACACGCCGTATTTTTCCGCCGCGAACTTGGCAAAACTCCCCCAGCCGCAACCTATGTCCAAAATTCTCTGCCCCGGACGAAGGCCCAATTTCCGACAAACCAAATCGAGTTTCGCTTCCTGCGCTTCGTCAAGGGTTTTCGCCTCCTGCCCTAAGCTTGCTTGTGGTGAGCTTGCCGAACCCGTCGAAGGACTCCAATACCCGCAAGTATAAACCATTCGCTTATCAAGCATGGCTTCGTACAAATCATTGCCGATATCATAATGTTGCTCCCCAACCTGAAACGCGCGCGTTCTGGATTGCATATTAAAAATAATACTTCCAAAACCCCGTAGAGCTTTTCTCCATTTTGAACCGACTTTTTCGCCAAGTCGCGCGCTTAAAACCCTCGCGAAAAACTCGTCCAGTTTTTGAGAATCCCACCAGCCATCCATATACGACTCACCAAGCCCAAGAGAACCTTCCAGCAATACTTTTTTGTAAAAACGCTCGTCGCTTACGGTAATGTCCCACGGACGATTGCCGCTTATTTGAACGTCAGCAAGAGCTAAAATCTTTTGGACTTCTTTTTTAAAAATTGACGACATTTCTGTGTATAATTAATGTTTTCTAATTTACATCAACACCGCTAGACAAGCAAGGGATGTTCTAGGGATATTCTCGCCTTTTGCGCTTCGGATTTGTTATTTCTTATTTATTGTTAGTTGTTTATTGTAAATTATCTCAACGCCTCCCACATCCCCGGATCTGCTCCGCCGTCTATTTTGAAAATTGAAACTCCCCGCACTCCTAATTTTCTTGCTAAATCAACCTTGTCTTTGATGGCTTTAGCATCGCTCCACCAGACTATATTTACTCGGCCGTTTATGGCGGATGATGGCGCGTTTTGGGCTACGGTAGAAGTGGGCAGCGCTTGCGCGCCTCCATCCCCCGTGTTGGCCGAAGGGGCGGTTGTGGTAGGCGTGTACATAAAGCCGATTTCGTTTGAACTGTTCCTCTTCGGAGTTATGCCAAGCGAAACCGCCAAATCAATGGCGTATTTCGGATTAAGCGCCCATTCCAAATCATAGCGATAACCGTATTCGGAAAGTTTCGTAACCCTATATTCATAACCGTAAGTGGCAATGCCTATTGATATTTTATTTTTGGAAATAGTTTTTGAAGCAAGTGTAATTGTTTTTTCCACCCAAGCCGGATCGGCCACCGGAATATACGGCGCCGTGCGCGCCCGATTCAAAACAATGTCTATGGTCCCCTGGTCGTAAGTCATAAACCGCACGCGGTCGCAATATCTATTGATAGCCGCAAAATCGTTGGCATAGCGAATGTCTTTGGGAATATTATCGTAGCGGGAATCAAGCGGGGTGCGGGCTTCAATCGTGCACATAACCCACTTCTTTCCCATTCTCTGATAAAGACCCTTTAGAAAAGTGGAAAAATATTGTTTTGTCTCGGCTTTTTTACCCTCAAAATCTATGTCTATGCCGTCAAACCCTTTCTCTTTGACCAAAGCGGTAATTTCGTCTTCAAGGGCGATGCGGGTTTTTGTGTTTGAAAGAATACGATGAATTGCTTCGGTGTTGCTCCACATTACCGTAGGAATTACGCGGATTTTTTTCTTCTTGGCTTCGGCTATCAAGGTCGTCCACGGCTCCTCGTCCATCTTGGCTGTGTCGGCCAAGGTGCCGTTATTTTTCATCGTATAACCAAACGGATTTATTTCCGTAAAGGCGTCCATGTGCGCGAGTGCCTCGGCTGTGCCGGTGGCTTTTCGCCAATACGGTATCCAGCCGGAAACTTCAAGCGGAGAAACAGCCGGTTTTTTGACAACCGCGCTTTTCGCGGTGGCCGCGTCGGCTTCAAACGCCAAGCCGAGAAACGCAATCACTGTAAATAATTTCAAAACCAAAAATTTACTCATTATGTTTTGAGTATATCAAATTGGTACGGAAGACAAAAAATGTAAAAAGAAAACAGGGGGTATAAAACCCCCTGATTGTTCACTTCGCTACTCGCCGCACATATCTATCCCCGACCGAAATCGTCACGGTGCTTCCGGCCTTCCACGAAACCGCTTTTTCGACTATGCCGTCGGAGAAAATATATCCTCCATCGGGCATTTCCGAGACCGCGGTAAGCGGACTTTCCGGAGTAACGCGCCCGGTTACAATACTTGTTCCGGTATTCGGCGATGGGAAAGGTTCCCGAACCACGAATACGAGTTCATCGCTTTCGTAAGCCGGCGGATTTCGAAGCCCGTGAGAAACACTTCTCCCCACTATGCCTTCAACCATCGCCGCGACGGACTTGAGCCAGCCTTCACAACCGACGCCGGTTGAAACGATAATGCCGCTTGAGGACTGGCGCTCGCTTCTTCCGTCGAACGATACCTCGTACCTTGCAGACACCTGGTCGCGCCGACCGATAAAGATATCGTTGATGCCCCAAACCACGCGTTCGCCGTCGTCAATTGACGCTTTTACGAAAGGCAGTTTCTCGACTTTGAGCGGGCCTTTTTCCAGTTTCCCGAGAATTGAACCGACATCTTTTGGCTCAAACACCATCAGGTTGCCGGTAATCGTTTTCGGGTCGGGATTAACGCCCACCACAAGCTGATCGCCCGTGTATTTCGCCACATTGACAAAGAGACCATCGGGGCCGCAAACCACGATAAGGTCTTTCTCTCGAAAGAGAAAGTTCGGCAAATCTTCGCGACTTGCGATTGTTAATTGCATGTCGTTTGAGATCTGGCTTCTTATCGCGGAAAGCGCGGCCTGATATGCTTCGTCTTCTCTTTGATATGGAACGATTGACTGCCCCCGCGACTCGAGGGCAAAAGCCGCCGCACTCTCCGTCATGTGCTGGCGTTTAAGCTCCTCGAGCCGGGTCGGTTTGGTAACAAGGACAATTCTGTCCATCGCGCCCTCACTTCTGCCCGACAGCGGTTAAAAACTCCGAAGTAATGGCCAAGCTGCCGAGCCGTCCGGTTTTTGCCGCTTCCATAATCGCCGCGCCAAGCAATTTGCCGGGGTCGACTTTTTCGAGCGGAGCAAGACGGAGCGTAGTTGCCGCGGCGTCTGTCGCGGCTTCCGCCTTTTTGTTTTCATCCTGGAGAACGAGAAGCGCTTTGCGCTCTTCTTCCATTTTCTGAAGAGTTTGCGCCTCGTACTTTTTGACTGCGCGCGCGTTCACGGCTGCGGCCATTTGGCGGTCATGACGGGCTTTGTCGGCGTCGGTGATTATCGCTTCGCGCTCGCTTACGCCGATCGACGCTTCAATCTCTTCGTCGTTCGGCTCGATTTTTGCCACCGAAACGGAAACGAAGTCGACACCATAGCCCTTGAAGGACTCGTTGTTGCCCATTACCGCCGTGATGGCGTCTTCGAAATCCTTGTTGGCTTTGACCGCGGCAATGACCGTGGTACTGCCGGCCTTTTGAAGAACCGGCGCAATGGCCTGCTCATTGACGACGGCGCTAAGCGCTTCGTCCCACGGCTTCGGGTATGAGCCGCTGCCGATATCGACGGTGAAGTCGAATTTGGGCAGAGCTTTGTCGGGCACGAATGTCACCTTGATGTCGCCGGTCACTGTAATCGACTGGTTATCGGAGGTGAGGGCGTCAATGCCAAAAGGGATGACTCTTGGCGTTGTGGGGACTACCGCGACGGTGGAAAACGGACTCACAAAACCGCTCCAGGCTAGGCCCAGGTCGACGGTCTTGCCGCCCTTGATGACAAATACACGTCCCGTTGCGCTTGCTTTTCTGAATGTCAGATTCATGATTTGCTCCTTCTCTTGGTTGGACTGCTATGGACCACAAAAACAACTAGAACCTGTGCGGTATTTTGTTAAGGTACATCGTGTTTACTCTACACTAAGACTAAGTGTAGTCTAGACACCTTGTGTTGCGAAGTCAAGCGTCAAAAACAGTCGGAATACACTTATTACTTCTTGTCAAATTTACCTTCCCTACCGCGCATAACCTAGCATATCTATTAAAAATGCTCCACCCTGGGGTGGAGCACGAATTGAAACGAAATTATTACACCATTACATCGGTCGAAACGCGTTCTTCGTTTCCGAAAATGCGAGTGTAACGTTCGATTTCTTCTTTCGGTCCGGTTGCTTTTTTGATGTTGTTCGAAAGCTTAACGCAGGGCCGGCCATTCGCCGAAATTACCTTGCAAGCCATCGAGAACGGACGGAAATTAACATTGTCGGTGTGGCAGTTGGTGAAATCGTTCGTAAGAAGCGTTCCCCAGCCAAACGGATGAGGATGGTCGTCGCCGAAGAAGCTGTCGATGCGAATCATGGAACCCACATCAAGGCCGTCGGAGAAAATCGTAACGCGCTTACTGGGGTCGGTATGATTTTTCCTGAGCCAGTTTTGGTAACGGCAACCTTCGACAATCGGATCGCCTGAATCCTGGCGCTGCCCGCGCCAGTCTAGAAGCCACTTTGGCGCATTCTCAAAAAACTGCGCCGACCCGTATGTGTCCGGAAGAAATATCCGCAAACCCTGGCCGTACATTTCCTGCCAGAGCTCGAGAACGCGATACTGCGCGCTCCGCATTTCATCCTCGGAATTCGCCAGCGCCGTAAGCACCATTGGAAGTTCGTGGGCATTGGTGCCGATAGCATCCAGATTGTGATGGAAAGCCATCCAGGTATTGGAAGTACCGGTGAATTGCTCGCCCATCATTTCCTTGCAAAGCCCCAGTACCCATTCCTGCCAGAGAAAGCTGTGACGGCGCCTTTGTCCGAAATCGGTAAAACGGATGCGCCCGCGAGAACGAAGCGTCTCGAGCTTGGTGTAAATGCGGGACATCGCTCTGGCGTACACGATTTCGAGTTCATGCTTCGGAATCTTCCGCATGAGCGCCCGATAATAAAGCTCGGAAACTATTGCCAAACCGATTGTTTCCCAGACGGAGGCGTTTGCCCACGGGCCGGTAAAATCGATGGAAAACCCGCCTTCGGTTTTGTTCAATTGATACGATGGCAACTGAAACGACTTGAGGAAGCCGAGGTAATCCTCTCCGAACATATACTTGTCGTAGAGGTCGATGCCGCGCAGGTAGTAAAGATCCGTTTTTTGGAAACGGAGCCCTTGTGCGAAATCGAGAGAATTGTGCAACTCCTCTTCGTCGATGACCGACCAGACGGGAATGTCTTTGTCGCGGATGATAATCCGAAATGTAACTTCCATGTCCGGAAAATGCTTATGAATCAACTGCCCCATGGTGAACTTGTAGAAGTCAGTGTCCATAGGTGATTGCACCGGTGGACGAAATTCAGCCGTACTCATACGCAGCTGTTCAACAAAATCATTTGGTCTCACGTCTTTCTCCTTGGAAAAATTATCGCCTAAGCGCATACTGGTTTAACTGCGAGAATTTCATTTATTACAAAGAACGAATTTTACCCAGCACCTAGATTGCTCAACGCTTGCGCGCAGTATGAATTCTGATTTCCTAATCACATGGGTAACACCCTGTGGCTAGGTGCTGGGCTCACTCTTTAGGAGCGCCCGAGAACGAACTCGGGCACTCCATAAAGGGGAGGAAGCAACTATCGCCTCCTCCGGGGAAAAACCCTATGTCAAAAATTTCTGCTTCAACTTTCTGTAGGCATCCGTGAAATACGCATCACCGATAAACTCGCGATAGTCGAAACCAAAAGCGCGACGCGAAGCGAGAAACACCGGCGGGGTCTGCGCATGCTTGAAGCTCGTATGAAACTGGCGCCAGCACCATTCCAGATTTTCGATGAAAGCCGTCTTGCTCCCGCCGAGAAATCGAAATAATTCCTCGACCGCTTCTTCCGAACACCCTAGGTCGCGCTCAAGAGTTCCTTCCATATACGAGTGTAAAATCCATTCGGGATCACGCCTTTGTTCCATAAACGCCTGAAGCAGTTTGTCGTGATACGGATAGTAAATCGGATCCCCTTTGCCTTCGTCGACATTTTGCTCGCTTGAAAGTTCAGCCGACGGACGGAGACGAATCACCTCTTCGGGAATAATTTCGCGCCCCGATACCAAATTACAGAAATACGCAAGTTCGTAAACTTGTCCTTTCCAGAGATCGCCCAGAAACGCCGCCGCTCCGGCTCCGTCGCCATAGAGCGTGAAATAATTGAGCGCGATTTCAGTTTTATTGCCAGTCGCGGCGAAAACCCCGTGTTCCGCCTGCGCGACAAAAGCGAGTATTCCGGCGCCGCGGATGCGGGCCTGCTCGTTTTCAATCGCAAGCGAAGGCAAATATCGGTACCCGGCCTTGTTCATCGCTTTTCCGAATTCTCCGAGGATATCTTCTATCGGCATGACCTTATACTCAATGCCTAAATTTCCGGCAAGCTCGAGGGCCAAGCGTTTGGTGGTTTCGGAATTGAAACGAGTCGGCATGTTGATGCCTAAAACCCTATCTTTACCGAGCGCTTCCACCAAAAGCACAGCTGTCACTGCCGAATCTATGCCGCCGGACAAGCCGACAACGACTTTCGGAAACGGAGCGAAATACTCGCTCATGGCACCAATCAAAGCGTCATGGATTTCCTCGATTTCAGCCTTCTTTTTCTTCAAGCCTGATGAGACGGGGATGTCGTTCAAATTGAGAACCGTAAGGTTCTCCTCGTTGTCTTTCGCCCGCCACAAAATACCGCCGTCATTCGCCGTGACCGAAGAGCCTCCGTCGAACCACACCAAATTCTTGGCATTGTTCTCTAGGCCAACTGTCGCGGCGTAGACAATGGGCATTCCGCCGTCACGCGCTCTTTTTTCAAGCATCCGTTCGCGGGCTCCGCATTTCCCCGTCGTCCAAGGCGAACAGGAAACATTAATGAGTATCTCCGTGCCGTTTTGCTTGTAGATTAAGGAGGGTTTAATTTGGTAATCATCCTCCCAGAGGTCCTCGCAAATGGTAAGGCCACAGCGGAGAACTTCTCCGCTTTTGCTTTTTATCCAGAAGGGCTTCGAGAGTCCTTCTATCGTCAATCCTTTTTCGAGAGCAAGCTTTGCCGCCGGATAGAAATGACGCTCGTCGTCAAAGATGCGATATTTCGGTAGATTCGTTTTGGGCATAAACCCAGAGAGAACACCGTTTGAAACCCAGTTGCTGTTTTGGGCGACACAGACAGCATTGTACTTGCGCGCCCTGCCGTCTTCGTTCTTGCGGTTCTTGTCAATAACGAGAGAGCCCCAAATTACGGCAATACTTTTGCTCGCTTCGCGAATCGTTTCGTTTGCCATGGCGATTTCTTCGATAAAACCTTGGTCTTCGAACAAATCCCCAAGCAAATATCCGGAAGTCGAAAGTTCTGGGAAGACAACGATGTCCGCCCCCGAATTCACGGCTCCTAGAATAAGCTCGAGGATGCGCGCGAGATTAAGCCTGATATTGCCGGGCACAACTTTCATTTGCGCAATGGCGATTTTCATAATTATCCTTTTTGACGTTTAACAATGTGAAGAACTTTTTTCCGTCCCATAGATTGTAATTTTCTATGAGGCGGACTAATCTAAAGCCAAATTTTTTAGCTCCACATTAGTAGCTCGGTGTCGGGGCGGTAAACGCCCCGATACCGAGTTTTTGTTTCTCTGCAACACTATTTCTTTCTGGCGGAACTGGCGGAATCTTCGCAACCCGCCAATATTGCCCCTTTAATTAACCTGTCACGTTTCTGTTTTTCCATGCAGACTTCCCGGATAAGAATTTCACCGAGCGGACGGTGGGACGGTATCAGCTTGTTTCTGATTTTCGAGACCTTGACCCACGTGAGCCAGTCGATATCATCTCCCGGCTTTGGGTTCCCATCGTAAAATTGGGCCTTAAAGAAAGAAGTCACGATTCCGTCTCCACTTCCGCGGTAACGGTAGTCATTAATCCTGCTCGAACCCATAAAGAGGAAGTTGCCGATTACGGCATTCTTTACTTCCTCGCTGGCTTCGCGGCGGGCAGCTTTTTCAAGCGACTGGTCCGCAGGATCAACGAAACCCCCGATAAAACGGAGTTTCCCGCCATCTATCATCTTGCCCCCGAGAAGCACTTCATCGTCCCGTAAAATAGCCACGTCAACGGTCGGGTATGTTACGGGGTGACGATTGGCTGTGACATAAATCGCGCCCTCCCGGAACAATTTGCTTCCCTTGGGAACTTTTGCAATATTCTCGCGAAGCGATGTGCCGGAAACCGCGCTTACGCTCCGCACAAACTTGGTCGGAAATTTCCCGACATAAGCCCGCACGAAACTGTCGCGCGAACCATAGAGCACTGCCGACTGATTAGGAAACGTGTCTTCAATCAGATTATCCAGACGTTTGCACCAGGCACAATTCGACGTGTGGTCGAAAATCGGACGAATTACCGCTCTTGGGTAGAGCTTTTGAAGCATTGTCCGGCGAAGTTCGTAGTCAAGCGGGTCGCGCTTGGTTGGTTGTCCGGCCCTACTGCCGATAGCAATAATCACTTTCTTGTGTTTTCTATACACCTCATTTAAAAGGTGTCTGTGCCCGGCGTGCAACTCCGAAACCTGAAATCGGCCAACGACAACGCCGACAGCCGAAGATCTTTTGCTTTTCACGGTTGTTGCTCCTCAAAAAAGGAAGCGGGTTAATATAATTTTACTCAAAGAACAAATTCTCAAGGAAAATCCGAAACCAAATTCGGGTTCTCCATAAAGAGGTCGTGCCAATCGGAATATTCATTCCGCGACACGGCCGATTACTAATTGGCAATCTCGTACAGTCTCGTCGCAAACGATTCCATCTTCTCGCGGCCGATAAGCACATCACGCCATTCCGGCGGAATACCCATGATACCGAAGCGCGCCCCGAGAATGCCGCCGGCAATTGCCGCGTAGGTATCCGTATCGCCCCCGACTGAAACCGCTTTTGTTATGCCGTCCCGGAAATCAACTGCTGTAAGCGACACCCATAATGCAATCCGAAACGACAAAATGACGCTGCCGGAGCGCGGCCAAATTTCTTCTTCGCGCGGCTCCGATACGCTCGTTTCGAGAATTTTGTCCATCCCATATCTCGCCGAGTCTACATGTGAAAGTATTTCTTTCGTCATTTCCCACGCGCGGCTTGGCGGTAACTCATCAAGGACCCCCGACACCAAAATCGAATAAGCGGTGCAAGCGGCCAGAGCGAACGGGTGCACATGCGTAACCGCGGATTGCCGTTGCGCTTTTTCAATCAAGTTATCGACATGCCCGCGGTAACAAAGCGGTATGGCAATGCATCTCATCAGACTTCCGTTTGACGGCACGCTGGGAATTTCATCGCGCTTAAACTTCCCGAGCGACTTGGCGTAAGTTAGTGGAGCAAGCGCTTTTCGCAATGTCCCCCCGGAACCATACGCCACCCCGTCGGTAAGAATTGAATTCCTACTGTGGATAAAATCACGCAAGCGATTATAGAGGTCTTCCGGATCAAATTCCGGATGCTCAATTAGGCTTTCTGCCAAAGCCGCGGCAAGCTCCGAATCGTCGGTTGGCTGGCCGGCATACATCTGGCGAACCTTACCCCACGGGTCAGCGTAATCAAACGGCACAAGACCGCCACGGCGCAAAAGATCCGCCTGAATTACCGATGCTTTTTGATTCTCGTACGGAGCACCTATGGCATCACCGGCCAAAACACCGACCATGGCGCCAAGGTACCGTTCAAGTTTCGTAATGTTCATAACGCCTCCAAAATGGTTGTGTGTCACAAGCGCAGAAACAAAAATATTCAAAGAACAAATTCTCAAGGAAAATCCGAAACCAAATTCGGGTTCTCCATAAAGAGGAGGAGGCTAGCGGGGCTAGCTCCTCCGAAGTCCGTTAAAAACGGATATTTAAGAGAGCAAATTGTTTTTTTCGAACCTTACTTACGGCGCGGCGAACCCGCCCATGGCCGTCTGGCTGAACGTCTTCCCGGCCTGCGAGGCGCGAACGGCGGACTGCGAAAGCATGTTAAACGCTCTCCTGATTTCGCTCGGACTGTTCTTGGGCGTGAGTATCCATTCTTTGCGGATACCCATTTCCGTAAACACCGTTTCGAAATCCGTTGAGCCGTCGCTGATACCCATACCGGCAATGATGTGATTCTCGCTCCGGAGCATGTCCAGCACGATTTTTTTCACATCGGCCGCCGTCTTGCCGCGATGCCACTCGTTGTTGCCGTCGGTAATGATGGCCGTCACGGTGCGACAAGGAATGCCGCTATCCTGGAATTCCTGATTTTTGGCGATTACCGCCAGAAGAACTTCCCACGCCTTATTGTAAAGCGGAGTGCCCCCTGTCGGATTGTAATTGCCCGTGTCCATACGCGTCGCCTTTTCGACATGCGTGTACGGATAGAGCAAACCATCGTTCATGTAGGTGCACATGGCGAGAATGCCGTCTTTCTGCTTCGTTTTGGTGAGCGAATCGACCACCATGTTGTGGCCGTCACGCACCGCTTCCGTATTGCCCGAGATGAACCGGATGGAACCGGAATCATCGATGAGCGAGGTGAACAGAGTCACTTCGCTTGCTTTGACATCGTCGACCGAAATACCGAGCGCGGCGTTGATTTCATCGCCAACGTCGCGAATGTTTATGGCATTCAGCGCAGATTGTGAAATCGCGCCGTTAGCCAAAGCGCTCTTGAAAAGGGCTTTGGCATTGGCGCCGCTTGCTGTATTGCTTTGACTGGTCATGCTTGTTTCCTTCCGTTTGCTTGGTCATTGTTTCGCGCGGGGCGGATGCCCCGCGCGATAACTCTTCTTCCGGCTTACTTCTCGTTTCAGAACTCCGGCCACGAATCCATCGAGTCGGTGCTCTTGACCACATGCATGCCTGCATCGGCAAAACGCTTGAGGGCGTCTTCGGCCTCTCGGGTAAAGTCGGCATAGAAACCGCCTTTCCCATCAGGCACTGCGACGGCTGACATGCAGTCCGACATCACATACACCTTCTTCGCCAGCGCCGGATCCTTGGCAACGATCTCTGTAAGGAGGTCGTCGATTGAGGACTTCACGCAATGCGATGCCGCCTGTCCGGCGACAACGACGCGGTCTGCATTCATCAGAACGCCGATGAAACGGCTGTTCCTCTGGGCAAACGCCCCCTTGCCATCGTGGCGCGTAAGCACTTCCGGCCGAAGCACCGAATAATTCTCGGTCAGGGGATTGCCCCCTTTGGTTTCGGGAGTGAATGCCGAGCCACGGGCGAAGGAATGGAACGCGCAGGCTTCATGGAGAAGCCCGACGAGCGCATGTCCTTCGGTGCCGAGCAGGCAGTGGAACGGCCAGATGTACAGAACGTACTTGCCGGACTTTTCGAGCTCGGAGCAGTAATAGCGCGCGTGCTCAGAAAGCCAGACATAATCGAGTTCGAGCGCCGCGGCCGCCTGAGGCGAAACGCGGAACTTGCCCGAATCGAGATCGGCCGTCGTAATCACCGTGTGTGGCTCAACCGTCGAGCCGTCCGCCTTTTCCCAGAACGACTGGAAAAAGATTTGGAACGGCACGTGCGTATCAAGCGTCGCGGTGATTTTCGAAATCGAGCTCAAGTTGCGATAGATGAATTCCGCGGTTCGCGCGGAGTCTTCGATCGCGCCCTTGCCCGAGCGGCCGCCGACATACAGCGTTCCCATCGGCAGGCAGAAATCCTGCTGTTCGTCGATCAAGAGCAGATGCACTTTCTTGTCGTCCATGACCGACGGCCGGAGGCCGTATTTTTTCTTCCAGTCATGAGCCTCGACGAAAATCTTCGAGGCATCGGGACGATAGCCCCACTCTCCTGCGTTCTTCGGACTGTAGAAGGCCGGAATGGGCTCGTTTGACGAAGTTGCGGGTTTACGCAAAGTTGCAGTTGCGGTTTGCATGGTCACTTCCTTTCCCGGATATACCGGACTAATTGAACAACATTGGACAACTTAGGATATGACAAGCCGCCATACATCATGGCGCCTTACAACCATCAACCCCTCTTTCGAAAGGAATAGGTTGGATTCGGCATCCACAAAACGGCGGGTATCAGGATACTCCTTAACAACGCTTAGAGAATTGCCTTGTGGGGCTACTCTCACCACGCCATCGTCGGTGGGAACCAGAAGGAAATCTTGCGCGGCAGAAGCGCCACGAATCTTTCCTAGCCAGCTTCCATCGCCCGGCGTGCCTTCGGCTTGGCCTACAAGCGCGCCTCGTGAATCCACTGCGTAACAGCGGTTTACTGCTTTGCTGCCTTCCTGGGTCGTAGTGAAAAACCATGCCTTGTCGGGACCGAAGATACAGGTCGAATCGACCAATTGTCCGCGGATGCCCGGCAAGTTCACAGAATCATTCAGTCCGCGATGCCCGGGACGAAAAACAAAGTACATCGACAATTCGGCGGCCCGGTAAAAACCGAACCCCATTTTATCGCCGACCCAAAACAAAGTCTGGTTTGGAAGAACGTCTCCGACTTTTTCCCGGAATTCAAGACCCAAATCGCTTGAACTGTAGAACCCGTCCCCGTCGACGTAAAAGATGTTACCACCGTTCGCGTCGATTAAGGGAAGATTTCCGTAAGAGCCGACTGACAGTGTTGTCGGAGCTTTCACCCCTCCACTACTTTCTTCAAACACCAAACACTGTCCTCCGCGCGCGAGAAGAGTATCCCCTCCTCGTATGCGGAATCGAATGAAAGGATCAAGGGGCGCATTTACAACCACGCTATTACCTTCGCGCCTATACGCCTCGGACTCGTGATAGAGGTACCGCAAGTAGCCGTCTTGCATGGTGGCAAAGAGAATTCTTCCGGAAGTTTCGAACACTTTCGTGCCCTTCACTTTACCCATATGAACCTCTTTAACCATCGCTGGTGTCACACCGACACAATCGGGACATACTCCGCGCGCGTGCAACACGCCGCATTTCGCGCACGTCGTGAACCGTAAGTTCTCGACGAGAGAAAGCGGGGGCACCCCGCGTTTATCCTTCTTGAAAACCTGCTCAAAGTAATGCAACAGGTCGTCAGGCAGAATTTTGTAATGCCTGGCCGGCCGCGGATAGATGACTTCCGGTTCGAAAACCGTAATCCTCTTAAGCGGCCTCGCGTCGTGAGGAACGATCTTCTTCTTGTCGCTCGGGCGATAAACTCCGCCATACGGTCCGACATAAAGAAGCGACTGCATAAGCATGACGAGGTAAGAATACCAATCCGTGTCAGAACTGTGCGGTCGAACCATGATGGGAGATGAAGCCTTCGGGTCGCAGATAAGAGGGTCCACGAACTTAATCGTGAACATCCTTGCGGGAAAAGTCCCGAATTGCATACTGTCGGCATCGATGATATGAGCTCCCGTTCCTTTTACCAGAACGTTAAGGTCATTGAAATCGCCGATAACGACATTATCCCTGTGCTTATGAATTCCTTCCACCGTCTTATACAAGTCGATGAGTATCGAACGCATTGTATCGTCCGAGATTCCTTGCTCACGGAAACCCCGCTCGCCGTAGCGAAACAGAACTTCCGTGTCGTCGATGAAATTCATCACATACCCCGCGATTTGACCGCCTCTGTCCCGAATAAGTTCGCCGGGAACAGTCACGTGGCTGGGCAGGTTTTTGGGGAAAGACGGGAGTTTTCTTTGGTGCTCCGCGATTCTCCCTTTTGCCTCCCTTTGCAAGTCGGGGAAACCGGCCAAGTCTGGATGCGACGGCGTTTTGAAAATCTTGTATGCTTCGCCGCCTTTCCGATAAATGTCCGCTTCACCGCCCTTACCGATCACGTCTGTCGGCCGAAGATTTACCGTTCGACTGCCGATGAAATATTCGGGCATTGTCATTTCTCCTTCGAATTTTTTTGAACGACCACAATAGTCGTGTCGTCCGGTAAGAGCCCGATCTTTATCCTCGGCGCCCCGCTCCCTTGCTCAATCGTTTCAAGATTGGAGAGGGCGAGCCGCCTGCGGATATTATCCGGATTGGCCACATATCGTCTCTCTGTCCAGAATTGCGACAAAGGTCCGACTGTTTCCTCTTTCCCGGGTAACAGATTTTCCGAAACATTGATGAAATCCTTAACACCATCCGAGCCAATCAAAACTGACCCGACCCTGGAAGTCTCCATTTTCGAGTGGACAACAAAGTCCGCTATGGGGCGGTCTGGCTGTCCTTTCCTCGCATGGTTGCCGATGTATGGCGGCGCATTACCCGGGAACGGCGGTATCACCGTCGTTACTCCGTTAAGCGCCCACACGCCGTCCCCCATTGAGAATACAAACGTGTAATCGCGGTTCATCAGAATACCAATCACCGTGAAGAGCAGGTAATCCTCGATTGCTTGCTCGACCGCGTTGACGGAAAACGTATTATCCGCGAAAAGCTTGAGTTGAGAGACGAGAGTTTCTTTCAGATAATCAAGCATGGGCTTCGGGTCTACTTGAGAAGCCCCTAGTTTGGACGCCCGACGAAGCAATTTAACCGCGAGCTGTGCCCCGACCAATGCTCCGACTTCCGAATACGGCGACGAACCGCACCCGTCGCACACAATGGCAATCAGTTGATCGTCCTTGTGGTGCAAAGCAAACGCGTCTTGATTGTTACGCCAACCTGGCTGGCCTGGCTTCGTGTGGTCCGTGCCGGGAACTGACCCGGCCGACATGGCAAAATCGTCTCGTAAACCAATCATGAATCCCTCCAAAAAAGTAAGTTAACCTTTAACCTTTAACCGAAATACTAAAAAACCATTGAACTAAAAACTTTTTTGCTCTCTTGTCAAAGAACCTTGAGGAACTCTCTGTCCCTCGAATAAAGGTTTGTTTTTTAAGCCCTTATTCGAGAAACCGATAATCTCGTGTATTGTATACACTAACTGAAAACAAAAAAATTTTGACATTCAGACCTTAAACTAATCAAAACATGGAACTTGACAAAGCTACTATATTTGATGGGAAATTGCAAGCCCCCCGAGAACCCTAAAGTATCTCCACTATTTTATGCTTTCTGGTGGTGAATGAATATAACTCGGCCGGCCGGCTGGCTCCTCCCCTCTTTTGATGTCCGGTCTTTTTTACAAGCTTCAAGCTGAATATTTTTTTGCGGAAATTACGCTTGTCGAGCGAATGGCTCAATATCGTCTCATAGGCCGCCTGGAGTTCCCCCAAGGTGAATTCTTCCGGCACCAAATGCACGACAATGTTGGTGTACTCAAGCTTGGACCTTAGCCGTTCTACGGCCACGGAAATTATTTCGTCATGATCGTAGGCGAGTTTTGAAACCTTTTTCACCGATTGCCAGAAGGCATCGGCGCCTTCGCGGATACTGTTGTGCCCGGGATCTATTACTCCAAGATAGGCCACCGCCACCACTCTCCCGCGCGGGTCGCGATCAATTTTGCTGAAGGTCGCCAGCTGTTCAAGATACGCGTCCTTGGCGTTAATCCCGCCTTTTTGGGAAATAATTCGTCGGGCGGATTCTTCGGCGGTTTCTTTCGGGTCAACCAGTCCGCCGGGCAAACCTTTTCTGTTTACAAAATAGGGCGGGCGGTCAACCGGTATGAGAAGCGCCTTTAGGTCGCCGTCTTTGAGAGTAAAGAGGGCGACATCCGCCGCCAGAACGGCAAATTTAAGCTCGTGTTTGGGTTTATCCATAAGTGTTAGTGTATATGTTACCACATTTGTAAAAGAACGCTAATTTCTCCTACTTAGTGTAGTATATACACCCAATATTTTTTGTCAAGCTTTTGGAAAAAAGTTATCCACATGGTAGTAGAGATCACTCAACGCTCTGCAAGTAAATAAGCAAAACGTTATTCTCTATTCTAGTCTTTTGCAAAAGACTAGAATAAGAAAAATAGCAGACTACTCCGAGTGAGCGTTTCCCAAATTCCCTATTTCACATACCTATTGATGGCGCTTCTCAAAACATTGATGGGCACGGAAAACCCGATACTGTTGGAACCGAAGACGGTGGCGACATTAATGCCTATGGCTTTGCCGCTAAGATTAAGCAACGGCCCGCCGGAATTGCCCGGATTAATGGCCGCGTCCGTTTGAATAACATCGTTTAGTGTTTCTATTGAACGAGTGGTTGTATTTTCCGCCTGAATAGTCCGCCCAATACCAGAAACTACGCCCACTGAAACGGAGTTGTTGAATTTACCGAGAGCATTGCCGATAGCGACCACTGTTTCCCCGGCTTTTAGAGTGTTTGAATCGCCCAAGGACAAAGTGGGGTAACCGTTGCCTTCTATTTTTATGATAGCCATGTCATTGTCCGGGTCTTTGTAAATTACCGTAGCGGGTTTTTGTTTTCCATTTGAAAGAAGAACTGTATATTCGGCGCTGTCGTCAAAAACGACATGCTTGTTGGTCAAAATATAACCCTTGCTTGAAACGATAAAGCCGCTACCGGCGCCGACTTCTTTCTTCTCAACTCCTTTTTGCTGATAGACCGGAACCTGAATGCCAAAATTCTTGAAAAACGGGTCATTACCAAATGGATTCATGTAAGAAACTTGAAGTAAAGGAACTTCTTTTGAAATAACGATTGACACTACCGAGGGAATAGCTTTCGTCACGGTGTCGGTAAGCTCGCTTTGTTTTGATTCGCCCGCCAAAACTAAGCGCCGAAGGGTCTCGCTGTTTTTTTCTTCGGTTTCGGCAAGGTTTTTGACTTGGTTCTCAAGCGAAGCAAGCAAACCGGCGTTCTCGCCTAAACCTTGCTTCAAGCGGAAATTTTCCGCCGTCAGGTACGCAACCGAAGCGGCCAAAATTACGGCGCCTAATATGGTGGAAATTTGTTTTTTTGAAGGAAAGGTAATTTTAATCATATCAATATTTTAATGATTCCTTCTATTATGTCAAAACTTTTAGCCCTCTTGTGGCATTCGCGCAAAAAATCGCAAAAACAACCGGCGGTTTTCCGTTTGGTAAAATGAATAGACAAAAAACATAACGCCTCCAAGGCGGGCGTCTTACTTGCGTTTCTTTCGGCTTGCGAGCATCAGTTTCTTTGCCAGAAGACGCTTTTTCGTTTTTTTGGAATGAGATCTCTTATTTTTAATATCCTGACTTTCTCTTTTTGCCATGAAGCCCATTATACCCCACCGCTGTGATACTGCATAATTTAGGGCGATCCCTCAATTTTTTGGTTTAAGAAACATGCTCCCACTTGCCATCACGATAATTAGCCAAGGTATCACCACCATCTGGGATCCCTTCGTCATTAAATGTAATTGAATAAATCGTAGCGGAACATTGCGCGCTTTCGGGCAGTGATTTATCCCGATAGTTACGGTCTGCTTTCTGGCAGAAGTACAGAACCCTTGCTCCATTTTCTAAAACAACCTCGATCTCATATCTATATACCCCTCCTTCATTGCTTAATACGCGCATTTCTGTATGCTCCCGACACTGGAGGATGTTTTCAAAAACAGATTTTATTTCCTCTCTGGGAGGAAGCTGTTCGGAAATATTTCCTTGTTCGGCAAAATCGTTTTCTTCAGTCATTGGTTGTATTGTATCATGGGACTTTGATTCTTCCGCGGCAATCGGCTCCCCTGATTAAATCCAACTTCTTTTTTCCCCTCCAGCTCTTAATTTGAATCTCTCTTTTTAGAGCCGAGGATCTATCGGAATGTTGTTCGGTATACACAACTCTAACGACATTCCTTGACCTCGTGTAATGCCCGCCCTTGCCGCTTTTGTGTTCACTGAAACGACGCTCCACATTGGTGGTTATGCCTGTGTAAAGAGAGCCATCGGCGCATTTTATGATGTAGAGGAAATACATATTAATACAAGCTTAGAATCTCAGGCGCGAAGTTAGAGTCGTTCTAGAACTCCAAGAGGATGGGTAGATGGTCAGAATATATGGTTTTTAGTATCTTAGCAGACTTGATGTTTATATCAGACGTTGTAAAACAATAGTCTAATCTCCATTCTAGCTCGTCTGTTTCAAAACCATTGTAAGAGAAAGGTTTAGTTGTCCATGTATTTTCTTCCAGGGGTGGACCTGCATTTTCAAGATACTTTAAGATTTCGTTGATAGTGTAGGAACCCGGCAACGAGTTGAAATCACCAACAATAATAAAACTATCCTCTTTCCCTTTTAGAATACTTATTAATTTGTTCGTTTCTGCTTCTTTTGTCGAGGTCGGCACAAATCTATCCGTGTAAGACATGTGTGTGGTCGCCACGGTGAGCATTTTGCCTCCAACGCCTATTATAGTCTCCACATACACCCTTCCTTCTTTGGAATAATCTGGATTTTGTATATTTGGGTCTTGTGGTTCCTGAATGTAGTGAGAATCAGACCGAGTAATGGGATAGCGACTGAATATTCCGTTTCCATAACTTCTCTCTTTGCCGTTAGAAAAGTTTTTTTGAGCTTCTCCAAAGAAATGATTAAATCCTAAACCATCTGCTACATATTTCGCCGTATCAATGTCTTGATTATGATGCGGATGATTAATCGTCAATTCTTGTAGACAAACGATGTCGGGGTTTATGTCTTTAATTGTTTTTAAAATATTCGATATGTCTTCCTTATACCAAACATTCCATTGAAGTAATTTCATAAATTTAGTTTGCTGACTGACTCGGTCTAGAACCCCACAAGTTGAGGCCTTGTAATGATTCTTTGAGTGATTTCAGTATACCAAATTGAAGCATCTCAGTCTGGTCTCAATAGACACAATAGACACTATAAAAAGAGCTTGGAAAATGTCTGTGAGACCGGCACTGTAACTGGACACTTTTGCGCAAAGTTTCTGTTCTAAAATGAGTGGTGAGATTTTGTATATCAAAATATTTTGGTAATCAATTTTTTAGTTACTACTACATTTTTCTAATCTCTTCACCCTTTCTTCCACGGGTGGGTGAGTTGAGAAAAGAGACATCAAGAGCGGGGACCTATTTTTCTGGCACACAGTAGTGCTACAACTGCCATGAATCCTCCGAACAGATACAATTGAACAAAATCACTATCATAAGGGCGTCCGGTAATACCATCCCATACCAACTGTAGCGCCAAGGGAATAACGAATACCCAACCTCCATATTTGCTCCACTTATCTTCTTTAATTTTCAGCATAACATTATTGTTTAAGAATTTCTCCGAGACGCCTTATTGCCTCGCCGTAGCGCGCCCAATCGCCATCCCTTTGCGCTCGGAGCGCCTCCTCATACACTCCCAATGCTCTTCGTACGCGCTCCTCTATGTCTTGAGAAGGCGCCATTTGCGGCCTTACCGTTGCGGTCCCCCGCGATCTTACTCCTGTTCCGCCACCAAAGATTTTCGCCAGTCCCTCCTCCAACGTCTCTTCCATGGCAATCTTATTTTCATATGCCACAACCACCCGTTTTAACTCGGGAATTTTTCCGGCCTCGGCCTTAAGATAGAGTGGACGCACATACAAGAGCGATTCCTCAATTGGAATAACTAACAGCGGACCCTGAATGACCTGCGACCCGCCTTGGCTCCAAAGCGAGATCTGCTGGCTAATTTCGGAGTCCTGATTAATTCTGCCTATAATCTGTTTGGGTCCAAATACGAGCTTATCTTTAGGAAAACGATAGACCAGCAATTTGCCGTAGCTTTCTCCATCGTTACGGGCGACCACCCAGGCGGACAGATTGTCTTTTGCGCGTGGAGTAAAAGGCAACATCAAAACATATTCCTCTTTTTTCTCTCCCGGCAACTTCATAATAATATGTCGTGGTTGCATCGGAGGAATTACGCCCGCGCGAGATGCCCTTTCTCCTTCTACCGCAATGGCCGGAATTTCCCACTGGTCTTCTTTATTGTAAAAAATTTGCGGGTCATCCATGTGATAGACCGAATACGCGGCAGTCTGCAAGGTAAAGATATCTTCGGGGTAGCGCAAATGAGAAACAAGGCTCTTTGGCATTTCTGACATGGGTCGGAATGTTTCGGGGAAAATCGTGGCATATGTTTTTAAAATCGGGTCATCTGCGTCCGCCTGATAGAAAACAACACTGCCATTATACGCATCAACCACCACCTTTACCGAGTTTCTGATGTAGTTTATATTTCTGCCGTTTAACCGTATAGGTTCTGAGTAAGGATAACGGTCACTCGTGGTGTACGCATCGGCAATCCAATACACCTTGCCGCCGACAATGACAATATAGGGGTCTCTATCAAATGTTAAAAACGGAGCGATTTTTGCGACCCTTTCGGCAATGGTGCGGTAATACAGGATACGACTCTCTCTCCCTATGTCGTTGGACAAAAGCAGTTTGAGCGACTGAAATTTCACCGCGTAAAAGACGCGCCTTAAAAACGAATTTATCTCCACCCCGCCCTTGCCTTCATATGTTGCGTAGACATTTTCTTCGCCCTTGGGATAATCAAACTCGCGGGATTTTGTTTTGGTAATGACATAGTCGTTTGAAAGCTCACCGAAGTAGATTTCTGGGCGTGTAATTTCAAGCTCTTTAACATCTGATTTGGGCGGCAAGTCCTTAACAAACAAAACCGGCAAGCCTTCCGGGGTAACTTGGTTCACCGGTCCGGCTGCCACACCGTATCCATGTGTAAATGTCAGCCGTTCATTAATCCAGTTTTTATTCGGCAAGCTATCCGATGCCAACTCCCGCGGAGATAGCATAATCTGGCGAATCTCTCCGTCTATGACATAACGATCATTATCAACTTCGGCAAACTCGTAGTAGGTTCTGATTTCTTGTATCTGGGAAAAAGTTGATAAAAGAGGTTTTCTGTCCCAAAGCCGCACATTTTTAACCGTGAGATTATTGTTCGCGATATCAGACGCGGTGATGGGTTTATCTCCCGAGATTTCTCGCTCCTCTATTTTATCGAGAGCAAACGCCTGGCGGGTAGCGGCGATATTATACTTAATAAACGGCGTTTCCTTGACAAGCTCGTTGGGAGCAACTACCAATTTTTGAACAAGAAACGGAATCACCGCCCCTGCGAACCCTACGAGAACATACAAAAAAACTGCTCCGATAAGCGGCGACAACTTACCACTCCATGCCCAAAAGACGGCTGAAGCTGTCGCAAGCAATGCTACGGCCATTGAAATCCAAAGCATGAATATTCTCACGGTTGCGTCCGTGTATGTCGCGCCAAACACTAAACCGCTTTGGCTCGTGAGCAGCGTAAAACGGGAAAGATAGACACCGGCGACAATGGTTCCGAGAAAAATGGCAAGCAAGATGCCAAGATGGATTCTAGCCCCGCGTTCAATTTGCATTTGCTTAAGTAATCGCAAACTTGCAACATTAAGGCTACCTCGCAAAAAATATATCAACGTGCAGCCGATTAGCGTTAACAAAACGAGAAATTTTATTAGGCCTAAACCCGTCTGAAAGACTGGAAGAGAAAAAATATAAAATCCGATATCTTTATTAAAGATAGGGTCTGACGCGCCAAAAACCGCGCCGGAAATAAATTTCAGTACTTCTTGCCAATTGGCCGCCGCCGCAAGTCCGAAAAAGACCGCAATTACCACGCTTAACACAGCGGCCAATTTTTTAACAATGCGGCTGTCCAAATTCATCGGTTGACCGATTAACGCCTCCGGCAAAATTGCCGTCCAAGGAATCTTTGACCGTATCGCTAAAGAGAAGTTGATGAGCAAAAAAACGGCGGCAAAAATTCCCGCTGACGAAAATAACGCTATTTTAGCGATCAGAGACTTAATAAAAATTTGAGTATGGCCAACTTCGGAAAACCACCACCAATCAGTAACAAAGGCGACAATACTTGAAAAAAGTATAAAAACGACAAAAATTCCAATAAAGGAGATTCTTGTAAGATACTTTGGAATAGTCATGTGGTTATGATACTAGAGATAAAACGAAAGACCAAGCATAACGCCGATTATCGACAAAGAACTGTACACAAAAGTACAGCTGACACTAAATGCGAACTACATACCGAAGACCGAGAGTAAGGAGTTTGCATTCACGAAGCTAATCCGATGCGGACACTGTGGCTCTGGCATATCTGCAGATGAAAAGTTCAAGAAATTAAAAGACGGTGGTGTAAATCGCCATGTGTACTACTTTTGCACAAAAGCGAGGAATATTGATTGCAAGAATCCTGCTATCAACGAACCGAGTCTAATTGAGGAGTTAATAGGGCTTATGGACACAGTCAACATGGACGAGCTTGGGATACGAACACGGATTGAAGATGAGATTAAACGGTTCAACAAGTTCAAATCAGGAGTTCTTGGACATAAGCAAGATAAAATAGAAATAGATGTGGATGTGAAAAATTACACCAAGTACTTACTTAGAGAAGGGACACTGATTGAGAAGCGAGAACTTCTGGGATGTCTGCAAAGCAAACTGTTTCTGAAGGATAAGAAAGTGAGCTTAGTATAAAAGAAAAACCACCGATATCTCGGTGGTTTTTCTTTCTTGAATACCACACTCAGCGGGTATGCCTTTTTCAGAATAGGTTCCTATGCGTGTCAGTCACCTGACTTAGCATATGGCGTCTGACTGACTCGGTTGCGGACCCCACACCTTGAGACCTTGTAAGGGTTCTTTGGGTACTTTCAGCGTAGCAAATTGAGGCATCTCAGTCACCGATTAAACGAGGCAGCTCTGTAAATATTCAAGAGCTTTTTCTTTCGGGTTAATTGATATGATTTCTGATTTAAATCCAAAATATTTCAGTATCAAATCTCTTTCTTCCGGCGAAACATCTCCAAAATCTTTTATCGTCGTGGATTCGTCGGAAGCAATAAGCTTATGGTCGCCGTCTTTTCTCGTAAGCATTCCGATAATCTCCACCTCAAGAGTATCACCTGTTATATACGACCGTGTTGAAAAAAGAATAACGTCCACCTCATCTTTCTCATCTTTGTTTATCGCTTTCTCGATGTATCCATAATGAATCGGCATTACTCCGTCGTTCACGGAAATTTGATCTTTGGTCGGACCAAGGTCAATAAAACCGCTTCCATCATAAGCTATATGAATTCTTCTGTCGCACCCTTTTGGTATTTCAATGACTGCTTTATATTTCATAATTTTGATGACGCGTCTCGGTCACCTGACTTAGTATATGACTACTGCGAGACTTGGATTCGTCCGCAACTCTCGGCTCGGTCAAGATAACGTTTTTTAAGGATTCCTAATGTCTGTTTGTGCTCACCGCTGGGGCACTAATTCTCGAACGCGTCTCAGTCGCCCTAGTGCCGTGGCCCAAAATATAACTTATTTTCGGTTCGAATCTAAGACAGGCTCAAAAATCTAAAAATCCGCAAAGATTTTATTTGCTGTCGAATCTATCTTTACTTTCTTCCCATACGGTAATGGGAATTGCGGATCAGTATGACCAAAATCCATGTTTTGTATCACTGGCACGTCCTTGTTATGCGCTCTTACAGCTTTCAAAATTGAGTCGCGCTGTTCTTTCCTATACTGTGCTTTTTGTTCAACAGTATTTTGCTTATCAAACTCCCATGCTTTTGGTCTGCCAACTAAAACTCCTTTAACTCGCTCTAGTATTCCTCTCTCGCCAAGAGCTCGGTACACTCGAAACACATACTCGGCACTTGGAATTTCTTCTGATGATTCAGTAAACAAAATAATATTCTCAAATTCTTCCAAAGTGGGAATTTGTATGCCGTGACGGAGCAACTCATCTATCGATTCAATACAACCTCCCCACGTAACACCTTCAGAATTAACACTCCCATCCCAAAACCAGCCATCGTTTTTTTCATAAATGCGCTCCCTTTCTAAATTTTCAATTTCATTCCAACTCAATCCTATATCGTTGTATACATCACTCGCGGTAAGTTCAAATTCACCTTCTTCAAATAGAGCTTTCTTTAAAAAAGAAACCGTAAAGTCATCCATTCTTTTCTGCATGGCAAATTGTGTGAACAAAGATGCGCCGTAGTACGAAGGTATACCATGGAGCCAAAGAAAATTCGCGAAATGCGTATTGTCACTGAACCCAAAAAATGGTTTCGGATTATTCACAAAAGGTTCCTTAGGGAGGTTTTTTATATAGGTCACCTGATCATTTCCACCTAACGAAGCGATAACGGCTTTAATTTCCTTACTCTCAAAAGCGGCGATCAAATCACTAGTCCGCTCTTCCTTTGACGCACCAACTTTCTTAGTAGCAGGAAATTCTACGGGATCCAATTCAAAAACTTCTCTGAGACGTTTAAGACCGAGCTTATATACATGCGGCCACTTTCCTGGCGCTGCAAACGAAGGAGACAGAATTGCCACCTTATCTCCTCTTTTTAATTTTTGTAGCTTTTGCATATTTATAAATAGTATCATTTCGCCAAGTGTGTCAGTCGCCCTAGTGCCATGGCTTAAAATATCATTAATTCTCGGTTCGGGTCTTAGTCCCATTATTTTTTAAAAAATTCCCTTTCAGTTCCATCGCCCGTTTCATTATTCGATCTCCTATCTTTCCCCAATCAAAATATTGTTTATAATCTTTCGGATCGATCAATTTTATTTCTGTGATATCTCCATCTGGATCAGTGATAAAATCGCCGAGTGGCTCGACTATACAAAAAGATCTTGTTTGTCTCACAATACGATTAAGTTCGTAGATATCTTGATAACCTATAAACTCATGGTGCATCACCTTCATGTTAGTTTCTTCTTTCACCTCTCTAATAACTGCTCCTTCAAAACTTTCTCCAGATTCAATTCCGCCTCCGGGCGGAGTCCAATATCCTTTCTCTTTGGCATAGACAATTACCAGTTGATCTTTATAAAAACAATAAGCATGAACGCCTTGTAAAATTTTTCCATCTAAATCTTTTGATGGATTATCCTCACTGTAAATAACCTTGAGGGTTTGATGGGAACGATTTGTTAATGTTGATTCTATTTCCATATAATGCACCCCAGTCGCACAAACGCCGTAGGCACCATTGACACTCGGCGTGTAATGTGTTGGCTGCGGGACTTGGATTCTCCCGCGACTCTCGTATCGCCGTCGCTCAACTCGGTCTGGGCACCAGCTCGTCCGTTTTTTCTGCTGAAAAAACATGACTCCGCTGTTCTCATCCAAGCCGCAGGCAAAGCAGTTTGCCTGCTTCCCGCAGTTTGTCACTGCGTTCCAAACTGCGGGACTTGGATTCGAACCAAGATGACGACTTTCAGAGAGTCGCATCCTACCATTAGATGATCCCGCAAAATAACTTACAGTTGGCAACCCCAGTAGTATAGTGAAGCTCACTACGGGACATGCCAACAACTTACAACAAAACACAGAAAAATTCTAGCCCTTTCTTGTTTTCCTGCTGTTCTTTTTCAGCCAACGAGAAAGCTTGTTTACGTTTAAACTTTTTTCAGCAACGCCAAGAACCGTTTTCTCCGTATCTTTATTGGTAGCTATAATTTCATAACCATTAACAGCCAAAAAACGAGCGGTCGCGACAAAAGCCGTTCGTTTGTTTCCGTCAACGAATATATGATAGTTGGCAATAGCTTCAAGCAAAACGGCTGCTTTCATAAAAACTCCGGGGTAAAGTTCTTTCCCCCCGAAATTAGTCCTTGGTTTATGCGCGATTGATTGCAGAAGTTCAATATCCCGTACGCCATGCGAACCTCCGGTTTCGTCAATGACAAGAGCGTGCAGTACCAAAATATCTTGCGCGGATAAGTACCGCATGGTTACTTTTTGGCAAGCGCCTCAAGCGCCGGACGATACTGTTCAATAAATCGCTTTGTCCATTGCGATAATTCTTTGTCCACGGCAATAGATGCTGCTTCAATGGTAACTCTTTTTTGCGCTCTATTTATTGAAAGCGTTACGCTATCGCCGATCTTGAGACCAAGTTCGGCCAGAGATTTTTTGGGAATGGTTACGGCCGCTGAAGAACCGACTTTTAATACTTTTTGGGTCATGTTTTTGTTTTTTACTTATTATAATAATATTATAATCAAACGATTTAGCTTGTCAACCCTGTAGTGAAAAACGTCATTGGATAAGCGATGCGATGTTAAAATCGGCGCTTATTCTTGTTTTTGAAAAATAGTTTGGAAATACTCACTTCACGCTCCGTGGGAGCGATGACGTTTTATACCACGGGGTCAATCGAGTGATAAAATTTGGATGCCGTATTTTTCTATATCCTCTTTCGGCCACATTGTGTTGTTAATATCCACTTTTGCGATATAGGTTACAACTTTCTTTACTTCCCTGCCCGTGTATTCCTTGGTGCCCGGATTCCATTCACGCAACAATAATGTGTCGCCGACGGCAATGTTAAAGTCGTTCAGACGAAAATCGCATCTTTTCTCGCCGGATAAAACTTTCTCGAAATATTCCGGCCAAGCTTTTTTCTCAATTGTCGCCATATGTTTATTTAATTAATCCGCCAGATGGGCGTGGTCGTTAAATATAATCAAATTCCAGCCAGATATCCATTCACTGTTTTCTTTATTTTTTCTTTTTACGCGCAACTGCCGCTTCCAAAAATTCGGTAAACAGCGGATGCGGATGAAACGGCCGCGCCTGGAATTCAGGATGAAACTGGGTGCCGAGAAAAAACGGGTGGGCTTTTTTTGGCAGTTCCGCTATTTCCATCAGCTTGCCGTCGGGCGAACGGCCGGAGAAAACCAGTCCGGCTTTTTCGATTCGTTCTATATATTCCGGACTGACTTCGTAGCGGTGGCGGTGGCGTTCGTAGATTAGTTTGTAGCTTGTAGTTTGTAGGTTGTAGGTTTTGGGGTCGGAATACGAGGTGTGAGAAATAGTACCAGGTTTGAGCACGCACGGATAAGAACCCAACCGCATACTTCCGCCGTAATCTTTTTTCTTTAATTTTTCTTTTTGCTCCGGCATTATGTCAATTACCACATTGTCAGCCTGGGCGTTTATCTCCGCCGTGTTGGCATCTTTGAGCCCCAAAACATTTCTGGCGTATTCTATAACCATCAACTGCATTCCGTAACATAGACCGAAATAAGGAATTTTCTGCTCGCGGGCATAGCGGATAACCTTTAGTTTCCCGTCTATCCCGCTTTCGCCAAAACCGCCTGGCACGATAATGCCGTCGTATTTGGCCAGTTGCTTCAATTTCGATAAGTCTTTCTCCATGTCTTTTGAGTTAAGCCATGTTAATTTCGGTTTTTTCCTCAAATGATAAGCCGAGTATTTGACCGCCTCGATTACGGAAATATACGAGTCCGACAAAACAAAATCGCCGGTATCAAAATACTTGCCCACAATGGCAATATTAATTTCGTCTTTCAACTTAGAAACGTTAAAGAAAAATTTCTTCCATTCCCGCAAACCATCGTCTACCTGTGCCATACGCACGGCAGACAGGCCGTTTTTTCGCTTGATGCCCAAAATCTTAAGGATTAAATCGCCGATTTTGTCGCGCTCAAAATTAATGGGCACTTCATAGATACTGTCTACGTCCGGCGCGGAAATAACGCGTTCTGCCGGAATATTGCAAAAAAGCCCGAGCTTATCTTTGCGTTTCTGGTCGAGGGCCACTTCGCTCCGCGCGATTAAAATATCGGGCTGGATGCCGGCGGAGTTTAACGTCCGAACCGCGTATTGGGTCGGTTTGGTTTTCATCTCGCCTACTTTTGACGGAATAGGCAGATACGAAACCATCGCGAACAAAACATCTTCGGGGTATTTTATTTTCATCATTCTGGCCGCTTCCAAGAAAATAATATTTTGATATTCGCCAACGGTACCGCCTATTTCAATAATTGCGATGTCGGCTTTTGCCCTTTCCCCGGCTTTTTCTATACGGCTGATGACTTCGAGCGGAATATGCGGAACTACTTCCACGCACTTTCCGCCATATTCCAGATTGCGTTCCTTTCGGATAACCGTTTCGTAAATACGTCCGGTAGTCATGTAATTGAGCCGGGACAAGGTGGTATCCAAAAATCTTTCATAATTGCCCATATCCTGGTCGGTTTCGTCGCCGTCTTCAAGCACAAAGACTTCGCCGTGTTCGGTCGGATTCATTGTGCCGGCGTCCACATTCACATACGGGTCAATTTTAATCGCGGTGACCGAAAAGCCCCGCGATTGAAGAATCTTCCCTATTGATGAGGCGGCGATTCCTTTGCCCACGCCCGAAATCACCCCTCCTATCACAAATATGTATTTGCGTTTGTTTTGTTTGTTCTCTGCCATTTCATCAAAAGTTCCGCGCGAATTCACGTGGGATATGCTTAATAAATTTCACCCATTCTAGCATGGTGAACAAAAATACGCCTAGCGACACATTTTAACCTAATCGTTATTAGTTATTTGTTATCAGTTATTAGTTATTTTAAGTATTTTCGTACCGCCAGAAAGCTTGAAACCGCCCCCAAAAACACGCCCGAAGAGAGCAGGATAAAAAACAGCTGGAAAAAATACGAAGTGTAATAGTCAAAAAGATTTATACCGCCAAAGAACATGGTGGTTGTTTTGCCGAGCCAAGCCGTTACCGGCCAGAAAATAAGCATGGTGATAATGGCCGAGATGACGCCGTAAAGCACTCCTTCTATCAAAAATGGCCCGCGAATGTAGTGATTGCCGGCGCCCACAAGACGCATAATTCCTATCTCCTCGCGGGAAATATATATGGCCAAACGAATGGTGTTGAAGGTTATCAGGATGGAAATAATAACCAAAGCGAGTGTCACGGCAAAACCTATTTTTTTGGTGCCGGCAATTATTTTATTTAAACGGTCTATGACTTCCTTGTTCTGGTGATAATTTATCTTGTCTATGTAGCTTGCGTTTGACTTAACCAAAGCGCTGCCTCCTTCCAAAAAGCTGACAATGCCTTCGTATTGGGACGGGTCTTTGGCGCGAACATTGAGCGACGCCCCGAGCGGATTATCTCCCAACTCTTCAAGAGATTGAGCTATTAAATAATCGCCCTCGTGCCGTTTTTTGAAATTTTGAAGGGCTTCGTCGCGGGAAGTGTAGTCTGCCACCGCTACTTCGGGTAATTTTTGGAGCGACGCCTGAATAGCCAAAATCGTTTCCTCCGGAGCGTTGGTGGTGAAATATACGTTAACATCCACCTTCTCTTTTATTTGTTCCAAAGAATAGCTCAAAACGGCATTCAAAAGGATGAGAGAGCCGATAACAAAAAGAGTGATGGTAAAAATGAAAACCGAAGAAAGAGAAACGACCGTGGCGCGCGAAAAATTAACCGTTCCGGAACGAACTATTCTTTTTATGTCAGTCCAGAGCATGAATTTAGTTTGTAGTTGGTAGTGAGTAGTTTGTAGTCAGCCGGAACCCATTTATTCTTAATTGTAATTTGTTAATTGTTAATTGTAAATCATATCGAATACCTCCCCTTCTGGTCGTCTCTCACAATCTTCCCTCCCTCCATCGTGAGAACCCTTTTGCCCAAGGAATCCACGACTCCTTTATTGTGGGTGGTAAGAATTACCGTAGTGCCCAAATCGTTTATTTTTTTAAGTATCTGCACTATTTCATACGCGTTGATTGGGTCTAAGTTGCCGGTCGGCTCATCGGCAATGATAACGTCGGGCTGATTTATGATGGCGCGGGCTATCGCCACTCTTTGGCGTTCTCCGCCGGAAAGCTGGTGCGGGAAATTAAACATTTTTGAACCTAAATCAACAAGTTCGAGAACATGCGGAACGTCGGCATAAATCTCGTCATCGGCTTTGCCGGCCGCCTCCATGGCAAAAGCTATGTTTTCGTAAGCCGTTTTGTTCGGCAAAAGCTTGTAATCCTGAAAAACCGCCCCGATCCGGCGCCGGAATTTGGTTACTTCCGAATTTTTCAAATTATGAATGTCGGCCGATTCAAAAAAAACGCTTCCGGAAGTCGGATGCTCTTCGGCTGTTATCATCTTAAGGGCGGTTGTCTTGCCGGCGCCGGAATGGCCCACAATCGACACAAATTCCCCCGGAGAGACTGTGAAGCTCACTTCATCAAGTGCTTTTGAATTGTCTTCGTATATTTTGGTGACTTTGTCGAAGTAAATCATTGTTTTCTTAACGAGCGAAGCGAGGTTTTGAAAACAATGAACCCCGCGCCTATTTCACCCAGTCTAAACAAAAAATAAGTTAAATACGAGCATATTATATCAGAACTGCCGAAATAGCTGTAGCGCCCAAAATAGGTGCTGGGGTCACTTTCAATTTGACTAAAGACCTCGTTCCGCTTCTATAAACTCATCCAAATCTCCTTCTTCAAGAACCGAGGAAACATTCGCGGTCTCCACGCCTGTCCTGTGGTCTTTGACCATTTTGTATGGGTGGAGCACATAGGAACGAATTTGGTTTCCCCATTCTATTTCGGTTGTTTTTGAAACATACATTCCTTTTTCTTTTGCCTTACGCTCGTCGTCCGCTCTTTTTAAAAGTTTTCCTTTCAAAATTTGCACAGCTTTGTTGCGATTGCGCTCCTGACTGCGTTCGCTTTCCACATGAACGGCTATATTGGTGGGTATGTGAATAACGCGCACGGCCGTTTCGCGTTTGTTAACATTTTGCCCGCCCGGACCGGAAGACTTGCTGAACTCCACGCGAATATCCTGCTCGGGCAAGTCAATTTCGTCTATCTTCTCAAAATCCGGAATCACCTCAACCATGGAAAAGGAAGTGTGGCGAAGTTTTTTGGCGTTAAATGGCGAGATGCGAACCAAGCGGTGGACGCCGGATTCGTTTTTGAGCGTTCCATAGGGACCCGCACCCCGCGAAGCTTTACCGTGTCCTTCTGTAGCTTTTAGCGAAAGAGGATGCGAAGTGGGGTTGCCGAGAATTTCAATGGTGATGTTGCGATAACCCCCGTGGTCATTTTTATTTTCGTGAATTAAGCGATATTCCCATTTTTGCCTCCCAAAATACTTGAAATACATCTGAAGAAGCATGTTCGAAAAATCCTCGGCGTCGTCTCCGCCCGCGCCGGAAAAAATCGTCATGATAGCGTTGCCTTTGTCATACTTGCCTACCCCAGCCAGTTTTTCTTTAAGCTCGTTAAACTCTTTTACTGTTTCCTGCGCCATTCCTTTGTCCATCCAAAAATCCGCCTGCGCCATCGCCTCCTCAAGCTGTTTCAACCGCTCTTCAATTTTTTGTTTGTCTTCCATTAAGAATAACTATGCCAGCAGTTCAAAAAGAATGTACTCCGACATAATACTATCTGAAAAATCAAATTCCTGGAGTGTCTTTACAACTTTGCTCGAACTTACTTTATCAAAAATTCCTAATGGTGGCTAATCGCACGCGCTCCGCGCGTCCCATCAAAAAGTTGGTCTTTTGTTTGAAAGTCTGATTCTGGAGCCGCCTCCCAGAATTGAACTGGGGACCTATACTTTATCCCGTTAGAGCCGAGGGGGAGGATCGAACTCCCGACCTTTTCGTTACGAGTGAAATGCTCTACCAACTGAGCTACCTCGGCTCTAATGGGACAAAAAACGACTTGTTGTTATTAATATTAACAATAAACTTATCTGAGCCTACCAAAACAGCTACCTCGGCTCTAATGGGACAAACGATTTAGATGCGACATTTACCCCGCACCAATTTCACTTAACATAATAATACTTAGAAGATACACGCCAGACTAATCGGCTAAATTATTTAACAAATGACATTTCTTATAAACTTGGTGCTAGGGCCAACTGAGCTAAGGCGGCGTTTTAACTTAAACTTCAAATAAACAATATCTCTGTCATTAAAAATTACCAATAAAAACGCCAAACAGCAAGACGCCCCGCGTTCGCGGGGCGTTATTTTTTGGTCTTATGATTATCTATCCAGCGGTGAATTTTTTTTCTGAAATTCCCATAGCGCTTGAATGTCAAAAGTTTTATTTCAAGCTCACGTTCAAACCGCCGCATTTCTTTGAAAGAGAACGCCCACGCGCATCTTTCGTCTTTTTTTCTTTCTTTCCATGAGAACCTGCCCCAATTTACCAAATGACCAATTTCGTGAAAGAACAGCAGTAACCCGACAACCCCATCGTGAAAATCGCGACGATATAATACGATATTACAACCATTTTCTTTAATGGCGCACCATTCATCGCTTTTTATAACTAACAATTTCCCCAGGCATTGGTGGTTGGAAACAACCTTTATTACTTTCCCGTTTTTGTTGCATACGCTCCACCTGCTAAAACCTAAACCTTCTCTGATGCAAAGAACATGCTCCTCGCCAAGATTGTACCGAAGTACGCGACTACCTTTTTCTCTGGTCATCGCACCACCCTTTTTGCTTGGTTTGAAAGAGTAAATCTAGCAAAAAAACCGACCTTTTGCCAATGATCAAAAAACTTTGAGCCGTTGGGCAGGACAGGTCACGAATAAATTTTTTTCAAAAATTTTTCGTGACTCCGCCTCATTGTTCCTCGACAAACTCGGAACATATTCCGGCTTTCAATCCTGCACGCACGCAAAGCAGTTTGCGTGCTCCAACAACCCACTTGCTTCGCTCGTGAGCCGTTGGGCAGAACAGGTCACAACTCTTCTGCTTCGCTAAAGCTCCGCAACGAAGGTCGCGACCCCGCCTCATTGTTGCTTCGCAACATATTCCGGCTTTCAATCCTGCACGCACGCAAAGCAGTTTGCGTGCTCCAACATCACACTTCGCTTCGCTTCGTGGAGCCGTTGGGCAGGATTGAACTGCCGACCTCGTCATTACCAATGACGTGCTCTGCCAACTGAGCTACAACGGCAAACTATTTGTTAATAAACGATTATCCCACACTTGGTAAATTTGGGCCTACCAAGACAGCTACATCGGCTCTGGCGGGGCAAGCTGAGCTACAACGGCAAACTATATTCTATATTGAACCGAATGGAGGATTCTGCCATCTTATGCGATTTTTGTAATTTTTGCAAAAGAAAACGAAAACATCTGGTATAATTTAAACAATGATCGGAATATTGTTAGTAGCCACTGCGGAGATATTCGCGGAAATAGGCACCTCTCTCGGGAAATACGAGGTTTCCAAGAGAAAAGAAAGTCTCTACGCGATGGGTTTTTTGAATACCGTATGGGCTACACTTTTTTTGCTCATTTGGGGGCTTTCCGGCGGCGAATTAATTTTTTCTTATGCCAGTCTGCCGTTTTTTTTAACGCGTGCTGTTATAGAAGTGGTCCTTCTTTTCATAACGCTAAACGCCATACTTACTGCCGACCGCGCCACATTTTCGTTTTTGCGCATTTTAACTATACCTCTCTTGCTTGCGGTAGATATCGCGCTCGGTTACAGTTTTACGCTTGGACAAATAGCGGGTATTTGCCTTGTCGTGGTCGCTCTTATCTTTTTATTCCTAAATCACGGATTGAGCCGCAAAGGGAAAATTCTTTCCCTACTTTCCGCCGTTCTCGCTGTCGCCACGATAACGCTCTATAAATACGACATAACACATTACAATTCCGTTCCAGCCGAGCAAATTCTCATGCATTTAATTATTCTGGTAGCCATCGTAGTCGCGGCCAAAATACGGGCAAAAGAAAACGTGTTTCGTTATTTAACACACAGTACTTTTATTATCCAATCGGTTTCTTCCGGAATAGCCGGAGCGCTTATGTCCTTCGCCTATCTCTTTGCTCCCGCCTCCATTATCATCGCCGCCAAGCGATCCTTCGAAGTGTTGGCGGCGATAGTGTCCGGACATAAATATTTTCATGAAAAACATCTCTTTATAAAATTAACTGCGTTTATCCTCGTCGTCGCCGGAGTAATATTAGCCGCGTTTTGGGGACAATCGGTTTAATCATTGTTGTAATAACTCTCTGTGTTTTCTGGACATATCTAAATTTAGTTTATCAATAAGCACGGCAAGATCGTGGGCGTCGGGTTTCCCAAACATTTTGGTTACCGCAGAAAGTGTCCCCAACGTTTCACCAATCTTATCCCACTGAACCCCCGTGTTACTTTCTCCCAAATAACTGCCTGCCTATTCAACAAGAGCTATTACTTTTTCTCTCGAGCCTTCTTCGAGATGTGCCTCCGCAACAAGCTTCCTCCATCCTTGGATAACCTTTCCGATTTTTCTTTCTCTCTCTGGGTCGGTACTTTTTCCTTCAATTGTTTTATTCGTAAGAAAATTATATAACCTAATACAATATGATTATTTCACTTGTTTGAAACATACGTTAATTATACAACATGCCAATTCATATGCGCGGCCGATGGGATTTGGTCACAAATATTTTCTCGCCGCCGCTCGAAAATTTCGCTACCCCGGCTCGCATTTTGCCTGTTGGCAAAATATCGCTCTGCCCGTCAAATCCCACCGCGAGTAAAGCAGTTTACTCGCTTCGGCTCCACAAAACAAAAACACCTTCGGGTATTTGTTTTGCGCGGCCGATGGGATTTGAACCCACGTTCTCCTCCGTGACAGGGAGGCGCTTTTGACCAGCTAAGCTACGGCCGCATTTTTATAAACTTTTCAAAAATAAGCTTTTTTCTTTTTAAATAAAGCTTGTGTGGCATATTATACATAATTTCGTACAGTTTTAAAGCATCTTTAGTGCCGAACGATAATCTGCCAAATTTCTTAATTTTTGAGCGATAGATAGACCCTCCATGAACACCTTCGCTCTTAAGAAGAGTTAGCAGTCCGCTTAAAAATTCTATACTCCCGCTAGTAAAAGCGACTTGCAAAATTCTTGTGGGAGTCTTCCTCTTACTGTTCACAAACCCAGACCACACATTACCATCCCCGTCGAAATATCCGCGAGTAAAATCACTGGAATAGTTTTGTGGAATGTTTGGTACAACCAAACTTTTAGTCTTACGTTCGGAGAAACCAAGCCTCCTCAAATCATCGCACATCTCAATACTGCCTATCTGTAAGCGATACAAAGTCTTCTCATTTGGATTCATTATCCTGATACTAATTTTGTGTTCCGACTCAATAACTTCCCTTATCTGTTCAAGAAGTTTCTTATCGGTTATTTGAATACACCAAAACTGCCCGCCCCGTCTATTCACGGTTATATACCCGTCAGCGGCAAAAAACCCGAGCACATAAGCCATTTCTGGCGTCCATTTTTTGAAGAAATTTTTATTTACTTTTTTATATACAGGCACAAGTACATTATACCTCGTGACAGGGTATTATACTAACCATTACCACTAGAAATAAACTAGTAAACCTTATGCCGATGAAAGGAATCGGACCTTTGTTTAGGGCTTATGAGTCCCTCGTTCTACCATTGAACTACATCGGCGTTTTAAAACACCTTGTCCTGTCGCCATGGAGATATTCGACCGAGAGATTGCGTCGGCACACCTGTCACTTATGGCGACAAAACTTGTTGCGGGGCCACGAATCGAACGTGGGCCTCAAGGTTATGAGCCTTGCGAGATACCTCTTCTCCACCCCGCTATAAAAATAACCTACGACCAACGACTAAAAACATAAATCAAATGATGGGACTATTATACCCAGAAACAAAATTTACGCAATGACACATGAAAAATTTTATTTCGGCTAGCGAGGAGCGGGTGAAAGTGTAACCACTTTCACCTCGTCCGAGCGACTTTGTTTTATTCATAAAACAAGAAGTACTCTTGTGGTGCGAAGACGAAAAATAGGTTAATACCTTAGAGCTTGCTGCGAGACCGAGCGAGCGACTTGTGGTGAGCCGTGTCGAACCAAGCGTGGTTCCCTCAATACCTCGGGGCTTGCCCCGAGGAACCTTTATTTTTTGCGCTTTGTTTGTCGTGCGTTGTAAGTTGTTAGTCTCTCAAATATGCTCAAACTCTCTAAATACCTCTTTATATAGATCAATAACCCGTTCGGCTTCGGCTTTTGTAATTTGAAAACTGGCGCCTTCGTGGACAATTTGATTTCTTATTTTATGGGCTTCCCACGCGCTTTGTAAACCAAAAAAATCCGACGGCTCCACGGCCTTAAGTCGTTCTCCCAAATCTTCTCCGTCGTAACCAAGTTTCTTTACCATATCGTCAAGCATATTATCCGCCTCGATTATAGCCAAGCGCCAGTCCCCGGAGTTATCGGAATCAACCTGACGCAAAATGGCTTCCCATCTCTCGTTATGAACAGGCGCGTCGTCGATAATCGCGAGAATTTTGCTTAATTTTCTTCTTTCTTCTTTGTTTATCTCGTAAGTCCTAATCAGAGAATAGATAATTCCGATTAAAAACAACACGACCAGCAATTCCACTATGGCCTTAAAAAAATTCCCGTACCGGAGCAATTGCTCCCAGAAATTGCCATCCCCGCTCGACTGACTTCCGGTAAAAAAACTAAAAATCCAAGCAAAAAACTGATAAATCTTATAAAAGAAATATTCCAGGTTTATAAATTGGTTGTAATCGTTTGCCATGTGTTAATTCTTAGAAACCGCCTCGAAGCGCTTGCCGATTGAAAAAAGGGTTTCTTCTCCAAATAACGGAGCTATTATTTGAAGCCCTAACGGAAGGCCGTCCTTATTTTTACCCGAAGGCACCGACACGGCTGGAACGCCAGCCAGATTTACCGGAACAGTAAAAATATCCGCCAAATACATGGCAAGCGGGTCGTTTATTTTTTCACCTATTTTAAAAGCCGGCACTGGCGAAGTTGGTGTAACTATAGCATCCACTTCGCGAAAGGCGTTTTCAAAATCTTTGATTATAAGAGAACGGAGAGCCCCCGCCTTGTTGTAATAAGCGTCGTAATAGCCGGACGAAAGAACATAGGTGCCGAGCATTATGCGACGGCGCGCCTCTTTGCCAAAACCCTCTCCGCGCGTCTTCATATAGGAAGTTATTGTGTCTCCACCTTCTTCCGAAAACCCGTAGCGGATACCGTCAAAGCGCGCTAAATTTGTTGAGGCCTCCGCGAACATAATAATATAATAAACGGAAAGAGAATATTTGATATTGGGAAGGGCAACCTCGCGTATCACATATCCCAAATCACGCAACACCCCGAGGGATGTTTCAAAATTAGTCATGACCTCTGTGTCCAGACCGTCACTCAAGAAATCTCGCGGTACGCCGATAGTTATTTTCCCTTCCGCGTTATTCCGCGTTAAGTCCGCGTAAGTCCGCGCGCCTTCAGGCGATGAGGTGCTGTCCATTTCGTCATAACCGGAAATAACGCGAAAAATAATTTCCGCATCTTCCACTGTTTTTGCGACCGGACCAATTTGGTCAAGGGACGAACCCATAGCTATAAGACCATAGCGAGAAACACTGCCGTAAGTCGGCTTGAGCCCCACCACTCCGCAAAACGAGGCCGGCTGGCGCACGGACCCGCCGGTGTCGGAACCGAGCGCCGCAAGCGCGCCGCCCATAGCGAGAGCCGCCGCCGAGCCGCCGGACGAACCGCCGGAAACTCGCGTAATGTCGTGCGGATTTTTTGTCACGCCATAAGCGGAATTTTCCGTAGACCCGCCCATGGCAAACTCATCCATATTAGCGCGACCCACAAAGACCGCACCGGCTTCCTTCAATTTCTTTATGGCTGTGGCGTCATATGGCGCCACATATCCCAAAAGAATTTCGGAAGCCGCGGTTGCTTTTCGCCCTTTGATTAAAATATTATCCTTGATTGCAAACGGAATGCCGGTAAGTTCCGTTGCTTTTCCCCCGTCTATCATTTTTTGCGCCAAATCCGCCTGCGCCAAAACATCGTCGTAAATTTCAAGATAGGCGTTTATCTCGCCGTTTTTTTCTAGGGCGCACTTCAAAACCGCCTCCGCAAGTTCGCGCGCCGTAATTTCTTTTTTTACAAGCGCCTCGTGCGCCTTCTTTATTGTCAATTCGTTTAGATTAATTTGCATTTGTTGTAGGTTGTAAGTTGTTGCTCAAAAGTTAAACAAGTTTTTATTCAAAAACTTGCTTAACTTTCACAAACCCGTCCTGCGTCGCCGGCGCATTCTTCAGTAAATCATCGGAGAAAACACCCGGCTCGTGTTCCGGCCCATCGGCTCGCATGACATTCCTAAGTTCGCCCGCCTCCTTTTCGGGTAATTCGGCGACAACACCGTTTATTTCCGAAACATACCCCAAAATGGAATCAAAATCTTTCAAAAATCCGTCTTTTTCCTCATCTTTGAGCTCAAGTCTGGAAAGACTGGCTAGTTTTTCTATTTCTTCTTTTTGCATTATACGCTTATAATAGCCGATTTTCGTCAAAACAAAAAGGCGACACGCTCACTTAACGGTCGCCTGCTTAATCCCCTATATAATCTGCTTAGCTACTCCACTTGACCATCTTCGGCGGAAGCTCGATAAGGTTCGTGGGCTCTTCCCCGGGAAACTTAACCGGCATATCAAGCGCCATTACGCAAAAAAGCTGAGCTTCCCGTCCCGGAGGAAGATGTTGAGCAATCAGCTTGTAGTAGTAACGTTCAATCGCTTTAAGTGCTGCCTTGAAATCATTGGGGGCTCTGCTCGCATTGACGGAAACCTGGCTCCAAACTACCGACACCCCCATGGCGCCGTCACTTGTGGGTATAGTTGGGTCGGTTTCCTGAACGAAGTGAGTTGCGGGGCCGAAGTCATCGGCGCGAACCCGGAGGTGACTGACGGCTACCCGCTTAAACTCGTCAGCGATAGTGCCTGAGTTGAAAGCTTTAAACAACGATTCCGGAAGAGTGCGTGTTGCTGCCGCCTTAAGCTTCATGGCTTACTCCTTAATCGGTACTGCGGTGAAATAGGAACTTCGGTGAACGAGTGTTACGGTACTGCTGACGAGTAAACTACCATATCCATTTCATTATGTAAACATGTTCAAAAATTCTTTTTCTTTTATTGTTTTGACTCCCAATTTCTTCGCATCCTTCATTTTATTCTGCCCCGGGTCTTCTCCCGCCACCACGTAATCGGTTTTGGAGGACACGGAACTTGAAACTTTGCCGCCAAGAGCTTTTATTTTTTCTTTGGCTTCGTCGCGGGACATGGATGATAGCGCGCCGGTCAGGACGAAAGACAAACCTTGTAACTTGTAACTTGCCTGCCCGCCGAAGCTTCGGCGCAGGTGGGTAACTTGTAACTTGTTAGGACTAACAATTTTTACATGAGTAAGCAGACGTTCCAACATTTTTTTATTGTGAGCGTCGGAAAACCAATTTGTGATTGATTCGGCCACTACCCCGCCGACACCTTCAATTTTTTGGAAATCCTCAATATCGCTTTTTTGTATCTTTTCTATTGAACCAAAGTGGTTGGCAATGGTGTCGGCCGTTTCTTCGCCCACGTGCCTTATTCCGAGCGCGTATAAAAACTTCCCTAGCGCGACTTTTTTTGATTTTTCAATCGCTAAAATCAGATTGTCGGCGGATTTTTCGGCAAAACGCTCAAGCGGTTCAATATCTCCTTTGGTTAATTCAAAAATATCGGCATGGTCGGAAACTAAACCCTCATTCACCAACTGCTTCATGATTTTTTCTCCCAATCCGTCTATATCCATTCCTTTTCTGCTTACAAAATGAATCAGTTTTTCCAGTTCCTGCGCGAAACAATTTTTATTCGTACAGTAAAGCGCGGCGCTTTCGTTGCCTTTTTCTCCGATAGTCCCTCTCGAAACGACGCTTCCGCAAACCGGACATTTCACGGGCATTTTAAAGGGTTTTTCCACACCCCTCCGCAAATCTTTCAACACTTTAACCACTTCCGGAATAACATCCCCCGCTTTCCGTAAAATCACCGTGTCGCCGATTTTAATGTCCAAACGTTTTATTTCGTCTTCGTTGTGGAGCGTAGCGCGAGATACGGTGGAACCGGCAACCAACATCGGGCGCAAGTGCGCTACGGGAGTAAGCGCGCCCGTGCGCCCAACCTGCACCACAATATCTTCCACCACCGTCGTTACTTCTTCGGCTTTAAATTTATAAGCGGTGCCGAAACGAGGAGCTTTGGCGGTATAGCCAAGCGCTTCGCAAAGTTCGCGCTCATTTATTTTCACCACCACGCCGTCAATGCCGTATTCCTCGCGCTCTTTTTTGCGCGACCATTCTTCGTAAAATTTTTCCACGTCTTCCATGGTTTTGGCGTATTTATAATCATTGTTCACCATAAACCCAAACTTTTTAAGAAGTTCCAATTCTTCTTTTTGCGTTTCAGGCGGTTCTCCGCCGGAAAACTCCTCTATATCATAAGCAAAAGCCTGAACATTGCGCGAAGCAACCACTTTCGGGTCAAGTTGGCGCAATGTGCCGGCGGCAAGATTGCGCGTATTGGCGTAAAGGGGCAAATTTTCTTTTTTCCGCTTTTGGTTTATTTTATCCAAATCGCTTTTTTTCATCCATGCTTCTCCAATGACAGTCATGGAAACTTTTTGGGAAAGTGACAACGGGATGCTTTTTATCGTGCGTAAGTTGCTTGTGATATCTTCACCGATTTCGCCGTTTCCACGGGTTGCCCCTCTGGTAAAAATCCCGTCTTTGTATGTAAGCACGACCTTTAACCCGTCAATTTTTAGCTCGGCAACATAGGTAGGCTTCTTATCAATACTTTCTTTTTTTAGAAAGCGTATCGCTCTTTCTTCCCACTCTTTCAATTCATTAAAATCAAAAACGTTGTCAAACGACCACTGTCTGACCTCGTGACGAACTTTTACAAATTCTTTTATGGGTGCTCCGCCGATGCGTTGTGTCGGACTTGAGGACAACTTGAACTCCGGAAATTTTTGCTCAAGCAGAAAAAGCTCTCTCAAAAGCGAGTCATAAACTTCGTCTGAAATCTCCGGATTATCTTTTTCGTGATAAAGCTTGGCGTGTCGGGAAACAGTCTCCGCAAGCTTCAGAATCCGCTCTTTAGCCTCTTTTTTTGAAATTATTTTAGACAACATTATGTTTACTAGTATAGTAAAAACACCTTAAATTACAAGGTTTTTAATGAAAATTCGTGAATTTTCTACCCGCTACTCACTACAAACTACCCACTACCAACTACCAACTAATTTTTAGTATGTCGCCCGAATGGCGCGTTCAACAACCTGTGGACTGGTAAAATCGCAAGCGTTATATCCGTAAGCCTCTATTTTGGTGGAGTTGGCATTCTTGGCTATCTCAACTTTTGAACAAGCTTTGCCCGAAACTATGCTCATGAAAAACGTGGTGGTAGCCGAAGTGCCGGTTTCAACATATTGTATCGGGCCAAAAAAAGAATTGTTAAAATTCGCCGTTCTGTCGGCTGTAATATCTTGCCTTGTGGCGCCGTCGGAGAGAACGCCGCAATAAATATTTGACGGCCGCGGGTTCGTTGAATAAAGGTGGGTTGATGTCGGGAAAATACTGTTGCCTGTTCCGGATAGTCCTTTTACATCCCAATATAGAGCGCATTCCATACCGGCGTCGGCGGCGTAAAAACCAAATTGGGATTCTCTCCCGGAAGAAGACAGTATGACTTCTTTGATGGCTATATTCAAAATACCGAAACTTATGACAAGAACTATGCTTGAAACCAAAATCGCAAAAAGAGCCACGAATCCCTTATTAGGTTGTAGGTTGTAGGTTGTAGGTTGTAGGTAACACGAAAACAATTTGCGCAAAAATCTTCGTATTTGCCTTAATTTGTAAATTGTTAATTGTAAATTGTTCATTAGTTTACGGCCAATTAAGCAAGTTGTCGGTAATAGTGAAGGTTTTAACCCCGCTCACGGTGGAACTTACCCACGAAACAGTGGATAAAACGCTTATTTCCGTAGAGCTTGTTTTCTTTATTTTTATAACACGGGTGAATAAGGTCGGGCTGGAACCAGTCATGTCGTATGTGTAAATTCCGTTTGAGTCTATATTAAGCGGAGAACAACCACCCGAACAACTTGAAACTGCCAAATTTTTGGCATCAATCACGCACCCTTCTTCCGCGTAACAAAACGTCTCCGAGGGAACAGACGACCCGAGGGGCCCTTCGTTCCAGGCACTCCCGCCGCTCATGGCGGTATTCTCGCGGATATTTCTGACAAGCTCAATTCCTTCCTGCGCCAAATAAAAAGCTGTGACTTGCTCTTTGGCGTAACGCGCGGTGGATAATGCTTTTGACGCAATGGACATCGGAGCCAAAACAGAAGTTAGTAAAATAAAAATGGCAATAATAGTTTCTATGAGAGTGAAGCCCCCTTTAGGTTGTAGGTTGTAGGTTGTAGGTTGTAGGTTTTTAAATTTCATATTTTAAGTTTTACGCTTTGCGTTTTACGTTTATTCTACGAATCTATCCGCCGGCCAGAAACGCTAGTTTGTATTTGAAATTTAGACTGTATTTCGTTATTATATCGAGCTGTCCCTCCAACCACCATAACAACGCGCGGTTGCTTACTGTCACCGGCCGCGGTCCCAACGACAAAAAAAGTAAGATAATCAATCGTAAGTGGCTGATAAATGACGCCTGGACCGCTGTTGTATGGCGTAAGCGGGGAAAAAGACAACCCTGAGTTTGTTGACCTCATTATTTGACCATTGTTATTAAGGGCGTAAACAACCTGATCGTTGGAATTACTGCTATCGCCGTTGTAAGCCTCAAAAGCAACGCTGGACGCGCCCGAAACACTCGCGCAATCAAGTGATTTGTCAATGGGTTGAGACAGGTCGTTATAATTGCAATGATAGTTGAACCCAACGCGCAAATTGCGAGCCATACTTTCCACCGCGAAATTTAAATTATCTATCACCGAACGAATTGTTTGGGCCTTTTTGTTGGCGTCATTTACGGAAATCAGCGCGGAAATAGAAACGGTCGCCACCAGCGTAAAAAGCGAAACCGCGACCATCATTTCAATCAGAGAATACCCCCTGTGGGTAGTTTGTAGTTTGTAGTTTGTAGTTTGTAGCGAAAACAAATTCATTGTTGTTTTTTATTTTTTATTAGTTGTAAGTTATTTGTCGTTACTTTATCACTCTACCGCGATCTGTCCCGTTGACCACACCACCACTTTGTTTTCCGGCCCACGCGGCGACAAAAGATAAACCTCCAAATCCGCGATATTATCAATATTTGCGCCGTTATCGCCGCGAAGGCCGGTCATCTGAGCGTCCGGACTAGGTCTGGTAAAAACAATATTGGCTTCCCTAAGTTCAATTCCCGGAGCTGATGTTTCCCCGTTCGCGATAATTTTATTTACAACATCGCCCGATTGAATAGATATTTTTCCCAAACACTCATCATTTGCGTCACCACCGCAAGGATTAGTCCTGGGATTGTATTTTTTGTCTTGAGGATTGTAATCTTTAAACAAGATGAACTTAACTTTATCCTCTGGAGTCGCGGTGGAAAAATAAACGCCATACCCCTTAAACTGATCTCCTTGGGAAACACTTATGCCATAAACCTGCGCCTGTCTGATAACAAGCGCGACCTGGTGGGTCAAGTTGTCCAAAGACGCCTTTGTATTAAACTTGCCGTAATTGACAAAAATCATGCCGGAAAGAAAAGCAAATATCCCCATAACCATCAGCATTTCAATCAGAGAAAAACCTCGATTGGGTTGTAGGTCGTAGGTTGTAAGTTGTGGGTTCATTTTATAAAAACAAGTCTTTGATTCCAAAAAAGTCAAACTGAAAAAAGTAAACAAGAAAAGCGCTTATGGTGAGGAATGGCGCAAACGGTATCTCGCTCTTCATTGTAAACCTTTCGCGCTTTACCAACAACAGAAACACGCCGACTAGCCCTCCTATCCAAAACGAAAGCAAAAGCGCCGAGACGCCGTCAAAAAAACCAAGCATCAGGCCGATTCCCAAAGCAAGCTTGGCGTCTCCCAATCCCATGGCTCTCCCCCCGGAAAAAAACCAGATGGCCGCAAAAAATAAGGCCAGTATTGGTCCGGCAAGAAGATCATATATAAATAATTGTCCACCGCTGCTTAGAAAGACGGACTGGATCAGGGAAACAAAAACAAACATCCAAACAAGCCCGTTTGGAATTATTTTATGGCGGATGTCATAAGCGGTAATGGCGATAAGAATGGAAAAAACAAATAACAAATAACAAGTAACAAGTAACAACGGGAGGAATTGAAAATTGAAAATTGAAAATTGAAAATTCGAGGCGATACTTGAGGAAAATGTTGCCATTTCGGTATACACAACCGCAACAAACACAAATCCAGTCACCGCCTCGATGATTGGATATTGCCACGAGATAGCGGATCCGCAATAATTGCAGCGTCCGCGAGAAAAAAGGAAGCTAAAAATCGGAACGAGATCGCGAGAAGAAAGTTTTGTCCCGCAAGAAAGACATGCAGACCGGCCGCTCGTTCCGCGGCCGGTATTGTATCTGAATAGCGCCACATTCAAAAAACTCCCAATAATGGCGCCAAAGATAAAAACGAAAAGAAAAATAAAAAAAGTCATTGCCAAATTTTTGTATTCATTCTACCACAAAAACAAAAACCGCCCCGAGTTCGCCAAGGAGCAGTTTTTATTTCGTCGAGCGAGGAGCGTGTGGGGGTGTACTCACTCACACAGCGTCCGAACGAAGACGAATTATTGTACCCAGTTATATTTTTGTGATACCAAATCAGCTTATGGTTTAATGTCGTAACATTGTTCGGTACTGCCGGTCTGTCCGGATGGAGTCCCTGCCGTTGTGTCGCAACTTACGCTAGTGCCGTTAAATTCAGTACCCCCGCCGGTGCATACAGTTCCTCCGGAAGCATCAGTATCGTTGAGCAAAGCGGTATTAAGGGTATCTTCAAGCTTAACCCCGAGATGGTATGAGGCGCAAGTGCCCGCTGTCCCGCCCGTAACCTGCAATCCGGCGTAAAAATAATCGGCTTGAGTGAGCGGATCTTTCGGAAGTGTCTGAATGTAACCGCCCGACGTTAAAGAAGACAAAGCTGTCGGAAAAGCTCGATTTGAATCGTAATACATTTCAAGGGCAAGCTGAAGTTCCCTGGCGTCGGCTACTCTTTTTGTGTCACGCCCTTTCTTTCTAACGCTTCCCAAAGACACAAGCACGATAGTGGAAAGCATGCCTATGATAGCGATAACGACAAGAAGTTCAATAAGCGTAAAGCCCTGTGTTGGTATTTTTTTCATGTTTTTATTAGTTCAAATAATATATTTTTAACTACCTCCATTATAACATAATGGCGATTTATAAGTAATGGGGTGTGGATAACGGAAATAGGGGCTAGAAACTGGGTTACTCCGATTTCCGAACTAAAACCCGGTGGAGGCAATGTTGTAAATCGGAATAAGGATTGAAGAAAGCAACACGGCCACGCCGACACCGAGCGCCACTATAAGTATCGGTTCAATAAGCCCGACAAGAGTATCGACGGCATTATCAACCTCCCGTTTATAGAATTTGGCCACGGTACGCATAATAAAAGAAAGTTCTCCCGTTTCTTCGCCTATTTTTACCATCTGTATCATTATGTTCGGTATTTCTTCGTGCTTATGCAAAGAATCCGACACCGAAATTCCTCCCTTAACATCCCGCGAGGCCTGATTTAAAATTTTTTCAAAAATACTGTTCCCCACCACGGACGCGCTTATCTCAAGAGCTCTGACGGCGGAAATGCCGGACGTAAGCATCGTGTCTATGTTGTCGGCGATACGCGAAAGATAAAGTTTGGTGTAAAGCTCTTTAATGAAGGGGACGGTTATTTTTAGCTTATCTATGTATTCTTTGCCCCCCCTTTTATACTGGGTTCTCCAGAAATACAAACCGAACAAAACCAGCGCGGCCAAAATAAACGGGCCGAAGGAAACCAAGAAGTCGCTCATGCCGATAACTATTTTGGTGTAAAGCGGGGTTTCCTGTCCCGAGTCTTTCAGTACGTCGGCCAATTTCGGGATAACCATAGTCATCATAAGTATCATAACGACAACAAAAGTTCCTATCACGAATGCGGGGTAAATGAGAGCGTTTTTTGTTTTTGAATTTAATTCATAAGATCTGTCCAGGTAATCGGCTAAATAATTGAATGTTTGTGAAAGCTTGCCTGACTCCTCCCCGGCTTTAACCATATTTACGTAAAAATCGGAGAATATTTCGGGATGCTTGGTCATAGCTCCCGAAATGGAAACTCCGGACTGGATATCGTCGGCCAAAATGACAAGCTTTTCCCTAAGATAGGGGTTCTCGGCTTCGGTCGCGAGCATTTTAAATGTCTTGAGGGCTGAAACTTGGGCTTCAAACAGCGTGGCAACCTGCCTTGAAAGAATAACTATGTCCTTGAATGGTGCTCCTCGAGAAAAATTAAAATTCTTTTTAAGAAACGAGGTTTTTTCACCCGCTTCCTTGATTGAAACAATAACAAGGTCGCGCCGTTGAAGCGCCGCTATGGCCAGATCAACATTTATAGCGTCAATAGTGCCTTCTTTTTCTTCACCGTTATTTACTATCGCTTTGTAGGAAAACAACATGGATTTTGAAGTTAGATGTTAGAAGTTTGGGGTTGGATTTCTCTAATTTCCAATTTCTATTTTCTATTTTCTATTTTAACATCCGCTCAAGCGCTTTAGGATTAAACGAATGGACAAAAGCATTTTCGGGAGTAATTTCTCCTCTCTGTATAAGGCCAAACAACGAGCGATTCATGTCCACCATCCCGGATTCCGTGCCGGTTTCTATTACAACATCTATTTCGTGCGTCCTTTTGTCCCGAATAAGATTGGAAACTGCGTTGTTGTTTATGAGAAGTTCGTAGGCCGGAATAATTCCTCCGGAAACGCGGGGTATAAGCCTTTGGGAAAATATGCCAAGCAAACTGCTCGAGAGCTGCGTGCGAATCTGGTCCTGTTGATCCCCTGGGAACGAGTCTATGATGCGATCTATGGTTTGAGAGGCATTATTGGTGTGAAGGGTGGAAAACACCAAATGTCCGGTTTCGGCGGCGGTTACCGCGGTGGAAATAGTTTCCGGATTGCGCATTTCTCCTATCATTATCACATTGACATCCTGGCGAAAAGCGGACCTTAGGGCGGTCTGAAAATCTTTTGTATCTATCCCCACCTCTCGCTGGTCAATTATGGAGCGGTTTTGTTCAAATTGATATTCAACTGGATCTTCTATGGTAATTATGTGTTCGGCGCGTTCGTTGTTTATCAGGTTTATCAGAGACGAAAGCGTGGTTGATTTACCCTGCCCGACAGGTCCGACAACCAGGAAAAACCCCTGTTTTTTCCTGGTAAATTCTTCAAGAGACGGCGGCAGATTCAATTCCGACAAAGTCTTTACCTTTGGGATAAGCCGAAGGGCGATAGCGACAGACCCTTTGTGAAAATAAGCGTTACCCCGCAATCTAGCTTCTCCTTTGTAGTTGTAAGCAAAATCAATTTCCTGGTTTTTAAAAAATCGCTCCGCTTGCTCTTTGCTCAAAAGCACCTCCAAAAAACCCTTGGAAGATTCTCTGGTGATTGCGTCTCTTTTTGTCAGATACAAGAGATCGTTTGAAACACGGATGGCAGGATGCCTGCCTTCAGAAATATGAATATCGGAGCCGTTTTCGTGAATTACGGACAAGATAAGCTCTTCCAATTCTTTTTTGTAGTCCATTTGATTTCTAGTTCGCTTTTTTTACTGTCGAAAATATTTTTTTGACTTTGTTGACCACTTCGGTGGGAGTAGCGCTTGCTTTTACTATATACCCGCTTGCTCCTAATGAATTCCCTTTCTCAATGTCGGAGGGCTGACCGAGATTGGACAAAATTATTCTCACGGCAGAACCGCCCAGTTTTTCACTATTTATCAACTTGAGAAGCTCGAACCCGTCCATTTTCGGCATAACCACATCAAGAAGCATTATGCTCGGGATAAACCCGCCACGAAGTTTAATCAGAGCGTCTTCGCTCCCCGAAGACGGGATCACTTCAAACCCGCTTTCGGTAAATTTAAGCGAGTACATATCCAAGAGAAAGTCATCGTCGTCTACTATTAAAATTTTCAGTTTTTTATCGGAAACCATAAATTTATTTTCCAAAAATCTTTTTTACGATAAGCGTTGTGCGGCTAAAACCTCTCCTTGATACAAACGGTTTGCCCCAAAGCTTGCTTTCCCATTATGACACATTCCGGACACAAATACATAACGTTTAGAGCCCGTTCAAAATCTAACCACAGAACAAAACCATAATGCTTGTTTGCCGGCTAAAACGTCAAAATTTCGGCTGCAAATCGCTCATCGCTCGTCAACGATACTCGTATCGCTTCCTCGCGCTTCGCGGTTTTCGCTCGAAATTTTGACGTTTTATCTAGGCATTAGATTTTGAACGGGCTCTTAGAGCGTATTTACTTCCGCGAAAGGAACTTCGCCTCTTATACACTTGAGCAAAGCGTCTTCTTTCATAGTAAGCATCCCCTTTCCTCGGACAAGTTTGGATATTTCCAATTCCGAGGCGTTTTTTAAAATAAGATTTTCTATGTCTTTGTCCATCGTGAGAACCTCGAAAACCGCTTGTCGGCCACGAGTGCCGGAGGGACAATCCGAGGACGCTTCAGCCTCGTATATATTGCCGCTTTTTTCTATTTCCTCAAAGATTTCCTTTTTATATTTTTCGGGCAAATCCGCAAATTGCTTTTCGAACATTATCTTTAGGCTTCCCTCTATCGGTATCGGTTTTTTTGAAGAAGGGCAAATTACTCTTACCAATCTTTGCGCGACAGAAGCAATAAGCGTAGGGGCAATTAGATACGGGTCTATCCCCATATCTATAAGACGAGGAATAACCCCGACGGCGTTATTGGTGTGAATGGTGGAAAGCACCAAATGCCCGGTCAAAGCTGCTTGTATGGCAAGCTGAGCGGTTTCTTTGTCGCGAATTTCACCAACCATTATCACGTCCGGGTCCTGTCTCAATATCGAACGAAGCCCGCTGGCAAAAGTATAATCTATTTCCGGCGCTATCTGCGATTGGTTTACTCCGGGAATACTGTATTCTATCGGGTCTTCGAGCGAAACCACATTTTTCTTTTCGCGGTCTATTTCGTTTAGCATTGAATATAGCGTTGTTGTTTTGCCAGAACCGGTCGGACCGCTTATCAATATCACCCCGTAGGGACGTTTGCCGGCGGCTCTTATATTCTCTAAATTTTTTGGTGTAAGCCCAAGTGTTCCTATATTTTTTATTCCTCTTTCGGAATCAAGAATGCGCATTTCCACCTTTTCGCCATAAAACGAAGGGAGGGTTGAAACGCGGATATCCGTCTTGTGGCCGTCCATTTTGACGCTAAATCTTCCGTCTTGGGGCTTCCGCTTCTCGTCCAATTTCATATTGGCCATAATTTTGATACGAGCCACAACGGCGCTGTAGACGGCAAGCGGGAGAAATAAGCTGGTATGCAAAATCCCGTCAACGCGAAACCGCACTTTGACCTTGTCTCCCATATTTTCTATGTGGATATCCGAAGCGTTTCCTTCGGTAGCATGCCTTATTATAACCGCCACAATTTTGGTAACCGGCGCGTCTTCAACTATTTTTTCCTGAAGATTTTTGCCTTTTTCGTTTTTGATTTTGTCAAAGTTTATGTCAACATCATCGTCGATTTCCTCGAGAGCTTGCGACACTTCGCCGGAAAGTCCTTCGTAATTGTGGGCGATTTCGTTAAAATTGCTCTTGGAAATAAGAAAAATTTTAAACGGCAGATTTGTTTTTGAAGAAATAAATTGCAACGCGTCGCGGGCTTCGATGTTGTCCGGATCAACAATACCAACTTCCAAAACACCGTCATTTATGGCTATCGGCACAAATTTATAGAACGCGGCTGATTCTTCCGGGATATATTTCAGTATGTCAAAAGAAACTTTTTTGGGGTCAACGAAGCGGGCCGGCACCCGAAAATACTCGGCCTTGGCATTGAGAATATCTCCTTCGTTCACTCCTCTTTCTATCAAGATGTCGTCAAAATCAACGCCCTTTTCTTTGGCGCTAATTTCGATTTTTTCAATATCTTTATTTTTTATGACGCCCTGGTCCGCTAATTTTTCTAAAAAACTCATAGAGTATTGGAAACTACCAATTTAATTTATCGTTAAGGCTACCCCCCGTCTCGGTTGTGGTCGGGGAAGAAACTTTGATGTTATTGCCTATCGCCCTAAACGGATTGGGGCGACCTCGAGGTTCGGAAGGAAGAGAAACACTCATGTCCTTTAGGCTAGAAAATGCCCGATCGTTAAAAATACCAGAACTCAAATCCAAATTAATGTTCTTCAAGTCGGCTAACGCAACAAGAAAATCTCTGCCTGCCTGCCCCCCCGTTTCGTTTTGAGCGCCTTCAAATTTAAGCCCTGCCGGTTTCGCGTCACCCGAAAAGAAAAACCTATAGCCCAAAAAGGCAATGGCGACAATCGCTACGGCGACAAGTATGTTTTTTAGTAGAGGATTCATCCCGTTTATTTAAGCCAGTAAGTTGTTACCGACAGGTTAAACTGATAAATTTCGCTGTTCTTTGGATCAGGCGGCGCGTTAAAAAAGATTTTTCCAATATCCGTAATCCGCAAATTATCCTCAAGCTCTTTCAAAAATTGTTTGAACGTCTCGTATGTACTGCTAACCGAAAAAGACAGAGCAACTTTGTCGTAGTTTACCAATGTGTCACCGATATTGCCGGACGGCAAAGAAGACGGCCCTCCGCCGTCCAAATTAAGTCCCGAAACCCGCACATCGCGAAGAACCATGCCATATTTAAGGGCGATGCGGTCTATTTCCATTATCAGCCGAACATTATCAATGTGGTCCGGAACAAGTTTATTTAAACGGAATACGTCTTCGGTGGAAAAAGAATTTATGGTATTGACAAGATTGTTTCGTCTTTCCGTAAGCTGATTGGCGTTATTGATGGCGGAATTAAATTCACTTCTCTTTTCTTGCAATGTTTGGATATCTTTGTAGGTCGGATCTATAAATCCGAAATACAGCCCAACGGACGCGGCTATCATAAAAAATGGTAATAATAATTGAAACATAAAATTAATTATTGGGTAGGCGCGATAGACGAACTGGCTTCGCGCGCCAATGTCTTCTTGTAACTGATCAGGTCCGGGTCAAAAGAAATAAGGGCTTCAAATGTAACATTTCCTTTTTCGTTCAAATTAAGATTCGAAAAAACCGCGTTCTTTATAAAACGTTTCTCGTTATTGAAATTGTCGGCCTGAAGAGCAACCGAGCCGTAACTTTTTGCTTCTCCGGAAACCCTGACCGATGCCCCCTTAACCTGATCAACTACGTACTCAAATTTGCTGAAACGAACACTCTCTAAGGTGAGGTCCTCCAGGAGTTTAAATACCGGAGTGGCGATAATATGCTTGTTTAAAAGTTCGTTCGCCGAACGAAGCCTTTTGTCGGTTCTTATAAGTTCGTCTATTGTCGTCGGCTCAAGAGCTTCTTTTCGTTCGCTTAAATATTTTCCGGCGGTGTCTATGCTTTTGGAGATAACGTACTTGTAGAGAAAAATGCTCCCCGAACCCAAAACGGCGATAACAAACACGAGAACGGCGATAACCATAAACAAACCTATTGGTTTTTCTCGCACGACTTCTAGTCCGGGTGTCTTTCTCGGGATAAACGACGTTTGATTTTGAGAAATTTGGTCCATCTAATTTAAGTTACAAGTTTTAAGTTACAAGTTATAAGTTCATTGTAACGCATATGTCGCTTGTTGTTAAATGCAACTTGTGTATTTCTTGTTGCTTACGCTAGCTCCTGAAGCTTCCGCAAGGCGACTCCTATCGCCACCGCGAATTCTGGACCTGCGTCCTTAAGCACTCCCGAGAGAAAGGCCGGTGCCTCAACTTTCGAAAAAGGGTCGCCGAATACCACTTCCGATTCTAAATTTTTTTCCGCTTCTGCGAGAAACCCCTTAAGGAGCACCCCCCCGCCGGTCAGGATTATTTTATTGATAGTTTTGTTATTTTTCCGCTCGTAGTTTAATAATACCCTGTTTGTCTCCGAAAATACATAGTCAACGTTTGTCCTGGCAATATCCGCTATCGTTTTTCCTTCGTCCGTAGTGTCCAAAAATCCGAGTTCGCGCTTCATTTCTTCCGCGCGACCAATCGAAACCCCGAGAGAGCTCGCGATATTTAGGGTAATTTCCTGCGAACCGCGGGAAATTATGTGAATCGACTTTACTATCCCGTTCTCAACAACGGCCAATTTTGTCATCCCGGCGCCCATATCAAAAATCATAACCGGTGTCGTGAAGCGCCCGAAGGTTGAACGGATAGTGCTAAACACTTCTATTTCAAAAAAGCTGGCGTTAAGTCCGGTTTTGTTCACGACCTTGTTGTATTTTTCAAGGGTCCCGTTGTGGATAGCCGCTATAAGAACATTCGTTTTCCCCGGATCTTTTTCGGGCGGTTTGTCGGGAAGAAAATCATCTTCGGCATTTTTTCCTTCGGAGGTTTCGGTCTTGGGAATTATCCACCAATCAAGCGTTACCTCGCCTATCGGCACCGGTATATACTTGCGGGCTTCGATGGGAATCATTTCGGCCAGCTGTTTTTGGGGCATGGACGGCATTTCCACAAACGAAATAAGGCTGGCGGCAAGCGGTATGGAAAATCCGGCCGACTTGGTCGTAACATTGGCCTCGCGAATAATCTCCGAGAGGGCTTGGGCAAGTTTGTCTTCGGGTAAATTAGTCATTCGCCCAACTTCAATTCCCGAGAGCGGCCCCAAGGCCAGCTCTCCGTAAGTTTCAAGAACCGCTTGCCCCCCCTTTTTTCTAAGTTGCACGACCTTGATGAAGGAAGACCCCAGGTCCACGCCCAAAACGCTGCTCTCTTTATTGAAGATGGAGCTCAAAGAAATATTTCCCAAACCGAGCTTGTCTAATATTTTGGAAAAGGGGTTCATCCCGTTAGAGGCAGATCGCGGTCGGTCCGTTCTCGCTTAATTGATATTTGTAAATTGCCAAACTATTTTCCATAATTTTATTTAAAGTTTATACTTTATACCGTGACCGCGGCCTCTAACGGGATTCATGGGGTAGAATATGCATAAAGTATAACACGTTCATCGGATTATTTGGCCAAAATGTGTGGAAAGCTTCCGTTATTCATAACTCATCGGTTTACCCCCTGTTATTGGTTATTAGTTATTAGTTATTTGTTGAATATCGTTAGTCGTTAGTTGTAGGTCGTTGGTCTACATTTATGTCATTTTTAAGAACAATCCTGTCCATAATATTTCCGGAGCATTGCCTGGTTTGCAATAAAAACGACGTTGTTCTTTGTCTTGATTGCGCTAGGGAATTACCCCGCGGGTTCTCCCCCGACCAAAAAATACTGGTGGTTTTTGATTACAGCGACTGGCGGGTCAAAAAAGCCATAAAACTTTTCAAATACGGCAACCGGCGCTCTCTGGCAAAAGTTTTCGCCGAACTTGTTTATGACAACATCCTTTTGGAAGAATTGTCCGAGCTCCGCCTGACAAAAAATTTTACAAACGCTCTTCTTATCCCGATTCCTATTTCCGGGAAACGGTTCCGCGAGCGCGGATACAATCAGATGGAGTTGGTGGGGCGCGAACTCGCGGCGCTTGACGGAGGGGCTTCGTTTTCTTTGGCTAAAAATATTTTGTTAAAAACGCGAAATACGGAATCGCAAGTAAAAACCGGCGGGAAAAGCGAGCGTTTGAAAAATTTAAAGGGCTCGTTTGAGGTAGCCGGCAAAGATTCCGTCCGTGGCAGAAACATAATACTTATTGACGATGTGGTAACCACCGGCGCCACCTTGGCCGAAGCCCGCAAGGTCTTGAAAAAAGCCGGGGCCAGACAAATTTTGTCAGTGGCAATGGCGCATTGAAAATGCGCATAATGGCGGCGAAGCAAACCCAAAAAATTCCTTTCCATTTTTTTGTGGCGATATATTTTTAACTCTGTTTTTGAGTAAAATCCAAACGATTAAAATTACTAATGCGAACTCGGCAGGGCGAATCCATTCCCCCAAACAAACTGTTTCGCTCTACCGAGGCCGTCAAGCGTCGGCAAAAGAAAATTAAAGTAGTCCGTGAGTTTTCCTTAATCTTACTTCAAAATAAGGAGGTTGCATTACAGAGAAACGCGTTTATAGTACTCCACCGGAGCAAAATCATCCGTTAACACCGGCATATCGTCGGCTATGGGTTTTTTCCAGACCTTAGACAGTAATTTGTTAACCTCTTTGTTGGGACTTTCCCACTCTGAAATTTTTTCCGATTTCAGCGCGACAAGCATGATGTTTTGATTCTTGTAGGCGTCGTCGGGGTTTTGGACGGCGAAGAGAAAAACCTGCGGGAAAACTTCTTTATAAGTGGCGTATTCTGCCCGGACAAATTTTCCTTTTTCGCCCTCAATAGACGATACAATATTGACCATAACCAATCCCCCGTCATTAAGCGCGTCGTATTCTTTGCGAACGGCTTCTTTTGTCGCCAAATGGAAAGGGATTGCCGAAGCCGAATTGAAAGCATCGCCGAAAATGACGTCGTATTTCTTTTTATTCTCATTCAAATAAATACGGGCGTCCTGATGGTAAATGGCGAGATTCTTTTCGTCCTTCAAGCCGAAGTATTTTCTGGCAATTTCTGTCACGCCTGGGTCGATTTCAACAACGTCCATTTTCGCGTTTGGGTAATTCTTGATAAAATCCCGGGGATATGTGTAGGCGCCGCCGCCAATCATAAGAACATTAGCGGGGTTCGGCATGAAATGGCTAAACAGCCGATAAAATTTTGTGTAATCAAAAACCAAATCATCGGTGTCATCTGTGAATATGGCCGCTTGTGTCCCGTATGGGTCGGTTGCAAGAACCAATATAGGTTTCCATGTTAAAAAATCAATTGAATTGAAAACCCAAATGCGGTTATATTCCGTATCAATATCGGCCGTCAAGATTTCTTGCTTTATGGCTGAAACAGCATAAGTTAAGCCCGCAAAAGTGATGAGTAAAAAAACTGCCGCCGTAATCGGCTTTCCCATTTTTCGGCCCCAAAGCAGCAAGGTAGCCGTGAACAGAAGAGTAAAGGAAAGAATTATCAGCGAATTGGTTGAGCCGAGATTCGGAATGACGTAAAAACCTGCAAAAAATGTGCCGAAAATACTGCCAGCCGTGGATATGGCGTAAAGATTGCCAGCCGTCCTTCCGGCCTTGGCTATGTCGCTCATTCTAAGCCTCACGGCGTACGGAGAGACCATGCCCAAAAGAAAGCTGGCCGGAGCGAATAGCGCCAACGAAATTATTAATGACTTAGCTTCCAAAACAATCTGGAAGTTCGAAACGACCGACGAGAAAATATCCTTTGTAAGAGCCGAGAAGGCTATGGCTAACGCGGAAAAAAGGATAATCAGGCCCAACGGCTCTACGCTTGGTTTCCTGTCCGCTAAATAACCGCCGGCATAGTATCCGATGCTCAAACTGGCAAGAATTACTCCGATTAAACTTGTCCAAGCGTAAGTTGATGTACCAACATAAGGACCGATTACGCGCGACCCGACTAGCTCGAAAACCATAACAACCGCGCCGCAGATAAAGACAACAATTTCGAGTATATGTTTCTTGCTTAAAATCATTGAAAGATAATGATTAAAATTCTAATCTGCGGTGTCTGTTTGAAAATATCCCTGCCTGCCGGTAGGCAGGCGAACGGAACTCTCCGGGCTCGGCGGGCAGAATTCCCCCCCAAACCCCTTTCCTAAAAAGGGTACCTGAACCCCTTTCCCGCATTCTAAAATGGCAGTGCTTTGCATATAGAAAGTATATCAAAAAATCGGCGCCATAGGCGCCGGGTTGTTGAGATGACTTAGTCGTGTTCACTCACTCTGAAGTTCGGTACGTTGTCGTAGACGAACTCAATCTCCGTCGGCGTTGCCTGCGGTGCGTTTGTAGGCACTGGCTGCTGATTGGGACTGTTTTCATCCATACCGGACTGACTCGTTTCTGATTCCATGCAACTCTCCCTAACATTGTTAATAGCGCACACGTGTGCGCCATGTGACAAAGCTACACTACATGTATCAGAAAAGCAAACTTTGGCGGTGTTTGTTGGACAAAGTTCGAATGTATTTTGAAAGCAACCCTGATGCCGACTAATCGCACGCGCGGAGCGCGTGGTGGCTCTAAACTGCCTCGTACGCTCATATCGTTCCGCCACTGCCTCGCAGAGCCTCGGCAACCCCGAAAGAAAAAACACTCCCTGCATTTCTGATTTGGCGGGGGGGGTGAAATTTCTTTTGAAAAAGGAAAGGGTGTTTTTCTTTCGGGGTTCTGCCCTCCAAGTATTCGGGCAGGGGCGGAAATGCGGGACGGATTTTTGAAAATTTTGGATTCGCAGCACGTTAGAAAAAAGTGTTATAATGCGGTCATGATAATTAAAAAACTGGAAGAAATAATTGGCACTGACCGCGATGTGAATTGGGGTAATGGAAAAAGTCGCCGCCTTTTACTTAAGTCGGACAAATTTCCGTTTACTATAACCGAAACAACAGTTAAGGCAGGCACAGAATCAAAGTTGCAATATCTTAATCATGCCGAAGCGTGTTATTGCATAGATGGCGAAGGAGAAGTTGAGTCTGATGGAAAAATCTACAAAATCGAACCAGGGACGCTATATGTACCAGAAAAAGACAAACACTTTCTCCGAGCTAAAAATAAAGATTTAAAATTAGTGTGCGTATTTGTCCCGCCTCTAAAAGGTTCAGAACATCACCGACTATCAGAAGACGGATACTCAAGCTATGAATCTTAGTGGAGTAATGGAGTAATGGGGAGTAATGGGGACGAGTAATGGGGACAGCCACCATTCTTTTGTCTTTTGTGTGGTCTAATATTCCCTTCTTCCCATTCCCAAAGACACAGGGGCACAAACAAAATCACAACACGACAATTCCGAAACAATGGTGGCTGTCCCCTTTTCTCCGACAATTCCGAAACAATGGTGGCTGTCCCCTTTTCTCAAATTTACAGCCCGCGCAGTTAAACAAGAAAATCCTGCTTTTTAAGCAGGATTTTCTTCAACCTATATTATCGGCATGAGCCCTGTGGGTCGCGTTTTAGCGTTGACTATTCGGGTTGCGCCGATAGAAAAAGGATTAGCCAAAATTTTAATTTGAAGCGAGAAGCGCGTTTATCAGTCCGAAGCCGAAGAGATTGTCGAATCCTGCGCTTCCGAGATCGGTTGCCGTGCTCTCAAGCGCTCCCAGAACTTGGTCTGGAATATATCCCGAATGACTTCCTAAAACCAAAGCTGCCGCGCCAGCGACATGCGGTGATGCCATCGAAGTCCCAGAGAGAGTCGCGTATCCCAAGCCTTTGTAAGTTGAATAGATACTGACTCCGGGCGCTGAAAGGTCGACTTCCGGACCGCGGCTTGAGAAACTGGCAAGATTGTCGTTTGAATCTGTTGCTGAAACTGCGATAGCTTCGGGATAAGCGGCGGGATAAATTACCGCTCCGCCGGAATTTCCGGCCGCGGCCACAACCACAACGCCTGCGTTTTTGGCGCGAATCACCGCGTCGTGAAGTGATTGGGTGTCGCAATCGCATCCCAAGCTCATATTGATTACTTTAATGTTTCGCGAAATAGCCCAGTCGATTCCTTCAATAACGTCGGAAATATATCCCGAGCCGGCGGCGTTCAAAACTTTGATTGCGTAAAGGTCCGCTTTCGGAGCGGCTCCAACCACGCCAGTTGTGTTATTCAGGGCGGCGATAATGCCCGCGACATGCGAGCCGTGGCCGTTATCGTCGTTGGCAGATTTCCGCGTGTTGATAGCGTTATAACTTCCCTTGATATTGTTTGCGAGATCGGGATGTGAAAGTGAAATTCCGGTGTCAATCACGCCGACTTTAACCGGATCGGCGGTGTTGCCCGAAGGCCAGACTTGATTGGCTTTAATTTTAGAAATTCCCCAAGGAAGGGTTTGTGCCTGAATTATAACATTGCCTCCGCCTCTGGCATCTTCGCGGACATCGCGGGCTTGAATGGTCGCTATCGCGTCATTATCCACACGCAGAACGGCGGGATTATTTTTAAGTTCTTTAATTTCAGCCTCACTCAAGTTTTCAAGCACATCCGCCTTGAAGGCATTCTCGAAGCGCTTTACTCTTTTTGTGTTTGCTTTTCCTAAAATCTGATCGCGCGTTTCGTCTGAAACACCGTTCTGGTAAACCACAATTTTCCGTGAAGTGGAGGAATTGGGGTCAGATTTCGCGCTTACCGTCACGAGCCCTAAGCTGGCGTAGGAGAGCGCCAGTATCGAAAGACTCACAAGTATTTTTTTTATATTCATATTTAACATTATAATACGTTTAATCCAATAATTTAAGTTATATGTTGAGTATACTCGCTGATCGCGAGACAAGTCAACAAACGGCACCTCAAGCGAAAAGACGCCCTCATGCGTGTCCTCGCCGCCTTGAAAGAGCAGAAGAAAGATTTTGAACGCGGGAGAAATGCTTGGGTCGAACCCTTGCGGGAATGGATTTTAGATACGAATAAAAGGAAAAGAAAACTTTTTTGCGGGGTGGCTAGGTTTCCGAGCGACGGTCTCTTTTGCCCACTCCCGCGCCGTCTGCGCGGGACTTCTTCCACCTTTCGGATTCGGAAGTTTCTTTCTGCGGAGAGTGTGGGAGTCGGTCACAAATAATTTTCTGCTGAAAATTTTCGCGACCCCGACTCGCGCCGCCACGCTCCGTCTTTCGACTCCCACACTCCCTCGCGACGACTAACCAATCAGACACTATCGCGTCTTCTTGGGTCGATTGCGGAGAGTGTGGGAGTCGAACCCACAAGCGGCTTTTGAGACCGCTACGGTTTAGCAAACCGTTGCCTTACCATTCGGCGCAACTCTCCAATAAATAGTAAATTAACATAATTTGGTTATTATACATAGCGAATAAAAGACAAATATTTTTGTTATACTAGTTATATTAACAGTATGAAATACGAATTTCCCAAGGGGTTTTTGTGGGGCGCGGCCACCTCGGCTCATCAAGTTGAGGGGAATACTCATAACGATTGGACGGAATGGGAGAAAAATAATGCTTCGCGCCTTGCCAAGGAATCGCGCGGCAGATTCGGCCACCTGCCAAATTGGAAGGAGGTAGAAAAAGAAGCGACCAACCCGCAAAATTATATTTCAGGAATAGCCTGCGACCATTACAATCGTTATAAAGAAGACTTTGACCTGGCAAAATCGCTCGGGCACAACGCGCATCGTTTTTCCATCGAGTGGAGCCGTATTGAACCGGAAGAAGGAAAATTTGACGAGGTTGCCATTGCGCACTACCGCGATGTCGTCGAGACGCTCCGTGAGAGAGGGCTTGAACCATTCGTTACGCTCTGGCATTGGACCATCCCTTTATGGCTACGCGACAAAGGCGGCATTCTGGCGCAAGACTTCCCCGATTATTTTGCGCGCTATGCAGAAAAAGTCGTTACTGTCCTCAAAAACGATGTTACTTTTTGGGTTACCTTAAATGAACCACTTTCCGTCATAAAAAATTCTTACCTTCTGGGTAATTGGCCGCCTCAGCGAACAAATCCTTTTGCTGTTTGGCAAACATATAAAACACTGGCAAAAGCTCACAACTTAGGCTACGAAACTATCAAAAAAATAATGCCGAGCAGTAAAGTTGGCCTCGCGAACATTATTAATTTCTTTGAACCGGACAACCCACATTCTATTTTTGATAAATTTATAGTTAAAATCGCCGATTATTTTCACAACCGGCGGATTCTTGACCTTACCCAAGGCAAAAATGATTTTATCGCTCTTCAATACTATTTCCACGACCGCCTTAAATTCCCTGTGGGGCGTACAAACAATAACGATACGGTAAGTGATTTGGGTTGGGAAATTTATCCGGAAGGACTATGCTACATAATCAAAAAACTGGCCGTCTATAAATTACCAATTTATATAACCGAGAATGGCATATCCGACAAAAAAGATTTCCGGCGCGAAAAATTTATCAAAGAAAATCTCAAGCAAATATCGCGCGCCATGTCCGAGGGCGCGGATGTGCGCGGATACTTTTATTGGTCTTTGCTTGATAACTTTGAGTGGGACAAAGGGTTCTGGCCGCGCTTCGGGCTTGTTGAAATAGACTACGAAACCCTAGAAAGAAAGCCCCGCCCTTCGGCTTACGCTTATAAAAAAATAATTGAGGATAATGGAATAGTTGATTAAGCAAACGGGCGGCGAATTCCCAAATTTCCGAGGTGCCGCTTCGGCGCTTATTCTAGTGTTTTGCAAAACACTAGAATAGAATTTGTCGCGTTTCTATTTTCCGTATATTCTCTCGCTAAACCCTGATATAATTAGGGAAATGCAACCAAGCGCGCTGATAGAAAACTCTTTCCGTTTAACCCCGACGCAAAAACAAGCTCTAAAAAAACTGGGCTTAAAAACAGTCCGCGACCTTTTGTATCATTTCCCATCGCGCTATGCCGACTTGGGTGAAATCACAACCATAGAAAAGCTTACCGTCGGCGAAAAAGCCACCATTTACGGACAAGTAAACAAATTAAAAACCGGCAAGGCTTTTCGCAAAAGAATATCCATGGCGGAAGGAGAAATTTCCGACAATACGGGAAAAATAAAAATTGTTTGGTTCAATCAGCCGTATATCGCCAAAATGATAAGGGCCGGCAGTAAGGTCAAACTCTCCGGCAAAGTTATGGAACGAAAAGGTGTTCCTTATCTTGCCAATCCGGAAATCGAAACAACCAACGAATTACCCATAGACATAGGTGATTCCCTTTTCGGCCTGCCTACCGAAGCCTCGGCGCAGGCAGGCAAAAAAGCGGACAGTCCTTTTATACCCATATACCCGGAAAGCCGCGGCATTACTTCGCGCTGGTTTTATTACACGATGCAAAAAGTGCTCCAAAGCGAAACTTTGGACAAAATCACCGACCCAATACCTGCTCCGATGCTCCACAAGTATCATTTGCCGAATCTAAAAACCGCGCTTATTTGGATACACGCGCCCAAAAAAGAAAAGCACCGCGAGATGGCGCGCAAGCGCTTCGCTTTTGAGGAAATCTTTTTCATCCAGCTCGCGCGGCAAAAAGAAAGAGCGGAATACTCTCGACACAAAAGTTTCATCATAGATAAAAAGGGGGAGGAGATGGAAAAATTCACCGAGCGCTTCCCTTTCGGCGCAACGTCCGCCCAAATTCGCTCCATTGAAACCATTCTCTCCGATTTCAGAAGCGGCCGTCCGATGTCGCGATTGCTTGAGGGTGACGTTGGCAGCGGCAAAACCGCCGTGGCGGCGGCGACCGCTTTTGCCGCGGTAACGACACGGCCAAACGAACAAAGTTTCGGCGCGCTCCAGGTTGCATACATGGCGCCAACGGAAATTTTGGCCGCCCAACACTTTGAATCATTCATCAAATATTTCCAGCACTTGCCGATACAGATAGGGCTAATAACCGGAAGCGGTTCTCGCAAATTTCCGTCAAAAGTTAATCCTGGCGGCTGGACGGATATTTCGCGAACGCAACTTTTGAAGTGGGTGAAGGGCGGTGAAATCGCCATCCTTCTTGGAACGCACGCCCTTATACAAAAATCCGTTGAGTTTAAAAATCTGGCTTACATAATAATAGACGAGCAACATAGGTTTGGCACCGCGCAAAGACAAAAGTTAGCCCGCAAATCCGATACGCTCCCCCATTTGCTTAGCATGACCGCGACTCCTATTCCTAGAACTCTTGCCCTCACCATTTACGGAGACTTAGATTTATCTTTGCTTGACGAAATGCCGCCCGGCAGAAAGCCGGTCATTACAGAAATCGTCACGCCGAACAAGCGCGAAGGGGCTTATGAAAAAATACGCGAGGAATTGAAAGCCGGACGGCAAGCATATGTAATTTGCCCGCGCATTGATGAGCCCGACCCGGATAAAGAGCTCGCCCTCATTGCCAAATCGGTCAAGGCGGAAGCCAAACGGCTCTTTGAAGAAATATTTCCGGAATTTTCCATAGATATTTTGCACGGAAAAATGAAACCGGCGGAAAAAGAAAAAGTTATGCAAGAATTCGCGCGCGGAGAAACGGATATTTTGGTGGCCACTTCGGTTGTTGAAGTCGGAGTAAACGTGCCGAATGCCACGCTTATTGTCATAGAAGGCGCGGAGCGCTTCGGCCTGGCTCAACTTCATCAGCTTCGCGGACGCGTCATGCGAAGCACCCACCAACCGTACTGTTTTGTCTTTTCCGAAACTAAAGCGGAAAAAACTCTAGCGCGGTTAAGGGCGCTTGTTACGGCAAAAAATGGATTTGAGTTATCTGAATTAGACTTAGCTCTCCGCGGAGCGGGAGAACTCTCCGGCGTAAAACAATGGGGCATTTCCGACTTGGGAATGGAGGCGATAAAAAATATAAAAATGGTGGAAGCGGCGCGAACCGAAGCAACCGAAATTCTGAAACAAGATTTAGAACTAAACAATTACCCCATGCTCAAGCAAACACTAGGCGACAAAAAAACTTCTGTGCATTTGGAGTAAACCTTAGGGAAGTGTAACAAAAAACACGAAGATTCAACCTTCGTGCTTTTTGTTACACTTTTTGTTTGAGCAAATCAGAATCCAAGTTTCTCTTTGACAAGAATCACTCGTACCTTGCGCCCCATGAACGCGGGTTCGTTCAAAAGTGTGACTATCTTGGCAAGAACCGTTCCCCCCATACCAACATCCTTCATGCGCTTGTCCTCAAGCGGCACAACATATTCTTTGAGGCGCCGCATTGCGTCATCGTATGTCGGCGTTATTTTCTGAGCTCCAACTACGAAGATAAGATTGGGGGAAGTAAATACTATGGAAGCTAATTGGCTGCCCGAAGCCGAGGCGATTAACATTTCCCCGGTTTCGGCGAGGGCGTGGACACTACCGATATAATAGTCCGCAAATACGCTCTCTTTGCGCAACTCGGCCTGTTTAACTTCGTCTAACTCCCTAAGAACAGCGGCGTGAAGATTGTTCCACCCGTGCACATCGTCTTTCAAGTAGTCAACAAAACCAATCTCTAGAAGGGTGGTTGAGCTTCCGTTGTTAACGCTTGCTCCGGCCGGTATAAGTTCTTTCACTTTTGCCAAAGCTTCGGCGCGATTCTCCACCGTAAAAACTTCGAGTCCCTGTCCGCCTAGAGCGTCTGCTGTTTTCTTAATAATATCGTCGCTCGGAATTGTGTCGTAATTCATATATTCGTTTTTTAAATTATTAAATGATTAGTCACTTTAACACACAAAAAGGTTATACCCTATCGGACGCTGACCTCGATGAAACCTGCGGGGGAAAACATTCGAGTGTAGTACAAAAATGACGCCATTTTCGGCGTCATGATTTCGGATAGACTTCCGGATTTTCTTTTTTGAAAGCGTTTTCTTCTATGAAACGAATCTGTGAGTAATAGTCAAGCTTCCCGCTAGCAAGCACGACGTGCCAGGAAAAACTCTTGTTTACTCTTAGCATATTCCAGATTAGCCGAGCCGTCCGTCCGTTCCCGTCTTGATATGGGTGAATACACAACAACCACGCGTGGAGTAAGTAGGCGGTATACTCGGAATAACTGCTTTTTATTTCAACAAATTGGTTGACCATTTCCAACCACTGATTCATTAATGATGGAACTTCTTCCCATCGTGGCATAATCTTGTTGCCAACTGCAACACTGCAAATACGATATTTGCCCGCAAAATGTCTCATTGAGTCAACGCCACCACACACGAGTCTGTGGAGTTGGTTCGGGTGGACAATGACTCCCCTTGCCGCTATCCGTGCCGCTTCCAAATGTCCTTCGTATAACGACTCCCCGGGAAAGGCGACGATGCTCTCAATGAGATTGCTCTGCCGTATATGCCTCCGAAGGAGGCTGTCATCAATTTTCATGATTTCCTCCGTGAAATTCGCAAGTTCAAAATATTTAATCTTTTATCAACCTAACGCACTTGCAAAAATATGTAAAGCAATTTGCGCGCGTGGAAAAAACATACATTTGAGTAGGGTTTGGTCTGTGACGAAGCCAGAATCGTCGTTAACTCTCCTTAACAAGCATTAGTCGCGGTTCACCGTCTCCATGGTAATTTTCTATGCGTTTTTCAATCTTGAATCCAAGAGATTGATATAGATTAATGATTTTAAGGTTTTCGGGATGAGTAACCAAGTCTATTCTTTTCACGCCCTTTAATTTCCCCAATCGAAACAACGCAGCTTTACGCGCAATCCCCTGCCCCCTGAAATCAGGATGGATAACCAGTCCCGCCAAATATGCGTGTTCCGGACTTTTCATTTGAAGTTCCGTGCTACCCACAATCTGCCCGTCCCTGTAAATTAAATATACTTCGTTCTCCACAAACTCCCGCAATGCCTCGTCTTTATCCAAGGTGCCGGAATATGTTTTACTCTTTGCCGCCGTATGCTCCAATTCCAAAAACGCATCCACGTCTTCCGGTGTTGCCCTTATGAACGAAAGATTGGGGTCTCCTTTTTGTCTCGGAGACAATTGAGATTCTTTTTTCATAATTAATGCGCGCGCTAGGATTCGAACATGAACATCGGGTGTGTATATGGTGATAAAATCTTTTGTCCGCCCCCTTGAATTCGAACCAAGGACCCCAGAGGTATACCTCCGATATAATGACATCCCTCTCGTAAACTGCAAATATATGTCCGCCCCCTTGGATTTGAACCAAGGACCCCAGAGGTATAAGCTCTGTGCTCTAACCAACTGAGCTAGGGGCGGACATATATTTTCAATTACACTCGTTCGTCATTATAAGCTCTGTGCTCTAACCAACTGAGCTACGCGCGTATTCAATAACACTATGAATACTATCCAATTCCGAAACTCAAGGCAAACAATTTTTTCCAAAAAGAAAAAACGCCCCTCCCCACTAGTAGGAAGGGACGTTTTGAGGAAACCGCCATATGTGTGTGCACATTACCGAAAGCTATTGACAAAAATACACTAACATGCTATCAATAACCTCGGTTAATCGAGCGTCGCTCGGTGCCATTTTTTGGGCGGAGATAATAATGTTTAGACCGATTGTTTTACGGGGCGAAGGAACGCTTTTTGAAGGAAACAATAGCAATGAACTCGTTTTCATGGCCGGAAACAATCAGAACGCCCGTACCGGCGGAGGAAACGACTTCGTCGTGTCCTTTGGGTCCGGAAATTACGCCAATCTCGGCGACGGAAACGATATCGGTGTAGCCCTGAAAGCCGTGTTTTTTGACGGCGGAGCGGGGAATGACACTCTTGTGGGCAGCCGCGAGAATGATGTTCTCTTCGGTGGCGAGGGCGCGGACAGGCTCTTCGGTGGGGACGGAAACGACACTCTTTACGCTGACGTTAACGACATCGTTTTCGGCGACGCGGGCGCGGACAGGTTCGTGTTCGGGCCAAATTACACCGAATTCGGCGCCATCCCCGGAGTACTTGAGCTCCCCGACTTCAATCGAAACGAGGGCGACGTCCTCGACTTGAGAGGGTTGGGAGCGAGGGAGATTTCGGATGTTTACTACGACGATGCGGCCGGAACCATGTTCATAGACGGCCAGTACGGCCAAATCGCCATCGTCGGCGTCAGCGGTCTCGGGAACATTCCCGACGCCCTCGCAAACGGGGCTATCCAGTTGTTCTGGGATTTGCCTACCGTTGGTTAGCCTGCTAACCAATCACGAAACACCGCGGCCACTTTAGTGGCCGTTTTTTTATTTCGGCTAGCGAGGAGCGGGTGAAAGTGTAGTCATTTTCACCTCGTCCGAGCGAAGACGAATTATTGTACCCGGTTATATTTCGGCTAGCGAGGAGCGGGTGAAAGTGTAATCACTTTCACCTCGTCCGAACGAAGACGAATCAAAGGTTTAATACCGCGCGGCTCTGCCGCGCGTTTGTGCGAGCGAAGCGAACTCCTCCAATACCTCGGGGCTCTGCCCCGAGGAACCTTTATACGCAAAAAAACACCTTTTTATATGTCCTCCTTGTAGAAAAAGACAAGATAGCTGTCTATCAAAAAACCAAACAATCCTATTGCCAAAATAATATAAATATCCCATTCTCCTTTACCCTGTGTAATTTTATACAAAGAATCCGCGAACAAAAACAAAAATACTAAAATCCCAAACTTATCAAAAAACTTATAGAGATTGTTTTTCGCATTTATCATAGGTAGTTAGTCGCCTGCCCCGTAGTGAGTAATCTCTACTACTGGGGTTTGTTGATTATTTCTTCAGCCAAATTCATCTCTGCTTTTTTCTTCGGCGTGATGCCGTTAGCGATAAGAATTTTTTCAAAAGCTTCACGTTCAAGAGTTTCTACTGCGACAAGTTCTTTGGCAATGGCATCAAGCGCCTTTCGGTGTCCCTTAATGACTTCAGTTGCTTTTTTAAACGCATCACCCATGATTTGAGACACTTCGCCGTCTACTCTCGCGCTCATCACTTCGGAATATTCGCCGTCCGCCACCCCCGCGCCGAACATCACTCTCCCTCCCATTCCTTCAAGCGCCATGGCGCCGATTTTTTCCGACATGCCGTACTTGGTAACCATGTCGCGGGCAAGCGCTGTTGCCACCTGCAAATCATTTGACGGTCCGGTGGTAATATCTCCGAAAATTTCTTTCTCCGCCACATACCCGCCGAGAGATACAGCGATGTCGTCCAAAAATTCGCTTTTTGATTGCAGTCTTCTTTCTTCAAGAGGAAGCTTGAGCGTATATCCTCCCGCGGAACCTCTGGCAATGATGGAAATTTTGTGCACCGGATCGGCAAACGGCAGGACGGATGAAACTAAGGCGTGACCGGCTTCGTGGTAAGCGGTAATTTCTTTTTCTTTGGCGGAAAGCACGTGACTCTTGCGCTCCGGACCAAGCATCACTTTTTCAACTGCCCGGACAAGGTCGTATTGAGAAATCTTTTTTCTGTTTTCGCGGGCGGCCAAAATCGCCCCTTCGTTCATAAGCGAATATAAGTCGGCTCCCGAAAATCCGGGCGTACGTTCGGCAATGGTGCGCAAATTCACGTCTTCTCCAAACGGCTTTTTGGTGGAATGGACTTTCAAAATTTCCTCCCGATCGTTTCTGTCGGGTAATTCAAGAATCACCCTGCGGTCAAAACGTCCCGGGCGAAGAAGGGCCGGGTCCAAGACATCAGGGCGGTTAGTAGCAGAAATAACAATGACTTTTTCCGTAGGCTCAAATCCGTCCATTTCAACCAGAATCTGATTTAGGGTTTGTTCGCGTTCATCGTTGCCCCCGCCCACGCCGGCTCCGCGAACCCGGCCGACTGCGTCAATTTCGTCAACGAAAATAATGGCTGGAGCGGCTTTCTTGGCCATGGCAAAGAGGTCCCGGACGCGCGAAGCGCCGACACCCACAAACATTTCCACGAACTCCGAGCCGGAAAGATGGAAAAACGGCACGCCCGCTTCGCCTGCCACCGCGCGGGCGAGCAAAGTTTTTCCCGTGCCCGGCGCGCCCATCAAAAGCACACCTTTCGGAATGCGCGCTCCGATATCCAAAAACTTTTTGGGATTTTTCAAAAACTCGACAATCTCCCGAAGTTCTTCTTTGGCTTCTTTGGCTCCGGCGACATCTTTGAAGGTCACTCTTTGGTTTTTATCCGAAGGGTCGATGATCCGCGCCTTGGATTGACCGAAAGTAAACGCCTGCATTCCCGCGCCTTTGACTTGCCGAGACAAAAACCAGATAAAAAAGACAAAAAGCAAAACCGGCAAAAGGAATGGTAAAATATTGACAAGCCAAAAGCTAAAACCTCGATTACTTTTTACACCTATTTCAACCGCGGATATTTTGTCTTTTTCCACTCCGTAATTTAAAAGAGCTTGAGAAAGGGAGCTCTCGGGCTCTTTTTTTGATTTTTTGGTAGAACCGTCGGCGAACTGCACGGTCAAGGTTTCTCCCTCAACTTCAATTTTTTTCACCTGCCCGCTTTGGATACTTGAAGCTATTTCGGAAAACGGAACTTCTTGTTGTTTTTTTGACGGGTCAGAGAGGTATGAGTAAAGCCCCGACAAAAGCATGAAAATAATAATCACCGTAAGTATGTTGCTTGCAAGTTGAAGAAGGCTCGTCTTTGGCGTCTTTTTGTTGGGTCCTTTTTCCTTCTCCTTGTTGTTCACTCCCATTCCGGGAAATTTTATAGGCATAATAGTAGGGTCATTATACATTAAAAACAGACCGCGCAAAGTGTGATACCCTGTAGTAGAAAATGACATCGTGCCCGTAGGCGCGTTCGTCTTGCGAACAATGCCATTTTTCACTACAGGGTGATACAATTTTAAAACCCCAGCCTTACTTTTGCGCCAATCCGATTTAATTTTATGATTAGTTTAAATTTAGAAAATAATATTGTGGCATCGCGCTTCCCAAAGCAAGCCGCTTTCGCGTCTGCTACGGGACAAGTCGCCCTTGGGTCGTGGGAGTTGGACTACTTGCCCCGTAGAAAGCGAAGCGTTCCTTTGGGGTTCGGCCACGCGCGATGCAAATAATATTTCCGCAAAAGTAAGGCGGGGTGGCGATTTTTAAGTCGCTTCGCTCGTTAAAAATTAGCCATGTCTTTAATAGAAAACAAAAAAGCGTATTTTAATTACGAAATAGGAGAAAAATTTGACGCCGGATTGGAACTTCTCGGTTTTGAAGTAAAGGCGGTGAAAAACAAGCAGGGTTCTTTGGAAGGCGCTTATATAATAGTGCGCGGAGGAGAAGTTTATTTAATTAACGCCCATATACCGCCGTACCAGCCGGCTAACGCGCCAAAAGATTACGATCCTTATCGCAACCGCCGATTGCTTCTTACGAAAAAAGAAATTGCGGAGTTATCTTCGGCCGAAGGAACTAAAGGATTGACAATTGTGCCAATATCGGTGTATAATAAGGGGCGTAAGTTAAAGCTCTCTATCGGCATAGGCAAGGGCAAGAAAAAAGCCGACAAGCGGCAATCTATCAAGAAACGCGAAACCGAAAGAGAGTTGGGTAGAACGTTGAAATCGTAGCGCAGAACAACGCAGACTAAACGCAGACTAACGCCGAAGGAATCAAAACCCTTCCGCGACCGTCCGCGTTAAGTCCGCGTAAGTCGGCGGTTGCCGTAATCGGCAACATTCTGCGACTGTCCGCGTCAAGTCCGCGCAAGTCGGCGCTTTGAGGGAGTGATCGGCCTAGACAAGAGCCAATCGTTTTTATGTGCAATGCCGGGGCGCGCGAACCTCGCAAAAATCGCGCAAACCATAAATGCTAAAACTGCATTTGGTAAAATTGTCTCACCGTATTTTGCGATGAGTGATTTTGCTTTCGCTCGCGCCTAAATTTATTTAGCCGCAAGCCGTCTGTTGCAAGGGTGTTCAATAATTGCAAACGGGCGTAATACACTTTGAACTTGGCGATGCAACCGTTTCATTGCAAAGCTGAAAAAATGAAACTGGACGATTGAAGATTTTGCTTGTTCTCTACTTCAATCGTTGAAATCCGCGCAAGCGGAAAAAACAAGCTACGCGCTGTAAATTCATAAAAACATTTCTTTTGCACGGCGGTTCGATTCCGCCCACTTCCACCACTTCGCTCGTAGATTACTACGAGCTTCGCGGTGCGCGCACTCAAAAAACCAAAAACGCAAAAGCGTATAAGAAAACTCAAACCAACCAATGAGAAGTGGTGGACCCCGCATAGCTATGTACCCATAGCGACGTGGGGTGGACCCGCGTAGCATTCAGCGTGTAGTAGAATATAATTATCTTATGTACTATGTTTATATACTAAAAAGCGACATAGACAAATCACGATATATTGGAGTAACTTCTGATTTAAAAAACAGACTGGAAGAGCATAGCAAAGGTGAGACTAAGTCGAATAAATCCAAAGCTCCGTATAAAATTTCTTGGTATTGCGCTTTCAACGACAAAACTCTCGCGTATAATTTCGAGCGATATCTAAAATCCAGCTCTGGGTATGCTTTCACAAACAAACACTTAGTAACTCGCGACCGATGAACCCGAGCAAAGCGACTTGCCTTAAGAAAAACCCGCAAATTTATCTACCGGGGCTAATTTGTTAACTATCCTATCAACATGTGGCGACGAGCCGAGAGTTGCGGGAGATTCCACCCATCAAAAAAGGGCCTGTCTGGCCCTTCGTGATTCATTCCTCATCGCTCAACATAATCCACAAGCGAATTTATTTCTTCTTCGGTTAAGGCGGGCCACCTATGGCGGACTGCGCCCAACTTCCCGCTTGCGTAGCAAGCCGAATAAATAGAGAAAAACGGCGGATTCTTGAGTTTGTCCCAATCTATTGTCCGGGAAAGTCGGTCACCGCCGATTTCGTCTTTGGGAATTGCGTCAAACACCTCGGCTTTCAGAGTGGCGCACAAGAGGTCAAAGGAAGTCTTGTCTATGACCGGCTTGGAATCCCTTATGAGGCCGTAAACGAACCCTTTTCCGCTCTTATTTTTTGATTTGCTTATCCAAAATTTAATTTCTTCCGGCATGATAAGCCCTTTCCTTTCTTGAACCTTGAACGCTTTTTTAATTATCCACGGGAAACTCTATTCTGTCAAGCTTGAACAAATAACGTCCGTCGAAAGCCCCGCACCATTTGCGAAATTTGATTACTCCACCCGCACAATTTTCGCTTTTTCCTTTGATTTTTCAATTAACACCGTGTCCCCTTCTTCCATGTCAAACATTTTTTCGTGATTATCGGCATAAACAATCGCCGGTCCGCGGGTAAGAGAAAGTTCTATCCGGCTCCCCTCTTCCAATATCATATGGTCCGCCTGTTCGGTGGAATTGTTGAAAGCAAGACCAATGCCGGTTTCAAAAAAACTGTCCGTAATGCTCCGGTAGTAACCGGTGGAGCCGAATGGAGTGGCGACCACGATACCGTCGCCGATAATTTCGTGATGAATAAGTTTATCGTCTACCAAAATTTTATAGCGTATGGCGTGACGCGGGTCTTTGTTGTGAACCACGATATCGTTGAAACCGGTGATTTCTTCTCCTTTTATTTGCGCGGAAAGTTTGAACATTTCTTCTATCTTGTATTCGCCGAGAAGTACCCTGTCGAGCACGACTTCGTTTGGAAGACTGGAACATTTTTTGCAAATTTGGCTGTCTCTTAAGGCAATTTTGGGAACCCCCGGGAAGGCGGTTTCGGCGCGCATAAGCGTACCGTCTCCGCCGTAACTCGCGACGAAATCCGGAACCGTGTCCCCCTCAACGACAGAAAGTCCGCGCGTTATAAGAATCGGTATTATTTCTTCTTTGTTCTTTCCAAAAACCGCCACTTTCATAATCAACATATTGTATCAGGGTAAAACAAGTGTTCCAAATTCTATTGTCTGAATAGCCAAAACCCGCTACAATGGCCCGATGTAAATCATGTATTATAAAGTATCCGATGTTTGTTTTTTAAATTTAATCTATTCTAGTGTTTTGCAAAACACTAGAATAGATTATTAAGTTAAATGTTGTAAGTTATAAGTTACCCCGGTAGTAGAGATTACCGCAGTACCAGAGCATCCCAGTAGTAAAGCAGAGCTTACTACGGGACAAGAAGCTCGGTACACGGCGAAGCTCACTACGGGGCAGGCAAGTTTTACAAAACAAAAGAGGGCCTATAGTTCAGCGGTAGAACGACGCCATGGCATGGCGTAGGTCGGGGTCCGACTCCCCGTAGGTCCACCACATAAATATTATATTCCCGACTAGGCGGGAATATAATATTTAGCGATTTTAGTAAAATATGTTAGTATGAAATTGCGCAAAAATATGCGTATTTTTAATAATTTTTAGTTCACTCTGTGAAATATTCGCTATGCGAATTGGGCATTTGGCCATTTCAGCGGGGTAAAAACACCATGAATCCATTTATCGCTTTCGCCATCGCGTCTTCTTTACTCGCTATCGTTTACGCTCTATTTCTGGCAAAAAGTATTCTGAAAAAACCGGCGGGAAACGAAAAAATGCAGGAAATTGCCAAGGCTATTTTGGAAGGAGCACAGGCGTATTTAAACAGACAATACAAAACCATCGGTATAATTGCCATCATTCTTTTTGCGATATTGTGGCTTTTTCTGGGAATTATCACCGCTTTAGGGTTCGCGGTCGGGGCAATATTTTCCGCCCTCGCCGGCTACATAGGAATGCATGTTTCGGTCCGAGCAAACGTGAGAACAGCCGAAGCGGCCCGCAAGGGACTGGCCGAAGCGCTCTCTGTCGCTTTTCAGGGCGGAACGGTAACGGGACTGCTTGTTGTGGGACTGGCTCTCCTCGGCGTTACCGGATTTTATTTAGTTACCAAAGACGTTTCTTCTCTCCTCGGTCTTGGTTTCGGGGCAAGTTTAATTTCTATTTTTGCCCGTCTTGGCGGAGGAATCTTTACCAAAGCGGCCGATGTGGGCACCGACCTCGTTGGAAAAGTTGAGGCCGGCATACCGGAAGACGACCCGAGAAATCCGGGTGTCATCGCGGACAACGTAGGAGACAATGTCGGCGACTGCGCGGGCATGGCGGCGGACCTTTTTGAAACTTACGCCATAACTACGATTGCCGCCATGTTTTTGGGCTTCGCCTTATTCCAACCTTCCGAAAATGCCGTCATCTACCCCTTGGCGCTCGGAGGAGTGGCTATTATTTCTTCAATCATCGGCACATGGTTTGTCAAAATGGGCAAATCGCAAAACATTATGGGCGCGCTATACAAAGGGTTGCTTGTCGCCGGAACATTGTCCGCCATTGCTTTCTATCCGATTACAAAGTTGCTCATGGCGGATAACGGCATTTATTCGGTTATGAATCTTTTCGGCTCGGCTATCGTCGGTCTTTTGGTCACCGCGCTTTTTGTCGTCATTACCGAGTATTACACTTCAACCAAATTCGCTCCGGTCAAATCAATCGCCAAGGCCTCTCTCTCCGGACACGGCACGAACATAATTCAGGGTCTGGCCATTTCAATGAAATCGACCGCTCTCCCTCTTGTCGTTATCGTGGCTGGAATTCTTTCCGCTTACGAACTGGCCGGAATTTATGGCATCGCGGTGGCAGCCATGAGCATGCTTTCAATGGCGGGAATAATAGTGGCTATTGATTCATACGGACCAATCACGGACAACGCGGGTGGAATAGCGGAAATGGCCAAACTGCCAAAAGAAGTGCGCGATGTTACCGACCCGCTTGACGCTGTCGGCAACACAACCAAAGCCGTTACCAAAGGTTACGCCATCGGTTCAGCCGGACTCGCCGCTTTGGTGCTTTTCGCTTCCTACACGCAGGAAGCCGGGAATCTCGTTTTTTCTTTGAGCGACCCCATGGTTCTTGCGGGACTATTTATCGGAGGCCTTCTGCCCTACTATTTCGGGGCTCTCTCAATGGAAGCGGTAGGCAAAGCGGCGGGACAAGTGGTGGAAGAAGTGCGCAGACAATTCCGCGAAATAAAAGGAATCATGGATGGCACGGGGAAACCCGATTATGCCCGCGCAGTTGATATCGTAACAACGGCGGCGCTCAAAGAAATGATCGTGCCGGCGCTTATTCCCGTCTTTGTTCCTATTATTGTGGGCTTCACTTTGGGCCCGGTGGCCCTCGGGGGACTTCTGGTCGGCAGTATAATTACCGGATTCTTTGTGGCCATATCCATGACCTCGGGCGGAGGGGCGTGGGACAACGCCAAAAAATACATTGAGGAAGGAAACTACGGCGGTAAGGGCGGCGAGGCTCACAAGGCGGCCGTAACCGGAGATACCGTGGGCGACCCTTACAAAGATACGGCCGGACCAGCAATTAATCCCATGATAAAAATTTTGAACATCGTGGCCTTGCTTATCGTGGCTTTCATCATCTAACCAAAGGAGGACAACTAGAGATCGTACCCAAACCGCGTCTGGTTTATCTCGCTTGTTTATTGTAAACTTTGCATCGTAGCGAATTTTTCTACTAAAAAACTAAAATAAATCGAGAATCCTCGATGGCTCTGGTGGGCCTATGGTCCAGTGGCAAGACGCCACATTCGCATTGTGGAGACGCGAGTTCGATTCTCGCTAGGTCCACCAGAACTATCGGGACAATGACGAGTCCGGGGTTCGACTCCCCGTAGGTCCACAATTTGATTTGCCGAAGGATGCAACCCGCGCGCGTGAGTTATTCTTTTGTATTTGTTTTGGCGGGGGAATGCATTGAAGAATGGAGTGGAGCGGCAGGGCGAAAGGCTTCCATAAAATACGGAGTGTTGAAATAAAAATCTGCGAGAATAGCCTCGCAGATTTTTATTTAGCACGAGAAGCGAATTATGCCGCTTTAGCTTCGTCTCGACTCTTTTCGTTAGCATTTTTTATAGCCGTAAAAAGCGAGGCGAATTGTTCTCCTGATCTTTTTTCTATCTCATCTTTAACAGCCAACATCGCGGTCATTTCTTCTGGTCCATTTAACATCGGGACACCCGACTCGAACGGTTCAGCGTGGAAACTAGCATAGCCGCGCGATTCTCCCCCTTTAAGACCAAATAGGTTTTTAAAATTTCTAACCTTCTCTCCGATTGCGTCAGTATGGCGAGGATCTCCTGTGTTCGTTATCGCTATTAATCCTAATCTATAGAGGGATTCGTGCTTGAGTGCTAACTGTTCTGCCTCAGCCCGTGCTACGGGAGTTAATTGCTCCAATTTTCCGCTACTATAAGCAGTGTCTATCTCCAAACCTTTATCGCCGAGTTTTTTATAGCCGAATTTTTTCTCAAAAGTTGCTTTTGTCTCATTATCAATCTCTCTACCAGCATCTTCCAATTTAGCCATTGTTTGAAGTTGCTCAGGCGTGAAATTAGTTTCAAAAGCCTCTCTGTCATCATTAAATCTTTGCATTTCTTCCACTCTCTTCCCGCTGGTAGACGCTTCTTTCTGATGATAGTCCATTGAATCCTCAGCTTTCTGAATTTCTGCCGGACTTGGCTTGTACGGTTTTTCTAGGCTCATAAATGTATTAAATTAATCAACATTTTAATACCTTGAGTTTATTCCTTTCCTCCTCAAAAAACAAGCCTCTTGTCAACAGGGCAGATTAAGCCAGCAAGCGCGGACTTTTTATAATGTTTCCTAAAATAGACTCGTATAAAAGTTGAATAAAAAAACGCCCGCCGAGTAAACCCCGGCGGGCAATAGACGAAAGATCTCAAACTCTCCAGCCGTTATCTTTTTAGGTAAATAGATATTTGGCTGTCGCCGCCGCCGCAAAAAACACAAACGGCGCGCAGACTTCGAAGTTATCCATTGTTTCGCGGCTTCTGAGCTCCGCAAATAAGTTCCGTACGAAGCTGATAAACCCAACCCAGAATAAGGACTCCGCCAACATTATTAATGACATGGTTGCTCCTCCTTCTCGGCAACGGGTTCAGTGCTGGGCCCAACTCGGAAATTCCCAGTGAGCCCGTTAAAGTACTGTACCTTTGCGTCCCAGAACCACTCGACAAACTCAGTGCGATCGGGAAGGGCGCGAACATGTCCTTTCCCTTTCTTGATATCGAAGAGCACCATGACGCCGGTGTTTTTTGGCGAAAGAAACCTGCCCTGGCCATTGACGTCGTCAATGGCTAACTGGACGTTCTGGTCGTATACCACGACCGCAGGATTACCGCCGTGCGCGGATGTGCCTGTTTCGCGAACGTCAACCATCCGGAAGTTTTTGGCTCGCGCCAAGGCAACTGCTGGGGATGGATTTTCTGAGTCAAATACAAAGACCGGTTGGAACATTTCCATCTGAATCTCCGATCCAATGCGTCTTTCCTACGCACCAGAATGATCACTAAAGAGGAGGAAAGCCCCTATGTATTAAGCGAGTCGCTTAACCAAAATACAATAGCATGTGTAGTCATGGCTGTCAATAGCTGGGGGGGTAATGGGAGCAATCCCAGCCGTTTTATAATTTCTCTTCAAAACGGCGGGGATTGCTCCCTAAAGTCAGAGAATCTTTTTACTCTTGAGTTCTTGAAACATTGTGACCGAGCGTTCCAATCCAGAAATTTTGAGTGCGTCAACATCTTGAGAAGAACCTAAACGTTTAATTGCAACATAGGCAAAATCTTGCGGTACTCTTTTTTCGAGTTTTTTACCAACCAACAATGTTTTGACCTGGCTGTCATCTCGATAGAATCTGTTTTTGAGAACATCAAGAATTGTTTTCGCCATATTATCCACGTCTCGTCTGCCGTATTCTTTATCTGACGCGAAATATTGAATGATGAAAACAAACACTTCCCCGTCACTGGGGAAATGTTCGTCATTTTGTAACTTGGAATCAAGGTCGGCACTTAATGTGCTCTTAAACTGTGCGAGGCCTTCTTTTTCAGTTTTTCGCACTTGACTGTCAAACCCATCACTATGATGCGCTTCCTGTGTGGCGGGAATTATTTTACCAATGCCAAAATCGAAATCTATAGAGGTTAAAGATTGTTTCTTTGACATTATCGCTTAGCCGGTTTTGCAAAAAAGTGAACGCCTTCTTTTGTTTTAACTTTTTCAACCGCGTCGAAAGAAACCATCTTCCCCGTTTTGGTATAGAAGTTGACCACAACCGGCTCTTTGTGAGTCTTTGTGGCGATAAAGAATACCGGAGTTTTTGCTACTTTAGCCATGGTCTAAGAATACTACAATGTAGGTACATTTTACAAGTGCTCATTAAAGGTTTGATGAAGTTTGACTTACTCTCAATAATCATTTTTAAGATACATAGGGGATAAGGCGCTCGCAAGCGCCGTCTCTTGCACGTCCGTCATATTTAACTCTTAAAGCGGTCCAGGCTCTTCCGCAAGTCATCTACGCTACTGGATTTTTCTTGTGGCGTATTGGTATTCTCGGTGCGACCTGAAACTGTCCACAAATCTGTGTAGCGATGATATGCGGGCACGTATACCGACCTATAATAATCATCCGCTATCTTTTTAGCTTCATCCATAACTTCTTGAAATTCGCTTTTCTTTATTCCATATTTGTCATCGATAGTGTCATGCATATAAGCCTTACGGGCTTTAGTATGGACGTTATCACGTTCCTCCCACTGATGCCTTTTCTCGTTCCACTCTTGCTGAACCTCCAGAGCTTGTTCTTCAGTAACTCCCTCTTTCAGAGAACCATTTGTATATGGATTCCATAACTCACCTTTTGAGGACATTGCATCGAAATTATCTTCCTTTTCCTTTTTAGTTTCTGCTTTATTTACTGATGGATTTTCGATTGACATAATTAAAAATTGGTTATTAATTGTTCCTTGCGGACTTGCTTACAGTTTACCACCATCTACAAAAATGCAAATCCCCTGTTTTATAGCCCTTCGCCCTGCCGCTCCATTCCATTCTTCAATGCATTCCCCCGCCAAAACAAAAATGCATGGGAAGTGGCAGGGTGAAGGGCGGCCGCGCGTAATCGCGCGGTGAGCGCCGAGGTAATCCGAGGCGCGATATGTTAGTCTGGGTGTTGTTGGAAATGGGTTCTAACTTTTTCAAACAAACACCACATCGGAAAAACAACTGTTTGTTTTTCGTGGGGAGTCGAAAGACGGAGGAGAAAGGGGGTCAGAGGAGAAAGGGGGTCAGGTACCCTTTTTGGGTATCCCAGTTGCACGGACAGTAGATTCAAGTCTAAACTTCTTGGTCATTTTAATACACATTATTTGAAATTACACCACACTATTTCCGAAACAATCGTGACTGTCCCCATTTCCCCTCGAGGGCGCGGCGGAAGAATTCCGCCGCGCCCGAGCGTTCCGCCGGAGCGAAGCGGAGGCGGTCATACAAAAAGGCCTGGGGAATCCCAGGCCTACGCGGTATTTTATCGGTTTTGCTCGGTTTTCAGTCGAGCCGCAGATGCTCCATTCCCGAAGCAGGTCTCTGCCGTTTGCGAATCTCGTCAATCTTGGGCGACACCGATTCGGTATACCTCTGACGGGCTGCTTCCACGTCGGCGGCGGGTATTGTGATGCTCTTGCCGGTCCTTAAGGCCTTCAATATCCACCAGCCGAGTGTGTGAACGACTGGTTTCCTCGGTTTCCTTGATTTCGCCTTGCTCTTGCCCTTCAGTCCTTTCGCCATGATGGCTCCTCTTCTATCGTTGGAAACAACTCCCTCAACGACTATAGCATAAAAACTTATTCGGAAATGGTCGTGCCGGTTGCCGTCGCGAGTTCGTGAATCTGGACGTCGCCGATAATGATAATGGTGATAATGGGGTCAGATAATGGGGTCAGCCACCATTATTCTGACCCCATTATTCGTCGCAGTAAGTTTTAGTTATATAGGGCAGACCTATGTATCACATGCATTGCTATTACTAAACAATGGTGGCTGACCCCATTTCCTTTATTGCTTATAACACGATGTCCACTGCTCGTCGGCAGTTATACACCAATAATATACGCCAGCATACCTTAATTTGACTGCCGTTAGAAAATAAGCTAGGATAAGGTTTGTCTTTGATGCATGGGGCGTTTTCTTTTGTTTCCAATCTTTTGATAAGAGCACGAATAAACAATCAAATAAGGGCGCTTGAACTTAGAGTCATCGGAAGCGAGGGCGAAAATTTGGGTGTTATAACGACAAAAGAAGCCCAAAGAATAGCCGATGAACAAGGACTTGATTTGATTGAAATATCGCCGGAAGCCGTTCCCCCAATCGGGAAAATAATGGATTTTGGCAAATACCAGTACGAGCTCTCAAAAAAGCAAAAGAAAATGAAGGCCAAGGCGCATGTTACCGAAACGAAAACTTTGCAGGTCAAAGTCGGCACCGGAGAACATGACCTTGAAATCAAAGCCAAACAGGCGACAGCTTGGCTCAAGGAAGGCCATCGCATAAGAATAGATTTGTTTCTTTCCGGCCGTTCCAAATATATGGAAGAACCGTTTCTTAAGGCGCGTCTTGAAAGAATACTTCATCTTATAACGGAAAATTATAAAATAGCCGAGGAATACAAAAGGGGTCCGAAAGGACGGACGATAGTCATAGAGAGGGACGGTAAGAAATAGTTGGTAGGTTGTAGTTGGTAGTGGGTAGTAAATACAAATTCGTACTATTTTGTTCCATTCGTACCATTCGTTTCCATTTGTAACCATTCGTATCATGAAAACAAACAAATCATATTCCAAAAGACTTCGGGTCACCCGAACGGGAAAGGTTCTGGCCAGAAAGCCGGGCTTTAACCACTTTAACGCCAAGCAGAAGCGAACCAAGCAATTAAGAGGCAAGAAGCCGGCAATTTTTGTAATGACCAGCAAGCAAAGGAGCAGATTCCTCCCCGGAACAGGCGCCAAGTAATAAAAAGATTTCATAAATACATGTCACGAGTAAAAAAAGGGAAGATTGCCGCTAAAACAAGACGAAATGTCCTCAAAAAGGTAAAGGGTTATCGCTTTGGGCGCAGCACCAAAGAAGCGCAAGCTTACGAAGCCATCGTGCACGCCGGCAAATACTCTTTTGCCCATCGCCGCGACAAAAAGAACGATTTTCGCCGCCTTTGGAATGTCAAAATAAATGCCGCGTTGAGAACAGACGGCCTAACATACAGCAAATTCATCAATATGCTAAAGAAAAAGAGCGTCGCTTTGGACAGAAAAATTTTGGCCGACCTCGCGGAAAATAAACCCGAAAGCTTCAAGCGGGTTGTGGCGCAAATTAAGTAGAACAAACAAAAACTCCGCACCGCGGAGTTTTTGTTATTTATTATTGCTACCTGTTAGTCGTTGGTCGTAAGTTCTTCTCACTGATCCAACCTGTTAACCTCCTGCTCCATTCCGTTAATTCCATTCAACACCGCTTTGTCCGATTTCTTGACTGATTTTATAAGTTCGATGGCGCGTTTGACCAACTTCTCCGGACTTTCGTCAAAAATAATGTGTTTGTTGATGCGATTGCTTTTGTTTATTATGTTTTTCAAAATCTCATCCATATCCCATTCGCCCTCTAAAATACCGATGGTTTTCTCGTCTTCGTAAGCAATGGTAAATTCGTGAATCGTGCCTATGCGCCCGCATCCGATTAAAACCGCGTCCGCGGAACGAGTGAGCAAAAGGTCGCGCCCCGAATATCCGAATCCGGTATATACTATTAAATCCAAATAATCTATCGGCAAACGATATACTTCCAAATGTTCTTTTTCGCTTGAAGCGGGAGAAAATCCGATGGAAATACCGCCGGCCTCTTTGGCTCCCATGGCGGCCCAAAGGGGGAAACCAGTTGTAGCGCCAGTCAAAAGTATGGCTCCTTGAGAAACCACCTCGCGTCCCAGGGCTTTGGCTTTTTCAAGAGCGTTCGGCCCGCAATGGCCGGTTTCGGCCGCGCCGGAAACGCATATTTTGAGTTTATTGTGTCCGTGTTTGTCGTTGCCTTCCATTTTAGTAATTTTTAATTTTTAATTTAAAATTTTCAATCAATTTTCAATGTTTTAAAATTAAGATTTAAAAATTCATTTTAAATTGCGAAATTAAAAATTAAAAATTGTCGGTATCGTTCCTAAACATTTATACATTCTGATTGTGTACAACGTATTATATCACATCGTTTAAAACTCTAGCGTCACGCTTTCCCCCCTCTCCGGCACAAAAGCGTTTACGCCCAGATAATCTTTCAATCTTTGGGCCAAAAACATGGAGGATTTCGGTTCACCCAAAACGACAAACACCTTATTGACTTTTTCGGCCGTATTTTCAACAAAGGAAAACAAGTGGTCCCCGTCTTTGTGCGACGAATACCCAAAAATGCTCGTTACTTTCGCATTTACCTCTATGTCCGCCCCAAGTATTCGTATTCTTTTTATCCCCTCTTGGAGCATTCTGCCCGGGGTACCGGCTGCCTGATAACCTACTAAAAGTAGCGTTGACCTTGAGTCCGGCAAATACAATTTCTCGTGATGGATTATGCGTCCGCCGTTGGACATACCCGACCCGGCGATGATGATTTTCGGATTGGGTATCAAGCGTATGTTTTTTGATTCTTCCGTGGTAAGCGTCATGCGAAGTCCCGGAAAATTAAAAATGTCGTCGCCTCCTCTGATTTGGCCGCGGGTTTCGCTGTTAAAAAATTCGCCAGACTCTTTGTATATTTTTGTAACTTTTATTGCAAGGGGGGAATCAAGAAATATAGGAACCGGGGGAATTCTTTTATTTTCAACAAGGTTATTTATTTCAAAAAGCAAATCCTGCGTGCGTTCCAACGAAAAAGCCGGTATAAGAAGCGCGCCTTTGGACTTGACCGTGTTTTCCACCGTTTCTTCCATCCGCTTTATTTTTTCTTTGTGCGGTTCGTGGTTGCGGTCCCCGTAAACGCTTTCCATCACCAAATAATCCGCGTCCGTCACAATTTCCGTGTCTTTCAAAAGAGATGCCGGGGAATTGCCCAAGTCGCTGGTAAAAATAATCTTCTTCTCATTGTATGTAACTTCAATCATGGCGGAACCCAAAATATGCCCGGAATCACGAAAGATTACGGAAAACGGACCGATGAAAACAGGTTCGTGGTAAGAAACTGTTTTCCAAAGACGCATGGAGGAGGCGATGTCCGACTCCTCATAAACAAGAGGCAAATTATCGTCTTTTGACTCTTTCTCAAAAATACCGAGGCTATCCTCAAGCATAACTTCGCTGATTCGTTTTGTCGGCAAAGTTGAATAAATCGGCCCCTTATACCCCTCTCTTACGAGACGCGGAATGCGCCCAGTGTGGTCCATGTGGGCGTGAGTCACAAAAAGGGCGGAGATTTCTTTGGGGTTGTAAGGGAATGGCTCAAAATTGCGGTCATCGCGTATTTTTCTGCCTTGAATAAGCCCGCAATCAATCAGTATTTTTGTTCCTTCCGCCTCAAACAAAAAATTGGAGCCGGTTACTTCCCCCGCTCCTCCGCAAAATGTCAGTTGTGCTTGTTTAATAAGCATGCGTTTGTGTTATTAAAAATATAGCAAATTTTGGCACTTTTTACAAAACAAAAAATGACGGAAAAACTGAGTATAACAAAAAAATACTAGGCGGTTATTTAGCCCTGCAAGTTAAAATCAAAGTTTTAGCGCATCGGCCCATTCGTACGAATGGGCCGATGCAGAAACACGGAAACTCTATTGTGAAATTCTATTGTATAATATCTGCTTGGAAATCAAATGTTTTCTAATCGCCCACGGCGGAAACCCGCGCAGTAAAACCGTGAGGAGTTAAACCGTTAAAACGTTCTAAGAAAAATCTCCCTCGACAAAGCTCGGGAGAATTTTTCTTAGAGTTACTTGGTGGATATTAGCCACTAGTTAAGTACAAGGTGGGTAATCTCAGTCTCGCGCCAAGGCGCAAAACATTTTGAATTCCCTGCTAAATTATTTAATCTAGATAATATTCCAAATAACTCTACTGTCAGTCTGCGCCTGTGGAAAGTTTTTGCAATATTGACACTGAGTAGTTTTCAGTTTTGAGTTTTTAGTTTTTAGAAAAACCACTAGCTAATCGGTTTTATGTCTCTTGCCTATTGCTAATTGTTGTTTGTTGGTATTTCTACTAATCCACCCCGTAACGTTTATATTTGAAAATCGAAGACTTCCCAAACCAAAAATTAATTTCGTGGGCGGCTTCAGTCTGTGTTTCCGAAGCGTGAACAAGGTTGGCTACTGCCCTTTTTTCTATATTCGCGAGCACCGGAGAATCAACGGAGAAATCGCCGCGAACCGTCCCCATCTCCGCAAGATAAGGCAAGGTTTGTCCGGTAATTTTACGCACCATATCAACGGCATGAATTCCTTGAACCACCATGCGGACAAGCGGAGCTGAAGTCATGTAATCAACAAGCCATTTTCTAACCATTTTGCCGATTTTCTCCGGGTCGCTGGTTCCTAATTCTTTTTTAGGGTCTATCCCGTATTTCTGGTATGTCGATAGGGTCTTTTCGCCGAGCCGCGCAATCCATTTAGAGTCTTTTGGATAATGGTTGTCGATTTGCTTAATTGTCGGCTGGAACATTTCAAGCGCGACAATTTTAAGGTCACGCCGTTCAAAACGGCTGATGACTTCGCCGATTAATCCCTTCTGGACAGCGTCGGGCTTTAACATCACGAATGTTTTCTCTTCTTTAAATCTGACCATGGAAAAATAATATTAAACAAATAATAAGAAGATACTAGCAGAAACCGCGCCAATTTCAAAGGGCTTTGAAATTGGCGCGTTACTTGTCATTCGTTAATTGTTACTTGTTGGTTGTTGGTTGTTGGTTGTAAGTCGCTGGTTACTACTTTCTTCTCGTATCTCTTCATCATTTCCGCTTCCACCTCCGCTCTGTCGCGACCATATTTCATCCGCGATATTTCTTTTATTTTCTCCAGCGTGGCGCGGTCGCCCTTCTTGTCGCGCGGAACCTCCATGGAAAACGGTTTGGCGGGCTGACCGCGAACCAGCATTTTCACATAGCAGCTGTAGTTATCTATGTTGATGATGTCGCGCGGCGTGAAAACCGGCTCGAATTGCTTGGCCAAAAATTCCGCATCTTCGCTTCCAACTCTGTAGACCGCCATGGAGCCGACGTTTCCGAAAACGGCGTTCTTGATGCCCTCTTCCAGCTGCTTGATATACTGGTGCGCGATATTTAAACCCAAGCGATACTTGCGCGCTTCGGATAAAATCGTGGAGATTGAATCTGTGGTTACGTTTTGGAATTCGTCTATATACAAATAAAAGTCGGGAACTTCTCGCGCCCCGATAGCGTCAACGCGAGAAAGGGCAGCCATTAAAATTTTCCCGACCAAAATAAGGCCGAGCAAGCTCGCGTTGATATCGCCCAAGCGGCCCTTTGAAAGATTTACCAGAAAGATTTTCTTGGAGTCCATGATGTCGCGGAAGTTAAAGGACGAGCGTTCCTGCGAAACTATCGGTCTCATATAGTCGTTTGACAAAAACACGTCAAATTTGTTGGTAATATACGGCACGAAGTTGGCAAGCGATTGTTCCCCCGTGGTTCTTACGGCATTCGCCCAAAATTGCTTGATTAGTGGATTCTTGCAATTGGCAAGCTTCATGTCTCTGTATTCTCTGTCGGACATCACTCGTCCTATGTCAATCAGGGTGTTGCCCGATTCCGGATGATCCATGACAAGCAGCGCCGAATTCCGGAAATACTGCTCAAACATCGGTCCGCCGGAAATTTTCATGTCAAACAGCTTGTTGAAAATAGCCAGAAGTTCGTTCACCGCGAAGGTTTTTTGCTCCGGAAATCGCGGGTCATATTCAAGCATATTAAGACCCATCGGCCTTCCCATATCCGCCGGGTCAAAATAAATAACATCGTCAACTCGCGACGGGGGAATGTTGGCCAAAATATCCAAAATGTCCGTGCCGTGCGGGTCTATCATGCACACGCCGTTTCCCGCTTCCATGTCCTGCATTATCATATTTTTGAGAAGCGTTGTTTTGCCGGTTCCCGTCTGGCCGATAACGTAAAAATGTCTCATGCGGTCTTCGCGCGAGAGGTAAATGGGCGTTTCCAGATGGCGATATTTGTTTACACCAAGAAACATTCCTTCTTTCGGCATGGCAAGCGAGGCCGGCGCCGTGGCGCTTTTGCCTTGTTTTAATTGCGGAGAATCGGTTACTCCGCCCGGAAAATGAAATATCGTCGCGAGTTCGCGAATATTGAGCGGCAAAGGGTGGTCGTATGAAAAAGTCCTGTAAGAAAATTCATGAAAAAGTTTCCTCAATTCGCGTCTGCTTTTCATCGCTTGGAAAGTTATGCCGTTTGACCCGGACAAGGTGAATTGGTTGAAGGCCGATTCAACGTCCGAGAGAATTTCTTCCGCGCGGTTGGTCGTACCGGCCGAGGCGACGACGCGGATGTTGGAATTAAGAATAGTGTTCCCAATTTTGTCCGTTATGAGCTTTATGGCGCTTTCGTCTATCTTTTTTGTCTCACCGCCTTCTTCTTTCTTTTTCGCCCCGCTGCCAAAAATCATCTCTTTTATGGTCTTGGCAAAAGCGCTGCCAAATCCCCAGGCGATATTCGCGGCTTCTTTGACAGATACTCCGCGCTTTATCTGGTCCAGCACCGAGCCGTATTTTTTCAAGAAATAATCCCCCACCGGCGTAATGACAAACTGCACCGCCGCGCCTTCGCCCTCTTTTTTAAGTTTTGAAAAAACATTCAAAATAACGGGCAAGGTGTCGTTTTCAAAAGCTTCGTATGTTTTTATGGGAAACACCTGCGACTCCGTAAATTCCGCGTATGCCCCGACTGACGCGCCGGTATCGTTGAAAATATTGTAATCGTCTTTGATTTCCTTAAGCCGCGCTTTCGGATAAAGAGCCAGAAGCTGTTTCTCAAGCAAGTCTTCCTTGCCGCCGGGCACCGCCGAGTAGAAAACAATTTCATTGCTGTTGTTTGAAAGAGAGATCTCCAATGTAAAATAGTTTCTGCCGGGTAAGTTGTCCCGACCATCGGAAATGGAAAGCATGCCCGCGTAGAATTGCTCCATCACGGCGATTATTTTCTTGAAATCTTTCTCGGCTCCGCCACCCTGTGATGCTCTTTCTTCTTCAGGCAAAATTATTTCAAACAGTTTCATCCCAAGCGATTTGGAAATAACTTTATCCTTTTCCACCCCTGGCGCTTTCCCGCCGGATTTTAAATATTGCACCAAAAGACGGTGGAAATCGTCATCTATGTGCGGGTTGTCCAATTTTTCCACTACGGAGAGGGTATTTTTTATACCGCGCGAAAGCAGCATGCCGAGCAGTTCTTCCATTTTCTTGTCGTGGGCTTCAGGTTTAAGTTCAAGAACGATATTGTCGGCCTTTGATTCCGAGATGGCGTATCCGGGGGACAAAACATCCGATGATTTTTGCGAGGCGTAATCGCGAATAATTCCGCGCGCCGATTCAAGCTTCCCAAAATCTTTTCTCTCCGCTCTCCCCGCGTCGGCGTTTTCAATCTCGCTTTCTTTGGCCGCCAATTTTTCGCGCAAAAAACGAACCTCCTCTTCGGGGGATGAAAATTTTTCGCGCGCCGTTGTTCCGACATTCTCCATCTGTGTTAGGACTTCCGCAGTCGGCGCATTTCTTTGTTGCTTCGCTCCGATGCTTCCTTACCATACGGCGAAGTATGGTTCAGTCGCTTCTCGCTCGCGCCTCGAACTGCATCCGACTGCGTAAGTCCTATATTCGTCAATAATAGCGCAAAACACGCCGATTTCAATACAACTAAATTAAAACTTAGGTGCTGGGCGGCAAGGCTGTAAGAATCTCCGCCCCTTTCTCCGTAATCAAAACTGTGTGTTCAAAATGAGCGCTCCGCGACCCGTCCAGAGTGCGAAAGGTGTATCCGTCTTTCTGGTCTATATAAACTTCCCCGCCGCCTTCGTTAAATATCGGTTCAAGGGCAAGAAGCATTCCTTTTTTAAGCACCGGGCCGGTGCCGGATTTTCCATAGTTAGATATATGCGGTTCCTCGTGAATATGTTTGCCTATGGCGTGCCCGCCCAAAATCCGCACTACGCCGTATTTGCCGAAAATAGCCTCTTTTTCTATAGCTTCGCTGATATCTCCGATGCGTCCGCCGTTTTTAATCGCCCCGATTCCGGCCTCTAGCGCTCGTTCTGTTGTCTTGATAAGCTTCTCCGCCCCTGCGTCAATTTTTCCGACAGACACGGTAATTGCCGCGTCAACAAAAAATCCGCCGTGCTTTAGTCCCAAGTCAAGGCCGACAATATCCCCGTCTTTAAGCGCGCGCTTACCTGGAATACCGTGAACCACTTCGTTGTTTACCGAGACACAGAGTGTTGCGGGGTATGGCCTGTCAGCGCCGTCGGGAGTGTAGTTTAAAAAAGCCGGAATATCTCCGTTTTCCCGAATTAATTTTTCGGCCAAAGCGTCCAGTTCTTTGGTGGTAATTCCCGGCTTCACGGCTTTTCCAACCTCGTTCAAAACAAAAGCAAGGCGCTTCCCGCCCTCTCGAACAATTTCAATCTCTCTCTCTGTTTTTAAAATAGTGGACATCTTGTAATTTTTAATTTCCAATTTTTAATTTTCAATCAATTTTCAATGCTCAAAATTAGAAACATTACTTACTGCTAACGGCTATTTTATGAAAAATCAACACAAGTTCGTGTGCTTCTTTCCAAAGCTTTTTCGCCGATTCTTGCCGCTCTTCATCAATGCACGATATCATCATCCGCAACCAGTGCTTTGTTTCTTGACCTTCTTTTTTACAAATGAATATTTTGTTTCTAAAATCCCGTTTTGAGCTAGCGCCATTGGCTTCCATATAATTAGCGCCTATGCTGGTTCCGGAACGAATAAGTTGCCCGATAAGCGGCCTTGTAATTGTGTTCTCGCTTATTGACCTGCAAAACTTGATAACGCTCTCGCCAAATTTAGCCGTTCGTTCTTCCAAGTCGTATATTTTCTTATTTTCCGGCATTTATAAAATTAAAAATTGATTGAAAATTGCAAAATTAAAAATTGGAAATTGCCAAAATTATGTCTTTATGCACTTCTTCTATCGTTTGTTCTCCGTTTATATCAACAACTTTGTATGTCGGTTCTCCGCGAAACCAATCAATGGCCGGCTTCACTTCCGCATCAAACCAAGTCAGACGCTTTTTGACTTCTTCTTCGCTTATGTCGTCTTTCCGTCCGCGGCCGCGTAATCTTTCTTTGGACCATTCGTTGGAAACATTTAGGTAAACGACAATCGGCCGTTCTTTTTTGAAAAAACGGAGGGCGGTATCGAGCACCATCGCCTCGCGCAACCTTCTCGGCGCGCCGTCAATAAGCAAGTGCTCATTTCCTTTCATTTTACCTATCATCTCTTCCGACCACATAAGCACGGCCAAAAATTCCGGCTGAAGACCCCCCTTCTCCATTATTTCTTTGGATAAATTACCGGCATAGGAACCGCCGTCAATGAAAGAGCGGAAACGCCCTCCTGTTTCAATCTGGACGACAGGACACCCGGAATCTTTTTCTTCCAGATATTTTTTTAAAAGTTCAACTTGCGTGCCTTTGCCGCATCCGGAACGGCCGATGAAAATGAAGGTCCGGGGATAGGTTATGGGTTGTAGGTTGTAGGTTGTAGCTATCATTTGTATTTTATGTATTCTACTACAAACTACCAACTATAGACTATAGACTATAGACTATAGACTAAATTCTAATACTCCCTCATTGAAATCTGGGCATCTATTTTTTTGATAAGGTCAAGCACCACCGAAACAACGATTAGAAGCACCGTGCCGCCGATGGCAAGCGTTATTTTATGGGCCACTTAACTCCAAGTTGTTTACAAATTCCGCGAGCAGTATTTTCTAACAAAACCGTATGCCGCGGTATTGATGTCTGAACGCCTGTAAAAAGATTGCGATAAATGGAATGTTTTGCTCCCTCACGCAAAAGAACGCAACCATTGCGCAGAAGATGCGCGATAAGTTTGATGCGTCTCATGCAAGCGGACGCACGGATAACGAAATCACTCTGCGTTCTATGTCTCCTACCGCATCCTTAAAAGACATTATCCGGTTTGTTTCGAGCATAAGTTCAAGCGCGTCTTTAAGATTTTTTTCGGCCTCGGCTTTCGTTTTACCTTCAGATATAACATTTGGCATTTCTTCAATCCATGTAGTATACCCACCGCGCACTTTTTGAAAAATCGCCGTGAAAGTATTTACTTTTTGTATTTGTTTCTTGGCATTCATATCGTAAATAATATAAACAAAAGCACCACAAGTCAAATCTAAGAGAGGTTGCTCTTCTTTGCGTTTTTTACTACAAACTACTTCACCACTAACTAATCTAACCCCGCATGAATTTTGCGCAGATTACATCGGGGCGGCACGCTTCGCTCGGCAAGGTAAGCGCTATCCGCGCCCGCGCGCCGCATGTTCCATATTTACTCATACGCCATAAAACGAAAGTTGGTTTGCTGGCGGTAAAATTCAAGCGGGGTTGTAGCAAAACATAGTCGTCGCGACATACGTGCCTTCTTGTTTTGCTCAATATTCTCTCATTGAAATCTGGGCGTCAATTTTCTTGATGAGATCGAGAACCACCGAAACAACGATTAAGAGAGCTGTGCCGCCGATGGCAAGCGAGGTGATTCCCGTTATGCCCTGCATGATAAGCGGCAAGACGGCAATAAATCCGAGAAAAAGGGCCCCAAAAAGAGTTACTCGGTTTAAAACGCGGCCGATATATTCCGCCGTCGGATTCCCCGGACGCACGCCCGGGATGAAAGCGCCGCTTTTTTGCAAATTCTCGGCTATGGCATTCGGGTCAAAAGTTACCGCCGTATAAAAGTAAGTGAAAAGAAAAACAAGAAAGAAATAGATTATTGAATAAACCCAGCTGTTTTGAAATACGTTTATCATAAACTGACCAACGCTTTGCAAAATCCCGTTGTTTAGGGCAACCAAAAAATTGCCTATCATTTGCGGAAAAAGAAGAATTGAGAGGGCAAAGATTATCGGAATAACTCCGGCTTGATTTATGCGGAGAGGAAGATAGGTGGAAACACCCCCGTATACTTTCATGCCGCGGACCCGCTTGGCGTAAGTTACCGGCAAAGGCCTTTCCGCTTCGGTTATGAACACCACCCCCGCCACCACGGCAAGAGCGGCGATAATAAAGGCGAGATAAAGCGGTATCTGCGAAACTTCAAAAGAGAACAAAAGTTGGCCCACGGTCCCGGGCATCATGGCGACGATTCCGGCAAAGATAATCAAAGAAACTCCACTACCAATGCCGTACTGGGAAATAAGCTCCCCTATCCACATGAGAAGCATCGTCCCGGCTGTTACAACAAAAAGGTTTATTACCATCTCAATGGTAGTAAGCTCACCCAAAACGCCTTGTCTTGAAAGCAGGACCAAAAATCCCCAACCCTGAAGAGCGGCCAGGGGCAAGGAAAGCAACCGTGAATATTGGGTAAATTTCTGCCGGCCGGCTTCCCCTTCTTCGTGAAGCAATGCTTTGATGCGCGGAACCATTATGGTCAAAAGTTGCATGATGATTGATGCCGTAATGTAGGGCCCCACTCCCAGCATAACGATAGACAAAGTGGACAGCCCGCCGCCTGAAAATACGTCAAGAAAACCGAAAAACTGATTGTTGGAGAGAAATTGCGAAAGCTTAATAGCATCAACTCCCGGAATGGGAATGGCGGCTAAAACACGAAACAAGATTAGAGCTCCTACCACGAAAAGCACGCGACGCAAAAGGACTTTGTCGTGAAGTATTAATTTTAATTTGTTTATAAGAGTTTCCATTTAGGGTTTAGGGTTTAGGGTTTAGGGTTTAGGGTTTAGTTGTTTTGAACCTCACTAAACGCTAACCGCTATACCCTTACCCCTGTTTTATTGTTCCTCCCGCTGATTCAATTTTCTTTTTGGCGCTTTCCGAAACCGAGCAATTCTCAACCATCAAGGCTTTTGAAATTTCCCCTCCGCCCAAAATCTTTACTTTGGGCAGGCGTCCTCCTATTTTGCGTATTAAACCTTGGGCCACCAAAAGCTCCGGCGTTATAGGAGAACCGTTCACTTTTTCCAAAGAGGAAATATTTATAACGGCGATAGGTCTCTGGGTAACCGGCTTGTTTGGATGTATGCCGCGTCCACGGCGTTTTGGCAGCTTTTTAATGATATCACGAATAGCCGGGCGTATTTTGTGTCCGGCGCGAGCTTTTTGCCCTTTGGTTCCGCGACCGGAAGTTTTACCGCGCTTGCCTCCGCGGCCCACCGTGCGCTTTTTCAAATTATCGGTATTTCTTTTTAAGTTGTGTGTTTGCATGGCTGATTTTTAAGGAGCGGAGCGACTATATAAAATTGCCACCGAGCTCTTTCTTCGTTTATCTTTACTGTGATTTGTTGATTTTAAACAAAAACACCGTCTCTGCAACCAAACCTTGATTGCCATTGAAAGGGCTCGGTAATGTTTCGCATCCACAGTTTTGTCTCGGTTTTGTAAACAAAGTCGGGACAAAACCGTGGGCGAAGCCATTATTCCTTTTGCATTTTGTTGTCGGTCGCTGGCTCTGGGTCGTCGGTTGTTTGTTTTTGTTCCTTCTCTTTAGGCGGCAAAAGATTGCTTAAGGCCTTAATGGTAGCGCGGGCAATATTTAGTTTGTTCTTACTGCCTGAATAAATCTTGGCTGTGGTGTCTTTGACTCCGGCAAGATCAAGAGCAATGCGGGCTGAACTTCCAACCACCAGTCCTTTGCCTTTGTTCGGAGTAAGCATGATTACCGCGCTTGAGTACTTGGCGGAAATAGCGTGAGGAATTGACATGTTTTTGGTCAACTTGAGGCGCAAAATATTTTTCCTAGCATCCCGAAAAGCCTTTTCTATGGCCAAAGAAGTATCATTCGCCTTTCCCGTACCTACACCAACAGATCCTTTTCTGTCTCCGATAACCAAAGCCACGCTAAAACTAAATCTGCGTCCGCCGGCAACAACGCGGGTAACGCGTCTTATGTCAATCATCTTCTGGTCAAACTCCGGTTTAACCCGCTCAAAAGAACCCCTGCGCTGCGGACGACCGCCGCGACCGCGAGGTTTTTTGTCGCGATCATTGCGCGTGTAACCTTCCTTTGTCACCGTCTTTAAAACAACACTGTCCGTTCCAACTTTGGCCAGACCAGTATCACCCGCTATTCCACTAGCCGGCACGCCCGCAATCAAGGCGGTTGGAACAACCGTTTCGGTTTCTACTATTTCGTTTTTGATTTCGTCTTCTTTGGTCATAAATTTAACTTACGACTTACGACAACTCCAGATACTTTTTTATTTCGTTTGCATTTTGTTGTTAGTCGTCAGTCGTTGGTCGTTGGTCATTAAAACACAAGTCCTCCTTCCCTCGCTCCATCCGCCAAAGCCTTGATTCTGCCCGCGTATGAAAAACCCCCGCGGTCAAAAACAACTTTTTTGATTTTACTTTGTTTGGCGTTTTCGGCAAGTTTAACCCCGGTTAACTTAGCTCTCTCGGTTTTTGTTCCTTTTGCCCCCACATCCGACGCGGATACCAAAGTTTTACCGGAAACATCGTCTATCAACTGGGCGTATATAAAACGGCTGGAGCGAAATACCGAAAGACGCGGCAATTCGCTTGTTCCGGAAATTACAGATCGCACTTTTTTGTGTATACGCGATCTCTTTGATGTTTTTTTGTTTTGAGTTTGTTTCATTTGGCTGATTTTTAAGGAGCGGAGCGACTATATAAAATCGCCACCGAGCTCTTTCTTCGTTTATCTTTACTGTGATTTGTTAATTTTAAACAAAAACACCGTCTCTACAACCAAACCTTGATTGCCATTGAAAGGGCTCGGTAATGTTTCGCATCCACAGTTTTGTTTTCAAAAGATAGGTTGAAAACAAAACTGTGGGCGAAGCCATTACGCTGATTTCTTCCCCTGCTTTCTTCGGACAACTTCCGTATCATAGCGGAATCCTTTGCCCTTATAAGGCTCCGGTTTTTTCAGGGCTCTGACTTTGGCTGTAAATTCTCCCACTTTTTCCTTGTCTGCTCCGCTTACGGTAATAACATTTTTTTCCGCCGTCACTTTTACATCGGCCGGTATGGAAACTTTTACCGGATGAGAAAAACCCAAAGCCAAAACAAGGTTCGCGCCCGATACTTCCGACTTGAAACCCACTCCTTCCAAAATCAATTTCTTCTGATAGGCCTTCTCTGCGCCGGCAATCATGTTCTTCAAATGCGAAGCGTATGTTCCCCAGAGAGATCTGGCGGATACGTTGTCTTTTTTTAAGGCAAGTGTAATCGTTTGCCCGTCAATGTTTATCGCGACATCTCCGCTCTTGAAGGTCTTTGAAAGTTCTCCCTGCGGCCCTTTGACAACGATAACGTCGCCGTTTTTTGTAACAGTTACCGCGCTTGGGATATTAATGATTTGTTTTCCGATTCGGGACATGGCTGATTTTTAAGGAGCGGAGCGACTATATAAAATCGCCACCCCCCCCCACCTTTTATAAAATATTATTTACTATTTCTATTATATAGCGTTAATCTAGCTAACTTACCTGCTTGTCGCAAACCACCTAAAAGGTGGGGGGGTAATGTTTCGCATCCACAGTTTTGTTTTCAAAAGATAGGTTGAAAACAAAACTGTGGGCGAAGCCATTACCAAACGGTTAATAATACTTCCCCTCCGACATTTTCTTTTTTCGCTTCCCTGTCCGAAAGAATGCCTTTTGGCGTTGAGAGAAGCTTCACTCCGTAACCTTGTCTGACTGATCTCAATTCGCGCGTTCCGGAATACATCCTGCGAGACGGTTTGGAAATACGCTTGATGTCGTGAACTTTTGGTTTTTTCTCCGTATCATAAGCAATTCCTATTTCAAGAAAAGCTTTTGATTTTTTGGATTTTTTTGAAACCTCTTTGACGAAACCGGCTTTCAGGAGGGCGCTCGCGATGGCAAACTTCAGTTTGGAATACGGAATAATCACAGACTCCTTTCTGGCAAGCCCGCCGTGCTTAATGCTTATTATCATGTCGGAAATAGGATCCATGGGGTAATTTTTAATTTAAAATTTAAAATTTTCAATCAATTCTCAATGTCTTAATGTTTTAAAATTTAGATTTAAAAATTCATTCTAAATTGCAAAATTAAAAATCGAAAATTATTTTCACGCTGTTTTACCAGCTTGATTTCTTAATGCCCGGTATCATTCCTTCGTTTGCCAATTCGCGAAAACAAATACGGCACAAATTGAAATCCCTCATAAAACCGCGCTTGCGCCCACACTTAAAACAGCGGTTGACCGCTCGCGAGCTAAACTTCGGCTTTTTCGCCGCTCTGGCTTTGGTTGATGTTTTGGCCACGTAAACTAGTTTTTAGTCTATAGTCTTTAGTTTTTAGAAAGCCAAATACTAACGACCATAAGCTCCTGCCTTTTTGCCAATATCGCGCCTTTTTTCTCCCGAGCTTGAAACTAAGCGCGAAAGGAGAAAGGCGGATTAAGCAAAAAGCTCAAACGAGCTTGGCTTATACTAGCAGAAAGGGGGCTTTTGTAAACCTTGACAGACTCTGTAATATTTGCTATAATCGCAGGTAGCTTAAGGTAGTTCAAAAACCCCCGTAGTATTACTGCGGGATACCCAAAGTTCAATACGCAAAGGAAACGAAAATGGAAAAGCAAGCCGCATTGCTCGGTTACGGCCCAATGGCCGAAAAACTCGCCCCCCTCCTCGGACAAGTCCCGCACCTTGTGGAAACCGTCGAGGAAACCCGTTTCAAAACCGGTATCGTGGCGAATTTCAGCCACGCCCTCGGTTTCGGGATGATCACGAAAAACGGGTCGGGGGAAAAATACTTCGTGCACTTCTCCGATGTCCAACCATTGCCGGGAACCTCGCTTCGAATCCTGCTTCCCGATTGGGAAGTGGAGTTCGTTCCGGCGAAGGACCCGCAAAACGCCAATCGCCGCGTAGCCCGTCAGGTCCGCCTGGTGGAAGCCGCTGGGGTCGCTGTCACTCAAAACAACGAAGGCGACGTTATCAACAAATGGGTTGTTCGCCTTTCCATCAATGAGCTGGGTAAGGTCGTTCCGTCCCGTACGGCACGACGGTCCATAGAAGCTCCAGGTGTTAAGTTCTACCTGGCCGCCGGCAAAATCGACGCGCTTCACCTTGAAGCGCCGGCACCGACCGAGTTTGAGGTAACTTTGCTCCTGAATAAGGACAAAGAGATCCTCGACGGGTGGCTTGTGGAGCCAGGATCATTCATCCTGAATCTCCATTGCAACGGCCGGTTGGAAGTTCAGCGGGCCGGGCGGCGTTACGAAAAGGCCCTCGGCGAGCGGAATTACCTGGTCGTTGAAGACCGCCTGTCCCTCAAGCTCGACCTGCGCGGCAACGTCACGGTGGAGAAGATTGAAAAACAACTCCTCCGCGACGGCAGTGAACTGGCGAAATACGACGCCCAGTTCGCTCCGGCGGTGTTCGCCGCCTACAACAAAATGAAGGGGTTGGACGGCAATCAAAAATAATCAGCCGCCAATCAGTTTTGAATCCTTTGTATCACTTGTATCATTTCGCCCCGCGGCCATCCGCGGGGCATATTTTTTTGCCTGAAAATCCGATACAATATATCTATGCAGCCGGTTCACATCTCAAAAATAGTTTTGCCGACCAGAAGCCAGCCCGATACCATCGTAGCCATTTTTATACTTAAAAAATTGGGCACAGAATTATTCCCAGAGGTAGACAAAGCAACGGTAGAAATTTGGCAAGAAATGCCGGAGGGAGAAACGGAACAAAGTCTTCTCGGTAAAGGAGTGCTCTTGATAGATGTCGGCGGGGGAACTTTTGACCACCATAATAAAACACCCAAAACCACGGCCTCCAAACTTATCTCGGCGTATCTCGGAGTTGATAAGGAACCGGAATTGCAAAAACTTCTGGCCTACGCCGAACGGGACGATTTTTTCGGCAAAGGCACGGTGTCCGAAGACCCGCTTGACCGCGCCTTCGGCCTCTCGGCCCTTATAACAAACGTCAGCAAAGACCACCCGCACGACCCCGACAAGGCCGTAAATATTATTCTTCCCATCATCCTCGCCCATTACAACGAAGAAGTCAGGCGGACGAAAGAAATCCCCGAGGAATTTGAAAAAATCAAAGTGCGGGGCGAAGCCGACATATTTACCGCCCGTCAAAACGACAAAAACTTAAGAGCGGTTATTCTACGCTCCAATAGCCCAAGTATGGCCGGCTACTTGCGTTCGCAAAACGGCGGCCGTTTTGATGTCGTGGCTCAAGCACTCTCGTCGGGACACGTAAATATTCTCACCCGTCCGACAAAAAGAGTTGAGCTCCGGGCCGTGGCTATGATTGTAAGATTGGAGGAATCAACCAAACGCGGACGGCAATTTGAGGCGGACGAATATTATTTAACCAGTTCGGGAAGAATAAAAGAGGTGCCGGAATGGTACTTCGATCGCGCCACAAACTCCCTGCAAAACGGCGGGCTAAATCCGAAAACGATTGAACCGACAAAAATACCGCTTGAAGAATTCAAAAATATACTGATGGTGGGACTTTCAAAAACACGCTGGAGTTAAAAATTTCGTAAGATTAAACGTTCTGTTAAAAAAATGTCGCTCGCTAGCGGCATTTTTCTTTTTTGCTTGCCCCGTAGTGAGTAACCTCTACTACTGGGGTTATAAGTTATTTGTTATTTATTTTTTCGTTTCTTTTTTGAACGGCACTCCCAGAAGTTCAAAAAACGCCAAGCCCTCTTTTTTGTTTTTGGCGGTTGAAACCAGTGTTACGGCAAAGCCAAACACATCTTTCAGCTCCTCTTCGGAGGTTTCCGGGAAAATATTGTTCTCCTTTATCCCTATGGTCAAATTTCCCATAGAATCAACTGCGTCTCGCGAAATACCGCGGAAGTCCTTTGTTCGCGGCAGGGCAATGTTTAAAAGCTTGTCCAGAAATGAATGCATGTGGTTTCCCCGAAGAGTCGCCAAATATCCAAGTGTTTCTCCTTCTCTTGTTTTGAACGTGGCGATAGCTTTTTTAGCAGCGCGAGCAACCGGTTTTTGTCCGGTGATTTTCGCCAAGCGTTCGGATACAAATGTCCCCTTATTCTTATCCTTTTTGATAAGAGAACCCGTGCCGGAAGAAACAGAAATTTTGACAAGCTTCGGCGCGGCCATGGCGTTTTTATAACCAAAAGTTGCTTTTAGTTTCTCAAAGGCTTTATTTTGTTTTTCTTTGGTTGACTGCATAAGTAAGTTAAAAGGTAAAAACTAAAAGTTAAAAATGTTACATACAACCCCCGTATTTTGTTTTAGTTTTTCGCTTTTCATTTTTAGTTTTTTAGATTTCCGCCCCGCTCTTCCTCGCGACGCGAATATATTTGCCTCCTACCAGTTTCTTGCCAATGCGGGATTTTTTACCCGTTTTTGGGTCAACAATCATTACGTTTGAAATGTGAAGCGGCATGGCTACTTCTACAACCTGACCTTTTGTTCCTTGCTTCTTGGGCTTTTGGTGACGCTTAGCCATGTTTACACCCTCAATAACCACGCGGTCTTCCGCAGGAAAAGCCTTGGCAACTTTGCCGGTCTTACCGCGGTCTTTGCCCGCTACAACTATTACATTATCACCCCGTTTAATTTTCATAGTTTATATTTTTTACTTTCTTTGCCTGCCCCGTAGTGAGCTTCGCCGTGTACCGAGCTTTGCTTTGGTACTGCGGTAACCCCTACTACTGGGTTTCCTTTTTTGATTTTCATTTTATTTTTTCTGCGTTATTCTGCGTTCGGTCTGCGTTAGTCTGCGCTCGCTAGACCACCTCGGGGGCTAGCGAGATAATTTTCTGGTAACCGCGCTCGGCAAGTTCGCGCGGGATTGGCCCGAAAACACGCCCGGCTCTCGGTTCCGGCTTGTCTTTTTCTATTAAAACAACGGCGTTGTCATCAAAAGAAATATACGAACCGTCGAGACGCTTGAAGGGCTTTTTCTGCCTAACGACAACTCCTTTGACGACATCCTTCTTTTTAATCATCTTGCGAGGTTCGGCGATTTTGATTGATAGAATAACCACATCTCCGATTTCCGCGTAGCGACGCTGTGAGCCGCCCAAGATTTTGAAAATCTTGCCGATTTTGGCTCCTGAATTATCCGTAATTTTTACTGTTGTTCCTGCTTGGACCATTTTAGTTTCTAGCGATTAGGCGCTAGGCTCTGGAAGTCGGAATTTATCCTAACACCTAAAGCCTAAAGCCTAATTTACTACTCATAAATTACCGCAAAACGCTTATCCTTTGATACGGGGCGACATTCAACAATGGACACCTGCTTCCCGATATTGCCCTTCATGCGATTTTCCGGGTCATGAACCTTGTAACGTTTCGATCTCTTCTGGTATTTTTGATATTTCTGGTGCTTAACAAAACGCGTTACCAAAACAACAACGGTTTTATCCATCTTGTCTGAGACAATTTTGCCTATGAGTTTCTTTCCTTTTGATAAATGTTTCATAATTTCAGGCTCTAGGTCGCTAGGCGCTAGACTTTAGAAATTAGGGACTAACCTAATGCCTAGAGCCTAATGCCTAATTTACTTATCACGCCCTTCTTTTTTTCGCAAGGCTGTTTCCGTCAAAATACGAGCGATTTCTTTTTTTAAAGCCGATCCTTCCTTTACATTTTTGACCTTGCTGCCGGCAACGCCAAACCTAAAAACGCGCAGGGCTTCTCTTTTTTCGGCCGCAAGTTTGGTTAAATCCATCGCGCTCAAGGTTTTAAGTTTTGTATTTTCATTTTTCATGATACAAATGGTTACGAATTGGAACGAATGACGCGAATGGAATTTATTTGTGGTTATTAGTTGTCAATTGTTGCTTGTAAATTGTTCATTTCCTGCTAACCACCTTGGTTTTGACCGGCAATTTTGTTCCCGCTTTGCGCAAAGATTCTTTGGCCACTTCCGGAGCAACACCGTCTACTTCAAACAACATGCGACCGGATTTGATATCGGCGCAAAAAGCGACCGGGTCGCCCTTGCCTTTGCCCATTGGCACCTCGGCCGCTTTTTGCGTTATGGGCCTGTCCGGGAAAATGCGTATCCAAAGACGTCCGGTTTTACCCAAATGTCTTGCCATAGCCCGACGGGCTGACTCTATTTGGTTTGAACGGATGCGCCCGGCGCTTTGAGCTTTGAGTCCGAAAGAGCCGTAAGAAAGGGCGACACCGCGCGTTTCAACAGAAGCCGCGATTCGTTTCGGATTCTTGCGGCCGGTATGCCACTTTCTGAATTTTACTTTTTTGGGAAACAGCATGGCTGATTTTTAAGGAACGGAGCGACTATTAAAATCGCCACCCCTCCCTAGTTTTATACTTTGTTTTTACTTTCGCGGAAACTTTACGACGACACTTTTTCCTTTGTTTTACCACTTAGTCTAATCAGTAAAACTAGGGAGGGATTCTCGAAAAACATACTCGTTCATTTCTTCACTCGTTGTTTTTCGGAAAACACCTCTCCCTTATAAATCCAGACCTTGACCCCGATAGCTCCATAAGGCAGGTGGGCTTCTTTGCGGGAAAAGTCTATGTCGGCGCGAAATGTCTGCAATGGTATCCCGCCTTTTTTTAACTTCTCGCGGCGAGCCATGTCCGCGCCCCCTAAACGGCCAGACAAGGCAATCTTCGCCCCCTTAACATCGCGGTTGGCCATAACCTTGTCCATCGTCTGTTTGAGCACGCGCCGGAACGGCAACCTTTTTTCAAGCCCTTCGGAAACCATTTGAGCGACAATAGAAGCGTTGCTCTCCGGAGAATGGACTTCTTCAATATCAATTTTAAATTCTTCCGGAACGCGGAGTTTGGCGCGGTCAAAAAATGCCAAAACGTCTTGACGAAGTTTCGTCGCGCCTTCCCCCGAACGGCCGATAATCATTCCGGGGCGAGAAGTCCTTATCGCTATCCTTATAAGTTTCGGACCGCGTTCAATGTCTACGCCCGAAACATAGTAGCCACGAAGACGCTTGTCCAAGTATCCGCGAAGAAGGATGTCCCCCTTTAGCATCTCTTTATATTTTTCGCCAAAGCCAAACCACCTGGATTTCCAATCCCGAAGAATTCCTAAACGATGTGAATATGGGTGTACGACGTGGGTCATGGCGGTTAGTTTGTAGTTTGTAGTTGGTAGTTGGTAGTTAATTTATTTCTTAGCCGCGCGTTTTTTGGCCGAGGTCTTCGACTTTCCACTTTCTACTTTCAAATTTCTTTCTCCCAGCACCAAATGAATATGACTGGTGCGCTTTTTGATTCCGAATGCACGGCCCATAGCCCTTGGCATAGAACGCTTGAGCACTACGCCTTTGTCCACGCGGAACTCTTTGACAACCAATCCGCCGGCATCAGTTTTAAAGTTTTCTTTGGCATTAGCAACAGCCGACAGAACCAGTTTCTTCAGCGGAGCACTTGCCCTCTTTGGTAAAATATCAAGCGCGACCAAGGCTTCCGCCACACTCTTCCCTTTAATCAAATCCGCGACCAAGCGAACCTTGCGGGGAGATTGACGATAGTTTGTAATGGATGACTTCATAGCTTTTGAATTTAGAGTTTTCAATCAATTTTCAATGTTTAAAAATTAAAGTTTAAAAATTCATTTTAAATTGCAAAATTGAAAATTGAAAATTACTTTTTCGCTCCCTCCGCTTCTGGCGCCTTGGCCGCTTGAGCCGAAGCGATTTCTGCTTCTTTTTTCTTCTGCTCAATTTCTTTCTGTATCTTGCCACCGTGTTTTATGAACTTACGCGTTGGCGAAAATTCTCCGAGCCTGTGCCCAACCATGTCTTCGGCAACCAAAGCTTCAATATGGGTTTTGCCGTTATAGATACCAAAAGTAAAACCAACCATCTCTGGAGAAATTTGACAGGCTCTTGACCATGTCTTAATAACGCCGGTTTCTCCTGGACGTTTGCCTGCAATCTTCTTTAAGACCCTCGGGTCAACATAGGGTCCTTTTTTTAGCGATCTGGTCATGGTTGGAAAGTAGAAAGTCGAGAGTAGAAAGTAGGAAAAACAAATCAGGATAGAGCCAAGTAACCCCACCTTCTACCTTCAACGCTCCACACTCTAAACTAAAATAGCTCCAAAAACGAGCTTTGTATGATAGTAGACGAATTGAGCTCCCTTGTCAAATAAATTCCGAAGATATAATATGCGAGTTAGCACACCCTAAAATCGGCGCTATTATGTACAGAGGAGATAGGAAATGAACGACAAAGGAATCAAGCTTGTTTACCCGCGGGAAACTGGTTTTTTCCCGGAACTGCTTTCCGAATACAATGCATCTGTAACAGAAAAAGTTCGAAGGCACCGCAGACCTGTCACCATTCTAACTATTCCCGGCGCGGAAGCCTTTTTTATACCCGGTGGACATGTCGAGGTACGCCTTCCCGAGTTTCGATGTGATAAGGGGTTCTTCAACGCCGGGAATAACGTCCTCGAAATTTTGGATTTGAATGACGCCAGGCTTGAACGGAACTATTTAACCTGTCTGGCCTGCTATCAACTTACAGGGAAAGTAAAGAAAAAAAGAGGCGGCGGATATGCTGAAAAATATGAGGGGATAAGAATAGTTCGTACATTCCAATGCGAGCATTGCACCCACGAGTGGGAGATTCGCGTGTAGCAAGTTGGCATTTTAAAAACCCCGCGTTGCGCGGGGATTTTTCAAACCTGAATCTGAATGGTTACCCGATTGACCGGCAATGTGTTGCTTATTTCGGTACTCAATTTTTTTAGCACTTCATCGCCCGGATGCGGCCCAATCAGATTTATGATTGGGGTGTAGGTTCTCCCGTCACCTTGTACGCCAACAGAAAAAAGGTCGGGAAATATTTCGGCTCGCAAACCATACGGCGCGACTAGTTCGTTTGCCTTTTGCAAAATCTCTTGATCATTCATAGAAAACTCCTGAAGAACGGATTGGTATATGTTGTATTTTTTAACAGGGCATGTCAACACAAAGTCCCATCCACCAGTTGGCGAATGGGACTTTGTTATTTGTTATAAGTTATTAGTTATTTGTTCTCTATTCTCTTTTCTTCCCAACCTTCCTTCTAGATACGATGAAAACATTAGAATACTTCTTCGGCGTGCGTGTTTTTTGTCCCTTGCCTGTCGGCTTGCCCCATTTGGATTTAGCACGTCTTAGCCCGCGTCCGGAACGGCCTTCTCCACCTCCGTGAGGATGGTCAACCGGGTTCATGGCGCTACCGCGCACCGTCGGACGAATACCTAGCCAGCGCGAACGACCGGCTTTGCCGATATTAACAAGACGATATTCTTCGTTTGAAACCTGTCCCACGGAAGCCCAGGAGTTTTCGGAAACTCTGCGAATCTCCGTTGACGGCATTTTGAGATGAACGTACCCCTTGTCCAAAGCGACCACTTCGGCAAAAACACCAGCCGAACGGGCTATTTTGGCGCCGTTTTTCGGCTTGAGCTCAACATTGTAAACAAACGTGCCTATGGGGATATTTTTTAAAGGCAGGCGATTCCCCGGGGAAATATCCGCCTTTTCGCTGGCAACAAAAGAATCCCCAACTTTTACGGATTTTGGCAAAAGGGCGTATCTCTTTTCCCCATCCTTGTAAACAACAAGGCCGATGTATCCGGAACGATTTGGGTCATACTCAACGGAAACAATTTTGGCCGGAATATCAAATTTCTCGCACTTAAAATCAACAAAACGGTAAGCTCTCTTGTGCCCGCCTCCTTTGTGGCGGGTGGTAATGCGGCCGGCGTTATTGCGTCCGGACCCGCGCCGAAACCCTCGCGTCAAAGACTTTTCCGGCTTGCCGCGAGTCAAATCCCTCTTGAAAGAAAGAGTGGTCATGTGGCGTCTTGATGGGGTTGTGGGCTTGTATTGTTTCATGATGATTTTCTTAGTGAAAGAAGTGGGCTTTTGAAAATCTCACCCACCAAAATTTTTGTACTCAAAAACTTAGGTGGGTTAAGAAAATTATATTCACTTATTCATATTAATTCATTTCGTTCATTAATTTTTTAAACAAACTCGATTTTGTCCCCTTTCTTGAGGAAAACCAGCGCTTTTTTGCCGCCCTGCTTAACTCCCGGTTTGCCTCGGTACATTATTTTTTTGGCCGGTATGTTTACGGTATTTACGCGCAGAGGCTTGATCTTGTATAAAAATTCTACCGCCCTCGCTATTTCAATTTTGTTGGAATCTTTCGGGACATCAAAAGTATAAACGTTATTCCCGGAAAGAAGGGACGCTTTTTCCGTTATTCTCTGGTTTTTAAGCACCCCCGATAGACTTTTTTTAGTTGTTTTGTTTGTTTCCATAAATTTAACTTACGACTTACAACCTACGACTTACGATAATTCCAAATACTTTTTTGTTTCGTTTGCATTTTGTTGTTAGTCGTCAGTCGTTGGTTGTTGGTTGTTTCATCCTCCCCAGAAGCGCCTTGACGCTTTCTTCCGGATTGGAAATTATCACATATTTGTATTTCAAAACATCAAGCACGTTCATGTTGCGGACATCGCTCAAATCAATGTTGCTGAAATTTTGAAACCCCCTCTCGGCATTCTCGTCTTTTTTGGAAATAGCGACAAAAAGCGCGTTTCTTTTGCGGGTGGCCAATTTCTCCGCTCCGGGAATTTTCGCCAAGTCAGCAATCGCGCTCTTGGCCGATTTTGCCTTGGGTTCCGAAAGAGAGATAGCGTCAACGAAGAAAAGTTCTTCTTCTTTGAGTTTTTGAGAGAGAACCGTAAAAAGAGCTTTGGCGCGCATCTTCTTGTTTATTTTCTTGCTATAGTCTTTGTCCGAGGTAGGGCCGTGAGTAACCCCGCCGCCTTTCCAAATAGGAGAACGTATTGAACCGTGACGTGCCCTGCCGGTGCCTTTTTGTCTCCACGGTTTTCTTCCGCCTCCGGAAACATCACCGCGCCCTTTGGTGTGGGCGGTGCCCGCGCGCATATTGGATTGCATAGACACCGCAACCTGATGAACAAGCTTGTCGTTTCTTTTCAGGCCAAAAACGCCTTCGGGAAGAGCGATGCTTCCTGTTTCCTTTCCTTTTTGATTGTAAATTTTGGCTTCCATATCTTTAACTTATGACCCCAGTAGTAGAGATTACTCACTACGGGGCATGCTTACGACCTACGACTTACGATAATTCCAAATACTTTTTTGTTTCTTTTTCATTTTGTTGTTAGTCGTTGGTTATTTGTCTGCCACACTCTCCTTTATTTCAATCAAGGTTCCGCGTTTCCCAGGAATCGCGCCTCTCAAAAGAAGCATGTTGTTTTCCGTATCTACATCAAGGATTTTCAGATTTTTGACGGTAACACGGTCCGAACCCATGCGACCACCCATTTTCATACCTTTTGGCACGCGAGTACGAAGCCCTCCGCCGATAGAACCCGGTTCGCGCTCGGAGTGTTTCTGACCATGAGTTCTGGGTCCTCCATGAAAGCCGTGTCTCTTTATGACCCCCTGGAAACCTTTGCCCTTTGAAATACCGGAAACATCAATAGTATCACCTTTCTCAAATACCGAAACATTTACAATGTCGCCTATTTTTGTTTCCGCCAATAATTCCTCGGGAACAATAACTTCTTTAACGTGACGAAATAGTCCCAGTTTTTTGAAATGCCCCAGTTGGGCCTTGGAAATAAGACTTTCTCTCTTTGTTCCAAAACCATACTGCAAAGCCGTGTAGCCGTCTTTTTCTTTGGTTTTGACCTGCGTCAGAATCATCGGCCCGGCTGAAACAAGGGTAGCGGCAAAAGCTCTGCCGTTCTCGTCAAAAAATTGAACCATATTATGTTTTGTTCCCAATATAAATTTCATCTTAATCAATAATCACCGAAGTGGTAACTTTAATATATCACTTGTTTCTATTTCATCCGTGGCTGTCTTTAGCTACGATGAAATTTATCGCAGACTTACGCGGACTAAACGCCGACAGTAGCGGAAAAAATCCGAATTCTTTCTGCGTTATTCTGCGTCCAGTCTGCGTGGGTCTGCGCCTGCCGATAGACAGGAAAAAAGTGGCCTACGCCACCAAGAGAAACAACGCAAAGGTTGTTCATCTGGCGGACTCCCTCCACTACGGTCGGGATTCACAGATCACAATAGAGTGTATACTACATGAACCCAAAATAAATGCAAATTTGACTTTTGGCCGACGGTAACATAGGTTCTAACTAGATAACAATCCAAAGGGAAATTTGTCATGAGAATGAAAATATTCGTGGAAATACGCCATGGAGATTACGACGGCGACTTTCGTTTGTCAGAAATAGGCCGTTCACATCTCCGGGAATTAGCAGAGAAGTTGAACCCGCTAGTGGGACACTTGCATGCAATAATTTTCACTTCTTCGGCCATCCGCGCTTCGGAGAGCGCTAACTTTTTAGCGTCCATCCTAAAAACTGCGGGCGTTTCTGTCGAAGAGTGCGAACATCTGCAGTTTGATCACGAGCATGCGGGAAGCACTAAAAAAAGTGCGGAAAGACTGCTTGAACTCTCGGAAAAGTACGATGTCGTAATTGTCGTTACTCACTTAGAATTAGTCGGCGGTTTGTATCCATACTTTGCCGAAAAATATCTCCACAAAGAGGTATTTTTACCGCCAACAAGGGACGGACGTGTTGGATGCGGACACGGGTATCTTCACTATACTCAAGAAGATACCTGTTCCATTGTTTGAGCGCTTGAATTTTAATCCGGATAATATCCGGATTTTTTATAAGAAAAAACACATTCCCCATAGGCGAGGCCTATGTGCCCTCAAACAAAAAACTGCCTGCAATAAGGCGGTTTTTTGCTTGTTCTTAGTTATTAGTTATTTTCTGCGTCAGTCCGCGTTCAGTCCGCGTAAGTCTGCGGGGCTGATTTAGAAACCTAATGGTTTCTAAATCAGCCCATTTTCACATCGATATCCACACCTGAGGGCAAACTCAAGTTGGTCAGAGCCTCAATAACCTTAGGAGTGGGATCTAAAATGTCTATCACTCGCTTATGAATGCGCATTTCAAATTGTTCTCGCGCGTTTTTATAAATAAAGGCGGATCGATTGACCGTATATTTCTTTATTTCCGTAGGCAAAGGAATCGGTCCGATAATTTTTGCGTCGTAACGGAGAGCTGTGTCTATTATCTGCTTGACCGACGCGTCCAAAACCTTGTTTTCGTAAGCGCGAACGCGAATGCGAAGTTTTGAAACAACTTCTTCCGCTTTCACCTTTGGCGCCCTAACAGTCTTCGCCCTTGGCGCTTTTACTGCCTTTGGCGCAATTTCTTTCGCTAGCGATTTTTTTGTTTTTGATTGAACAGGCATACCTCAAGCAACAAGTAACAATTTACAATTTACAAGAAATAAAATTTCGTATTCTCTTGTTGATTGTTTATTGTGAATTGTCAATTATTTTGTGATTTTTGTTACCGCACCCGCGCCGACGGTTTTACCGCCTTCGCGAATGGCAAACCGCTGATGGTCTTCCAGAGCAACCGGAGCCACAAGCTTAACGTTGAACGTGACCGTGTCGCCCGGCATAACCATTTCCACTCCCGGATTAAGCGTAACTTCGCCCGTCACATCGGTGGTGCGAACATAGAACTGCGGTTTGTAGCCTGTGAAAAACGGAGTATGGCGGCCGCCTTCTTCTTTTTTCAGAATATAAACTTCGGCGGTAAATTCGTCATGAGGAGTGACTGAACCGGGCTTGGCAATAACCTGACCTCGAGTGACATCTTCTTTTTTGGTACCGCGAAGAAGTATTCCGGCATTGTCGCCAGCCATTCCTTCTTGAAGAGATTTATTAAACATTTCAATGCCGGTAACAGTGGTTTTGGTCGTCGGCTTAAGGCCGATAATTTCAACCTCCTCGCCTACTTTTACGACACCTCGTTCAATTCGGCCGGTAACAACGGTTCCGCGCCCTTCGATGGAAAACACGTCTTCAATCGGCATAAGAAACGGCTTGGCAATTTCCCGTTCCGGAACTGGCACGTATTCGTCAAGCGCTTTCACTAAGTCAAGAATTTTTTGCGCCCACGGGTCGTCAAGGGTTTTGGCTTCAAGGCCTTTAAGCCCGGAACCGCGGATGATAGGAGCGTTTTTGCCGTCAAAACCGTTTTTTTCAAGCAATTCGCGGAGTTCCTCTTCAACCAAATCAATCATTTCCGGGTCATCAACCATATCCGTTTTGTTCAAAAATACAACCATTTTCGGCACGCCAACCTGTTTTGCCAAAAGCACATGCTCGCGGGTCTGGGGCATGGCTCCATCCGTAGCAGCCACAACCAAAATCGCGCCGTCCATTTGAGCGGCACCCGTAATCATATTTTTGATGTAGTCGGCATGCCCGGGAGCGTCAACGTGAGCGTAGTGGCGATTTGGCGTTTCGTATTCGGAGTGATGAAGGGCGATAGTAATACCGCGCGCCTTCTCTTCGGGAGCGTTGTCTATCTTGTCTACGGACTCCACGCGAGCTTTGTACCCTTCTGCTTTGGCCATGTCCAAAACATGAGTAATAGCGGCCGTGAGCGTAGTCTTGCCGTGGTCAACGTGACCGATGGTGCCTACGTTCATGTGCGGTTTGTCTCTCTTAAATTCTTCTGCCATATGTTTATTTACCCGCCTAAGTTTTTATATAAAAAATTTGGCGAGAATTATTTGATGATAATGATAATAATCTCGACTTGTTTAAATCTTATTTAAAATGTTCAACAAACAAAAACAGCGCAAAAACGCGTATAGAGGCAATATTAACAAAGCACAAACAAAAGTCAACAACATGGTAAAACTCGTCTCCCTGCGGTCTCTGCCACAGGGAAACGAGTACTTCATTTGAACCCGCACTGCGAGCAATAAGCAATCCAAAGGCAACCCTTGGCCAAATTAAGCTTTATTTCGTCGAGCGAGGAGCGGGTGGAAGTGTGCTCACTTACACAACGTCCGAGCGAAGACGAAACATTGTACCCAGTTATATTTCGTCGAGCGAGGAGCGGGTGGAAGTGTAACCACTTACACGGCGTCCGACCTGCCCGCCAATGCCAGAGTTGCCAAGGTGGTTTAAGAGATTTGACGCGATATTTTTCACCAAATCTCCATAATTACATAATCAGCTTTGGGCGATGGCAGGCGGGGCGAAGACGAATTATTGTACCCAGTTATATTTTGCAACATAAAAGGGCCCCCATGATTGGTATTTTTTCGTATTCCTTTAATTTTTCGGTATGTTACGCTAGCCATATATGTCAACTGTTTCAAAAAGGAAAATATCTACTGTAAAAACTCAATACGGCTCATTTGTGTGTGTTTTTGAACCGGAATCTGATATGGGAGGTTATGTTGTGGAATCTCCAAAAGTACAAGGGGCGGTATCGTGGGGCAAAAACTTCGCGGAGGCCAAGCGTATGATCGCGGAAGCAATAGAGGGGGTGATAGAAGCGCGCGCGATTGTCGAAGCTGAGCGTCAAGGCATAGTGCGCGTTATCAATCGCCCGGTTGGCAATCGTTTGGTATGAGCATTATACCTATTCTTGCGGCACGCGTTGTAATCGCAAAATTATTACGAGCTGGATTTTGATTCCTATATGCTCGTGGCAGTCATTATATTTTCAAGAATGATACTACCGGCCGCATGACAAGCGTTCCTTTCCACGGAGGGAAGGACATTGGCAGACCGCTTCTTGGCAAGATACTAAAGCAAGCGGGTATTTCAATTGAGCGTTTTCTCAAGCTCTAATTATACTGAAAGTTCGTTAGAGTCTGTTCAAATCTAGTTTTTTATTTTCTACTTTCGATAATCGTATTAGCTACATTAGCGGGCACAATTGCGTATTCTTTGAATTCCATTGTGAATGAAGCGCGACCTTCAGTCATGGAACGGAGCGAGGTGATGTAGCCGAACATTTCGGAAAGCGGAACGAGGGCCTTAATGGCTTTGTTCATTCCCCTGTCTTCCATTCCTTCTATCTGTCCGCGCTTGGAAGAAAGATTCCCCGTAACATCACCCATGAATTTTTCCGGCGTTACCACTTCCACGCTCATCATCGGTTCAAGCAAAACAGGCTTGGCGCGCGCGGCCGCTTCTTGGAACGCCATCGAGGCGGCGATTTTGAAAGCAATTTCGGAAGAGTCCACGTCGTGATACGAGCCATCGTAGAGCTCGCAGGAGACATCTACCACTTTGTATCCGGCCAAAATTCCGCGGTCGGTCGCTTCTTTAAGTCCTTTTTCCACCGCCGGAATATATTCTTGCGGAACAACACCGCCCTTGATGCTGTTTACGAATTCAAATCCCCCGGCCGAGCGTCTGGTATTTTTTGGCAAATCTTCCGGGTCAACGGTTTTGTCAATCGGCTTGATGCGAATGCGCACATGTCCGTATTGTCCGCGCCCGCCGGACTGCTTGATGTGCTTGCCTTCGGCTTCGGCGTTCGTAGTAATGGTTTCTTTGTAAGCCACTTGGGGTTTCCCAACATTCGTTTCCACCCCGTACTCGCGTTTCATTCTGTCGGCAATAATTTCAAGATGAAGCTCGCCCATGCCCCAGATAACCGTCTCGGCCGTTTCTTGGTCGCTCGTTACGCGAAAAGTCGGGTCTTCCTGGACCATGCGATTTAAGGCCATGCCCATTTTTTCCTGGTCGGCTTTTGTTCTCGGCTCAATACGAAGAGACACCACCGGTTCCGGAATAACTATGCGTTCAAGTAAGACCGGGTGCGCCTCGTCGCATAGCGTATCGGATGTAATCGTGTCTTTAAGACCGACGGCGGCGGCAATTTCCCCGGCAAAAACTTTTTTCACTTCTTCGCGGTCATTGGCATGCATGCGCAAAATTCGCCCGATGCGCTCTTTGTTGCCGGTGCGAGTATTCAAAATGTAAGAACCCGATTCAAGAGTGCCGGAATAAACGCGGAAATAAGTAAGCTGTCCGACAAACGGGTCGGCTTGGAGCTTGAAGGCGAGCGCGGCAAAAGGAGCCTCGTCGGATGCCGGCACTTCAACGGACTCGCCGGTTTCGGGATTGATTCCATTGAGTGGCGGTATGTCAAGCGGTGACGGCAAATAGTCCACTACCGCGTCCAAAACAAGCTGAACGCCTTTGTTCTTGAGGGCCGAACCGCAAAATACCGGGAAAATTTTTAAATCAATGGTGCCTTTGCGAAGAAGCGGTTTTAGTTCTTCCGCGCTGAATTTCTTGCCTTCAAGGTAAGCGTGCATAGCTTCGTCGTTGGTTTCAACGATTTTTTCCACAAGTTCGCCGTGATACTTTTCCGCCGTAGTTTTCAAGTTTTCAGGAATTTCCCCCTCAATAATTTTTTCCCCTTTTTCTCCTTCAAAATGATAGGCCTTCATTTTAAGCAAATCCACAACACCTTCATGTTTTTCTTCTTCGCCGATTGGAATCTGCATGCGAACGGCTTTTTTGGTCAGGCGGTCAAGAATGGTTTTGTAGGAATGTTCAAAGGAACCCCCGATGCGGTCAAGTTTGTTTACAAAACAAACGCGGGGCACTTTTGATTCATCGGCATAACGCCAGTTGGTCTCCGACTGCGGTTCAACGCCGGCCACTCCGTCAAAAACCACCACAGCGCCGTCCAAAACGCGCAAGCTTCTTTTTACTTCAATAGTGAAGTCAATGTGCCCGGGTGTGTCAATAATATTAAATCGGTGTTTTAGGTCTTTATTTTCTTTGTCGTAAGTGGGTGTCCAAAAACAAGTGGTGGCCGCCGATGTAATTGTTATCCCGCGCTCGCGTTCTTGCTCCATCCAGTCCATAACCGTGTCTCCTTCGTGCACTTCGCCGATTTTGTGGGAAACCCCTGTATAAAAAAGCACCCGCTCGGTGGTAGTGGTCTTACCCGCGTCAATGTGGGCAATGATTCCAATATTACGTACCTTTTCTAGGGGATAGTCTCTTTGCATAGTTGGTAGGTTGCCCCCCCTCGTAGCGAGCTTCGCCGTGTACCGAGCTTTGCTCTGGTACTGCGGTACTTTCTGCTACTGGGACGAATTTATGCGAATGATACGAATAAATTACAAACTGTTCTAAATAAAAAAGCCGAGGCGGCTTAATGGGTAGAACTATACACGAAAACAAAAAACCCCGCAAATGCGAGGATTGTTTGGAGGCGCCGGTTAGTTAGTCGACTCAAATTTGTCGCAAAAAGCCGTGGCTATTTGGTAGCCGTCAAGCGGTTTGTCCAGGTCCGGAACGTGGCTTAATGTTCCGTAAATGCCGTGTAAGCGCCGCCAACCGCCACAATGTTTGCACAGGCGGGTGTCATTTTTTTCTTCATCGGACATTTTGGAAGCCGGGGTAAAAGAATGGGCTGCCGCAATATTGCTTACGATGCGTTCTACCCTATCGATAAGTTCGATTTTATGTCTTCCGCTTATCTCTGGCATTTAAAGTACCTCTCTTTCCTAAGAAACACCTCGGTAACCTAGTGGTAAAATATCATAAACAAGCACAAATTACCAAGTAAAATTAGCGACCCCAGCCCCAATTTTGCAAAACAATATTTAGGCGAGGCGCTTCGTCCGACGAGGGAAGCGCTATCCGCGCACGCGCCTCGCGAAATACTGATGGAATTTTTTGTTTATCTAACTCGTTTCAAAAAATATAGCGGCAAAATTGGAGCGGGGTATGTTGAATTCCTTCCGCGTCAGTCCGCGTCAAGTCAGCGTAAGTCTGCGTTCCGCTAGCACGCGGAAATTACCAAGTAAAGTGCGCAAAGGCTTTGTTGGCCTCGGCCATTCGGTGGGTGTCTTCTTTTTTCTTGATAGCCGCGCCTTCGCTTTTGGAGGCGGAAATAAGTTCGTCGGCGAGCTTTTTGGCCATCGGAGCGCCCTTTTTTGCCTTAGCCGCGCCAATAATCCAACGGAAGGAAAGCGCCAGTCTCCTTTCCGGACGGACTTCGCGAGGCACCTGATAGTTGGCCCCGCCAATACGCCTTGAACGCACCTCCATAACCGGACTGGTGTTTTTTATGGCCAAATCAAATATCTCAAGAGGGTTGGGATTTTTGGTTTTTTCTTTGATTATGTCAAAAGCACCGTACACGATTTTGCGGGCGGTGTTCTTTTTGCCGCTATCCATTATGTAATTAATGAATTTGCCCACTTTGACTGAATTGTAGGATATGTCCGGCTTGGCGATATTTCTGTTCTTTATCTTTCTCCTCATGATTTATATTTTTGTTTGGTATTATCTAGAATATTGATGATTTATGCAACCCGTAGCATGTAATTTGTAACATTTGGATTCGTATTTCTCTTGTGTTACGTGTTATATGTTACATATTTTACTTTTTTGCCTCTTTGGGCTTCTTCGCCCCATAAAGACTCCTGCCTTGTCTCCTGTTCTCCACACCGGAAGCGTCCATTCGCCCGCGCACGATGTGATAACGAACTCCGGTCAAATCCTTTACTCGGCCTCCGCGGATAATAACAACCGAGTGCTCCTGCAAATTGTGTTTAATACCCGGGATATAGGCGGTAACTTCCATGCCGTTCGTCAAACGCACGCGGGCGATTTTACGGAGGGCGGAGTTCGGTTTTTTCGGAGTGGTGGTAGTAACCTTGATGCAAACACCGCGCTTGAAAGGCGAAGCGTATCTTTGCGGATGATTCTTGATAACGTTAAAACCGCGAGCCAAAGCGACCGCTTTTGAACGTTTCGTTATTTTCTTGCGGCCACTTTTGGCCAATTGGTTGGTTGTAGGCATGCGATTGATTTTTAAGGAGTAGACGACTATAAAAATCACCATCCCTCCTTACTTTTACTGATTATTGTTAAGCTATTTAAACTAACCCGAAGCAATTATTTCCTCATGTCTACTTCACTAAAACTAAACAGTAAAAGTAGGGAGGGGTTAAGAAAATTATACTCGTTCTATTCGTTAACCTTCAACTAAAAAACGCCATACGCGTAACAATGGGGACACTTTACTATGGGACACTCGAAAAAGCAAATACGCCCTTGGGGTTATCTCTATCCGCTAGACGCTAGCAGCTAAACACTGCTTACATGCTCATCCCGGTAAATAACCTAAAAATGAAAGAGGTTATGTTTATGACAATCGGCCCAAAGAAAACAGGCAAAAGTATGAGCAAACCGAGTATTACAAACATAAAATTGCGCTCGGCAAATTCTTCTATGGGCAAGAACCATTTCGGAAACAGGGCCAAAAATATTTTTGAGCCGTCAAGCGGGGGCACGGGCAGAAGGTTAAACACGCCCAAAACAATGTTAAGTGTCACTATCATCTTGGCTATAATCAAAAAAGAAAGCGGCAAGCCGTCGGCGAAACGAATGAGCAAGCCAAAAATAATGGCTATCAAAAAATTTGTCGCCACTCCGGCTGCGGACACGGCTAGCGTCCCCCACCTCTGATTTTTTAGATTGTATGGATTGTAGGGAACGGGCTTGGCCCAGCCGATAACCACCCCGGAGCCCGTGAGTATGAGCGCTGCCGGCAAAAGGATGGAGCCGAACAAATCGATGTGAGGAATCGGGTTTATGGTCAAACGCCCAGCGAGTCTGGCGGTCGGGTCGCCCAGCATATCGGCAACATAGCCATGCGATACTTCGTGTAGTATCACCGAGAAAATCAAAATGATTATAAAAAAAATAATGTCTAGCCCGGGCATAAATAAATAGTTTGTAGTTAGTAGTTTGTAGCGGGCTTGGTCCGTAGTGAACCGAGTTCACTATGGTTCTACTATCGAGGTATCTGATGATTGGTTAATTTGCAGAGTTAACTCTTCTATGGTAGCATAGCAGACATTAATCAACCATTAACAATTCATAATTAACAAGAATGTCTCGATTAAATTCCCGCACTACATTTAGTTGTCAATTGTTACTTGTCTATTGTAAATTAAGAATCCATGGCTAAATCATGCCCATCCTGCAATAAAGGAACCAAGGTCGCGGGAGGCTACTCTAACCGCACTCGCGCCACTAAGTTCACCCCGACCGGAATGGTACGCAAGTATCCTAATTTGCAGTGGGCCAAACTCCCTTCCGGCGGCCGAATCAAAATCTGCACCCGGTGTCTCAAGGCAAACAAGCAACTCACAATGAAGTAAGAAGGTGGGTATAAAAATCGACAACGATTTGAAAAAAATGGGTTTGGTGGAATTAAGGCGCGAAGTTATGCGCCTACGCAGCGCTTTCAGAAAAGAATTAAACGATACGGGGAATAGGCGTTGTTGGGTAAACTTGCTCCAAAATCTACCGGAAGGACAAAAAATTAATCCCCTGTCTCTGCCTCAAAAAGAATTCTTGAATAATTGCGCCCAATATTTTAAGCGCAACCAATCTAAAAAAGCTAAGTAAAAAACCGCCGAACCAGGCGGTTTTTTCTTACCTTGCCTTTTCAGTCACGTTCTGTAGAATGGCAAAAGGATACTTTTCGTCATTTGACCACAGGAGGAAATATGCAACTGAACATCATTGTTGCCGAACCAGTCGGCCAATCAATCGTTCTGACTGGTGGAAACAAGCAAATTTCATGCGCTTCCCAGTCGCTAGGGACATGGGTCGCAAACATTGCGGGAAGTCTCGGCGCGGCCGGAATCAGCGAGGTCATCGCACTGCTTGATTTCAATCGCACCCAGCAATCTCCGCCCCTGCTTGATAAGCAAGGGATGAACCTGAGGGAATTGCCGTTATCTCGGGAAATCGCGACCTTCAAATCTGTTCTGTGCCATTCGACCATAGACGGCAAGTGGCGTCCGGGAGAGCTCGTTAAATGCGATAATCTGCAAGATTTCCTGGCCATTCTTTTGTGGGACGAGTTACCCATTTCAAAACGCTTTACGCCCGAACATTATGGGGACCGCGACTGCCTTATTTGCGGTAGAACAAATAGGGGAGAGTACATGGGCATAGCGAATATGTCGCAGACGGATATATACGATTTCCCATCACACTGCGAATGGCCGGACTGCTTTTCCCACTTTCTTGAAAACCAGGCGAACATGGCGTATCGCCCGGATTTCACCGCCCATAATAAGCGAGTTGACGAAGAAGCAAGACAGGCTGAAATAATGAGTGCGTCTTTCGACGCGTTCAATGCGAGACAGCTCACAAAAGCCCGCACATAGCGGGCTTTTTTTCAATTCAACTATTCGCTTATTCGCGCGAATTAGAGAATGGTTGAATTACTTCGCCGTTTTGTAACTCAACTCCTCCCCATCCATTTCAAATATAATTGTTCCAAGGTCGCGGGTGGAGAGTTTTGAGGCCGTCTTTTGTTTTTTGTTGAATAATTGGACATTAAGGGGTATATTTAATTTGTCTTGGCAAACAACGAAAACATGGATGCGGGCCATCAGTTCCTTCGTCGTCATAACGTATCCTTGTGACGGGAGAACGTGTAACCCGTTTCTGTGTTATGAGATTCTAACCAGTAAGGAACGTCCATTGTTGGGCGAGAGAAAAGGTAATTCGGAGAGCGAAGAGCAGCTGGGAGACCATGAAGGGTCCGAGCCTGCAGACAGACCCGGAGTCGCCAATGCTTATACACCAGCCACCGAATACACTTCGAAGCCGCCAAGACAACCCGCACTCCGCGGGCTTTTTTTATTTCGGCTAGCGAGGAGCGGGTGAAAGTGTAATCACTTTCACATCGTCCGAGCGAAGACGAATTATTGTACCCGGTTATATTTCGGCTAGCGAGGAGCGGGTGAAAGTGTAATCACTTTCACATCGTCCGAGCGAAGACGAATTATTGTACCCGGTTATATTTCGGCTAGCGAGGAGCGGGTGAAAGTGTAACCACTTTCACATCGTCCGAGCGAAGACGAATTATTGTACCCGGTTATATTTCGGCTAGCGAGGAGCGGGTGAAAGTGTAATCACTTTCACATCGTCCGCCTTCGACTGGCCCTGAGGGGCCGCTCATGCCCTCGAACGGGAGCGAAGACGAAAAATAGGTTAATACCTCGGGGCTTGCCCCGAGGAGCCTTTATTTAAAATTTTGATAAATTATTATGTGTTATTTGTTGAAAACTACTTCGTAGTTTTGTAAGTAAGCTGTTCGCCGTCGGTCGTGAAAATTATCGTCCCCGAATCGCAAGTGGAAAGTTTCGGGATTTTGAATTTTTCCAGAAGCGCCAGGACTTCCTTGTGCGGATGGCCGTAAGAATTTTTACAGCTGGCCGATATAACGGCGTATTCCGGCGACACAAATCCCAGATATTCTTCGCTCGTGGAAGTACGCGAGCCGTGATGGCCAAGCTTCAAGACATTGGACTCCAAATTTTTATCGTCCAACGAAACCAAGTATTTTTCTATTTTTACCGGCGAATCACCGGTTAGCAAAAACGATTCGTTTTTATAAACAAGCCGTCCGACGATAGAAGCATCGTTTGTTTCTTTGAATTCCGAAGTGTCAACATCAGGGAACAAAACATCAAAATAAACGTCCGGCGAAAGTCTTAATCTCATTCCTCTGCGCGCAATAATTTCTTCCGCTTCGCTTCCCTTAACTTTCTCTTCAAGGGTTTTGTATACCGCCGTGTTCGATGACGCACCAGAAATAAAAACTTTGCCCACTTTGTATCTCTCGAGCACAAGCGGCAGTCCGCCGATATGATCCTTGTCCGGGTGCGTTGCCAAAATAGCGTCTATTGAACGGTCGTAAAACGGCATTACCCTCCCAAGCGCCGGCAAAATTTGCCCCCCGCTCCCGCCGTCAACGAGTAGTTGATTGCCGTTTGGCGCTTCTATATAAATCGCGTCACCTTGCCCGACATCCAAAAACGCCACTCTAAGTTCTCCGCTTCTTTCTTCGCGCAACAAAAAATACCAAACAAAAATATTGACGCAAAGAAGCGCGATCAAAGTCGCTAGAAGAAAATTATTTCTTGTTGAAGTCATTTTCCGTTTTTTTTAAAATCCATTCGGGGTCTTTTTTAAAGATAACAAAAAATACGATGGCGACATACGCGAGCACCATAACCCAAGCCGGCGCGAAGCCGACCGAAACAAAAGACTGCGGAAGAGAAGAGAAAAACTGGGAAATTGAAATAGTATAAGAAAGTATAAGCGAAGTTAGGAGGGCAAAAGGAGCGGCAATGGCGGAGCTTGCAAACCCAAGCGCTCCCGCGACAAACGCGCCCAACATGGCAAACGGAACTGTCGGCAAAACCAGCAAGTTGACCAAAACGGCAACCGTTGAAACCGAGCCGCTTAAATATATGAGCAGCGGCAAAACTGTTATTTGGGTGGCGAGAGTTTGAGATAAAAGTTCTTTGAAGCCCTTCCCCTTAATTCTCCAAAAATATTTTGCTATCCATGGCGACAAGTAAATAAGTCCGAATGTCGCCAGAAAAGACAGCTGAAACGACGGACTAAAAATAAGCAAATTCGGATTTTCCAAAAGCATGACGAAAGCGGCGATAAATAAGGCCCGCCCGGCTTCGTAAGAACGGCCCGTGGCCGTTCCAAAAAGCGCGATGCCAGCCATTACGGCCGCGCGAACAGCGGACGCTCCTCCGCCGGACAAAAGCACGAACAAAATTATTCCTACTCCGCCAAATGTCGTTCTCGCCACAAGCGGTAAAAAAGAAAATATCTTCATAAAAAATTGCCCGACTAAAGAAATATTGTAGCCGGACAAAACGACAAGGTGAATAATGCCGGCATGTTTGAACGTTTCCGTAAGCGCTTTCGGAAGAGCGTGTTTTTCACCGATAAGCATGCCGAGGGCGAGCGATGCTTCCGGTTCTTCAATACTCTTTTTTAATTTTTCAGAAAATCTTTCACGGATGGAAAATAACTTTTGAAGGACGATGTTTCCGTTGCCGTTTGAAATTATGGAAATCTTCGGATAGACAATTTCATGAAATATCCCGTCCTTAGAAAGGTAAGCGCTGTAATCAAACGGCTCGCCGCTTTTGGAAAAATTTTTTACTTTTCGAATAACGCCGGAAAGTTCTACTTCGTCGCCATAATGGAGAGCCGGATACAAATCCGATACTACGAGCAAGCGCTCTTTCGCCGTGGTGGTAGCTCCCTCGAAAAACACCCTGTCGGACAAAACCACGAGGCGCACGCCGGTCTCGCGAGTATCCGGAAATTCATCCACCACGCCGCGCAAAACAACGCGCGAGTTTTCCATGGGGTATAAAACATTTTGGTAGCGGCATGATTCAATCTCAACTCGCGCCAGCCCCAAAGAAACAGACAAAATAAAAACAGAAGCCGTGAAGATGACCTTGTGCGAACCGCAACTTTTGCCGTAGAAAAAAAGAGTTGCGCCCAAAATCAGGAAAAAAACCGAGAATTGCCACCCGAAATTCGTAAGCGAACCCAAACCGACACCGAAAGTGAGGCCGAAAATCAGTACGAGAAGGACATCTGTTTTCATTATTATTAATTATGCCCCGTTTTCTTCCGCTTCGCACCCGTGTTAGCATTTAAGCAGTCGCGTAAACGAGCCGGAGGCCGTCTTGAAAATCAGCCATGAACTAAAAATCGTGGTTCATCCCAAAAGAACCGCGCTTGAGGCGCTAGGAATAGGAGAACAGAAAACCGCCCTGAAAAAGTTCGCGGACACAACCCTCGAACCGAGGAAAAAAGAAAAACTCCTGGAACTTATGGGCAAGCAAGTTCTCTCTAGAGAAGATGAAACTGAGTACGAAAAAACGGTTGCCTTGGCTTCCCTGGAAAGAAGCCTGCTCGCTTGCGAAATATACAAGGAGCTCAAGGAACTAGACTTTTATCCAGCTGGCCTAAGCGAGACCATAAGTTACTTGGATGAAGCTAAGGATGTACCCGTTAGCTCTATCATCGTTCTCGGAATGCGTCTTTTGGACGACGAGTGCAAAGAAATACGCCTCGTCATTAAAGAAAACAGTTTTGAATTGGAAACCATGTACCCCAGAAAACCAATCAAACAACATTTCCAGATTGTGGTTGTTAAAGAAGAAAAATCAGCGCGTAAAAAATGACCTCGCTTGCCACGGGGTCTTCTCTTTTTGCGCTTTTCAAAACATTCCTTATTCCAATGTTCTTGAGAACATTGGAATATAACTGGGTACAATATTTCAACTTCGCTCGGACGCTGTGTAAGTGCTTACACTTCCACGCGCTCCTCGCTCGTTGAAATAAGGAATTAAAGATCTCCTTTTGCAGTCCCTTTCCAAACCAAAATATCTACTAGTTTCTTAATTTTTCACAAAAACATCCCCGACAAACATAATTCCGTTATAATTAGCTATAGCTAATTATAATGTAAAAACAAATGTGTGTACGAAACTAACCCTTTATCCCCCACCCGCGTATTATTTCTTTTTCATCTTCGGCCGAAACTGCTTTTTTGAACTTCGCGCCGGAGACGCCTTTGACTCTTTTTTCGCATTCCGGCCAAGTTTGATGGCGCATTAATTTACCATTCACTAAACTTAAATACGAATATGCATTAGACACAGACTTACGCCGACTTGACGCGGGCTTACGCGGAAGTTTTTTTGATGGTTTGGTGTTTAAGATGTCAAATGGATATTTGGAAAAAGGGCCTGTGAAAAACTTTTCTTTCTTCCACTTCTGTTCGCGGGCGCACATAGTGGCCAAGAAGTCGGCGCGTTCGTTGCCGGCAATACCTGCGTGTCCACGAACATGTTTCCACTCGATACTTTTACCCTTGGCCAATTTGCCCAATTTCTGCCATAAATCCTTATTTAAAATCTCCTTTTTATTTGTCCCTATCCAACCTGTCTTCTCCCAAGTTTTTATCCACTTGGTAATGCCGTGGATTACGTATCTTGAATCCGTATGAATCAAAAGTTTTACGTTTTGCGTTTTAAGTTTTAAGGAAAATTTCAACGCCTCAATAGCGGCGACTAATTCCATTCTGTTGTTGGTGGTATGTTTTTCCCCCCCGCCAAGCTCCACGACCTCCCCTCGGCCGCCATTTTGGTTTTTTTCAAAAACCAAAATGGCGGCCCACCCGCCCGGTCCGGGGTTACCAATAGAACTTCCGTCAGCGAAGATAATTATTTTTTGCATAACTGTAATTATAACAGATTGATATGGAAGTTGACTTTCCTTAATATTTATGTAACAATAGAATTGTTGTTCTTCACCAACCTTTCTTTCGGGAGGATTTATGAACATTGATGTCCTTATCTGGATTATCCCAAGCATCGTTTTAATCGCCGGGTTATCGTGGCTTGTCTCTTACCGGATACACGCGGGTCGCCCGTTGCAAGTTTATAAAGGCGGACACTGGGCTGAATGGTTTTTGGGATTCGGCGTGTATGAAATCATTTTCGTTGATGACAAGACAGGGATTGTTTACCTCAAGCATGTCTACAGCCCCTATCGTTCAATGATCCGTCGATTCGCCGAGAAGACAGGATTCAACTTCCTCAAGCTCATCGATAATGATTCCAACAGTCCAAGAATCTGTCAATTCGTTGAAATTCCTGAGGCCTTCAAGAATGCTCGCGGATTCGTCCGATTGGATAGTAAATTTCCAAATTACACAACAAATGTTTGGACTCCAACGACGTTCTAAATCCGCCTCAGCACAGTCAATCGCAACACATTCCCATAAACGTTGCGGTTTTTTATTTACACAATGTCAATAATCCTTAAACGAATCTCCGGACGACGCATAAAAAGCGAGCGCTCTATGGTGGCGATTAGATTTATGGTTGCGCCAGCTTCAACCGGCACTTTGTGATCTTTGGCATCCATAAAAAATCCAATGGCCGGAATTTTTATTCCTTTTGAATTTTCAAAAATAAGTTTCAAATGATTTTTGTCTTTTCCAAATTTACTAACCTCCTTGATTACTACATTATTGAATAAGAACGCCGGCTTAGGGTTACCCACGCCGTAGGGCGACAGCTTTTCAATCGTTTTATAATTCGCTTCCGTCACATCGTCAATGGTGAGCACGCAGTCTATCATTTCGCCACTAGGCAAGGCCGTTACTTTTTTTACTTTCTTATGCGCTTTCAAAAGTTCTTCTTCCAAAAAGTGAATTTTTTCATGCGTTACGGAAAACCCTCCGGAAAACTCGTGTCCGCCTATGTTTAAAAAAAATCCTTCTTCTACCGCGGCCATGAGCTCTACCAAATTTACCGTTCCGTCGGAACGGCACGAGCCCTTTATATGCTCACTATCTTCTCTGCCCCAAACGAAAGCCGGTCGGCCGTATTCCTCCACAAGTTTTCCGGCGATCAGCCCTATGACTCCGGGTTTCCAATTCGGATTGCCAATGACAATAATGTCTTTCACCCCGCGCTCCTCAACGCGCTTCTTTGCCTCTTTCATCATCCCCGCGACCAAACCTTTTCTGGTGTCATTCAAATTATGCAAGTGGTCGGATAGTTCGTCGGCGACAGTTTCGTCACTCGTACTAAGCAAACTGAATGCCTCAATCGGAATATCCATGCGCGATGCCGCGTTTATTCTCGGAGCTATCATAAAAGCCACATCGTCTTCGGTAAGAGTTGTTTGCTCAACTCGCATCTTACGGAGCAATTTTTGAAATCCCGGACGCGGACTTTTGCGCATCACTTTCAAACCATAATGAGCGATGACACGATTCTCGTTCACTAGCGGAACCATATCCGCGATAGTAGAAAGTCCTGCCATATCAAGCAGCCACTTTTCCCAACCCTCGGGTACCCCCCATTCTTTGCCCCGGGTTTTCAAAAGCGCCTGCACAAGTTTCCAGGCCACCCCGCCGCCACAGAGCATATTGTCGGGATAAGTGTCGCCCGCTTGTTTTGAATTTACAATGGCGTAGGCAGGAGGTAAAACCTCCTGCGGCAAATGATGGTCGGTAATGATGACGTTGATACCGAGAGACTCCGCAAGCGCCACCTCGTCAACATTGGCAATCGCCAAGTCAACCGTAATAATAAGTTTCACTCCGTCCTTGGCGAAAGATTCAATCGCGGGATTATTCAAACCGTAACCCTCTATATGCCGATGCGGAATGTAGTTGGAAAAATTTTTGTAGCCGATTTTTTTAAAAAAATCATGAAGTACCACCGAGCCCGGTATGCCGTCGCAGTCGTAATCGCCGTAGACGACAATTTTTTCGTCCGCATCAACGGCGCGGATGATGCGTTCCACAGCACGCTCCATATTCAAAATAAGAAACGGGTCATAAATATCCCGCTCATAGTCCGGATTTAAAAACTTTTCCGCCGCCGCGCCGGTCGTAATCCCGCGGTTAAATAAAAGTATTTTGGTAAAATCGCTGTACTGTTTCAGTTCCAAGGCGACATTTTCCGGCACTGGCTCCGCCCGCGTGTGTTTATCCATCCCGCGATTATATCATTAGTATTGATGAACTTTTATACCCCATACGCTATACTACATACTGTATACACTTATATGGACTGCATTTTCTGCAAAATAATCTCAAGGGAAATACCAGCCAATATTGTCTACGAAGATGATTTTTCTTTGGCTTTTTTGGATATAAATCCGATCAATATCGGACATGCCTTGCTTTTGCCAAAAGAACATTATGAAAATATATTTGATATATCGGAAGAACTACTGGCAAAACTTTCTGTAAACTCAAAACGTTTGGCTCTCGCGGTTAAAAAAAGTCTGAACGCCGACGGCGTAAATGTAATTTCAAACAACGGCCACGCCTCCGGACAACTTGTTTTTCACGCACATATTCACATAATCCCCCGCTACGATGACGATGGTTTTACGCACTGGAAAGGCAAACGCGGGTACAATGACGGTGAGGCAAAAGAAGTAGCCGGAAAAATTAAAACTGCTCTTGGAGAATAGTTGTTCCGTCTTGCTTTTTTTATTAAACCGTTAGATACTCTCGTGAGTTCATTCTTTGGAGGCCAAATATGCCCTATCCAAAAGACTGGCTTCTCGATTTGAAGTACAGCTCTCAGGTTGACATAGTTAAGGTTGTAAGAAAATATATTCCGGAGCTAAAACACACCCCCGTAAAACGTGGCGGGGGAACCAAGGAGTACGTAGCGCTTTGCCCGTTCCATGCTGAAAAAACTCCTTCTTTCTTTGTAACGGGGTCAAAACAGTTTTACCACTGTTTCGGTTGTGGCGCGCACGGAAGTGTCTTCCAGTTCCTGATGGAATACAAAGGTTCAACGTTCCCAGAAGCGGTACGGGAAATTGCCAAGATGGCAGGCGTAAAGCTTCCATACCTCAAGAGAAAAAAGCCAATTAAGAAGGGCTGACACATGAAAATCTGTGTCAGCCCTGTCTTTTTTCAAAGACGCCCCGTCAGGAACGCATATGAAGTAGTATCACCGGAGAGCGTTGGGGTCTTTAACGGTCCGAGTGGCTACCTTTTGCCAGCGCGTATTCTGCTAGCCATATGAGTAAAATATACATCGGGGCAATAAATATATCAAGCATTAAGACTGATCTCTTTTTTTCTTTAGCGCCTCTATCCCCGGGAGTGTCCCTTCCGCCAGAAACTCTAGCATGGCCCCGCCAGCGGTGGAAACAAAACTAAATTTATTTTCCAATTTCAGTTTTGACACGACAGCCAGAGTGTCTCCGCCTCCTAAAACAATTTCTGCTTTGCTTTTTGCCAGCAATTTCAAAATTTCTTCCGTACCCCAACCGAACCCTTCGTTGTAAATGCCAACTGGCCCGTTGAATAAAACCGACTTCGCTTTAGAAATTTTCTTTTTTAGTTCCGCCAAAGCCATCGGGCCGATGTCAACAATTTTGTCTTTGGATGACAAGTTTCTCGGGGAAATGGTGCTTCCAGATAAGATCCTTACGTCTGTCGGCAGTAAAATTTTTTTGTTTTTAAGAAGAAAATTGATGTCTGGCAATAATTTTCCCACAACCGATTTCCCCATCTCGTAACCCTTCGTCTTGAAAAACGAGTTCGCCAAAGCTCCGCCAATAAACACGGAAAACGCCACTGGCAGATATCGTTTTATGAGAGGAATTTTGGTTTCAAGCTTGGCTCCCCCCAAAATAAAAAAGAACGGCTTCCTCGGTTTAAGAAACTTTCTCAAATGACGGTATTCTTCTTCAAACAAAAGTCCGGCATAGCTCGGTAGTAGTTCCGGCAAAGAAACGATTGAGGCGTGTCTACGATGAGAAGTCGCAAAATCTTCGTTAACATAAATATCGGCCATTGAAGCAAGCTCTTTGGCAAACTTAAAACTATTTTTTTCCTCACCTTTGTCGGTTCGTAAATTTTCAAGAACAACCGCTCCCCCATCTGATAGTTGCGAAACGGCCGATCTTACAAGCGGTCCTGTAACGCTGGGCACGAAACCGACGCTGGTCGTTTTATTCAAATATCGCGCTATGGGTTTCAGTCCGTACTCTGGCGCGTCGGTGTGGGAAATGACGATTATTTTCGCGCCGCTCTTTTTTAAAAACTCCATTGTGGGAATCGCCCGCCTCAAACGAAAATCGTTTTGGATTACGCCACCTTCTGTCGGAAGATTCAAATCAAGCCGCAATATTACGCGCTTTCCTTTTAGATTTTTTGCTTCTTTTAATATACGAAATGGTAGTTTGTTCATACGAGTTATTAACGAATAAAAACGAATGGTGCGAATTGGGTTCGAGTTATTCGCATGCACTATTCGTCAAGTGTGTCTACCGCATATTGGCATCGTGTTAGCAAAGCGCGGCGATTGCCAGAAACTTTTTGGCGTCCAGACTTTCGCGTCCGATCAAAAGCCCGGCAATTTCTTTTTCCCCCAAAAACCCGCCGGCATTTTGGGGGTTAGAGGAACCGCCATACAAAATACGGATATCGCGAGTGCGTTCCGCCCCATATCTGTCAGCTAAAACCTTCTTTATAAATATAGCCATTTCTACCGCGTCGCGCGGAGTGGCCGTTTTAAATTCCGCATTGCCAACCGCCCAAATAGGCTCGTAGGCAACAACGGTATTTTTGAGCATTGTTCCGGGAATGCCGGCAAAAGCGTGTTCTATTTGTTTTTTCACGGCGGCTAAATAATATCCATGATTGTCGCGTTCTTTTTCTCCAACACAAATTATCGGAACCAAGCCTAGTTTTATGGCCGACTTAACTTTTTTGTTGACCATGTCATCTGTTTCCCCGAGAGCCCTTCTTTCGGAATGCCCGACAAGGACGAGCTTGACGCCCAAGTTTTTTAACATCAGACCGGATATTTCACCTGTATACGCGCCACTTGCCTCCCAAAAAATATCTTGGGCGCAAACTGAAATTCTTCCTCTGCCAAAAATCTCCATTGTGTCCCTTGCAAAAACAAATGGGGAACAAATCACAATATTCGCGTTTTTTGCTTTAACCGCACCCCGCTTGATATCGCTCGAAAGCCGTCTCGCTTCGTCTCGTGTTGTCGGATTCATTTTCCAATTTCCAACTATAAGTTTTTTCATATTGATTATTGCTTTAAGTTTACCATATTTGGAATAGACAAATGAAAAAGCGCCATTGTTTTATCGGTATTTTCTTAACTATTCGTGTTTCCCCTGTCAGCTAAAAGCTATCAGCCGTTACTTACTCTACCTCCTTCCATCCTCCGACGCTCCATGCGCCGGACGGGCCCGAAGTGAATAAAAGATTGGCTAACCCGGTTTCGTAGGTAACACTGGCGGAATTTTTTAGATGCACTCTGTACGCCGTAACCTCCTTCAAACTAACGGAATTGGCAATCAACACCTTGCCGTGCCCGGCATAAGCAACAAAATCCCCACTTGCGCTGTTGTCAACATAAATAGCTTCTTCGTTTCCGCCTCCTTCAGCGCTGTTATTCCGCGAGAGCATCATCACATAAGATCCGGGGCTTCCGGAACCTTGAAACACCGCCGTATTATTAAGATCAATTTTGCTTGAAGTCGTACGATTATTCGGGTTGTCGGCGACAAGAGCAACGCTTCTCCCCCCTAGGGACGATGACACCTTTACGGTCGGCCCGTTTGAAATTTTTATATTCCCTAAAACCCAAATTGAGCCGGTGAGAGTAATCGTCGGCGTGCCGTAAATTTCAAAATCGCAATTTATTTTTACCGGTCCTATGGTCGCGTTTGAATTTATTTTGTATGGACACGGGGAATTAATTGTCCCGCCTCCGGCCGCTTCGTTTTCCATTTGCGCGATTGAATCATCGGAAATGGGAAGGGCTATCTTGGGCAAATCGGCGCTTCCGGGATGGCTCGCGCCAGAAACAATCGTGCCCGAGATTGATTGGTAATAAGCGTCTTTATCAATAGTCGAATTTCGTATGGTATGGGCGTAAACGGAGCTCGTCGCGTGAATGCCGTCCACCACACCCAAAGGTCCGGCAGAAACAACATCTCCTTTAACCAAATTTGAGTTTTCTCCCTCAACTTGGCCATTGGAATATATGTTACCGTTTACAATACTGTTGTTTTCCATCTTAAAACCGCCATCCCCGACCTGAACGCCGTAACTAAACGAATTACCGCTTGTAATCGTAACGCTCGCTTCCGATTTTCTGATGCGATTATTGGAGTCTCCTTCCGCGGTGACCAATTTTTCATTAGAGCCCATGTTTGTGATTGTGGTTGTGGCAGTAGAGCTAGCTGCGGAAAGAACTTCTACTGAAGAAACCTGCATGCCTTTCTTTAGGCGGTATAGAACGTCTTCAAGTCCTGATTCGGAAATGGAGTAACTTTGTCTGGAATTAATGAAACTGTCGGAAATACGGCTTTGTTCAAGCACCGGATTCGCGGTACCAAGCATAATGGAGGTGGCGATAGCCAAAAAGAACACGGTAGCGATAAGCATGGCCTGCCCCTTTTGGGTAGGTTGTAGGTTGTAGGTTGTAGGTTGTAGGGGGCGGTGTTTCATTTTGTTTGCTGATTTTTGTTAATTGTAAGTTGTTAATTGTTAATTGTTTAATACCTCCCCCTCATGGCCGCCGCCGTGTAAAAAGTCGCCTTCCTCGGATTTGTTTTTTCAATTTTGTCTTCCAAGGTCAGGGTAATGCGAATTGAGGTTCTCTCCGTGGTTGTAGCCTCTTCCAGCCAAAATGTTCTTACCAATACGTTTCCTGATGTCAAAGAGCCTCCGTCTACTCCGTCTTCAAAAAGCCGAAGTGCGCCGTTTCCGTCAACAGAAAACTCACGAATAGCCGGGGTCGCGCCGGAATAAGAAAGTATCAGTTTCCCCGTTGGCGTTGTTGTGCCGAAAACTCCACCCGAAGCGACAGCATCAGCTAATCTTATTTCTTTCACGATTCGGTCAAGCGCTACTAAGGCGCTATTTTCAATATCTCTGGTTGCTCTAACGTACTTAAAAACTTTTCCAAGAGAAAGCAACGCTTCCACAACCATCACGGAAAGAAGGGCCACCAAAGAAACATAGACCACTGTTTCCATAAGTGACACCCCTCTTGTATTTTTTCTTTTTCCGGTAATTATCATTTTGAGAAAAACTCTAGTTGAACATATCGGTTAAATATAAAGTAAGATTTTTTGAAGATGTGGCCACCCCGTTCCACCACGAAACATTTATGACGACCTTTCTTGTGCCGGCATCAACCACCCCGGATGGGGCGATGTCGTCGCTTGAATCACGATACACCGCGCTTGAAATTATCGTCCTATCAAAAATTCCTTCAATCAAACTTCTTGTAGTGGTGGCGCGCCACATGTTGTCCGAAAATTCCAAAGAGTACGCCGTGTCGTTTGAAAGAGAAGATATGCTGTTCCAATCAATATCACGCATAGCGCGAACACCCTCACTCCCCTCTTCGAGCAAAAAACCGGCTTGAGTAACGTAGAGAACCCGCCGATTCAACTCGTGCGAAATGCGCGCCACGGTCATTATGGAAAAAAGAGCTACAAAAATCACTCCGACAGCAATGACGATTTCAATTACACCAAAACCTCGGCGGGTAGGTTGTAGGTTGTAGGTTGTAGGTTGTAGATCCATGATTCGTGTTTACTGCCGCGACACTTCACCGGTTTTGCCGACAGATACTGTCCGAGTTTTGGTAGAGTCAGATTTGAGCGACAAGATTATGTTGCCGTAATTTTGTGTTTGGCCGATGATTTTTTGGAAAACCATCGTGTTCGGAGAGGCGGCCAAATTAATGGCAGATATAATCACCGCATTTTCTGTCTTGAACTCTTTGTCCGAAGAACTCGCTCCAGAAAATATCGTTCCGCTAAAAACAACGGCTCTCCCGTTTTCAAAATAAACACTGAACTGCCCGCCGCCTTCAGACGATATTGTCTTAACTCTTGCGGTGGAAATGGCCGACACGATAGTTTCCGCGCTTGTAGAAAGGGCCTGGCTATCGCGATAAACGGATAGCCCGCTTGAAAATAATGTGGCAACAAGAACCACAATTGATAAAAAAATAACAAGCTCTACTAGGGTAAAGCCCCGTTTGGTTTGTAGGTCGTAAGTTGTAGGTTGTAGGTTCATAATTCGTGATTCATGTTTCGTAATTCGCGTTGTATGTTATTAGTTATTAGTTATTAGTTATTTTATATGCTATTCAAAACCGAATATGTCGGAGAAATCATGGCCACGGCAAAAAATCCTACGGCAGCGCCTATCACAATCATCATTATAGGTTCAATAAGCGTGGAAAGGTCTTTGGTGGTGGCATCAACCTCGCTTTCGTAAAAATCAGCAATATTTTCAAGCATATCGCTTAATTTTCCTGTCTCTTCTCCAACCTCCATCATTTCCCCGACCATAGCCGGGTACAAATCCGTCCTCTCTTTAAACGACCCTGAGAGCGGCAATCCTTTTTCAATGTCAATTTCCGCTTTTCCCAGAACTTCTTTGTAAAAAACGTTTTGCAAAACTCCCCCGGTGATAATCAAAGATTCCCTCATATCCACCCCGGACGAAAGGAGCGACGACATGGTACGCGCCGTGCGAGCAGCGTTTATTTCTTTGATTATCGGACCGAAAAGCGGAAAACGGAGTATCACAAATTGATATACTCGCGTGCCGTAACGGGTGCGGATAAAGTAAAAAAGGCTGGTCAAAACAAACGCCGTCGAAATGATAAAAGTAATGGTATGCAAAACCAAAAAATCAGAAAGAGCTATTATAAGTTGAGTGCTTTTTGGAAGTTCCGCGCCCAAATCTTTGAACGTCGCGGTTAAAGTAGGCACCACATAAATAAGCATCAAAATACCTATCACAAAAATAGCGGTAATAACTACGGCCGGATACATAAGCGCCCCGCGAATTTTTCTGTTCATGGTGTAATTTTTTTCAAGCTGAATGCCTACTGACTTAAGAGAGTTGGGAAGCCCACCCGACTCTTCCCCGGCTTTAACCATGGAAACAAACAGGGAAGAAAATATTTTTGGAAACTTTTTCATGCCCTCGCTTAAACTTTGTCCCTTGTTTATGTCGTCCAAAAGCGAGTCCAGGGTTTTTCTGAATTTGAAGTTTTGGGTCTGCCGAGAAAGAATGCCCAAAACACGCGCGAGCGATATCCCGGCGGAAAGCATAGCCGCCAAGTTTCGCGTAAAAATGATTTTTTCATGGAGAGTTATCCTGGTAAAAAAATGATTCACGGCGGACAAATCCAAATTTCCGGCCGTTTCCCGCGCCACAACCAAAATCAAATTTTCCGCCCTTAATTCCTGAGAAAGGGAGACTTTGTCCGCCGACTCGCGCTTGCCTTCTATCAAGTTTCCGCTTTCATTTTTTGCGGTGAATATGTATAGCATGGCTGATTTTTAACGAGCCTGACTGCGAGCGTACTCGCTCAGGCATGTGAAGCGAGTGTAAAAATCGCCACCCCGCCCCACTTTTGCCGTTCTTATAAAATCAGCGCGCGTGGCCGAACAGGCCTTCCCTTCTCGGGCGAAGCGCGTTGATGAAAATAGGTTTGTAAAAGTGATTGTTACCATGATAATTTAATCAAAGTCTCGCAAAAATGGGGCTGGGGTTTCCGCTATAAGTTTTAGTTTATTTTGTTTGGTTGAAATTTATTCCGAGGAAACAACGCGCATAACTTCTTCAATGGTGGTGATGCCTCGCGCCGCCGTAAAAATTCCGTCTTCGGTCATGGTCATCATTCCTTCTTTCTTGGCCTGCAATTCCAACTCATCGCTTGAAACACCTTTCAGAATAAGCTCCTTGATTGATGGAGTAACCTTAAGCACTTCGTGAATGGAAATGCGACCGCTGTAACCATCTTCGCATTCCGCCGTTTTTTTGGCGTTATAAAAAGGTATTGTTTCCCATGTATCGGTTTTTTTGACCACATTTTCTTCTTTCAGCGTCGCCAAGACCTTATCCATATCCGCTGATTTGGCCAATGTTTTAAGCTCCGCGGGAGAGAGAATGCGTTTCTCTTTATCCGCGCAGAGGCGCCTGACCAACCGTTGGGCTATAACAATATCCAATGTTGAAACCAGGAGGAATGGTTCGACTCCCATGTCAATAAGCCGTGGCATCGCCCCAGTGGCAGAATTCGTATGGAGCGTTGATAAAACCAGGTGGCCGGTTAGGGCAGCGTTCACCGCAAGGTCGGCCGTTTCGCCGTCGCGGATTTCACCCACCATTATGATATCCGGATCTTGGCGGACGAGAGAGCGAAGTCCGTTTGAAAAAGTCAGTCCTATTTCCGGCTTTACCTGGGTTTGGTTGATTCTTTGCATTTGATATTCTATCGGATCTTCTATGGTGGAAATGTTTACCTCCGGGGTATTCAAAATATCAAGAATAGTGTAAAGGGTCGTCGTTTTGCCGCTCCCGGTGGGCCCCGTAGCCAAAATCATTCCCGTGGACTGCCTAGTCGCCCAATGTACTCTCTCTAGGGAATCGCCATGGAATCCGAGACCCTCTAAGGTAAACCCGTGCTCGTTTTCTTTCAAAAGACGCATGACCGTTTTTTCTCCGAAATAAGTCGGCAGGGTGGAAACACGGAAAGATATTTTCTGTCCCGGGGATGTTATTTTAAACCGTCCGTCCTGGGGCAGTCGTTTTTCGTCAAGTTTCAGATTGGCCAAAACTTTTATGCGGGCGGTAATGGCGGGCGCGGCGCTTCTCGGTAAAATCATGGCATCGCGCAATATGCCGTCAATGCGGTAGCGAATCAAAAATTGTTCGGTTTGCGGTTCCATGTGGATGTCCGAGGCATCTTGTATAATAGCGTGATTTAAAAGCGTATCCACAATGCGCACTACCGGTAAATCCTCGGCAAGTCTTTTCAGTTCCCCTTCGGTCGCTTCCCCGCCACCGGACTCTTCGCTTTCTGAAATGCTTCTTATGGAAGCCGCTTCGCTTTCTATGATGTCGTCAAATTCGGCCTTGAGACTTCTCCTGTATTGGACAAGAACACTTTTTATGGACTCGGTGTCGGAGAGGCGCGGTAAAATCCTAAGCCCCACTTTTTTCTTGACGAAATCTATGGCTTCCAAATCGTCGGTGTCGAGCATTGCCACCTCAAGTTCGCTCCCGTTTTTTCTATAAGCCACAATGTTGTGGTTGCGGGCAATGGCTTCCGGTATAAGCGACAATATTTCAAAATCTATTTTTTCCCCTTTCAGATTCACAAAGGGAATGCCGAGAATATACGCTTCCGTGCGGCGCAGGTCGTCTTCGGAAATTTTCCCGTCCGAAACGAGAAGTTCGCCGACGGGTCTGTTTTTCTCTTTGGCCTTTTTTGCCATAGCGTCAAACCCGGCGCCGGATATAAGTCCGGCATCCAAAATAAATTTCCTTAATTGTTTTTCGTCGATGACCATGAAAATGACTGGTAGCTGGTAGCTGGTAGCTGGTAGCTGGTAGCTGGTAGCTGGTAGCGAAATTATAGCAAAATTTGGCGCTTTGCGCTGTTAATATCAACTAGGCGAAAACCGGAGTGCAAAAATAGATAAACTTGTTAACAAATTTGACTTTTACGGTCACCCGTGTATACTTTGTACAGTAATTCCCGTTCCGCAAGGTCGGGTTTTTTAATAAATTAACGAACGAAGCGAGTATAATTTATTAACCAAGCTCTACTTTTACTCTTTAGAACAAAGTAGGCATTTGGGCGAAAATCACCAAAAAATAATTCCATAAACTGATGTATTATTAAGTAAAAGTAGGGCTGGGTAGCTATTTTCTAAAGCTCGCCAGCTCGCTAAGAAACTATGCTAGACCTAAAAGTTTTAAACTCCGCCCTCATGCAGTTGGAAGAAGAGCGGAAAATACCAAAAGAAAAAATAATTGAAGCCATTGAACAGGCTCTGGCCGCCGCCTATAAACGCGACTACGGCAAAAAAGGGCAGATTGTCCGGGCCAAGTTTGATTTGAACTCCGGAAAAACCGATTTTTATCAGGTGAAAATCGTAGTGGACGATACTACCGTCCGCCAAGTTGAAGAAGGCGAGGAAGAGGAGTCTGAAGAGACGACGGAGGACGAAAGAGCGCGCTACAATCCGGAACACCACATAATGATTGAAGATGCCAGAAAAATAAAAAGGGACGCGGAGCTTGAAGATGAAATTGTTTTTCCTCTTGAGGTTAAAGACGATTTCGGACGAATTGCCGCTCAAACGGCTAAACAGGTTATTATTCAACGCATTCGCGAAGCGGAAAAGTTTTCAATTTTGGACGAATTTGAGGGCAAAGAGGGTGAAATAGTTTCCGGCATAGTCCAGCGCATTGAACGAGGCAGTGTTTTCATTGACCTTGGGCGCACTACGGGAATCTTAAACATGGAAGAGCAGATACCGGGCGAACACTACAGAATCGGCGAACGGCTTCGCGCTTACCTCTACTCGGTTGAAGAATCGCCACGGGGCATAAACATCCGCCTTTCGCGCACTCATCCGAAATTCATAGAAGCGCTGTTCAAGATGGAGGCTCCGGAAATATCGAGTGGAGTAGTTTTGATAAAGGCGGTCGCCCGCGAAGCGGGCTCCCGTTCCAAAATCGCCGTCATCTCAACCGACCCGCACATAGACCCCATCGGCTCATGCGTGGGCCAACGCGGAGTTCGCGTCTCAACCATAATAAACGAGTTGGGCGGAGAAAAGATAGATATAATAGAATGGTCGGAAGACCCGAAAAAATTCGTGTCCGGTGCTTTGTCCCCGGCGAAAGCCTCTTCCGTCAAGATAGACGAAATGGAACACAAAGCCACCATAGAAGTGGCCGAAGACCAACTTTCTTTGGCTATCGGCAAAGGCGGGCAAAATGTCCGCTTGGCGGCAAAACTGACCGGTTGGCGCATTGACATTGTAGGAGACAAAGGCGAAGAAGTCGTTGTCACCGACGGTGAAAAAGTGGAAATGAGCGAAGCAATAGAAGGAAAAATAGCGGAAGAGTAAAAAATTGGCCGTTCTGCCAAAAAAATCCCTTTTGGGGGCTTTTTTGTTAACGGAACCATAAAACATCTCTCCTCCAAAAATACATTTTTGTGCTATACTTTCCGGCAAGAAGTGTTCTAAAATTATTTATAATGACTAGCTAAAATTAAAACTATATGAAAAAAACAATAACCCGTGTGGCAATTATAGCCTTAATGTTTCTCGGCTCGGGCGTAGCGCTCGCCCAAACGGACTTGGGAGCGACAAATACCGCTCGTCCGGAAGTCGAGGTTAAAAACGAGGAATTAAAAAAGGATATTGAGATAAAACGTGAAGGAATGAAAAAAGAAGTGGAAGCAAAAAGAGAAGAAACAAAAGACGCGATTGAAACCAAGAGAGAAAACGCGAAAAATTTGATTGAGGCAAAACGGGAGGAGGCAAAAAACTCTCTGGAGGCAACTCGGGAAGAAGCCAAGAAACAACTGGAGGTCAAGCGGGAGGAGGCAAAAAATTTGTTTGAAACAAAACGCGAGGAGATGAAAAACTCTCTGGAGATTAGGCGTGAAGAAATAAAAAGGGAAATGGAGGCAAAAAAGGCAGAGCTCAAAAGCATGACAAAGGAACAGGGTGGCAAAATAAAGAAGGAGATTGAAATAAAAAGAGAGGAGCTGAAGAAAAACGCCGAGGCAAAAAGAGAGGAAGTGAAGAAAGAAATTGAAGCCAAGAAAGAGGAATTCAAAAACACGACGAAAGAATTCCGTGAGGAAATCAAAAAAGAAATGGAAGAAAAAAGGGAGGAGCTGAAAAAAGACGCCGAAGAAAAAAGGGAGGAAGTGAAGAAAGAAATGGAAGCAAAGAGGGCGGAACTAAAAACAGAAAAAGACAAAAGACGCGCGGAGGCTGTCCAGAAATATTTTGAAAAAATGAGTGAGGTTCTAAACGAAAGGATAGTTCTGATTTCCAAAACATCGGATAGAATTTCTTTGCTTATTGTCAAGCTCGAAGAAAAAGGAAGGGATCTTTCCGAGGCCAAGGCTTTGCTTGAAACAGCTAAAGTAAAAATAGCCGACGCTCAGACAAAAGTAGACGAACTAAATAAAACGGCGCTCTCGGCAATAGATCCGGATACTGCTCAAACAAGCATCGAAAATCTAAAAACCTTGAGAAAAAACGCCGACGCTGCGGTAAAGGAAGCTCATCGGGCTTTAGTAGAAGCCATCACAAAAATAAAGACCGCCGCCGCAACAACTCCCGCGCCGACAACTAACGCAACGCCCGCCTCCGGAACCGAAACCTCCGAAACGGGAACGAATCAATAATTAAAAACTAATCAAAAAAACATGGAACAAGACAACTCAACAAACGCGGGGATAGAGCAGGAAAGTACGGTCGAAGACAAGTCGTCGGTGGGACCTACTGTGGCAATAATTATAATCGTCGCCTTAATCGCCCTTGGAGGAATTTACGCGTGGAAAAATTTTAAAAGGAACCCCCCTCCAGCCAACCTAGAGACAGCACAAACGGCAAGCGAAGAGGCCGCGGTCATGGAAGCCGAACTAAACAAAATAGATACCAACGCAAACCAAGAGTTGAACAATCTGGAAAAAGGGCTTTAGTAGAAAACTCCGTTGAAACAAAAATTTCCCGCCTCACGGGAAATTTTTGTTTTTTGACAAATGAACCGTCTCTGGTTAGGATATGGTGACATGAAATCCGAAATCAAAAAACTTCCGCATTCGGAAATTGAAATCGTCGGCGAAATCCCCGCCGATGTTTTTGAAAACTATAGGCCAAAAGTCATCGCGGGGCTCAAAAAGGACTTTGAACTTCCGGGGTTTAGAAAGGGCCATGTACCGGAAAACATTTTTCTTGAAAAAATTCCGAATATGATAATCCTTGAAGAAATGGCGGGAATGGCCATCAATGAAACCTACCCAAAAATAATTGAGGAACACAAACTAGACCCCATCGGGAAACCGGAGGTGCAAATTACCAAACTGGCTAAAGGAAACCCTCTTTGTTTCACGTTAAAGACGGCGGTCATTCCGGAAACAAAATTACCCGACTACAAAAAAATCGCGGGTGACGCTATGAAAGAAAAAGAAATGATAAGCGTCACCGAAGAGGAGGTTGAAAAAACAATCGCGGAGATTCGAAAATCGCGAGCGCCAAAAGTGGAAACTGCCATGGGTCAGCCGGCCGTTGAACCAGTATTGCCGGAACTAACCGACGAATTCGTGAAGACGCTCGGTAATTTCCAGAATGTTATCGAATTCAAAGAAAAATTGAAAGAAAATCTAAAATTGGAAAAAGAACGCGCGGTAATTGAGAAAAGACGAGTTAAGCTTCTGGATATGCTGGTGCAAAAATCAGAAATTGATTTGCCAAGAATTATCGTGGAGGAAGAAAAAAATAAACTCGTCTATCAATTGCGCCACGACATAGAACGTTTTGGTCTAAAATTTGATGAATACCTAAAAAGCGCGAATAAAACCGAGGACGACATCAGAAAAGAGTGGGAGGGCGAAGCGGAAAAGCGCGCCAAAATTCAATTTATCATGTCCGAAATCGCCAAAGTAGAAAATATTTTCCCAGCCGAAGAAGAGCTAAGCCAAGAAGTGAAACATCTTCTGGAGCACAACAAAAGCGCGGATGAGTCCCGCGCCCGCCTCTATCTCTCTCAAGTTATAACAAATCAAAAAGTGATGGAGTTCTTAGAAAATCAATGAGTGAGCCGATGGCGAACGAATATGATTTTCTTAGTCCAGTCGTATTTTTGCCGTCGCTAAACACAGACAGCGCGCGGCCGAATAGGCCGTACCTTATGGGCGAAGCGCTGTTTTTGTAAATATCTCAATAACAATCCGTAGAATAACCACCTCTGTATATGTTTCGCAAAAATACGGTCTGTGGTTTGGAAAAACAAGGTGTTACGGAATAGCGACTATGTTTTTCTTAACCTAGCTGCCTTTTTGTTTATTGACGATTTTCTATTAATTCCTCAACTTTCTTTTTCGCTTGTTCTAAAAGTTCTTTCGCCTTTTTGCGCGCTTCGTGCGATTCGCGTACCAATTCGGCGATTTTCTCCTGCGTTGCTTTCGGCAAAACTGGGACGAGTAGACTTTTCACTTGTTCCGGCTTCCAGTGAGCGATGACGGAGCCGCCGGCATCTCGTTCAACCTGCATTTGCCCGACAACCGAATTTATACAGAGTGCCAAATAATCCGGATTGATTTCTTCTTTTAACTTCAGTCTCAAAATACCGCTGGAGATAATTCCATCCACGGCTGTGTCCATGACATATGCCACTCCGGGTGATGCGTCTTTCGTAAGCAATATTTCGCCTTTCTTCGGCTCGTATTCTTTTTTCAACTCTTCGTACAATTTCTTGTTTATATATTTTTGGTCCTTATCAATAAGCTCGCGCTTAGAAATACTGCTGACACGGATAAACAATTTGCCCTCATCTTCGTACGCATCCGCTCCAGGCTCAAATCCTTTCTTAATCGTCACAAGCTCGCCAAGCGGTTTACCGCCGTGTTTGCGCGAAACGGAAATCATCCTTTCATACTTCGGCTGGAAATATTCGGCATCTATACGATTCGCTGATTTTATATCAGAGAAATTGACGACGCTGTACAAATCTTCATCTGCCTTGAAATCTTTCAGCCCCAATTCCTCCAAAAGCAACTCCTCGGCTTGTGAGTAGATACTCTTCGCTTCTTCATACGAATGTACGGCAGCACCAATTTTCTTTTTGATGTTTTCCTGTGCTGATTCTGCAAGGACTGGGATTGAAAAACCGCGCAACCTGTCTAAGGCGAGTTTTGGCTGTGCAGTACCAACTCGTTCTCTAGATACTTGAAGCTGCCCAATTCTCGAGAGTAGAACGGCAAGCAAGAATTCGGGCAGTACGCTCTTTGCACGTACTCGCGCACAATTCTCAGTGAAATTAAAGGGGGAAAGAGAATGTTGATTGTATCCAACTAGTCCGACTGTATTACCCACAATCGTAACTAATGTATCCTTTTCTTGGACCTGATAACGCTTGAGTAATTCGTATAAGCGCTGGGGTATGTACTCTATATCATCAAGATCAACGAACGTATTGTACATGTCAACGATACGAAGATACGGAACCCCCGTCTGAGAGAACGGCTCGCCAACCGGTAATCTTTTACCGCCTGTTACATCTGCAACTTCTTCAAGTCTTGTTGAATTAACAGCATATAATTTTTTCTCAAGCTCCAAATACTCCGGTTGATAATATTCCGCATCCAAACGCTTCGCGCCCTCGAGTTGAGATTTTTGGATTATGGAATAAGTAATCATGCCTGTTTCTTTCTTCGAGCTACATCTATGGCCGAAGTCAACTTACGACTAACGTGATCGACCGCTTTGCTGAGATTTTGTAGTCCTTTTAGATCACAGATGTGCACGGTAAACTCATCTGGTGCTTCATTGGATTTACTAGCCATACCCGCTCGATATTTGATAATCCTTTCCCGCACCAGACTCTTTTTCTCACTTTCTAAATCCGCTTTGTATAAAGAATCGGAAAATACGACGAGCGGAAAGTAAAAAAATACGTTTCTTACATTTCTACTTCTGTCCCGAATTGACTGTTCGAATCGAGTGGCTTGAATTGCTGTATTGATTCCGCTAAAAATATTCTTGTCTGACCATTCCGGTTTTGGTTTGAAATTTCTATATTCTATGACTTTACCGTTCCCTTTCTTTATTTCTTTGACCTCCTCAAATGCCTGATAGCCAAAAACTTGATCCTCCAAGCGAAAAATTGATTTATACTTTTTAAGGCCTTTAAAAACTTTAGCTACTTCTAAACTATTAAAAAAATCTGTTACATAATCACCGATATAGGATTGAACGTCGTAATCTGCTCCGTCGGATCTTCTACTATAAAAAACTATCTTGTATGGATTAAATTTGCACTCGATTACCAATGCGACAAAAACATTGACTTCTTTGCGCGAATAATATTTGTATGCCAGGAGATCGAATTCACGAGTACGATTAAGAAAGGAGTCAAAATAATAACGATTAGGCAATAATTCCCAACCGCTCGCCTTCAGTGTTTTAAATACTGTCTGCTCAAGAGAAAATCCCTCTTTCCAAGCGGCTTCTTTAAAAAGTTTGTCTACGGTCTTAGCCATGATTTATTTCTGCTCCTTCGCAAACTTCAAAAAGCCGTCGGCGATTTCGTCGAGGTCGTGGTCGAGGACTTTACGGCCTTTGGCGTCGTGGACATATTCGCCGTTTGGACCTTTTTTATAGACATAGTCACCTGAATTATCTTTGCCTCCCTTTTTGGAAACCGCCATAAATATCGGATAATCTTTTTGTAGCTCGTTACCATCGCCCCATTTCTGCAAAAAGAGCACGCTCGTCTTAGTACCGGTGTGCGGCTTAAAGGTGTTGCCATGAAGCCCCACGACGGCTAGAATTTTTGCTTTTTCAAAAAGATATTCACGCACATTTTCCATGTTGGTATTGTTGAGCACGCCTTGCGGAAGAACTATTGCCATGCGACCGCCCTTGCGGAGCATATCTAGCGTGCGTTCGATGAAGAGAATGTGCCGTTCAATCTTATTGACGAGCTTTCCTTTTTTCTTGCCGAAAAAATACTGCCGCAGAAGCCCTTGGTCTTTTATCTCCCCTGCAAATGGGGGATTAGTGAGCAAAACATCAAAATTCATGTAATGAAAATTCTTTTTGTTCTCTGCATTGTCCGCGCTTGACTTCATGTCCAGAAGCCGTGTTTGCAGTTTAGAGCGAGCGTCTAGAAGCTGGCTGTCTTCGCCTTGCCATTCACGCGGGTCAAGAGAATTGAGCTTGAATAAGTGCGAACGCCCATCTCCCGCAATAAGCATTAGGGCGCGAGACACTTTTGAAATTTCTTCGGCAAAATCAATTCCCCAAACATAATCTTTTGCATATTCGCGCATAGCCTCTTCGGAATCGCGCAAATGTTTCTCTTTCACCCAATACATTGCGCCAATCAAGAATCCACCAGACCCAGCGGCGGGATCAATGACATATTCGTCCGCTTTCGGGTCAAGCATTTTCACTGCCATGCTGATGACATGCCGGGGCGTGAAGTATTGACCCTTCTTCCCTTTCGCGACCTCTGGAATCAAGTGCTCAAACGCCTCGTCAATAATAGAAAGGTCTGAGCCGAAAAGACGCGTTCGCTCTAGCTCACCCACAACAATAGAAAGATGCTCAGCCGAAAGATTTATATTTTCTTGCTCATAGAATGTCCCAGGCCAGCGCTTTATCGCTTGTTTGAAAAGGTCGTTGATGACCGAGTATGTCTTGGACGGGTCGCGATACTTGCGGAAAAACACTTCATTATCTGCACGATGCAATTTTGCTTCTTGTTCGTCGTAGAGCTTGGCGTATACCAGTTTGAAGACCTCGGTGAATACATCGTCGCCTGAATTGGCCAGTACCAACTCTTCCATTGATTCCACAATATCTTTGAGACTCACCTTTGTGGTCGTATACTCAAAGTATGTCTTTTTCTCTTCAAGCAAATCGTCTATGGTTTTGTCGGCCGCGGGCAAATCAGGCAGAGTGTCGTCAAACTCCTTCGGATACGGGCGATAGAGAATCACGCGCTTTCTGCCGTTGGACCATACACCGATTTCGGAACCTTCCGCATTCAGATATCCTTTCATCTGATCAATGCCCTTGCTCTCGGTCGGCGCTTTTACTTCAACGAGAATGTACGGCGTGATTTTATCTGTCTTGTAGACGACAATATCTACCGCCTTGCTGTGTATCTCGCGACCGAAATGAATATCTTTCTCTGTATCCATGCGGTCAAGCGGATATTTATAGTGCACATTGAGCTTGTGCAGCCAGAGCTGGCGCACAATTTCTTCCGGCTTGCCGGTGCCTTTCTTCTCATCAAACACAAAACGCGATTTGCCGGATTTTTTATCCTTGAGATAGTAGCGGCCTTTTTCTTCTTCGGTGATTTCAAGAACTTTGTATATATCAATACCCTCGAACTCCTTCAAGCCGAACGCCATCTCGGTATCGCGAAAAATTTTCCCGATAATCTCCTCTGCGCGATTTGGTTTCTTTGTAGACATATTATGTACCCTGTTGGTGATTAGATTGGTCCCCCCTTCGCTTCAACCTAGAAACCGCAGACCGAATCAGGTGAAAGTTGGGCCGTGCTTGTTCGATGTGACCGTGAAGTGCACGAATAACCGCCTCTCGGTTGTGGAATCTCCATTTCATCCACAATATTGCGGCATCATACAAAGTCTTGACAATCATTACAATTGCAAGTGCTGCAAAAACCCCTTTGAGCGCTTCACCCGAAAAGCCGAAAAACGAACTGAAAGTGCTGGTAACAACTGGGGCAAGAAACGCAACTACAAGTGCTACATCTTGGGCGATGCTCGCGCGAGCAGCAGTAAAACTCTCGAAATCGCGAAGCTTGCAGTCGAGTACGCTTGCCGGCACGAGAATGATATCTTTCTCTGTGTTGTCGTGTATAACCGGATTTTGCGATTTGAGTTCTTGATTATTGTTCATAAGTTATTTCACTGACTGCCAACTTTTGCCTTTCAACACAGAAATAATTTTCCCCTTGAGTCGTACATCATCGGTAAAAAGAATGTTCTGGTAGTTCGGATTCTCAGGCTTGAGGTAGACATAGGGCGGTTTGTCGTCCGACATGAATCGCTTGACCGTGCCTTCGTCGCCGACTTCTGCAAAGACAATGTCTCCCGATACAAATTCTTTCATTGTCTGCACGAGCACGGCATCGCCATCGTCTATGCCCGCGTTAATCATGGAATCGCCGGATATCTTGAGTATAAATATGTCTTCGGCAAATTTTGAAACATCCGCGGATACGGGGCGCCATTCTCCAGCAATTTCTATAGATTCGGCGGGAAGACCCGCGGTTGTAGTGCCAAGTATCGGTGCAAGCGAGGGGCGACCAATTGCCGTATACCCCATGTGCAGAATGGCAAGACTGCGAGCCCCGCTGTCTTTCTTGATGTAACCGCTTCTGCGCAACTTTTCAAGGAGGTCAACGATGGACTGATTAGAAGAAACACCAAGATTTTCGCGCATTTCTTCAAATGTCGGCGGGTAACCAGTACTTACGCAAAAATCATAAATAACCTCAAGAAGCTGTTTCTGGCGCTCTGTGATTGTATTTTGCATTAATACTAGTATACCCGACTATTTAGTCTAGAATCAATATAATATATGTGGATAACTCAAAAAATTAATGAAATAATCTCTAAAAGAAAGACTTCTTTATCCGAAAGGCCGATTCCCTGTAAATACTTTTCAAGCATAACAATTATATATTAATCTTGTGCCCGATTCTATGTTCTATTGTCTATGGAGGCATTTCTGCTATACTTTCTCTTGTATTCCATATTACTAAATACTAATCGCTAACAGCTAAAACCTACTTATATGCTTATACCTACAGTTATCGAGAAATCGCAATTCGGCGAGCGGGCCTATGATATTTACTCCCGCCTGCTTAAAGAGCGCATCATTTTTATGGGAGGACCGATTGACGACCACACCGCCAATTTGGTTATTGCCCAGCTTTTGTTTCTCACTTCGGAAAATCCGAAGGAAGACATAAAAATCTACATAAACTCCCCCGGAGGCTCCGTCACGGCCACTCTCGCCATTATAGACACGATGAATTTTGTAAAACCGGATGTATCCACAGTCTGTGTCGGACTGGCGGCCTCCGGCGGGGCCTGGCTACTGTCTGCCGGCGCGAAGGGAAAAAGATTCGCCCTGCCGAACGCCGAAATAATGATTCACCAGCCGCTTGGCGGCGCCGAGGGTCAGGCCTCCGATATCGCCATCTCCGCGAGACATATTCTGAAAATGCGCGATGTTTTGAATAAACTCATGGCCAAAAACACCGGCCAGCCGATTGAACAAATGGAAAAAGATACTGACCGGGACTTCTTCATGTCAGCCGAAGAGGCCAAAAAGTACGGTCTGATAGACGACATCATCAAACCCCGCGCCACAAACAGCAAGTAAACAATCTCCGTCTCCAAGTCCAAGGGGAGTCCTTGGAACACTTCACCCTGTAGTGAGTAACCTCTACTACGGGGTTTTGATAATTAAAAGAGACTATGTTAAGATGAAAATGTGTCTTTGTTTTGTTAGTTAAGCGGAGCATGCGAACTGTGGTTATCTGCCATCGTTCACAAAGCGTCCAAACAACGTTAAACGTTGTATTCGGTTGCATTTATTATTATTTTTTCGCCAAAAACTTACTTTCTTCGAAGTTTACTTACCAGAAAATGAAATCCTTTCTAGAAAATTCCGCAAGCAAAGGACAATAAGGAACCTTAACAAACCGAAAAAGGTGCGTTTACTTGGCGTTTGAAACGCTCATGAGTTTAAAAATTATACTGGCGCTCCTTGGGGTGTCGGGGCTAGCCGGAATAGCTATCGGCTATTTTTTGCGTTGGCTTATTACTCTCGGAAAAAAGGGATCCGTAGAAATTGAGGTGAAGCAAATGGTGCTGGAGGCAAAGGAAGAAAGCGCCAAAATCTTAGGAGAAGCCGTCAAAAAAGCCGAGGAAAAATCGGTTGAAATCCGTGAAAAAGAAAAGGTTCACGAGGTTGAATTTAGAAAAACGGAAGACCGCTTTATAAAAAAGGAGGGACTTCTTGATGAAAGACAGCGGGAACTCGACAAGGGGTCGGAAAACATCAAGACAAAGATAGAAGAAGTCAAAAAGATAAAAGAACGCGTGGATATTCTTGAAAAAGAAGAGGAAGCCGAGCTTCAAAGAATTTCCGGACTTACGGTAGAAACCGCCAAAGAAGAAATACTGAAATCGGTTGAGAAAAAATACGAGGAAGACTTGATGATACGGATGCAGAAAATTGAAATGGCCAGCGCCGAAAAGCTCGACCGCAAAGCCAAAGATATCTTGGCTACATCCATTCAACGACTGGCTTCTTCAACCGCGGCCGAAATAATGATAACTTCGGTATCGCTCCCAAACGACGAAATCAAGGGGAAAATTATAGGCAAAGAAGGCCGTAATATAAGGGCTTTTGAGCGCGCGGCGGGAGTTGAGCTTATTGTTGACGATACCCCAGGCTCAATTATTATTTCGTCTTTTGACCCGGTCCGCCGCCAAGTCGCCCGCCTAGCTTTGGAAAATCTCATTCTGGACGGCAGAATACAACCGGTCAAAATAGAAGAGATGGTTGAAAAAGCCAAAAGTGACATAAACAAAATCATCAAAGAAAAAGGAGAGCAAGCGGTTTACGAATGCGGCTTGTTTAATCTTGACCCGCGAATTATCTCAATTTTGGGACGATTGTATTTCAGGACAAGTTACGGCCAAAACGTTCTCCAGCACTCGCTTGAGATGGCGCACATCTCCGCCATGCTCGCCGAGGAGTTGGGTGGCGATGTCACAATAGCCAAGGCGGGAGCTCTGCTTCATGATATCGGCAAAGCGGTTGACCACGAAGTGCAGGGCACCCATGTTGAAATAGGCCGTAGAATCCTGCAGAAATTCGGCGCCGACCCGCGCATAATTCAAGCCATGCAATCGCATCACGAGGAATACCCGTACGAAACCATTGAATCAATAATAGTGCAAACAGCCGATGCTATCTCCGGCGGCCGACCGGGCGCCAGGCGCGACACGGTGGAAAATTATTTGAAACGATTGGGCGACCTTGAAGCAATCGCCAATTCTTTTGCGGGGGTGGAAAAAACATTTGCTCTGCAAGCCGGCCGCGAAGTCCGCGTATTTGTTTATCCGGAAAAAATCAACGACGTACAAGCCAAAGAAATGGCCAGAGAGATCGCCATGCGGGTGGAAAAAGAACTCAAATACCCTGGTGAAATCAAAATTGCCGTAATCAGAGAATCAAGGAATATAGAATACGCCAGATAAACCAACGACTGACGACAAACAACCTGCGACATCAGCGAAAAACCCTTGAAATACAAGGCTTTTTCGCTTAATACCTCTCTTTTTATTCTTTGGCATTTTGTCGTAAATTGTAAGCATGCTCCGTAGTGAGTATTCTCTACTACTGGGGTTGTAGGTCGTAAGTTGGCTTCGCTTGCCTAAAATACGGCTTACTATATAATCTATTGAGGACTTTTGGTATTAATAAATGAAAGTTGGTCGAGAATTTAATAAATTTAATTTTTTTAAAAATATGAACAAAGCAGGTCTTGCAGATGTTGTCCATGGTATTGTCGGCGGCACCAAAGTTCAAGCGGAACAAGTCGTTGACTCGATTATCGACACTATCACAAAAGAATTGAAGAAAGGAGAAGAGGTTTCTGTCGCCGGCCTCGGAATTTTCTCAGTCAAGAGACGCGCCGCCAGAACAGCCCGCAACCCGCGCACCGGCGAAGCGGTGCAGGTTCAGGCCATGAATGTGCCGAAATTCCGCGCCGCCAAGGCGTTGAAGGACGCGGTTAAGTAAATGCGGATATTCGCGGACTAGACGCGGAATTGCGCGGAAGAACTCGATGCTGGGAAACGCTAACGTATTTCATTCGCGCTTGTGTTTTTCTAGTACTGGGATAGTTTCTCTCGAGAGAAAATCAAAAAACCCCGCAATGCGGGGTTTTTTGATTTTTTGGTGCGGGATACCGGAATCGGACCGGTGCCAAGAGTTTGGAAAACTCCTATTCTGCCATTAAACTAATCCCGCGAATTAATTTATAACTTACAACAAATAACCAATAAAAGGAAGTTGCTGATATAATTGGGCGATATGCAAAACAGCATTATCGCCAAAATCATTATTATTATCGTTACGGGTATAGTTACCTTTCTTTTTACGGCCAATTTAGAGTTGCCGCGAAAAACCGATGTAAATTTGGTTCAAAAAACACCCTCCGCCGCAACCACAACCCTCGAAAAACAATCGGAAAAAACAACCGAGGCCGCAACAGCAGTAAAAAATATCTCCTTGGGTGAAAAAACTACTGAAAAATCTATACTGAAACCTAAAATTAAACCAGGGAACCAGCCAGAAACCAGCCAACCTGCAACCACGAAACCAGTTCCCTCTCCCCCGCCGGCGCCAAAAAAACTGATTCCCCTTGAAGAGCTGAACGAGAAAGCCCGGGCGGCAATAGTGAACATTTTCTGCACCACAAAAACAGGCGGGGACTTTAAACCCATCAGCGGAAGCGGAATCATCATAGACGGACGCGGAATTATTCTGACCAATGCCCATGTGGCGCAATACCTGCTTCTGAAGAATTATTCCACAAAAGATTTCATAACCTGCGTGGCTCGCGCCGGCAGTCCGGCTACTCCAGCGTATAAAATAGAGCTTCTTTATTTCCCCGCAGTCTGGCTTGCCGAAAACGCCAAGGAAATAAAGCGAGGGGCGCCGGAAGGGACGGGCGAAAACGACTATGCTTTGTTTTTAATTACCGGGTCCGCCACATTAAATCATTTGCCAACATCTTTTCCGTTTGTGGCCATAGACACAAATCAAAAAAACATTTTGGGTGAAATTTCCCTCCTGCTTATAGGATACCCCGCGAGTTTCTTGGGCGGCATCGCCACCCAAAAAGATTTGTGGATTACCTCAAGCCCGTCTTTTATCACAAAATTTTATTATTTCGGCGATAAAGAAAATATTGACGCTTTTTCGGTTGGTCCAAATATAATCGCTCAAAAGGGCGCTTCCGGCGGAGCGGTTATAAGCAGATGGACCGGCAAAGTAGAGGGCATGCTTGCCACCATGAGCAAGGGCGAAACCACAAGCGAGCGGGAACTTTCCGCCATAACCATAGCCCACATCAATCGCAGTTTCAAAAGCGAGACCGGGAAAAGTCTGGACGAATTTTTAAGCGGGAATATAGACGAATCGTTCCAAGAATTCACCCAAAACACCTTGCCCGGCCTGACAAAAACTCTGGAAAGCGCCGTTGAAAATATCTCGGCGAACTAAACTATTCTCTTATTCTCACGAATTAGACAATGGAAACAGTTTGCTCGCTCGCCCCTCACTTCACTTCGTTTCGTTCGGGGTGCAGGGAATTTCCCGCGACTCTCGACTCGTCGCCACTCGTCTCGGTCTGGGCACCAGCTCGTTCGTTTTTTCTGCTGAAAAAACATCACTCCGCTGTTCAATTCCGGACGCGAGCAAAGCAGTTTGCTCGCTCGCCCCTCACTTCACTTCGTTTCGTTCGGGGTGCAGGGAATTGAACCCTGTCTGCGTGCTCCCAAAGCACGTGTACTACCGGTATACGACACCCCGACAATGTAACTAAAAAAGTCAAAGAAAACTTTCATAACCCCAAAGCACGCGTACTGCCACTATACTACTCTCCGTTAAAATTTGGGTGGGCAAGAAGCAGGCGTACTACCGGCCTGCCCCGTAGTGAGTACTCTCTACTACTGGGGTATACTACGCCCCGTCTATCTTAACGATTGCCATATATTAACACGCTTCTCTGACATTTAGATGATTATATTTTCAGTCATCCGCACGCGCGCTCTCTTCCCCGCCATGTCCAAGAAAACTCCGGCTACGTCAATCTGCCATGAAACATCCTCATAAATTCCCTTCTCCATAAGATAGCTCTGTATGGTGCGGTGCATTCTCTTTAACTTTTTCGGATGAACATTCTCTTCGGGCGAATGGTCTCCCTCTGGCAAATCAACATTTTCGCATGAAACAGTTTTTACCTCAACAAAGTGAATTATTTCGTCTTTTTCGGCAATAATATCAATTTCTCCCCACTTTTTTCTATAATTCCTCAAAATAATCTCGTAGCCTCTCTTGGAAAGAAACAAGGAAACAACAGATTCCCCTATTTTGCCCACATTTTCACTATTTTGGTCATTATGTTTCATGTGAAACTATGTTTACAAATTTTTAGGTCTTTTTTGGCCATTAAAACCGGAAAACACCCTTGTTTTAAAGCATATTTTACAAAATACCTTGTTTTAATCATTAAAGACGGTTCTCTTACTCAAAAATGTCCCTTATACACATACTCACATGTTTATCCACAGTTCTTTCCGAAAAACCCTTTTTTCTTCGTGAAATTATGAAATATTTATAGATTTTTGGGTAGAGAGATAACGGACATGGATGTCCTTTAGAGGACTTTGGGAAATTGATTGTTACTCTGTATATGCGGGTACCGGGAATCGGGGTCAAGTTTCTAAGCTCGTAAACTCGCTAAGAACTTTCTCCCCGGACTCGCCGACAAGCTCTCGTTTCACTCGTCTTGTATACCGGCTCCGTCTTTCGATTCCCGGTACCCGCTACAAAAATATAGTCAGTAAATACCTGCGTATTTACTTCACTATTTTTGTGCGGGTACCGGGAATCGAACCCGGGTCATCTGATTGGCAACCAGATGTTCTACCATTGAACCATACCCGCTAGAAATGACTTACAACTCACAACCTACGACTAACAATATAAACCAAAAATTAAAAAATTAAAAGACTTTTTTGTCGTCGGTCGTTGGTCATTCGTCAATTCGTGTGCGCCCGCCAGGATTCGAACCCGGAATAGCAGTTTCGAAGACTGCCGTGATATCCATTTCACTACGAGCGCAATACAAAAATACTATCTTACATTAGGAAAATATAAAAGGGAGTAGTAAAATATGGGCTATGAAGAAGGACTTTGAGGTGCCAAAATCTGTTTCATGTGTAACAGAAACGCTGGAAAAGGGCGGTTTTGAGGCCTATTTGATAGGCGGTTGTGTCCGCGATCTCGTAACCGGCAGGAAACCGAAGGATTGGGATGTAACCACAAGCGCCACACCCGAACAAATCATAAAACTTTTTCCGAAAACATTTTATGAAAACGAATACGGCACGGTGGGCGTGGTGGATGAAAACGAAACCGACGAAACGTTAAAAATAATTGAAGTAACCCCTTATCGCGTTGAGGCAACCTACAGCGACTTTCGCCGACCGGACGAAGTAAAATTCGGCGGAAAATTGGAAGATGATTTATCTCGTCGCGATTTTACCATTAACGCAATTGCTTACAATATTTCTAAAGGACAAGTTATTGACCCTTATAAAGGACAAGATGATATAAAGGACAGAACCATTCGCGCGGTGGGCGAGCCGGAAGATCGATTTAACGAAGATGCCTTACGAATACTTAGGGCCGTTCGCTTGGCAACCGAGCTTAGCTTCAAAATTGAAGAAAAAACCGAAAAATCGATAAAAAAGAGTGTTTTTTTGCTAAAAAAGATATCTTTTGAGCGAATCCGGGACGAATTTGTGAAAATTATCATGTCAGACAACCCAAAAGCTGGCATAGAGATGGCTCATGGTTTGGGAGTTCTTGAGTATATCGTGCCTGAAACAGAAAAAGGGTTACATGTGAAACAGAATGGAGACCATATTTATGATGTCTGGGAACACAATCTGCGCGCTTTGCAACATTCAGCGGACAATAACTGGCCATTGCATGTAAGACTTTCTGCGCTGTTTCACGATGTTTCCAAACCGGAAACACGACGATGGGACGAGACAAAGAAAGATTTCACCTTCTATGGCCATGATGTAGTTGGTTCACGTGTAACACAAAAGGTTATGGAACGCTTGAGGTTTCCCGTGAAACTAGTTGATACTGTTTCAAAACTTGTTCGGTATCACCTGTTTTTTTCAGACGTTGATAAAATAACTCTCTCCGCCGTCAGGCGTATTGTGAGTAATGTGGGTCCGGAAAATGTCTGGGATTTAATGAAAGTCCGCGCTTGCGACCGTATCGGCATGGGCCGACCCAAGGAAAAGCCTTATAGATTAAGGAAATATGAGGCAATGATAGAGGAAGCCATGCGGGCGCCAGTTTCCGTAGGTATGCTCAAGGCCAATGGGGCGAAAATAATGGAAGTTACACATGAAACACCCGGGCCGCGCATCGGCTGGATACTTCATGCGCTTTTGGAGGAAGTCTTAGACGACCCGGGACTTAATACCGAAGAATATCTAAACAAAAGGACATCGGAACTTTCAAAAATGTCCGATACGGAATTAAAAAAATTCGGAGTGGCCGGAAAGGACAAGAAGGAAGAGAAGGAGGCGGAGGAGGTAGGAGAGATTCGGAAGAGACACTGGGTAAAATAGGGAGGGATAAAAAGTTTAGAAAAATAATGGGTGTTAACCCCTTGATTCGACATCGCTCGGACTTTATACAAAAATTACTTTGTACACAGTCCTCGCTCGTCAGGGAAAGTTTCTCCCGGGCGTAGTGCAAGCCAAAACCTGGTATGAAGTCTTCGGGAAAATCGCGATATGAAGCTCTGTGAACCCAATAGCACCGCCAAAACGGCGCTATTTTTGTGTAAGAAAAAGAAAAACCCCTGCGAGGAAACTTCCTCGCAGGGGTTAAGTAAAACAATACCGCATTAATCCTTGTCGGTCGGGATGAGTCTTTTTTCGGAATCGGTCACGTCCCACTGGTCAAGAATCCACCACGTGTCAAACATTTTTCCGATCAACAGTGGATCTTGTTTGAATGGTACTTCCTCAAGTGTGTACTTGGCTGGTCCCCATACTACGGCGAGACCGGTGAACCCAAATACATCTGCTTCATTTCTAGTTTGGTTGACCTTTTTGGGCGCTCCGGGCTTGCTTTGATACATACGTAAGTTCATACCGTAGCCACAAAGTTGGCCAGCAATGGCGCCAAAGCCCCCTCTCAACAACCTAAGATAACTATCTTTCTGCGGTAGCTCTTTGTCGCAACCTGCAAATTCCACCCTTAAACTGTTCCGACTGACTTCGACATTCATCAGGAAGGGCGAAGACTCCCACGGAGCTATTCCGAAAAGCGGCAATCGTGCAGTGCACGAAAACCCTCTATTTCTCATTTCGAGTGTTACATCCTGAAGCAAGAGCAGTGGCTCCGTTTTAAGAATTGGGAAATTCGCAAGAATATTGAGATACTTCCCGAACTTCTCTTTCTTTTGGAACTTTTCAAACGAGCGACCTGTTTTGCGAAGCTCGTCTGCATGTCGGGCGAAAGTTTCGCTCGCCTGCGTCGGCAACACTCCTTGCTTTTCCCGTACCGGAAGCGTCGCCGCTTCGCTTGCCTCCACCAGTCTGTCGATTGTCGTAACTTCACTCATGTTTACCTCCTTCGTTTAGTTGATGCCGTCACGGCTTTACTACCAGCTCACAATTATATATCCGTCGTCGTAGCGGCCAAAGCTATACTTCCTGGCACATTCTCTGATCAGAAAATCTTCCTCGTCTCGGTAATAATTTTCCAAGCGGCGACGAGTTTCTTTACTCAACGCCGCCTGGTAACTATCGGGAACACGATCCTTCCATGAATCCGGGAGGAAAATTTTGACTGAAAGTTTCCCGTTTGTTGCCGCATACTCAATTCTGTCCGCACAGAAAGAATAGAAACTCGGAACTTTATCCTTCACATACTTGAGCTGTTTTTGTACAGCCTCTTTACGTTTTTTTTCTTCTTCCTTTTCTACTTGTCTTAATACCACATTTGCTTTCTTGCGTAAGTCGCCCATTGCGTTCTCCTTAGTCGACCCGTTAGGACTTAGCCCTTTTGATTAAGTTTCACTCAAGCTCCGATTCGCGGCAACCGAAACCATGTCCGGTGCCGCGGTCGCGCTCGTCCAAAAATTCAATCACATATTCCGGTTCGCCTTGGTGCCATTCAAGTTCGGGTTTCAGCCTCGTGATACGACATTTCTTCCCATCATTTGACGTGACTCCCGATGTCCCACGATTAGTAAAGACGCAGGCGCCTCCCAATTCAAAATGATGTGTCATTTTATTTTCCCTCCCTCTTTTCTCTCCTTTGTTCGTTTGAGTACCCATACTGCTATTACACATGCAACGGCTGACATGGTAACCAGATTTACCCAAATTATTGGTTTAAAATCCGGGCCACTGTCTATAAACAAAACAGTAACAACAGAACAGCCGATGACGAGCACCATAGATGCGACTGAATGAAGTAACATCTGATGTCCCTTTTCCTTTTCAGCCCACCACAGACAAAAAGCCATGAGGACACCAAAGAAAATCATAACCGCCGCGATACCATAACTGAACATCTTTTCCCTTTCAAAGGACAGCTATATTGCCAACAGTATTATTACATTGTAGAATACTTTTGTCCGTAAATATGTGTGATTTTTTAATATTTCTAGGATGTCCTTATATTATATACATGCTATATAAATCAATATTGACAAAAAAATTGTCATAATTTACAATAACTAAATATGGCAACCATTACGAACAAAAAGGCCCTGGAGGGTATTGGTCTTTCCGAAAAGGAAGCCCGGGCACTTCTATGCTTGTTTGAAAAGGGGAGTATCACCGTTTCCGACATGGCCCGTGTGTTAAATATGCCAAGGACTACCGTAGCCGTTATTTTAGACGAGCTTAAAAGCAGGGGGTACGCAGAGAGAGTAAAGGTTCGGGGGCATTTTGAGTGGGAAGCGGTTCAGCTCTCTGACATTGTTGAGGAGGCGAGCACTCGTTTTCATTCGTTTGAAAAAGAAGTGCCTCTTCTCAAGGAGCTGATTAAAACCCAAGATTTGGGGCGCGATTTTTCCGTGCGTTCTTACACCACGACAGCTGGCATGATTAAGGCATACAATTTGATACTGGGACTTCATCGCGGTGACCGCATCTTCTATATGGAAGGGCGGGCTTCTGTTGAGGCAAAGTTACTTTTCAGTGACGAACTTCTTATCAATTGGCAAGAAGCCTCAAAGAGGTCGGGCATTATTATGGAGGCGCTTTCTTCGGAAAAAATACTCGACTATGTCTGGGACACTAAAAGCAGACAATTTTGGGAAACACATCTTGGTCGGAAGATAATTTTATATATGCTTCCCGACGAGATAATGAATTTTCCTTGCGACATCTGCGCGTTCGGAGAGACCGTCATGCTTTTCATCCCGGCGCGCGACGTCGCCATCATTATAGAAAGCAAAGAGCTATCCGAATCACTGCAAAAACTTTTCCACGGACTAAAAACTTTGGGTAGAAAAACCACCTTTGACGCCGAACTCCGTAAGCGGCTTGAGAATGAACCTTCTCCGGAAAAATCCACTTCCTAAACTTTATTGACTTCTCTTCTTTAAGCTCAATTCAAAAAACAATGTAATAATCTTGGGTCTGGGCCTATACACTATCTTCGCGCTATAGCATAAAAATAGTGTATGAGTGTTTTGTGTCCACTCGTTTATCTTTTTACTACCACCTACAACCTACTCACTAACAACTAGCTCCACCGGACAATGGTCTGATCCATACACGCTAGAAAGTATTTTGGTCCCGGTAATTTTTTTGAGCAAATCAGAAGAGGCGAAAAAATAATCTATCCTCCAGCCGACATTTACTGATAAATGCTGTGATCACCTATAGAGTGAAATACTACTTCGTCTTTACTCATGTATTCAAACACAATTCTGATTTTATAATTTACTGAAAAACTGTGGCAACTAGAGAATGAGCCCTTAAGTTTGTGCACTTTGAGCATTTTGTGATTTCTTATGTCTTTGAAAAGGCCAGTTTTCTCAAAAACTTCTTCCCGCAAAACAGGGTCAAGTTTTTTCATCTGCCTTATGAATGAAGGGGTAAAGGCAATTTTCATGTTATTTATTTGTACTTTTTCATCAATGTACGCAAATCTCCACGAAGAATTCTGCCTTCCCGGACTTCTCTTTGCGAAATTAGAATAGCTTGTATCGCCTCTTCTTCTTCCATCGCAACAAGGGCGCGGCGAACAACATCGGCCTTGTTGGAAGCCCGGCCACTTTTAACTTGAGACTTTATAAACTCCTCCAGTCGGGGGGTAAGTGGGACTGATAGTGTAGACATATTTTTATTGATTATTTGTATGATATTATCATATTAAATTATAGTATATTTTGTCAAGCCCAAAAATAACGACAACAACCTGGTGCTTGTATCCATACACTATCTTTATGCTATAGCATAAAGATAGTGTATGGGGTGGTGTTCCTTGTTTCCCAACTAAAAACTAAAGACTATAGACTATAGACTATAGACTATAGACTAAAGACTAACAACTAGTTCAATCGGGCAATGATCTGAGCCGTATATGTTAGACAGGTGTTTGATGCCTTTGATTTTTGAGAGGATATTGTGGGTGGCGAAGAAATAATCTATCCGCCAGCCGACATTTCGGTCGCGGGCGCGAGTTTTCATATCCCAATAGGTGTAAGCGTCTTTTTTGCGCGGATAAAAATGGCGGAAGACATCAACGTAACCGTGAGCCGCGACTTCATCGAGCCATGCTCGCTCTTCCGGCAAAAATCCGGTATTCTTTTCGTTTTCTTTCGGCCGAGCAAGGTCAATTTCTTCGTGGGCCGTATTCACGTCACCGCAAAAGACAACTCCTCGCCCCGTCGTAGCTTTGTGCGAAGTGGGGTTTTTGCCTTTCTTTTTTAAACCGTCAATAAATTTCAAAAATTCATCGTAAAATTCAAGTTTGAATTGCAACCGCTCCGGCCCGCCGCCGCCATTGGGAAAATAAACATTAAGCAAAACAAAATCTTTAAAGTAGGCGACGACCATTCTGCCTTCTTGGTCATATTTATGAATACCCATTCCGTATTCAACTTTCTCCGGCTTGGCCTTCGTATACAAAGCGACACCGCTGTATCCCTTTCTTCCTTTGGAGTGCGAAAAGTATGAAAAGTAACCGGGTACTTCGCGGATTTCTGGTGGCAACTGATTCGCTTCGGCTTTTACTTCCTGCAAACACAAAACGTCCGGTTTTTCTTTCAAAACCCAATCAAAATCCCCGCGCTTCCAAACCGCCCGCAGACCATTCACGTTCCAGGAGATTATGTTCATGTTGATATAGCCAATATTAGCATATTGATTTATTATAGAATTAGTAACTAGTCTTCGCGATTAAATATTTCGGGAGGGCAAAATGAAAAGTCGTTGCGGAAATACCGACTTCCTAACACTGAGACGCCTAATGGACAGCGCTAACATGTTCGGCGTATCTTACGGCCGATTTGCGGCAACAATGGACAAGGGGGAATGTTATTGGGATGCGGTGGATGACCCGGGGAAAGTCATTGTAACTCTAAAGCAACCTGGTTCTGTGCGCCAAAAACGAATATCCGGGGATACAACCAAACGAGCTTTACTTCAGAATACAGTTTTACGAAGACCCTGAGGAGGGGTCAGCCACGTTTTTATGGAGACTTGAACCGATTCACGGAATACTGGCTGAAACACAAAGGCTTCATTAACGGCGCTCGCCATGAGCGCTATTTTATATTTACTTTTTTGAATGATATTTTTTATGTACATCCCTGAGCTGCCTGTCCGTCACATGCGTGTAAATTTGGGTGGTGGAAATGCTGGCATGGCCGAGCATTATTTGCACGGAACGGATGTCGGCGCCGTTTTGTAGAAGGTCGGTGGCGAATTGGTGGCGAATAATATGAGGCGTTACTTTTTTTGAGATACCCGCTTTGATGGCATAGTGGGCAACGATACGTTCAACCGAGCGGGAAGTAAGGCGTAAAGAATCTGTTTTGTTCAACTTGGGAGTTCGGCTTCCAAGTTGAACAAACAGGGCATCGTCCATATCGGCGCGTTTCCCCAGATATTTCTTGACTGCATCTTTGGCGGAGTCGGAAAGAAAAACCACACGCACTTTTTCACCCTTGCCCCGCACCGAAAACTCATCTTTGCGCAGATCCAAATCGCGATGGAGCGAGCAAAGTTCCGAAACGCGAAGTCCGGTAGAAAAAAGAAGCTCTAAAATCGCTTTGTCCCGCAATGCTTTTATGTCATCCCCTTCGGGGGCATTTAATACGCGAGTCAACTCCTCGGCTGAAATCAAGTCAAGGTGCCGTTCCGATACTTTGGCCAGTTCTATCCGGTCCGGAGAAAGCGCTTCTATCTCGCGCTTCATCAAATATTTCAAAAAACTCCGTAGAGCGATCAGATAGTAATTTTGGGTTTTCTTTTTGAGCGTGCCGTCTCCTAGCGGCTTGCCGTGAACCTGTCGAACGGGCTGACGGTTCAGCCACAAGCGAAACTCGCGAACTTTGTCGTCGGTGATGCTTTTTGGGTTTTCGTTTTTTAGATAACCAAGAAACCGGTCAAGATAATGGTCGTAATTTTCGATTGTTTTCAAGCTCCGCCCGCGCTCAATCTCTAAGTGCTCAAGAAATTCGCGTTTTAGCTCTGAGAGTTTTTTCATAAGTATATTATTGCATAAATTTTACCAGAGTGTCGCACAATATCGGCCATTACCCGGTTCACTTGACTTTCATTTCACATAATTATATCGTGGCCCAAGTAGTTCCAACCGCCGTAATTGGAAACTTTTGAGATAATAACGGCAAACTCACACGAAAGGGTCACATATGTCACTCGTTTGCCATGAATGTCAGCAGGATATGCAGCCTAGCGACGAATTGCCAGGAAGAGAAGGCGGGATGTTAACCCCCATCCTCCCATCGATTGTCTGGGTCGCTGAAAAAGCTACGGGTCGCAATGAAGAAGAAAAATGGGTACTCGCCCCAGTAGTGACCGACTATAAAATCGCCCTTTGTTTTGGGTGTATGTTGCAAAAAATTTCAAAAGTCCGTCTGCCATTTCTCAACACGCTGTTACTAGCGTACGATGCGGAAGTCCGGCACCATCGGCAGGCAGTAAAAATTGAAGGAATTTTTCTTGCTTACAAATCGTGCGCGGCGACAACGGAGAGGCAGCTCAAAGAAGCCTTCCGTGTCCAGCTCAAGAAAATCCCCGACGGATGCATGATGTGCGGCTTTGAAATTAAAGGCGCTAATCGAATCCCTTCATTCGCTTTCCGGGTTATGGACAGGGTGAAGTGCGAACAGCGCCTGTCCTGTTTTGGGTCATATCAGTGGTCATATCCTGATACTGGTGAAAGTGGGTGCAAAATCTGTTTCGACTGCCTAAAAACCCATTTCCCAAAGATTTTCGAGCAAATGAGTTTTGATTTTCGCAAAATCCAAAACCCCGACCAAAAACCGACCTTCGAGCTCTACGTCACGAAAGATTTCATGGATGCAATGTCCTCTTATGTGGCGGAGAATCCGACAAAAAGCCACTGATTTCCTGACCGAAAAATACTGTTTTCTTAGCCCCGAGTCTACTGGGGCTTTTTATTTCGGCTAACGAAGAGCGCGTGGGAGTGTACTCACTCACACGGCGTCCGAGCGAAGACGAAATAAAAAAAAACCCCATAAATTACCCAAGGTTTTTCGACGTTCCACCCTACCTCAACCTCACTTGCCGGGATAAACTACTTTAGCTCCTTTGTATTTTTTCTGTGTAAGTCGGCGTAAATCTGCGTTCGCCCATAAGGGTGAAATTGCAAACAAAGGGTCTTTGTGATATGATTGTGTTAATATGCTAAAAGGAAAGAAAAAGGCCAATATCATAAAGAAAACGCAGGTTCACGAGAAAGACACCGGTTCTGCCGAGGTTCAAGTGGCAATATTGACGGAACGCATCAGCGAGCTCGCTTCTCATTTAAAAAAACACCAGAAAGACAACCATTCACGCCGCGGGCTTATTCAAATGGTGGCCGACAGACGCACTCATTTGAAATACTTGGAGAAAAAGAATAAAGTACGCTATAGCGCTCTGGTGAAAAAGCTCGGTTTGAAATAGGCCACGAAAAACTTAGCATACACCACGTATCAAACAAAAGGGCTTCTTGTTGTTTCTTTGCTAAATCGGCATATCGTTATATGCTTGGGTTAGGGGTTTGTCGTTTTTTTATTATTTATTGAGATTAAAATTTGATGAATCTTTATTTTCTGTTTCTTTTTTTATCGTTTGGTAGACTACAACCTACCAACTACTAACTACAAACTATTTATATGCCAGTCATCAAACACAAAGACCAGAGAGTCGGAATTTTTATAGATACGCAAAACCTTTATCACAGCGCCAAAAATCTTTACAAATCAAAGGTTAATTTCGGAGCTATTTTGAAAGAAGCAGTGGCCGGCAGGCAACTCGTTCGGGCCGTGGCTTATGTCATAACGACCGAGGGGGGAGAGGAGTCCGCCTTTTTTGAAGCGCTCGGCAAACTGGGGATTGAAACCAAAACCAAAGACCTGCAGGTTTTCTGGGGCGGGGCCAAGAAAGGAGACTGGGATGTGGGTCTAGCCGTGGACGCGATTAAAATGGCGTCAAAACTTGACGCGGTAGTTATCGTTTCCGGCGACGGAGATTTCGTTCCTCTTGTTGAATACTTGAAATTATCCGGACTGCAAGTTGAAATCATTTCGTTCGGGCAATCTTCGTCGCTTAAACTGAAAGAGGCGGCTGATGAATTTATTGACCTCTCCGCCGACCCACGAAAATACCTTATAGGCAACCGCGGTCCATCACGCCGCCCGAGGAGAGACTCCGCAAGCTAGAAGTAATCCATAATTAGACAAATTATTTATTACATTATAATTAGCTATATCAAAATCCGATATAGACTCGGCGCTCGGCAGAAAAATATGCAGTAACATATTCTTCGTGCCTCACTTGAGCCTATAGCTAATTATAATGTAATAATATATTCAAACAAAAAAATTCCACCCGAGATGGAATTCGAGGTGGAATTTTTTTGTTTTTTAAGACACCTGATATTTTCCCAAAGATTTTTTAAAAGCTGACGCTGACTGCGCGCGAAAACCGAGCTGTCACTGTATTTCTTATTACCGCATCTCATACTTTCGCCCATTTTTTTGTAACATACGATACATCGCCTTCACAACACGCACCGTGCTTGGGTTTTTTATTTCAACAGCAACGCGCTCGGCCCAATCCGTAAACAATATCTGGTCCCGAAAAATTAAAACTTCAGTTGCGGAATCAAGCACTCCTGCGGGAACCACACGAATATCCACCGCAAGAGACAAAAAGGTTTCTTCAATATCCGGACTAACTTCTTTTTTTAAAACTTTTTCAAAACCTTCTTCAGTAACCATCTCAATCAAAATTTGCTTTTGCTTAAAAAGCAAATTAAGATGCTTCCATGAATCTGACTGATCTTTGGGAAAATGCTTCCAGATACCATTGGGCTCAACAGCAAGCACTCGTTCCCCCGCGTGGGCAACAAGCATCTTGCGGTTACTTTCAAGCATTTCCTCAACCCCACGATAGATAGTTAAGCTACCAACCTCTGACAATCCAATATTACTTTTATTGAAAACACCAGATTCTTCAAATAAGTGTGCAAGTCGCTTCTCAAGAAGTGCCGGATTCACGAGTGCCCACTCAACCATCCTCCCATGTTTCTTTCGCGCAACAAAACCGCGTTTATGTAACATATTTAAAATTCGCATTGTGGTTACTCGCGGGATGGAAGCCTGATACGCTAGCACTGAAGTATTCAATGTTCCTTGTACATTCAACACTCTAAGAACTTTTGATTCCTTCTGTGTCAGTCCGAGCGCGATCTGTTGTTCCTTTGTCCAAATTTTCATATAGAAATCTTACCAATATAGCCAGTATATGTCCATATTTTGGACATATACCAGATAAAACAAGGCCTATTTTACAAGATATATGAGGATTCAAGTAAAAAACAGCCCTTTAGGTGCCTCAAAAAATAAATACACGTATCATTGACACTAGAGATACGCACATGTTTTATGTCAGCTACTTTCACTAATTTCGAGGAAAAAATGAAAGAACCATGGCTTATGTATTACGTATGTTTCGAGTACTTTCTCATCGCCGTCGCGTTGTTTTTCGATTTTTGGGAAAATCAGGACAAAGCGATGATTCGCAAAAACAAATCGTAAATTAATGGAGGTAAATATGCCTTGGTGCGGTTTTAACGAGGATATGGCCAACGGACTACGCATTTTCGCAGTAGGACCCAAGGCGGAAGCAAGTACCAGAAACCAAACCCAACAAACGGAGGGCGACATGCCACTTTGCGGGCACAACGAAAACATGGCTTCGGGAATCGGAAGGTTCTCTGGCGGATTGGTGGTCCAGACCAAGAAAAGAGCGGAGGTCGAGGGTGTGCCTATCGGGCAAATCTCCAAGATTGAGATTGAAGAGATTAACGCGCTTCTTGCCGAACTCAACGATTCACCGAAGCGCGAGAAACTTGGTGGCGTCATCGCGGTAGGGTTGCTCATCCGGTTCTTCTACGCAACGCTCGAAACAAAGCTGGCTAGCAATCCGACGCTAACGGTCGAAGGGGTCTTCGATGAGATTGTCGAGGAGCTGAATCGTCACCTCTTTGCGATGGAGGCGCATTACTACGAAGAGCTCCGACCGAACTTTCCACGGATTGAGGCAATCCGACGCATTCGGGGTTTTCTCGAAACACAGATAAAGTAGAGTCCAAGCGAGCTTTCCGGGCCGGCATACGCCGGCCTTTTTGTTGAAATCGCGGGCCTAGTATGCGAAACTAGGCATATTAGCAGTTAAGTATGAGCCACCGGATGTTGATAAAAATTTGCTTGACAGCAAGTTTATCTTAAGATAAACTTGCTGTATATAATTTTACAAAAATATGGCAAAAATCATTGGATTAAAAGATTTGCGGGAAAATATGGAAACTTATATCGGCGCTGTGAAAAAAGGCAAGTCTTTTGTGGTTGTCCGCAAATCAAAGCCCATTTTCAAAGTCAGTCCAGCGCTTGATGAATGGGGCGACGAGGGGGTGTGGGAAACAATCGTTGATTTCACTAAAATTAAGAAGAGGGGAGTTCCCATTGATGAGGTATTAGCATCATTGAAACGCCTCAATGCGCAGAATAGATAAATTTCTCGCCAAATTAGATAACGAAAATCGTGACAAGATTTTTTCGATCCTCATTCGTGTCAGGGCGGGCAACTTTGAAAATCTCAATCTAAAAAAACTTAGTGGTTACGAATCGCGTTATCGAGTACGTGTTGGCAGATATAGAATCCTTTTTGAAACGAATAATGGAGCCGTACAAATCATTGACGTCGATAAAAAGAACGATAACACCTATAATCTTTAACCTTCTCTTTTTCTACAGATACTAATACCCCCCAAGGATTATTTCCTTATTCCAATGTTCTTGAGAACATTGGAATAAGGAAAACTGACTGTTGAAATCGCGGGCCTAGTATGCGAAACTAGGCATATTGGCAGTTAAATATGAGCCGCCGGATAGGCAGCATTGAAGGTAACTTCAATTCTGAAATCCTGCGGTTTAAATCGCAATGACAAAGAAAGAATACTCTATAGAAATCGGGGGCAAGACTTTGACGGCAACTTTCTCGGATTTGACCGAACAGGCCAACGGCTCGGTTATTTTAAGTTACGGCAACACCGTGGTTCTCGCCACGGCTGTGATAAGCAAAGGCAAGCGCGAAGGCATTGATTTTTTCCCGCTAGTTGTTGACTACGAGGAGCGTTTCTACGCCGCCGGGCAGATTTTGGGCAATCGTTTCCAAAGACGCGAGAACAAGCCGTCCGACGAAGCAATTCTCTCCGGCCGGATTGTTGACCGCTCTATCCGCCCCCTTTTTGAACAGCACATCAGAAACGAAGTTCAGGTGGTGATAACCATCCTTTCCATAGAAAAAGACGACCCCGATATTTTGGCGGTAAACGCCGCCTCTCTGGCTCTCGGCGTTTCAGACATCCCGTGGAAAGGCCCCGTGTCCGCTGTCCGCCTGGGCAAGCATAAAGGCAACGACAGTTTTGAAGTAAATCCCGTCTATGATTTCCGCGAGCACGAAAATGTGGACCTGGAAATAATCGCCTGCGGCAAGGACGGCAACATCAATATGATAGAGGCCGAAGCGAAAGAGACAGCCGAGGATGATGTGGAAAGAGCCCTTTTGTGCGCTTCGCAAGAAATCGAGCGAATAAACGAATTCCAAAGAAAAATAATCGCCGAAATCGGCAAAAAGAAGATGGGTATAGAGAGAGACGAAATATCCGATGGGGCGAAAAAAGCATTTGAACAGGAAATTCTACCGCGGGCCAAAAATGAAATCTGGGACGAGGTCGGCTGGGGAAAGATAGACTCCGTGCAAAAAATATGGCTCCAAATCCTTGAGGAAAAATTTCCGGAAGAAAATACGGCTCTGGCGGAAGTTTATCTTGACGATGTCGTAAGCGAAATCATTCACTTGGCGGCGGTCAACGAAAACAAGCGGGCGGACGGGCGCCGGTTTGACGAAGTCCGTTCTCTATACGCGGAAGCCGGCGGTTTTTCCAAAACACTGCACGGTTCGGGCATCTTTTACCGCGGAGGTACTCACATACTTTCCGCTCTCACCTTGGGCGGCCCGGAAGATGTTCAGACCATCGATGGCATAGAAACAAAATCTGAAAAACATTTCATGCATCATTATAATTTCCCGCCGTATTCTTCCGGAGAAACAAAACGCCTGTCTACCGGCCGCCGCGAAATAGGACACGGAATGCTGGCCGAGCGCGCCCTTCGCGCCGTTCTGCCTCAAAAAAACGATTTCCCGTACACCATCCGCGTCGTTTCCGAATCAATGGCTTCGAACGGCTCAACTTCCATGGCTTCCGTCTGCGCTTCGTCCCTCGCCCTTATGGACGGCGGGGTGCCGATAACACGACCGGTGGCGGGCATCGCCATGGGATTGATGATGGAGCAACCTACCCCGAATAGCAAAGCAAAGCTTGCTACGGGGCAGGCAACCAACGACCAACGACCAACGAAATACAAGATACTGACCGACATACAGGGGCCGGAGGATCATCATGGCGACATGGATTTCAAAGTAGCCGGCACGGATAAAGGCATAACGGCCATTCAGCTGGATATTAAAGTTGGCGGTATTCCGATCCCAATACTTAAAGAGGCGATTGTGGCCGCCAAAGCGGCGCGCGAACAAATATTGGAAGTTATTAAGAAAGCCATCCCCGCACCGCGACCGCAAATCTCCGAATACGCCCCGAAAATAATCCGCCTAAAAATAAAAGACGATCAGATCGGATTATTAATCGGCCCGGGCGGGAAAATGATAAAACGCATTACCGCAGAAAGTGGCGCGATCCAAATTACCGTGGACGACAACGGCTTAGTTACGATATTGGGCAAGAATGGCGCGGCCGAGAAAGCGGCCGAAAAAATAAAGGGGTTGACCCGCGAATACAAACCGGGCGAAATGTTCCACGGCAAAGTTACGCGCATAATGGATTTCGGGGCTTTCGTAGAAATAGGGCCGAATACCGAAGGATTGGTCCACATCTCGCAGATTGCGCCGTTCCGAGTGAACAAAGTTACGGATATTTTGAAAGAAAACGACATTGTCCCTGTCGTCATAAAAGAAATAGACGAGAAAAAACGCATCAACCTCTCCATCAAAGACGCCGACACTGATTTCGCCAAAAGAAAGGGTCTTAAGCCGTAAACGGTTTCGTGGTTTTGGAAAACGCCCCTAATCAGCGTCAAAAACATCCGGCCAACAGAGATTTTTGATATACTTTATCCGATGGGTCCCGTTAGAGGCCGCGGTCGCGGTGTAAAATACAAACTTAAATAAAGTTATGGAAAACAGCAAAACAATTTACAAACATAGGTTAAGCGAGAGCGGGCCGACCGCGACCTGCCTCTAACGGGATGGATAATGAGAATAAAAACACCACCAAGCCGGCCACTTCGGAAAAACTTCTGTCTCCGGATGTCGCCCTGCTCCCAAACACCCCGGAAGACACATCCGGGCCGACGGCAAAAGCGGTGGTAACAAATTTGTTCGCCGAAGACCCCCCTCAATGGGGAAGCGCTTCTTCTTTTGACATAGGGCTAAAGCCTAAAGAGCCCGTGGTTTCAAAAATATCCGCGGAAAAATCGGAGGTCAAGGGAGATACCGCCGCAACAAAAGCGGAAAACGCGCCAATCAATGAAAGCGGGAGGAAATTGAAAGCCCTAAGAACATACCAGGCCGATGTCGCGGAGAGCCTAAGAAGCAGCAAGACTTCCATCGCAAGCATGGTTATGGCAGAACAAAGTAGAAAGGAGAAACTAATTGAACTTGATTCGCCAAGGTCCAAAAAAAATATCGTTTTTATAACAATAAGCGCGATTTTTTTGCTTGCCGGAATCGGTTCGGTATTTTTCGCTTTTAGCAAGCCGAGCACTCCGGCGGATTCCGCGAACGCGCCGAAAAATCCCTCCCTTATTTTCGTTGAAAACGAAAAACAAATCTCGGCCACCGGAATTAATTCGGAAATTTTGGCAAAAACAATAAGCGCCGAGGTGTCTGGCGCCAACAACAAATTAGACAGCATGGAAAATGTGTATCTGTCTGAGGATGTCGATGGAAACGAGATTGCGCTTACAACCCAAAGGCTATTTTTCTTTCTGGATAATCGCATGCCGCCGTCTCTTCTCCGTTCCCTGGGCAAAAAATTCATGCTGGGTATACACAACTTCAACGGAAACCACCCATTCCTTATACTTCAGACCAACTTTTACGAAAACGCTTTTGCCGGAATGCTCGGGTGGGAGCAATATATGGCCCGCGATATTTTTCCTATTTTTGCCATAAAGATAAGCTCTGATAGCCCTGTTTTTCTAAGGCCGTTTGAAGATAAAACCATAAAGAACCGCGATGGGCGGGCGCTTAAGGACGACGAGGGTAAAATTGTTTTGTTTTATGTGTTCAAAGACAAAAAAACCATCATCATTACGGACAGCGAATACACCCTTGAAGAAGTTTCCCGACGCTTAAATTCATCGGGTTCCACGATAAGGTAATTGCTGTTTTTGATATGGGTTCAGAACCAGTCTCAAAAATATAACTGGGTACAATGTTTTGCCACCGCTCGGACGCCGTGTAAGTGATTACACTTCCACGCGCTCCTCGCTCGCCAAAATAATGAATGGTACAAACGCCAAAATTTCGAAGGAAAACGGAGAGGATGAGGAAGGAGGCATGGTTCGACTACGCTCACCACTCCGACTGACCTGCCTGTGCGTGTACGCACGCAGGCAGGCGAAACTCTCTGTTTTACCGAAATTTGGGCGTTTGTATATTCAAGTGGGGCTTTTCCTTGTCTTATCGAACGGTTATTTTTGAGATGAGTTCCAGTTGTGTTAATATCTGATTATGCCAAAAAACACGGAACAACTGAAAAAGAAGCTCGAGGAGGAAAAGTCGCTTTTAGAAAAAGAACTGGAAGAACTGGGAAGGCGCAGTCTTGGTAACCCGGAGGATTGGGAGGCGCTGCCTCCGGAAACGAAAAGCGAGGCCGACCCCGACAAAAACATCGCCGCCGATATGGTTGAAAGTTTTGAGGAAGCGGTTTCTGTGCAAGGAGAGCTGGAGCAGCGGTTTTTTGAAGTAAAAAAAGCTCTGGAAAGAATTGAAGGCGAAACATACGGGATTTGCCGCGTCTGTAATAAAGAAATAGAAGAGGGGCGGCTGTCGGCCAACCCGGCGGCTACAACCTGCATCGCCCACCTTAATTTTTAAAGATTTTTATGTTAATTATGGTTATCGGTATCATCAACAATACATGGCGTCAGCTACATGATGCGATCGTTTAAAAATTATGGCGGGCAAGAGCACAGAAATAACTAAAAGCATAAAACGAAAAATTTAAAACAATATAAGGGCCGGGTACCCGCTTTTATCTTTTAGTTTTTCATTTTAAATTTACTTCAATGGCATTCTCAAAAGTCTACTCGGCGCAACCAACACTCCTTGGGGCAAATCTTATTTCCGTTGAGGTCGATATCTCCGGAGGATTGCATTCGTTTTCGGTAGTGGGATTGCCGGACAAAGCGGTGGAGGAAGCGCGGGATAGAGTAAGCGCCGCCATAAAAAACAGCGGTTACAAGCCGCCGAAAGGCAAGAATGAAAAAACTCTGATTTCGCTCGCCCCGGCGGATTTGAAAAAAGAAGGTCCGCTTTTTGACGTACCCATGGCGCTTTCGTACCTAAGAGCCTCCGGCGATATTCTGTTTAATCCGGAACGAAAAATTTTCTTGGGTGAGTTGTCTTTGGACGGGAGCATAAAACCGATTCGCGGCGCTTTGCCAATCGCCAGAGAAGCAAGACGGCTCGACTTTTCCGAAATTTTTGTACCTAAAGAAAATGCCCAGGAAGCGGCGCTTATAGAGGGCCTCGCCGTATATGGAATTTCAAACCTTCGCGAACTTATAAAACATCTGGAAGAAAAAATTCCGGGGAAAAATTCTCTGCCGATTGAAAAACCCTCCGAAAATAAAATGTCGGAAGAAACTCCGATATTGGACATTTGTGAAATCCGCGGACAAGAAAACGCCAAGCGGGGACTTGAAATCGCCGCAGCCGGAGGACACAATATCGCTTTCTACGGACCTCCGGGCACCGGTAAGACACTGCTCGCCCGCGCTTTTTCGGGCATACTGCCGCCGCTTGAAAAAGAAGAAGTCTTGGAGGTTACGAGTATTCATTCCGTAGCCGGAACTTTGCGCGGAAATATAATCACCAAGGCCCCTTTCCGCTCTCCGCACCATACCGCCTCTTATGTCTCGATCGTCGGCGGAGGAACAAACCCGAAACCCGGAGAGGTTACTCTCGCTCATCAGGGGGTTCTTTTTTTAACACTTGTTCCACAAAAATATACTTCCTGAACCCAATATTTGTGGGACTAAAGCATTGATGGTTGGTTTATAAAAAGTAATAAAAAAAACAGGCCTGTATTATGGCCTATGGGGTAGCGGATACTTTTCGCGAATTTTTTTTCAGAATTTTTATGTCACATCTTGAGAGATGGTAGATACCACCAACTAAGGTAGAAACATTCACGAGATGCGATTGTAGAAACCCAGGACAACACTTCTACACAAAACAGCAAGGATGCGGCTTGCTGTTTCTTTAAGTAGTAACCGAATAAAATTACCTACTTATGGATTTTGACTATCTCAGTCTCCGTCGTCCTGGGATGAACTTTTACATACCACTTTGGTACGAATCGTCCATTTTCTGAACTACGATGAACTGTTTTTGTCGAGTGTTTGTGTTTACTGATGGTTTTTCTGTGGATTGCTAACCGGGGGCATTGTGATAAGCTGAAGCTACGGTCAAGAGGCTTCGTTGTGACCTAAGTCGACCCAAAACCCGCATGTTTTGAAGTCATAGAGACTTATCACTGTTAAGCCCCCGAAAATGCTACCCTCCAAGGTGGCATTTTCCGTGGCTCAACATATTATGTTTGTTGAGAACTTTGATTGTCTTCCTCCGGATGCTTTTTTACCAAACGATAAATACCCCGTTTTTCCTTCACACGTTCTAATCTTCCAGTAGTATCTACAAGGTAACTAATACGAAGAAACACAGTATCACGCTTAGGGTGGAATCCATGAACAGTAGTTATGTATTCCACAACATCATCAACTGTGAACTCAGATTCTGGTTTATCGCTAAAAAGTTTCATAATCGCAACCTTGTAATCAAACCCTTTCGGCTCTGGCGTTTGCGGTTGAAACTGAAGAGAGGTGAGTCCGTCAAGCTCTTCTTGCCTCTCCTTTATTTCTTTCCGAAGTTGGATTATCCTGTCGATGACATCCCCAACTTTCTTCACTTTTGCTTTATTTTTGTCTCGCATGGAAAGAAGTATAGTTGGAACAAGAGATGAAGTAAAGTGATTTATGGTAAATAATGTAATACTTCTCATATCTTCACCTAGTACGTACTTATCTCTCCAGTGAAATATCCTTACAGGACAACGATTTTTTTTAGTTTCCTCCAAGAAATCTAATCAAGTGAGAAGCAACGAAAATTAAATCGTGTCAATGGCTACACCTGTATTTCTAAGGCTGGTTTTCTTTGCTACTTGTAAAAAGTAGAAAAAATAGGCCTGCCTTTGGGCTTATGGGGTGGCGGATACTTTTCGCGTAAAAATACCCAGAAACTATATACTCAAAGCATGGGTTTCTTAAACTTAGAGCACGAGCCGAAACACAGGCACGATATTCAGAAAGCTTTAGAAAAGCGTGGTTTGCGATTTGATGCTGATGATGACTGGGAAATACACGGGACACACCCCGGCATGGATTACCAAGTGTATGTTGGAACAGCTTATATCGACGGCCAGAACGGTTCGCAAGAAATATGGGTAGCAATATACCCACATGCTGTGTATGAAATCGATGATTCGGACAGGTGGCAGAAGATTTACGCAGTGCGAAGAATTGTTCTCGTGTAGTAGGGTTTTTGTAAACCAACCAAAATAATAGTAGGTTAGCAAAATTAGGACAAAAAATAGTATAATTGTCTAGTCTGGTGGATTTTTTAGAACTCTCTATACTGTATATGTATGGCAAATAAAGATTATTCAAAACTAAGCAAGGAGGATTTGGTAACTCTTATTGAAAAACTCGACACCAAAGACAAATATGGCCTTTTTTGGGATGAAGAAAGGGTTAAAGAACGTTTTGAGAAGGATTCTGAAAATGCACTACCTATACTGAAAGTAGTTAAGGGCAAGGAAATTAAAGAAAAAGATAAAGATAAGCCAACGAATGTTTTTATTGAGGCAGACAATTATCACGCACTGTCTGTTCTCAACTTTACACACCATGGACGTGTGGATGTTATATATATCGACCCTCCTTACAATACGGGGGCTAAAGACTGGAAATATAATAATAGATATGTAGACGAAACTGATTCATTCAAACATAGCAAATGGCTTTCTTTCATGTATAAGCGTCTTAGACTAGCGAAAGATATTCTAGCTGAAGATGGGATTATATGTGTGACTATTGATGACTATGAGCTTCCAAGGCTTCTGTTAATAATGGAAAAAATATTTGGGGAAAATAACCATTTAGGTACCGCTGCAATTCGTATAAATCCAGGGGGAAGAAAAACAAAACGAACAATCGCTCAGCAACATGAATATGCAATTTTTTTCGCAAAGAATTACGAAACTCAAGTAGCAAAAATTCAGAAGCCGATTGCAGAGAAAACTCATTCTTACAAAGAAGATAGTGCTGGTTGGTATGAAGAAAGAAATTTAAGAAAGGAGGGTCAGGATAGTCTTGCAAAAGACGATTCAAATCGTTATTACCCTATATATTTTAATCCTAAATCTGGGGCGATTAGTACAACTAAGAAATATGCAATAACAATTTGGCCAACTGATACAAAAGGTCAAAAACGAATATGGCGTCGTGGGAAAGAAGATATTGCTTCTATGTTCGAAAGGGGAGACATTATTACGAAAACAACAAAACACGGCCAGCAAATATACTTCAAGTTCCGTGGAGGCATAGAGGGTGAAACCCCTAAAAGTTTTTGGGACGATGCTAAATTTTCTGCAAGTGAACACGGGACACAAACCCTAGATAAGATTCTCGGTAAGGGTGGGATGTTTCAATTCCCTAAATCACCTCACGCAGTTGCTGACTGTATTAGTGTTTGTTCGGCTCGAAAAGATGCTGTGATATTGGATTTCTTCGCAGGGTCAGGAACTACTGCGCAGGCTGTACTCGAATTAAATCAAAGAGACGGCGGAACTCGTAAATTCATTCTTTGCACTAACGATGAGGGGGACATCGCCACAGATGTGTGTTACCCAAGAATCAAAAAAGTAATTAGTGGTTGGGGGGGCAATCCAGGGCTTGGAGGTTCTCTCAAGTATTTCAAAACAGGATTTGTAAAGAAATCTTTATCTAAAGACGATCTCAAGATTCGATTAACAAAAGAGTGTACTGAAATGCTTTGCTTAAGAGAAGGTATTTTTGACGAGGAGGAAGAGACTGATGATTATCGTATCTTCAAACATGGTAATAAAATGTTGGCTGTCTACTATTCATTAGACAGAGCAGCTTTGAGTGGCCTAAAAAAGAAACTTGATAAAGTGTCGGGTAATAAAATTTTATATTGCTTTACTCTAGATTCACTTGGGCTAAACCAGGAAGATTTTATAGGGTGGGAGGAGGTCACTCTTGAACCTATCCCACAAAAAATCCTAGATATATACGAGAGTATTTATGAATATTAAATTAAAATCATATCAAACACGAGCAGTAGACCAGCTTGTAACAAAAGTTAAAGAATTACTTGGGTATGACGGCCCAGGAGAGATATGTGTATTCCAAGCTCCAACAGGGTCTGGCAAGACGGTCATGACTGCTAAGTTCATAGAAAGTTTAATCAAGGAACTACCTGAAGAGGATATTTGTTTTGTCTGGATGAGTATTGGTAAGGGCGAGTTACACATTCAGAGCAAGAAAAAACTTGAGGAAATTTATAATGGTTCACCAAGAGTATCCCTTATAGAAGATGAGTTCGGTGGTGGCAGAGAAAGAATCGTAAGAAATGAAGTTGTTGTAGCAAATTGGGAAAAAATTCGTAATAGAAATAATGAAACTGGTGAATGGACAAACTTGACCATGCGAGAGGGTGAGATAACCAATTTCCGTGATGTATTACAAAAAACACGTGAGCAAAGGAAACTAATTCTCATTATTGACGAAAGTCATGTCAGTGCGGCAACGGAACGGGCAAACGAACTTCGAGAAATAATATCGGCTGATGTTGTAATAGAAATGAGTGCAACACCTAGACTTATGCCAACACTTCTTGATGTAACTCGAGGAACGGCTGGGTATATTCGTGTTGATCCTAAAGATGTCATCGAAGAGGGGATGATAAAAAAAGAAGTCATAATTAACGAAGGGATTGAAGAGATTGCTGAATCAGAATCAGACTCCCAAACAGTTGTTTTACAAGCAACTTACAACAAACGTATTGCGCTAGAGAATGCATATAAAGAAATCGGTTCGAACGTTAAACCTCTGGTATTAATACAAATTCCAACAGCTGAAGCTGGTGATGTAAAAATTGAAGCCGTTAAAAAATTTTTAACTGAAAAAGGAATTACTGAAGAAAACGAAAAACTAGCAATATGGCTTTCTGAACAAAAATCAGAAACATTGGATGAGATTACTTTACAGACTAGCCCTGTAGAGTTTCTTATATTCAAACAAGCGATAGATACTGGTTGGGATTGTCCTCGTGCACAAATTTTAGTTAAGTTCAGAGAAATTAGAAATGAAGTATTTGAAATCCAAACCGTAGGACGCATTTTACGTATGCCTGAACAGGAACACTACCCGGAAGATTCTTTGAATAAAGCCTATATTTTTACAAATCTTGAATCTTTTGATGTTAAGAAAGAAGACTACAACCCAAATATTATTAATCACCTCAAAGCCATCCGTACTAAAAAATACGAACCAATCAATCTTACCTCATACTACAAAACAAGGGCTGATTATGGAGACGTGACATCTAGTTTTACCTCTGTCTTTCAAGATACTGCAAATTACTATTTTGGTATTACTGATAAAACTACTGACGGGGCTGCTCAGAATCTAATTGAAAAAAGAGGTATAAATCTTGATTTGAAAAAATATGCACAAAATATTATCTCAAATACAGCAATTAAAGCGGACTCATTTGATGAAATGGAGGGGAAAATTAAAGCTAAAGATTTTGCCAAACTTACATTGGCGGTGAATGATCTTCATGCTCTTTTCGAGCAGATTATACGATCCAATTTAGGGCCATTCACAGGTATCAAGCGATCTATCCCCCCAGTGAAGACAGCAATTTATGCTTGGTTCAGAAAATACTTACTTTCAGAGAAATGGGGAGAAGAAATTATACTCATTCAGCAAATATTTGTATTTGAAAAAAACAGAGTTCACTTTGAAAAAATACTCTCTGAAGCAACCAGCAGATACAAGCATGTTCGTGATGAGGAAGTACAAAAAAGAATTATCGAAAGTGAGCAGTGGTACGACTACGAACTACCAAAAGAACTTTTCTTCAATAAACATGAAGACGAGCAAGTCGTTGTAAAATCATACGCATATACACCCTGCTATCTTTCTAATTCTCGTTCAGCTCCCGAAAGAGCGTTTGAGAGGTTTCTGACTGACAATTCAGAAAAGATTACGTGGTGGTGGAAGAACGGAGAAAAGAAAAAAGAATACTTTGGAGTTAAATATGAATATGCAGAAGCCATCCATACTTTTTATCCTGATTATTTAGTTCAATTAGAAGACGGTCGCTATGGTTTTTTCGAAGTAAAAGATGTTGCAGATAGAGATGGGCATACGGTTACAAAAACAAAAGCAGAAGCATTTCAGGTGTGGCTAGAACAACAAAAAAGAAAGAAACTTTTTGGAGGAATCGTGGTGGAACGGAACAAAACTTGGCTTATAAACTTGAAGAAAAGTTATGACTGGAAAAAAAGTGAGGGTAATGATTGGAGTGATTGGAAAGAGCTCTCCTTGTAGATAAAACTGTTATTTAGTAGCATTTGGTCATGCTACACAAACTAGTTAATTTAGATGGCTATACATATATAAAAACTACACTTTCCTATTCATCAGATGAGCGAGTTATTAACGAGATTGTACAAAAAGCAATAAGAATGACTGGTACTGTAAACCCTCACAGCCCCGATGGTAAACTCAGACAACAAGATACTCGATTCCATAAATTACTAGGTGGTCTGGTTGCTGAAACAACTTTTCTAAATTATTTACAGACACAGGCTGACTCAAAAAAAATTACCTTTGAACTTATAGACTCCAGTTTCAGCCAAGATGAGGATTTATCAAGAATGGGCTTTAACCAAATAGACGCCAAAATCAGGCTTGGTAAAAAAACACATGATATAGAAATTAGGTCATCCTTTAGTTACAAAACTACGTTAAGTAGATTATTTGGTGTCCCACTCATAAACGGTAAAGGTGCCTTCTCACTTATTGGTTGGTACTCATCTAGAAATAAACCTATGGAGGTCAAAAAAGATTATTATATTTTTGCTATCCATTTCTACGAGCCGTCAGAAATCCAAGAGCGCATATTTGATAGTATTGAAGTCTATTTAGCTGCTGCAGCGTCAAAACAAACTCTCGAGGAAAAAGGTGAATATTCTTCACTAAAGCAGGATGGTGCAAAATTTAGAATTATTAATCCCTTAAACAGCATTGACGACCCCGTTAAAGTCATAGATGAAATTTTAAGTTGAACAACTATTTAAGAAAGGAACCAACATCTTTCTTGTAGATAGAAGCAAACTTCTTGAGTTGAGTAACATCGACTCTCAGTTGTCCTGATTCAACTTTTGAAATATATGCTTGAGTAGAGCCAAGCTTTTTTGCTGCTTGAATCTGTGTCAACCCTGCGTCTTCACGGGCTTTTTTAAGTCGCCTGATAAAGACTTTGTAGCTGTTATCATAAATGGTCTTCTTCATACCATCTATGTTCTATAACTATATGGAATATAACTACTTGTTATATTAGTATATAATGCAAGTAAGGACAGCAGATTACATATATGAGTATGTTAAACAAAAAAGTGTTCCCTGTAGGTTCAAAAACAGGAATAGCTATTCTGATAATATTTATTGTAATGATTTTCTCTTTTCTGGGAGAGGAGCCGTCACAAGTTTCAAAAAATTCCATAGCAACAAAAACTTATGTACCAGACGAAATAGACCTACATATCCAAGCACAGCAATTCGTTCTACAAACACTCAAGGCACCTTCAACTGCAAAGTTTCCAGCACTTCCATACGAAGCAGGAAGCTTGGGAGACGGATTCTACGGAGTTAAGTCGTATGTTGATTCCCAAAATAGTTTCGGAGCAATGATTCGAAGCAATTGGTCTGTCACAATGAAGATAACTGGGAATCAATGGGCTCTTGAAAAAATGATCTTTGATGACAAAGTTGTATTTAATTCAGTAAAAGAAAATTGTGTGCGTAATCTTGCTCTCAAGAATGCCGAACTGGTTAAACAAAAGATGGAGAGTGGGGTACCTTTTTCAGAAAGTGATATGGCAAATCAACTTAGTGAGTACGAGAGACAAAAAAGGGAGTGCTATAAATAAAATATTTGTTTATCAAAGATTATAAATTTGAATGATTACGAAACGGTCACTACAAAAATTCAAAGTTTTATACGAAAAACATTTCGGAGTAAAACTCTCCGATGAAGAAGTCCATCGTAAAGCAGACTGCCTCGTTAATATTTACCGTGCTGTGTACGGCAATGTAGAGTTTCAGGATTCTGATAAGAAGAACGAGCGAGAGAAATAATCCGTCTCACTTGTGATAGCTTCCGTGAATATCTTACTCATTTTCCTTTCGGAGATGTCTGAATAAAGAAAACATACCCTGCTTGCCCTTATATGTATCACAGCTAGGGCAGGATGGACACCTCGGCCATTCTCTCGTGCCCCACGATGCCCACAGAAGCATGCTCTGGGCACAGATATGGTTTTCTATTGGTATACCCAACAAATCTATTTCTATGGGCATTGTGGATACAGGCAAAGTGGCAACATATATATACCATTGCCTTCCTGCCCCTGTCTGAAACTCATCATTTTCGGTAAAATGAACACATGCGAACCGAACTTCCTTTTGAGGTGACTCCACAAATCAAACGCCATCTTGAAGAACTTACATTTCCAACCGAGTTTGATTCTGGCGAGGGTAAAAATATCGTAGAGGTCTTTGCTGTGGGAGAGCGTGTGTCTGAAAGTTCGTTTGCGAATATAGAAAAGTTTTTGGTATTTATTCAGAAAGAGGGGCTTGTGAAATTTGATGAGTTGCCAAAAATCGTCAAAACCAATGACGGAAAGGGTGTGCGACCAAAAACTTTGAAAGTAATGGTACTCGACGAACAAGGACTGCAGGACTTGGCAAACTACATAAACGAAAAACAGAACACAAAACTCAAAAGCCCTGGACTCTATTGGGACCCATGGACGCGCACATTACGCCATGACAACATTCAACTCACTTTTCACGACAAGAGGTCTCCGCGAATACTGCTTTTTAAATATTTGTTGAAAAAACAAGGCAAACCCATAGAAGCTAGGTTTCTTGCGGCACAATTTGGTCTTACACAAGACACGAGGCTGGATCGCTATAACGATAGCGGTATTGAGAAAGTCTGCAAAATTGCTAAAGACCTAGGAAAATATTTAAAAAAGAAAGGATTCCCTATCACTATTAAAACCAGAGGAGGAATACTGATGACTGTAAAAGAAAGAGTAAAAAGAGCGAAAACTTTTGCCCCTTAGAAAAAATTTGAACCAATAAAACTTAATATTGCCTGATGATTTGCCCTCTGCACAGGGGCAAATTTTATTTTGGCTGTCTGAAAAACCAACCTCTCCATCATTAGAGACATGGTTAAGAAAAGTAAAAAAGACATCTTGTCGCAAGACATACGCGGAAGCTCTCAACGAGCGTTTGTGGAACTTTTCCAACTCCTGCTCGAAAGTGACCTGCCTCGAAAGCAAGAATCATCCGAGCATTATAAAACTAGCGAGGACAAAAAAAATGAATACTCCAGAACATAGGGAGCAAGTGCTTAACCAAGCACTTAAATACCTAGAACATGGCTTCTCAGTCATTCCCGTCGGTCGAGACAAAAAACCGCTTATCCAGTCATGGGCAGAGTTCCAATATCGAAGACCCACGAAAGACGAAGTACATCAGTGGTGGTTTGAGTTAGAGCCGGTAGGCGTAGCGATAATAACTGGAAAAGTTTCAAATCTTGTCGTACTCGATGCCGAAAAAGGAGCAGATGTGAGGACTCTCGCCATTCCCCAAACTCCTACGGTAGCTACTGGCGGGGGCGGGAAGCATTATTACTTCAAACACCCTGGCAGGGATATCCAAAATGCCACCCGTTTCATGCCACTTATGGATATCCGAGGCGATGGTGGTTATGTTTTAGCACCGCCCTCTCTTCATGTGTCAGGGAACAACTACGAGTGGATTACGGGACTCGATACTACGCTCGCGGAAATGCCAGAGTGGATGGATACAAAACTTCAAAAGACAACAAAAATTCAGAAAAAACCACTGCAAACTATAGGGGAATGGGAAGCCATAACACATGGTGTAGAGGAAGGCAGACGACACGACGCGGCAGTCCGTATTGTCGGTAAACTCCTTGCACATATTCCAAGGCGAGATCGAGACAGCGTCGTGCTTCCTTTGCTAGAAGCATGGAACGAAAGGAATACGCCACCGCTTCCAAACGACGAGTTGTGGAATATCTACGACGACATCCGCGAACGCCACGAAAAGGGTGAAGCGGTAAGTGATGTTTCCTCAAAAGAACGCAAGCTCTTATCAGTTGCCGACCTACTAGCATACAAACCGACAACATACCCTTTTCTCATAGACCCCCTCGTTCCACATCGAGGCATAAGCGCGCTAAGCGGCCATCCAGGCGTAGGGAAGTCGTGGGTCATGCTCGAAATCGCAAAATCTATCGCAAGCGGAAAGCCGTTATTCAGAAAGTACCCTACCCTAAAAGGGAATGTTCTCGTCGTCGATGAAGAGTCTGGCCTCGATGAAATGTGGAAGCGAGCAAAGATGCTCGACTACAAGGAAGAACTGCCGATCTTCTTTCACATAGTCTGCGGATTCAAACTAGACAACGAGGCAGACTTAGCACGGCTGATAGGAACGGTACGAAAACATGATATTTCGCTTGTCATTTTCGATCCATACATCGCCATGCACAACAAACCAGAGAACTCGGCAGAAGATACAGCAAAGGTAATGGAAGCAATGCAAAAATTCAACGAAGCAGGGGCGGCGGTGCTGTTTGTACACCATCTACGCAAAGATTCGATCATGAAATTCGGGTATGCACAGGCATTGCGCGGATCTTCCGCTTTACTCGGACGACTCGACTCACTCATCGTTGTAAAGAAAATAACGAGCGATGATGTTTCCGATGAAATCCAAGTCCTCCACGAAAAGGCGCGTCGAGGGAAAAGGGAGCCGATGTTCCAAATCTCTCTAACCGAGGAGAACGGCAAAATGCTCTTTACCGATCCTATTGAGATAGAGCCGACAAAGCGCAAGATCGAACAGGCAATGGACGCAATTGCCGGAATGTTTGAGGAAGATACCGAACTTACACGCAAGGACATCCTCGCCTTCGTCAAAAAAGAAACTGGTGTGGGCGAAAAGAATGCGAGTGATGGCCTGCGACAAATGGTTAGAGACAAATTACTGGTCGAGATTCAACGAGGGAAAGAAAAGCATTACAAACTAGCGATCAAGGAACCGGGGCAGTAAGGCAGTCATATATATGTACTGCCCAATTGCCCCTATAAACTTATGCACTGTATATTTCTAACAACACTTAGTAAACACCGAGCTAAAACAAGCAAGCAAGCTCGAAGAGAAGTCACCCGATGGCTCAGTCAAAATATAAATCATCATTGTCTTCCAGGGATTACCGACTGGTTTGTAATCGGTGGCAGATGGAGCGGAATGCTCTCCCCTAGAAATTTAGACTCCAAAAGGAATCGCTACAAAAAGTACGGCTACGAAGATGACGCACTGATTGTTACGGGGAGTCTGTACGACAAAAACTTAAAATGTTTTGAGAAAAAACTACGGAACGACAACACATTCAACGCCTACTACTGTGATTCATTCACAAGAGAGGGAAGCTATGCGGACTTAGACAATGAGTTACTCTCTCGTGATTTCGTTGGCCGAAAATGGCTCGTTTTAGTTGACTGCCACTCTTGATGGTATCCGCAGGGCATTAGATCGCTTCTTCGTTTCTAGTTGTTAACAGGGGAAGTTAAACAATATATGTACATTTATGTCAATACCTATAACAATATGGAATATTAGTAATAACCATATTTTAAGCCGTTTTTTTAGGGAAAGATAAGAAATGGCAGATAAAAAATCATGAACCAAGAAGATTTCAGAGATGCGATCATCGCGGACATTATAAACAAGGTCGAAAACATGAACCGCAACGAGCTAACAAGAGAACTTATCAATTTAAAAACCGAACCCGTGCTCTCCATGACTTCCAGTCAACTTCTAGCATTCAGGAGAAAGCAGGTTGAAAACTTTACACAACATGAACCAATTGAGCAATAAAAAAATACGCTGTGCAGTTTACCTGCGTGTCAGCACCGAAGAACAAAACAAAGAGGGACACTTCGGTCTTGAAGTGCAGGAAGACAAATGTCGTGCATTCATAGAGTCACAAGAAGCGGAAGGGTATGTACTCGATGAAAAGCATGTCTACAAGGATGAAATCTCGGGTGGCTCCCCAATAGAGAAGCGCGAGAGTTTGAATAAATTGTTTGAGGCAGCACGACAGAAAGAGTTTGACGTACTCATCGTCTACAAAACGGATAGATTGGCAAGAAGTATCCGTATCCTCGTCAACGCAGTGCATGAACTAGAAAGTCTTAACATAAAATATCGTTCTGTCACTGAACCTTTTGACACAACAACGGCATTTGGAAGAACTGCCATGAATCTTTTTGGAACATTTGCAGAATTTGAAAAGGAAATGATCCGTGAACGAACAATGAGTGGAAAAACAAAAGCGGCGCGTAACGGCTTCTGGAGTACAGGATTTACTCCCTACGGATATTATCGTGATGAAGAAACCAAAAAGCTGGCTATCGTTCCTGAAGAAGCAAAGATTGTAAAAAAAATGTACCGATGGCTAGTAAATGACCGCCTTTCACTTGGTGGAATTGAAAGGCGAATGAATTCCATGGGAATAACATCGCCGAAACATACACGGATTACCAAAAGAGAAACACATAACTATTGGTATAAACGCACCATCGGGCGCATTTTAACGAACGAGGTTTATACGGGAAAACTCATTTATCGCAAGTACAAGCGACCCTTCAAAAACCTTACATCTCTCATTGACCCGTCGTTACTACGACCAGATAACGAATGGATAGAAATAAAAGTACCACCTATTATCTCGAGGGATTTATTTGACTCGGCAACCCAACAGCTCGTACGAAATCGTGAGTTCTCTAGGAGAAACCAAAAGCGAGAATACTTGTATTCAAAACTCATACACTGCGGATACTGTAACTTCAAAATGTTTTCGGGTTACCAACCACCCAGAAAAAATAAACTTGTTGCGGATGGTGTAGGTAAGTACTACCACGGCGTATACAGAAAAATTGATGCTGTCGGCACTACAAAGCGATGCGAAAAATGCTTGCAGTATGCTGAGACAAGACTTGAACCAATATGGGAATGCTTGAAGGCGATCATCAAAAATCCTAACAACATGAACGCACCACTTGAGAAATATATCTACAAGGAAGAAAACTCTGCCGAAATCAAGGAACGACTGGGAGAGATAGAAACCGAACTTTTATTTATCGATAAGAAAAAAGAGAAGGTGCAAAAAATGTATGTTGAAAGCGATATGGATGAGAAACGGTACGACCTCTATGTCTCCGAATACAAAATGGAAGCGCAAAAACTAACTGACGAATCAACCAGACTGCGACAACGACTTCTAAGCACCGCCGAAAAGAAAGGTCGTCAAACTGCCATTAGTAAGGTGTATGAACAAGTCAAAAACAAACTTGACAATGTTTCATACATTGATAAGGAAAAGATACTCCACATGTTTGTAGAGAGGCTCTCCCTCTTCCCTAAAGAGAACTACGCACAGGTAGTTTTCAAGTTTCCCAGCGATTCAAGTGTTGCACAGGTTGATAAGACCGTTTCACTTAATCCGAGCAACGACAAGTCATTCCCACTCGTTCTCAACATTCGGACGATGACTGAAAAAGAAAGGCGAGGCGAAATCATCAGGATTAACCCTTTGATGTATTCTCCCAAGGAGTTAGCGACATAGATAATGGAACCTATGGCTATGACAGATACTAGGACGAGATGTGAACGTGGAATACAGCAGCACCCTTAAAAATCATTATCAGCCAATACATAAATACTATGAAAAAACTCTATTCAGCTCACCAGATTTATGAGGAAAATAAAATCTACTGGATCAAAAGTTATAAAGCTGTACTGAAGTACATGCGTGTTTACAACCACATTCTAAAACCAATGACAACGGGTGAAAATTATTCAAGTACTAAAAGATATTATGTTACTGAAGCGAACCTAAAAGAATTTGTCAGAAAATTTGAAAACAGCGAGCTTGTTTAATTTACTGGTTTTGTGTCTGGGTCAAAATAGTGAATCTTCAATTCATTCAGTGCTGGAAGGCGTGTACTAGCCCATCCAAGATGTACACCTTTATTTTGTTTCGTAATATGGTCGTAAACATGTTTTTTGGGCGGGGCAAGAGTGACGGAGTTTATAGCCATACATACTGCACCTGTAAGAATGTCTGCCAACTGCAAAGTGGCTAAGAGGTGGGAAGACCCTTGATTGCAAAATTCTAATTTTTGTTTAAATCTACGATCAGTAGCCGCTATTTTTTTTATTTCTCTCACCTCTCGCTCACCTAGACTGCCATCATTATCAAAAAGAACATACAACGGCTCATTGATACCAGCATTTTGCATTTTCCAAGTGATGGTGCGGATGAGCACAAAAGCGGCTCTATACTTTTGATTCCCCCCTCGACGATAGCAAATAGAATGGTAAGTTGTGTGTTTGTTATTGAAAAAGAGATCTATGAAATCACAGTACCGTTCATGATACTGGTCTATGTTATTCCACTTTATTTCTCCAAAGAGTTTGTGCTGAACGCGCAGAGCTACAAAATCAGCTTCAAGATTCGGGAGTAGCTTTTCTGAAAGCAATACCCCACCTAAAACTTTTTTTGAATGCTCCTCGCTTTCGTCTAGAGCGAGAAACATAGTTTTTAGCTGGTTACTATAGAAAGCTTATCTCCAAGTTTGTTAAAAATTCTATACTCTTGCTTAAAAGGTTGCTTGGAACGCTCTTTTGAATCAAGCACAAGAAGTCGGGAAACTTGTGCTTCTACCAAGGAAGAAAGATATTCCACTTCCTTCTTAGTAAACTCTACTTTCGTAAGGGGCGTTTGTTTTTTCATATACTCCATTATACAGAATCAGGAAGTATCCTCATAGGGACTAGAAAAGTGCTTCCAGTACTACGATCTTCCGCCAAAGAGACCGCTTAATTGACACTATCTAAAAAAAGGGGTACTGAGGCAGGCATTAATGGGGAAACCTAATACTGTGGAGAAAAAGACGCTTGATAGTGATAGATCATCCAACTAAAAACTAGATAAGCACATCTGAAACTTTAATAAAACGATGTCTATGGAAAAGAAAGGGATCTTGAGATTTTAGAAAAAAAGCAAATCTCCACAGGTTGAAGCCCAAAATAAGTAGTCGTTTCAATACTCATTAGTATTTTTTGTGAGACACATATCCTAAAGGTTGTTCCACAAAATGTATAAAATCATACATTGTGGGACAACTAAATTGGACGAATTTCCGGAATTCGATAAGCGAGTTTTGGAATCTTTGCGCCAACCGCTTGAAGATCGGGTCATTCATATCTCGCGGGCCAAAGGATTCGCGGTGTTCCCGGCCAGATTTATTTTAATCGCCGCCATGAACCCGTGCCCGTGCGGCAATCACGGCTCTCGGGGGAAAAGATGCGTCTGTAGTCCGGGTGACATCGCGAGATACGGAAGAAAGCTGTCCGGCCCGATACTTGACCGCATAGACCTTTGGATAGAAGTCGGACATATTGATTATGAAAAACTTTCGGAAAAACCGAGCGGGGAGACGAGTCGTGATGTCAAAAAAAGAGTAGCGGAGGCCAGAACAAAACAAAGGGAAAGGTTTTCAAAACACAAAAGCAAATCAAAAACAAACAGCGACATCGGCATCCGTTTGCTTGATAACCTAGTCCCTCTGGATAAAGAAACTCGATTTCTTTTAAACGACAGCGCCAGAAAACTTAATCTTTCCCCGCGGGCTTATCACAAAACGATTAAAGTGGCCCGCACCATCGCCGACTTGGACGGAAGCGAAACGGTGAAAAGTTCGCACCTTCTTGAGGCGTTACAATACAGACCGAAGGAGCGTGTATAAATATAACTGGGTACAATAATTCGTCTTCGCCCCGCCTGCCATCGCCCAAAGCTGATTATGTAATTATGGAGATTTGGTGAAAAATATCGCGTCAAATCTCTTAAACCACCTTGGCAACTCTGGCATTGGCGGGCAGGTCGGACGCCGTGTAAGTGGTTACACTTCCGCCCGTTCCTCGCTCGACGAAATAACTAGCAAGAAACCAAACAAAAAATCCGCTCGACCGGCGGACTTTTTGTTTCGGAACATTATCCAGATTATAAATTTAATTTTTGGTTTATGGTTGTTGGTTGATATTGATAGTCGTTAGCCGTCGGTCTCTTAGAACGGGTTTTTCTACCAACTTACTTTCTCAATTCAAAATGGAGGTGAGGTCCGGTGGAGCGGCCGGTGGAGCCGACATAACCGATGACCTGTCCGCGCACCACATACTGTCCGGCACTAACGATGCTCTGGTTCATGTGCGCGTATAAGGCCTGCGTTTTTTTATTGCTGTGCTCTATGACCACGTAACAGCCGTAACCGCCGTTCCACCCGCCGCACCTGCTTACTGTTGTATATCCATCGTCTACTGCGAAAATCGGCGTCCCTAGCGCGGCCGCCATATCAATACCGCTGTTTTTGTAGCCGTGAAATCCTTGTGAGATATAATAACCGCTCATAATCGGGCGAAGATAATAGTCCCCGTAATAATTCTCAAACAGACCTCCCCCTCTCCGCACTGCCGTGCCGGAATTTATCAACGGTTCGCCTTCCCCATTCGGAATAATTACAATCGTTCCGACCTCCGGCTTATAACCAGAAGACCATCCGTTGAAAGCCAGGGTTTCGTTGATGTCGCCCCCGTACTTTTTGACAATCCCCTCAAGCGTCTCGCCCCCAGCCACCGTGTGCTGGATGCTGTCCATAGGCAAAATTATTAAAACCTGCCCCGGTTTTATGACGGTTGAAGTTGTCAGATTATTGGCCCAACGGATGGTGTTAACCGACACCCCATACATCTTGGCGATAGTTCCCAAAGAGTCGTCTTCATGAACGACATATCTGCTGATTTGTCCATTATTATTATTGTCTGGATTATCAAGAACATCCACCCACGTGCCTATAGAACCGGAGTCAGGAAGGAGGGCGCTGTCGCCAACTACGGTAATGTCACCCCCTCCGCGGGCAAAATTGGGGTCTGGGCTTACCGACGCCTGAAGAATCGGCATGTTTTGTGAATTGTTTTGTGTGCTTTTTTCGGCCTTGGTTTGTTTCCCGGAAAAAAAACCGTTTACAAACGACAAAACCCCCGCGCTAGCGGAAGCCGGGGATAAAAACAGCACAGAAGACATCGCCAACGAAAAAACCAGCCTTCCTGCTAAAAGCTTGAAAAATAACGCTTTTTTCGTCCGGCACCCGCCTAAACCGGCAGGTAAACCGGAGTCTTTTGAGTTAAGAGAGATAAGCCTATTTTAAAACCGCCGTTATCCTTTTATGTTTTACAGTACGACCAAAAATGGGCTGTAAATGGAAAAACTAACGATTTGGGGCCAGAAATAGCCAAAAACTACTAAAATGGCTCTGTTGGGCCATTTTTAGTCCATTTCATCCATGTTTTCTGGTACCTATGTTAATGGTATCAACCACCCACGATAAGTCAACCAATATCTAAGGAGGGTGTGGATAACGCAATTAGGTGCTATTATTGGCGTAACAACATGAACATAAATATGAAAATGGAAAGTTCTCTGCCGGAAAGAGAAGGTCAGGTCCCAATAACGGGGGGTGTTCCTCCTTTGGCTATGACACCGGAGGGAATGGAGGAAACAAACGAGTACTCGGTGACTATTGATGGTCAGGAAATTACTTTCCAAGACGATGCCGAGTTAAGCAACGAGGAAGCGGCGAACATTGCCCAAATGATTTATGAGCGGCACAAACGGGAGATGTCTGCAAAAGAAACCCCTCAAACGAAAAAAACAGGCGAGGGACCAACGCAAGAAACCTCCGCCGGGCAGAGAACAGAATACGAAGATCTGATAAGGAAAGGGCGAGGGAAGCGGACGGGGGACGAGAACGCGCGCCTTAAAGAGCTTGGCGGGTTGCTCGGAAGTAATCGTCAAGGGGAAAAACCCAAAGACAAACCAAAACCACAGACAAAAGGAGGCAACCAATGGCGCGATGAAAAGAAAGAAAGTTCTGATAGACACCGCTCCGTGAAGCACCGAGGGGAAGGGAGCAATAGTGGCGCGGCGAAGCCAGAAAATGTTAATTCGGGCTTGCGCGGTGAAATCCTCGTATTACGAAACCTTGAGAGAGAGCTCACTAAAGAGGGCGACTCGACAAAAAAAGAAGCTCTGTTGAAAAAAATTACCATACAAAAAGGAAGGGTCTACGGGCTGTCAAAAAATACTCCTCTGTCGGTTCCTCAGTCGCCAAAGCCAAACTTATAATTGGCAGCGAGGGAGAAATGGAAAAAGCTAATGCTTTTTGCATTTAGACCGAGCGAACCAATTTTATTGTACCCAGTTATATAATTTTCTAAACCGAAGAATTTCCACCTAGTTCTTCTTGATTTTTTGTGTGACGAGCAATTTCCCGGACCTCTCGAAAAAATCTCGCCCGGCCGTGCGGGTAAAGCCCGCGTAGCTTTGTGTTATATTTACCGAATGACAAACAAAAGCGGGCTTAATTCGCAACAGGGAAAAGCGGTAAACCACAAAGACGGGCCACTTCTTGTCATCGCCGGAGCTGGGGCGGGAAAAACGAAAACTATCGCTCATCGCATTTTGAATCTGGTAAAAAGCGGAGTTCAGCCGGAACAAATTCTCGCCATAACTTTCACCAACAAAGCCGCCCGGGAAATGTCGGATCGCGTAATGGCCTTACTTCTCAAAGAACGGGGGTTTATGGACGGCGTAAAAGAAAAACCGTTCATAAGCACTTTTCACGCGCTCGGCATACATATACTAAGAGAAAACGCCCAAAAAATGGGCCTCTCCCGTCATTTTTCCATATTTGACCAAGACGATTCCACTTCGGCGGTGAAAGAAGCTCTGCGAGAGGAGGGCCTCGACCCCAAGCAATTTGAGCCTGGTCGAATAAGAAACACCATCTCGAGACACAAAGGCGATTTGATAACTTGCGAAGAGTATTCCGTTTCCGCGGAAGATTATTTCCCAAAAATAGTGGCCTCTGTCTGGTCGCGCTACGAACGAATCCTTGAAAAAGAAAAAGGCCTTGACTTTGACGACTTAATACTTAAAACCGTCAAGCTTCTAGAGAAGGACCCATCTGTCTTGAAACATTATCAAGACAGATGGAGATATATACACATAGACGAATACCAGGACACCAATGTTTCGCAGTACAGACTTTCGCGCCTGCTCTCCGAAAACCATAAAAATATCTGCGTAGTGGGCGATTCGGACCAAAATATCTACGGGTGGAGAGGAGCAAATCTGAAAAACTTGCTCAATTTTGAAAAAGATTACCCCGGAGCGACGGTTGTCTTGCTTGAAGAAAATTACCGGTCAACCCAGACTATTCTTAAGGTAGCCAACGACGTCATAAAGAAAAACAAAATCCGCAAAGAAAAAAAACTGTTCACCAAAAACGAACCGGGAGAAAAAGTCAGCCTATATGCCGCTTACGACGAGGGTGACGAGGCCCGGTTCGTGGCCGAAAAATCCCGGGCTCTTGTTTCAAGCGGCGTGCCGAAAGAGGAAATCGCGGTTTTATACAGAGCCAACTTCCAGTCGCGGGCTCTGGAAGAAGCGTTTCTTTCCGTCGGAATTCCTTACCAAGTGCTGGGAACAAAATTTTTTGAAAGGAAAGAAGTGAAAGACGTTCTCTCTTATCTGCGGGCGGCCTTAAACAAAGACAGTCTCTCCGACTTAAAACGCGTATTCAATGTTCCTCCGCGCGGAATAGGACCAGCCACCATAGTCAAAATATTCGCCGGGAAAGTCGATTCTCTTTCTCCGGCCATGAGAGAGAGAGTGGAATCATTTTGGGGAATTCTTTCCGAAATAAAAGGGGCGATAGAAACTAAAAAAACTTCCGAAGCAGTTAAGTTCGCCGTCAAAAAAACCGGCATCGAAAAAATGCTAAAGAGCGGGGGGGACGAAGACAAAGAAAGGTTCGAGAACCTGATGGAACTTGTGACTTTGGCCACAAAATACGATATTCTGCCAGACGGGGAAGGTATCGAAAAGCTTTTGGATGACGCTTCTCTTTCAAGCGACCAGGATTCTCTCGGACAAAACAAGAAAAAAGAAAGGGCGGTGAAACTAATGACGGTGCACGCGGCCAAGGGGCTCGAGTTTCGCCATGTTTTTGTCACGGGGCTTGAGGCGGACTTGTTCCCTCACCGCAAAATAAATTCCGGAAATATTTCGGAGGAACAGGAAGAGGAGGAGAGGAGGCTTTTTTACGTGGCGGTAACGCGCGCCAAGGAAAAATTGTATCTTACTTTTACCGAAGTGCGCACCATCTACGGCTCGCGCCAAATAAACGCGCCTTCGGAATTTTTGGGCGACGTCGGAAACGACCTGATTGAATTTGAACAGCGCGACAACCTGATGCGCAGAGTTGTTCGTCTTGATTAAAATTATTAAAAACGCAAAAACATGATTCGGACCAACCCCATCGTAAAAATTTAGCGTGGTTTTTAAACAAAAATGGACAAGCATACGTCAAAGACAAACGCCGGATCATCTGGCGCAAAATTTCACTACGGAGCCAAGAAATCGTTGGGGCAGAATTTTCTGAACTCAAAAGGGGCGGTGGCCGACATCATCCGGACGGCGGAAATTAAACACGGAGAAACCGTTCTTGAAATCGGGCCGGGCAAGGGAATTTTGACCCAAGCTTTGCTTTCGGCCGGCGCGCAAGTCGTTGCCGTTGAAAAAGATATTGCACTTTTTGATTTTCTCAAAGAAAAATTTGCCGAGGAACTAAAAAGTGGGCAACTGAAACTAATCTGCGGCGACATCCTCGCATTAAGCCCTCACGACTACCAACTACAGACTACCAACTACAAACTAGTTTCTAACATCCCCTACAGCATCACCGGCGAAATTTTAAGAAAATTCATCGGGGGGAACGCAAAGCCCTCATGCGCCGTACTTCTCGTTCAAAAAGAAGTGGCCGAAAGAATTGTAGAAAGGGGCGGTAAAGGGAGCATTCTTTCCGCGAGCGTATCTGTGTACGGAAAACCGAAATATATAAAAAAGGTTCCGGCGCGTTATTTCAATCCGAAACCAAAAGTGGATTCCGCCATTCTCCTTGTGGAAAACATAAAAAATTCGTTCAAAAACGAAAACGAAGAAAAAAGATTTTTTGAAATATTAAAAAGGGGGTTTGCTCACAAAAGGAAAAAGCTTTCGGGCAATTTGTCGGAAGTATTTGAAAAAGAAAAACTGGCCGAAATTTTTGTTTCTTGCGGAATTAGAACCGATGCCCGCGCCGAAAATCTAAAACTATCCGACTGGCTCTGTTTGAGCAGGTCGTAGGCCTGCCCCGTAGTGAGCTTCACCGTGTACCGAGCTTTGCTCTGGTACCGCGGTACTCTCTACTGCTGGGGTCGTCGGTCGTAAGTTCTTTTACGATGTTCCGATTTTCCCTATCGTTCCCTGAACAACAGGGAAGGGGAAGCAGGGAGTGCCGACCTGAAGACAGATTCCGCCCGGAGAGTAGTCGCCGAGAACCCACGAGCCCGGAATGGGTTTCATGTTGGCGTGAAGTTTTGAGGTCGGAGAAAGAAGAAATATGCCGCCCTTTGGCGGACCGACAATCAACCCAATGCCCGGCGAACAGGTGCAGGGGATGGCCACGCTAATCATCCCGCCAAAGGTAAGTCCTCCGCCTCCGCCGGAAGAAGTCCCGCCTCCAGTCATCGCGCCGCCAATTATATTTCCCAGAAGCCCGCCGCCAACTGTACCGATAAAAATCGAAAGTGTCCGACCAAAACCTCCGCCAATTTGATTTCCCATCAAGCCACCCAGCGCGCTACCCGCAACCGTTCCAAAGTTAGACCTACTAGACCCCGCGATTGAAGTGTTGGGGCTGGAACCACGCGAGCTACTGCTTGTCTGAGACACCGCCGCTTGACCGAAGCCAAAAGGTGGCAGAAAAATTACCAGGATTAGAAATAAAATGGGGAGTTTTTTCATTCTTAACCGTATTATACATTTTTCTGGCAAAAAATTCCAAAGCGTGTCTGTTGCCTTAGTTACTAGGCCGTTTCTTGCTATAATACGGACAAATGGGACTGCGCAAGGTTATTGAGAATAAGATTTTCTGGACGATTGTTGTCGCCATAATTATCGTCTCTTTTTCTTTTGTGGCTTCGCGCCCAAAAAAGGATGTGTCGGAAAAAACAGCGGGAAGTGAAGCCGTTCAAACAACAAGGGAAATTTCCCTGAACGAACTTGTAAACAAAGACTCCGATAAAGATAGAGTAAAAGACTGGGAGGAAGAGCTGTGGGGAACCGACCCTTATAACCCGGATACTTTGGGACGCGGATTTGGCGACCTTGCGGAAATAAACAAAAAAAGAGCAACTCTCCCAAAAACCGCTACTGATACAAAAAATGGAAACTTGACCGAAACCGATGCTTTTACGCAACAACTTTTTGCTTCCATTATGGCCTTAAAACAAGACGGTAGCATGACCGACGAAACCATGAGTGATGTTTCGTCGTCAATTGTGGAAAATCTGAAAAAAGAAGCCGAGGAAAAACAATATTACGCCCTATCCGACCTAAAAATAGTACCGGCCGGGACAAGTTCCGTCATTTCGTACCAAAAAGACATGGCGCGCGTCGCCAAGAAATACAGCAACGCGGGTTTGGGAAAAGAAATCACCGCTCTTGCCAAAGCCGTGGACAAAAAAGATTCGGGGAGTCTCAAGGGTCTGGACAAAACTACAACTATTTACCGACACCTGCTTGACGAGACACTCTCCGTAACCGTGCCTAAAAATTTGGCCCCTAACCACTTAATTATCGTGAACTCGTACCGCAATATAATTGAATCTCTCGGGAACGCCGAGAAAATCTTCAGTGACCCCATTGTCGGACTTGTTGAAGTCGCCCGCTACCGCAACTCTTCAAATCTGCTTATCCTTTCTCTGGCCATCCTTGGACGATATTTTGAGATTAGTGATACAATAATAAGAGCAATGTCAACTCAAGTAAATTGATAAAGTGATTAATTTTAATCTATGAAAAACCTTTTTGACTTAATATTTTTAACCTCGTTTCTGCTTCTCCTTTCTTTTGGAACGCCCGCCACTAACCGCGCCGAAGCGACCATAAATCCGGGCTGTAGCGCTTCTTTTGGAGTGGTCCCTTCGGGAGATTGCGTGCAACCAAACGCGGCCGCTGACGCGGTCGCGGACAATATTATTTTGGAAACTGCGGAGGGCGATGTTGCGGATGACACTCAAGGCGATTCAACCGCGGACGATACCGTTTTGGAAACCGCGGGGGACGATGTTACGGATAATGCCCAATCCGATATCGGCACCGGCATACAATCGGCCATAAGAAGCTGCACCGGCGCGAGCGGCGGCATTTCAAACATGCTCGGTTCTCTCGGCAATTCTCTCGGACTTAATTTCGGTAATTTGACATCCGGCCTGACCTCAACAATCGTGGGCGGGGCGGGTTCTGTTTTGCAAAACATAGGCGTTTCTCTGGGCAGTCAAATTTTCGCTGACGCCGGCAGCATATTAAACACATTCGCCGGGGAAGGCCTGGGCAGCGCTCTCGAGGGCCTGGGAAGTTTAACCGGGTTAGGCGAAGGAATTTCCGGAATAATGAGCAGTTTCAGCGGCATCAGCAGTATCGCCGGACCGATAAGCGCCATTATGGGAGGAGGCGGGCCGGTACCAACCGCCGACAAGAAGACGCAGGACGCCGTCGCCGCCATTAAGAAAAAAGAAACTTGCGACGACGCCATCGCTTATGCCATGGCGCACAACGTCACTCTGCCGACAGCCATCGCCAGAGCCACTAACTATTTAAACACCGGCGGTACTGGCGGCACGCCTCTTTTTGTGACTAATCCTACGAGGTATTATCAAAACATTGCCAGCGAACAAACAAAGATTTTGCTTGGGGAGGTAAGCCGCAGCGGTTCTCCATTCGCCAGCCAAATAATGCCGAGTGTCGTAAGAACAAGCCAAAACCCGAGCCGGAACGACTTCGCCAGAAAAATCGCCCCAAAATTGGAACAGCGGGTGGGAGCGGAAAATGCGGCCAAATTCCGCGCGGGCGATCCAAGCGGTTGCCCGGGACAACAATATATGCAATGTCTGCAATCCACCATATTTAATCCGGGCGACAGCTTTTTGGGTTCCGCTATTACCACCTACGACACATTGGACGAACGCCAAACGAGCGCGGTGAACAACGCCAAGGATGAGATGGCGGCAGGGCAGGGAATGTTGGGGAACAAAGAATGTGTCGCGGAAGAAACCGACGAAGAGACCGGAGAAACATATTGTGTGGAGTACGAAACCATAACACCGGCCATCGCCGCTTCAGCCCAACTGCAACAAGTGGTAGAGAGCCCCATCCGCCAGACGGAACTGGTAGACTCGGCCGGCGAATCGTTGCCTCCGGTCTTTACCCGTTTTATAAACCAGTTTCTGGGGAATGGCCTCTCGCAAATGAGCAGAACCGGCGGGTTTGCCGCGAGTATAAGTTCCTACAACAATCGGGCGGCCGGACAAGTAACCTCCACCTTAAATACCGCCGTCCAAAATACCCGAAGCTACAGACCCGTTTTGGAACAAGGCGTGCAGATTCTAGGCAACATATTAAGAGACCTTAATACGCTAGGCGCGTGTTACAATAGCGTTGATTCTCTCCTTCTCGAAAACAACCAGACCGTAGAACCAGCGTCCTCCCGCCCGGCAGCGGAGGAAATAAGCAACCGGTCAAATTACCAAGCCGTCTTTGACGGATACACAGCCGAGCTTTCGGCTTTGACCCAAAACCCAAACCGCGCCACGAACGACCAGCAGATCCTTACTACGGTCGGTCAAGTTTCCGCTCTCAACTCCAAAAAAACCGCCATCGCTGGATATTTGACTGATTGCCGAGCGCGCGAAACGTCTCTTAGGGAAACTCGCCGCGACATAACAAACTCCTCGGACTCTAGCAGTGGCGATTAGCTTTCCAAAAATGCTAAATATCTGAACTTTTTTGCTCATTGTGGACAAAATGCAAATTAATCAACAGAAGTTTGATATAATATGTAGGTTGAAAACACTCGTCCACAAAAAATCGGGGTTTTATTTCTTTGGCGCGACACTAATCGCGATGTTTGTGTTTTCCTTTTTTTTCTTCGCGCCGGCGGGAAAAGTGTACGCCCTTGATTGTCCGGATGGTTCGGTTGAAAACGTAACCCTTAATCAATGCGAAAACGCCAGCGGGGATATCGTAGAGTCCGCCACGGACCAAACGGAAGAGGTCGCCTGCGGACAAAACGGCGGGACTTGGAGCGGTGGCGTGTGCCAAGTGGCGGAAACGGGCGGTTCAGAAACTGGTGGTACTGTTGGCAGCGGCGGCTCACCTTTCAGTTGCGGTCCCGTTAGTTTCTTCATGAGCTTCGGGCTTTGCACTATCTGGCTTGTCGGCAAGGTTTTGTTCACTATTCTCGCCTGGGTGGTCATGCTCTCGGCCATGCTTCTTCAGTTCTCCATAGATTTTAATATGAATATAAAACAGTTCCTGGATGGCTCATCGGGAATTGATTTGGTTTGGTCAACCATTAGAGATTTAGCCAACATTCTTTTTATTTTCTTTTTGCTGTGGATTTCCATCCAGACAATTCTTGGTATGGGCGACGGCATCAAGAAAGCTCTGCCGCACATACTGTTGGCCGCTCTTTTAATAAACTTCAGTATGTTTACCACGCGGGTAATCATAGACGCTTCCAATATTGTCTCCCTCCAATTTTATTCCAGCATGACCCAAAATGACCACTCCATTGATGAAAGTCTCCTGCGCAACATGCGCTTGCAGGGTTTTTTTAACAGAGCCGACACCGCCGATAGCGCGGTAAGCGGAGACACCAGTTTGCTTGGTCAAGCCTCAACCAAAACAAATCTTCTTATAATCGTCGTTTTGGGCAGTATCTTTCTTGTCATCGCCGCTTTCGCTTTCCTAAACGCCGCCTTTCTGTTCATAGCCCGGGTCGTCGTCTTAACTTTGCTTGTGGCCACCTCTCCCATCGCTTTCATCGCAAGCATTCTCCCTCAAAGACTCCAAAAATATCACAAGATGTGGTGGGACAATTTGTGGGACCAGATGCTTGTAGCTCCAGTTTTTCTTTTGATGCTGTGGGTCATTCTCAAAATATCCGGCTCGATGTCGGCGGCGCAAATGGGCGCCGATGGCAGACCGGCGGGTGCATTCCTTGACGCCCTCAATCCGGGAAACCTGGGAACAGCCGATACAACCGCCCCTCTTTTTAATTTTTTGATATTAATAGGGCTTCTTATCGCCGCAGTCAAGGTTACTAAAGAGTTGAGCGGGAGCATGGGCGCGTCCATTACTTCCATGGGCGGCGCGGCCTTGGGTATGGCGGCAGGGGGTGTCGGGGGGTTTGCGCTGCGAAATACCGTCGGGCGCGCGGCAAGCAAGCTTGCGCAATCGGAAACATTAAGAAATTGGGACTCACAAAATAAATTCTTCGTAGGAAAAGCTTTGCTTAAAGGGACGGAGGGTCTGTCAAAAGCAAGCATGGATGTCCGCGGCGGGGTGCCGCTAGTCGGCGGTGTTGCCGGGAAAATTGCCGGGGAGGCTGGCGTGTCTGTTGGTTTCGGCAAGGCTGGCGGTGAGGGAGGGCACCAAGCAAGGCTTGATAAGCAAGTAAAGGAGCGGCAGGAGTATATCCAGAGTAGGCAACCGAATAGACAAGAGATCGCAAAACAAGACCAGATAATCGCTAGAGAAAGAAGCGGTCTCGCCGCCCACGTGACTGGAGGAGGGGCAGAAACAGACGCGACTGGGATTGCCATCAAAACAAGAATAAGGATTGCCGAGGATGCTAAGAAAACCGTCCTAACTCAGAGAAAAGAACAAGCGGCAACTGAAACCGAGAGCAGGAAGGCGGATACCCTTTGGTCTAAGATAGCAAGAAAAGATAAACTCGGTGCAGCTAAATATAGGATTGAGGAACACAAAAAGAGCATAGAAGGTCTGGAGAAAAAACTTACTGAAGCAAAAAGTGATATTAAATCGTTGGGTCGTATCTCTGCACCAACTCCCGCTCAATTAGCAACCCTCACCCAAGCCCAGAAAGACAAGACGCAAGCCGAGGCAGACATCGCTCAAGAAAAATTCGAGATTAGCCAACTTGAAGCAGATAGAACATAAACGAGATGAATTATTCATACGAACAATTAGAGGAAAAATACAAAGCGCTTCCAAAAGACGTGCGGGACGCAATGGATTCCGTTGAGGTGGCAAACGCCCTGCAAGAATTGGGCGTAAAGTACAAACTTCATATAGACAAAGTGGAAGAACTTTCGGATGAAACAAGTATGACGATGCTCGGGCTCACCCATCCGCGGGATTATCTGGGTAATCTGAAAAAGCGGCTAGATATACCGGAGGACTTGGCGCGGGAAATCGTAGCCGATGTGAACGAGCAGATATTTCTGCCCATCCGCGAATCGCTCAAAAAAATTCACAACATGGCGGAAGAAAGAGATTATTCTGTGACAAGAGAAACTAACTTTGATGCCGAAAACAGAATGCATTTAAGTCAAGAGGACGAAAAAATACTGGCCGAAAGCGGAATTGAAGTTGAGAAAGACCTACGACCTACGACTGACGACTTACGACCGATAACCGATAACAATGAGTCAGGCCAGGGAAACACTCCCAAAAAAGAAGACCTGATAAAAGCGATGGAGAACCCGGCCGACATTCAAAAAAATGGGGGCGCAACAATTCCGGCGGGGTTTGTGGGGAGTAATAGACAATTAACAAGCGACAATGAACAAGTAACCCGCCAAAATTTTGCAAAGCAAAACTTAGGCGGGCAAGCCAACGACTTACGACCAACGACCCCAGTAGTAGAGAGTACTCACTACGGGGCAGGCCTACAACTTCCTCCAAGTAGCAAAGCAGAGATCGCTGGCGCTATGGGAGGTCCGTCCAAAAGGCCAGAGCCAAAAAAAGAAGAGGGTAAAGAAATAAACATGACTGGCGGGCAACCGCCAGCCGTAGAACCTAAAAGAGTTGATCCGTATAGGGAACCGACAAACTAACCAACGACCAACGACCCCAGTAGTAGAGAGTACTCACTACGGGGCAGGCCTACAACAAATGAGAAAATTCAAGTTTCTCGATTGGGAAGTTTACCAGAAGTCACAAGAATTGTTCTCCAATATATTATCGGTGGTAAGAAAATTGCCGAAAGAATATCGTTTTGAGTTGGGAGGTTTCAAAAAGAAGCTCAATTCTTGATTTTTTATTAGTTGTAGGTTGTTGGTCGTTGGTCGTAAGTTGTATTATAATTGAACCATGAGGTTTAGCGTTCCCCAATTCATAGAAATAGAGGACAAAATTTTCGGCCCGCTCACTTTTAAACAATTCATTTATGTGGCCGGAGGGGCGGGAATCTCGTTCCTGATTTTTAACTTTGTTTCGTCTTTTTTTCTGGCGATTCTTCTGATACTGCCCTTGGCGGGATTTTCTCTGGCTTTGGCATTTTACAGAGTAAACGACAAGCCGTTCATAAATACTGTGGAGGCCGCTTTCAATTACGCGCTCAAAGACAAACTTTATCTCTGGAAAAAGGAAACAAAAAAAGCCGCGGGGGCGAAAGATGAGGCCGACATGACAACAAGTTATGTCCCAAGACTGTCCGACAGCAAGCTCAAAGACCTGTCCTGGAGTCTTGATGTGATAGACGCCAATAAACAATTCACAAGTGACAATAAACAATAACCGACAAGAGACCCAAGCTTTCTTAACAAAGAAAAGGCTCAATGAAAATGCGGCTATTTCCATAATTTCCAAAAATTCCTTTTGTATTTCTAAAATTGTGAATCGTTGCTTGTTAATTGTATAATTTACCCATGCCCATCAAATCAAAAGCTACTCAAGATTTCGTCCCGATAAAAGAAATTCGGGACGGTATCGTTATTTTGAAAGACGGAGGACTTCGTCTTATCCTTATGGTCTCTTCCTTAAACATTGCTCTCAAGGCGGAAGACGAGCAAGCCGCTCTTATAATGCAATTTCAGAATTTTCTGAATTCTCTTGATTTCTCTATCCAAATTTTTATCCAATCAAGGCAGTTTGACATCAGGCCCTATGTGGCCCTCCTCGAAAACCGGCTCCACGAACAGATGAACGATCTCCTGAAAATACAAACGAAAGAATATGTGGACTTCATAAAAAACCTTACCGAAACGACCAATATAATGACAAAAAACTTTTTTATCGTGGTCCCCTACGCGGCACCGTCTCTTGGGGGGAAGGGGGGAATGAAATTCCCGGTAAACTTGCGCGGAAAAGACGCTGCGGGTGAAAAGCGTGACGCCGCGGAGGTCTTTGAGGAAAGCAAAACCCAGCTTGACCAGCGGGCAAGCGTGGTGGCTCAAGGGATGAGCCGTTTGGGTATCAGGGTCGTTCAGCTGGGAACGGAAGAAGTTATTGAACTTTTCTACAAGCTGTTCAACCCGGGAGAATCGGAAAAACCGATAAAACTAAGTAGCGATTAGCGTTAAAAACAAACAAATAACACTTAACAAAAAATAAAATGGGAATTCTGGATTTTATAAAAGGGAAGAAGAAAGACGAGCCGGTGCCGATATTACCGCAGGAAATATACGAGGCGGCTACTTTGGAGCTCAAGGATATTATCGCCCCGTCGGCTCTAAAAATAGAGCCTCGCGCCATAAATCTGGGAGACAAGGTAGCGCGCACTTTTTTTGTCATTTCTTATCCAAGCTTGCTTTCCGATAACTGGTTTTCTCCGGTCATAAATCTGGACAAGGTTTTTGATATTTCTATATTTATTCACCCGATAGAAACATCCAAAATTCTGCGCCAATTCCAAAAAAAGGTGGCCGAGGTCCAAAGTCAGATACATATGCGCGAAGGGAAAGGTCTCGTTCGAGATCCCATCTTGGACAAGGCATACCAAGACTTGGAGGACTTAAGAGACAAACTTCAACAAGCACAGGAAAAAATCTTTGATGTCGGCCTATATATCACTATCTACGGCGACAACCCGCAGGATCTTGACAAAGCCGAGTCGGAAATAAAGTCAATACTTGAGTCAAAAATGATATATGTGAAACCGGCTCTTTTCCAGCAGGAAGAAGGGTTCAAAAGCGTATCCCCCACGGCAACCGACCTTCTTTCCGTGCACTCCAAGCTCAACTCTTCGCCATTGTCCAGTTTGTTTCCTTTTGTTTCTTTTGACCTCACCTCCGACAAAGGTATCCTCTACGGACTCAACCGCCACAACTCCAGTTTGATTTTGTTTGACCGTTTCTCTCTTGAAAATTACAACTCCATAACTTTTGCCAAGGCCGGTTCCGGAAAATCCTACGCCACCAAGCTGGAGATTCTGCGCACCCTGATGTTTGACACCGATGTGATAGTAATAGACCCGGAACGTGAATACGAATATCTGGCGGAAGCAACCGGCGGAAGATACTTCAACATTTCTCTCACATCCGAACACCACATCAACCCGTTTGACCTGCCCATCCCAGGAGAAGACGAAGCGCCAGCCGACATTCTTCGTTCCAACATCGTAAACTTAGTTGGTTTGTTCCGCCTGATGCTTGGCGGCCTTACTCCCGAAGAAGACGCTATGGTAGACCGCGCGATCTCGGAAACATACGCCCTGAAAGACATCACCCCCGACTCGGATTTTGCCAACATTGAAGCTCCCCTTCTGTCGGATTTTGAAATGGTGTTGGGTGGAATGGAGGGAAGTGAACACTTGGTTCAAAAGCTCACCAAGTTTACCAAGGGAACTTGGGCCGGTTTCATCAATCAGCCGACCAATGTGGATATCAATAAAAAATTCGTGGTATTTTCGGTGCGCGATATGGAAGACGAACTTAAGCCCGTGGCGATGTACATAGTAACTCATTATATTTGGAACGCTGTCCGAAAAGTCCTCAAAAAACGACTCCTGGTGGTGGACGAGGCCTGGTGGATGATGAAGTCCGAAGATACCGCTTCTTTCCTCTTTAGCATAGCCAAGCGCTGTAGGAAATACTATTTGGGTCTCGCTACCATCACCCAGGATGTGGGAGACTTTTTGAAGTCGCCTTACGGGCTGCCGATTATCACCAACTCGTCAATCCAGCTTTTGCTTAAACAATCCCCCGCCTCCATGGATGTTCTGCAAAAAACATTTAACCTGACCGATGCAGAAAGATACCTTTTGCTTGAATCGGAGGTTGGGGAAGGCATATTCTTCGCCGGGCTTAAGCATGTGGCCATAAAAATAGTCCGCTCCTACACCGAAGACCAGATAATCACCAGCGACCCGTCACAAATTTTAGCAATCAAAAAAGCAAAGCAAGACCTAAAGGACACAGAAAGTGGTCCGTCCGCCGCACCCAAACCCGTAGCGCAGACGGGCGAAGAAACGCGGTAGGTCCGCCTGCGCCGGAAGCGCGGCGGGTAGGGGAAATCTTCTTGGCCAAAATGGTCCCGTTTCTGGTATAATTCGGGTAATGCTAAAGTCTTTTGTTTACGCAAAAAAATTACTCCCGCCGGCGCTGACCATCTTGGTTGTTTTGTTTTCTCTTTTTGTCTACGGGGAAGCCTTCGCTCAAACCTTGGCCGATTTTTCCGTTAAACTCTCGCCGAAGAGGCCCGGCCCAAACCAAACCGTTGTCGTAAAACTGGCAAGCTATTCCTTTGATCTAAATCGCGCCACGATAACATGGTCTTTAAACGGAGAGACTCTTCTGTCGGGGGTCGGGAAAAAAGAATTTTCTTTCAAAACCGAAGGGGTAGGAGAAGCTTCGCGTCTTTTGATAAGAACAGTCGGCGAGGCCGGAAGGGTAGAGGAGGCCGTTGTCATAACCCCGGGCGATGTTGACCTTTTGTGGCAAGTGTCGGATGGATACACTCCTCCTTTTTATAGAGGCAAGACGCTCCCCGCGGCGGGATCTTTGATCAAAATAGTGGCCATGCCAAATTTGCAAAAGAACGGCGAAAAGCTCTCGTTCGGTTCTCTTGTATACAATTGGTCAAAAAACTATAAGCCCCTATCAAGTGAATCCGGCTATGGCAGAAATTACCTGGTCTTTAGAAACGATTATTTGGACTCTGAAGAAAACATCAAGCTGGAAGTAACCTCGGTAGACGGTAGCGCGGGTGCGGAGGGAAACCTGTCTGTGAACATATCCGACCCCGTCGTTCTTTTTTATGAAAACATGCCTCTCCGCGGAGTCGTATACGAAAATGCCGTATCCGGAATCTTTAATATGAGAAACGAGGAGATTCGCCTATCGGCGGAACCATATTTTTTCTCCGCCGGGCAAAAACAAAACCAGAATCTGATATATAAATGGAATCTGAATGGCAAAAATGTACTAGGCTCTCCGGATGATTTGAGCGCTCTCGTTTTGAGGAGCGGTGACGGAAGCGGGACATCTCGCGTGTCGCTCTCTGTGTCCAACTCGCGCAAAATAATGCAAACGGGCGGAAAATCCCTTCTTGTTAACTTCGGAAAAAAATAATATGAAAAAACTTTTTCTAGCGACAATAATAATGATAGCTTTTGTTTCTTTTGTTTTCTTAAACTACGGTGCCGTGGCCAACGCGGCTACCCAAACCTATCAAATGCTTGAGGGTCTTCCTTTGGGAGAAGGTGGCGCGACGGTAAACATCTACACCGCTACCCCCGACAACTTCAGCAATTTCCTAAACAGCGCCTTCAGAATCGGCATAATGGTGGCTATCGTGCTCGCCATAATAGTGCTCGTCATAGGCGGCATTGAATACATGGGCGGGGACAGCGTCTTCACCAAAGAAGGCGCCAAGGGAAAATTCTACAACGCCATTACGGGCCTCATCATGGCCTTGGCGATTTTTCTCTTCCTAAATACCATAAACCCTGATTTGGTAAAACTGCGCTTAACCATGGAGCCCCCCCAACTTAGACCGGCGGCGACATTGACAACACCGACAACTCCCCTCCAAACAGCGGTCGACGCAGTGGTGCAAAGTGAAGGTCAGTTGAGGCTTAACAGAATACTGCAGGATGAACAAAGGGTGCGAACACTAATAGCCAATACAAATGTTAATATCGACATAAATAATGGCGGGCTTGGGAGGGGTTGGTGCACAACATATGGGCAATCCGGCTGCACAAATGTCGGTCTTTTGCCAACCTTTTCAGTAAACAGACTAGATTCTCTACAAAGAGCATGCGGGGTTCCTCTCGTCGTAACAGGAGGAACAGAGTTCTGGGGGCACAGAACGCACGGACCTGGTACAAACATTGTTGATTTAAGAAAAACCACCGCGCTGGAAGATTGTATAAAAAGATTAAGTGGGAGAAGTCAACTTACCATAGGAGAAACGTATTCCGTAATGTTTCCCGGGGGAAGAGGGATTTTTTACAACGAAAATGCTCTTCATTTTCATGTCACCTTCATCCAATAAAAAACATAATTATGTCTAAAAATACTTTTTTTCTGACTGTGGTGTCGGTGATAGCCCTCTTAATGCTCGGGGTGGGAATATATTTCTATTTCTTCACCGACACTTTGGGCGGAGGAATTTTCTCCCCCGGTGGAACGGGAACACTCGGCCCGGAAAGCGGGTTTTCTCCTTTCGGCAAAAACAACGGCGGGGACAGGGGCCAAGCCGGAGAGGACATCCAAACGCCGGGAGCCGGCGACCTCGGAGCGAGAGATGCCTTTACTCTAAAAAAGTTGGCTCAAAATCCGGTGGCCGGTTTTATTCCAGAGACGATAGGCAGTACAACTGTAGTGCGTTATTTAGAAAAAGAAGTGGGGCGCGTCTTTGATATAGACATGTCCATCCCGTCTTCAAAAACCAAAATCACAAACACAACCATTCCAAAAGTATACAGCGCCGTCTTTGGCAAAAACGGAACGGATGTTTTGCTTCGCTATTTGGACGATGATAGCTCTGTCCAAACATATCACGCAAGTATTCCGGTCGCCACATCCACGGAAGCCATAACGGAAGGGGTTCCTCTTAAAGGAACATTCCTTGCGGAAAATATGCGCGATGTTTCCGTTTCGCCCCAAAATTCCAGACTTTTTTCCTTGCTTTCCTCGGGAGATTCCGCCGTTGGCGTTGTTTCGGAGTTTAATGGCTCCAAAAAGTCACAGATATTCGATTCTCCGTTCGCTGAATGGTTATCCTCGTTCCCTAACGAAAAAACTATTCTTCTTGTGACAAAACCATCCTTCGCAATAACCGGCTCCGCCTACAAACTCGACTCCCGCTCCGGAAGTTTCCAAAAAATATACGGCGGAGCGCTCGGGCTTACGGCTCTCCTCGCCCCGGATGAAAAAAACCTTCTGGTAAGCAAGGTTGAAGGCGGCCTCCCTGTCCTTGGCTTGTACCGCACAAGCGACGGGGTCTTTGTGTCTATGGGGCTCAAAACAATAGCCGACAAGTGCCTGTGGGCCACGAACACTATTATTTATTGCGGTGTGCCAAATGCCATTTCCTCCGTAAATTCGGGGTATCCTGACGCCTGGTATCAAGGAGTGGTTTCTTTTTCGGACAGTATCTGGAAAATGGACGTGGAGGTACTTAGCACCGAGCTGGTCTCGTCCGTTTCTGGTGTTTCTAAGGAGGGGATCGACGCCGTAAGTCTCTCCGTGGACAAAAACAGAAATTACCTTTTCTTTATCAACAAAAAAGACAGTTCCTTGTGGAGTTTAAAGCTCCAATAGACAATTAGCAATTTACAATGAACAAAGGGCCGGTAATTCCGAGCCATTTGTTCTGTTGTTTTTTATCACTTGTCAATTGTTTATCGTTCATTTTCTTTATACCTAATCACCACCCTTCTTGACGGGCCGACGCCAACTGATTCCGTGCTTACATCCAGAAACGACGCCAGAAAAGAATGCACGATCATTCTTTCGTAAGAAGACATCGGCTCAAGCTCCGCGCTCGCCTTAAAAAACCTCGCCCGTTCGGCCATCATCGCCGCTTTTTGTCTCAATTCTTCTATTTTGTTCTTTTGGTAATCGTTGACGTCTACGATAAAATCCAGCCTTTCTCCATTTTGGGCATCTCTCTCGGCCATTCTTCTTATTATGTGATTGAGGGCAAGTATGGTCGCCCCGTCGTGTCCTATCAGAACGCTCGGTTCGCTTGTTTTTATGAGAAAGCGCGTCATTCCGCCGTCCGCGCCGTCAAAAATCTCTATCTCTTCATACGAAACAGCCATTTGTTTTAAAAATTCTTCAATTACTTTTTTGATTGGTTCTGTGTTCATTGCAGATTTGGAATTATTTCTTTTTTCGCTCCATGTCTGACAAAAAATTCCTGCCCCACCGAGAAAAGGTTGCTCGTCAGCCAATACAAAGCCACCGCCGAAGGTATGCTCAAAGAAAATACCGTGAAAAGGACGGGAAACACATAACGCATCTGCAGATTCATGCTTCTGGCGAATTCTTCCTGCAGAGATTTTTCTCCGGACGGGGGCGGCGATTTGGGGATGGAAAGCGCCGTGTAGAAATACTGGGATAAACCAACCAATACTGCCACAATAAAACTTTTTTCCTCCAAATTAACACCCAGGAAAACGGTGGATATGTGATCCGGGTAATGGACAAAAGAATACAGCAGGCCGGCGTTTTCACTGAACCCGTTTCTGAAAACCAAAAACAGGGCTATAAATACGGGGAGTTGGATGATGATGGTAAGACAGCCGGAAAAAGGATTGGTGCCGTGTTTTTTGTAAAGCTCCATGGTGTGGCGAGCCTGTTCTTGCTTGTCTTTGTGTTTTTCGCGAATTTTTTTGAGCTCGGGCTCAAGTTCGCGCATTTTTCTCTGGACCTTTATTGATTTATGGGCAAAAGGGAAAATAATGAAACGAACGATAACGGTCAGGGCTATGATAGAAAGACCGACGGAATACCCGGGCATAGCCCCGATGAGAAAAATCAAACCGTTATAAAGAGGGTCGTACAGCGCCGTATCCCATATAGAGGAAATTGTTGCCACTTGGCTATTGTAGCCCAGAAGCCGCAAAACGTAAAACGCAGGCCATGTAGCGTGTAGCTTGTAACATGTAATGTGGTATGTGAACTCAAAGAAAAAACAACCACGTTAACGCCATAAGTTACATGTTACAAGTTATATGTTACATTTCTTGCGCTACACAAGCGGGTCTAGGTGTTTCCTCTGCCAAGGATGGCAGCGGAAAATTCTGTGAGCAGCAAGAAACAACCCTTTTGTTGTTCCGTATTTTGTTATCGCTTGAATCGCGTACTCGGAACAAGTCGGGTAAAACACGCAGCATGGAGTTGTTTTTATCCCGACATCCCTAATAAAACCATGATCTGGGGAGATCGTCTTTTGGTATAGTCTTATTAAAAAAATAGTAGTTTTTTTCACCCCTTAAAAAACCCGGCTTTTTTGATTAAAAAAACAACATCTTCCTCTATTTTTTTATACGGGACAATGCCGGCCCCCTTTTTGAACGAGAAAATAAAAATGTGCCCAGGGTTTATCCTACTGTTGATTTTTGAAACAGCAGCATAGCCGCGCCGGCGCAAAAGGTTCCTGTCGACTGCCTTCTTGGAGACGGTTTTGGGGGTGACGAACGAAAACTTGTTTTTCCCCGGATCCCCGCTAGACACGCGTAGTGTTAATCGTTCGGAAAAGAAGGCTTCCCCACCCTTAAGAACCCCCGGAAATAATGCCCTTTTGACTCTTTGTCCTTTGGGAATCATAGCCTTTTGGCCGGCCAGAATTTAAACGGACAGTTTCTTTCTGCCGATACGACGGCGGCTTTTAATGACCCGGCGGCCCGTCTTTGATTTTTGGCGAATCAAAAAGCCGTGTTTTCGCGCTCTTTTTCTTTTTTTGGGCTGGTATGTTTTTGACATGGAAGAATCCTACAACAAAAAACCGACAAACTCAAGTTGTTTGGGTGTGTTAATATACAATAGAATTTATTTGCTTAACAATCAACAGGTTGTGAACAGGTTGTGAACAAAACCACAACACACCCAGGGCTTTAAACTTTTCCTTTATGTAATATAATTGGCAACAAGCGGAAAATCTGTTGTGCGTAAAAAAATAAATTGATTGTGGTCTAAAAACAGAAAACACACATGAGTCCCGTTAGAGGCCGCGGTCACGGTAAAATAACCTAAATAAATGAAGTGAAAATATATGAAAATTAATAAAAATAATCTTGTTGCGGAGTGCGGAGTACAGTACGACCGCGACCTGCCTCTAACGGGATGAGTACCGACACAAAACAACTCTGGACAAACACCCTAAACGAGGTCGAATTAAATATCTCCAAAGCAAACTTCACGACTTGGTTTAAAAATACAAGCGTCGTCAAAGAAGAGGGCGGGATTGTTTATGTAAGTGTGCCGAACGAATTTGTTAAAGACTGGATAATAAACAAATATCACAAATTTATCTTGAAGACACTAAGGAATCTGTCTGACTCGGTCCGCGGCCTGGAGTATATCATCTCCCGGGACGAAAAAGGGGTCAAGAATATCCAAATTGTCCTTGGGGCGAACGCCGGTCCATCCAACGAACTCCCCCTAAAGGATTTGTACATAAACAAAGAGGATAATCTGAACCCGAGGTATGTATTTGACTCTTTCGTTGTTGGATCATTCAACGAGCTCGCTTACGCCGCGGCAAAAGCGATCGTCGAAAAACCCGTCCTTTATAACCCGCTGTTCATCTACGGAGGGACTGGGTTGGGTAAAACCCACCTCATCCAGGCCGTAGGGAATGAGGTAAAAAATAAAGGCGGTAAAAAAGTTCATTACATAACCTCGGAAAAATTCACCATAGACTGCGTCACTGCGATACAAAGCGGTAGGGCTAACTTTTTCAAGGAAAAATACCGCAAATACGATGTCCTTATCATCGATGATGTCCAATTTTTCTCAGGCAAAGAACGCACCCAGGAAGAACTGTTTCATCTTTTCAATGAGCTATATAATAACAACAAACAGATCATCTTCTCGTCAGATAAACACCCGTCGTACATACCAAACCTGGAAGATCGCCTGAAGTCGCGGTTCAGCGCCGGTATGACGGTCGATGTGTCTCTACCGGAGTATGAGTCTCGTTTGGCTATTATAAAGACGAAGGCCCTCGAAAGTGGTTTCGTTCTGCCTCTGGAGGTTGTCGAGTACGTGGCCTCTTTGGTTCAGGGGAACATAAGAGAGTTGGAGGGTATTTTAAACTCAATCATCTGCCAGTCCCAACTTAAGGGAAAAGAGTTGGGATTATCGGATGTTAAAGTGCTCATTAAAAACAACATTAAGCCCAAAAAATCAATTTCCGTAAAAGAAGTTATAAAAATAATAGCTGATTTTTATAGTATTGAGGAGGGTAGTATATATGAAAAAACAAGGCGTAAGGATATTGTAAAACCAAGGCAGATTGCCATGTATCTTCTCCGGGAAGACTTTAGTATTTCTTTTCCGTCAATCGGTCAAAAAATGGGTGGTCGAGACCACACAACCGTCATCCATTCGTGTGAAAAAATAAAAAACGAATTAAAAAATGACGGGGTTCTGTTCCAAGAAATAGAGCAAATAAGATCCATTTTTTAAGGTGTGTTTAGTTTGTGGAAAAGTCGTCTTATATTGTGTGTTTTTGTTAAATTCCAAAACAGACGAGGGGTTTTTACCAAACTTATTCACGGTTTATGTTGAAGTATTTATACAAAAAACGTTGCGGTAATTATATTTTTTATGTTTTTCCACAATACACACAACTATAATAATAACTATAAATAAAAAAATTAAATCTTTATGAAATTAGAATGCATTTTAGAAAGACTAAAAACAATTCTCCCTATAATAGAGAAAGTCACAGGGAAAAATCTTGCTTTGAATATTTTATCCTCCATTCTTATTATTGGGAGCGGTAAAACATTAAAACTAAGAGCGACAAACCTGGATATAGGCCTTGAGGTTGAATTACCGGCGAAAATAGAAAAAGAAGGAATTATTGCCGTGAACGGAGCGGTATTAAACAACCTTATTTTAAACACAAATAACGAAAAGAGTGTTTTTTTTGAAACAAAAAACGAAAATCTTATAATAAAAACACAAAACAACACGTCGACAATAAAAGGATATTCATACGCCGACTTCCCAACAATTCCGCTTATTTCAGGCGATGTTTGTTTTGACATAAACTCAAAAAAGCTGTTAAGTGGAATAAAGTCGGTGTTTTATAGCGCCTCTTTGTCAGATATAAAACCGGAAATATCCAGTGTTTATATCTACCCAAACGGAGAAGACTTGTTTTTTGCGGCCACCGACTCATTTAGGCTTGCTGAGAAAAAAATAAAAACAACACACATCCCTGATTTTACCGGGATTATTATTCCACACAAAAACATTAACGAAATAATAAGAGTTCTCGATTTAAACGAAGGAGACACAAAAGTTTGCTTCAACAAGAACCAAGTGTCTTTTTCTTACGACGGGGTCTACTTGACATCGAGGCTTATTGACGGAAATTTCCCCGACTACAAACAAATAATTCCAAAAGAACACAAAACGGAGGTCGTTTTATTAAAACAGGACTTCATTGGCGCTTTAAAGGTGAACGGTATTTTTCTTGATAAATTTAACCAAATAGATATGACAATAAAGCCGGAGACAAAAAGCTTTTCGATCAGCACAAAAAACGGAGATGTCGGAGAAACCAGCACGAACATAACTGCGGTTATAAAAGGGGAGGCTGTTGGCGTAAGCCTGAACTACCGGTACCTTTTTGATGTCTTTCAATCAATCGCAACAGACAGTGTTTCTCTCTTTTTGTCCGGGAACAACAAGCCTGTGACAATACAAGGTGTTTCTGATCAGACGTTCTCGTATCTGGTTATGCCGTTAAATAGGTAAAAAAATGATAAACAACCTAGCCCCTTTTCTTAATAAGTTTAAAAAGATAGAGAACAGAGCGCTTGTTATAAGAAAAACAACCAAAGAGATTTTAAAAAAGAATTTTTCGGTGGCAGTCCCTGTCGATTCAATAGACACAAGAGGACAAATCGTTTATATCAAAACATCTGGCTCGGCCAAGACGGAAATATTGACCCAAGAAAAGGATATTCTAAAAAAAATAAACGAGCGTCTGGGAAAAGAAACACTCCTTAAAATAAAATAGCCGACGCCGGACCGCAGTCTAGTTTTTAATTTCTAATTCCACAACAGCCTCTCCTTGGTTGTAAACGACGTCGTAACCAATGGCCCTAAGTTCGTTTTTTTCTTGCAAGAGGCCGGTTTCGTTCGGAGTAAAGGAGAAGTTGAATGGAGGGGTTTTCGAGGAGCCTACAAAGACATTGTTTAGAAAATAATCAACTCGACTAAGTTGGAAATGCCCGGTGTTTTTGATTTTTACAGAAACCTTCTTGTCATTTTGGTAGGAAGCGCTTGCAAGGGGTTCGACAAATGACAACTCCGGGTATAATTCCGGGCGATGGACGTCGTCATACAAAGAGGGGATATCGTTTTTTGTATAACCAGAGACGGGGTTGCTTCTCAGCCATTTTTGTATAGGGGCTTCCCATAGTCTGAATTGAGGGTCGTTTTCCGGGTGTTCAGGCGCTGGGCCCAGCGGGTCGTTTTTTGAAACCCAATATAAAATACTATGTACGTTTATCAACGGGCGTTCTTCCCGCGTTTCTTTCGGAGTAAGACTTGTCGCCAGCTTCCCGGATATTTTGTCTACCGTAAAAGTTTCGCCCCCTTGCCAAAAACCACGAAGTGTTGGTTTTAGGTTCTGGTCTATTTGTTTCGGTTTCTCAAACCGCTCACTTGGGTAATTTTTCAGCACTTCCGTCATAAACTCGTGCCACATCGGGGCGACAATGAACCCAGCTATCCTTTTTTCCATCGAACTATTGTCGTTGTTGCCGGCCCACGCACCCACCGCAAGCGACGGAGTGTATCCCAATATCCAGGCATCGCGATAATCATTGGTTGTTCCTGTTTTTGAAGCCACATCACCGCGCCCCTCAACATACAGCGCGGAGTGTTCGCCGAATTCCGGCGCGCGGGCGGCGTTATCGGACAAAATGTTGGATATTTGTAAAGCAATATCTTTCGGGATGGCTTCACTTGAACGGCCTTTGAATTCCTCCAGCACATTTCCCCGAGAGTCTTCCACTCGAAGGACGCTTTGGTAAGGATTTCTGATTCCGCCGTTGGCGAACACCGAATAAGCGCTTGTCATATCAAGAAGAGAGACCTCGCCTCCGCCCAAAACAAGAGTGAGGCCGTACCGTTCCGGGTTGGTTAGACTCTTGATTCCCATGGCTTTTGCGGTGTTTATGGAATCCTGGATGCCCGCGAGGTATAATGTTTTTATTGCAGGGATGTTTCTTGATTGAGCCAAAGCGTTCCGAATTGACAACGGGCCGAGATATTTGCCGTCGAAATTTTCCGGGCGGTAGCAGTCGTCCGGATTTACACCAAGAAGAGGGACTCCTTCCCAAGTGCAGGTTGTTTGAAATTCTGTTTGAAGGTCAAAAAGAACGGTGTCCGGGGTGTATCCCTTCATGAAGGCCGTGGCGTAAACGAATGGCTTGAACGACGAACCAGGCTGGCGGTGGGCGATAGCGACATTGAAATTGCCGTCTATCTCTTTGTCAAAATAATCCCGCGACCCGACCATAACGAGAATCTGCCCGGTTTTCGGGTCGATCGCCACTAGGCTTGCGTTTTTAGCGTTAAAATTTTTTTGATTTTCCGACGCGTACTTTTTTACGATTTCTTCCGCCTTGGTTTCCAAGTCATAGTCAAGGGTGGTGATGACCTTAAGACCTCTGGATTCTAAGGCGTCTCGCCCGTACTTTTCTTCCAAATAATCTCGGACGAAGAGTACAAAGTGCATAGCTTTGGCCCCGCCTTGTTTGTTTGGCAGAAATTGCGGCATCTCAAGAAGCGCGTTTTTGTACTCTTCATCCGAGATAAAATCGAGTTCCTTCATCCTGCGCAGAACGACCAGAGCTCGCTCGTCCAAGGCCTTACGGTTATTCCCATAAGGAGAGTAATGGGTGGGCGCCTGCGGCAATGCGGCCAAGTAGGCGGACTCCTTTAAACTTAAGTCTTTGGGCTCTTTGCCGAAAAATGTTTTGCTTGCCTCGGCGATACCATAAATATTTCCTCCGTAAGGAGCCTCGTTCAGATACACCGCCAAGATTTCGTCTTTATCCATCATCTTTTCCAGCTTTATTGCCAAAACCCACTCTTTTAGTTTTCTGGATATGCTTCGGTCCGAGGTAAGAATGGCGTTTTTGATGACTTGTTGGGTTATGGTGGAACCACCTTGATAATTACCGCCGGTAATGGGCGCCAGAGCGCTCATTACGACGGCGCGGAGAATAGACGACAGTTTAATGCCTTTGTGTTGATAGAACCCCGAGTCTTCAATGGCGACAGTGGCGTTTTTGATGTTTGCCCCCATATCACTACCCAAAACGACAGTCCGCCGGATATTTTCATGGACGTCGTATAATAAGACTTTCCCCGTCCGATCGTATATTTTGGTAGAACTCTCCACCTTGCGTTCCTCAAAGGAGTTGAAGTCCGGCATTTTAAAGGTTCCTATCCAAAAAAAGAACACTCCGCCAAGTAAAAGGAAAAAGAGGGTTCCCACTCGTAGCCAATGGCGGACGAAGAAAGGTTTTTTTAAACGCGAGTAAGACATACGCGGTATTAGTTGAGAATAGCACGGAAGCCCCGGAGACAAAAGACAAAATCGCTCCCCCGTGTTACAGTGTAATGGTGAAAATCGATACGGACCAAAATAAAATAAACCACATCCTTACTCACGCGGTGGAGGAGGTTTTTACGCGCCAGTCGCTTGAGAAAAAACTCCGCTCCGGTAAGGCGCTTAGGATAAAGCTCGGCTTTGACCCGACCTCCCCATACGTTCATATCGGCCGGGCCATTGCACTTTGGAAGCTTCGCGAATTTCAAGACCTGGGGCACAAAGTCGTATTTATAGTGGGCGATTTTACCGCGCTCGTTGGCGACCCCTCCGACAAGCTGTCCAAACGCCCAATGCTTACAGAGAGACAGGTCAAAGAAAATATAAAACACTACAAAGAGCAAGTCGGAAAGATTATTGATTTGAAAAAAGCGGAATTTCATTTTAACTCCAAATGGCTCCGGAAACTTGATTTCAACGATGTGGCCGAACTGGCTGAGTGCTTTTCCGTTCAGCAAATGTCACACAGGCGCAATTTCGCCGACCGCATAGAGAGGGGCGAGGAAATATCGCTCCGCGAGTTTTTGTACCCGCTTATGCAAGGTTATGATTCTGTCCAAGTAAAAGCCGACGTGGAGCTGGGCGGTTTTGATCAGCTATTTAACCTTAAGGCCGGCAGAATAATCCAAAAACACTACGGACAGCCGGAGCAGGACATTGTGGTTGGCGCTATGCTTCCCGGCACAGACGGGCGCAAAATGTCCTCTTCCTGGGGGAATGTTATAAACATACTGGATGAGTCAAGTAATATGTACGGCAAGGTTATGTCGGTCAAGGACGACTTGATTGTGAAATATTTTAATTTCTGCACGCGGCTTTCGGAAGAGGAAATTTCAAAGATTGAGAGAGAGCTGAAGGGCGGGAAAAATCCGCGAGATGCCAAAATGCGTTTGGCTTTTGAAATAGTGGAGTTGTATCACGGCGATAAAAAAGCCAAAGAAGCGGAAAACAGTTTCGTGGCGGCATTCCAAAAAGGAGGCGCGCCAAAAAACGCGAAAGAAATTTTTGCCGAGGCCGGTTCTCCGATATCGGAAGTTTTGGTGAAAGCCGGGATGGTTGCTTCAAAAAGCGACTGGCAAAGGATTGTTTTGGGCGGCGGGGTCGAAATTGTGGACGGAGAAAAGATTACCGACCCTCGCGCCGTTGTTTTCGGCAGCATACTTCTCCGTGTTGGCAAAAAAAGATTCGTTAGGATAACAACCAAGTGAACGGGAACCCGAAGCTAAAACTCCAATTAAAAACTCCGCGTCGCGGAGTTTTTAATTGGAGTCCCTTTCCTTAGTCCCCGTCTTTTTCAGCATCGTCTTCCTCGTCACGCGTGTCGTCTCCTAAATCTCCCAATATGTCGTCTGCAAGGAGACCGGCTTCATCATCAAGCACGGCCTCGGGGTCAAGCACGCGGTCCTCGTCTCTAATTACATCGTCCATATTTACTTTTGGGTCTAAATTATTAAATTGAACCTACTAATGGTTATCCCTTTTTATCAAAAAGTTGTTTACCGCGCAAGGGGCTGTTCTTTATGTTGTGGATAACTTGTGCAAACCCGCAAAAACCATTGTGTAGCAAGGAGTTTTTACCAGATCTTATCCATCACCTTTCTCCTCGCCAAATCTATGGATGTTGATGTCCCTACTGTCCTCGATAGACGAAACAAAAAAGCGGTTCCTTGTGCAGGAACCGCCAGAACGGCCTTGTTGGCACTTATTTCGCTTCACCCACAAAGGCTTCGTATGCCGCCAAAACAGCCTTTTCGTAATCGGAGCTTGAAACTCCGAAGACAATGCTTTTTTCGCTGGCCCCCTGGTCGATTGTTCGGATATTTACACCAGCCTTGGCTAAAGAACCGAACAATTTGGCCGCGACACCTATGGTGTGGGCCATCGCTCGGCCGACAACGCAAACCATCGCGAGCCCGCGCTCAACCAGGATGCTTTCCGGACAACACTCTTTTTTTATCTCCGAGACGACAAGGTTGGTTTTCCCGTCAAGCTGCTTGTCGTCTATAATGATGCTTATGGTGTCTATCCCGCTTGGCATGTGTTCAAAACTCACGGCGTGATTCTCGAGAACGCTAGAAAGTTTTCGGACAAAACCGACTTCTTGGTTCATCCGCGCTTTCGCCAGAGTAATTATCGTGAAGTTCTTGCGGCCAGCTATACCCACGATTGTCCCCGACTCTTTTTTCTTTGTGTAACAATCGGGGACAATCATTGTTCCGGCACCCTTCGGGTTGTTCGTATTCCGGATGTTGATTGGAATACCGACTTTTCGAACAGGAAAAATCGCTTCATCGTGTAGGACGCCGGCTCCCATGTAAGCGAGCTCGCGCAGTTCGCCGTATGTTATCACCCTGATTGTCTTCGGATTTTTTACAACCCTTGGGTCGGCCATCAAAAAACCGTTAACGTCAGTCCAGTTCTCGTAGATGTCGGCCCCCACCGCTTCCGCGATTATCGACCCGGTGATATCCGAACCACCCCTGGAAAACGTTTTGATCGCCCCTTTCGAGGTTGACCCATAAAACCCGGGTATGACGGCATTTTTGAGGTTGCGGAGAGAGCCGGCCTGTAGTCTGGTGGCGTTTTCGTCGTAACAACCGGATTCGTCAAACCGGATGATATCTTTGGCATCAATAAACTGGTAGCGGAGAGCCTCGGCAACAATAAGTCCGTTTAGATACTCGCCACGGCTTGCGATATAGTCGGCTGATGCCCCGCCCGAAATGTTTTCCCAGATCTCTTCCAGTATTGGGTCCAGGTCAAGCTTGACTCCCAGACCGACTGCGAGCAGAAAGAATCTGTTGGCGACGGCGCCGAAGATTCTCTTCGCCGAAGCGACATCGTTTCTACTCCCATGAAGCGAGTACAGGAGGTCGGTGACTTTCTTGTCCCCCAGATTTCTTTTGCCGGGGGCTGACACCACTACATACCGTCGGGCGGGATCCGCCATAACTATGTCAATGGCTTTGGCTGTCTGAGTGGCGCTAAAAAGAGATGTTCCGCCGAACTTTGCGACCTTAATCATGGTGCTTTCTCCTAAATCAAAGATCCTGCATTTACTTTGTTTACCCGAGTTTTATACTACAGGCCAGCAAAATATTTGCAACTAACGCGCAAAAACAAAAACCGCTCACCGGGTCGTGACGACTGGCGAGCGGCGGATTACGGTATTTGCTTGGCGGTTTCTTGCTCAATCTCCAAGAGATACCGGCGAAGTTCTTCGAGTAGTTGCTCCTCGACCACGCCCAAGTCGGAAACAAACATCGGTTCCCTCCAACTCACCATCGATTGGCCGGTAGTGGCGTCAAGGGTGAGCCGGCGGCAAATTTCGTCGCCGTTCATAATGAACAGGTTGATCCGGGGCAGACCGTAGTTCTCTTCGTACGCCCACACCACCTTAAGCCCCCACTCGTCTGTCTTTTTGGAAACCCGTTTAGTGATGCAGGCCGCGACAATGTTTTGCACCGCCTCGTCCCGCTTTTTTGCCCTGCCGGTGAGCAGAGCGTGCAGGGGACTGTCGCTTGCCGAGCGCACGTATTCGAGGTCGTTGTGCAGAAGTTCGGCGAACTCGTCGGCATCAACAAGTTTTGGGTATATCGTTGTTTTTCGATTTGAATTGTGCCCCCAGTCGTTGGAGGAGACAACAGCGAGCAGAAGCAACTCACCTCCTTTTTCCAGAGATATTTTCCCATCATGGGACAGCTGGATAAGGCGAAGGATTCCCGCCGAATTATTTTTCCCCGTGAATGTGACGAGCAGTGGCGCGCGAGGATTGAGCGCCCTGATAACAGCGGACAGCTTTTCTTGTAGCATGGGACCCCCAGTTTTCAAAAAAGAAAGCAGGAAAACTTACTGGTTAAGAGTATATCACGAAGTAAGTTTTTGTCAAGGGCTTTCTGGCGCGGGAAGCCGCAAAAATCAGACTTGCCAAAATTTTCTGATTCTAAAATTTAAGATGTGCCAGGCAGGTAATTCCGCAAGCGATGGCGTCCATTTCGTCGTCGGAGGAAATTTTTTTTGAAACGACAATGAGTTTGCCGACCATGCTGTTGATTTGCTCCTTGGTCGCTTTGCCGTAACCAGTGACGGCGGTTTTTATTTGAAGCGGAGTGTACTCGTGTACTGGAAGCCCGTTTCTCGCGGCTTCGTAGATAATAACTCCGCGCGCCTCCGATACCCGCATGGCGGTTTTTTGGTTAGTGGTAAAAAAAAGTGTTTCAACCGCCAGAGCTTCGGGCTTGAATTTTTTTATAATTTCACGGACGCGGTTTCCCAAAAGAGAGAGACGCTCCGGAAAAGGTAGCGAGGACTTGGTTTTGAAACACTCCGAATGAAGCAGAACTTCCTTGCGTGTTTTTTTGTCTCGTTCTATTACGGCGATGCCTAGCCGTTCAAAACCGGGGTCAATCGCGAGTACGCGATAGGTCGTAGGTCGTAGGTCGTAGGTTGTAGGTTTAGTCCCCATTAGTGTAAACCGTCTGCACGTCGTCTCTCTCTTCAAGTTCTTCAATGAGTGCGGACAAATTGGTTCCGTCTTCTTCGGAAAGGGGTATGGTCGTTTGCGGGACCCATTCACCACCTTCTTTTTTGAAAGCCCAGGAGGCCGCCCCTTGGGCGGCGAAAGTCGCGCTGCGTTCGGAAAGCAAGTGTTTTATTTCCGACGCGCTCCGGTTTTTGCTGTCGGTTAACCCCTCAATAATTATCGCGCATCCGCCTGGACCGTAAGCTTCGTACAAAACTTCATATAATTCACCCATCTCCGCGCTCGCGCCTTTTTTGACCGCGCGCTCGATCGTATCCTTGGGCATATTTTCTTTTTTAGCTTTTTCAATTACCGCGCGAAGCGACGGAGAATTAACGTCGCCCCTTGCGCGTTTAGATTCTTGAGCTATCAAACTAGCGAGCTTGCTGAATACCTTGCTCCTTTTAGCATCCTCGCTTCCTTTTTGTCTTTTGATTTGGGCCCATTTTGAGTGACCGGACATGGCTGATTTTCTTAGCGAGTGAAGCGAACTTTAGAAAATCGCCACCCCGTATAACTTTTGCCGTTATTATACACGCAACACGCGTGGCCGAACAGGCCATCCCTTACGGGCGAAGCGTGTTGCTTCAATAAGTGTTCACAACTTTGAACAATAGATAAGTCTATATTTCAATTCAAAAGTTTTACTGGGGTAGCTCATAATACATTTTTTGTCCCTCAATCAATAATTACCGTCGAGAAGCGCCTCGCCGCTGATTGTTTTGTAAAAATATGGCTAGGGTATAGCTTATAGCAAAAAATCAAAAATACAAAATCGCGCAACTTTACTTTAAATGAAAGATGAAGTAAGTTTGTTAATAATATTTGTACACAAAAGGAGGCGTTAAATGAGCGCAAAAGACCTTAAAAAGATTACTGCCTGTGATTTTCGTCGAAACCTGTCCTCGTTTCTCGAGAATGTATTTTTCAAGGGCGATACAGTGGCAATAACCCGCTACAGCGACCGCATCATGGCGGTTATCATCAGCCCCGAGGAATACGACAGATTGTGCGGTTTTTCAATCGCGCGCGCTGTGGAAAAACGCGCAAAGAAATGACCAAGTGGAACTTCGGCCCCGCCATCAGCGGGGTTTTTTGTCATGGAAACATTTCACCACGACCGTGGTGAAATGTTTCCATACATATATCTCCTAAACCCTAACCACTATACGCTGCCTACAGTAATTTTTCCTGTCTATCAATCGACGTTTCCAACCCCAAATGCTCATACGCCTTCGGCGTGGCTAATCGGCCGCGGGGAGTGCGCTCCAAAAGCCCGAGTTGTATCAAATATGGCTCAATAACTTCTTCGATGGTCGCTTCTTCTTCGGAGGTGGCGGCGGCGATTGTGCCCAAGCCCACCGGCCCGCCGCGGAATTTTTCCACAATTACCGAAAGAATTCTTCTGTCGGAAGCCGATAAGCCGATTTCATCTATCCCCAAAAGTTTGAGAGCTTGAGAGACGGCATCTTTGGAGAGCCCCTTGTTGTTTACCTGGGCATAGTCGCGGCAACGCTTGAGAAGATAATTGGCCGTGCGCGGAGTAAAGCGGGAACGCTTGGCGATTTCACCTATAGCTTCAGGACTAATATCGGCGCCCAAAATTTTTGCCGAGCGGCGGATTATTTTTCCAACTTCGTCTTCGCTGTAGAATTCAAGCCGGAAGGTTCCGCCGGAAAAACGCGAACGGAGAGGAGAAGAGAGGAGGGCTACGCGGGTTGTGGCGGCGATAAGGGTAAACGGAGGCAAGTCAAGCTGTATTGTCCGCGCCGAAGGACCTTTGCCGATAATGATATCAAGCGAGCCCGACTCCATGGCTGGGTAAAGTATTTCCTCGACCAATTTATTCAAGCGATGAACTTCGTCTATAAAAAGAATATCGCCCGGAGAAAGGTTTGTAAGTATTGAAGCGAGGTCCCCGACTTTTTCAATAGCCGGACCGGAGGTGATTTTAATCTGCGCGCCCGTTTCGTGCGCTATCAGATGGGCCAGAGTGGTCTTGCCCAAGCCCGGCGGACCGTAAAATAGAATGTGTTCCGGCGGGTGGTTTCTTTGTTTGGCGGCGGTAAGAAGAATATGCAGATTTTCTTTGATAATTTGCTGTCCGATATATTCGTCCCACTTGTTTGGGCGAAGGGTTTGGTCTAAAAACGAATCTGGTTTTTTTAACCCACTTATTTCTTCGTCTTTAATTTTGCCTTCGTCGGACATTTTGGACGGGTTAAATTTATAAAAAAAGTGAAACAGGAGGCGGTTTGAGCGCGATTTTTACCCAGTTGACAAAATAATATTTTTATGCTAACCTTACTTTGCCGTTAGTTCAGTATAACATTTAAATAATGAATTCTGCCAAATGTTTGCGGCGACTACATTAATTAAAATAACAACCGCCGCAAACATTTGGCGGGATTAGTGCGCGGGGTTGAGCATATAAATCTCTAAGCAACCGGGCTTCGGTCTACCGGGGGCGTTTTCTAGGACATTCTGGTTACCTTCGGGTTCCTACTGGGGTTATCCTGCGAACCGTTCCTTACTTTTAGCATTTTTGTTAAAAAGGTTACTTAGAGATTTATGCGCTTGACCAAACAAAAACTGCTTTTTTAGGAAAGCAGTTTTTGTTTTAGGCCTACCCATTTATTCCTTTTCTAGTTCCACCACCCGCTCCAATTCCTCAAGCGAAGTAATTCCTTTTAAGACTTTTACCAGTCCGTCTTCGGCTAAATCCAATATGCCTTGCGACTCGGCGGCTTTTTTTATTTCCCGCTCGCTCGGGTTTTCGGCGATAATTTTTTCAATATTCTCGTCGGTCAAAATCCCCTCGTGTATTCCGATGCGTCCCTTATATCCCGTGTTATTGCACTTAACACATCCCACCGCTCGCCAAATTTTTGCGCCGTTTGAGTTATCGCCGAGTTCTTCCAAAGCGTACAGCTTGTTTTCTTTTTTGATGCGGGCAAGGACTGCCGTTATCGTGAGCGACTCCTCTTTGTTTGGAACGCCTTCTTTTTTGCAGGCCTCGCACAACTTTCTTACCAGACGCTGGGCCAGAGCGATGTTTAAGGCCGAGCTTATTATTTTCGGGTTAACTCCCAAATCTATCAAGCGGGGGATGGTGCCGGCGGCGTTGTTGGTGTGGAGGGTTGAAAAGACAAGATGCCCCGTCAAGGCCGCGTTTATGGCGGTCTTGGCGGTCTCGGCATCGCGGATTTCCCCGACCATGACGACATCCGGGTCCTGACGCAAAACGGAACGCAGTCCGCCGGCGAAAGTGTACCCCTTCTCTTCCTCCACTTGTGTCTGAGTAATGCCGGGCAAATGATATTCAATGGGGTCTTCGATGGTTATTATTTTTTCGCCCGGGTCGTATATTTTTTTCAAGACTGCGTACAGAGTCGTCGTCTTTCCGCTTCCAGTCGGCCCAGTGGTAAGGATTATTCCGTTCGGTTTTCGTATCTCGCGCTCTATTATTTTGAACAACCTTCCTTCAATCCCAAGATTTTCAAAGGGGACGGAAATGGTTTTTGGGTTCAGAATGCGAAGCACAATTGATTCCCCGTAAGCCCCGGGCAAAATAGAAGTTCTTATTTCTATTTCCGCGCCGGATATTTTGATGCTGAAGCGTCCGTCTTGAGGGGAATCTTTTATATTTAATTTAAGCCCGGAAATAAGTTTGGTGCGCGAATTGAGCAGGCGATATGTATCAAAGTCAATCGACATCAGGCTTTCAAGCACTCCATCCAGACGAAAACGCAGTTTGACCGCGTCCGCTTCCGGTTCAATGTGAACATCCGACGCGTCAATGGCAATGGCTCCGGCCAAAATAATTTCAAACATGGCCGAGATTTTGTGGCCTTTGTTTTCGCGGGCGATAGTCTCGACCGTTTCTCTAATGTCGCGCAGGGTTTTTATTTTTACCGCCACTTCGTTTAAAAATTCCGTTGAGATGTCCATAATGCCGGCCCTTGTGGCAAACGATTGGGAAATTTCTTTGTAACGTCCCCAGGCTCGGGCGAGACTGGCGTTTGAGACCATATAAAGGAATGGGACAAATCCTTGGGCCTCAAGTTCTCCCACGGCTATTTTCACTTCTTTCTTCTCCGGAGAGAGAACTGCCACCAAAAGTTTTTTGCCCACCACTTGAAACGCGGCCATGCCGACCTCGCGGGCCTTCGCTTCGGGTATAAGACGGAGGGCGTCTCCTTCTATGGATATGCCGGTCAAGTCTATGTAGGGAACGCCGTATTTTTCGGAAAGCATTTTTACCAAATCCTCCTCCTCTCTTTTACGGAGTTCTGCCATCCGCTCATCACGTTTTGTCTCGTCAAAATCAATCATTTTGTTTTCTCTAGTATACCGCAAAGGCCCAAAGAATATGATTGAATTAGAGTATTGACAAGTTATGTAAAGTATGATAGAGATAAGACAGTTGGTTTTTAGAAATTTCACCTCAACGGGAGAACAGAAATGTTCCGAAATATCCGAAATACCGTTTTGATTTTGGCCGTGGCGTTTGCCGTGGCCGGGTGCGCCGCGGGACAAAGACTTGGACTCGTCCCGACCCACAAGGTCGTGGAGCTTGATGAAATTTCCAAGGTGACCGAGTCGCGGACGGTTGACGGCCGGACCGAAACCCGCGAAGTTTTGAACAAGATTTCGATCCGGAAAGATGTTCCCTACGACTGCGATGTGGTCACGGTGGACGAGGTTTTCCGTCTAACCGAATCGCGGACGGTTGACGGACGGACCGAAACGCGGGCGGTGATTGAAAAAATCCCCGTTCGCAAACTTTCCGCCCTTTCCTGCCCCGGCGCTTTTGCCGGAGGGAAGGTTGGGATTGGCGCCAAGGTCGGCAACAATCTGGGCAACTATGGGGGGATGCTCGGTTCCCCGGTGATTCCTCGGGGGGCCGTCAGGGATTCTCTCCCATCAGAGTTTCATAAATATCTTCCCCCCGCCAGTTTCTGACGTGAGGGAACCAAAGGTCGGCCGAATTTTTTCGGCCGATTTTCATTTCCCAAGGGGAGTCCTTGAAAAAACGAGCCTTGTTTTGCAACGGTTTACGAGGTTGCTTTCTCTGGGGAGCCGGCGCTTACCTACGCGAAAAATTTCGGTTGACAAAAAGGCAAGAATATTATAGAATCGCGGAAGTTAAAAGTATCCCCGATTAATCTTTTGAAAAGGAGGGACCATGAAAAAGTTCCTTGCCATTATTTTTTCGTTTTTGTTTGCTAGCTTCGCGGTGGCCACCACGCTTCTTATCCCAGTTGTAAATAAACCAGTAACCAAAGAACAGGCAATCAGTTTAGCCACAAGCGGGGGGACGGAATTGCGGATTCCGAAAGAGGAGCTCGTGAAAGGACTCAAGTTTGTGATCGTCAAACATGGCGGACACGACACCGGCGCCGACAACGCTTTCTCTGACGAAGAGTTGCTTCAGGCGATGAAGGAATCAACCGTCGTTCCCTGTAATTTCGAGAAGGGGGAGGCGTTGGTTTACGGGTTTCGCCGGAACGACCCGACGAAGATGGATGGATTTCTCCGGGATTCCCGCCCGGGGGAAATGTGTCTGTCGTACAAAGGCGCGCGATTTATTTCCCTCTCTTGCATGAATCCGCTTCTGGACAACAGACCCGTCCGGGCTAAAGAGGAAGAAAAAAAGAAAGAAGAAAAAGGTGATGGGAAAAAGGACGCGGCGGACAAAAAAACACCACTATCGGTGACGACGGAATGGAGGGCGACCTCGGTGACTCGTTTGACGGGGAACGAAGTCATTGTCGTCCAACAACCGCAAAGTAGCGGAACCTTTGTTTCCGGGTGGTACGGCGGTGTTCCTTGGGGTGGCTGGGGTGGTTGGGGGAATTACGGCGGACCCCAAGGTTGGGGACTGACATACTCCCAAAGCGGCCCGGTCCAGATGGTTCCACCTTTCGTTATGCAGAGGTGGCATTCAAATAATTGCCAGCGTTGCTAAGCCGGCATGGGCCGAACACAGGGAGGGAATTTATTCCCTCCCTTTTTCTTTTTGAATCGGGCTCTAGACAATTGTTTTTATCTAACTCGGTTGCTATTTTGTGACACATTGACATCGACACAGTTCCGTGATATACTCTAAAAATAATGATAATAAACCAAACAGTCCATATTTATCCTTTAATTTCAGGGCTTATTACGGCACTTACGGCCAAAGCCTCTCGTTTTAATATGAAAAAAATAACTTCAAGAACCATTATTCCGATTTTGGCCTTCGTGCTTATTTTTGGATACGGCGCGCCGATTGTTGCGCTGGCAACGGACACACAAAATGATTGTTCGGGGCTTTGTTGGGGTTTGGTTTATTCCCAAAGTGGCACTCTTCCTCCCGCACCCACTTTCACCATGAGCCCGATAACCTCCAACTGGAATCAAACCTACACCCAAAGCGGAACTCTTCCAGCTACGCCCGGATTTACGATGGGTCCGATAACATCCAACTGGAACCAGATTTACACCCAAAGCGGCACCCTCCCAGCCGCCCCCGGATTTAGCATCGGTCCGATAACATCCAACTGGAACCAGATTTACACCCAAAGCGGAACTCTTCCGGCCGCCCCCGGATTTAACATGAGCCAAATATCTTCCGGTTGGGGCAATATGACTTACGGAACGACCGGCAATCTTGCGGTGAATACGAATCTTTACGCGCAGAGTGGATCAGTCGCGGTGAATACAAACCCTGCGCAAGTGACCAACCTTGGAGTTAATACGAATCCACAGGCGCAAGTGACCAACCTCGGAGTTAATACAAACGCGCAAGTTGAGACAAGCAGTCTCGGCGTTAACACGGGCTCGCAAGCAGAAACAAGCAACCTTGGCGTAAACACCGGCTCCACCAGTGGGGCTGGAGTGACGACGAGATAAAAAAGCGACCAAAATTGAGAACGAAAGATAAAATCAGACAGAAGGCAACGTTCGCTAGTTGGTTATTGACAGCAATAGGGTTTCATGATATACTCTAAAAACCATGATAATAAACCAAACAATCCATATTTATCCTTTAATTTCAGGGCTTATTACGGCGCTTACGGCCAAAGCCTCTCGTTTTAATATGAAAAAAATAACTTCAAGAATTATTGTTCCGGTTCTGGCTTTTGCCCTTCTCTTCTGGTACGGCGTGGATGTCGCGAACGCTCAAATAGCGGGGACCGCCACAAGCGTTACCTGTAACAGAGTAGTTCTTCAGGGAGATGTCAGCGTTAGTCCTACCGGCACGGCAACCAATGTTTGGTTTCAGTGGGGTTCAAGTTTGAATTTTGAAAACAGCACAAACCAGCAAATGCTTTCGTCTTCCGGAAATTTTTCTCAACCGGTTTATAATTTGTCGCCTAACGCGACTTACTATTATCGGGCGGTAGCAAACAATGCTTCTTTCGGCACGGTATACGGATCGGTTTTCAGTTTCAACACTCCTTCTTGCGGCAATTATAATTACGGCGACGGCAATTATTACGGCAACTACAATTACGGAAATTACAATTATTACAATACCAGCGTGGCTCGGACTCTGGCTGTGACAAACTTGCCGACCTCAATTACGCAAACTAGCGCGCGATTGAACGGTCTCGTCACTCTTGATAACCACACGGCTGTTACGAGCGGATGGTTTGAATGGGGAGCGACCCAGGCTTTGGGCAATACCACGCAGACGAGAACCGCCGGCAATACTTCCGCCAACGCATACAGCGAGTATATTACCGGATTGAATCCCGCGACAACTTACTACTACAGAGCCGTGGCTCAAAATCAGTACGGTATTTCCAAGGGAGATATACAAGGATTTCGCACTTCGGATATGATAATTCAGACGGTTGTTTCGGTGAGTCCTCCTCCTGCTCCGCCGGCAGTCGAGAGTGTCATAAAAATAAGAACCAGCTCCCCTCAAGTTTCGATGGTTGATCTCTTTATGACAACGGACAACGATAGGGTTTGCCGCGGAGATTATATCGGATTTACGGTTGATTACTCAAACACCAGCAGTCAATCTCTGAAAGATGTCGTTTTACGCGTGTCTATCCCCGCCGAACTTAGGTTCAGGGATTCAAGTCGGGGAATTTTTTCGGAAAAGGACAATACCCTGACGGTTGAGATAGGAGCGCTTTCCCCGAACGAAAAAGGGAAAGTCGTGGTCAAGGTCGACGTGTCGAGCGCTTTTTCGGAAGACAAACCGCTTGTCACGGTTTCAAACATGGTTTACACGACCGCGTCCGGCGCGCAGGAAGAGGTTGTTGCTTACGCGCTATCAAAGTTCGGTTGTTCCGCGAACTCTCAAAATCCGGCCTTGGCATTTTACGGCGGGGATTTTTTTCCGAACACTCTTATCGGATGGCTCGCTCTCGTAGCCCTCTTGTTTGTTCTCGTTGTCTTGGCTAGAAGTTTTTATGGAACTTACGCGGGAAACAAGGAGGCGAAAAAAGAGGTCAAATAAGGAAATATGATTTAAACTTTCGTCGTTAATCAAAAGAAAAACTCTTCCTGACAACAGGAAGAGTTTTTCTTTTTTGGCGCGTGTTAGAATGAGGATATATGAGAAGAAAGCGCTGTAATCTCAAAGAAACCAGAAAACTTGCGGGTGATATAGCTTGCGGACTTTTGGAAAGTCCAAGCAAAAACACGGCTACGGTAGTAGCGCTTTTCGGTGATTTAGGCGGTGGCAAAACAACGTTTACCAAGGCTTTGGCCAAAGAGCTCGGCGTTTCGGAAACCATTGTCAGCCCGACATTCGTCATTATGAAAACCTATCCCATTAGAACTGACGGTCGCAAGGCGCGACCTACTTCTAACGGGACAAACACGCCAAACGCCAAACGCTACACATTTCTCTTTCACCTCGATGCTTATCGTTTGGATAGCGCAGACGAACTTCGCGCCATCGGCTGGGACGAAATTTTATCTAAACCGGAAAATCTTATCGTAATTGAATGGCCGGAGCGAGTGAAGAGACTTATTCCCAAAGCCGCGCTTCGGATAAAATTCAAATTTATTGACGATAAAACCCGCGAAATTTCGTGGAAATAACTTTTTGTAAATTGGAAATTGTGAATTGTAAATTAAGACAAATCGGTATAAAAATTTACCATAAAAATGACACAAGAAAACATTAAAGAAAACAGAAAAAGACTCGTTCTTTTAGACACTCACGCGATTATTCACCGGGCTTATCATGCCCTGCCTGATTTTGCGACCTCAAAAGGTGAACCGACGGGGGCACTTTATGGGCTCACCACGATGCTCATTAAAATAATAAAAGATTTGAAACCGGATTATATAGTCGCCTGCTACGATTTGCCCGATCCGACGTTCAGACACGAGGCTTACGAAGGATACAAACTCGGAAGAGCCAAGGCGGAAGATGATTTAATTCACCAACTGAATCGTTCGCGAGACATTCTAACCGCTTTCAATATTCCCATGTATGACAAGCCGGGTTTTGAAGCCGACGATATGCTCGGCACGATTGTCGAGCAGATTACCAGCAACCAGCAACCAGCAACCAGTAAACTAGAAATAATAATCGCTTCCGGCGATATGGACACACTACAGCTTGTAGATGATAAGCGGGTGCAAGTCTATACGCTCAAGAAGGGAATCAACGACACCATTTTATACGACGAGAAAGCGGTGGAGGAACGATTCGGTTTTAAACCGAAACTTTTGCCTGACTACAAAGGGCTTCGCGGAGACCCGTCGGATAATATTATCGGCATTGCTGGCATTGGAGAGAAGACAGCCACGATTTTGATACAGAAATTCGGGGGGATAGAGGACATTTATAAAAAACTTCGCAAAAATCGCGAGGCGTTTTTAGAGGCTGGACTTACGGAGCGCATAGTGAGATTGCTAGAAGAAGGCGAAGAAGAAGCGCTCTTTTCCAAAACCCTCGGCGAAATAAGGCGCGACGCGCCGATTGATTTCAAATTGCCGGCAAAGATATGGCACGAGGGCGTAGACCAAAAAGCGGTGGAGAAGATTATTTCGGAGCTTGAATTCAGGAGCTTGTATGAGCGGTTTCGGACAACTCTTTTTGCCGAACTCGGAGAAAGCGAAAAGAACGATCCGGAAGAAGAAAAAATTTCCGATGACGAAGTTGGAAAAACAGGGATAGCTCTTTGGCTTTGCAATTCCGAAATGACCAATCCCGACAAAGATGATATTTTTGCCTACACGGGAACGAAGACCTTTTCTGTCGCTCGCGAAAAAATTATGTCGGAACTTGGGCAGAAAAAACTGGACGAAATTTACGAAGAGATAGAATTGCCGATTATACCGATTGTGAAAAAAATGGAAGAGAGAGGCATCTTGATTGACACGGCTTATTTGAAAAAACTTTCGACCGATTATCACGGAGAATTGTCAAAAATCGAGAAAAAAATCTGGACGCACGCAGGCTGTGAGTTCAATATCAATTCACCCAAACAGCTAGGTGAGGTGCTTTTTGACAAGCTTCGTCTTGCCGTTAAGGGATTAAAAAAGACCGAAGGAGGCGCTCGATCCACTCGCGCTTCCGAATTGGACAAATTGAAGGGCGCGCACCCGATTGTGGAAGATATTTTGGCTCACCGCGAAATCCAGAAACTTCTCTCCACTTATATTGACGCCATTCCTCCGCTTTTGGACAAAGACAATCGCTTGCATGCGGATTTTATTCAAACAGGCACTACCACTGGACGGTTTTCTTCAGCCAACCCTAATGTTCAGAACATCCCCATCAAAAGCGAGCTGGGGAAAAATATCCGCCGGGCGTTCGTCGCTACGCCGGGGTACAAATTGCTCGCTCTTGATTACTCGCAGATAGAGCTCCGCGTGACCGCCATACTTTCCGGCGACAGAGATTTAATAAATATTTTTAAGGAGGGGAAAGACGTTCACGCCTCGGTGGCTTCAAAGGTTTTTGGCGTGCCGGAAGACAAAGTGACGAGCGAAATGCGACGGCGGGCCAAAGTTATCAATTTCGGCATTATCTACGGCATGGGCATCAATGCTCTCAAGGATTCTTTGGGCACCACCCGCGCGGAGGCGGAAGAATTTTATCAAAATTATTTTGATAAATTCCCGACCCTTGCCGAATATCTGGAGAGCATCAAAAATTTCGCGGTCAAAAACGGCTATACGGAAACGCTTTTCGGCAGACGCAGGTATTTCTCGGCCATCAAATCGCCGGTACAATTTATTAGAGCTTCGGCCGAGAGAATGGCGGTGAACGCGCCGATTCAGGGCACGGCCGCCGATATTATAAAAATAGCGATAAAAAAAGCAGACGATGCGCTCCGCGCGAAAAATCTTTCCGACAAGGTTTTTCTATTGCTTCAGGTGCACGATGAGTTGGTCTTTGAAGCAAAAGAGGGAAGCGAGAAAGAAGCGTCAAAAATAATTCAGGAAGCGATGGAGTCGGTTTTGGAAAACAAAGAAAAAAATCCTAAGGGAGTGCCTATTACCGCGAGCGTATTCGTGGGGGAAAACTGGGGAGAGCTGAAGTAGAATAAAACTATGATAAAAGCGGCTATCTTTGATATGGACGGGCTTATGTTCGACACAGAGTCGGCGTATTCGGTCGTGCAGTCTAAAATGTCAGAGAAAAGGAGAAAAATATTTACCAACGAAATTAAAAGAACACTTATGGGGAAGAGGGCGCATGAAGTAATGTTGCTCCTGAATGTTTTTTGGGGTAAGTCTGAAAAAATAGAAGAGTTGCTAGCCGAACAGGACAAAGAATTGACGATGGTTTACAAAGAGTCGGTAGAAAAATTAGACGGGCTGGATGATTTGATTTCGTTTTTGAACCAAAACAAAGTCAGAAAATGCATAGGCACTTCCTCGAGAAAATTTTTGGTTGATATCTTGCTTGAGAAGCACAACTTAAAAAACGAGTTTGAGTTCGTTGTTTCGGGAGACTTAATAAGTAAAGGGAAACCAGACCCGGAGATTTATAATCTATGCATTAACAAGCTCGGCTTGTTGCCACGAGAGTGCCTTGTTTTAGAAGATTCTTTAAACGGGATAAAGTCTGGGGTTGCCGCGGGGTGTGTAACCTGCGTTATCCCATCGCAGTACACAAAAGACGAAGATTTTTCAATTGCCGACATACAATGTCCTTCTTTGGGAAGTCAAAAACTTAAGAATTTTATCTTGCGGTTTATAGTAAAACAGGGTTAGTTTTTTGAAGATAATAATTCCTATATTCTCTAATTCGCGCGAATAAGCAAATAGTTTTAAGAATTAATTTGAAAAAACAAAAAAGCCCTGATGCCGTTGGTGTCAGGGCTGAAAAGCAATTACCTCAAAATCTTCCTCTTCCATGCTTGAAGACTCATCCTCGGTCGGGGATCGCCCCCTTGGCACGAACATCTTTTTTCGTCCGCGAAGCGGAATATGCGAGACCCAGATTCCGGCTTTAACGGTGTATCTAGTGAGTTGTTTTACGAAAGGACGCCCCAGCGCTCCCTCGCTTACTTCCCACATCTGGAACGTTCCTCCAGTCAGGCCGTTTGGGAGTATAAAATAGTCCAGGATTACTTTGGTATGGTCCGGTCTCGCCGTTTCGTCTCCGAATCCTTTTAACCACTCACAGCGGTATTCTCTGCACGAGATCGGCCTTTCGGCGTATATCTTGCATCCTTTTCCGATATCGCAATGCGGGCACCACTTTTTCGGCGGTTTTTTTAATTCCATTACGGCGAGCGACTTGCAACACGCGGTACAGGAACCACATGTTCGTTTGACGGCTTCCGGCATAAAGGTTTCCCATAAGTTGCCGACCTAACTACAGTCTAGACATAACCTGTCTTTTTTAAAAAAATTAGTCAACCCCAGGCAAAAGCTTTCGTTTCTTAACTAATTCAAAAAAATAAAAAAGAGATAGGAAACCGTAAAGACAAGCGGGATGAAAAGATCCATAGTGAAGAAAAATCTTTTTAAAGAACCGCCGTGTTTTTCGTCCATCAACTGCCATTCGGTTGAATAAAGAGCAAGAGGCATTTTTTCTTCGATACAATGAATAATTCTAAGCTTTACGATATTACGCTGTTTATAGGAATAAGTGACACCCCACCATATTATGGAAATAAAAAGCCCAGCGAAGGGAAGCAAGAAATGCCAAATGCTTGAGTTTAGTTGTTTTGAAAAACTTAATCCTGTCGCCGTGACGAGGGCGGTGTTTATGGTCAAAAAATAGGAATTTATCTTAAGTTTGAGTTCGCTGGTGTAATTTACGCTTTCGACGAAAAGTTTGTATTGATTGAACAGGTCTCCTTTGTAATTTGGGCCGTAAGTGTTTTCGGGCGCGCTAAACAAGCTAGCCCGGCAGGTGTTTTCCTCTTTTATTTCTCTTGCGGACAGAACACTTTTTCTACTTTGTGGAATTGGCGGTATCATACCCTTAAGATACAATAAACGCGGCTTTTTTCAAGGCAGGGTAGGCCAAATACAGCACGTTTTGCGGATATGTTAGAATAATCATATGATTGATATGGTGAACAACAAAAAACAAACGAGAAGTAGCGTGAATACCATAATGTCATGGGGGACGATAGTTTACCTGGTGGCTATTTTTGCCGGCGGGCTGGTTGATTTTTTTTATCCCCTTAAAATAACTTCTGATTCAATATCCGGCATCATCGGTCTTGTCCTTGTCGTTTTGGCAACGGCGATTATTTTTTGGGCCGCCATAAGCGCGCGGCGGCTTATAAAAAATATCTCAAACGGAGCTTCCATTAACGTCTTTAAAACTGGTTCCTACAGGTTTTCCCGCAATCCGACGTATCTCGGACTTTCTTTTTTGGTGGCCGGTTTGGGATTTATCGCGAATTCCCTACCGATATTGATTGCCGCGCTTGTCGCTTTTGCTTTGGTCCATTTTACCGCGCTCAAACAAGAAGAACAGGCGCTGGAAGACAAATTCGGAGAAACTTATCGCGGGTACAAGAGGGAGGTGAGGAGGTGGATATAATCACAAAACTTGTAACTTGTAACATGTAACACAAGAAAAATTCTGACCACATGCTACACGTTACATGCTACACGCTACATGTTATACATTCTCCACGGAGATGATTTTAAAAAACGCGGGGGAAAATTGAACGAATTAATCGCGTTTTCTCTTGGCAAGAAACCGAACACCGCTTTTTTGAAAGTGAGCGCGGACAATTTTGGCAGTTACGATCTGGACGAACTCTCTTTGGGGCAGGGGCTTTTTGAGCAAAAATGCGTTGTTATTTTGGACGGGCTTTTCGGCAACGCGGAGGCAAAAGAAATTCTTTTGGAAAAACTTTCGCGGCTTGCCGGTTCGAAAAATGTTTTTATCGTAAACGAAAGGACATTAGGAAAAGGGGACTTAAGCGTTCTTAAAAAACACGCCGAGAAAACACAAGATTTTTTGCCGGAGGAAAAATTCGACAAAACGGATTTTAATGTTTTTTCTTTGGCTGACGCCATTGGCGGTCGGGACAAGAAGCGCGCTTGGACGCTCTATTTGAGAGCGCTTTCGCGCGGTTTTGAACCGGAAGAAATACACGGCACGATTTTTTGGCAGGTGAAAAATATGCTTTTGGTGAAGGACGCCAAAAATCCGACAGCGGAAACTACCGGACTCAAGCCGTTTGTTTTAAGCAAAGCGAAATTGTCTTGCGGAAGTTATTCAAAAGAAGAACTTCGAAAATTTTCGTCCCGCCTCGTCTCTTTGTATCATGACAGCCACAGGGGTATTGGCGACTTTGCTGTCGGGTTGGAAAAACTTTTGCTCGAAACAATTTAGTTTCCAGTTTTTGAAACTTAAAACGACAGATTGCTGACAAATATAAAAGGGCTTACTGGAGTAGGTTGTAAGCCCTTCTTCGGCTAAGGCCGGACTGATTAGTGGCGAGTGCCGTTAATCAAGAATTAGGAGTTGCGGTTTGCTGTATTTGATTGTTCGCACCAAAGAACATTTGGCCACGTCGGCCTAGAGGTACGAATGTGAAATGAATTCGGAAGTTGATGATTGGAGCCAAATAAAACCTTGGCAAAGGTTATCAACTTGCGAGTGCACCACGACTGACTACAGTATAGCAACCAAGCGCAGGATAGCAACCCAAACCAGTGTGGATAACAAAAAAACTAACAAAAAAACGCCAGCCTGCCGGTTGGCGTTTCTGGAAAAAACGTTACATTTCCTACTTCTTGTAGATAACTATGAAATATAAGCCGATACAGATTAGAACATATCCGGCAATCATCGGCGCGTCTATTACCGGTTTTGGCAAGTCGCGAAAATGCCCGAAAGCAAATTGTTCCACGACTTTGGCCCCATGGGAGTAAATGTACTTGGCCAAAATTGCCATAGCCGGGAAGGCCATCATTATCATTGTTACCGTTTCAACCTTGCCTCCGGCGGAGTAGGCCGACACATAAAACATGTCGGCGAAGTACCAAAGCACGCCGTTGATGATAAAAAACCAGATGACGCCGCCTGTCGGCCACACCACTTCTTCGCCGGTGTAATTTGACGCCCCGATTCGGGCGAGATTCATGAAAAGCATTATCGCCCAAGCGATTGTAAGAATCGCAATCGGCCCGAACCGCTGGCCGAGCTCGTATTCCATGAGGGCGTTCTGCACGCCATATATTCCGCCTGCAACGAGCACTCGCGCGTTTGGTCCCATTTGTTTCTCCCGTTTGAAAAGAATTTCGAAAAACACGCAGCCAAAATTGACTTTTAAAAATCTAGCATTTTTATGATGTTTTGTCAAGCTGGACTTTTTTAAAAATAGACCGACACAAAACCTAGACTTTTTGGCGTTTTTTGATATAGTTTTGCTATTCTTTTTAAGTTTGAGGTTTTGTCGGTATTAGTTGTAGGTTGTAAGTTATTTGTTATAAGTTATAAACTTTTTAATATCCGCTCGTAGCTCAGTTGGTAGAGCACCTGCCTTTTAAGCAGAGGGTCGTAGGTTCGATTCCTACCGAGCGGACTTGAGTGAAGCGAAGCGTAACGAAAGCCCGCGAGAGCGAACAAACTGCTTTGTTCGCGTGCGGGAATCGAACGGCGGAGCCATATTTTTTCAGCAGAAAAAATGGGCGAGCCGGTGCCTAGACAAATTTTTGTGACGACAAAAATTTAGTCGAAGGAGATAAGCGTACTCGCGACCCTACCGAGCGGACTTGAGTGAAGCGAAGCTGAAGGAAAGTCCGTGAGAGCGAGTGAACTGCTTCACTCGCGGGTAGGAATCGAAAAGGTTGAGTTTGCCGCAATGAGCTTTGGCGAAATGAGGTACGAAACCTGTACCGTTCCCGTAGGGAAAGATAAGCGTACTCGCGGTCCTACCGAGCGGACAAGGTTAAATAAATCTCCCCTGCGGGAGATTTATTTAACCTTGTCCGAGCCGGAGTCATGTTTCGTTAGTAAACGAAACAGACGAGGCAGGGTCGTGGAATTTTGCGAGCGACGGCGAGTAAAATATCCCTGACGACAAGTCCGAGCCGGAGCGTTGTCGCGCGAGCGCGCGCGACCGCGAGTCGGGGTCGCGAAAAAGTTTGTGTGGCGGCACGAACTTTATTTGTGACGACATAAAAACCGGGTGTCCGCTAAGACTCGCCCCCTTGACACCCTCCTCAAAAAAATGTATAAGAATAATATGACAAACAATATTAAGAACCGAATGAAATTTATGCGCCCGAATTGGGCGTCTTTTGGCGTGCCTACCGGCGTGTCCAACGGGGCTTTTTATATGGCCTCTATCAATAAAATCACACGTCTTTATGGGCGGAGTGGCAGTAATACATAACCTTTCTCCAATTTGTTGTGTCTTAACCCACCCTGCTCATAGCAGGGTTTGTTTTTTTAGCTGTTCTTTCAACGTCGTAAATCCAGGCACCTAGACCATAGAGACTTCTCTCTGTGGCTAGAAAACCAGACGTGAGTATATAGCGTTCTAGGTGCCCGGATAAATAAAAGGAGAAAGCAATGAGCGACAAAGAGCTTGACTGGGGAGATTCCCCGGAAGTATCGGAACAAACGACTTCGTATTTCGTGCACGGCATGAAAACCCTCTGGGATTTGATTGCCGTGGAGCGGAAGCGGATTTTCTGGTCCATCATGGTGCTGGTTTTCGTGGAGGGAATATCTCTCTCTATCCCGCTTCTTTTCAGGGAGCTCGTGGATTCTATCCCGACGGTACTCCAGGAGGGGATTACGCCTTTCGTCATCTTGTCCGTGTTCGCGATGTTTGCGGTGCGGATAGTGACGCTAGTAATCAGGCGTTTCGTGCAGGAGCCGATGTTTCTCAAAGCCATAATCAGGCTTGAGAACTTTTGGCCCCGCATGGCGCAAGAGAAACTCCTGGCGCTCTCAATCGGGTACCACGAAAAGGAAAACACCGGGCGGAAAATCGCCAAAGTAAACAAAGGGGTTGAAAAGCTGGTTAACATGCTGGTCGACCTCTTTTGGGGGCTTATCCCGGCGCTCGTTTATCTTTTGATGAACGTCGTCATTATTTTGGTTCTGGACTGGAGGCTCGGACTCTTGTTCATTCTGCCGCTCGTACCGGCCGTCTGGATAAATCTGAAAAGCTACAAGGCCTTCTATCCGGGATGGATTGATTGGGACAGGAAGAAAGAGAGATCAATCGGACTTTTCTGCCAATCCATCATCAACATCCGGACGGTCCAGTCTTTCGTTTCGGAAAAAAATGAAGAAGCGGAGCATGGCGGAGTGCGCGAAGAAATGCGTGTCCTCGACCTTGATATCTGCCTTAAGATTCAGCGTTATTACTTCGTTATGGAGATGATACTCGGTCTGTTTTTTCTCTTCACGATAGTTACGGGGCTTTACTTCGTCTATCGCGGGTGGGGGACTGTGGGCACGGTATCTTATATCTTCATCACCGGTAACGCCACGCTTCAAAGTCTGTGGAACATGATTCAGATTTACACCAGACTTTTGCGCGACCTCGTGTCAGCGGAGCGCATGCAGGCGCTTTTGACGGAAAGCGTGGATGTGGCGAACGAAGCAAAAGGAGTGGTGCCGAAAGGTCCAATTGCAAGTCTGGCGTTTCTCGGTACTTCTATCGCGTATTCCGGCAAAAAAGAACCGGCGCTCAATGGCGTAAACCTCAAGATGAAGCCCGGTCAAATGTTCGCGCTTGTCGGTAGAAGCGGTTCGGGGAAGAGCACTTTTGTGAATCTTCTTGCTCGTGTGTACGATCCGACGGCTGGTGTTGTGACTGTAAATGGTATCAATGTTAGCAAGCTTGATCGGGATTGGTACCGCAGGCGTTTTGCTTTTGTGCCCCAGGATGTGGAAGTCTTTGACGGCACTATCAGGCAAAATATTACCTACTCCTGTCCGGAGGCAAGCGAAGAGTGGATAGATAAAGCCGTAAAGGCCGCCTGTCTGGACGAAATCGTTTCCAGTCCTGGAAGATTTCCTGACGGCCTTCTAACCCAGGTGGGCGAGCGCGGAGTTCGTCTTTCCGGCGGCGAAAGACAAAGGGTCGGCATCGCGAGAGCGTATGTTTCGTTACTTGCGGGAGCGGAAGTGCTTATCTTGGACGAAGCCACATCCAGTCTTGATTCAGAGTCGGAGAGGGTGGTGCAGGAGTTTATCGAGCGGTTGCGGAGCGAGAGGGAAATTATCATCGTTGCCATCGCTCACAGGCTCTCGACTATCCAAAAAGCGGACATGATTTGTGTCCTTGATTCGGGCCGAATTATAGAGACGGGCGACCATGCAGGGCTTCTTAGAAAAAACGGCCTTTACAAGCGTCTCGTTGATTTGCAAAAATTGGGCGAACTACGCGAATGAGAAATTACAAAAACCATATACCCCTAGCTGACAATGCTTTGGGGTATTTTTTATAGCGGTAAATCCACCGCGAAAAATCCGGCGCCGGAGAAAACCAAAGACAACGACATGACCATGGCGAAGATATAAAACTCGACGCTTTGTTTAAGCAAGTCATCCATACGAAGCTTCAGAACAAGTCCGCCGAGAGAAATAACAAAAATAAAAATGGCGGCGATTTGTGTTCCGAAACCGGCGAGCAGAGACAATCCCGCCAATATTTCAACCAAACTTATTACCCACACAAATACCGCGGGTGCGGGGAATTTCAGGTTTTCAAATAACGAGACGGCAAGTTCGCGCCTTTTGAATATTTTTAGATACCCGGCGTGGATGAATATCAAAGCCAAAACTACGCGAATGATAAAGGGCGCGATAAGACCGAAAGTGAGAAGCGATGGAAAGGTGTTCAACATGCTGATATGATACCAGATTATGGCTTCACGCGAAACCCCGATAGTAGAATTTGGTAAGGAGAAATATCTTATTCTCCACAATATCCGGAGCGTTTACAATGTCGGAGCGATTTTTCGCACGGCCGATGCCATAGGTATCTCAAAGATTTATTTAACCGGATATACGCCGACACCGCTGGATCGTTTTGGGCAACCGCGGAGTGATATTGCCAAATCGGCGCTTGGCGCGGAAAAAACCGTGCCGTGGAAACACGCAAAAAACCCGACCGCGCTTCTTAAGAGGTTAAAAAAAGAAAAAATATCTGTAGTCGGGTTGGAACAGTCGGCGCGTTCCGTTGATTACAAAAAGTTTCGCCCACTCGCGCGGACAGCGCTTCTTGTCGGTAGCGAAGTGAAAGGACTATCCAAAAACCTTCGCGATTCGTGTGATACTCTTGTGGAAATTCCCATGCGCGGATCCATGGTCAGGCAGGCTCACCACCCTCGCAACACAAAGCGAGGGAAAGAATCGCTCAATGTTTCGGTAGCTACCGGCATCGCCCTTTTTAGATTGTTTGACTTGTAGTCGTTTAACCATTACCGCCATATTATATTCCCGCCTAAGCAGAAATATAATATGGTGAGCATTTTTGTTGTTAATATGTATAGGTTCCGATGAGATTGCTGTTCTTGTCGTAGAACTTTATGGTGTCGCGGGCGTCCCAAAGCTCATTTTCTTGATTCAAATAGACCATCCATTTGTTTGAATAAAAATCGGAGTTGTTTTTGTTATCCTCCACGCAACTGTTGTGGCTTGCGTGAGTTAGAACAAACTCCCGACAAACGGAAGAAAGGCTGGAAGGTAGTGTTTTTGTCGGGGTGGCGCATAGCGGCATTTTGTTTATGTATTCAACACAAGGACTATCAAGAGGATATTTTTTTAACAGCGGTTCTTGCGCAAGAGACGGGCAAGCGTCGCTCATGTTCGGGGTAAAGTCCTGGAATTGAGCCAAGTATCCGCTACACAAGTTTATTTTGAAAGAATATCCGACAGGGGAGTTACCAGAAATGATTATTGCGCGCTCTCCTTTTGAAAGATAAATATCACTTTCTTGATTTATTTGTCCGGAAAGCAAAGTATGGACGCCTTGTCCTATTGTGGCGCTTGCGCCGCCCTTGCCGACCATTCGCCAGCCGGTGATGTTGACAGGCGTATCGCTTCGCCCGACTATTTCAAAATATTCTTTTTGTGGATTGGTCGCGCGGACATCTGTCTTTGAACCGAGAACGGCTTTGTCTCCATACAAAAAGACATTCAGGGTGTCCGGGATTTTCAAATCTATTTTTGGCAGTTGGCCGTACGTTTCGCCGGTGCTTAGGGGGGCCGGCGGTTTGAGAAAAACGCCATGTGTTGCCTCGTAGCGCGACGGGCCTCCTGTAAAAGCCCAGACAACCCAAATCAGAATTATAACCGCGATTAACCACTTCAAATCACTTAATGCGTCAGGTTTATCCTTATCCATTTTTTGTGCTGGTTTTTTACTTCTATTAATTATTTTTTCTACAAACTACTCGCTATTTACCCACCAAAATTTTTGCATCCACCTAATTTTGCTTACAAACTTAAGTGGACAAAGCAAAAACTTAGAGGCGGGCAGGTCTGCCGACTATTTCTGGTGCTTTGGACAAAAATGCGCGCTTCTCCCGCCAACAACGATACGTTTGATTATACCACCGCACCCGCGCTTGTCGCACTTTTTGCCCTTTTTTTGGTAAGCATGGTGTTTTTCCTGGAAATGCCCCCGTTCGCCGAAAACATTTCTGTAGTCGGACATGGAATCCCCGCCGAATTTTATGCCACCTCGGAGCACCTCTTTCATGGCAGAAAATAATTCTTTTATTTTTTTATCTTTTAATTTTTCTGTTTTAGTTTCAGGATGTACGCCCGCGCGCCAAAGCATTTCATCGGAATAAATATTACCGATACCGGCGATAATTGTCTGGTCCATCAGTACCGTTTTTATCTTCCCGCGCGGTTTTTTTGATAATCTTTCGGCAAAAAGTTTGTAAGCAAAGCTTTTTTCCAGAGGTTCCGGGCCCAGGTGGGCAAGATGCGGAGAATGTTTCAAATTTTCTGTTTCTTCCAATACAATCTTGCCGAATTTTCTCATGTCCGAAAAAACAAAGTGTTCCCCGTTTGAAAGTGAAAATACGACGTGAATAAATCGGTTGAAGGGGTCGTTCAAGGGTCCTTCCTGCGCTGGTATCCATCGCTCGTCCCCCGTTTTTCTCATTCCAACGTTCTCAAGAACGTTGGAATGAGAAATGTGTTTGTATTTTCCATAGAGTAGGTGCCCCGTCATTTTCATATGAATAATTATTGTAATGTTCTCGGTGAGGTGTATGAGGATGTGCTTACCCCGCCTTGTTGCGGAAAGAATTTTCTTTCCCGTGACTGTTTTTTTAAAATCACGAAACCTATTTTCGCATGCCCGCGCATTTAGAGGCGGGCGAAAAATTTTCTCCCAATCGGTCCAAACGTCTCTTATGGCAAGATTTGGCAGGACTTTTTGCAGTCCGGAAACAGTGGTTTGTACTTCTGGTAGTTCGGGCACGATAATTAACAAATAACACATAACAAGTAACAAATAAAGAAAAACCTCGCATGATGCGAGGGGGGGGTGTTACAGCGAAACTATATACGAATACTCGGGAGTCTTTGGGAGAGACTAACCACATCTTTAATTGGATTGTGCCCTCCGCCAAAAGGAATAAAGCTAGAGACATCGTCACTTGAGCCTGTTTCAAGGCTGATTTCGGCATAACCCGAATCAAGCCGCACTTTCATTACCGGGATAGCAGGGGGGGTCGAAGGGTTTTTATCATCGGATAAGCCAACGATGATCGTTTCGTGGAGACGGGTTTCCCCCAAGATTTTTATTGGAAATTTACCTCTCCAGACAGATAGTTGCGGATTTTTCCCGGCATATTCCCGCATGATTTTTTCAGCGTCATTCAGAAAAGTGCTTGTGTCTGCGTTTTTCTTTCTTGTCATAACATCTCCTTGAGATTGTATCGTGGCGGACAAACTACAATTAACCTACACCCCTAAAAAACAAAAAGCAACAAAAAACCCCGTTTTAGGCGGGGGGTGAATTGGAATCAACGGCTGTGTACTACGTCGTTTTCATTACAGGTGAAAACAAAAGGGGATAGTACCGGAAGACATGCTCCCAAGTACAGTCTCTTTTTTATTGTCCACCAGTATAAGACGAACTTTTCACGCTTGTACTTGACGAAATGAAGATTTACTTTCCCTCCGCCAAAGCGACCAGGTCCTCTCTTCCCAAGTTTTATCACTTGATAAACGCGGGCTAAGAGTGTAACCGCAGACCTGCCAAGTGCGTCCTCGACACTCGGCGCAAGGGCAACATTTAATCCCCACGAATTTATTTCGGCCGGCGGGATTTTCGTTTCTACCACGGTCGCCAGCTTTCTCATTTCGCCCCCAGCACGCTCTATTTTGTATTCCCCAACCACATCCCCTTTTATGGCCAATTGTGACCCGGAGAAAATCTTCATTCCACTCAGTTTCGTGGTTTTAAGAAACCGCAGCCCTTCTCTTTTCGGTTGTGCTTGCACAGATCGTTTCATGGCGATGTCTCCTGTCAAAATGGGGGAACCTACTGTATCCAATCTATACCCGAGCAGTATAATAGTAAAGCAACAAAAAACCCCGCGCGGGCGGGGGAGAGGGCGAGTGAGCCGACTATTGATTAATTAGTCCGCCGCCATACCAGGCGAAGTAGATTTTTTTGCCAAGATGAACGATTTCTTCTTCACCTTTGAAATTGTCGGGGGTACCAATATACGAATTGACATATCTCGCCCCGCTTGATTCATAAAGGCGCGGACCGCGATATGGTTCATCGTTTGTTTCCGCGCGGAGCGCTTCCTGCAGAAATTTATACACGGCTTTGGTGGCCGCCTCGGGGACAACCCACCCGTAATAAACCATCATCCAGACTCCCTTGCCGTCGAGAAACACAACTTCGCGCCCGCCGTATGGTTCTCCGCCGTAATACTCATCGTGATATTTCCACCGACCGTCCGCGCTTTCGTAGGTGATGGGATGAGACCCGTCCGCTCCGTCCACGACTTTTGCCGCATCGCCTGCGGCATAACCAGCCTTGTTGGCTTCGACAAGGAACTTGCGTAGTTTGTTCAAAAAATCAGGTTCGTTCATATTTAGCCCTCTCTTAATGTCGGAATTTCTGTCACCAAGCTAGTAGAAATCTAAAAATAAGTCAATCGTTTATAATCTTGTATAAATTGTTCCTTTTGTGGTAGCGTTTAATTCGGACAGGCGACTAGAATGTTTCTACCGCCAGAGTCCGTTCTTTGGAAAGGACTTCCCAATGGGAACCCAAAACCAAACTTTTACAGCAAAAGAGTTACCGCTTCTGTCTTGTTTTATCTCACTCTGGTCTTCGCGCGGTTTTCAGAATTTTTGGAGAAGCGGAGTTTTCCACGACATGGTGGAGGTTGTAAAGAAAAATAAGCCGGGAGTTATCTCCTTCGACAGCGGGAGTCGGAACATGCTTAGGTTCTCCTACAATCCGGGAGAGGTGACTCGAGGTCAGATAATAGAGATACTTCAGCTTATCCCCGATGGCTGCTGGGAAAGTTTCCGTGTGAGCTTTGGCCTTTGGAGTCAAACTTCCGGATGGTGGGACGGAAACCCATCCGTCAACTGGCATTTTCGCGACGAGTGGCGCGAAGAGATGGGGCTTGAGAGAATCAACCCCGTCCGGCTTTTGGGTCCTCACGGCAAACTTCTGGTTTTCCGGAGAACAGGCCACTCTGGACCACTGAAATTGCCGGATGGATATAAATATGCTTCTCTGGAAGACCTAAAGAGAGTTGAGACACCCGCCGGCGAATCAATACCCATAGTCGTCAATTTGCAGGGCATCTGGGGTTTTAATTCTGGACAGCGCTTAGTAAAGATACCCTCCCCCGAGCAATTTTTTCACGACTATGTCGTTTTTGTGCCTCTGGTTGAGTTATAGGGAGCAACAGAATCACAAGCCGCGGCTATCCGCGGTTTTTTAGTCGGTTATTTATTATCGGTTATATGTTATAGAGATTGCGAAGTTCTTCTCTCGCCACCGTGGCGTCATCCCACTCTATCTTTGTGCCGTTCGGGCCCATAAGATAAGGGTCGGTGCCTTTGCCGGTAATAATAACCGCGTCTCCCGTTTTGGCGTGTTTGAACGCTTCTCGTATGGCAAGGCGGCGGTTTACCACAACCTCCACTCGGGACGTTTCCCCCATACCCTTCTGGATATCTCCGATAATGGCTTTCGGGTCTTCGTCATACGAATCGTCGTCCGTCAAAATAATATGGTCGCAGTAGCGCATGGCTACGCGCCCCATTTCGGGGCGTTTCCACTTGTCTCTGCCTCCGCCGGTCGCGCCGAAAACACAAATCTTTTTTTGGTTCTGGAATACTTGGTAAACTTTCTCCATAGAATCGGCGGTGTGGGCGTAGTCCACGATGACGGTAAAACCCTGCTTGCCCCGAGCGGGGTCGAGGGGGTCAAGCTCTATTTTTTCCATTCTTCCCCTGATTCCGCCGAATTTTTCAAGCGCGCGGACAATCGTTTGAGAATCTATATTTTGAGTTCTGGCGAAGGTAACCGCGGCCAAAATGTTATATAAGTTGAATTCCCCGGATAGTTTCGAGTGAATCGCCCTGCCGTCCAAAGTGAAATCCGTGCCGTTACTGCTTAGGGTAAACGGCTTGGCGTCCGCGACGGAAAAAGTTTTTTTCGCCTCAACCTTTATATCCAAAAATTTATCCGCGTACTTGTCGTCCCTGTTTGCCACCACGACTCTGTTTTCTTTTGGCGACGACCCAAGGGCTTTGGCGATTTCCAATTTGGCGTTCAAATAATTTTCAAACGAGCCGTGCGATTCTATGTGTTCGGGCGAAATGTTGGTAAAAATGAGAGCGTTCAAATACGTGAACTTATGTCTCGAAAAACGCGAGCCCTCCGAAGTCATTTCCACCAGGGCGTAATCGCACTTCGCTCGGACTGCCCGACGGAGCGTTTTTTGGATAAAAAATCTGCCCGGCATTGTCATCTTGAAAAGATTTCTCTCTTCTTTTTTCCCGATTTTAAAACGAAGGGTTGAAATTATGGCAGTCTTGTAGCCCGCTTCTTCCAAAATGGCATTTACGATTTCTATGGTGCTTGTTTTGCCCTTGGTGCCGGTAACGCCGAGCACAAAAATTTTTCGTCCGGGGAAACGGTATATGAGCGCGCCGAAAAGAGCGAGCAGAAAATGATAAGCCGGCTGAAAAAATCGATAAAGTTTCCTCGGTATGAATTTCTCTATTTTGCGTAGAATTTTATCCAGCATTTGGCTCAATCATACAGGAGAAATGAAGTTATTGACAAATAAACACGGGGGCGGTATTACATAGGGGCAGTTCCTTCAACGCCGCAATAGCGCGGCATAGTATAGGAGATTTACAAATGGCTACAAATACCGGAGTGGCAACTATGGCGGAATCGGAAACAAAAAACTCTCATCCCCTTGCGGTTGACATGGAGTATATCCCGAGCTGGGAGAAATGGAAGGAGCTTTGGGCGGCGGCCACTGCTGCCGAAATCAAGCATAGTCTGCTTCATTTTGGCTGGGCGACCGGTGGCGGTGTCGAAAAAGTCTGTTTGTACTTGGACCTTGCCGACGGGTATTTGGATAAAGACAACTTCCGGTTGCCTGAAGAGGTGGCCCGTGGTTGGCAATATAATAAGCGGGATTTTGGTACCCCTCTCGGCCGGTTCGAGTATGCTTATCAGCTGAGACAGGCTGTTTCAACTAAGGCGTTTCAGGTTCTCTGCCAGAAGTTCTTCAAGAATACCGATGTCGAAGCGCGCCGCGACGAACCTAGCTGGCTTTGTTGGGTGAAAGAGGACGCAGTTCTAGAAAAGGTCCTATGGTTCTTGCGGACGGAAAGTGCCATCGGTGATTTCAAGCTAAGGAATCTTCCTCGTCGTCTTCGCGACAGCGATAACCACCAGAAAGTTTTGCGTGAGTTTGCGCTCGGGATTTCGATGTTTGCCCTGGGCATTCCCCGATTAAGTATCTCCGGGAGGGATGTTTGTTGGAATAATGCAATTCTTGAAGGCAAACTTCTCCACGATAAACACTCCGAAGTGGTGGAGTTGCTGAATGGTCTCGGGTGCTTGGGGGTCCTCCTCGGTGAGTGCAAATATCCGCTTAGCGAAGAAGGACTTGCAAAGCTTAAGGAAATAGCGCTCCGCGAACAGTGGATCAGGTTGCCTGGATACGAAAAACGTTCCCCCTGTAGCATAGAGGAGGCGTCATACGCAGGTTCGGAAGCAGCTCAAGTCTATCTGATTCTTCAGACTAACAACAAGGAAAAGAGGAGGCTGGAGGAGCTTGTCCGGCAAATGAATCTGGCCGAAGCAGCTCGGCGCAAAGTCAAACAGCTTTCTGTCTGAACAGTAAATTGGATTGGAGCCGCCGCGTGTTATCTCGGCGGCTATTTTATTTCCCGTCGTTTAATATTGACGGTGGAAGTTCTTGCTTAAAAACTCTATTCTAATGTTCTTAAGAACATTAGAATAGAGGAACCAACGGGGGTTATCTTATGACATACTGACGGACCCTCTGAACGCTTCATTACAAGTTCGGCAATGGCTAATCGTCGTATATGATCCGAAGCAGTCTTAAAATTTATCTTCGGCTCATCCGAAATATCCGCGAGCGAAAGTTCCGGTTTGCGATTTATAAGATCAAGTATTTCTACTCTTCGGTGATTGGAAAAGCCTTTTACTATTCGTTCCAGTTTTCTATAGTTTTTCGTTTCTTTATTATACAACCTCCTAGTTCTTATTCCAATGTTCTCAAGAACATTGGAATAAAGGAAGATTACTTTTATTTATTATTTTCTATTTTCCGTTTCCTAAAATCTTAAGGGCTTCTTTGATTCGCGCGCCGGTGCCTTTTATTTTTTCGCCCACTTCTTTGAGCGCTTCGCGCGCCTCTCCCTGCGAATATCCGAGAGACTGCAGGGCCAATACCGCGTCGGACTCTTCCCGCAGTTCTCCCTTGTGATGCGCTTCGCCGGCACCCAGCTTGTCCTTTAATTCCAGCACGATTTTTTGGGCGGTTTTTTTGCCGATGCCCGAAACTTTGGTCAGATATGAGACATCTTCCGAGGAGATGGCTTTTTTTAGAGTTTCTACTCCAGCCAGTCCCATAATTTGAATGGCAGATTTTGGTCCGATGCCGGAAATAGAAATGAGCATTTCAAAAAGCTCAAGCTCGCTTCGGTGAATGAAACCATAAAGCTCAAGCGCGTTTTCGCGGACGGCAAGATGGGTTAGGAGCGTTATCTCGCCGTCTTTTTTACCGATAAGCCGCGCCGTATCGGGAGAAACCGCCACTTTATACCCGACGCCCGCGACATTCAAAACGACATATTTATCCCCTGATAAAACAATACTACCGGTAAGTTGCGCAATCATAGGGGTATTATAGAACACACGGCACATATCACGAAACAAGATTTGCCTTTTGCCTCCGTATCTGTTAGTCTTTCCGAGTCAGTATTTGTTTTTGAGTTTCCGCTACAACCTACTAACTATAATCTACGACCTAACCAATGGCCTTAACCAAATCGGCAAAAAAAGCAATCAGAGTTTCCCATCGCAAAAAAGTTTTTAACGACAGGCGATCCAAGACAATGAAAGAAAGCGTCAAATCGATGCGCCGGCTTTTGGCTGACAAAAAATCGGGGGAGGCCGAGAAGCTTTTAAGTGTTGCGTATAAAGCTCTTGACAAGGCCGCCAAGCGCGGGATTATCAAGAAGAATACCGCCTCGCGAAAAAAGTCACGGCTAGCCAGGGCGATAAATAAGTTAAAGTAAAAAAATCCCGCCAAATGGCGGGATTTAACATTCCGAATCAGGTTTCAATCCCCCTTTTTTCGTCAAGGTGACATTTTCCGTTTAATTTTATACAATTCGTTCCAGTTTGGTTCTAATTTTTTGGGGAGGGTCCGTGAACAATTACCAAGTTGGCGAAGTGGACGCGAGGTCTCTCATAATCTTTCCTCAACCACGGAGGGTTTTTGACGGGATTGAGGAACTTAGGGACAGCATCTTGGAGAACGAGATGTTCAGTCTTCCTATAGTGGCCGCGCTTTCCAAGTTGGCATTCGGAGAGTACACGGCCGTAATCAACGAACTTTGGTGTACCGACTTTGACCCAGGTTCTTTTAAACCGTTTAAAGACGGGAAGTACTATGTTCTCATTGCCGGCGAAAGACGGACGCGAGCGCACTGTCTTCTCGCGAAGGAATGGAAAGTTCCGTGGGAATATCTGGTGCATTTGAGGGAAGATATTCCGGCGCTTGCGGCCTTGTTCATTCAGTTCGCGGAAAACACCCATCGACGGGTTCCCCCCGACCAGGAGGCGTATTCGTACAATCAGTTTTTCCGAGTTTTGAAAAAGCGCCACCCGGAAACAACCCTTGCAAAATTTGCCAGAATGGTTGGCCGTTCAAGCGAGGCGATAAGAAACGCGCTCCGGTTTTGCGAACTGCCGGAGAAAGTGCGGATTATGGTGGAGGAAAAACACCTTCACTACAGCGTTGCCGTTGAACTTTGGCGTTTAGAGCAAGCCGAAATTCCCGACGAAGAAATAGAACGCTGGGCATTTAGAGCCGTTATTGAAAAAAGAAAGGCCGACGAGTTCCATAAAATGATATCGGACTATCTTTTTGTCCGGGGGCAGGGGCAGGTCTCCCTTTTCGGGATAATGTCGGAAAACCAAAGGGAAGCGCTTCATCGTCAGCACCGGCGCAGAACAGTTGAAGGGAAACTTGTCCCGATACATACGGAACAAAAACGTTATTTTGAGACGGTAGCGCGTCTCATAAGCGAAGGGCTTCTTGGAGAAAAAGATTCCCCGTATGCTTCCGGAAGTCCGGCTAAGCGCCTCAAGGCTCTGGTTCAAACGGTAAGGACTCTTTTGCCGCACCTTGAGGCCATTACGAGCTCGCGACAGCACGTGGAAGCAGAGCAGGTTCTTGTCCAGGCCGAAAGCGCGCTTGCCCGCATTACAAAATGAAACACATTACAACCCCCGGGATTCCGGGGGTTTTTTATGGAAATGGCGATACCCTTTTGTTATAATTGGCAGTGAGGGAGAAATGGAAAAAGCTAATGCTTTTTACATTTGGACCGAACGAACCAATTATATTGTACCCGGTTATATAATCACAATATGAACAAAAACATTACGCCGAGAGAAACGGAGGAAAAAATAAAAAACGACGGAACTGTCGTTATCGATGTACGCACCAAAGAAGAATATATCAAAGGGCATATCAAGGGAAGCCGGAACATAGATATTTCCGGCCCGACCTTTATGGAGGAAATAATGAAACTGGACAGTGGCAAGAATTATCTTGTTTATTGTTTGAGCGGGGGGCGTTCAAGCAAGGCGCAAAAAACGATGATCGGTCTGGGGTTAAACAACATCTATAATTTGAACGGCGGCATAACCGCGTGGATTAAAGACGGGTTACCCACGACCCGCGACTGATCCCTCGACAAGTTCGGGGCAAGCAAACGACAAACAAGAAGGACATTCATTTGTTCCCCGTTATGTGTTATATGTTATGTGTTAATGATCAGTACGCCCTCGTCGTTCAACGGACCCCAGTAGTAAAGCGGGTACGCTTACTACGGGGCGAGAAGTGCCGTTTTGGAAAAAAGTGATAATGTTGGTTTTAGAGAATAATTTAACACGCCCTCGTCGTTCAACGGATAGGACATAAGATTGCGGATCTTAAAATAGAGGTTCGATTCCTCTCGAGGGCATAAAATAAAGGATGCGAACACGGAGTGTTCGCAGACTATGTATTTTATAGACCTCGAGAGGAATCGAAAACGAAAGCGGGCACCCGTCGAGCACGGCGGGTCGCTTGAGTAGGGCTGAGAAATTTCTGCGCGCGACGGCGAGCAGAAATGTTCTTAGCAGATTCCTCTCGAGGGCATAAAATAAAGGATGCGAACACGGAGTGTTCGCAGACTATGTATTTTTTATAGCCCTCGAGAGAAATCGAAAATTATCCATGAAAAAGATTATAGTAGCCTTACTCACGGTTGTAGTTGTAACTTTTGGCGCTTACTACATATTTAGCGACAGTAATTATGTAAAAAATTATCCCCTGCGCGAAGGTCCTATTGCCGCTTTTGGCGACAGTTTGGTTCTGGGCGTTGGTTCTGCGGACGGGAATGATTTTGTTTCAATTTTGTCCGGCAAAATAGGCGAACAGATAATAAACATGGGTGTCTCCGGCAATACGACAAGAGACGGCCTCGCCCTATCGGACGAAGTCGTTTCCAGACATCCCCGCATTGTTATTCTTCTTTTGGGTGGCAACGATTACCTAAAGAGAATCCCCAAGGAAGAAACTTTCCAAAATCTTAGAATATTAATTTCACGTTTTCAGGAAGACGGAGCGGCGGTGGTTCTTCTCGGGATACGCGGGGGTTTGCTCATAGATCATTTTGACACCGAATTTGAAGATCTCGCCAAAGAAACTGGAGTCGCCTATGTGCCTGATGTGCTGGACGGGCTTTTCAGAAACAAGTCGTTGATGTTTGACGAAATTCATCCCAACGACAAAGGGTATCAACTGATTGCTGAAAAAGTATATATAGTACTGGTCGGGATTTTAGAGGAGAATTAATTTTATTAAAGTATAATCAAGCTGACCCCTCGTCGTTCAAAGCCGACGCAAATCCCGACTGAAACGTCGGGGAATCCCGACTGAAACGTCGGGACAGGTCGGCTCTCCGACCCCCAGCCATAGGGGGCGTCGGAGTGGATAAATTTATTGTCATGAAAGCATTTGTTTATATTCTAAAAGACCAAAAAGGCAAATTTTATGTCGGAAGTACAAATGATTTGGAAAGGAGGTTATATCAACACGACATGGGACATACACAAACAACGAGAAATATGAGAAAACCAACCTTAGTTTTAAAGCAAGAGTATGAGACACTGCAAATGGCTAGAAGTGTTGAAGATAAAATTAAGAAATTAAAGAGGAGAGACTATATTGAGAAAATGATTAGCGATGGTTATATTAAAATAAAGTTAGGATAACAAACACGCTTTCATCGTTCAATGGATAGGACACTTCCCTCCGAAGGAAGAAATGTGGGTTCGACTCCCGCTGAGAGCATAATATGAAAAAGCGTTTTGGGGCGAAGGAGGTGATGCAAGTTCGATTCTTGCCGAGGGGATTGCATTACTTGTCTTGGTTTTGGGTTTTTTGATCAGAATCCCAGATAATCCATAAGAGTTTGAGAAAACGGCACTTTGTGCTCTTTTTCTTCAAGGCGGGCGAGAAGGGCTTCTTTTGTCCGCGCGATTTGCGCGGGGTCGGCCGGGATTATTATTATTGGAATAAAGGCGCGCTTAAGTTCAATAAAAAGTTGCGGATTCGTGGTATTGTCGCCGTCGTCCAGCCAAAACGAATTGATATTTTCGTACGGGTATAACTTCGCGCCTACTTTCAGTCCGCGTTCGTCCACGCGGAACTCTTTTAATTTTGGGGGCTCCGCGGCGTGTACGGCTATGGAGAACGCCGATACAATAATAAGAATGGCAAAAAGATAGTTATGGAAAAATACCGCGGCAATGGCCATGGCCACGGAAATTATTCCCAAAATCAAATACCAGTCCCGCGATTTTTCGCTATGCTCGTATTCGTAACCGTGCCAGGAAACGGAATTCCCTTTTTCTTTGTTTTGCTCCATGTCCCAATTTTAGCATTTTTGGGAATAAACAAAAAACAAAACCGCCTAGGCGGTTTTTTGCAGTTTGGCGGATGGGGTGAGATTCGCCCGCGTCTAAATTTTTGCCGCCGCAAAAATTTGTCTGGGATATAACAGCAACTGCTTGCTGTTATATCCGGTGCGCGTAGCGCAAGCGCTGATATTGAGTGAAACGAAACAAGCGCTAGGTGGCGGTTACAGACCGCAGCTCGTCCGCGATTTTACTAAAAATCGGGACCCCGCTGTTCGAATCTCACGCGCGACACAAGCAGTTGTGTCGCTCCCATCCGCATTTTTCACTACGTTTCAAAAATTACGGATGGGGTGAGATTCGAACTCACGGTGGGTTGCCCCACGCTGGTTTTCAGGACCAGTGCTTTAGACCACTCAGCCACCCATCCGAACAAAATTAATCTAACACGGACATCGTGTTTTATCCATTAGCCGAACATACCCGCAAAAAGCCGGTGTGAGTTTAAAGCACCAAGCCTCTGTTCCTGGAAATCCTCACAATCTTGACGATAGCAAATAGTCTTTGTTTCGAAAAAGCAAAAAAGAAACGATTGCGCCGACGAGCGAGGCGGCGAACATAAGAAGAAACAACACTCCAAAACCGTAATTATTCGCGACCATGCTGCCCAAAACCGCGGCGACCGCGGCGACCATATAGCCCATCGCTTCCCATGCTCCCCAATCTGAAGCCTCTTCGTCGGTTCTTACAAAATGGGAATACATGGAATCAAAAGCGGGGCTGATAACGGCGATACCGATACCCAGTACGGCTTGAACAAAAAGAAGCATTGTTTGGGTTTCGGTAAAATAATAAAGCAGACAACCAAGAGCGTTAATCAGATATCCAACCACAACCAACTTTTCTTTGTGGAGAATTCTGTTTTCCCATCTGCTTATAAGATATAGAATTACGCCCGAAGTAAAGGTAAAAGTGAAATACGCCCAGCCCACATCAAGAATGTCTCCCCCGATTTTCCCGACAAAAATCGCGTAAATAGGGCCGAGCATTCCCAAAGCCAGGTTCGCAAACGCATCCGCCACGATAAGAATTTTTAGTCCGTTTCGCATATTGGTTGTGTTAAATTATTAATCCGTGTTCATAATTATACACCAAAATGACAATTCTATAGATTGATTTTGTGGCGTGATGTCCTTAGGTCGTTGACACGTGAATGTCCTGACAAAAATGCGCTAGCATGATAAGCTTTTAAACATATGAAATATCTTAAATATTCACTGTTGGCATTGGCCGTTATAGCTCTCGTCGCGATAATTTTCGCCGCCGGATACGCTGTTTTTTATTTTCGCGGGAAAAACGCAACACTCCAAGAGCAAAATAAAGAAGCCGCCAGAATCGCTTCATTAATTGAACCGAGCATAAGCTTAGACGATATTTCTTGCAATATTCCCTCCGACGCCAAAACACAATACTACTCGGTTATGCTTAGGACATCGAGCCTCAATATCAACAACAAGCGGCAGCAGCTTGAAAAGATAATCAAGGATTTAGGCGGAACTATTGCTTCAACCGGGCAAAGTAATGTTTACGACAGAGACATCGGCTATGTAGACTCAACCAATATAAACGCGACATTGCCCATTGAGCAAGCCGACAAATTTATCTCACAAATGAGAAGCGGTCTTTCGGCTATTGAATATTTGGAAAACGAGAATAATTCCGTCCAGGACAGCGTTGTGTTGAAACAATCCTGTCAAACAAATCTTGACTATATAAAAAATTTCCGCTCTGCCGAGTTACTATACCTAAAACAGCTCGGTTCTAGCCAGTCGTTTTCTCCCCAACCGCTCTCGTCTCCGACACCCACACCTCAGATCTCAGTTCCTTTCCCCTTTGGTTCGGTAGATAACAATTCCAGCATGGTCACCAGAAACCTTACGGAGATTAGACAAAACGCTTCATCGTACAAAAACAGTATTGAAAATACGAAAAATCAGTTAAATAAGACTAACCTCAATATAATCATTAGAGGAATACCGGGATAGGCGTTTTCTTAGGCGGGTAAGCTCCTTTGCCTCTGGTATTTTCAAACAGGAACCACATTTCTTGCTACATTATCTTTATGCGAAACAATATCGTTCACCCTGGGGCCGACGAGCTCTCGTACGAAATACGGGAGATTGTTGATTTTGGGAATGAGCTTGAAGGACTCGGGGTTAAAATGATTTGGGAAAACATCGGCGACCCCGTTGCCAAAGGAGAAAGGTTGCCGCCGTGGATGCGCGATATTATAAAAAAAGTGATGGACGAAGACGACAGCGTCTTCGGCTACTCGCCGACCAAGGGACTCTTGGAAACACGGCGATTTTTGGCGGAAGCCCGCAAAAAAGAAACAGGCGTAAACATTACCCCGGACGACATTTTATTTTTTAACGGGCTGGGAGACGCCATTTCAAAAGTTTACACATATCTGAATGAACACTCCCGCGTTATCGGGCCTTCGCCCGCGTATCCCACCCACTCCTCGGCGGAAGCGGCGCACGCGGATTCTCCACACATAACTTACGAATTGAATCCCAAGAGGAATTGGCTGCCGAACCTTGAAGAATTGCGAAACAAGATTAAATTTAATCCGGCCATTTCCGGCATTCTCATAATAAATCCCGACAATCCCACGGGGATGATTTATCCCAAGCGGGTGCTTGAGGAAATCGTATCAATTGCCCGCGAATTTGATTTGTTTATCGTTTGCGATGAAATATACGCCAACCTTCATTTTGGGCCGGAGAAAATGGTACCGCTCGCGGCCGTTATCGGAGATGTTCCGGCTATCGTCATGCGCGGGCTTTCCAAAGAAGTGCCGTGGCCCGGCGCCCGTTGCGGCTGGATTGAAATGTACAACAAAGAAAAAGATCCGGTTTTCGCAAGATACGCCAAAACGCTTCTTGACGCCAAGCAACTGGAAGTTTGTTCCACCACCCTTCCGCAAAGAGTTTTGCCTGAAATTTTTTCGCACCCGGAGTTCTTGCCTTATGTGGCGCTCCGCAACAAACTTTATCAAAAGCGAGCCGACATGGCATACGATATTTTTCGCGGAGTTTCCGGCATTATTGCCCCAAAACCGGCAGGCGCGTTTTACATGACTATAGTTTTTGAAGACGGTATTTTGAACGAGAGGCAAAGTCTGCCGCTTCAAAATGAAAAAATCCGCGAGGCGGTGGACTTGAAAATAAGCAAGTTAAACGGCGGGAGTTTGGACAAAAGATTCGCCTATTATCTCATGGCTTCCACCGGCATTTGCGTGGTGCCTCTTTCCGGCTTCAATTCCGACCTTCCGGGTTTCCGCGCCACATTGCTTGAAAAAGACGAGAAGTTGTTTGAAGATACGATGAAGAAAATAGCGGAATCAATTAAGGGGTATCTGCATTCCGCTTGAACGCCAACATTTTTTTGTGTTAGTCTAATCGCATGGTCCCGTTAGAGGCCGCGGTCACGGAATAAAACAAAGACTTAATGTATATTTATGGAAAATAGTTTGGCAAATTACAAATATAAATTAAGCAGGAGCGGGCCGACCGCGACCTGCCTCTAAACGGGATGAGTAAAATCTTGGGCATTGATTACGGAGCGAAAAGAATCGGGGTGGCAATGTCCGACGAGAACGGAAAAATCGCTTTCCCTTTTTTGATTTTGCCGAACGACAAAGACTCCATGTCTTTGCTCGGCGATTTGTGCGGGAAAGAAAAAATAGAAAGGATAGTAATGGGGGAGTCGCTGGACGAACGCGAGAACGAAAATGAAATAATGCCCGAGGCGCGCTTGTTTGTCGAGGCTCTTTCCGGTAAAACCGGTTTGCCGGTGTCGTTTGAAAAAGAATTTATGACTTCCGTTGAAGCGCATCGCTCCGCTTTTAAAGAACAGGGCAAAATTGGCCGGCAAGAGGTGGATGCCAGCGCCGCGGCGCTGATACTCCAAAGATATCTTGATAAAATAAACAGTAAATAATAATTTCCAATTATCAATTTTCGATTTAGAATGAATTTTTAAATCAAAATTCTAAAACATTAATACATTGAAAATTGACTGAAAACTTTAAATTTTAAATTAAAAAATTTATGATATCTATTGACGATTTCAAAAAGTGCGATATCAAAATAGGGACAATCTTGTCTGCCGAAAAAATTCCGGAGGCGGAGCGCTTGATAAAACTCACGGTTGATTTAGGCGAAGAATCACCCAGGCAGATTATTTCCGGCATCGCGGAGTTTTTCCCGGACCCCGCCCTATTGGTCGGTCGCCAAGTGCCTGTACTTGCCAACCTTGCCCCGCGCACAATCCGCGGACTGGAATCAAACGGGATGGTGCTTTATGCCGTGGGCGATGGCGTCCTAACCACGCTTTCTCCGGGAGAGAAGGTGTCTAATGGTACGTCTGTGCAATAGTAAAACTTGCCTGCCCCGTAGTGAGTAATCTCTACTACTGGGGTAACTTATAACGTAAAACGCGCACCACGAAATAGCTCACCCACCCGACCCATCTCTTAAAGTTACAGGTTTTGCGCTACACGTTACACAATTTATGTCGTATAATATATGGGATGGCAAAATTTTTTTCTAAATTTTTTCCAACTCCGCGATTTTTGAAAATTCCGGCGGTCGGGCTTGATATTTCCGACCAAGCCGTTCGTTTCATAGAACTTTTGCCCGAGGGAGCGAATTACACCATCGGTCGTTTTGGAGAAAAAAAAATTCCAGCGGGTGTAATAGAATCCGGGAAAATAAAAGACGCGGCAGGTCTGAAAAAGGTGCTCTCTTCTCTTCGGGCAGAGTACAAAATCGATTTTGTGGGGGTATCCGTCTCCGAAGAGCAAACTTATCTCGCCCGGATGAGTCTTCCCCGTTTGAAAAGAAGCGATATACGCGGAAGTATAGAATTGCAAATTGAAGAACATATTCCGCTTAAGGCGGAGGAAACTGTTTTTGACTACGAGATTATTTCCGAAAACGAAAACGGTTATGATGTTGAAGTTTCGGCGCTACCTCTTGCTTTGGCCGAAAATTATTTCAGTCTTTTCGAAGACACCGGGCTTACCCCGCTAGTTTTTGAGATAGAGGCTCAAGCTATGGCGAGGGCGGTGGTTCAAAGAGGCGATGTTTCAACCCGCATGATAATAGATTTTGGAGAAACCCGGACCGGACTCTCTGTTGTTTCCGGAGGAGTAGTAATGTTTACTTCGACTTTGGACATTGGGGGGAGGTCGCTTGATACTGCCGTGCAAAAATCTCTGAACATTTCTCCAAAAGAAGCGGAACTCAAGAAAAAAGAACACGGTCTTTTAAAAGACCCGAATAACAAAGAGCTGTTTTTTGCCTTGATGCAACCGGTTTCGGTTTTGAAAGACGAGATTAACAAGCACTTTGTGTACTGGCATACGCATTTGGAATTTGGCGAACACGAAAGAAAAAAAATAGACGGCATAATTCTTTGCGGAGGCGACTCAAACTTGCTCGGTTTTTCCGACTACCTTTCCGCGAATCTTAAAGTGCCCGTGAAGTTGGCGAATGTTTGGACCAACGTTTGTTCTTTTGACGTGGACATTCCCCAGATAACTTTCAATGATTCGCTTCACTATGCCACTTCCGTCGGATTGGCATTGGGCGGAGTATACGAAAATGATTAACCTTATTCCTCCAACCGAAAAAACCAAAATCGCCGAGGCATACAGAAGACGCTTTTTTATCGTGTTTCTGTTCCTCTCAATCACCGCTTTTTTGATAGGTGCCATTTTTCTTATTTCCCCGTACCGTTTGGCCGAGGATAATACGGCGACTATTTTGAAGAACATAGACATCGTAAAATCTCTGAATGGGCCTTTGGAAACTTCCAATCCCGAATTTTCCATTAAGGATATTCAAAAAAAGTTGGACATTCTGGCTTCTCAAAAAAGCAAAAACACCGCCGGGATTCTGATCGGCAACATTATGTTGGAACGTCCGGAGAGGGTCGATATAAACGGTTTTACCTACAGCAAAAAAAAGAGCAACAGCGAGATTGAAATTCGCGGCATGGCCGATAGCCGAGACGACATGCTTGATTTTGTGCGGACACTGGAAAATAATCAATATTTTGCGAAAGTGGATGTTCCGGTGTCCGCTTTTATCAAAGATAAAAATTTGGAATTTTCAATCCAGGTGACGACCAAAACATTAACGCCATGATAATTACAAAAAAAGCGCAAATTGTTTTGATTGTTTTGGCTATTTTGAATATCGTCGCCATTTTTGGTTACGGTTTTATGTTTTACAAGATTTCTACGGAAAAGTCGCGTACCGCCGAAACCCTGTCATTGCTCAAATCCGAAGTAAAAAAAGAGAGCACGCTGCGGTTTTTGGCCGAGACTTTGGATAAAACCACGATTGAGCGAGGGAAAATAGACAGGTATTTTGTGGACATAAAAGGTTCGGCCGTGTTTTTGGAAAGACTTCAATTTTTTGGCAAACAAGCGGGCGTGTCGGTTCGTCTGGAAAATGTGGACATAGAAGACAAGACGGTTCTCCGAGTAAATCTGGCGACAAATGGCGGTTTTGGCGAGACATATAAGTTTTTGGAGCTCTTGGAAAATACCCCATATGCCATAGAGGTAAAGTCAATCAATATCAACAAGGTGCGCGTATCTCTTGATGATAAAAAAAACACATCGCCAAACAACTGGAGCGGGGTTTTTACGATAAGGCTTTTGAGTTTTGTTAATAAATAGACTAGAACCCGTCTCAAAAATATAACTGGGTACAATAATTTGCCATCGTTCGGACGCTATGTAAGTGATTACACTTCCACGCGCTCCTCGCTCGCCAAAATAATGAATAAGACAAACGTCAAAATTTCGAAGGAAAATAGGGAGGATGAGGAAGGAGGCATAGCTTGCCTACGGCGACTGACGAAACTCTCTATTTTCCCGAAATTTGGGCGTTTGGCTCTTCAAGCGGTTTTTGTGTCTTGTTTATTTATCAGCGGTTATTTTAACGAGCGAGGAGTGTGTGGAAGCGTAATCGCTTACACAACACCCGAGCGATGTTAAAATATTGTACCAAGTTATATTTTTGAGATGGGTTCTAATATATGAGCATCCAAATAATCATTAAAATAAGAGAAATCGCCAAAAGGTATCTTGGAAAAATTTTGGTTGTATTGGACAGGGATAAGTCGAAACTAGTATTACATCCGGATCGTGACTGGAAGAACTTAATGATTTTATTTTTCGCGAGCTTGTCCATTTTTGCCATAGCGAGCGGCTACCTTTATTTGGATATAAACAGGAGCGGGTTTGAATCCGACCAAATTAGCGATACAGTACCGAGCGAAATAGACGCCGACGTGGAAAAAATAAAAGAGACAATGAAGTCCATTGTTGTAACCGAGGTTGCTTTTGAGAAACTTCTTTCGGGAAAGCCGAGAATGTCCGATCCGTCGAGGTGAAGAACGACCAACGACTTACGACCAACGACTAAAGAGAAAATTTGAGTTGGCGTCCGTGTGTATTTGTTGTAAGTTGTGGGTTGTAGGTCGTGAGTCGATTTCTGCCCTTGTAGTTCAACCCCGACGCAAATCCCGACAAGAGTGTCGGGACAGGTCGGGGCTCCGACCCGGAAGGGCGTCGGAGTGGAGTAATGAAATTATGATAAAGTTTGAGTATTCCCCCTTGTAGTTCAACCCCGACGCAAATCCCGACAAGAGTGTCGGGACAGGTCGGGGCTCCGACCCGGAAGGGCGTCGGAGTGGAGTAATGAAATTATGATAAAGTTTGAGTATTCCCCCTTGTAGCTCAATGGATAGAGCAGCGCTCTTCTAAGGCGTTGATGTGGGTTCGATTCCTGCCAAGGGGATAAAAATAGCGGAGCAATTTTTATACCCTTGAGCACGAGAACTGCTTCTCGTGCGGGCAGGAATCGAACAGCGGAGCGATATTTTGCCAGTAGGCAAAATCGCGAGCTGGTGCCCAGACTAAAACGAGCGGCGGCGAGTTTTAAGTCGAGGGAGATAAGCGTACTCGCGGTCCTGCCAAGGGGATTTGAGCGAAGCGAAAATAACCGGGGAGCAAGCAAACTACTTTGCTTGCGTCAGGAATCGAAAGGCGGAGTATATTTTGCCAGTAGGCAAAATAACGAGCCGGGGTCGAGAAAATTTTTGCGGGTAGCAAAAATTATTCGTGACCGATAAACCCTGTCCGAGGTAAGTGACGACAAAAATTTAGTCGAGGGAGATAAGTGTACTCACGGTCCTGCCAATGGCGCCGCCCACGAAACGTGTTAAAATGATAAAGTAAACAGCAGAAGGTTTATTAAAAATAGTTACCATAATTTTTTGCCAACCATGAAAATTCGGAATATTTATGTTTTTTTGGCCTCAATAGGGATATTTATAGGGCTTTTGTTTGTTATCCCGAACTCTTTCTTGTCCGAGGATTTGGGGAATACGATTCTGACTGTTATCGCATTTCTTTTCGGCATAATAGCCGGTTTCTATATTGTCGTTACCACAACCGACTATAATAGCGTAAAAAGCCTGCTGGCAACCGAAACCGCCGGCTGGATTTCATTGTATGATAATGTTTTAATTTACGACAAAGAGTGCGCGAACAAATTATCCTCTCTGATTGACGAATACGAAATACGAGCTTTTGATTTTGAGATTATTGATTTTGCGAAATCAACGCAGGCCAAATTTAGAGCCATTGAAATTTTTATGACAGAGCTCCCGTATAAGGAAAACATGTCGTCGGTACATCAGAACATTCGGGGCAATATGGATGTGATTGTCAATGCCAGGCAACAACTTACCGTTTTTGGCACCAGAACATTATCCGCGTTTGAATGGATTATCCTCACGACCCTGGCTTTTTTGCTGATTTTTTCGCTTTACGGGCTTCGGACCGGAGAATTATTTTTTGACATCGTGACGGTCGTGGTTTCCGGCTCCGTCGTACTTCTTTTGCTTTTAATCCGCGATTTGGACCTTTACCTCTGGAACGAACAGACTTTCGGCTGGGATGTTTTCCAAAACATTTTTAAATCAATCAACCAGCTTCCTTATTACCCGGCGGAATCCATTGAATCCGGGCGCGTGCACACGAAAGAAAAGGAATACCGCGTTGGCAGATATGTGGATTTTCCGAAAAGCATGGAGCGCAGGATTGAAATTAAAAGAGTTGGCTAGCGCAGCATCTTAAAAAATTTCACCGGCAATACAATCCTTCTTCATCGGCCCATTCGTACGAATGGGCCGATGACAGAAAGCTCTTAGAAATCACGACCCCGCCTCGCCCCACCAAACGGGACTCCGGCGTTTGAGTCCCCCAAGGAAGCAAAGTTATTTGCTTCCTCTCGCGCACCAACAAAACCTGTTTATAATGCGCGATGCAGGACTCGAACCTGCGACCTTCGAAGTGTAAATTCGTTGCTCTACCAGCTGAGCTAATCGCGCGCGTAACAATTTTCGAGCCTACCAAAACAGCCAACCGCTCACGTAATAATTCCCGAGCCTACCAAAACAGCCAACCGCTCACGTAATAATTCCCGAGCCTACCAAAACAGCCAACCGCTCACGTAATAATTCCCGAGCCTACCAAAACAGCTAACCGCCCCTGTTGCAATTAACAAATAACACATAACTCATAATAAATAAAGGACTATTGTTGATGATTCTTGTTCAGCACTTCTTATTTGCTGATGATTTTTAATATCCGTAACTAATCGCGCCCGCTTTAGGTATTTACTGATATAATTGTCCTTATGCGTAAACGCCTTGAAACAAAAATTATTGGCCGTGTGCACCTCGTAATGTTCCGCGATTTTGTTAAACGCAACGCAGATAAGTTAAAATTGACCGGAACGGTGGAGAACAAAAAAGATGGCTCGGTTTTTGTTGTTGCCGAGGGTGAAAAGGAAGCCCTCGATGAGTTTCTTTTTTATTTGAAAAAAGGCCCGATATTTGCTAAGGTTTTATCTATTGAGCCCAAGTGGCTTGAGCCGACCGAAACATTCACTGATTTTAAAATTATTTTCTATGACAGAGAGCAATAAACATTACCCCAAAACTATAGGCGTTATTATGGACGGCAACCGCAGATGGGCGCGCGCCCGCGGGCTTTCTCCGACCGAAGGGCATGAGGCCGGTTATGGAAAATTCAAAGAGTTCGTCCGATGGGCGAAAGAGTTCGGCATAAAGACGCTTTATGTCTACGCTTTTTCCACAGAAAATTGGAATAGGGCAAAAAACGAAGTCGGCTACCTCATGAAACTGTTTTCCAAGGTTTTGGGCCCTGACGCGGCGGAACTTATCAAAGAAAAGGTACGGGTTAAGTTCGTGGGTCAGATTGAAAAGTTCCCCGCGGCTATCCGTTTTGGAATACGGAGTCTTGAAAGAGCAACGAGCAGGTTTACCGGCCCGACGCTTGTCATTTGTGTTTCCTACGGCGGGCGGGCGGAGATTCTTTCCGCCGTAAAAAACCTCGCTTCAAACGAAGGGACAAAAAACATTTCAAAATTGAACGAAAAAATGTTTGAAAAGTATCTTTGGACAGCTGGTTCCCCGGATCCGGAACTTATCATCCGCACAAGCGGAGAAATTCGCACATCAAACTTTTTGCCGTGGCAATCGGCGTACAGCGAGTGGTTTTTTACCAAAACGCTCTGGCCGGCTTTTACCAAGCGGGAGTTTGAAAAAATTCTGAATGATTTCTCAAAACGGGAAATCAGAAAGGGGAGATAAAAAATGAACAAGTAACAAGTAACGAAGAGTAAACAACAAATAACTAATAATCAATAACTAAAGCCATGAGCATATTATATTCTTGCTTAGGCAAGAATATAATATGCCGGCGGAGCATGGCAGATAAAATTTCAATGAAGTTACCCGAAATACTCTACGAAGACAAAAATGTTTTCGTGTTTAATAAACCCGCCGGACTTATGGTGCATTCGGACGGGAGAACTGGCGAAATCACGCTCGCCGACATCCTCCTTGAGAAATACCCAAAGATGAAAAAAGTGGGCGAACCGGCGCGGTTTACGGACAAAAACGGCGCGGGAAAAATAATTTATCGTTCCGGCATCGTGCATCGCCTGGACAAAGATACCACCGGGGCGCTCGTTGTGGCGAAAAATCAAAAAGCTTTTGAATTTTTGAAGAAGCAATTTCAAGAGAGGTCCGTCAAAAAAAAGTATTTGGCCATAGTTTATGGTAGCGTAAAAAACGATAAGGGGACGATAGACCGCCCGATAGGGCGGAGCAGGAGTGATTTCCGGAAGTGGTCGGCTACGCGCGGAGCGCGCGGGGAATTGCGTGAGGCGGTTACGGATTACAAAGTTTTGAAAAGATTTTCGGACAAAAAAGGCGAACCATTTACTCTTTTGGAACTTTGCCCCAGGACAGGGAGGACGCACCAAATAAGGGTGCACTTGAAGGCCATAAATTATCCGATTTTGGGGGACAAGCTGTATGCCGGCGCAAGGCCCGTGGCGCTCGGCTTTTCCCGCCCCGCCCTTCATTCCGCCGGCATTTCTTTTGAAGCACAGAAGGGCAAGCGTATTTCGGTAGAGGCGTCTCTGCCCGATGATTTTAAAGCCGCGTTGCCTTTTTGGTCCGCATCTGGTAGCATTTCCGAGTCAGTAAACTAGAATTTCATGGTATTAAAAACAACAATAAAATTTTCTCCCGTAGATGCGGAGGATCGGGTAAATCTCCGTATACGTTCCGGGGATACGGTTAAAGTTTGGTCCAAGGTGAAAGATAAAGACAAAACCCGCCTTCAGGCTTTTGAGGGCCTTGTTCTTGCCGTCAAACACGGAACAACCGCCGGGGCTACTTTTACGGTGCGCAGGGTGGCGAGCGGGGTGGGCGTGGAACGCATCTTTCCGCTTTTTTCTCCGACCATTGGCAAGATAGAGATTTTGAAAAAGCCGAAAGTCCGTCGGGCGAAGCTTTATTACATACGAGACAAAGCCGCCAAGGAAATCCGCCGCAAGATGAAAAGCGAGCGGAAGATTGTTCACAAAGTGGGCGGGGTTTCGGTGGTTGCTGAAAAAAATAAAGAAGCGGAAATTGCCGCCGAGTAGTCTGGTTGTAAAAACAAAAAAAGAGTAATAGAATAAAATCCTCGCAGAAGCGGGGATTTTGAAAAATAAATATGCCCAGGTGTTGTAATTAGTAGCCAAGTACGCTTGAGGTGCGTATGCCGTAAGGCGTGGAGGTGCAAGTCCTCTCCTGGGCACAGTGAACGAAGTGAACAAGCGCAGGAATCGAGCAAACTGCTTTGCTCGAGCCAGGACTTGAACGCCGGAGCGATATTTTTTCAGCAGAAAAAGTCGCGAGGCGGTGCCCAACCCGAGCTTTGTGAGACGGAGCGCGACGGCGCGAGTCGGGGTCGCGGAATTTTTCAGTAGAAAAATATCTGTGACCAAGCGAACAAATGAATCCCGATGTGTAAGCATCGGGTGATTTTGTTTGTTGTGCTCTAATTCTAACATTTGCTCGAACTTTTTTTGAGCGGGAATGAATGCCCCGCCACCTGCCCGAATACTTGGAGGGCATCTCCGTACCGGAGCAGTACACCTTGTGGCTCTTTTGTTTCGCTTCGCTCACAAAACGGCACGCAAGGTCTTGCGGAAGCTCCACGCATTCGCTTCCTCACCCCGAAAGAAAAATGCCCTTTCCTTTTTAGGAGAAATCGTTCGGCCGAAATTTATTTCGGCATTGCTGTTTGTATCCAATCGCTTCGCTCTTGGACAAACAGGGAACGCGCAAATCAAAAACCGCAAACAAAACCTCAACTTACTTCAACGTCGTCTTTAACAAAGTATAAAATTCTTCTTTTTCGTATATGGTGTTATGCCCGGCATTTTTAACGGTATAAATTTTCTTTAAATCAGACGGTATTCTCTCGTAAAGTTTTCGCCCAAATTTATTCGGAAGCACTTCGTCGTTCTCGGCAATAATTATCGCCACCGACCCTTTGTAATTAGCGAGCCATATATCCGGCGTGAAATTGTTAAGCAATAATAAACGCATGGGATACAAAGGATAATACGAAGAAGCCACATCGGCAAGATTGTTGTAGGCTGTGATGAGAATAAGTTTAGTCACATCTGAACGCAGGGCATGATAAGCCGCCGGCCCCGCCCCGATACTTTCTCCGGCGACCACGATGTTTTTAAAGTTTTGAGTTTTCAAAAAATCAATCGCATCATCGACATTTTTAAGCAATTTTTGCATGGAAGGCTTATTTTCTTTTTCTCCATACCCCGAATATTCCACAAAAAAAGTTGAATAATCTTGTTCGGCAAAAAAAGAATCCAAATAAGCGCGGTCGCAAGCCCTGCCGGCATTGCCGTGATAATAAACAACAACCTTTTCTGACGAGCGTTTTGTGAGATATCCTCTGCCGGAACCAAATGAAATTTTATCCGCATTTTTAAATGAAGGACAGTTCTGAAAATCGGTTTTGTCCGGATAATAAATATAGTTTTCTTGAAAAAGAAAGAGGACTATTCCCAACCCAAAATAAACCAACAAAAATAGCGATAAGATTTTTTTGACCAAAAGGAAGGTTCTCCTTAAAATATAATTTGTCTTATTGCTCATATTTTTCATAACTTCATTCTACCAGGTAGTCGGATTCAAATACGAATTTAATTTGTGGGAGTATAAGCAAAATGTATAATTACAACACCAATGGAAACTTTTTTGACTACAATTTTTCTGGTTCTCGTTTTGCTTCTTTGTGTTGCCACGTTTGTTGTTTTCGTGGGACTGTTCCTTTATTTTTTTGGCCGCATTACAACGCGAGTTCCGTTTGTGCCCGTCAGTGGCGAAATTGTAGGCAATATCATTGAAGCTCTGGAACTCAAAGAAAATTCAATCCTCTACGACCTCGGTTCGGGCGACGGGCGGGTATTGTTCGCAGCCGCGGAAAAATTCCCCCGGGTCAAATTAATCGGCATTGAAAAAGCCCCTTTGCCACTACTCCTCTCAAGGTTACCGCTTTTTTGGCGCGAGAGAACCGACATCTCAATTGTTTCCGAAGACTTTTTTAATGTGCCGCTTCATAGCGCAACACACGTTTTCACTTATTTGTTTCCAGAGATTATGGATGAGCTTTTGCCAAAATTCGAAAGAGAATTTTCGCCGGGCACGAGGCTCGTTAGTTGCGACTTTGTCTTTTCCAAAAAATTTCCGGATAAAGAGATTGACCTGGGCCGCGGGGAGTTCAAGCTTTCCAAAAAACTTTACATTTATATTTTTTAGGATTTTCCTTCACGGACAAAAAAGTTGTGACTGTGGGAAAAAAATATGAGAAACGCCGGAATTAAAAATCACCGCCGGGCGGTGATTTCTCGAACCTCATTTGCGATGAGCTCGGGGTTGTTTTCGATCAATTTCAGATAAATAATCGCGTATTGCGACGCGCGGTTGACCCCCTGTTCCCACGCCCGCAGTGTTGATACGGAAATTTTGAAGCGCTCCGCGAACTTAGGCTGGGAGAGCCCCATACCTCTTCTTATTTCAGAGATTTGCTGGCCTGTCATGTGCACAGACATTATGTTGTCCTTTCCATTGTGACTGACGATAATATACAATTACGCAGTTTTCTGGTCAAGGGATGAAATATTTTATGATGGAAAAAATAAGTTTAAAAACTCAAGTTCTTTTTCTCAATTTCCTCCAGTGCGATTTTAAACCAGTATGTGTAAGTGTCCGGGTTTTTGTCTATATCTTGCCGTAGTTCACCTATTGTTATCCACTTCCAATCATCTGCCTCTTCCGGGTTTAAAACAGGGGCATTACTGTGTTCTCCTAAAAAAACATGGAGAAATTCGTTTTCTTTTAGTCCTCGGTCTAAGTCTGCCCCATAAGTGAATGAGAGAAGTTCTTTGAGCGGGCAATCAAACCCCATCTCCTCACCCAATCTGCGATGGGCGGCAGAGATAAGATTTTCTCCGTCTCTCGGGTGTCCGCAACAGGTATTTGTCCATAGTCCGCCGCTATGATATTTTCCCGTCGCTCTTTTTTGAAGCATTATCTCGCCCTTGTCGTTTTTGACGAAAATAGAAAACGCTCGATGTAGCAGGCCTTTCTCGTGCGTTTCCATTTTACCCATGGCGCCAATCCGCATATCATCTTTATCTACCAATGTAATCTGTTCCTCGTTTGGCATAACCTTGTTATTGTAACAGGTATTTAACACAAATAGTTACTCTTTTTTGGTACAATCTTCTTATGGATAAGGTCAGTCAACTAAAAAAATTAGAACAAGAAATTGCCGCCGACAAAAATCTTCCGCTTAAATCAAATCTGGTTTTTGGCGAGGGGAATCCCGATTGCGAGACGCTTTTTATCGGCGAAGCTCCCGGGGCGGAAGAGGACAGACTGAAACGGCCGTTTGTCGGCAGGTCGGGACAACTTTTGCGCAAAAATATCCGCGAGCTTGGTTGGAAGGAAGCGGACGTATATATTACAAATATAGTGAAACGCCGCCCGCCGGAGAACCGCGACCCAAGCCCCGAAGAAATTGAAAGCTACAAGCCGTATCTCACGCGACAGATTGACATAATCAATCCCAAAATAATCGTGCCTCTCGGCAGATTTTCCATGAATTATTTTTTGCCGCTGGCCAAAATTACCCGCGATCAGGGGAAACTGTTTAGGGCGGGGGATTGGTATGTGGTGCCCATGCTTCATCCGGCCGCCGCGCTTCGCGGAAACGAAATGATGAAAATGTTCGAAGATAGTTTCAAAAAACTTCCGGCAGTTTTGAAGAAAATTGACACGGAAGAAAACGAAAGCGAAGAAGTCGCGCCTACGCGGAAGTTTGAAAAGATTTTAAAAGAAGAAGACATCCAGAAAAAACTTTTTTAGCCGTTTAGCGGAAACAATTCCTTATTCCAATGTTCTTGAGAACATTGGAATAAGGAGATAAGGAATTGGGTAGTGATTTGATAATTTAGTTTAAAAAAAGCCCCCGAGTAAATCGGGGGCAGTGAAACGGGGAGTTTTAGCGATGATGGCCGTGGTGGGGCTCGTGTTGTCCGCGCGCGCTTGCTTTTGCAAGTTGCCACGACCACTTGAGTATTCTCCACGATACCCAAACGGAAACAAGCAGATCAAATATTTGCCACCCGGAAATTGCGATTAGAATTGCGGCCAAGATAACAGACCAGCTCTGAATGATATCCGAATCGATATGCATTTGAGCCGACTTGTGCGTGACCGTGGGCGCTTCTTCTCCGAGCACCCAGCGTTGGGCGTAGTTTCCGCCTAAGCCAATAACGGCGAAGACAAACATCAATCCGCCGAGAATCGAATGCGGGTTGCCGAAGCGAGTGATTGCTTCGATAATTACCCACGTTCCGATAACGGCGAGAAGGAACGCGTTTAGATATCCTCCGATTGCCCGGATTTTTTTCTCGCGACGAGAGTGTTTTCTCACGAGGTAGGCAATATAGATGTTTAACCCAAGCGCCAGATTGTCCACCAACAAGTGTCCGGAATCGGCGATTAGAGACAAACTGCCGGAAAAAAATCCTCCGAACGCTTGCGCTCCCAGAGTTAAAAATCCGAGAAGAAGAGCAAACGCGTAAATCTTCATTTCGCAGAGGCAGCTTTCGGGGATTAAACATCCACGGAAGTGCCCGTTCACGACCGGTACCATGGGGCACCTCCTGTGTTGAAGAACGAATCAAAATAATTATATATTTGTTTTTGGCCTTTGTCAAACGGAAAAAAATGGGTTAAACTATTTCTATGTTATACACACGGAAGGGAGACGAAGGAACAACCGGGACATTCGGTTGCGACCAGCGAATGTCAAAAAGTTCGGCCATTGCCGAAGCTTTGGGAACATTGGACGAGACGAATTCGTTTCTTGGAATATGCAAGATAAAGACCTACGACCTACGACTGACAACCAACGACAGAAAGGCGGGGGACATTATAAACGATGTTCAGCAAAACCTTTTTGTCGTTCAAGCGGAAGTTGCCGGCGCGGAAAAAACAATCAGCAAAGAAAAAGTTGAAGCGATGGAGAAAATTATTGACGGCATAGAGAAAGAATTACCGTCCATTAAAACTTTCTTCGTTTCCGGCGGGACGGAGCTCGCGGCCAGTTTTGATTTCGCAAGGACGCTCGCGCGGAGAGCCGAACGCCGGGTGGTTGAGGTCAATGAAAGCCCTTCGAACTCCTCAGGGCAAGCAGGCAGAAAAGTTGGCGAGCATACCTTGGCGTATTTGAATCGCCTCTCATCGCTCCTTTACGTGCTTGCGCGGTACGCGAACCATAAGGCAGGAATTAAAGAAGAGCCCCCGAGTTATGAATGAGGGCAAATAGCTCAACCCTCTTTCTTCTTTCTAAAATAGGGATGGAAACATTACACAACGGTCGCGTAGTAATGTTTCCGTACGGCTTTAATTTGACACCATGTAACCGTTGTGTATACTTTGGTTATATGACAAAAACATTACTAAATATCAAAGTGGATACGGAAGTAAAGACGCAGGCCAAAAAACTTGCCGCCAGCCTTGGTCTGCCGCTCTCAACAATTGTTAACGCTCAACTTAAGCGTTTCGTGGACGAGAAGGAGATCCGCTTTGTTTCTCCCGTGAAGATGTCCAAAAAATTGGAACGGATGATTTCATTGGTGGAGAAGGATATTCAAGCCAACCGCAATCTTTCTCCCGTTTTTAAGTCCGGGAAAGAAATGGACGAATACCTCGCTTCTTTATGAAAGTTCGTTTACATAAAAGTTTTATCAAACAACTGTTTAAAAAAAGACCAGCGGAGCAATCGCGCTTCCGAGAACGCCGAGATTTGTTTTTAATTAGCCATCTTCATCCTCTGTTAAACAACCACGCCTTGCACGGCAAATACGCCGGGTACAGAAGTTTCAGCGTCGGGGGCGATTTGTCGGTGATTTATAGGCAAGAAACGAGAGATTTGGTCACATTTGTCGCTATCGGTACTCATCACGAACTTTACGGTTCGTAACTTGTCACAGGTTGTAAGTTGTTGATTATTTAGGTAAGTTGTAAGTTGTTAACTATAAGCTAACAGCTGTAGACTAAAAGCTGTTTAGATATATGGTGCCTATGGTGTAACGGTTAACACTGGAGCTTGTGGAGCTCTCGATCAGGGTTCGATTCCCTGTAGGCACCCATCGTTAAAATTTACTTAAGTAGATAGGATTGGTAAAGATTTTTCAGTTCTAACCTGATATAGTTTTGGTATGGTTCAACTATTTTGTTCCCTAGATAAACTTAAAAAGATATTAGAGGAACAAAAACCATCTAGGGTTGTTTTAGTTACTTCAAAAGAACTAAAAACAAAATTAAGGTGGGCTATTAAAGAAATTTCAAAGATAAGTTCAGGAAAGATTGATTTATTGTTTCTGCCCAGCGGTGAGAACGCAAAAGATTGGAAAGAAACGGAAAAACTATTGAGAAGCTTTATTAGGCATAACTTAGACCGAAAATGTTTAGTATTAGCTTTTGGTGGCGGAACCATTGGTGATACGGTCGGTTTTGCTTCCTCAATTTATTTACGGGGAGTTAATTACGTTAACATACCAACAACATTGCTTGCTCAAGTTGATAGTGCCCATGGTGGCAAAACAGGCATAGACTTTTTGAATTACAAAAATCAAATAGGGACTTTCTACAATCCCATTGCCGTTATTGTTGAACCTCGCTTTATTAAATCACTAAAAAAACAACAGATTATCGATGGTTTAGGGGAAATAATAAAAGCTGGCTTGATAAAGGACAAGACAATAATTAAGTTACTTAGCAACGAAACATTGGAGACAATAAAAAATGGGAGCAAAATCTCTGATTTAATTAAAAAATCTATAAAAGTAAAGCAATTCTATACAACAAAAGATTTTCAAGACAAAGGATTGAGACAGATACTGAATTTTGGGCATACTGTCGGTCATGCGTTAGAGCTGAAATATAAAATTAGCCACGGAGAAGCTGTTTTATACGGAATGTTAAAAGAGCTGGAAATAGGCGAACAGCTTGGGGTATCAAAAAGAGGATTAAAGGGCGACCTGCATTCTTTGTTGGAGCGTCTTGGTGTTAGACTAGAAGTGCAATTAAAATCCGATTGGAAAGTTATTTTGAGAGATAAAAAGATTTCTGGCGAGCGTATTATTTTACCCATGGTTGTAAACGAGGGTATATCAAAACTCGTAAGCATAAAAATTTCTGAACTAAAAGAAATAGTGAATCACAGGGTGGGGTAGAGTGTCGGAATATAAATACTCGCATCACCCCTCTTCTCAAACACAGTTCTAACATCCTCTACCACGGCACCCAAAATTATGGAATCAAAAACAAACTTGGAGTTGAAACATCATTGTTCCGACTTTGAGAAAATTAGAGAAGCGTTAAAGAAGTTGGGGGTGAAGAAGAAATAGGGGGCAAGAAGAAATCTTGTTTTTCTTTTGCCTTGGAGGCTACAAAGTCGTAAACACGTAAACATTGACAGTTTTTAGGTATTGATGTAAAAGTATACCAGAATCCAGTTCGTTATGGACTGGTCGCCGGAGTGTGATACGCACGCCGGAATTGGGCAGATGTTCCTCCTGCCATTTAGAGGGACGCTTTACGGGAGATCGTTATGACCCCTAGCTTGCAGCCGTTTTTTCACCCCCGCGTTATTGAGGCGTTTGAAATGCTCTCCGACCCGGAGAAAACGATGAAATTGCCCCTGGCTCAAGGAAAGGCCGCCGGCAAGTTTGCCCTTGAACGGGCGACGTACCGCCCTGAAGGGGTTCATGCCAACGACTTCACGGCCAACTTCACATTCGTGAAGGCGGGGTTTCCTCAATTTGAACTCCGCCTTATGGTCAGTCTCGCCTATATCGAAGACGGTAGGAATGACGCAATTTTGGGATTCATAAGCCATAGTCAATGGGACGAATTCCCCAAGGATTTGAGAGAAAGGGTGGACATCCAAAATAGATGGGTCCTGGTCAAATATTCAATGGACAAAAAAGACTTTGGGACCATCTTTATGTCGAAAGAACTGTACGAGTTGGCGTGGCATGTCAACGCTCGTGGTTAAATAAAGCATCCGCCGGAGCAGTTTCCGCCCCGGCGGTTTTTTCTTTTGCTTTTCGGCGGAAGCGAGGGCGGGTAGAAAACCAGCCGAACAGACCAATTGACAGGAAATGAGCCGTTCGGCCTTTCGGCACGAGCCGCCCTGTAGGGCGGCTCGTGCCGAATATTCAGACTTGATATACTTTTGTTATGCTCAACATCTTACCTGTTGATGAAAAAGTTTTGGATTTTACGCTTAAAGTCGCGGAGTCTTACTATGGGACACATCAAGACCTCACGCAGATACCCATAAACAAAACTTCTTTTAAAAAACTTCATTCGTTTAATCCAAATACGATTTTGTATAAGACAGACGATGCCGGCCATATTTTAGGTTGGATTATTGTTATACCGACGAGCAAAGAACTAATGAATAAATTTCTGGAAAAAAGGATAACGGAGAAAGAACTTTTTGACTCTACGGATTTTAATCAAAAAACCGACGCGCTATATCTCTGCTCCGTTTTTGTTTTACCGGAATACAGAGGCAGGGGAGTGGCTAAAGAATTGTCGCTTGAAGCGATTGAAAGGTTCTCACAAAGCGAGAAGCTGGAACTATTTGCTTGGTTGTATAGCAAAGAAGGAAAACTCTTGGCAAAGAACTTGGAACAAGAACTGTCCCGAAAAATATTCTGTAGAGTTTAGTTGTTATTAATCCCCAGAAATTACAAGATAAAAACTCGCGGTTTTTAGGTTTTGATATACTGTCCCAATGACTCAAAAAGAGGCGCTAGACATATTGAAAACCGGAGCGAATGTTTTTCTATCCGGCGAACCAGGGAGTGGCAAAACGCATACCGTAAACGAGTATGTGGAGTATTTGCGCGAACGGGGGATTGAGCCGTCCATCACTGCTTCCACGGGCATTGCCGCGACGCATATCGGCGGAATAACCGTTCATTCTTGGAGCGGTATCGGCATCAAAACAAAGTTGGATAAATACGAACTTGATAAATTGGGCTCGAGCGAACATCTTGCCAAACGGGTGGGGCGCGCCAAAGTTTTAATCATTGACGAAGTATCAATGCTTTCCGGAAACACGCTTTCCATGGTTGACGCGGTCTGCCGCGAAGTCAGACGAAGCGAAGAGCCGTTCGGCGGACTACAAGTTGTTTTGGTGGGGGATTTTTTTCAGCTTCCGCCGATTGTCAGAACGGACAACGAAGCAATCACGGACGAATACGCGCAAATTCCGCTGATTAAAACTCCGCCAATGGGTCGTTTTGCTTGCGACGCTCCGGCTTGGACAAAAGCCAAGCTGATTGTTTGCTATCTAACCGAACAGTATCGGCAGGACGACAGCGATTTTCTCGAGCTTCTTTCGTCGGTCAGGAGCAATACTTTCGGAGAAAAACATCGCCGACATATTGAGAAGAGAAAAATCGCGGGAGGCGCTACACCGGACGGTGTGCCGAAACTTTTTTCGCATAATGTTGATGTGGATCGGGTTAACAGCGAAACCCTGGCCAAAATTCCAAACGAGCTGAAAAAATTCGAAATGTCTTCGCGCGGACCCGCCAATTTAGTGTCCGCGCTTAAGAAAGGGTGCCTCTCGCCCGAGACACTCGCTCTCAAAGAGGGGGCTTCGGTGATGTTTACAAAAAATAGTCCGAGAGAAGGATTCGTGAACGGCACGCTCGGCGCAGTCGTTGGTTTCGGAAGAGGGAACGGCTATCCGCTTGTCAAAACAAGAAACGCTAGAACGATTGAAGTTTCCCCCATGGATTGGACAGTAGAAGAGGGAGGGGTCGTTCGGGCTAGAGTGAGCCAGGTGCCACTACGGCTCGCGTGGGCGATTACGGTGCACAAGAGCCAGGGAATGAGTTTGGACGCGGCGGTGATGGACCTAAGCGATGTTTTTGAGTTCGGGCAGGGCTATGTGGCGCTCTCCCGAGTGAGAAGACTTTCCGGGCTTCATTTGCTTGGATGGAACGCTCGCGCTTTCGAAGTGCATCCTGGTATTTTGGCCAAAGACGAATCGTTTCGTCAAGCTTCGAAAGAGGCCTCTCTGGGTTTTGCCGACATTTCGTCCACAGAGCTTTCAAAAATGCACGAGAATTTTGTGGCCGCTTGTGGCGGGAGCTTAAGAAAAGGAATGGAAAAGAAAAAAGCCAAAAAAGAAGGAAAGAAACTCGGCGGTTTTAGGCGCGGGAAAAACGGGATATCGACTTACGAAGAAACTCTCGCTTTTTTCAAGCACGGCGTCGGTGTTTCGGAGATTGCGGAGAAACGGGGACTCTCGGAAACCACCATCATTTCTCACATTGAAAAATTGTTCATGGACGACAAAATTTTGAAAAAGGATATTGTTCGGATCATCCCCGCGCGAGTACGCGCGGGGATGATCGAGATAGAAAAAGAATTCAACAAAGCGAGCGACGGCAAACTCACGCCTATCTTTGAAAAATTTTCCGGCAAGTATTCATTCGAAGACTTGCGCCTGGTGCGGATGATTTTGTGAATATGAATAGTCGGCAATTATTTCTATTCTAGTATTCTCAAGAATACTAGAATGAAAAGTCTTGTAAATTAAGAGGGCTTTGGCACAGACCAAATCCAACGCGGTTTTTTAATTCAATTTTGGTACACTTGTTTTATGACTACAACCTATTTCCAAGGAAATCACCTGCATCCCCAACATGTTTCGGTGGGGGCTATTCTTTTTAATGAAAAAGGAGAAGTTTGCTGTCACCATTTTTTTGCAAAAGACTTAAGCGGGTATTGGGCCGAGGAAAAACTTGACGACTTCTACCTTTTAATGAGAGAAACGGTTGAGCCTAAGGAATCTCTCGAACACGCCCTTCGCAGGGGGCTATCGGAAGAATTTGGGGCGACGGGGAAAATTATTGATTATGTCGGTTCTATCAAAAGCGTTTTCAAGCACAAGGGGGTGGACATAGAAAAAACAACGCTTTATTTTTTGTGCGAGCTTGTTCTGCAAGATTTATCAAAACGACATGGCGACATTGAAAGCAAAAGCAAAGTTGAGTGGCAAAAACCGGATTTCCTGATACCGCTAATGAAAGGACAGGCGGCGCGATTTGGCCGGACAGATGTCGACGAATCGAATATTTTGGAGAGAGTGGCTGGAAAAATGGTTGCGAGGATATGAGTTTTTTAGTGGGATAGTTTATGGTACAATACGAGTGTTGAAAAATTATCATATGAACAATTCTTACCTTAAGAACACGATGTCGGGAAAATGTGGTTCGCAATGCTGGCGTGGAATAGTCGTTCGTGTTTTTATCTCCGCCCTTTTTATTTACGCGGGCTACAGTAAGCTCGCCGACATTGCCGGAACAGCCGAATACATAGGGGCCATTATGGTTTGGCCGGCGCCGGTCTTTTTTGCTTGGGTTATCGGACTGATTGAGTTTGTGGGAGGCATTCTTTTGGCCGCCGGCTGTTTCAAGAAATGCGCGGCATGGGCGCTTGTGCTTATTGTTATTGTTATCACCTATTATTCCAGATTGGAGGGAGTTGTCGCCGGGGATGTGAGCGAGCTATTCCAGGTTCTTAAGAGTTTTGCCATTGTGGGTGGACTTATGATGCTTGCCGGATGCGGGCGATGCGGTTCTCTCGCTTCGTGCGGTAACGGTCACGGTAAAAATTGCGGAAATTGCGAAAGTGGAAAGTGCGAAAGTTGCAAGAATAAATAATTAGTGAAGAGTTTTGTAACAAAACTAAGTTCACCGCTGGACATACAAAACCGCCCTCCTCGCTAGCAGGGGGTTTTTGTTGAAAAACAAACCCGAGACTGATATGATGATTGAATGAAACCTTCAATTATTTGGACCATAGTAATTGTTATCATTATCGGCTCTCTCTTTGGCGTATATAAATTAGCCAAAGCTCCGACTTCTGGGTCCCTCGGCACAATATCTGATATTTCCGCGCAAGACGAGACCCTTGGGCCAAAAGACGCCAAAATTACCCTGGTGGAATACAGCGATTTTCAGTGTCCGGCTTGCGGGGCTTTTTTCCCGACCGTTGAGGAAATAAACAAAGAGCTTGAAGGCAAAATATTGTTTGTCTATCGCCACTTCCCTCTGCCCCAGCACAAAAACGCCGAACTGGCCGCTTATGCTTCGGAAGCCGCCGGCAAACAGGGAAAATTTTGGGAAATGCACAACGAAATTTTCAAAAACCAAAGCGAATGGTCGGAATCCAAGGAGGCAAAAAATTTAATTAACAAATACGCGGAGAGTATCGGTTTGAATCTTGAAAAGTTCGGCCAAGATATTGATTCGGCGGAAGTCAAAGAAAAGGTCGCAACCGACAGCCGCGGCGGTTTAAGCGCCCGCGTTAATTCAACCCCCACATTTTTTTTGAACGGAGAAAAAATGAGCGGATTTAAATCTTATGAAGAATTTAAAAACCTTGTTAGAGAAGCCGTACGGAATAATCCCTAAACTGCTTGTTGCGGCGGTTTTGGTTCTGGCTTTTGTCGGTTTCGTAGACGCTTCTTACCTCTCGGCCAAACGATTCCTCGGGTCTCCGCTTAATTGCTATTTTTTCGGCGGTTGCGACGCGGTTAACGCTAGCCCGTATTCGGTTTTGTTCGGAGCGCCTCTTTCCCTCTACGGCAGCGTTTTCTATCTTTTAGTCGTTCTTTTCGCGGTGGCTTATTTGCAAAATAGCCGCCCGGTTTTCGTTTGGTTTTTGATGGCGCTCACCGCAATCGGTTTTCTTTTTTCCGGTTATTTTATTTTTCTCCAGCAGTTTGTCATCAAAGCTTATTGTTTTTATTGCGTGGTTTCGGCCGTTACTTCGACCTCGAATTTTGTTTTGATGCTCTATGGGTGGAAAAAGTATTTCACAAAACCACTGGCACCGGACGTGGTATAATATTTAAAAGTTTATCAAACATTAAAAAGCTTTAAAAAATATATGAATGATTTTTTCAACCTTAAGGAAGCATTTGGCGGGGGAGTAGACCAAAGAAAAGAAAGTTTTGTCAGATGGGCGACGGTTCTTGTGATAGTCGGCGCGGTGTTTATCGCCGCGGAAGCCGTAAATACCGTCAAAGAATACAGATACATCGGGGCCGGCGTGCAATCAACTAACACCATTTCGGTCAGCGGCGAAGGAGAAGTTTTTGCCGTGCCGGACATCGCTACTGTTTCATTTTCCGTAACGCATCAGGGCAAAACCGTGGTAGATACGCAAAAAGAAGTCAGCAAAAAAATTAACGCGGCCTTGGCGTTTCTCAAAGATTCCGGAATTGCCGACAAAGATGTTAAGACGACAAACTACAGCGCTTATCCGCGCTACGAATATAACGTTATGCCTTGTTCTGCCGACTCGGTGGATTGTTTGCGGCCGGGGAAACAAGTATTGGTCGGCTACGACGTAACGCAAACTATTTCGGTAAAAGTAAGGGACACGGACAAAACAGGCGCCGTGCTTGAAGGTTTGGCCAAAGCCGGAATTACGGAAATTTCAGGTCCGGAGTTTTCCATTGACGACGACGACGCCATTAAGGCCGAAGCCAGAAAGAAAGCTATTGACGACGCCAAAGAAAAGGCGAAAGTTTTGGCAAAAGACTTGAGGGTGAAGCTTGTGCGCATTGTCGGTTTTTCAGAATCGGGGAATTATCCGATTTATTACGCGAAGAGCGCGGCTCTAGGCATGGGTGGGGGGCCGGAAAGCAGTCCTACACCGGATTTGCCGAAAGGGGAGAATAAGGTTACATCTACCGTGACTATTACTTACGAGATACGGTAGATAGGTTGTAGGTAGTAGTGAGTAGGTTGTAGAAAATATAACAAACAATACACAGTACCAAAAAACCGCTTACAAAATAAGCGGTTTTTTGGCGGGTAAGTTACCAGAAAAGATACTTGACAAGAAGTCAATAACATGATACACATTAGTAAGATTCCGGAGGTATATTTCCGGACACGTTCGGCCGAAAGGCTATTTAATTTAAACCTTAGACGGGAGCACGACGATGAGCAATACGCATCGCAAAAATGACGACAGCGGGAAGCACGGGAAACACGGCAAGGGAAAGGGCGAAAGCGGGAAACCGCAAAAGCCCGAGAAGGAATTCGTCGCGAAACCCGTCCGCCACCAAGGGGATCCGGGCGTTCCGGATTACAAGCACAGCAAAAAGGAGATCCGGGCCAAGGAAGAGGCCGTCAAGGCTCAAGCCAAAGCGCGAGAACTGGCGCGTGAACAGGCCGAGGCGCGGGAGAAATTCCTCAAGCAGAGGGAACTCGACGCGGCGGTCGATTTACAGAGCCTGACCCGCCTCGCCCAAAACGGCAAGGAGGGCACATTCGCCCTTCGCGGCGACGGGTTTTTGCTTCTCGAGGTCTCGCGCGACAAGGGCGGTCGCTTGGTCGCCCTGCCAATCAAGGTTGGGGCGAAGCACAAGGCCGCGCCCGCAATTCAAGCGATGATCGAAAAAAAGATTCGCCTGCAACTTCGGTTCGTTTTTCCCGGGATTAAGTTTCTCCCGGACTTCCTCCGGCCTTTCGAAAGCGGTCTCGCTGCCGTTGCGGAAGGGCTCAAGAAGGAGCTCCAGAAGCACGGCCTCGAGGAGGTTTTCAGGGAAACGGTCGGAAAGGAAACAGCCAAACCGAAGTCGGTTTCGGCAACCACGGCGCCCGTGAACACGAAGGGGAATGGCGACACTCCCCACCATGTCACGAGACCGCCGGTACCGCCGATTTCCGTCCAGGCGCCCGGCAGTCAGGCCGTTCACTAGGCCTGGTTCCAGAAATACAGCTGCATTTGCGCTCCCGCGCAAATGCAGTTTTTGTTTGACAATTTATACGAAGAGGAGTAAGGTGTAGAAAAGCCCCAAGGGGCGGTTTTTTTAAGAAGTATTAACAACGCATTTGATATTTGCTACCAACTACTCGCTACAACCTACAAACTAATTTCATGTCCATCATTGATTATTTAAAAGAAACAAGAGGGGAACTGAAACACGTGTCTTGGCCGACCAAATCACAAACAATGGCTTTTACCGTCGTGGTTATTGTCGTGTCATTTGCGGTAGCGTATTTTTTGGGATTTTTTGATTTCGGTTTTGAGTATTTGGTGGAGAGATTTATTTTAGGAAATTAATGACCAAGCGGAGCAAGGGAATATAATTTCCTTACCCGCCAAAGTTTTTGCCCACTCAAGTTTGTTTACAAATTTAAGTGGGCAAGGCAAAAATTTAGGCGGGTGACGATTTTGAAAAGTTCGCTGTCGCTCACCAACAAAATCTATCATGAAACAAGAAATACACGGAGAAAGAAATTGGTACGCGGTTCACACTTACGCCGGCTACGAGAACGCCGTTATGCGCAACTTAAAACAGCGCGTCGAATCGCTCGGCATGGAGGACAAAATATTCAATATCACCGTGCCGACCGAAACGATAGTAAAAGTAAAAGGAGGCAAGCGGGTTGAGTCGGAAGAGAAAATCTACCCCGGGTATGTGCTCGTTGAGATGATAGTAACGGATGATTCCTGGTATGTGGTGAGAAATACTCCGAGAGTCACCGGTTTCGTGGGCGCCGGCGTTACCCCCGTGCCGATAAACAAAGCGGAAGTGGAGGCGTTGTTTTCGCGCATGAAATCTGATACCGTAAAGCACGCCCTCAATGTTGAGATAAACGACGCGATAATAGTTTCCGACGGTCCGTTTAAGGATTTTGAAGGAAAGATTAGCGAAATAGACGAAGCCCGCGGAAAAGTAAAAGTGCTGGTATCGATGTTCGGCCGCGAAACCCCGGTTGAACTGGATTTTTTGCAGATTAAGAAAATTTAGCACACGATACCAATATACGAATGTATACGAATTATACGAATGAATTTCATTCGTTCCCACTCGTAACCATTTGTATTATTCGTATCATTCGTTTTTATTCGTAATAATTTGTATTATGGCTTCGAAAAAAATAACTAAAAAAATAAAACTACAAATATCCGCGGGCAAGGCGACTCCGGCACCGCCACTTGGACCCGCGCTTGGGCAGGCCGGGGTAAATATCGGAGATTTTGTTTCTAAATTTAACGCGGCAACACAGAAGATGCTTGGTGACACGGTTTCTGTGGTAGTTCAGGTGTACGAAGACCGTACTTTTGATTTTGTCGTAAAAACTCCGCCGGCCTCAAGCTTGATAAAGAAAGCGGCTGGCGTAGAAAAAGGTTCGGGCAAAAATGCCGTTACGAAAGCCGGCAGCATTACCAAAACTCAAGTGCGAGAGATTGCCGAAAAGAAACTCGCAGATTTAAACGCCCATACCGTGGAAAAGGCTATGAAAATTATTGAAGGCACGGCACGGAGCATGGGGATAGAAGTTAAATAGTTTGTAGTGAGTAGTTGGTAGAAAATCAAAAAACAAATAATAACAAAACAAAACCCGCCAAATTGGCGGGTTTTGTTTAAAGTAATAGCGGCCCAATGTTTAAAAGGGATTTTAACTGCAGGCAGTCCACATGTTTGTCTTTTTCCTCGATATTTACCAAGATACTTTTTATGCCAAGTTTTTTTGGCACTTCGTAATCGCTCATGACTCGGTCGCCAATGTAGAGAAACTGTTCAACGGGAAAATTGTAATGCGAGAGCCACAGGGAGTAAGCTGAACCGTCGGATTTTGAGACTTCGTCTCCGGTAATGATGTGGTCAAACAATTTTTCGGGTATTTTGAGCGCGGAAAGTTTTTTCGCAACATTTGACTGGTCAGAGCCGGTAATAAGGTCTAATCCTTCGTAGCGCGATTTCAGAGCATTCAGTAGCATTAAGACTTTCTCGTCCTCCGGGGTAAGCACCGATGCGATATCGGCTTTTTCCAGCGCTTCTTGGACGATTTCTTTACCTCCCCGAATGCCGAGCGCCACAAGGGTCTTACTGCCGCTTAACCCCCGCCCGTTTTGGTAAAGGTCGGTAAAGAGTTTTTTCGCTTCTGGCAAGGAAACATTTTTGTGGTGGGAAATTTTTTGATAAATGTATTGTTGTATAGCTTCATCAACCTCAGGCATTTTTGGGTATAGTGTTTGGTCCAAGTCAAAACCGATGACTTTGATTTTTGTTTTGTAGTCAATCATACAGAATCATCGGGTAAACGCCACATAAAAAAGAGATAGATTCCCGAGCGGGTAATTTAATTTTTTACTAAATTTCGTCGCGATATAATTCAAAAGTTCAGCATCTTCTTTTTGCTTGCTTATGGAATGATTCATAAACACGGCCGTCGCCTCTACTTTGCCGCCCATAACGTTGGCCTGAAAAAAAGCGAGGTAATCTCCTTGAGGATTCATCTTGCTGGCCTGATATTCCGAAAGAATCGGATTATTATGCATGACACCTTTTTCTTCCAAATAGGAGACCGCCTTATCTACGGTGTTTACCCCATCCATGTTTTCAAGTTTATCCAGAATTGTGTTAACTGGGCGCGAAGTTATTTTTTCAAGCGGAATAAAAGAGTAAGCGATTCCGGTTTCATCCAAATCGGGAGCTTTGGCATTTTTTGCCATATGATACAGTCCACTTTTGGAATCAATTTCATCAGTCGGCTTGGAAGGTTCCCCCAGAAGTTTTTTAGTGCGCTGCTCTTCGGTTAAAAGAAGTATGTTTGCTCGGCTTGAAAGCATGTACATATCGCCCGGTTTCGCGCCAATCTCGTTTCTTATCGTACACACATAAGCGTCGTAAAGACCAAAGATATTTTCAGGATAAGCGTTAACTATGTTATGAGCGCGAGCGATATGGAATGAATGTAATTGCCCGTTTTGGAGGAAGAATATATCGTGGGTAAGACATGGGTCGTGTGTGTATTTCTTTTTACCGGTATCAGGGTCAATATAATTATCCATGTCGCGAACCGGATCAAAACGCTGTATTATGGCGGCCCGATTCGGATTTTCGCGGAGGGCGAGAGACGTTTTTGGCAACTGATCAAAACCGAAAAATGCCCGCGTCCGCTGTCCGTAACTATAGTCTCCATCGTGGTCAAAACGCAACAGCTGGTTTTTATAATCCTCTCTTATTTCATTCGTGTTCCGTTCTCCTTGTTTGTATATGACCGGCAGAGTAGCGAGGGCTTTCTCGGTATTTCTGTAAATCGCGAGAACTATTCCCGAACGAGCAGCCCCTTTTTGTTTGTCACCGTGTTCTTCGGTTAGGCCTTGGGTGTAGAGTTTAAGAAGGACTTGTTTATGCGCGTCAAAAAAACTGTCACTGTCGGCGATAAAGAGGGGAAGATTTTCCGTATTAACTTTAAAAATATTCGGGAAATCTTGAATAAAGGCGTAACCGAGAGAGGCGGCAATAGCCGCGCGTCCGATTTGTCCGCCGACATCTATGCGATGCAAGATATCCATTTCGTAATCTTCAAAACGGTTTTTTTCGGCTAGCCATTCAAATAGTCCGCCAATTTTCTCCGAACGAAGCTCAAAGACCTGCTCGCAGACGTCAAAAGCCAGACACATTACCGCCGCTAGCTTCTCTTTTACGTTTATCTTGTAGTAGTATTTTTTGTCGGTGATGAGGGAAATTTTTGACTCAAGCAAAATTTCTTTTCCCCCGACGATGTCATTGGATTTTACAAAAGAAGGAAATTTAACTTCGTTTCTTATTTCCGAACTTACGCGGGCGAGCTCTGCTCCAAGAAAGAGTTGGTCCAAGTAGCTGATTTTTTTCTTGCGTTCACCCAAAAATTTCATCAGAGAATATTCCAAGAGAAATTCGTCCGCGCTTTTTATGAAAAAAGTCTCGTTTCCCACTTTAATATCAAGACGAATCGTCCCGCACTCGTTTTGCACCAAAAAATCAACTCGAGGGACGACATCTTTTGCCGGGACCGTTATTTTTGGCGGCTGGAGATGCTGAAACTCCCTCGGGTCTAGTTCAATAAAATCACGTTCTTTTGGCGAAGATTTACTTAAAAGAGAAACGAGTTTGTTTAATGAGTCGTAATATATTTTTCCCTTTTCGTTGACCTCTTTCAGAAATTCGTACACGCCGGCCGGCAGTTTTTCGCGCGCCCATTCCAAATAGTCCATTATGATTTTTTTACCGTAATCGTTTTTGTACATGAACATTGGCAAAACCGTTATATTGTCGCGGAAGGAATCGACAATTTTACCGGAAATATTCGGATAGTGCGATGAAGCGGCTTTGCCGTTCACTATCGGATGATCTCTGTTGTCTGTATCGATACCGTATTGTAGAGCAAGCAATAAATTGGTGCTTGGGGAAAAAGTTAGCGACTCTTCGGAAAAAAGTATCAGATAAGTTAGGGATGGGTGTGAGAGAGAGTTAAGTATCATGCGCTCGGCTCCATCGCGGCTTACAATTAGCGAACCTAGTACTGAAATAAACCGCCGCTCTTTCCCTTCGAGCTCGTTTAATACTTGGCCCGGGGCGGTGGTATTGGTGCAAATGCCGATAAAACCATCCTTTCCTTCGGTCGGGGTCAAAAGAAGCGCGTCAACGATTGGGAATTGGGAAGTTTTTACAGCCATTTTTTACTGCTCCACCGATACGGAAGCAAAGCATCTATTGAATAAGTCTTATAGTCATCTGCTGTTTTAGCAAAGCAATAAAATTTAATTTTTTGCAAAGAAAATTTTTCTATCATTTCGGCCAAAAATTGCCGGCAACAGCCGCATATTTCACAAGGAGCATCTTCGTATTTCGTGGAGACAAGACCCAGGGCGACGATATTTTTTTCTCCATGCATAATAGCCGAAAGAAAAGCGGACATTTCAGAGTGGATACCAAGACGTTTTTCAAAACTTGAGTATTGCCCGGCAAAAAACACTTTTCCGCCTTCGGTTATAACGGAAGCGCCATAACCGCTGGCGCCATCAGTTATTGGAAAATTTCGCTCGATTCCTTTTATGGCGTGTATTTTCAGAATTGAAGGGACCGCTTTTTCTTTGTAACCAACCGTAATAAAATTTGGAGAAACTACAGACGAAGAAACTCTTTTTAACACAGAAGCGCCGGGTCTATAAAAAGGAATAAGATTTCTGACATTTGGCGCGGAAAATATTTCGTTTCCTTTGATATCAACTACTTTATAACTCATGTTTTTCCCTGTGCGTATAGAGTGGTCAATCAATATTTTTATTATTAGAGGAGAAATTTTGTTTTTACACCCATCTTTATTTTCGGCCAGAGTAATAATCTCTGAAACACCATAATCTTTTTGCTGTGCCGAAAGCATGAGAGCCACCTGTTCTGAAGGAAAACCAAGAAGATGCGTATCCGACTCCACTTTTCCCGCAAAATAATTTTTACCGCTTTTCGATACGGCAACCGAAGAGGAGCGGAAAATTTCGCCGGAACCTTTTGTTATTGAAAGAGAAAAGGCCTCGTTTAATTCTTTAAGATATGATATTTCACCGAGCATAGGTCACTAGATGTTGCTTCTTAACTTACTGACATTCAGTTTTGCGGTATCCCAGTCGTAATGAAGCGTTTTCTTGATAAAATCGTTCAAAAGATGGATCTTATCTCTTTCAAGTCGCGGATACATCTTTTCTGATTTTTTGCTGGTAAGGCGGACGGTGGGGACGAAGGAAACAGGGAAAGCGTAATATGGCAGAAGCGGGCGATTTGGTGATTCCGGTTCCACCAAAATAGCCGTAATGGGTTTTCCCAGTCTTTCTATGGAGTAATCAATACGGTGCGAACCATCGCAGATTATATAGAAATCTTGTTTGCCGCTATGCCTCAGTCCATAGTTGATAATTGGCGCGTTTGAATTGAAGACGTCAAGATAATCGAGCTTGCTCACCTCGTCGATATAGAAAGAATTTAAGAATCGGCTTGAAAGATGGTGCAAATTATTTCGCGCGTCGGTCGTATATGTATTCTTGAAACGCCTGCTTAGTTTATCAAGTTCAACATATCCGTTTTTAAGTTCGTAAATATGTTTTTCTATGACAGGGGGGAGAATATGAAAATCCCCGCGTCCCTCCCAAGTGTATTGGAGCCCGTTTTTTAAATTGTTTATTTGCATCTTGTGCGCGCGCAGGAATCGGTCTACTGTGTCAAAAATCTCCATTTGATTTTCGTAAATTGTTGGTTGTGGGGTGAAAAGGTTGTGCTTCCTTCCTTTGACTGCTATTTTCGGGGATTGGCCCATTTTTTGTGGCGGATGTATAGTGACCAGGCTAAACTTTGCTTGCTCGTATGGCCGTAGGGCTACTCCTTTTCGGTCAAAAAGCCCGCGGAAAGTTACCCTTTTTAACATGGAGATTAACTGGTCGAACGGTATTACCTCTTTCAAAACGAGCTTTTCTTTCATTGCCTAAATATATAAGGAAGTTGGCTTTGTTGCAAACCCATTACATTCCGATTTTTACGCCTAATTTGCTACAATATTCCAATGAAAATGACCATTAAAATTAAACGGCTTTCGGACGATGCCAAGGTGCCGGCATACGCCCACCTCGGGGACGCGGGGATGGATTTATACGCCCGCGAGGGCGCGGTCATAAAGAAAGGGGATATGGCTATGATACCGACGGGAATTGCCATGGAAATCCCCGAAGGGTATGTCGGATTGATTTGGGACAAGAGTGGGCTTGCAACCAGACACAAACTTAAAACATTGGCTGGAGTAATTGATTCGGGTTATCGCGGAGAGATTCAGGTAGGACTTTTTAATTTCGGGAGGGGAAATTACGCGGTGGAGAAGCATCACAAAATTGCCCAGCTTTTGATACAGAAAATAGAACACGCGGAATTGGAAGAAGTAAGCGAACTCTCGGATAGTTCGCGCGGCGAGGGCGGCTTCGGCTCAACCGGCAAGCATTAATTCTAAAATTTAATATGGCGTGCTAAAATCCCCTTATGGTGAGTCTTTTTATAAAAGAATCAGTCAAAAAGGCACTTGGCGAACTTTTCCCCGAACTTAATACGGTTAATTTTGCCGTGTCGCCGGAAAAGCGTTTTGGAGATTATACGACGAACGCCGGCATGGTCGTCGCTTCTTCTTCGGGAAAACCACCCAAAGAGATTGCCCGAATCATAGTTGACTATTTATCCAAAGACAAAAATACCGCGCGATTTTTCAGTAAAATTGAAGTGGCCGGACCGGGTTTTATAAACTTCACTTTGTCCGACGAATGCGTTGCCAAAGAGCTCAAAGAGTTGCCGGCAATATTAAGCGACGGTTTGAATAATTTGGCCGGAAAAAAGATAAATGTGGAATTTATTTCCGCCAATCCCACGGGCGGGCTCCATATCGGTCACGGCAGGGGCGCTTTTTACGGAGATGTTTTGTCCAACATACTTTCTTTTGCCGGAGCTTCCGTTACGCGCGAATATTATGTAAATGATTCACGGGAGTCGAATCAAATAAAAGAGCTTGGCAAAACCGCAAAGGGTGAGGGTGAAATGTATCTTACCGAAAAACTAAAAACTCAAATTGAAAAACTTAAGACAGAATCAACGGATCTTGGCGAAACGGGATTTATGTTGGCAAACATAGTACAAAAAGATAACCAAGAATTTATAGATAAAAAACTCGGTATCAAATTTGACTTGTGGTACTCGGAAGACGAGAAACTCCGAAGTTCGCTCTTGAACGATCGCAATCTGGCCGCGTTTAAAATGAAAGAGCTTACTTACGAAAAGGATGGTGCGGTATGGCTCAAAACAAGTGTTTACGGAGACGATGAAGATAGGGTTGTTGTCAGAAGTGATGGATCTAAAAGTTATTTTCTCTCCGACATTTCGTATCACGCGGATAAATTTTCCCGCGGATACGACGAAGTTCTCGATATTTGGGGCGCCGACCATCACGGTCATGTCAAAAGAATGCAGGCGGCAAAAAAGATGTTTAGTTGGAAAGGAGAATTTAAAATTTTCATTACCCAGCTTGTTTCTCTTAAGGAAAATGGGGCTTCTTCCAAAATGTCCAAGCGGGTAGGTAATGTTATTTTTCTTGTTAATTTAATCAATGAATTCGGCATAGACGTGGTGCGATGGTTTTTCTCGGAGAAATCGCTCGGCACTCACATGGAATTTGACATGGCTCTTGCCCGCGAACATTCCGCCAAAAATCCGGTGTTTTATGTTCAATATGCTCACGCGCGCATAAGTTCAATTTTGGAAAAGGCGAAAAATATTCCGGCTGATGGAAGCAAAATTGCTGATGCCATGAAAGATAAAGAGGCGCGAGCGCTTGCGATAAAAGTAATGGAGTTTCCGGAAGTTGTTTCATCTATCACTCTGGACTATCAAGTTCATAAACTGACCACTTATGTTTATGATCTCGCGGCAACATTCGCGCAGTTTTACGAAAAGGTGCGTATCGTTGGCGATACTACGCATAATTCCGGCGCGCTTGAGCTCGCGATTCTTGCCAAAGAAACTATCGCTAAGTCCCTGAACCTTTTGGGCATCTCCGCGCCAGAGAAGATGTAGTAAGCGCGAAAATATGCGGGCAAGACGCAGATTGATACGGAAGGTTACGTATGGAAGCATTATTTACCATGGAAACATTCCACCACGGTCGTGGCACAATGTTTCCATGGTAATACATGTACTTGACAGGGAAAGGACCATTTGATAGAAGTTAAACGGTTGTCAGCCTAACGTGGAGGCGTAAATGCCGCAAATTGCTTCTTGCAAGAAACCAGTTATATACCGCCATACGGGGTCAGGCGGCACAAAATTTGCTCGTTACGGAGATGAGTTACCCGAATCGAGCGAAGACGGGATTTGGGAACCACTTGCTCAAGATAACATGAGTTCCTCCGACTCGATTGTAATTTTGTTCGGAAAAGGACTAATTTTTGCTTTCATGTCCGATTTTATCCCCGAGGTTGGGCAGTTGCTTAATTTGCGTCACGGCTTTCGGTTTCCGCCATTGCCGGGCTCGTATCGGGTTACTGAAGTCGGAACAATGAATTGGATGGGGAATGAGGAGATTCATTTCAGCGCCGAGCATGTTGGCGATATCGATCCCGAGAACGTGATTTTTTACATGGGGCTACAGAATTGCTGAAAGTAAATACCATGTTTTCAAGCGCCGGCCTAAATGTGCCGGTGTTTTTCATTTAACGGTTTTGTTATGTTAATATCTCAATATATATAAATGTCTGAAAAACACCCGCATGAAGCGAACCTGCCTGCGCCAAGCAAAGCGCGGCAGGCAGGAAAATCGGAAATTGCGCTTGCCGAAGAGCGGATTTTGGCGCGCTGGAAGGAGAAAAAAATATTCGAGAAAACGCTTGAAAAAACAAAGGACGGAGAGCCGTTTATTTTTTACGACGGCCCGCCTTTTGCCACCGGTGAGCCTCACTACGGTCATATTTTAACTGGCACCATAAAAGACGCCATTCCGCGTTATCAGACAATGAAGGGGCGACATGTCAGGCGACAATGGGGCTGGGATTGCCACGGTCTCCCGATAGAAAACATTATAGAGCAAGAGTTGAATCTCTCGCACAAAAAAGACATAGAAGAATACGGCGTTGGCAATTTTAACGAGGCGGCGCGCAAAGCGGTTCTTCGCTACGATAAAAATTGGAAAGAGTTTGTGCCGAGGCTCGGTCGTTTTGTGGATATGGAGGCGAGTTACAAAACTATGGACGCGTCATATTCCGAATCGATATGGTGGGCGTTCAAGACTCTTTACGATAAAGGGCTGGCATACGAAGGGCACAAAATAATGTATGTCTGCCCGCGTTGCGAAACCTCGCTTTCCAATTTTGAAGTGGCACAGGGGTACAAGGATGTTACGGATATTTCGGTGACGGCGAAGTTTGAGCTCACAACCAACAACCAACAACCAACGACCAACGACAAAACTTATCTTTTGGCATGGACGACAACGCCGTGGACCTTGCCGGGCAACACGGCGCTTGCGGTCGGACCGGAGATTGATTATGTGAAAATAACCAACGACCAACGACCAACGACCAACGATAAAGAATTTTATATTGTAGCTAAAGAGAGACTCGCCTCAATTCAGAAAGACGGGCAATATGAGGTCGTAGAAACTTTTAAGGGAAACAAGCTTATCGGCAAATCATACAAACCACTTTTTGATTATTATGCGAATGATAAGGAACTTTTGAATCGTGAACAGGGCTGGAAAATCTATGGAGCCGATTTTGTGACAACGGAAACAGGCACGGGGATTGTTCATATAGCTCCGGCATTTGGTGAAGACGATATGAATCTGTCGTGGCGAGAAAATCTTCCCGTTGTTTCGCATGTTTCTCTGGACGGCAAATTCAGACCGGAGATAAAAGATTTTGCCGGAATGTATGTGAAGCAAAAAGGGGACACCCAATCGGCCGATATTGCCATTATTAAATATTTGGCTGGGAAAGGAACGCTATTTTCCAAAGAAAAAATAACTCATTCGTATCCGCTCTGCTGGCGTTGCGATACTCCGCTTCTAAACTACGCCATTGGTTCTTGGTTTATAAAAGTTACCGCTATTCGCGACAAAATTGTTTCCGAAAACAAAAAAATCGGCTGGGTGCCGGAGCATGTGGGCGCCGGGCGATTCGGCAAATGGCTCGAAGGGGCGAGGGATTGGGCCATTTCGCGCTCGCGTTATTGGGGCGCGCCTTTGCCTGTGTGGAAATGCGCGGAATGCGATAAGGTGGAGGTATTCGGGAGCATTGAAGAGCTTTCGCAAAATATTCCGCCAAGCGGCAATCGTTACGTCGTTATCCGTCACGGGGAATCCGAAAGCAATGTTTTGCAGAGGATTAACCCGAATCCAACCAAAGAGGACCATTTGACGGAGAAAGGCAAAGGAGAGGCGCGGGAAGCCGCGGATAAATTAAAAAACGACGGTATCAAAGTTGACCGCATTATATCGTCTGACTTTATGCGCGCCCGCGAGACTGCGGAAATTCTGGCTCAAACGCTTGGAGTGCCAAGCGGGAGTGTCGTTTTTGACCAGCGCCTGCGTGAGATAAACACAGGCGTATTTCACGACAAAAGCAGGGAAGAATACCACATGTTCGCCCCTTCTTATGCCGAAAAATTTATAAAAAAACCCGAGGGAGGAGAAAATCTTACTGACCTTAAACATCGCGCGCTTGAAGCCATTTATGACATAGAGCAGACATACAAAAATGAGACTATTCTTATTTCAACTCATGAGTATACCTCATGGATGATTTTTGCCGCGGCCAAAGGCGCGGATACGAACGAAGCCATTTTAATGAAAGAAGAAAGAGGCGAGGATTTTCTTAAGAACGCCGAATACAAAGAATTAGAGTGGAAGCTTTTGCCGAGAAATTTGGACGGCGAGCTTGATTTTCATCGGCCGTATATAGATGAAATCTTTTTTGACTGCCAGTGTGGCGGTACGGCGAAGCGCATTCCCGATGTCTTTGATTGCTGGTTTGAGTCCGGTTCAATGCCGTACGCCCAATTTCATTACATGGGCGAAGATGGGACCGTGGAAGGAAAAAATTTCAGAAAAAATTTCCCGGCCGACTTTATCGCCGAAGGAATGGACCAGACGCGCGGCTGGTTTTACAGTTTGCTTATTTTGGGTGTCGGACTTTTTGAAAAATCACCCTATAAAAACGTTATCGTGAACGGCATTATCTTGGCCGAAGACGGGCAAAAAATGTCCAAGCGTTTGAAAAATTATCCGGAGGTTATGGATGTGGTCAACAAATACGGCGCTGACGCCCTCCGTTATTATTTGCTTTCCGCCCCGATTGTGCGCGGCGAAGATTTGGCCCTGTCGGAAAAGGGGATTGACGAGGTTTACAAGAAAAACATAGTCCGCTTGAATAACGTCTACTCTTTTTACGAGCTTTATCGGGAGGAAGAAGAAGGAAAGAATGGCTCGGAAAATATTTTGGATAAATGGATTATCGCGCGGTTGAATCAGACTATTGGGGAAATAAGCGTTGCCATGGAAGCTTACGAACTTGACAGGGCATCGAGGCCGATAGGTGAATTTATTGATGATCTGTCCACCTGGTATATACGCCGTTCACGCGACAGATTCAAGGCTAATTCAAATCTGAAAGATTTGAACGCCCGACCCGCCGAGAGCGGGTTTCGGGGTGACGATGAAACCGATAAAAAATTGGCGCTTGAGACGACTTGTTTTATACTTGAAGAATTTTCAAAGCTCATCGCGCCATTTATGCCGTTTGTCGCGGACGATCTGTATTTGAAGGTAACCCGTGGCAAAAAAGAGGAGAGTGTTCACTTGGAGAAGTGGCCCCACTTCGCGCAAAGCGCTACGCGGGGCGAAGCCGAAATAATTAAAAATATGAAAGAGGTGAGAAAAATTGTTTCGCTCGGACTTGAAGCGCGGGCAAAAAACGGCATAAAAGTGAGACAACCGCTTCAGAGCTTAAAACTTAAAACTCAAAACTTAAAACTTGAATACAATGAACTTATAAAAGATGAAGTAAACATCAAAGAAGTGATCTTTGACGAGAAATTGGAGAATGAAGTTGAACTGGATACGAACATTACTCCCGAACTAAAGGAAGAGGGCGATTTGCGGGATTTAATCCGCGCCATTCAGGATTTCAGAAAGAAGGAAGGACTGACGCCGAGCGACAAAATTATCGTTCAAATCGTCGCGCCGGAAGAAAAAATTATGCTTATCGAAAAATACAAAGAGGAATTAAAGAAAGCAACGCTACTTACGGATATTGAAATTAAAAAAGGAGAAAACATCTCTTTCTCCGTTTTAAAAAAATGATCCCATTAGAAGTTCGGACAGATTATAGGACAGAACTATTTTTATGGGCGGATTCGCCTGCGGCTTAATAAATTTATAGATATGATTATGGAACAAACTTCTAACGGGACAAGAAAACGAGTTTTTATTGTTCATGGATGGGGAGGAGATTCACAGGAAGGTTGGTTCCCGTGGCTAAAGAACAAACTGGAAAAACTTGGCTATGAAGTTTTTGTTCCCGAAATGCCTGATACCGAAAATCCGAAAATTGACGCATGGGTATCGCATTTGTCTAACATTGTGGAGGGAGCAGATGAACAAACATATTTTGTCGGGCATAGTATAGGGTGCCAGACAATTATGAGATATTTGGAAAAGTTACAGCCGAATGGAAAAACCGGCGGATGTGTTTTTGTGGCTCCGTGGTTTACGCTCATGAATTTTGAAGAAGGGGAAGAAATAATCGCCAAACCATGGCTTGAAACCCCGATAGATTTTGTTAAGGTGAGGCAACATACAGGTAAATTTTTTGCCATATTTTCCGACAATGATGATGTTGTCCCACAGGACAATGTAGGAATGTTCGCGCAAAAGTTGAACGCGGAAACTATCGTAGAGCGTGAAAAGGGCCATTTCAGCGGCGGAGACGGAATTCTTGAATTACCAAGTGCGCTCCAGGCAATATTGGATTTACCTAAAACCTAAAAGCTACAACCTACCAACTAGTTCAATGAGCCACTTCATCTACCGTACCGAAGCAATAATTTTAGGCGAGATGCCTAGCGGGGAAGATAACCGATTGTATTTTTTGCTGACTAAGGATTTGGGCTTGGTTTTAGCGGAAGCTCGCGGAGTCCGTCTTCTAAAATCAAAACTGCGTTACAACCTTTATCTTTTCGCCAGTGTTCAAATTGAGCTTGTCCGCGGGAAAAATATTTGGCGCGTAGTCAATGTCTACCCGAACGGGAGCGGAACATCTTTTGTCTCACCCAACGGAGATATCTTTGCCAGACTCTCGCAGCTTATCCGCCGTTTGGTTCACGGCGAAGAAGAAAATGGAAAACTTTTTAATGAAATGTTCTCTGCCAGAGAACTTTTGTCAAAAAACGAATTGTCCAAAGAAGAAGCAACCGGCCTTGAGCTTGCCATGGTAGCAAGAGTACTTTTTTCACTCGGTTATTTCGACGGCAAAGAAAAATACAATCAAATATTGAACGAAGAAATCAACCCGAGGATAGTCCCGACAAACTCGTCTTTTCGCCGCGAACTTACTTTGGACATAAATGAGGCGCTTAAAGAAAGCCAGCTGTGATAGACTAACGACTAACGATAAACAAGTAACAAATAATAATCTACGTTTTATTTGCTATCGCTGATAAAACGTAGATTTGAGGGAAAGAGGGAGGTAGAGAATGTTAAACTTCTCTATACGCGACCTTGACAAATAGGTATGTTTTGTGCTACGCTGGAGGCTAGAAAAATAAGCTCATTTATAATGATTATTTGCGAAATCGCCATAGCCAAAAGGTGCTGAAAAATCAGCCATTTCTGGCTATGGCGAAATCGTGGTGATTGAGCCGAGCACAACCCTAACAGGAGACCATCATGGGGAACCTCGTTACAGAAACACCGTATTCCGAAGTGACCGCAACGCTTGAATTGTTGGACCGTCTTGGAGTTGACCGTGAAGGATTGAAAAAATTCCGTAAGGCATCCTCCCATGTTCAATTTGAAGTCGCGCGTTTGATGTGCGAAGGTGAGGGAACAAAAACGGAGGAGCCCTACGCGAGCCTCTTCGACCACCTCACCACCCTCGCCTTCCCCGGCATGTCCACCTTCAATACCGACAGTTTCTTCACCACGGACACGCCAAAAGGCGCCAAGGCAAAGTTCACCTATGTCGGACCGAACTTTACCAGCTGGTTCGGCGACATGGAAGTAAAAGCAACCCAACCGGTCAAGCTTTCACTCGACCACCTGCGGGGTGACTCATACGACCCCGACATCACCAAAGAAATCGGCGAGGAAAACTGCGACCAGTCTCTTGCCGTAATCCGCTGGCACATTGAAAGCGGACAGGCAAAAAAAGATCGCTGGTACACCGGATATTTCCTTGACAAAAAAAGTCTGCGTCGCGCGGTCAGCTGGAACTGGAACGGCAGCGGTTGGAGCGTGCGCGCCCTCGAGGTGCCGTATCCGTACAGGTGTCTTGAGGGCTACGAGTTCGTTTCCCGCAAGCCCTTGGTCGCTTAGACCTAGACCCTCCTGACCCTCTGTCCCCTTAGACCCTTTGAAACTTCGCGAAAGCTCGGGAGTAAAAGGGTCTTTTTGTTTGCCACTAATTTAAATTTGATATACTAAAGATGAAATCATGCGAAACGGAACGGCTACGGCTTTTCCGTCATGGCTTTAAGATGTTTTCTGCGGGAATCGTATCGGGTACGCCTTATGCGAGAGGGCAAAAAATACTCTTTCGAAAAATAACAATACTTGGTGTCATAAACTGGTGGACTTTGATGTCCCAAATCAGATACAGCCCGGAGATAATTCTATGGGTAGTGGCATGGACGGTTTGTGGCACGAAACGAGTGTCTGCGTCGCGCGGTCAACTGGAACTGGAACGGCAGCGGTTGGAACGTGAACGCCAACGAGGTGCCGAATCCGAACAGGTGGAATGAGGGCAACGAGTTCGTTTCCCGAAACTATTGTTTTTCTCCCCCGTCTTTTTTCGGGGGAGTTTTTGTTTCAAGCCCTTTCCTCCAGCCACCAAGCATTCGTCCGATTTCCTGTAATTTTTCGGAAAGAACAATGAACTTTTTATTGTCTAAAACCTCGAGTTCCCAACTAATGCGCAGGAAAAATTTGAGCAGGTCCAGTTTTTTAATCGCCATTTCAAGAGTTAGCAGTTTTCTCTCTTTTGGTTGGTAACTGGCGATGAATAAAAGCTCAAGCGTTTGCAAAAAAAGCAAGTCTATTTTATCTCCCAATGTGTAGCGCGATTTTTTGGGAAAATTATTTCTGTATTCATGCCAAAGTTTGTATACTAGAAGACAATGTTCAATAATCGGCAAAAAATGTCGGGGGGGGGCTTTCATGGAGGGCGGATTCAATTCTTTCATACCTACAACGATATCATATCAATGGAAAATCTGCTTTCGGCCTGGCAGGAATTTGTGAGAGGGAAGAGAAAGAGAAAAGATGTGCAAGAGTTCCAATATCGCCTTTTTGATAATATTTCCTCCCTGCGCAGTAACTTGAAAAACAAAACCTATAGGCACGGAGGATATCAGGCTTTCAACATTTCCGACCCTAAACCGAGAAATATCCACAAAGCAAGCGTAAGAGACAGATTGCTCCATCATGCCATCTACAGAGAACTTTACCCGTTCTTTGACCGAACATTCATTGCCGATTCGTATTCCTGCAGGTATGGTAAAGGCACGCACAAAGCGATGAACAGATTCCGAGATTTTGCCCGCAAGACATCACGGAATGACACCAAAACCGCTTGGATTCTAAAGTGCGACATCAGAAAATTCTTCGCTTCCATAGACCAGCATATATTGCTTGAAATTTTGCGGGCATATATTTCGAATAAAGATATAATAAATCTTATTGAAAAAATTGTCGTAAGTTTCCACATTACTGCCCTTGGCAAGGGATTACCCTTAGGCAATCTAACCTCTCAATTACTCGTCAATATCTATATGAACGAGTTTGACCAGTTTGTAAAACATAAACTAAAAGTGAAACACTATATTCGCTATGCCGATGATTTTGTGATATTTTCGCGCGATAGGGAGTGGTTAAAAAATATTTTATCTAGCGTGAAAGATTTTTTGAAGGAAAAGTTACTGCTAGAACTTCACCCGGATAAAGTTTCAATACAGACAGTAGCTTCGGGTGTGGATTTTCTCGGTTGGGTTAATTTCCCCGAGCACAGGGTCTTGCGGACGAGCACCAAGAAGAGAATGTTTAAAAACTTGAAGGAAAGCAATGGCAAAAAAGAGGTCATTCAGTCGTATATCGGGCTTTTGAAACATGGGAATACATATAAATTGCAACTAGAAATAAACTTACGACCTACGGCTAACGATGAACAAATAACATTGGTTTAGGTCTTCCTGCTTTAACTAAACGCTCTACGCTAACCGCTAAATGCTGGAAACATTCGCGATTCGGGTTATAATTAACAAATGTTGGGACCTAATAGAAATACCGGCAGTGATTCAATAGAAGAGCTTAAAAAGCGGCTTTATACGCGCGGGGATATGGGCAGAAGAGTGCTTAGGGACAGCCGTCTTCGGGCGCGGGAAGAAAATACTCCGGAATCTTGGGTAAAAGAAAAAGAGAGTGATACAGAACTTATGTCAAGGAAACCAAAAACAGGAATATTCAAAAAGTTATTTATTGCCTCGCTTTTATTTTTTGTCGCGGCTATCTCGTATGCTTCCTACCAATTTTTGGGCGGCAATAATGTTGTTTCTTCAAAAAACATAAACATAAGCGTCTTGGGACCGGCCTTTATTTCTGGCGGAGACGAAGTTTCACTTCAGGTTTCCGTGGAAAACCGAAATACCGTTCCTCTTGAGTTCGCGGAGCTTCTGGTTGAATATCCAAAAGGCGCGGCAAGCGGTGAGACCGGAGTGGCGCAAGAAATGGTGCGAAACAAAATATCTCTCAACAAAATACCAGCAGGCGGCATTTACCAAGAAATAGTCAAAGCGATATTGTATGGCGAAGAGGGGAAAGAACAAACGATAAACTTCACCCTAGAATATCGCGTAGAGGGATCAAACGCCATTTTCAAAAAAGAGAACACCTATCCCATACGAATAAGTTCTTCACCCATCAGTTTGTCGCTTTTGTCACCCAAAGAAACCAATGCCGGACAGGAACTAAGTTTCAAAATAAAAGTGGCGTCTAACGCGCCAAAAGACGTGCCGGGGGTTTTGCTTCAGATTGATTATCCGCCCGGGTTCTTTTTCAAAAGCGCCGAGCCTAAACCCACATACGATAATAACGTTTGGAAATTGGGAGATTTTCATACGGGCAGTTCGCGGGAAATCAACGTTGTCGGGGTTTTGTCCGGAGAAGACGGAGACGAACGTACCTTCAGAATATTGGGCGGGGGAATTTCTCCAAGCAACGAAAGAACAATAGGGGTTATCTACAACTCGATTTTTCAAACGGTGGCCATACGAAGGCCGTTTCTTGACGCGAGAGTTCTTTTGAACGGCGATTCAAGCGATAGCGTCGCCATCCCCGGAGGAAGACTGGTGCGGGGAGTATTGATTTGGAAAAATAATTTGCCTACCCGCATTAACAATGCAGAGATAAGCGTCAAATTAAGCGGCAACGCTTTTGATCGCGGGACTGTTTCCACGGAAAGAGGATTTTATAACTCATCTCTAAGCACAATTTCTTGGGACAAAAATACGGTGGAAGATTTCCAAATGGTTGAACCGGGCGGAACGGGGCAGTTGCCGTTTACTTTCACTCCCGCCCAGCTCTTTTCTTCCAACGGTGGAATTTTGTCTCTGCCGCAGATAAATTTGCAGATTATTGTGAAGGGAGAAGTAGTTTCAAGTAGCGGTGACAATTCCGTGTCTGTCACAACAGAAAAAATCGCCAAGGTTTTAACCGACCTGCAGGTTCTTTCAAAGGCGCTTTATAGTATTGGACCATTTAAAAATATCGGCCCCATGCCTCCAGTAGCGGAAAAAGAAACCACCTATACCATATCTTGGAGCGTGATGAATTCAGCGAGCGATGTTTCGGGGGGAACGGTGACGACAACCCTGCCTCCTTATGTGAAATGGACGGGAGAGACATCTCCGGAAAATGAAGATATTTCATACGACGAAGAAAGCCGCACTGTGACATGGCGGCTTAACACGGTGTATGCCGGTACCGGGTATAGGAATAGCGGAAGAGAAGCGTTTTTCCAGATATCTTTTTTGCCGTCGCTTTCCCATATCGGCAGTTCCGTTGGCTTGACAGGCGGGGTTTCGCTTGCGGGCACCGACAGTTTTGCCGATACCACAATCCAAACAACAAAAAATTCCCTCACCACTTTGTTGAATAACGACCCCGCGTTTAAGGCTGGCAATGATATTGTTGTTTCCCCTAAACCGTGACCCTATTAGAAGTTCTGTTATGAATGTGATAATGTTTTTACAACGAAAGCGAATCCGCCTGACGGCTATTTTTTATTTCGGCTAGCGAGGAGCGCGTGGGAGTGTACTCACTCACACGGCGTCCGAGCGAAGACGAAACATTGTACCCAGTTATATTAAGAGTTTACTTTTGAAGTAAACTTCTAACAGGGCAAGTAAAAAAGGTAATATGGTTAACAACACTGAAACAAAATTAGATAAGATAGTATCCCTCTCTAAAAGGCGCGGGTTTATTTATCAAGGCTCGGAAATTTACGGCGGACTTTCCGGTATCTACGATTACGGCCCGCTTGGGGTTGAGTTGCGACATAATATCAAACAACATTTTTGGAAAAAGTTTATCGTTGAACGCGAGGATGTTTATGGCATGAGCGCGGCAATTTTGATGCCTGAACGGGTATGGGAAGCGTCAGGGCATACGGAACTCTTTACCGACCCTTTGGTGGAGTGCAAGCTTTGTCACGAGCGTGTTAGGGCGGATCAAGCGGAGGCAGTTTCCGAACACGAAGAAGAACATAAAAAAGAAAAGAAGACTACAGAATGGTCCGAACCGCGTGTTTTTAACCTGCTTGTTGAAACAAAACTAGGCGCTTCGGAAAAATCCGCCACCAAAGTTTATTTGCGCGGTGAAATTACGCAGGGGGTTCATGTCAATTTCAAAAACATACTTGATTCGATGCACCCCAAGTTGCCTTTTGGCATCGGGCAAATCGGCAAAGCTTTCAGGAACGAAATTACCCCCAGAGATTTTTTGTTTCGCCAGCGCGAGTTTGAGCAGATGGAATTGCAATATTACATAAAACCGGATGAACAAATCGGCCGGGAAATGTTTGAAATTTGGAAAAATCATTCTCTGGAGTGGTATTACAGTCTTGGTTTTTCCAAAGGCAGTTTGAGATTACGGGAGCACGGGCCGGATGAACGCGCCCATTATGCCAAAGACGCTTGGGACATTGAATACAACACGTCTTTTGCCGGGTGGAAAGAAGCTTGGGGCATACACCATCGCGGTGATTGGGATTTGAAGAGGCATATCGAGTATTCCGGCGTTGATTTATCGTATTATGACGATGAAACCGGCGAGAAATATATCCCGTGGGATATCGAATGTTCGGGCGGAGTTGACCGCGCGGTTTTGTTCGTGCTTCTCGAGGCGTATACCGAAGACGAAATGAATGGAGAAATGCGCATTTATTTAAAGTTACATCCTCGCATCGCGCCGGTGAAAGCGGCGGTATTTCCGCTTTTGAAAAACAAACCGGAACTTGTGGAAAAAGCGCGCCAAGTTTACGACATGCTCAAAAAAGAAATCGGGGGAGTGGTTTTTGACGATAACGGCAATATCGGCAAGCGATATCGCCGACAGGATGAAATCGGCACACCGTATTGTGTAACGATTGATTTTGACACTTTGGGCGACGACACAGTAACCATACGTGACAGGGACACTGGCAAACAAGAAAGAATGAAAATTTCCGAACTTGTTTCGTTTGTCCGTGAAGCCATAAAATAGTTTATTACCCTACAATTAATTCCCATGAATCCCGTAGTGAAAAATGGCATAGGGGTTCTAAAGATTTATAAAATGGTAAAATGACAGACAATTATAAATATAACTTAAAAATAGTGGTGACGTAGCTCCCCGAGGAGCAATGCCATTTTCTACTATCGGGATGCGATTTAAAAAAACCACCTTAAAAAACGGACTCCGTATAATAACTGTGCCGATGAAAGATAATCCGACGGTAACGGTGCTTGTTTTGGTCGAGGCCGGTTCAAAGTACGAGACCAAAGAAATAAACGGAGTATCTCATTTTTTGGAGCACATGTGTTTCAAGGGGACAAAAAAGAGACCGTCATCTTTTGTCATTACCGAGGAATTAGACGGCATTGGCGCTCACTACAACGCTTTCACCGGGAATGAATACACGGGGTATTATGCCAAAGCCGAGGCCAAACATTTTTCAAAAATTCTTGATGTGGTTTCGGATATTTACTTAAATCCGCTTTTTGACGAAAACGAGATTGAGAAAGAAAAAGGAGTTATTTCCGACGAGATAAATATGTATGAAGATTTGCCTAATCGCAAAGTCGGGGAAGTTTTCATGAGCCTTCTTTACGGAGACCAGCCGGCCGGGTGGCCTATCGCGGGCAAAAAAGAAATTATCGGAAGATTCAAAAGAAAAGACTTTATAGATTACAGGAAAAAACATTATGTGGCTCGTGGAACGCTTGTGGTTGTGGCGGGGAACATAAGAGAAAATAGAGCAATATCGGCCGTGAAGGAAAAGTTTACCGGCATATCCGCCGCGCCGAAGGGTAAAAAAATAAAAACCAAAGAATCGCAAGCCTCCCCCAAAATCGCTTTGTTTAAAAAAAAGACCGACCAGACTCATTTAATATTGGGAGTTCGTTCGTTTGACGCTCATAGCAAAAACAATCCCGCCCTAGCTCTCTTGTCAGGCGTTTTAAGCGGGGGAATGAGCGGGCGTCTTTTTCAGAAAATCAGAAACGAAATGGGAGTGGGATATCGGATAAGCGCCGGCAACGATGCTTATACGGACCATGGCATTTTTGAGGTTTCAACCGGAGTGGACAATAAGCGCGTGTTTGAAGTTGTCTCCGCCATAACAAGCGAACTCAAGAAATTAAAAGAGGAAAAAATTTCTGACGGAGAATTGAAAAAAGTGAAAGATCACATAACCGGAAGCATGGCTTTAGGTCTTGAGTCATCGGACTCCTTGGCCGAGTTTTACGGTATGCAGGAAATATTGAGAAAACCAATATTAAAACCGTCCGATATTGAGAAAAAAATAAATGCCGTAACCTCGGACGATGTGCAAAACATCGCCAGAGAAATTTTCCAGAACAAAAAACTGAATTTGGCGTTGGTTAGCCCGCTTGGCGACAAAAAACGCCTCAAGAATATATTGAATCTTTCTTAGCGGGAGATATCTTAAAAAACACCGCGCGACAGTTACTCTATTTTGACACTTTGCGGAATCTCCTTTCTTTGTATATTATTACTGGATGAATCCCGTTAGAGGCCGCGGTCACGGTGTAGAATGTAAACTTAAGTAAAATTATGGGAAACAACAAAACAATTTACAAGTATTGGTTAAACAGGAGCGGACCGACCGCGACCTGCCTGCCCGCCAATGCCAGAGCGACAATCTCGGTAATTTTGAGTAAAGCGACACATTTACATTATAATTTATTGAACCGCTTGCCGCGCATTAGGCGATGGCAGGCGGGCCTCTAAACGGGATGAATGATAATAATCTTTCGGTGAGCATGAGCTGGGGAACGATGATTAAAGCAGCGGTTGTTGTCGTGCTGTTCATTGCTTTCTACATGATTCGTGACGTTATTTTAGTCATACTGACCTCTGTAGTCATAGCTTCCGCCTTGGAGCCGATGACAAAATGGCTGATGAAATGGAGACTGCCAAGGGTGATTTCGGTCATAATGATTTTTGTTGCCTTTTTCGCCTTTTTCGCCGGCATTTTCTTCTTTTTTGTTCCCCCTCTTCTGGATGATGTTTCTGCTTTCGTTTCTTCCGCCCCCGTATATCTTGAATCCTTTAATTTCGCGGGAAGCAAATCTTTTTCCGGCATATTCGGCCCGCAAGGCGTTATTGACAGTTTCTCCGGAACGGCCATCTCTCCCGTGGAGCTGATTTCCGAAATAAAAAGCTCTTTCTTTGGGTTGTCGGGGGGAATTTTCCACGGTATTAACGTAGTTTTTGGGGGACTGCTTAGTCTCGTTATCATCGTTGTCTTGTCTTTTTATCTGACGGTGCAAGAACGCGGTATTGAAAACTTCTTGCGTATCGTCACTCCGATTAAACACGAAGCTTACACTCTGGACTTATGGGCGCGCACCAGGCGCAAAATTGGGCTTTGGATGCAAGGTCAGCTTATCTTAGGTGTTCTTATGGGAATTTTTGTATATTTGGGGCTTGCGATTATGGACCTGCCTTATGCCCTGCTTTTGGCCGTTATCGCCGCGGTTTTTGAGCTTATTCCGCTCTTCGGACCTGTTCTCGCGGCTGTGCCGGCGGTATTTATCGCTTTTACAAATGCCGGCATCGGTTTAGGGCTTACCGTTATCGGATTTTATGTAATTATGCAGCAGTTCGAGAACCATCTTATTTATCCTCTTGTTGTCAGAAAGGTTATAGGCGTGCCGCCTCTCGTTGCCATTTTGGCCCTTCTTATTTTTGGCGAGTTGTTCGGTTTTTTGGGTCTGATTATCGCCGTGCCTGCGGTTACCATGATGCTTGAGATAGCCGACGATATAGACAAAAGAAAGAAAAAAACTGTCGCGGAACCGTCTTCCGTCAGGTAAGTTTTTGGTAACTTAGAATGTATGAAAAAGACGTTTTACTTAACGACCGCTATTCATTATGCCAATGCCGCCCCTCACTTGGGGCATGCGTACCAGGATGTGCTAACAGACATTATTGCTCGGTATAAGCGCGCGAGCGGTTTTGACACGTGGTTTCTCACAGGGACTGACGAACATGGTTCCAAGATTTTGCGCAAAGCGAAAGAGGAAGGCTTAGGTCCGCAAGTTCTTGTCGATAAGAACGCAGGCTTGTTCAGGGATTTATTCGACAAACTTTCTGTTTCCTACGATGTTTTCATAAGAACGTCTGATAAAAATAAACATTGGCCCGGAGCGATAGCTTTATGGAAAGCTCTTGACGCGAAAGGAGATATTTATAAGAAAAAATACCATGGGCTTTATTGTGTGGGGTGCGAGGAATTCAAAACGGGAAAAGATCTTGTGGACGGCAAATGTCCGGAGCACGACAAAGCTCCGGAAATTGTTGAGGAGGAAAATTATTTTTTTAGGACATCTAAATACGGTAGTGAGATTTTGAGAAGAATTGAGTCCGGGGAATTAAAGGTTACGCCGGAGACTCGGAAGAATGAAATAACTTCATTTTTGGGGGAAGGACTCAGGGATGTCAGTTTTTCCCGTCCGGAAAAAGATATTCCGTGGGGAATTCCGGTGCCCGGAGACCCGACGCAAATGATGTACGTTTGGTGCGATGCTCTGACAAATTATATTTCAGCGCTCGGGTATGGCACAAACGATGACATTTTGTTCAAAAAATATTGGCCGGCTAGTCTGCATGTTATGGGTAAAGATAATCTCCGCTTTCACGCGGCTTTTTGGCCAGCAATGTTATTGTCTGCTGGCTTGCCGTTGCCCAAGGAAATTCTTGTTCATGGGTACGTCATTTCCGGAGGCAAGAAAATGTCCAAGTCAATCGGCAATGTGGTTGATCCGAAAGAAATTGTTGAAAAATATGGAGCGGAAGCACTCCGTTATTTTATGGCGCGCGAGATTTCTCCTTTTGAAGACGGAGATTTCACGGAAGAAAAATTTATAGAAGCCTACAACGCCAATTTGGCGAACGGTCTGGGCAATCTGGTTTCTCGTGTTATGAAAATGGCGGAAACATACCTTGACGAATCTGTGGAAATTGCCCAAAACGGACATCTCAAATTACAGCCAGAAGCGTTCGAAGTGGCTATGGAGAATTTAAACTTACAACTTGCCGCGGACATTATATGGAAAAATATTTCAAATCTTGACGAAATTATTCAAAAAGATGAGCCGTTTAAGGTTGCGAAAGAGGACAAAGAAAAAGGAATAACTATTATAAAGGGTTTAGTTAACGATTTATTTATCATCGCGAAATATCTGGAACCATTTTTGCCTGACACGGCAAAGACTATCCAACACTTGATACAAAAAAACAAAATGCCCGAGAAACCCCTATTTGCCCGCCTCGCTAAATGACCTTTCTCACGCTTGTTTTTTTAATCATTCAATTCCTCGCAGCTCTGCCGCGGGGTAGTTGGTTGTTTAACTTATTTCGGCTGAGCTGAGAGCGGGTGGGAGTGTACTCACTCACACGGCGTCCGAGCGAAGACGAATTATAGGTCAATACCGCGTGGTCTCTCTCGCGCGATTGAACGAGCGGAGCGAGTACCACATTACCCTCTGGTCTCTACCCTATGGGCCTATATTTTTACCATGGAAACATTCCACCACGACCGTGGCGGAATGTTTCCATGTGGTTTAAGATAGCTTAGGCGGAAATATTTCCCTTCAATTTAATCAATACCAAACCATTCCCGCAGCGAGCGGTCATTTTCGATGGAGTCGACGATAAGATAAAGCAAATCTTTGCCTATTTTAAAATCAGCTTTTATGAGCGTGATTAAATCTTCGCAGTCGTGCGGATATACCCAGACGCTATCTTGCAGATGTTTAAAACCGATTGACGATAGAGTAACCCTGACTTTATCACGGAGCAGTCGTTTTTTCTCCGGAATATCAAATATGAGCACTCTCCACTTTTTGTCCCATTTCTTAGGGTGGGGAAGTTTATAATCATGCTTTTCCAATTCATATAGTTTTTGTTCTCCTTTCTTGGTTAGTCTAATAAATCCGTCTTTAGGGTATGAAAGAAAACCATTTTCAATAAGCCGTCGGCGCGAGACATTGATTCCTTGTCTTGTGTTGCGGTTTAACATCTTATCAACACCAAGCAGTTTAAGTACCCGTAGAGCATTTGGAGCAACAACGGCAACACTAACGACTCCAGCCATTGCTACTGATTTAAGAACGGCCCTTTGCAGATTAACCCCACGATTTCTTTTATAAGATTCTTTTTCCAACTTTCCCATAGAGTATTTATATAATATCGTCAATGGAAACATCTTACCACGACCGCTGTAAGATGTTTCCATTGACAGGAAGAGGGGTTTTGTGTTAGATTTTGTGTTAGAACTGCCCCCGGTGTTAGGTTTTGTGTTAGAATTTTGCGGTGTTAGGTTTTGTGTTAGGTTTTGAAACGGGGAAGTTTCCCGCCATTTGTATCCAAAGGTATTTAAAGTGTGGGGAAACATGCTCATTTATAAAAGTTATTTGCAACATTCGCCACAGCGGGAAGTAATCCGTAAGCCGTACAGCAGGCTCCCTTAAAGGAGAAATAGACCATGTCCAAAGGCATGCTCGACCCGGTTATTCGGGCGTTGGTTGGGGTTAATCAGAAATACCTGCCGATTTTCGGCGATATTGCCAACAAAATGCAAGATACGGAGGTGGCTTCACTTTTGCACTCCCGTCTCGCCAAAGCGTTGCGAGAAAAACCGCCAAAAGAAAAAGACACAAGGCCGCACCATTTTCTGAAGCCGGTAGTTTCGGCGGTTGCCGCCGTCTTTGACCCGAAGTCACTTACGGAACGCAAAGACATCTGGCTTTCGCCGGAATTCATTGACAGGATTTTGTCGGTCGCGGAAGCATTCCAGCCGACCGACGACCTTCCGTCGCCTTCCTGTTTTGATGTCGTCGAGCAGGCCAACGACAGCGAAATTCGCCCCGAATTACCCAAGGACCATGTCTATGGGGCAAGCGAGTTTTGCTACCAGCTCTCCAAAATGACGGAAGCGCAGCCAAACGGCGTGTCTGGCCCGCTCCTCAACAACGGCTTTGCCAACATTTTCTATGTAGTCGGTAAAGGGGGCGGGGTTTTCGCGGTCTACGTCTGCTGGGACGACGACCACCGGCAGTGGAGCGCGGACTGTTATCGCTTGGGCGGCCTCAGGTGGCTTGCAGGCTATCGGGCTTTCTCCCGCAACTGACGCTTAGTTACTTTGTTTTTGATTTTTGAATTGACCCTCGGTCCCTTTGATACTTTGTATCTTTCGGGCCCGAGGGTCTTTTTGTTTGATATAATAACGAAATCAATCCCGTAGTGAAAATGGCATAAGAAATTTGGGGTAAATTATTTTAAAATTAGAATGTCAAAATTAGCAAATGCAATAAAAATTAAGCGGCTTGCGCTCCGTTAGGAGCAATGCCATTTTCTACTATCGGGATGAAATTTTTTGACGCCCATTCGCATATACACAGCAAGGAGTTTGACGCTGACCGTAGCGAGACGATAACGCGCATGCGCGAGGCGGGGGTTTCAACAATTACAGTCGGCACATATCTTGAAAGTTCCCGGGAGGCGGTAAGACTTGCCGAGAGAGAACCGGATGTCTGGGCGACGGTGGGCTTGCATCCGACAGATACCGACGAAGATTTTGACGAAAAAGAATTTCGCAAACTGGCGGAACATAAAAAGGTTGTCGGCATAGGGGAGTGCGGGTTGGACTACTACAGACTAACGACCCCAGTAGTAGAGAGTACTCACTACGGGGCAAGCCAACGACTTACGAATGAAAAGAAAGAAATACAAAAAGAAAATTTCAGAAAGCAAATTGAGCTTGCTCTTGCCATAAATAAGCCGCTTATGATACACAGCAGGCCGTCGCAAGGAAGTATGGACGCGTACGAAGATGTTCTAGAAATTCTGACCAGCAACCAGCAACCAGTAACCAGTAAACTAGTAGGCAATGTGCACTTTTTTGTCGGGGATGAAACAATCGCCAAACAATTTCTTGATTTGGGTTTTACGATGTCATTTACCGGAGTTATCACCTTTGCCCGCGATTACGACGAGGTTATAAAATATATTCCGCTTGAATCCATACTTTCCGAAACAGACTGTCCGTACGCATCTCCTGTTCCGTATCGCGGCAAACGCAACGAGCCGGCGTATGTCGCGGAGGTGGTCAAAAAAATAGCGGAGATAAAAAATTTGCCGATTGATAAAGTTTCGGAAACGCTTTTCAAAAATACAGAACGTGCGTTTTTAAATGCCACTTGACCGTATCTTTGGCAGGAAGTATCTTCAATGCAGAGTTATTTTTTCAAGGTGAGGACCGAATGGAAAATCCAATGCGTAATGATTCTGCGGTGTGGTGCGAAATACGCTGTCTCGAAAAAGGAGTAGGAATTGAGGTAGCTGTCCACGAGTCATTTTTTGAAAGCTGGGACAAGTTTAAACTGCCCGAGGGTTCACCGGAAAAACCCGAATGGCCTGTTGGTTCAAGGATAAAGGGCGACTGGTTTGTCTGGGAGTTTAAATTTCCCCGAGACGTTATGAGGAAGGGGAGAGAAGATGCATGGCAGACCCGCCTTCTTCTGCAAGATTTATTTGACCTCGTAAATCTTGCCGTTGCTTGCGAATGTAAATCACACGCAAGGTCTTGCCAGCTCTTGTTTGTTGAGTATTTTTCGGTGGCAAGACAGCCCAAGGGCGGCGGCTTCACAGTAATCGTTTGTCCTTCACTTGACGATTGCATTTCCGTGGTGGCCAAAGAGTCACCAGGCCGATATTCAAAAGAGATTACCAAAAAAATGAGAAGTGCCGGTAATCACATGGCGAAAGGGCAAAGGTGGGATTGGGGGGCGACAGTCGGTCTTGACCGGCGTATCCAGTTTTCCGGCGGATTTGGCACTATTTTGAACACCTCTCTGCACGATTTGATAGAAGGGGTTTCCGGCCAGCGGCTGACCTCGGACAATGTGGATGGGTCTTACGAACAATTTGTTTTGCTCTATGCCGTTGCCGCTCTTCACGACTTGGCGCGGGGTGGCGGCGCGATATAGGTCTATTGGCCGGAGAATCGGATGATTCCTCGGCTTTTTTTTGTTCTTTTTTTGTTTGCCCCGATTGTTTTTCTGCGTAATTCCGCGCTGTGCCCCGTAGCGAGCTTTGCTCTGCTATCGGGGTCTGGTCTGCGATGGTCTGCGGTCAAACAAGTGATTTGCTTTCCCGTTTGACATTTGATAGTATGCCTCAATACAAAACTATGGATGAAAATAACGAAAAGGATCTCAAAATATACGAAATCGGATATCTCCTCGTGCCGGAACTTACCGAGGCCGCGGTGGCCGAAGCGGTGAACGAAATCAAAACGATTGTTTTGGACAAACTTGGCGGGGTTGAAATTGGAAGCGAAATGCCAAAAATGATTAATTTGGCCTACGCTATGGAAAAGAGGGTAGGGGCGAAAAAAGATTGGTATGAAAAGGCCCATTTCGGCTGGATTAAGTTTGAGCTTCCGGCAGAATCCATTGCTCAAGTTAAAACAGCCCTTGAAAAAAACAATAAAATAATCCGCTTCCTTATAATTAAAACCGCCAGAGAAAGCACAATCGCGGTCAAGAAAGTTTTTACCAGACCAAGTGAAACAACTACCCGTAAAAGATTTCAAGCCAAGCAAAGAGAGCCGGCACAGACTATGACTGAAGAAGAAATGGACAAAACAATCGAGGGGCTGGTGATTGAGTAATTGAATAGTGGAATAGTAAAATAGTTAAAAAAATAAAATAGCGTTTAGCCAGAGCCTTTAGTGAAGCGAATCCCTAAAAGCTAAAAACTAAAAACTAAAATCTACCATGTATGTCAACAAAGCATTTCTCTTTGGCAATCTGACCCGAGACCCGGAACTTAAGTCTCTGCCGTCCGGTAACAAGGTGTGCAGTTTTTCAATCGCCACCAACCGTGTTTGGAAATCTCAAGACGGCACCAAGCAGGAGGCTGTTGATTATCACAATATCGTGGTATTCGGCAGGCAAGCTGAAACAAGCGCGCAGTATTTGAGAAAAGGAGCCAGCGCTTTCATTGAAGGCCGTCTTCAGACGAGAAGTTGGGAACAGGAAGGACAAAAAAAATATCGCACCGAAATCGTGGCCGACCGAGTGCAGTTCGGTCCGAGGGTTGGAGGGGCTTCAGGGGGCGGTTCTCAAGCGGCTCCGGCCAAAGCGCCGCAGACGGAAGATACTCCGCCGATAGAATATCCCGAAGAAGACATCAACCCGGAGGACATACCGTTTTAAGCGAATTGGCCTGCCGTATTCGGCAGCAGCCAAACCTTACCCCTCCCTAGTTTTACTGTTTACGTTTTGGTGGTAGTATGGAGAAAATAATTTATTTTAAGAATTTAATTACTAAAAATTAGAGAATAAAACTAGGGAGGGGCGGTGATTATTTTCAAAACCTCGCTTCGCTCGCTAAGAAAATATATGAAAAAACCCTGCTACTTCAATTCAAACAACATAAAACATATTGACTACAAAGATGTGGAAACTTTGAAAAAGTTCATAAATCCGCACGCCAGAATGACTTCGAAGCGCCGTTCCGGCGTCGCGTCCAAAAATCAGCGCAAGCTTGCCACTGCCATCAAGCGCGCCCGATTCATGGGGTTGCTTCCCTTTGTGGCGAGGTAAATATTTTCTTTTAAAAAACCGGACCACATTTATGGACCGGCCGTTGCCATGCTTTGGCATTTGTTAATTAGCGTGAATTAAATCAGCCAATTCTCGGGTTTTTTCGGCATTGGGAACATAAAAACTTTCACCGATGCTAGAGGCGACCAGAAAAGCGTTTGTATTTGGAAGAAACAACCTCACGTTTTTTGAGGAGATGCCGCTTGCTATCGCAAGCGGGAAATCCCCAATTGCTTCTCTGATAATTTTTATTTTTTCGACCGATGGAGCCGTGCCGGTTTTTTCGCCGCTCGTCGTTATAACATCGGCGCATTTTGTCGAGACGACAGCCCGGGAAATAAGAAACAAATCTTGTTCACTGACAGCGGGGCGGTATTTAAAAGCAACTCCGCCGAAGTACAATCCTCCCCAGTCTTTTCGCATGGAGCGAATTTCCGCATAGCGAAAAGTCGAAGCCATGCTGTCCGACCATACGGCTGACACATCTCCCGGCACGGCGGAAATCATTTCTTCGGCAGATTGGTCAAGGCAGTTCAGGCCAATCCACCAGTTCGGGTGATCTTGGCGTATGCGGCCATAAATCTTGTGAAGAGTAGACGACGATACATCGTGATTAATGAGAAAAATACCATCCGCGCCGTTTTCGCGGGCGATGTTTGCGCTTCGTCGTGCCACGCTTTCTTCGCGGACATGAATCACCGGGAGAAACGCCTTACGGGGGAATATCTTTTGATAAAGGACCATTACCGCTCCTTCTTTGTGATTTTGCGGGGACAACCCGATACTCTTTCTACCATAATCAAAAAACAAAGTCCAAAAAGAGTTTTAAGGGCGGATTTTATTTTCCCACCCTCTCTGCGTATTCTCCGGTGTCGGTATTAACGCGGATTACATCGCCGGTTTCTATAAATAGGGGAACGGAAACGACCGCGCCGGTTTCAAGAGTGACTTGCTTGCCGCCGCCGGCAGCAGTATTGCCCTTCATGGACGGCGGAGCTTCTTTTACCAAAAGTTCCATTTTTATGGGAAGCTTTACTCCGATTATTTTTTCCTCGTCGTCTTCGTTTGTAAAGATAAGGGCGTCCACCATGGTGTTTCCTTTTAAGAATTTAGCCTGCGGTCCGATAAGGGAATCTTCAAGAAAAAATCTTTTGCTCGGGTCTTTTGCTTCCGAAAAGCAATACTGTCCCTTGCTTTCGTAAACAAATTTTATGGGCTTCTTGGAAATATCCGCCTCGTTTACTTTGTCGGAGGCGTGAAAAGAAACAGAAACGACTTTTTCAGAAAGAAGACTACGCAATTTGGTTTGATTTTGCGGTTTGCGTTGCTGTGTTCTGGCCACATGGCTGTCTATGACCTCGTATGGTTCGCCGTTGTAAATAATAAATTTACCCGGCTTTATTTCGCTGTATTCCAACATCCTATTAGAAGTTCATTTATTGTTCTGTTTATAATTGTGTGTTTCTGCGTATCCGATCCCGCTCCGTTTAAAAGTATTATTACCTTTTATTCTAACTTCTAACAGGACAAGTCCTACATAGAAATTAATTTAAATATTGGCTTATTGTAACGGCTTTTTCAAAAATTGCAATAGGAGCTTTTGACATAAAATTGAGTTTCTATAATATGATGGTAGTATCGTAATCATTATCTGGAGGTCGCATGTCACAACTACGAAGCGTGTTATTGAGGGTTGAGAGAGGCGATAAGCGCACCTTAATCGTTCTCGATGAATTGAAGCAAGGCAAGATTGGCGTGAGCGAGGCGAGAGACGAACTTGTTGGTCCCGGGGCAAAGATGGAGCGCACGCTTTGTTGTTTCCTCTCGGCTCTTCTGGAAGAAGGACAAGTCGGAAGGAAATTTCTTTCTACCACCGTTGAGGATCTCCGGGGAAACGAAATTAGTGTCGACGAAGCCGTTCGCGATATCATTGAGCTTGTGATTGAGGACTGCCCCGAGGGAGACTGCCCTCACAAAGCTCTGGTTGAGAAAGCAGTTCCACAAAAAGTCGCCTAAGTACAAACAACAAGGGCGACTTTACTCGCTGGCGGATTTACCCGCACACTAATTTTGGCGCTGTTTTGCTTTTCCAAAAATAACCGCTGTTTAATATTGGTTTCTTACAGAATATTCTTTTTGACAGTTCAATTGTGGCAAAACAAGAAAAGTAGCGTCAAATTTAGTGTGAGGGTTTATTATTCCAAGAATTTCTTGCGAATCTCTTTCAATATTTCCCCGGCGACCTTCGGATTTTCTTTGAGAAAGGTGCGGGTGGCGTCATAACCGCGGCCAAGTTTCGTTTCGCCGCCTGCCTTGCCAGCAGGCAGGTATCCATACAACATTCCGCTTTTTGTAACAATGCCGAATTTTTCGCCGAGCGCCAAGACCTCTCCTTCCTTGGAGATACCTTCGCCGAACATAATGTCAAATTCCGTTTCTCGGAAAGGCGAGGCTACTTTGTTTTTGACCACCTTAACGCGCGTGCGCGCGCCTACCGTTTCGTCGCCTTTTTTGATTTGGGCAATACGGCGGATGTCCAAACGAACCGAGGTATAAAACTTAAGCGCTTTGCCGCCGGGAGTTGTTTCCGGGTTCCCGAACATAATGCCGATCTGCATCCTTATTTGATTGATGAAAATAACTACAGTCTTGCTTTTTGCGGTAATGGCGGTCAGTTTGCGGAGCGCTTGCGACATAAGGCGAGCTTGTTTGCCCACATGTTGCGCTCCCATATCTCCCTCTATTTCGTCTTTTGGCGTTAGGGCCGCGACCGAATCAATCACGACTACATCTATCTTTCCCGAGCGGACCAGACTTTCCACAATTTCAAGAGCTTGTTCGCCAGTGTCCGGCTGTGAGATGAGAAGTTCGTTTATTTTGACCCCGAGCTTTTTGGAATACTCCGGGTCCATGGCGTGTTCGGCATCAACAAAGGCGCATACACCTCCCTTTTTTTGCGCTTCCGCGATGACGTGGAGCGTGAGCGTTGTTTTGCCGGACGATTCCGGTCCGAATATTTCGATAATGCGTCCGCGGGGGAGACCGCCGACTCCGAGCGCGTAGTCCAAGCCGATTGAGCCGGTCGGAATGGAGTCGATTCCCACTCTCGGCTTGTCTCCCAGTTTCATAATCGCCCCTTCGCCAAACTTGGTTTGGATTTCTCTGATGGTGTCGTCGATTGACGCACCTATCGCTCTCGGTTCTTTCTTTTCTTTTTTCCCGTATGCCATATGTTTTTATTTATTTACTTTGTAATAAATTTTGCACGACGCTATGCACGATGCCAATATACGAATAATGCAACGAATGAAACGAATGGAATTCTATTCGTATTATTCGCATATCATTCGTATATTGGCATCGCGTTTATTCTTTCAGCACCACTTGAAGCACCTTTTCCGTTTTTTTGCCGAACTTATCCTCCGCCTTGATGGAGATTATATTATAACCAGGCAAGAGCGCTATCTTTTCCGAAAAACCGCCTTTCCCGTCGACAAAAATAGGCCGATCGTTCAGACTAAGAGAAGAAATATTCAGAGCTGTTCCCACGACCGGTGTTTCACTTGCTTTTGTTTCGGACCAATTTGGGGGGGAAGAAACAGTTATCTCGGGTCCTTCTATCAAATTTAGCATCTTAAAGTAACCATAGGCGCCTATGGCGAGAAGAACGAAAACGACCACCCCTCCTTTAAATATTAATTTTCGTTTATCAATGATTATCATTGTGGGTTATTTCCGTTATCATAAGAATCCGCCAATCGTCCCGAATCCTTTATCAAGACTTCGCGCGGCTTGGAGCCTTCTCCCGGTCCGATCACGGCCCTTTCCTCAAGCATGTCTATAAGCCGCGCGGCTCTGGCATATCCGACTTTTAATTTTCGCTGAAGATACGAAGAAGAAGCTTTGCCGGCTCTGATTACCGCCTCGCGGGCGTCTTCATAAAGAGCGTCGTCTTCTTCTAGCTCACTTTCGTTATCGTCGAGAGCCGCTTCGAATATTGTTTTGCCCGGGGTTATGGCGCCGCTCGATAGTTCTATTTCATTCGGAACGGCGTCTTTGTATTGCTCGGCTAAATACTTGACGACCCGCTTGACTTCATCCTCCGACATATAAGCCGACTGCATTCTTTCGGGTTTGGACATATCTCCGGACAGATAAAGCATATCCCCGGATCCCAAAAGTTTTTCCGCGCCTCCGGTGTCCAAAATTGTGCGCGAATCTATTTGAGACGAAACCTGGAGAGCGATACGAGAAGGGATGTTTGCCTTGATGAGTCCCGTTATGATGTTCACGCTCGGACGCTGGGTTGAAAGGATGAGATGTATGCCCACAGCGCGGCTCATTTGGGCCAGTCTTACTATGGCTGACTCGAGCTCTCTCGGGTAAGTGGCCATTATGTCCGCGAGCTCGTCTATTATTATCACGATGTATGGCATTTTCTCCGGCAGTTCCGTGAAGTTTCGATCCTCGACACTTTTTTCTTCGAGGTATTCTTTATAGGCGGGGACGACTACATTTTCGTGGTAAGACTCTATATCACGAACCGTTTCCGCTTCCAAAATATCGTAACGACGATCCATTTCTTTGGCCGCCCATTTAAGGGCCAGAATTGCTTTCTTGGCATCGGTAATAACCGGAGTCAAAAGATGAGGTACTTTGTTATAGAGAGTAAGTTCCACTCGTTTGGGGTCTATTAAAATAAACTTGAGGTCTTCCGGAGAACTGCGATAAAGAAGGGAAGTGGTAAGAGCATGGATGGTGACAGATTTTCCGCTACCCGTAGTTCCGGCTATGAGCAAATGAGGCATTTTTGCCAAATTGCCGAAATATGATTTTCCCGAAACACCCCGCCCAAGCGCTACCAAAAGGGGCTTCCCGCCATTTTTGAATTTTTCATCGGAAAACAAAGTAGCCAGTCCGACGGTTGCTTTTACGGAATTCGGTATTTCAATTCCCACCAGAGATTTGCCCGGAATGGGGGCTTCAATGCGGATAGGGTGGGCGGCCAGAGCCAGAGCGAGGTCGTTTTGAAGCCCCACTATTCTGGATAGCTTAACTCCTTCGGCTGGTTTTAATGCGTAACGGGTTACCGTCGGACCGATTGATATTTCGTCCATTTCCACATCAATACCGAAATTTTGGAGAGTTCTTTTTATTATATTGGCGTTTGCTTTGATGTCTCCGACACCGGGCTTACCCTTGTCTTTTTCAAGAAGAGAAATCGGGGGAGGAACAAATTCTTTGCCCAAGACTCTTAGCCCCCGGGGACGCATTAAAATTTCTTCCTCATCGTTTTTCTCCTTCTTTTTTGCCAAGCCAAAAGTTTCAGCGACGACAGACTCACTTTTTGTTTTTTCCGCTTCTTCGGCCAAAACCTCTTCCGTCGGCTCTTTTATCTTTTCATATTCGTCGTAAACGCTGTTCCGGCCCTTTCTCCAGAAAGCCAGACTAGTGAGTTTTGGCATGGCGTCAAACATAACAACAAGCGAAATCGCGAAGAGAGCCAAAAGAAATACAAAGCTGGCGTATACATCGAACAGCCACAAGAGGGGATAGGATACGATATCTCCCAGGATTCCACCCGCCGACCCGCCCGCCGATAAATCTATAATTCCAAGTCCCGACAAGAGAAAAAGAATTGACCCCACCACACTTGAGACGGCGAAGTGAGGGCGAACGGAACGAAGGAATGAAACTGACAATAAGACAAGGAGTGTCGGCAAAAGGAAATACCCGACTCCAAAAAATCGTCCCAAGATTTCATGCGCTGTATTGCCTGCCACTCCGGCTTTGCCCAAGGAGGCAAGCACAAAAAAGATGGCGATTACGAAAAAAATTATTGAGAAAACTCCATATCTCGTTTCATCTTTCAGGTCCGAAAATCCGGTATTAAGAAAAATTTTTTTTGAAGAATCTTTGTCATTATCCCCCCTTTTCTTTTTAGACATCTTTGATGGTAGAATTTATTTTTGTTAAACTTTTTGACCTTTTAAAATATCAAAAGGTTAAATACCTCGCGGCTTCTCGCGAGAAAGTGCGAGCAAAGCGTGGTTCCCTAAACACCTCGGGGCTTACTCCGAGGAACCTTTATTGTTAGATTACGAAATTATAGCACGAAGAAGAGCGGTTTTCAGTTTTCGGCTCCCGGTTTTTAGTCGGGAATCGCGATTTAATTTCTCGGTTTTTTCTTACGTGAACTCACAACCGAAAACTGTAAATTATTTGTTAGCTAGACTTCTTTCTTGTCCTATATATAATAGACATGTTAAGGTCAAAAAACAGACCGAAAGTTCAAGAGACATTATGGACAAAGAAAAGGACACAACTATAAACAACAATGTTGTCAAAGGACAAATATCTCCTGCTCAAAAGTCTCGCGTGTTTTCTGTTGGTATAAATTCCGTTGACAATCAACGGGATTTAGAAGAAATGAACAAAAAGAAAGCTGTCTTTTTAAAAGCCGAGAAACTCGCGATGGCGACATATATGGTGACGAGCTTTATCCCGGACGAGGACCCCATAAAGAACAAAATAAAGGAAGCGACAATCGATTTTCTATCGGACGCGCACGCCTTTTCAAACGTTATGTTTCAAAACGAGACCGAACATCGCAGAAAGGCAATTTTTACCCTCCAAGAAATAACCGTTTTTTTGTCTCTTGCCTCATCCAATAATCTTGTTTCGGGTATGAATTATTCGATTTTAAGTCGTGAATATGACAATCTTAGAAATCTGTTGGAATCTGTCGATAATGTGAAAATTCTGAAGGAGGATAACGCCAGTTTGTCCGAAGACTTTTTTATCAAAGAAAGAGAAGCCCTTTTTGTCCGGGAGCCGTGGGTATCGGACAATAATAAAGGACAGAATCTCATAAAGGACAAATCGCCTACACTTCTGTCTTTTATGAAAAAAGCCGAAACGCGAGGAGAAATAAATAGGATAAATACACCAAAAAAGACCGAACAAAAACCCAAAAACGATAGGAGAGACAACATATTAAAGATTTTAAGAAAGAAAGGAGAGATTACCATAAAAGACATTTCCACAACGATTTCTGGGTGTAGTGAAAAGACCCTGCAAAGAGAACTCCTAGCTCTTGTTCAAAATGGTGTCCTAAAGAAAGAGGGGGAAAAGAGGTGGAGCCGGTATTCTTTGGCCCAGTAAGTAGGTGGTAGGGGGTAGCGAGTAGTGATAAATCCAAAAACTAGAGTTCCCCAAGAAAAAACCATTACCTCAAGCATGCCGAAGAAGTTCTATTTTGGGGCCGTATTCCACTATAACCTACCCACTACAACCTACAAACTACCCCCGGATTGACTTTGCCCTTATCCTTGGCTATCATTAAGGCGAGACATCTTAAGGGTAAAACTGGTTTAAAACCAAGACTTTTAAGTTATCCACAACAAAGTTGCTATACAAAGCCATAAATATACTATAATGGATTTTATGAATCGGTAATTGCTTCTTGCCCTTGCCGGTTTGGTTTGCTTAGTCTTTGTTTTTCGGCAGTTTGTAGTAAAAAGAAAGGAGCTCATTGAAAATTTAATAGAGAAAAAATTCCGCAAACGGATGAACGGGCGGCCAGAGGAAGAATTTGGCGCGTTAAAATTGCTGACTAACCCCGCCCTCCATCTTTGTGAACGGACTGTTCGGCACTCTATATTTTTTAAAAAAATATCGCGTGGCGACGAAGATCTGTTCGTAGAGAAAGAGGGCGGGGTCAGGTTAATAATCGCGCGGAACATATTAGATAAATGTCGAACCTAATTAATTCGCGCAAAGTGATCTCGGTTCTATGGATTTCCCGTAGGCTGGGATTATAAGTTTAGAAATAGATTTATGAGTAATATTTTAAGAAATAAATTAGCGATCGCAGTCTTGGGTATTGCAGGCATCGCCCTTTTGGCGATTGCTGTCGGTATCGCGACTGTTTCAATCGCGCAGGCTGATACCTACAACTTCACCAGAAGTTTGAAGATGGGTATGTCCGGCGCGGATGTTATGGAGCTTCAAAAACTTCTTAACGCAAGCGCTGATACGCAAATCGCTTCGTCCGGCGCCGGTTCTCCGGGCAACGAAACGAGCTACTTCGGATCTTTAACCAAAGCAGCCGTTATCAAATGGCAAGAGAAAAATGCCGCCGATGTTTTGGCTCCAGTAGGACTTTCCTCTGGTACAGGATTCTTCGGCACATCGTCTCGCGCCAAGGCTAACGCGGCGGTTTCAACAACAAGTGGCGCGACAACGACAACGACAACGACAACGACTACCACGACTTCTTCTGTGGCGGGTTGTACCTCAACAGTAGGATACAGTCCGACAACAGGTCAGAAGTGTGATAGCACGACAACGACCACGACAGTTCCCGCAACAACAGGCGGGGCTCTCTCGGTCGGTGCCGCATCTCAACCGGCAAACGGTTTGGCGCCAGCAGGCGCGGCTCGGGTTCCTTTCACTAAGGTTACCTTCACCGCCGGTCCGGCTGATGTTACCGTAAGCGGTGTTACGGTTGAGCGCACGGGCGCCGCCGTTGACGCGGTTTTTGCCGGCATCGTCCTTTTGGATGAAAACGGAATGCAGCTTGGTATCGCCAAAACTTTGAACTCAAATCACCAGGCAACAATCGGTGATCCGTTCGTGGTCAAGGCGGGAACATCTCGCACGCTTACAATCGCGGGCAACATGGCCGCTACCCTTACGACTTACGCCGGACAGGTTGTAGCCGTTCAGGTTGTCGCGGTCAATACGGGCGGCACGGTTTCCGGTTCGCTTCCGATAGCTGGCGCGTACCACACCATAAACGGCACGCTCACAATCGGCACGGCGACGATCAACTCGTCTTCCTATGACCCGAATACGGCAGGAAGCCAACCGATCGGCACATCCGCTTATCGTTTTAGCGGCATCCGCTTCACAGCCGGTTCCGCCGAAGATGTGACTCTTTACTCTGTCCGTTGGAACCAGACCGGTTCTGTCGGTTCGGGAGACCTTTCCAACCTGGTAACAATTGTTAGCGGTACTTCGTACCCGACAACTGTTTCTTCGGACGGCAAGTACTACACCTCGCTTTTCGGCAGTACAGGATTGGTTATCACCAAGGGCAACTCGGTAGATGTATATCTGCAGGGTGATATCATTGGTTCGGGCGCGTCAGGACGCACGGCCGAGTTTGACATCTACAAGAGCACCGATGTCTACTTGACGGGCAATACCTACGGTTACGGCATTACGCCGACCGGGAGTTTCGGCACGATCAGTACGGCCGCCACTCACGGTTCCGCCGCGCAGGCAACAGGCACTCCGTGGTTCCAGGGTTCAACTCTTAGCGTCACGGCTGGTTCTGTAACGACAATCGGCAAAGCGAACGAAGTTGCCGCGCAAAATATCGCGGTCAATGTCTCGGGTCAGTCTTTGGGCGGATACGCGACAAACTTCTCCGGTGAGCCTATCTCGGTTCAGTCAACCGTGTTCTCGATTGCGACCTCGTCGGCATCTCTCGGCGATAACTTGATAACCAGTGTTTCCATCTATGACGAGAATGGGGCTATAGTCGCCGGTCCGGTTGATGCCACATGGACATCAGCCGCTCACTCGGCACAGACCCTTACCTTCACGGATACAATTACTTACCAAACTGGACGGCATGTTTACACGCTTAAGGGCAAACTCCCTTCAACTACCGTAAACGGCGCTCAGCTTATAGTTTCAACGACCCCGTCGTCAGGTTGGACAACCGTAACCGGACAAACTTCAGGCAATTCAATTAGCCTGTCGACATTGACCACGGCGGTAGCCATGAATCAAATGACGGCCAAGGGCGCTTCTCTGACGGTTGCGATTTCTACCCAGCCCGCTGGGCAGAATGTTGTTGCCGGCAGTCAGGATTTCCTTTTCGCCAACTACCAGCTTAACGCTGCGCAGTCAGGCGAGGATATCCGCCTCTCGGCCTTCCCTGTAGTCATTGATGTGACCACAAGCGCGGTAACCGAACTTACGGGTTGCTCCTTGTGGAACGGTTCGACCCAGCTAAACAGCGGTTCTCGTATCGTAAACACATACACCGACAACACGGCCAAGACTTACAGTCTTGACAACGCGCTTACGGTTCCGAAGGGCACAATTGTAACCCTCGGACTCAAGTGTAATGTTTCAAGCGCCGCGACTGACGCTGGTATATTCCAGGTTAGGGACGACCAGACAGACGGAGACTACTCCATAACAGGCATTACCTCCGGTAATTCTGTTACGGTAGCAAATGGCGGTCTTACCCTTAGTACCGCTGAAGGCGGAAACATGGTAGTAGCCACAGGCTCATTCACATCGGCAGTTGACAGCTCATCTCCGAATTATTCGGTTGTTGCCGCTGGTTCAACCGGTGTAACTGTTGGTATCGTCAAATTCCGCGCTTCAAATGAAGCGGTTACTCTGAACAAACTCGGATTAACGCTTACATCAGGCGCCGCGGCTGACCTCGGAACTGTTTACATCTACAATGGCACAGTGATGGTTGGCACGGCTACATTTACGGGCGCGTACACAACCGCAACTTCATCTTTGAATGTCGCGGTCACGCTTCCGAAAGATGCCGACAAGCTTCTTACCATCAAGGCCGACCTTGCCAATATCGGCACAGGACAGTCCGGTACGCAAGGCAAGTTGGTTCAAATTGATCCTCTAAACGCTGAAGGTACAGGCGCTTCGTCTGGCTCAACGCTTAAGATCGCTGCCACAGGCAACGTTAATGGCGTCCGCGTATTCAAGTCTTACCCAACGGTAGCCCTTGATACTCTCCAGACGACAGGTATTGCCGACGGCAAGCTTATGCGCTTCAAGGTAACGGCGAATAGCGCCGGCCCTGTTGGTCTCTACAACTTCAACTTCACAGTCGCTACCTCGTCATTTGCGTCAGGCGGCGGCGTAAGGTCGATCTACTTGTACGGATACTCTGACTCGGGTTACTCTCAGGCAATCGCTACCGCAGCCGGTAGCGGCCAGATAGGCGTAATCAACGGTACGACAGGCGGTACAACGCTTACGAGCAATCCTACGATTGATATCCAGGCAACCACGAATGCGGTTCAAGTCCCTGCCGGTACAACGTATTACTTCGAGCTTAAGGGTACAGTTGCAAGCACGCAGACAGGAACATCGGTTTCAACGACCCTAAATGGCGACGCGGCGTATATTGACGCGTCCCACTTGGGCGGAATCAATGTTTCCACGACAACCGGGGCCTATGCTGATGACAATAACGACTTCATCTGGTCAGGTAATGCCACCACAACGGCGAACATTACCAGTCAAAACGACTGGACGAACGGTTATGGCATCTTGGGTCTCCCGTCTGGAGGCATAACGATGACTCGTTCCAACTAACCTCTTGTGATTGGGCGATTACGCGAGTGTGATTACTTAGTAGTTGCATAAGCGGGATTGCTCAATGGTTAACAAAAAACCGCCTTTCGGGGCGGTTTTTTGTTGCCCCAAAATTCCAAGGGCTCCCCTTGGAATTGAAAACAAAGTAGTCGCACATTTTGAGATTCCCATTATTTTTTGTAGAATGGATAATATGAATGACAATAAAAATATATCAAAAGAAGCCGTGTTTCTTGCGATTGTAGTGATTGCTCTCGGCCTGTTCATAGCTTACGATGCCGGCTACAATCCTTTTCGCAAAAAAGACGAGCCTAAAATAGCCGCAACCATAGCCACAACAACGGAATCCGGGGGGGATTTAAACACTCTTATCCGAGAAGGGAAAATTACGGTAGAGCAGGTTCCGCTTGAAACAACCCTCCCCGCGCCATCGCTTGAGAGGACCACTTCTTTTGGGGCGAACCTTGACCCGGAGGCCAGAGGAGAAATCATGGCTAGGATTAAGGCTACAATAGCTGAATTAAAGAAAAATCCGACTTCTTTCAGCGATTGGATAAATTTAGGCATTGAACGCAAGCAACTCGGCGATTACGATGGTGCGGCGGAAGCGTGGGAGTATGTTTCCTTGATTCAGCCGAAGAACGCGGTTTCTTTTTCTAATTTAGGCGATTTATACACCAACTTTCTAAAGGATTACCCCAAGGCAGAAAAGAACATGCTCACTGTGGTAGAGCTTAATCCCAATTCCATCGCCGGTTACCGGAACCTTTATGGGTTATATGGGCTTTATTACAAGGATAAGGCGGGAGAAACGCCAAAAATTCTTGAAGTTGGGCTGAAAAATAACCCGGAAAATTATGATCTCTTGGTTTTGTCGGGGCAGTATTACAAAGGAATAGGGGATATAACCAAGGCCAAATCTTATTATGAACGGGCTCTTTTGGTTGCCGAAAAAGCCGGACAAACCACCGCCAAGCAATTAATCGAAGCTGAAATCCAAAATTTAAACCAATAAAAATCGTCCAAGGGGAGTCCTTGGAAGAGGAAACCGTTATAAACCAACATTTTAAAGATTTAAGAACATGATGGGCAAGAGTTTTTTCAAGTTTTTTCTCGGTTTTGTGGCCATAATAGGCCTATCTTTGGCTGTGACATTTGTGTCTAGTGCTTACTCCGATGGCAATACCAATGTCTGGGAAATGATAGCAAATTTTTTCCGCTAGCGGTTTCCCCGACCGTGAATCTAAAAATGGGGGACCAAACTCCAAACCACAAACCGCAAAGATATATCGATAAAAAAGTTATCCACAGATAATCATCCTTTTTCTTTTTGTTTTTTTTGCGCTAGGTATATTATTAAGGGAACTAATTAAACGGCGTTTTGTTTGCTGAAGTTTTAATTTATTTGCGTGTCGCTAATTTAGTAATTATAAATTTTAATAAGAAAAAATATGTATCGCATAAAAAACGTGCTTAAGAGATTTTCTAAAAGCGGTCCGGTTTCCGTAACACTGTCAGTTATTTTGTCAGTGTTTTTTGTTGTTGCCGTGGTAGAGGCATCGACGACAATCAGCACGAATATAAGCACCGGGGGGACGCTCACAGTTGACACCACTTCAACCTTGACTGGCGCGGTTTCTGCCGGCAGTACGCTTTCTGTTACGGGACTAGCAACCTTTCTCGGCGGCGCTACGACCACCACCCTCAAGCTTTTGAACGGTGAAATCATCAGCAACGCCACGGATGGCGTCATTCAGCTTGGCGGCGTGGCTTCAACGACCTCTCTCACGCTCTTGAACGGTGAGACAATTACCAACGCGGTTGACGGCACGATCGCCCTTACCGGCGCGCTTACTGTTTCGGGAGTATCCAGTTATACCGGCCTGGCCACATTCCTCGGCGGGGCAACCACCACTTTGCTCACCCTGCTTAACGGGGAGCAAATCACCAACGCCACCGATGGCGTCATTCAGCTTGGCGGCGTGGCTTCAACGACCTCTCTTACGCTTTTGAACGGAGAGACAATTACCAACGCAGTCGATGGCACGATCGCTCTCACTGGAGCAATGACTGTTTCGGGAGTATCCAGTCATACTGGTCTGGCAACATTCCTCGGCGGCGCAACCACGACAGACCTTACCCTTTTGAACGGAGAGACAATTACCAACGCGACTGACGGCACGATTACTTTTGGGGCAACGAACTCCGTTCTGGTGGGGACAGCAAGTTCCTCGGCCATAAGGGTTGGAACCGACCAAGTAAGCACAGTTTCCGGTTTGATTTTCGGATTCTGTAACCTCACCTCCGTCTCCGTGGCCGCTACCTCAACCAACTACGCAAACTGCTCTGGCGCCACCGGCGTCACATCGAGCTACCGCGTATTTGTTCAGGCGACAAGTTCGCTGCCAGCCGGTCTTGTCGTAGACGCTGCTTCATCTACAGCAGCAGCCGGGACCATCAATGTGCGCATCAACAATGCCAACGCCGGCGCCAGTACGAATACAGGCGACATATCACTCAACTTCTGGGCGGTTCGCTAAGCGCCACGCGGGCTCTTAATTTATCCGCTAATTTTCCCCGCCGCCCGCTTTTGGTCTAAACGACAGCCGCGCGCGATGGAATCACATTATGGTTAACAACACACATACGCCACAAATGTTTACACTCTTCGGAATCAAGTGGATATTTCTGGCAGTAGGTACGGGCCTTGCGCTCTACCTGCTCTTTTTTCCGGCGACTTCTTTTGCCGTCGGAACGGACGTTACGCTTCAAAAAAGCACGGCCATTCTCAACATCGGAGGCATTCAAATAGACATACTCGGCACGGACGCGACCATTAGCTCCATTGTGGTCGGAGCATCCAGTTTCAACGTTACTGTTGATGTCGGGTCTTATGTTCAATTCAAAGCTCCGAGCGGCAATCAAATGACGACAACGCTTGCAAGCGGGAGTAGCGCCTACAGGGCAATTAATGTGTGCGCCACCAATACCAATACTCCGACCTCCGTTCTTTCTCTGGAAAATACAACAGCGGCATCGGTTATTACGGTGACTCCTTCCGCTTCGGAACTTTGCGTGTCCGCTACGACGGTCAGCACTAGCGGAGGAGGTGGTAGCACTAGCGGAGGTGGCGGGAGTACTTCAGTTACTACAACAGCGGCGACTACAGCAACAACTGCGACTACGGCAACTACCGCAACAACACCGGCGACCACTGCAACGCCCGCTACGTCAGCAACACCGGCAACTTCCGCAACGCCCGCAACCTCAGCGGCGGCATCTTATAGTTTTACAAAACCATTGAGTCTCGGTTCCAGCGGTAACGATGTCAGAGAGCTTCAGAAACGGCTTGTTTCGGAAGGGCTTCTTTCGGCGGCACCGACGGGATATTTCGGGCAACTGACACAAAAGGCAGTCAAGGCTCTTCAGGCTAAATACAAACTTGACCAAGTAGGTGTTGTTGGTCCGGCTACTCGCGCTCTCCTCAATTCTTCCGTGAGCAAGGCAACGGAAACAACGCAAACGACAACAGCGACACAACCCGCAACACAAACAGGAACAACAGAGAGTAGTAGCGGCGCGCCTAGCTTCACGTCCACTATGCAACTTGGGTCCCGCGGGGATAGTGTCACAGAGCTTCAAAAATTGCTTGTCAAACAAGGATTTCTTGATTCTGAACCGACTGGATACTTTGGCAAAATGACGGAAGCGGCCGTTAAGGCTTACCAGACGAAGAACGGCATTTCGTCAATCGGTGTCGTTGGTCCGGCAACGCGAGCATCGCTGAATAAAGGTCTCTAAACCGGCATAACAACCAAAACCAAAAAACTAGCCATTTATGTGGTTGGTTTTTTGGTGTTGAAAAATATTACATAGGCCTCGCCTATGGGCCTTGTTTTTTTTCTAAGATTTGTTATCTTGTCATTACAAGCCGTAGAAAGCAGGCAGGGGTGTAGTGAGTAGAGTTTTCTACAACCTACAACCTACCAACTAGCCCCAGAGGTCCTGCCGAGGTCGATACCCAATTCCGTTTTATTGCGGATTTGCTTGTACGGCTCCAATCGGAGTCGTTTTAGTTTTTGTTAAATTAATGAGCGCAAGCGATTATAATTTCAGCAACCGAGCCCCACTTTTGGAAAATAACAAAAGTGGGGCTCGGTGACGATTTATATACTCACTTCGTTCGTTATAAATCAGTCACATGGCCATTACAAAACAAAAGAAAGTAGAAATTGTGGATAAATTCAAAAAGGCTATTTCAGACGCCGTTTCTTTGGTTTTCGTTAATTTCCACGGCCTTACCGTCACGGATTCAACGAAATTGAGAAAAACGCTCAAAGCCAAGTCCATTGGTTATACGGTGGGCAAGAAAACTTTGCTCAAGCGTGCTTTCGCGGACGAAAAATTTGAGGGGGAACTCCCAGTTTTGGACGGCGAAGTCGCTCTGGTTTACGGGAATGACCCGATTGAGCCGGCTCGCGAGATACACGCTTTTCAAAAAGAGCACAAGGATAGAATAAAAATCTTAGGCGGTGTTTTTGAGGGTAAATACGTAGATGCCATAACAATGATGGGAATCGCGACTATACCGCAAAGAGAGGTTCTTTACGGACAACTTGTCGGGATGTTTGCCAGTCCGATTAGGGGATTTGTTGTTGCGCTTAGTGAGATAGCGAAAAGTCGTGAAGCGTAGAGCATGTAGCATATAACATGTAGCATGTAGCGCAAGAATTTCAATTCTGAATCCACTCGCGTTACAAGTTACATGCTACATATTACATAAAATAAGAAATTATTTACTAAGTAAAAAATTAAAACTATGTCAGAAGAAATCACAAAAGAAGAAGGTGCAGTTACTGTTCCGGCAAAGTTCAAGGATCTGATCGAAAAGATTGAATCAATGTCCGTTTTGGATTTGCATGAATTGGTAAAAGTGCTTGAAAATAAATTTGGCGTGTCGGCGGCCGCGATGACTGCTCCGGCAGCCGCCGCCGGCGCAGAGGCGGTGGAGGAGAAGGATTCTTTCAATGTTGAGCTTACGGCGGCGGGTGAACAGAAAATTGCCGTTATGAAAGCGGTCAAGGAAGCTCTTGGTTTGGGACTCAAGGAGGCCAAAGATTTGGTTGATGGAGCGCCATCAATGCTCAAAGAAGGTCTAAAGAAAGCGGAAGCAGAGGAGCTTAAGAAAAAAATTGAGGGGGCTGGCGGAAAGGTTACACTTAAATAACCTCTATCTATAAAGTCCCGCACCTGCCCAGGCCGAAGCGCGGGTGCCGAGTAGGCACATCCCTATTGCGCGAAGCGCGAGGCCGTATGATCGCAAGGTGTCGGGGCGGAGGCGGAAGAGCTCAAGAAGAAGATTGAAACCGCGGGTGGCAAAGTAACTCTGAAATAATCAATCTTATATTGAAGCCCTGCAAAAATCCGTCATAGACGGATTTTTTGCTTAATGCTAAGATTTCTTCAGCGCATTCTTTATACAGGAGGCCGTATGGTTATGACTATGACCAAGTTTTTGAATTCTCCGCCGGCGAAAGAGCCACTTTGTGAATGTGGTGAGCCCTTAGGTCCTCGCCTTGACGGGGTTCGCCACACAAAGAACGGAAAAGAAGTCTGCGATGACTGCTATTTTGACCAACTTGGCAAATTCGTGGACGAACACCCCATAGGTGTTGGCCGAGGCAGGTAATTATGCCACAGTCCGACAGCGGTGTAATTCGCAAACGGGTTGCTTAATGTAATGTTAGTAAACATAAACCGGCGCTTTTATAGCGCCATTTTTGTTGTTTACTGTTTTATATGTTTAGGATTTGATACAATTAAGACTGCTTTACTTGTGGTTACAATGTATGGAGGTGTTATGCACACAGCTTTCGAAGAATTGATTCGTAACCAGACGGTGCTCCCGTTGACCCCGCCACGGGGCAGGAAAGTACCGTCGCGTACGGTTTTACAAAAACCCAGTGACCGCCAACGTTGGGTACAGGAGGTTGCGGACAGAATTACTCCCGAGGTTGTGGCGTGTATGCTTGCGGACGCTAAATTGCCAAATCGTGGAAGGTAGCCATTTCGGCGCTGTAAAAGCGCCTTTTTTGTGCTTGAATAGCTCTACAGAAGTGGTAGCATAAAGATATAAGTCCCGTAGTGAAAATGGCACAGGATAAAGGTATATCATTTAAAAAACAACAATGTCAAAAAATTACCAATCTAATCTGAAAATAGTTACAAAACTGCTCCAGTAAGAGCAGTGCCATTTTCTACTATCGGGATGGAAGTCTTAGGCAAATTATTAGGCAGTGAAGCGCGAGTTCGTCTTTTGCGGTTGTTTTTTTTAAATCCCGATACCAATTTTGACAACAAGATAATATCTCAAAGAACAAAAACAAGCGTGGAAAATGCCCGCAAAGAATTATTCCTGTTTCAGTCGGTCGGTATAGTAAAACGGTGTCATTTTACGAAAGAATTTCCAGACAGAAATAAAAAAGGAACTACCGTCAAAAAGAAAGTTTATGGCTGGTGCTTAGACAAGACATTTCCTTACGGAGAACAGTTAAAAAACCTTCTTGTCAGTACCGACCTTATTAAGAAAAACAGCATAATGAATCGGTTTCGCAACGCCGGCAATATAAAATTGCTTCTTATTTCCGGCATTTTTACAAGAAATGACTCTAGTCGTACGGACATTTTTATTGTGGGAGACAAGCTTAAGCGCGGAGTTATAGAAAACATTTTACGAACTCTTGAGGCCGAAGCGGGCAAAGAACTTCGTTATGCTGTTTTGGACACAGCCGAATTTCGTTACAGACTGAGCGTTTACGATAAATTTGTGCGGGATGTCCTGGATTACCCGCACGAAGTAATAATAGACCGTATTGGGGTCGCTTAGAGAGGCGTACATTCCATCGTGGATTTGGCGGCTGTATTACTTTGTACCCGCCTACGGCGGAATACCTCGTTAAATTCTACCAGCGGGATATCCACATAGCGGCTATCGCTTTACTTCCCTAAATGATAAAATATAGGGAACTTTAAGGGTCGAACTTAAAGTTGTTATGCATAGGAACTTTAGCAGTTTAATTTAGTTTTTGAGTTAAAAACTGCCTTTTTGTTTTGTTGTCTATAGCAACAAAACGTAAAAGGAAAGTAAAACAATATGTTAATAGAAACCTGGAGCCAAGCGCTCAGTCAGTCGTTCTATGGCCTTTGGGGCGGAGTTATTGATGTTGTGCCGAAGATAGTCGCGGCAATTATCATATTCGTTCTTGGTTGGATCATAGCTTCGGTAATAGAGAAGCTTGTAGCGCAGATATTTAAGGTCATAATGGTTGACAAAGCCTTGAAGAGTGCCGGTTTGGAAGATTCTTTGGCCAGAGGCGGTATCCGCCTTGATTCGGGGATGTTCATCGGCGCTCTGGTAAAGTGGTTTATTGTCATTATCTTCCTCATGGCTTCACTTGAGGTAGTTGGTTTAAACCAAGTGAATGAATTTTTGGGCCAGATAGTGGGGTATTTGCCACAGGTTATAATCTCGGCCCTGGTCCTTTTGGTAGCGGCAGTTGTCGCCAACGCGGCCGATCGCGTCGTTACTTCAATGGCAAGAACAGCCGGTATTTCCTCGGCTGGGTTTTTGGGCGGTGTTTCCCGCTGGGCTATTTGGATCTTTGCCATTATGACGGCTTTGACCCAGCTTGGTATCGCTGGCCAGCTTATGTTTATCCTTCTCCAGGGCGTTGTCGCAATGCTCGCCATTTCCGGCGGTCTTGCCTTCGGTTTGGGTGGAAAGGAGGCGGCAGCTCGCTACATTGAGCGTTTGCGCGATGAGATTTCTAACAAGAGGGGATAGTATCGACTCGTTAAGCGTTAAGTAAAGTTTAATAAGAAAAACGCCCCAAGCAGGGCGTTTTTCTTACCATAATTTTAAAACGGGCAAATAAAAAAGGCGCCCCCGCGAACGCCTTTTAGGAAATTAGACCGAGCACTATTATTCTTTTGCAACATCCAAGAAGTCTTGCAAGCGTTCGCTCAGGTTGGGGCAAACTGACAACATACCATTTATAAAAACTTTTAGTCCTTCATGGACTCTTTTCACCGCCGAAGGCTCAATCATGTTTGGTTTCCAACTAGATTCATATGACAATGGCCCTAATGAAAAACACCGAGCCCATAAACGGTTATGTGGTTCGGTTCGCGACACTTCCCACACACAGCCATGTGATACAAATTCATGTCTGTCTGTGGTCCAGTAGTACGCGTCCACATCAGTGGCCAAACCCAATATCATATTGACCACCTGGCAAATCTCTTTCCGCATCCGGTCGATTTCAGCTTGGCCGTCAATCAATTGCTGAACGATATTGCTCATCTTGTTTACTCCTATCACTAGGACCCTCACGGGTGTTGTAAAAGGGCATCACTGCCCACTCTGTTACCAACAACAACGGTAGCATGTTTCATATAAAAAGTCAATAGTCTGAAACTCGCATTTTTACTGCAAACTACCAACTAAAAACTGAAAACTGCCTTTCGCTTGACACTCTTTTTCTTTCATATATACTCTTTAAATCCGAATATGTTTACTACTAAAAAACTAACCAATTGGCGGCAAAGATAAGGCCTAGTATTTAGGTTTTGTCTGAAATCCGCCGTAAGGCGGTTTTTTAATGGTAAATAGTTTGGTGTTCTCTGACAATACACCCCGACACCAACTTTGGCATTGTGCCCCTGTTGTTTCGCAGAGTTATTTCTGCGGACTATAGGATTAGCAAAAATCAATTTTACAGATTGAGTTTGGCACAATGAAAAACAACGATGCCAAAGTTGGTGTCGGGGTAAAATCCTGTCATCGTTGCATATTCCAGCCTCTCCCCACTTTTGTTTTTTAGAAATCTTCTAGGGACCAAAAGCGGGGAGGGGGATCTGGGGTCTTTGGCAACGGGAGACAGATGTTCGCCTCGTTTTCCTGATTGTAGGGAAAGCGGGATGACGCGCTCAAAGGAAGCGGTTCCCGAGGGCGCGTGCAATGGTTCTACATTTCCTAACAGGAAATATAAGAGCATATGGTGGATGCCTTGGTTCTAAAAGGCGATGAAAGACGCGGCGTGGCGGCGATACGCTTCGGGGAGGTGCCTAGCAACCTTTGATCCGGAGATTTCTGAATGGGGAAACCCGAGCGCGTAAAACGCGCTCATCTGGTAGCTGGTTTTTGGTAGTTAGTAGCTGGTGGAATACAAAGATGAAAACATATAAGGACCTTGATGTATATAAGCGAGCATACAACTTAGCAATTGAGATACATAGATTATCGCTCAAGTTGCCTAGAGAGTATAGATTTGACCTCGCTGATCAAATACGGAGAGCGTCACGGTCGATACCTTCAAATATTGCAGAAGGATTTGCTCGTGGTAAATCTCGCAAAGATACGGTTAATCAGTCGCGTGACGCATTAGGGTCTAATGATGAAATGTTGTTTAATCTTGAGTTTATGAAAGATACGGACTTGATAAGTAAAGAATTGTACAAAAGATATACAAGTGAGTATGAAATTTGCGGTAAGCAATTGCACAACTTAATTAAAAGTCTTGAATCTAAACCAGTAACTAGCAACTAGAAACCAGTTACCAGAAGCATACCCTGGGAAGTGAAACATCTCAGTACCAGGAGGAAAATAAACTAAACAAGTATTCCCCTAATAGCGGCGAGCGAACGGGGAGAAGCCCAAACTGTCAATGCGAAGCATTGACCGCAGAACAACGCAGAACGAACGCAGACGGTCGCAGAATGTCAGCGAATACGCTGACCGCAGAACAACGCAGAATAAACGCAGAACTACGCAGAAGGATTCCTTCTGCGACTATCCGCGTCAAGTCTGCGTGAGTCCGCGGTTGCCGTAATCGGCAACATTCTGCGTTAGTCTGCGTCAAGTCTGCGTAAGTCCGCGGCCACTGCTTCGCAGTGGCAGGGTTGTAAGACAGTGACGCAATTTATATTGGAAAAGTTAAAAAACGCGGTATTAACCGAATTTGCTGGAAAGCAAAACCCAAGGAGGTAATAGTCCTGTAGGTGAAAATACTCGCGTCTTTTCAGTCATTGCTCTTGAGTACCTCAAGACACGAATAGCTTGGGGGAATCCGCCGGAACTAACCGGCAAGGCTAAATACTTTTAGAAACCGATAGTGAACTAGTACCGTGAGGGAAAGGTGAAAAGCAGCCCGGCGAGGGCGGTGAAATAGACCTGAAACCATATGCTTACAAGGTGTCAGCGCCCCGACGTTACGTCGGGGTCATGGCGTGCCTATTGAAGAATGAGCCAACGAGTTTATGTATGTTGCGTGGCTAAGCCGCAAAGCGGTGGAGCCTTAGGGAAACCGAGTGTTAATAGCGCGTATCTCGTGTCTCACTTTCGTTCGACACAAGCGCAGAACAACGCAGAACGAACGCAGACTAACGCCGAAGGAATTCGAATTCTTTCCGCGACTGTCCGCGTCAAGTCTGCGTAAGTCTGCGCCTCGTGGTGAGCGGTAGCGAGACACGAGGAGTAGTATACATAAGACCCGAAGCCAGGTGAGCTTACCATGAGCAGGGTGAAGTGTTGAGAAATCAGCATGGAGGCCCGAACCGGTTGGTCGTGCAATTCCATCGGATGACTTGTGGTAAGGAGTGAAAAGCTAATCGAACCTGGTAATAGCTGGTTCTCTCCGAAATAGTTTTAGGACTAGCGTCGAAGTTACCCTCTGGGGGTAGAGCACTGGAAGGACAGAACAGGGAGAAATCTCGTCTGTCCTATCAAACTCCGAATACCAGGGCCGACGTTTCAGTCGGCCTCCCGACCTTGCGTCGGGAAGGACCACTCTTCGGCAGTAAGACCATGGGGGCGAAGCTCCATTGGTCAAAAGGGAAACAGCCCAGATCTCAAGTTAAGGTCCCTAAATCCATGTTCAGTGCAAGTGAGGAGGTGAAATTTCTCCGACAATGAGGATGTTGGCTTAGAAGCAGCCATCATTTAAAGAAAGCGTAACAGCTCACTCATCAAGAGATCTCGCACCGTAGATAATCGGGGCTCAAATATGGTACCGAAACTGAGGGCGTGGTTGCACTACACTTCGTTTCGCGCAACCCGCGGACTAACGCGGACTTTACGCCGACTTACGCAGAAGGAATCCGGAATCAAATCCGTTTTCGTCCGCGTTCGTCCGCGTGTAGTCTGCGAGGTCGGCGAGGTGCACGGAGCGTAGCGTAGTGCAACTACGCGGTAGGAGAGCATTCCGTTCTGCTGTGAAGGCAAAGGGGTAACCCATGCTGGAGCGTACGGAAGAGAGAATGTTGGCACAAGTAACCGCAATCGGGGTGAGAACCCCCGACGCCGAAAGACTAAGGTTTCCTTCGCGATGATAATCAGCGAAGGGTTAGTCGGGCCTAAGGGAATGGCGAAAGCCGAACCCGATGGACACATGGTTAATATTCCATGACTTTGTTTGCGTGCGATGGGATGACGGAGTTTAGTATGAAGATCATATTATTGGATTTGTGTTCGTAGCGTCAGGATGGTTTCCAGGAAAATCCGGTACCTTTCTTTAATGATAAATCCAAGCGTCGCGAAAATCTGTCCAGCACTTATTTTGCGAATTAGTTCGCATAGATTATTTTAATCTAGTGTGCACGAACACTCTTTGTTTTTCGAAAAGAGTCGAGTGGCAAAATAAGTGCTGGATGGCTATTCTTCAAAGCAAGCTTCCAAGAAAACTCTCTAAGCGATAGCGCAAACAGAACCGTACCGCAAACCGACACAGGTAGTCAGCTCGAGTAGAGTAAGGCGAACGAGTGATTGTTTCCCAAGGAACTCGGCAAAAAAGCAGCCGTAACTTCGGAATAAGGCTTCCCTCATCGTTCCTCACTGGATTCGGAACGATGCGCAGACTAACGCCGACTTTACGCCGACTTACGCAGAAAGGATTCGGAATCAAATCCGTTTTCGTCCGCGTTAGTCTGCGTCCAGTCTGCGAGGTCAGCGCATTGCGCCGAGCATAGCGAGGAGCGATGAGGGCGCAGCGAAAGTATCTCAAGCAACTGTTTATCAAAAACACAGCTCCCTGCGAACTCGTAAGAGGATGTATAGGGGGTGACACTTGACCAATGCCAGAAGGTCAAACACTGGGGGTTGGTTGCTAGTTACTAGTTTACTAGTGGCTAGTGACCAGCTGACTAGTGTAAGCCCTGGTGAATGTCGGCCGTAACTATAACGGTCCTAAGGTTATGCCACGATTATTTTTATAATCGTGGCATAAGGACTAGGACTGTTATAGGAAAAGATAAATGGTTTTACACAAAAAATGCTACCTAACGGTGCAGTAATGTATCGTTAGTCCAAATTATGGTTATCAAGAGACCAGCGCCATACGTCCTACTCTGTTAAAAGAAAGGATGAAGATAGAGTCCTTCTGTAAGGAATAGAAGAGCGAAATTCCTTGTCGGGTAAGGAAGTTGCCCGCGCCCGCCGTAAGGTGGACAGCAAAATCGGCTAATAACGGTGAAGCCCTACCGGGAGCCATACGAACAAGCGTATGGCGATGAATGGAGGGGAATACCGTGGGAAGTTTTACGGAAGTTGGAAGAAGGGAAATGTTCCTAAAGATTGTGTTGAGAGTTGCGTCGAATGGCGGGTCCCCTGATGCTAATGGGCGGAGGTGCCTCCTCTGGACGTATAAAATCATTCAGTGCCTTGCCGACTGGTTGTATAGGACAGCCATAGGCACGAAGTTCGTAAAGTTATGGAGACTAAACTGGCAGTTTATTCAAATGATCCACAACGGATATCGTGAATAACTGCGTAAGAAGTAACAGTAACTCTTCGTAATGTGGCGGATGGTTTCTTTCAACACATCAAACAAGCGCAACGAGTCGTTGCGCCCTTCTTCCAACTTCTGTAGTAACCCCGTATCGACTTTAGTTGTTGGCAATGTGCCGCAACTAGGATGGAGCGTAATTGGAATGCAAATTCGCAATACCTTCATAATACGCCGACGCTGATAACACTCGGTTATCAGATGAAGATATAGTCAGCACCATTAGTAATAATGGAAGAATGTGAAGTTCCGACGCGCACGAATAGTGTAATGACTTGAGAACTGTCTCGGGAAACAGCTCGGTGAAAATACAATACCGGTGAAGATGCCGGTTACCTACAGTTAGACGAAAAGACCCCAGAAGCTTTACTATAGCTTGATATTGGACATATTTTGACACTGCGTAGCATAGGTGGGAGACTTTGAAGTTAGGGTTTCGGCTCTAATGGAGTCGTCCGTGAAATACCACTCTGTTTCGAGGTATGTTCTAACCACTCGGACAAAATCCGAATGGGACAGTATCTGGTGGGTAGTTTTACTGGGGCGGTATCCTCCCAAAAAGTAACGGAGGAGTTTATTAAGGTCAGCTAGGCGCGAATGGAAACCGTGCCGATAGTGTAAGGGCATAAGCTGGCTTGACTGTGAGGCGTGCATGCCAAGCAGGTGCGAAAGCAGAACCTAGTGAACCGACAATTCGCATTAGATGCGGTTGAAGATTAACGGATAGAAGCTACTCTGGGGATAACAGGCTAGTTCCGCCTAAGAGTTCATATCGACGGCGGAGTTCGGCACCTCGATGTCGGCCCATCTTATCCTGGTGGTGGAGAAGCTACCAAGGGTTTGGCTGTTCGCCAATTAAAAAGATACGCGAGCTGGGTTCAAACCGTTCACGCGCGGAGCGCGTTCGATACAAATATACGAATGTATGCGAATGATACGAATTGATACAAATGAAAAGATTCGGCGCATGGACAGTTTGAGCCCGGGGAGATAAGACTAAACTTATCAAAAAGACATCAATCACGGCGGCCGAGCTCTCGTAAACGAGGGCTCAGAGAAGCTGGCTAATATCGGTAGAACCCCCATGGGGCAATACCGAGGGAAGTTTATATGTTAGAGGGTGAGTAAAAGCGTGGGCTTATCCCCACAGTTGAGTTTCTAAGGCAAGCTTAGACAACAGCTTAAATTCATCCCGATAAACACCAAAGTTTATCGGCTTACCCTCTAACATATATAACACCCGTAGAGACTAAACGTCAGCACCCCCCCTGCTAGCAGAGAGGGGTAATGCTATAGTCCGATCCCTTTAGTAATAAAGGTTCTCATGGTTTGGAAGCCACAATGAGATATAAAACAAAAATGCGTGAGACAGGTTGGTTTCCTATCTACTGTAGGCGTTGATTATTGAGGAGAGTCGTTAGTAGTACGAGAGGACCCTAACGAATTGACCTCTGGTGTATCGGCTGTCGTGCCAACGGCATTGCCGAGTAGCTATGTCGAGAATGGATAACCTCTGAAAGCATCTAAGAGGGAAGCCAGCTCCAAGATTAGTAATCGATTCGCCGTACCTCACTGTGTTTGGTACGGCGCGCAGAAGTACGCAGAACGTACGCGGAAGTACGCAGAAAGAATTCGAATTCCTTCGGCGTTAGTCTGCGTTAAGTCGGCGTTAGTCTGCGCGCCGCCCCGAGCGTAGCGAGGTGCGGCGAGAGAGGACCCTAAGAGATGATTAGGTTGATAGGCTTTAGATGTACGCACAGTAATGTGTTTAGTCGAGAAGTACTAAGTGTCCGATTCCTGTTAGGAAATGTGCGAACCATTGCAAAAAATTTAGAGGGTGCGGAAGAAATTCCGCGTCCCTCCCTGGTTTTAGGATTAGAAAATTCTATAAATTAAAACTAGAGAGGGGCGCGAGGGTGTTTTTGGAGTCCCTATAGCTCAGTGGTAGAGCAGCTGATTTGTAATCAGTTGGTCGCTGGTTCAAACCCGGCTAGGGACACCAAAACACTTTTCGTCTCAAAGATTATGTCGGGGTGTAGCTCAGTCTGGTAGAGCACATGCTTAAAATTGGGGCTATCGATACGAGCCATTTGAAGATGGGTTAAGTCCCGCTTCGTCCTCGATAGTTCTCACTGAGAAGCAGGAGTCGCTGGTTCGAATCCAGTCACCCCGACCACAGTTCTTTTGATTTTTTTAGATTATTTCGGGCGCCGTTAGTTCAGTGGGAGAGCGTTATCTTGCCAAGGTAAAGGTCGCTGGTTCAAGTCCAGTATGGCGCTCCGAAATAATTTTCTATCACTTAATCATGAAATATTGATTGAGTGTCTTGTTCTGGTGGTTTAACACAAGGGTCACACCTCTTCCCATTCCGAACAGAGTCGTTAAGCCTTGCTGTAGCGATGATACTCCTTGTGGGGAAAGTAGCTACCGCCAGAACAAGATACTCAATAGTTTAGTTTTTTAAGACCCCCTGTATGCAGTTCCTTGCGGGGTGAGAAGCGAATACTTGGAGCTTCGCAAGGCCGGAGCAGGAAAAATCAAACTGCTTTGATTTTTCCGCAATGACGTTAGGCAAATGCTGTTGTGAGCTTGCGAACAAGCATTCGCAGGGCGCGAGGCAGGGCTGAAAGATTTTTCAGCGACCTAATTTTTAAGGAGCAATAGCGACTATAAAAATGGAAGTACTCTTGTGGTGCAGAAAAATACTTTTGGCAGCAGCTACCGCCAGTAGTAGAGCAAAGCTCACTACAGGGCAGGCCGCCAGCCCCGTTAGAAGCCGCCCTCGCTAACAAGCGAGTGCTACGGTCACCTTGGGGCGACCTGTTTCTAACGGGGCCAGAACAAGATACTCAAAAGTAAAAAACGCCCAAAGTGGCGTTTTTTACTTGCCACTAAGAACTAAAAGCCGCGGTTTTTTATGATTTTGGGACTTAGCTCTCCTTTTTTGTTATAATTGGCAGTGAGGGAGAAATGGAAAAAGCTACTGCTTTTTACATTTCAACCGAACGAACCAATTATATTGTATCCAGTTATATAATTTGAGTAGAGTTACCCAGCCCTCGTTTTAGAGAAATTATTTTTAGTGTCGTAGAGATTTTCGTATCGCGTTTCTCCAGCGTGAAGCTATAGATTTCGGTGAAACGAGAGCTGGGTGCTCAATTTTGTAATTATTCGCTTCACTCATAAACAAAATTGGCATGTCTTGGTCTATTCGCAGAAAACTCTTATATCTTTCGGTCGTCTTGCTTGCTATCTTGGGAGTCGTTTTTTATATTCTTTATCCGATTTTTAAAGAAAACCCGACCTGCACCGACGGCAAACAAAACGGCAATGAGATTGGGATTGATTGCGGGGGGGTGTGCTCAAATTTGTGCGAGTCGCAAATTCACCCCGTAAGTATTTTATGGCAAAGGGCGTTTCCGTCGGCCCCGGGGTTTTATGACGTGCTCGGTTATGTGGAAAATCAGAACATTGACGCCGGGATCCCGAACCTTCTTTATAAGTTCAAAATTTACGATGAAAAAAACGTGTTGATCGCGGAGCGTGACGGCAAAACATTTCTTGGGCCGAACCAGTCGTCAGCCGTTTTTGAGGGACAAATAAATGTCAAAGAGCGCACGCCCAAACGAGTCTTTCTTGAATTTGAAGACGGGTATCAGTGGATAAAGACCGATTCTAGATTTGAGAAAATATCTCTTTCGGTCAAGAACAAAAATCTTATAAACGCGTCTACCACACCGCAGTTGAGAACAACAATATCAAACGACTCTTTGATAAACCTAAAGAACGTGGAAGTCGCGGCAATCGTAAGGGACGAAGACGAGAATGCCATCGCGGTGAGCAAGACCATCGTAGAAAATTTGCCCAAACAGAGCTCAAAAGAAGTGTTTTTCACGTGGCTTTCTCCATTTGCGAACCAGTTTTACCGCGTGGAGATTATACCGAGGGCAAATCCGTTTACCGTTTCCTATTGAATGTCCGGGACGGAGAGTGTTTTGCCTTACCGAATTTTACGATAGATGAATCAAGGATTTTTTTCAAAAATTTTAAATGGAGTTGATTGGGTGCTCTTTTTTGCTGTTTTGCCGATGCTTCTTTTTGGGCTGGTTACAATGGATTCTTTCACCGGGAACAGTGTTTTTTTTGAAAAACAACTTATTTGGATTGTCTTAGGCGTATCAATGTTTTTTTTAATATCCGGAATGGATATTCGCTTTTTGAAACAGTCCGGCGTGCTCGTCTCTCTTTTTTTCGTTGCCTCAATTCTTCTTTTGTTGGTAGTAGCCGTCGGTAGCGCGGTCAAGGGTTCTCGAAGCTGGTTTGATTTCGGCGGGTTTTCTTTCCAGCCATCCGACCCCATGAAACTGCTAGTTATTCTCATGCTCGCAAAATATTTTTCAAGGCGGCATATAGAGATCGCTCGCTACAAACACATAATTATATCCGGTCTTTACGCCCTTGTGCCGTTTTTTCTTATTATGCTTCAGCCGGATTTCGGTTCCGGTCTGGTCATTTTTTTGATTTGGCTCGGCATGGTGATGGTTTCCGGCGTTTCCAAGAAACATCTTTTTATAATTTTTGCTCTTGGTGTTATTTCTTTTACCCTACTTTGGGTTTTTGCGTTCAAGCCTTATCAAAAAGAACGCATTGTGACTTTTGTTCACCCGCTTACGGATATTCGAGGGGCCGGCTACAATGCCTACCAATCAACCATAGCCGTGGGGTCAGGACGAATTTTAGGCAAAGGAGTCGGGTATGGGACACAATCTCGACTTAATTTTTTACCGGAATACGAAACAGATTTTGTTTTCGCGGCGTTCGCCGAAGAGTGGGGTTTTGTCGGCGTGCTTATATTATTTTTCCTTTTCGGTGTGGTTGTGTGGCGGATCCTTTTGAGCGCTCTTACGGGTGTTACCAATTTTGAAATGCTTTTTGGTATGGGACTCGCCATATTTTTTATGAGTCATGTGATAGTTAATATAGGAATGAACATAGGATTACTGCCGGTTACCGGCATACCGGTCCCTTTTATGAGCTACGGAGGCTCTCATTTGGTAACCGAGTTTATCGGACTCGGGATTCTTATGAGCATGCGCCGACATGGCCGCGCCGCCCATCGGGACATGCTAAAGAATGAGTTTTTGGGGATTTAGTAACGCGATTCTAATCTATTTATCCCGTAGTGAGCTTTGCTCTACTACTGGGACGAATTTATGCGAACGGCACGAATAGATACAAAGAAAGAGAACAAGGTGATTTTTTAGGTCTCAATAATACCCCTATTTTACAAGATATTTTTACTATTGGGGGTGAAAAAAGTACAAAATCCCCGTTTTTTGCTTGACAAGTAGCTTGAAATATGATACAAATGAGTTAGTACACAAAGTGGAATCTACGGGCGTAGTTTCCACAAATGAATATCAAAACTGGATAGGATAGAAAATGGACAATACAACGTTGGAGTGGATTCTTGTAAACGTTTTCAAGGTCAACCGGTTTACGGTTGGAGGAATGGGCCGGGTCGAAAGGATAGCGGTTGTTTTATCGGTGGTTTTAGGGGCAGTCGCCATTTTGAGTCTCGTTGTCGCATTGGGACTAGGAATTTTGGCGAAGTAAGGCAGAAAGAATATTATCGGAATGGGGGCCACAACTGGCACCCCTTTTTAATTTTTTGTACTTATAATCTATTTATATAGTTCCGCTGTTTTTCTAACCATTTCGTCCAGTGAAAACTTTTCGGATACTTTTTTACCCAAATTTTTACCGAATTCTTCCGCTCGAGCGGGGTTGTTTACCAGAAATTTAATGGCGCTGGCGATTTCCTTCGGTTGTTTCGGGCGCACCAAAATGCCGGTTTTCATATCTTCAACTATTTCCGGTATCCCTCCGACGGAAGTGGCGACAACTGGCATACCGATAGCTCCGGCTTCCAATATAGAAATACCCAATGCTTCCGTGACGGATGGCAGTAAAAAAATGTCGAATGCTTTTAAATAACGGGGAGCATTGTCGACAAATCCGGCGAGGTGGACTATTTTGCTTAGCTTATGATGCAGTATAAGTTTTTCCAGGTTCTTGCGCTCCTCTCCTTCGCCTATAATTGTGTAAGAGACACCCGGTGTTTCTTTTACAAGTTCGCTCATCGCCAAAATTGCATACTTGAGTCCTTTGTTTTTGTGCAGTTCTGCTATTGTGCCGATACGAACTGTCGGAATCTTTTTATTGACTGATAATTTTTCTCCGAGAGCCTCAAGCGCTTCCGCCCTCGCCATGAGTGTTCCCGATGAAGTTCCGTTATATATAATCTCCAATTTGTTTTTCGGAATAAAAAAAGTCGGAGCATCTTCTGATATTTTTTTCGAAACGGCGATTGTTTTATGCGCAAGCGCCAGAGTAAGCCATGCCATAATCTTTATGGCGATTTTTACCGCCCACGGTCTTTCTTCGTTGAAGGCCCATCCGTGCGCGGTAAAGATGATGGTAGCTGGTAGATGGTAGCTGGTAGATGGTAGAAAAAGTCTGGAAAGAAAATTAAAAAGATTATAAAATCGACCGGCAAACGCTCCAAGTCCGCCTATTTTTGAACTGTTAAGGTGCATGATGTCTGGTTTTTCTCTCCACAGAATATTAAAAAGTTTTAAAAAAGTATTTATTTCAGCAGTTACTTTTATATCACGGTCTAGATTTTTTACGAAAATAATACGAATACCGGCTTCGGTAAGCATCTCCTTTAGCTTTCCTTCTCCTCCAAAAGCTATCGCGATGTCAAATTCGGCCCTCGACAGATTTCTTGCCAAATCATACACATAACGCTGGGCGCCCCCGAAATTAGATTTGGTGATTATATATAATATCTTCTTTTTGTTAGTTTTTGGCGCGACTTCCATATATTAATGAGATTGTAGCGCCATTTTAGCTCTTGCGGAAGGATGCCCTTGTCTAACGCCCGTTTTGCGGTAGTATTGTGTGGTAATGACAATATCGAATAAAAAGGAATTTCTGATTCTGTTTTTGGGAGATTTGGCTGTTTTTGTTGTTTCTTTGTGGTTGACCCTTCTTGTGCGTTATCAGAAAGTGCCTTCTGGGGAACTTTTTCTCGATCATCTTTCTCCGTTTTTTATAGTCTTTCTTTTTTGGACGTTGGTTTTTTTTATTGCCGGTTTATATGAAAAACACACGACGCTTTTAAAAGGACGGCTCCCTGCGCTTCTCATGCGTTCTCAGCTGGTCAACAGCATAATTGCCGTCTTGTTTTTCTACCTCCTTCCTTATTCCGGCATTAATCCAAAGACCAACCTGTTTATTTATCTGGTGATTTCATTTTTTCTTATCTGGGGCTGGCGGGCTTACTTAACCCCGGCTATTGGGTTTCGAAAAAGAGAAAAGGCAATACTAATCGGTAGCGGGAAAGAGATGAAGGAGCTTCAGAGTGAAATAAACAATAATGACCGTTATAGCATCAAATTCGTCTCGTCAGTCGGTTTGAACGACATTGGCAGTTTAAATTTCCAAAAAGATATTCTGGACATTATAAAACCGAAGGATGTTTCCTATATTGTCGTTGATTTGCATAACGACAAAATCGCGCCGATTCTACCGAAGTTTTACAGCCTTATTTTTTCCGGCGTGAAATTTATAGATATACACAAGGTTTATGAAGACACCTTTGACCGTATTCCATTATCGCTCCTTAATTACACCTGGTTTCTGGAGTATGGGTCACACCCTACCAATACGGGATATGATTTTCTGAAGCGCCTTATGGATATAAGTATTTCCCTGGTCTTGGGGGCCCTATCTCTTATCCTGTACCCGTTTGTTTTTTTGGCTATCAAGCTTGAAGACGGAGGGGAAATATTTATCGTGCAGGAAAGAATCGGTCAAGACAACAAAATTATTCGCCCCATTAAGTTTCGCAGCATGAAAGTAAGCGACGGTGGCGTTTGGCCGACAGAAGAAGATATCAGAATGACAGAGGTTGGAAAATTTTTGCGGAAAACTCGCATTGATGAATTACCCCAGCTTTGGAATGTGGTTTTGGGCGACATCTCTCTCATCGGGCCGCGGCCGGATATAATAGACCTTGGACGCAAGCTCTCGAAGGAAATACCGTATTACACCGCGCGCAACTTGATAAAACCCGGACTCTCCGGCTGGGCGCAGATAAAACAGGATGTACCGCCCCATTCGGTCGAGGAAACAAAAAACAGATTATCTTACGACCTCTATTACATAAAGAACCGTTCGTTTGTGTTAGACTTGCGGATAGCGTTACAGACCATCAGGACTCTCTTGTCCCGCTCGGGCAAGTAAAAAACAAAAACGTGACCGAAACAAACAAACAGCAGACTGTTTTTATCGCGACGAGCGAGGAGCGCGTGCAAACTTCCGATTTTGCGCGGCATCCGAACGAAATCGCGACAAAGGGTTTAACATTTTTTATCACAGGCGCCGCCGGCTATGTTGGAGCCATGCTTGCCGACCAGTTTTCCAAACGGTCCGATGTCGGCCTGATTGTCGGGCTCGATAAGGAGCCAAAACCTGACTTACTCAAAAACAATCCCAAAGTTTTTTGGATTACGGCCAATACTTCCGACGGGAGTTGGCAGGAATTAGCCCGGTCAAAAAATCCGGACGTGGTTATCCATACTGCTTGGCAAATCCGCGAATTGTACGGTAGTCGCGAGCTTGAGTGGAAATGGAATGTTGGCGGGTCGATTGGTGTTTTTAATTTTGCTTTTGAAACGCTGTCGGTCAAAAAGTTGATTCATTTTTCAACGGTCGCTTCGTACGGAGCATTTCCGGAAAACACCACTGATCATTTTTTCACCGAGGATGAGCCGTTTAGAAAGAGCGAATATTTATATGCCGAAGAAAAGAGGATAGTAGAAGAGAAACTCAACGAAATTTACAAGAAACGTTCCGGAAGCCAAAATGTGCCGGAGATTGCCATAGTCCGCCCAGCGGCCATAACCGGCCCGCGGGGGAGGTACGCGCGTATCAGATTCGGGCTTCAGGCGGCATTGTCCGGTTCTTTGAGGAAAGAAGGTTCTTTTCTGTATGATTTCATATCGCTCTGGGTATCATGGGTTCCGGTCACCCCTAAATGGCTGCGCCAGTATGTGCATGAAGATGATATTACCGATATTGTTGCGTTACTTTCCTTTTTGCCTTTAAAGCGTAGCTACGAAATATTTAATGCCACACCGCCGGGCGATGTGGTGTTTGGCAAAGATATGGCGGAGGCTGTTGGAAAGAAAACTATTCCCATTTATCCGTGGATGGCGCGACTTGCTTTCTTTTTCATGTGGCACTTGACGCGCGGGCGCGTTCCCACCGCACCCGGCAGTTGGCGCGGATATTCATATCCCATTGCTGTTGACGGCTCAAAGATAACGAAAGAATACGGTTATAAATACAAGCGGCAGTCAAAAGACGCGTTCGTCAAAAAAGAGGGGAGATACGCTAGCGTGGCCGAATAGATAAACTGATTTACGAATAAATTAAATCCAAACGCTAAACGCTCTACGCTAAACGTTTTAACCATGAATACCTCCATTTTTTATTCTTTATACGATATCGGCCAAAATTATCCGGCTATTGATTCGACTCTGGTATTTTTGGCGGAATATTTTCCGTATCTGGTGGTTGTCGTTTTGTTTTATTATCTGTTTACCCACGAAGATAAAAAAAGGGGAGTAAGAGAAATCGCGACAATGGTTGCGATAGCTACATTGGCCTGGATTTTGGCGCATGTAATCAAATATTTTTATTACACACCGCGGCCGTTTGTGGTGTTTCAGGAAGTTGTGGCGCTTTTCCCGCAGGAAGCCGACGCCTCGTTTCCCTCCGGCCACGCCACATTCTTTTCCGCCCTCGCCATGGGGATGTATTTTTACCACAAACGCATCGCGGCGGTTTTAGCGGTTGGCGTGCTTCTCGTTGGTATCGCCCGCATTATGACCGGCGTTCACTGGCCGATTGATATTCTGGCGGGGTTTGTTTTGGGGCCGATTGTCGCGGCAGGCGCTTATTTTCTTGTCAACAAAGTTTTTATTGAGAAAGTATAAAATTTGGAACTAAATAACATAACCCTGAGAGGTAATTTACAATATCCCCTGTGGAAACATTAGACCACGGTCGTGGCGTAATGTTTCCATAGGGTTTTAGACAAATAAAAAAGCCGCGCGGTATTCCACCTTTAATTCGTCTTCGCTCGGACGCTGTGTACGAGATTGCTTGTCCACGCACTCCTCGCTAGACGAAATAAAAAAACACCCCGAAACTTGCGTAACAGAGCGTTTGTCCAAACACGACACTTTACTTTGGTGGCGTCCAGTTCGCTAGCAATAGAATAAACCCATTGAACCAAAGACGGCTGTCGCGGATATCTATCGCGCACTTATCCCAACTGTGGCCGCGATTGAGATAGACTGGAACAACTCCTATTCCATTTCGTTCTACAAAACAGAAGTTGCCAGGTCTGTCCGTTACCATACCTGTGTCATTCTGGGCTTCAGTGAGTTCAACCACTTGCTCAATTTGCGGAAGGGTTAGCGTGAGATGCTTCAGGCTGAGCATTATTCCAACTTGCCACGCGTCAGTGTTTTTATCGATACCGAGGATTGCTGACCCCCAAATTGCAATCGACAGTCTCACTTTTAGAGTTACGGCGGTTATCTTGCATTGCTCCGTTGCGTTTTGAAGTATCGGGAGGTTCTCGTAAAAACGTTCATCAAGATTAGAAAAACGAGGAGGCAACAGGCACTCCGTCGTTAATCGGTCCTTCGTTGGCCCAACTTCTGTGGTCGGACCTACAGAAAAAAGTTGCTCAGACATATGGCCCCCTTGCAGGTCGGATAGCGGTTGACGAGGTTCTTTTCCTTATAACAAGATAACAGAGACTAAGTGTTTGTCAACTCCTTGAATAAGCCCTAAAAACATATATAATGACCCCCATGTTTAAACAGCGGATTTTTGCCCTAGTTATTTTGCTTGCCGGCCTCATGGTTGGTTATTTTATTTACGCGTCGGAACCGAAAATTTCCGGCGAGGCAAAGCCGTGGGGTAGCGCGATGTTGTCAAAGTTTCCGTTTAAATTAGGTCTTGATCTTTCCGGCGGGACCCATCTCATTTATCGCGCGGATGTTTCAAAAGTCGGAACAGGTGAAATCAAAAACTCAATGGACGCGCTTCGCGATGTCATAGAACGCCGAGTCAATCTTTTTGGTGTATCCGAGCCGTTGGTCCAATTGGAATCCGGCGGTTTCGCGGGAAATGAACAAAGACTCATCGTTGAGCTTCCGGGCATTACCGACGTCAACCAAGCCGTGGCTATGATAGGACAGACCCCGCTTCTTGAATTCAAAACCGAACGTCCGAACGGTCCGGAAAAAGACGCCATAATAAAAGCCGTAGAAACATTCCAAAAAGCAAAAAACGAAGGCAGGGAGCCGGAATTCAACCCGCTTATTTTTCAAGACCCGAACTACATTTCTACGGAATTGACTGGACGATTTTTGGAAAAAGCCACGCTGGATTTTGACCAACAAACCGGCGAACCGAAAGTGGGGCTTCAGTTTAACAAAAACGGCGGAGATTTATTCGCCAAAATCACCAAAGAAAATGTCGACAAAACAGTGGCTATTTATTTGGATAATTCTCCCATCTCAACACCTGTTGTACGCGAAGAAATTACAAACGGCAAGGCCGAAATTTCCGGCAACTTCAATCCGAAAGAAGCAAAGACGCTTGTGGGCCGTCTGAATTCCGGCGCCCTGCCAGTCCCAATAGAATTGATAGGAACGCAGTCAATCGGCGCTCCTTTAGGCGAGAAGGCGCTTGCCGGAGGAGTAAAGGCGGGAGTGATAGGTCTTCTTCTTGTCGCGCTGTTTCTTGTCATTTGGTACCGCCTGCCGGGCGTTATTGCGGTTGTCGCATTGGCTATCTACGTCGTGATAATGCTCGCCATCTTCAAACTTATTCCGATAACCCTTACTGCCGCCGGCATTGCCGGTTTCATTCTCTCGGTCGGCATGGCCGTGGACGCCAACATTTTGGTAGCCGAGCGTACCAAAGAAGAATTGAGGAGGGGACGCGAGGTTTCGGACGCCATCCGCGAAGGATTCGCCAGGGCATGGTTCTCTATCCGAGATTCAAATATTTCAAGCATTATAACCGGTGTGATTTTGTTTTGGTTCGGCACGAGCTTGGTTCAGGGATTCGCGCTCACTTTTGTTCTTGGAGTTTTGATTTCCATGTTTTCCGCCATCACCGTAACCCGTACCTTCCTTTTCTCACTCGGTGTAACCAAAAAGAACCCTCTAGTTTCATTCCTTTTCTCAAGTGGTTTCAGAAAGAATTGATTTTGTATTAACTATAAACTACCAACTACAAACTAAAAACTACCCATCATGTTTATCATCAAATACAAAAATATATTCTTTGCCATCTCGGCCGTTCTTGTGGTCCTCTCTTTGGGCGCGATGGCTGTAAAAGGTTTTAACATCGGCATTGATTTCAAGGGCGGTTCTATGACAGAAGTGTCTTATAACAGCGCGCGCCCCGATGTTTCAGCGCTTGAAGCTGTTGTCAAAGACAAATTTCCCGGCTCGCACGTTCAGCTTGCCGGCGAAAAAGATTTGATTGTTCGGACAAAAGATTTAACCGACGCGGAGCACACTAATCTTATTAAAGAGCTTTCGCTAAGCGGAGCAAGCCCTCTTACCGAAAAGCAGTTCAGTTCTGTTGGTCCGACCATAGGCAAAGAACTCCGTTCACGCGCTTGGGCGGCGATTCTCACCGTACTTTTGGGCATAGTGTTTTTTATCGCTTTTGCTTTCAGAAAAGTTTCGGAACCGATATCTTCGTGGAAGTACGGACTTATAACGATGGTTTCTTTAATTCACGACATTGTTATTCCTGCCGGACTTTTCGCTTTTCTGGGCAAAGAGGTTAACTCGCTTTTTGTGGTGGCGTTGCTTTCCATACTTGGCATTTCCGTTCACGACAAGATCGTTGTCTTTGATAGAATCCGCGAGAACCTAAAACTTCGCGTGAGCAACGTCTTTGGCGAAACAGTGGGGAAAAGCTTGGAACAAACTTTCGCCCGTTCCATCAACACCTCGCTCACCATTCTTATCGTCTTGGGCGCGCTCTGGTATTTGGGTCCCGTTTCAACCCGCGACTTCTCATTACTTCTATTTGTCGGCGTTTTCATCGGTACCTATTCGTCAATATTCTTCGCCAGCCCGCTTACGGTGTGGGTGGAGAAACTTCAAGGTAGGAAGGGGAGAAAATAGAAAAAACTACGTAAGAACAAGTAATTACAAGGTATTCTATCCACAAGATTTAATCCACAGTTTTTTATCTTTAGGCTATTCTTATTTTGTTGACAAATAGTGTATAATTATGCTAGCAGAAAGTATTGAATGAAAATCCCAATTCCCAAATTGCAGGCGATAATAAGGTATTTCGCCACTAATACAGACCCCCGTCTCTTGGGGAAAAAGAAGTTGATGAAACTACTCTACTTTGCTGATTTTACGCACGTAAAAAAATATGCTTCACCGATTACTTACGATAACTATGTTCATCTAGAGCACGGACCAGTTCCATCTACTATTCTTAATCTAATCAACGCTGTAGAAAATGACACAGACGATGCGATACTAGCCGACTCTCTTTCAGTAGAGGTAAAAGAAGACACACTCCTGAGACGAATAGTTCCTACAAGGGCATTTACAGAACAAGATAAAAAATATTTTTCACCGAGTGAATTAAAGGTACTTCAAAGCGTTTGCGAAAGATTTGGAAATAAAACGGGTAAATTTATTGAAGATAGGTCTCACGAGGAAGCTACTTGGTTAAAAACTGATGAATTAGAAGACATACCATATACGCTGGCTGTAGATGATCCAGACTGTTTGGTTGACAAAGAGGAAATAGAGCTTGCTTTGTCGGTAATGGGATAATCATATGTTTAATTTTGGAAGTATTTTTAGGTACAAAGAGTATTACTACGTCTACCTTGTTCAAAGAGGTGAATTTACTTTCGCGGCACGGATAGTAGACCCAGAGAAAACAAGAGAGTTATCCAAGATGAGGGATTTAAAATCTAAAAATCCTAAAAATCGTACCACAGAACAACCGCTTTATTGTTTCACTATTCTAACAACAGATGAATTTAGAGATAGCTCAGCTCACTATGGGCGTCCGGAAATATCAACAGATGGTGGTTTTGAACTAATATCTCAACTTAACGAAGAAGATATAGAGAAATTGAAGCAAGACATAAAAAGTGATGGAGCGATTAGCCCTCTCCTAAAAGAAGCGATATCTGAAATATTCCCAAATTAGATAAATAGAAATTTTGTAAAATGGTGACAATTTTAAGCCCTATTTTAAGAGTTTTTCACCGTAAGCTAACAGCTATGAGCTAAAAGCTGTCCCTGCTTGACCCCAGAGTAGAATCTCGACAAACTCGGTTCACTACGGGGTTCAACACGGTAGTGAATTTGGCAATACGCCTAGCGCATAGGCCATAAATATGGCCTATTTTGCCAAAATCTACTATTGGGTTGACTTTGCTTTCTATATGGCTATACTAGTGAAGCGTCTAGAGGTAGGCGGCTTTTAATTTTAGTCCCTACCTTTTGGGAATGTGCGGTCTTTGACAACAGGTCCTAATATAGGATCCACATAGTTAGTGCAAAGTTAGTGTGAAAGTTAATTAACCAGTTTTGTTTTGATTGAGTAGATTAAAACTGGGACAAGAGTATTTTTTCTTTTGTTCCGTCTAAAGATAGAGAGTGGAAAGTAGGGGGTGGATGGTAGTTTAACTACTTTCAACTTTCTACACTCCACATTCTATTTTCATTTAGAGTTTGATCCTAGCTCAGGATGAACGCTGGCGGCGTGGATAAGGCATGCAAGTCAAACGTGTCAGTGCGAAGCACTGACCGCGGAACAACGCGGAACAGACGCAGACAGTCGCGGAAGGAATTCGAATTCTTTCTGCGTAAGTCAGCGTTTAGTCGGCGTAAGTCTGCGGCCAATGCTTTGCATTGGCAAGTGGCAAACGAGGTAGTAACACGTAGGAACGAACCCCAAAGTCAGGAATAATCCATCGAAAGGTGGACTAATACTTGATATCTGGTCATTCCTCACTGTATTCGGAATGACCCGCAGAACGACGCGGAACGAACGCAGACAGTCGCAGAATGTCAACGAATACGTTGACCGCAGAACATCGCAGAATAAACGCAGATTAACGCAGAATGTCAACGAATACGTTGACCGCAGAACAACGCAGAACGAACGCAGACTTACGCAGAAAGAATTCGAATTCCTTCCGCGACTGTCGGCGTCAAGTCTGCGTAAGTCGGCGGTTGCCGTAATCGGCAACATTCTGCGACAGTCCGCGTCCAGTCCGCGTAAGTCGGCGGTTGCCGTAATCGGCAACATTCTGCGTAAGTCGGCGTTAAGTCTGCGTAAATCTGCGGGGCACGACGAGTGTAGCGAGGAGTGACCAGGAAAGATTTATCGCTTTGGGATCGGCCTGCGAAGTATCAGCTAGTTGGTAGGGTAATGGCCTACCAAGGCTATGACGCTTAGAGGACCTGAGAGGGTGACCCTCACCGATGGTACTGCGACACGGACCATACACCTACGGGTGGCTGCAGCCGAGAATATTCCACAATGGACGAAAGTCTGATGGAGCGACGCCGCGTGACTGATGAAGGGCTTCGGTCTGTAAAGGTCTTTTATAGGGGATAAATCTGTGCCTCACTATCGTTCAGCACAGCGCGGAAAGCGCGGACTGGACGCAGAACGACGCGGAAAGAATTCGAATTCTTCTGCGTTAGTCGGCGTTAAGTCTGCGAAAGTCTGCGCGGTGGCGAGTGGTAGCGAGGCACCGATGATCGTACCCTATGAATAAGGGGTTGCCAAACTCGTGCCAGCAGCAGCGGTAATACGAGTACCCCGAGCGTTATCCGGAATTATTGGGCGTAAAGGGTGTGTAGGTGGCAGTGTTAGTCTTCTGTTAAAGACCCGGGCTTAACCTGGGAAAGGCAGGGGAAACGGCACAGCTTGAGGTTGCGAGAGGTGAACGGAACTCATAGTGTAGGGGTGAAATCCGTTGATATTATGGGGAACACCAAATGCGAAGGCAGTTCACTGGCGCAAATCTGACACTGAAACACGAAAGCGTGGGTAGCGAATGGGATTGACGCTCACTACGCTGTTTTGAAACGCGCGTGCCGACTACTGTCGGCCGCTATGCTCGGCCTCATCGGCCTGTGCAATGTTTCAAAACAGCGTGGTATCGCTTAGGCGTTAAATGCCGAAAGCGGGCCGTAGGGGTACGGCGAGCAATAGTCCGTTCTTGTGGTAACACAAGGAGCAAATGTGGCTGTATGCTGGAAACTCCGAGTATATTCAAGTACTAGTCGAAAGACGGTAAAAATCTTGAATTGCGGACAACCAGCAGGGAAGATAAGATTGTCTGATAGTGGAAAACGAAGAATCAAGAGAGGTGCGGGAATGTCCTGGCGGGTCAAGTTCGTAACTCCGCGGGTGGTTTCCACGAAAGTGGAGACGCATTCAGCTCCTACAGGGGAAGACGTTGATCGGGCGCCACGTGTGTCTCCGATCGATAGTCACCCTGAGGCAACTGTGAGAAGACCTTGCATGGGGGTAGGCCACCCCCACAGTCTTGAAAGCCTCTCTGATAGGGGGATGTGCCATCCTCCTGGTGTGCTGAGCCGCGGGCAATTTATACTGTCCAGATCCAGGGCAGTGCCCGCGGCTCGCAAACCGAATTCCACACGTTCTTTAATAGAATAGGGGCGATCCGATACAAAGGATCGTCTCCACTATCGGACAATTTTATCCCCTCAGAGACTATACGCCGCACGTCCTGTAATCAGGATGATGATATAGTCCGAACTGCATGGCGACATGCAGAATGCAATAGAAATAATTGCATCTCGTATTCTTCCGCGTAAGTCTGCGTCAAGTCGGCGTAGTTCCGCGGTTGTTACGAAGTAACAACATTGTAGATACCCCAGTAGTCCACGCCCTAAACGATGTTCTCTCGCTTTTTGGAGTATCGACCCTCTAAGAGGCTTAGCTAACGCGATAAGAGAACCGCCTGGGAAGTACGGCCGCAAGGCTAAAACTCAAAGGAATAGACGGGGACTTGCACAAGCAGTGGATTATGTGGTTTAATTCGATGGTAAACGAAGAACCTCACCAGGGTTTGAAACTCACGGGAAGACCAGTAGAAACATTGGTCGTCTCACAAGGACTCGTGGGCAGGTGATGCATGGCCGTCGTCAGTTCGTGGTTTGAGCTGTTCCCTTAAGTGGGGTAACGAACGCAACCCTCGTCGTCTGTTATAAGTGTCAGGCGAGACTGCCCAGCCCAGTGCGCACAAGCGCAGTTGGTAGTGAGTAGTAAGTAGTGGGTAGTGAATACAAAAAATTCCCTACAACCTACCACCTACAACCTACAAACTGTGTTCTTGCGAACACCGGGCTGGGAGGAAGGGGAGGATGACGCCAGGTCAGCATGTCCCTCTGATACCCTGGGCTACACACATAATACAATCGCCATTACAACGGGTCGCGACGAGGAAACTCTGAGCTAATCCTAATAAAGATGGCGCCAGTTCGGATTGAGGTCTGCAACTCGACCTCATGAAGCCGGAATTGCTAGTAATCGCAGGTCAGCTATACTGCGGTGAATACGTTCTCAAGTCTTGTACTCACCGCCCGTCACGTCAAGGGAGCCGGGAGTACCCGAAACCCCCGCTTTGCGGGGTTTAAGGTAAATTCGGTAACAGGGACGAAGTCGTAACAAGGCACGGGTAGCGGAAGCTGCTCGTGGATTAATTCAAATTGAAAAACGTTTGTCCGCTTTTGCGGATGAATTCAGTCGATTACCGTATCTCACTTCGTTCGATTCGGTCGCGGAATGTCGCGGAACGAACGCAGACTAACGCCGAAGGGATTCGAATTCTTTCTGCGTAAGTCAGCGTCAAGTCTGCGATAGTCAGCGAGCTGTTTGAGCGTAGCGAGAACGGCTAGGGTAATTGTTGCCAAAACCCTGATTCGCAACATCTTGCTCCGGAGGTACCGGAGTGTAAAACCCAAACGAGAGATCGTTTAGGTTAGACGGAACAAAAGAAAAAATATTTACCCGCCAAAATTTTTGCTTTGCCCGCTTAAATTTCACTCTGAAATTTTGGCGGGTGCAAAAACTTAGGCGGGCAAGCACTAACTATGGTCACCAAAAAACCGCCCTGTTGGGCGGTTTTTTGGTGAGAGAAAAAAACTTGATATATTTGTAGAAAGTAGTAGCTTTTAAGTAAAAGGTCATGAGCAATCAGGAACAACCAGCGGGAGTAAATCTCGGAGATTTTCTATCAAGAGGGGATGCGTTAAACATGGCCGTTTCCGTGCTGGCGGAAAATTTCGGCAATGAATCCGCCGTCGGTCGTATTATTGGAGACAGAAATTTATTAAAAAGGGTCTCGGAATCCAGCGGGGAAATTTCCGGTAGAACCGCTATTATAACGGAAAAAGTACTGGGCGATTACATGAGAAGGTTAAAGTCGGACATTAGGGAATTAGAGCAAAAGATTGAAAACGGGCGGGATGTTAATGCTAAAGAGGCGAAAGAGGAAATAAAAGCAAAAAAAGCACAAATAAAAATGATAGAAGGAAACTGTTTAAATTCACTCGGTAACATAAACAACAACATCCTTTTCTCGTCCCAAGATGGCAATACACCAAAAAACGCCTTAAAATAAGGCGTTTTTTGGTGGTTGACTTTTATATAAAACTGTGATTAACTATATATAGTTAATTTTATTGTCGGAGGGACTGTGAACAACCGTACCTTGATATGGGCTACTTTTGCCGCGGTAACTACTGCGGCCGGATTTTTTCTCTGCATGATTCCGTTTTTTGGCCCGGTATTTCTTTTCTGGGTATTCGGGGGCGTTTACGCGCGGAGTCCTGTAGCTCAAGCGGGGTCAAAGACAGCGTGGCTGATTTTGATTTCGCTGGTAGTCACCGCATTCTCGTTACTATGGGACCCATCGATAATATACGGCTGGGTGGTTTTCTCCGTCTACATTGCGCTTTGCTGTGTGGTCGGGGCAATCGCGTTCATAATCGCTTCTTATGTAAGAAAACCAAAACCAACGGAGGGTTGAAAAATGGAACTAACCAGAGAGCTACTGAAAAAAGTCCTGATCGCCGACAAGGCAACAGACCGCCAGATTTATCGACGGGAACATCCACGGCGGTTGTCGGCCATGGTTTCAGCCGGCGCTGAGTATGTGAAAAACAATCGCGGTGAATCGGCCACGTACCTTTTACTGGCGGTTCTTGTTGTTTTTGTCGCTTACACCGGTTTTTTGCGGGTGACGTCATTCATCCCGCCGGCGAAAGAGCGCGTGCAGAACGAGCTGGGTCGTGTCACAACGACCTGTGTCCGGGACGACAGTTTCAAGTCCCGGGAATGCCAGTATCAAGAAATGATCAATATCTGGAGACAACAAAAGTAAGTAACGCTGGCTTCTAGACAACAAAATGGGCCGGGTCGCGATGCGACCCGGCCCTATTTATTTTCACTGGTATCAGAAACGGCGACGGTTGGGATAGATATTTTTCCTTCGCGAACCGCGTGGTCGGCGTTCCCGTTTTAATTCAAAGACACGATGCCTTCGACCAACTATCGCCGTGAGTTTCCGGACATTACGTTCCGGCGGTGGTATCGGCGGAGCATTGAAACGCTCCGCGAAAACATTGTCGCCCCTGCCCAATCTCTCCGATTGTAGAGCGATAGCAAGCGGCATTTCGGTAACAGTGAGTGCAATTACAAGGACCAGCCTTTTTTTGTCCATTCATTATCCCCCGTTTTGTTTTTGACGCCGCTTGTTTCTCTCGTCGACCAGACGTTGAGCAGCTTTGAGTCGCATTTCCGCCGCGCGTTTTTTTGCTTGACGGAACAACTGCAATGCTCGCTTTGGGTTACTGTCCTTAAGACGATTTATCTTTTTCCGCTTTATCGCGCTTTGATTTGGCCTCGGGATAGCTGAACCTTTTTTCCCTGTCCGCGGAGCGAACCCGGGTGCTTTGATTCCGTTGTTGCGAGCAATACTGTTGGCGTAACACATCGTGTATTTCTCCCGTTCCGTTGATTAAGAACCGTTCTTGGTACCCGATTTAGATGTTAGCATGGCCCCAAAAGTTTAAGCAACCGCGTTGCCGAAAATGATATTTTTTGTTACATTTGCATTGTTCTATAAGGTTTTGCGCGTGTAGTTCAGTGGTAGAACGCTGACCTGATAAGTCAGAGGTCGTAAGTCCGATTCTTACCACGCGCACAAAGGGCGGCGCCTTTTCTTTTGAAGTTAGGCAAAATAAGATATATAATACGGGTAATATGAAAACAACATTTTCAACAAAAGAAGCCTTGGTTTTTGGTTGGGAAAAGACCAAAGGAAATATTTGGTTTCTGGTGGGGCTTTTGCTTTTTATATCAATTCTTTCGTCCGGGGCGAAAGAATTTCCCGGGCTCTTATTTCTGGTTGGGATTTTTGCCGGCGTTTCTATTTTGACCGTACTGTTCAAAATATACGACAGCGGAGAGGCGTCCATTCACGATATTTTTTCCAAGTATCGGATAGTTTTGCAGTATTTAGTGGCGTCAGTTTTGTATACCGCCATGGTGTTGGCCGGCCTCGTGCTTTTGGTTATTCCGGGTGTTTACTGGGCAGTCAAATATCAATTTTATAAACTTTTCATTGTTGATAAGGAAATGGGTCCGATAGAAGCGCTTCGGGAAAGCGGTAAAATCACCAAAGGCAACATGTGGAATTTAATTTTTCTTTTGCTTGTTTTGATGGGGTTGAATTTATTCGGGGCGATTATCTTCGGCATCGGTTTGTTTATAACCATTCCGGTAACCCTCCTAGCTTATATTTTTGTATATAAAAAACTCCTTGTGAGGGATACGGATTCTTTGTAGTATCGTAGAGTTATCGGGCAGATGGCGGAACTGGTAGACGCAATAGCTTCAGGAGCTATCGGAAGCGATTCCATGAGGGTTCGAGTCCCTCTCTGCCCACATGAACAAGGTGGGTTACAGAAAATATTTCAAAAATAAAAAAATAACCGTCATGGGTTTGGGGTTTTTGGGTCGCGGTGTCGGAGACGCCGCTTTTTTGGCAAAGTGCGGAGCGAAACTTATCGTAACCGACCTTAAAACCAAAGAACAACTACCGGAATGTTTAAAAACGAACACAACAAGGGAGAGCGGTTTAACAGAATAGTCGGTAGGTTGTAGATGGTAGTGGATAGAATAAAAAATGCAAAAAGAAATTAATTTAGAAAAAATAAAACATGTTCATTTTATCGGCGTTGGCGGAATTGGAGTTTCGGCACTGGCGCGGATGATGCTCGCGCAAGGGAAAAGCGTTTCAGGCTCTGATATTTTAGAATCGCGGATTACCAAAGAACTCGCGGAAATTGGCGCCCATATTTCTATCGGTCATAAGGCGGAAAATATTCCTGACGGAGCTGACTTGATGATTTACACCATTGCCGTCTCGCCGAATAATCCTGAATTTGAAGAAATCACGCGCCGAAACATTCCCGCTGTTTCGTACCCTGAATTTTTGGGATTGATTTCCGAAAATATGTTTACCATTGCCGTTTCAGGCACGCACGGAAAAACGACAACTACGGCTATGGTTGCGGATGTGCTTTGGAACGAAGGAATCAATCCGACGGTAATTGTGGGAAGTTTATTAAAAAACGGCGGTTCTAATTTCATCGCCGGAGAAATGCCCGCGCATATTTTAGGAGAGGAATACGACAAAGGCGTGCTGGTTGTTGAAGCTTGCGAATATCGTCGGTCATTTGTGAATTTAAATCCGCATATTCTTATCATTACAAACATTGACAATGACCATCTTGATTATTATAAGGATATGGAGGATATAATATCGGCTTTTAACGAGGTTGCCCTGAAGGTTCCGGAGAACGGTTTTGTCATAGCCGATAACAAGAATTCTTATATTAAAAGGGCCTTAAGGGGGGTAAAAGCCCAGATTGTAGACTATCCCACTTACGATGTTTCTAGGCTCAATTTAAGGATTCCAGGGGCCCACAATAGAGAGAACGCCAAAACGGTTTTGGCTTTAGTTTCGGTACTCCGGTCTGATCCGGCTAAAGCCGAGGAAGCGCTAGAAAACTTCTCCGGTACATGGCGGAGGTTTGAACACAAAGGAAAAACTAAGGCAGGCGCGGATGTTTACGACGACTATGCTCACCATCCGACGGAGGTTAAAGCAACGCTTGCCGGCGCGCGCGAAAAATTCCCAAACAGCAAGATTACGATTGTCTTTCAGCCACATCTTTATTCACGCACCAAACTGCTTCTTGACGACTTCGCCCACTCCTTCGGTTGTGCCGACAATGTTGTCCTCGCGCCGATTTACGCCGCGCGGGAAGAATTTGATCCGAGCATAAATAGCGAGATGCTGGCTGAGAAAATCCGCGTTCTTAACAAAAGCGTCAACTCTTTTGCGGCTTTCGGAAATATAGTTGAGCACCTGAAACACAAACTTAAAGAAGGAGATATCCTAATCACCATGGGCGCCGGCGACATTTACAAGGTGGGAGAGGCATTAGTTTTAGTTTTGTAAATATGCTACAATGGAAGCTTAGAGGTTCTTAATATGTAAAAAACATGCTGGGTGTCCCGGCCTTTTTCTTGCCAGTCCAAAAGGAATGAGAAATGAAAAGATTACTGTACGTTTATGCCGGAGTTTTGTTTGTTTTTTGTTTGCGTTTGTGTAAACGAGGGACACGCAACTTTGGCGAGTGGATGAAAGTTGTCGGACGCAAGTTTGTTGCCTGGGGGGCAGACGAAACACCGCGCTGGGATTTGAAACTTTTTAACAGCTGTTATCTTGCAGATGCCGAGTTCCATTTGGGTATGATGGTTTATCGCGGTCCGATATATGCCGCTTTTTTCACGGGAGATTCTCTCGAGTTCAGGATGAATTGGTTGGCCCACAAGAACGCCATAGGCGGAAACTGGGAGTACAATCATGGTACCGGGATTATTAAGCTTAGAGGGCACGGTACCCCCGTGGAACTTCCGAACGGCGACGTGTGGTTTATGTGTGAGAGTGGGTACGCCATACTTTTCATTAGTGAACCTCGAGACCACCTCGAGTTCGATGGGGCGAGGGAAACTATTCGCATGTATACATATTTTTGAAAGGAGCGTAATGAGCAAAACTTACCGTTGTGAATGCGGGACAGATGTTCAGGCTTCTTTCGGGACTTGCAGGGCGGGTGACGAAGTACTTTCCCCGCCATAACACGATTCAGGTACTTAATCTTTTTGACCCCGCCGCATAACGGGGTTTTTCATTGACTTGGGACGATACGGGGGTTAAGGTAATGAGAGGTTCTTGTAAATGGAGAAAATTGTGCAAGGAGAGAGTGTATGACAACGAGCGATAAGAAGCAAACCCCTTCTGATTTGGGAATGACATTTGTCGGGGCACAATTGGATGATGACTGCCAAAATCTGCAAGTGATTATAGCCATACCCTATTATTTGCCTAGACAAGAGGTAAAAATTCGTATTTCACGGGAGCAATATTTGGAAATTTTTAAACAAATATTACGCTCGTTAATGAAATTAGGAATTAAACGAACTCGAAGTTTTTTCGGTTAATTTTTGTCGATGCCCCGCACTTCACGCAGGGCATTTTTTATGTAAGGTAGTTTTGGCGCCGGCGATGTTTACAAGGTGGGGGAGAGTTTGATACGGGACTAAGCTATTCTAGTATTTTGCCTGTCCGCGTGTGCGCGCAGGCGGGCAAAATACTAGAATAGCTTGCAGTTACATTTCTGTTTGCTTTTTGTGTCGATTTGTTATATAATTTCAAGCAGTAATTTTGTGCTGGTTTTGGACGTGGAAGCCAGAAGCATTTTGACAAACAACGAACGGAGGACTTATGACCTACTCAAAAGAAGTCGCGGATATGACGTGGCGGGGAGATCAGCCGGCGGCGTTTTATGCCGGACTTCGGGAATTTCCCGGAAACTTCAAGGCCGACAAGACTTCGGCTTTGTCTACGCTTTCAAGCGTTTTCTATTCATACGGCTCGCATCTCGTACGGATAGAGTTGCCGAGAGTAACCGGCTATGTGAAAAAAACGTGGATTTTTATTCGCGCCGCATCTTGCGCGCTCGCCGCGATGGTTGCGAGTGACCTGATGGTTCTTATCGCCGGCGGGCTCGGTGGTTTAACCGCCAATCAGTGCGATGTACGGCAATCTGTTTTGCGCCGCGCGCATCGCTTCGGTGGAGCCATGGAAGCGATATCCGAGGGAATTAGGAAATGTGAAAACGAAAGCCCTCGGCCGCCAACGCACACTAGGGCGCTTTTTTATCTCGGTATGGCTGGTATCCATTTGCATTTTGGAGAAGCTGCCATCGCGGATGATTTTTACACGAGGATTGGTTTTCTTCTGTCAAGAATTGAGGAAGAGGGGGAATATGACCAACTTTCTCGTATTTGTCGCCATCTGGCGGAGTATTACCGCAAGGTGGAAAACAGGAGGAAGGCCAACCAAATGGAAGAACATTCCGAATGGGCGAGAAAGACGGCAGAGGTCGAGCGCGCGTATCGCAAAGCCGGAAGCAGATAATTTCCCGTCAACGGGCGGTTTTAACCGCCCGTTTTTTCATTGATACTGTTTTTACTCGCCACAAGAACAAAAATTACCACATCACGAATCTTGCCCCGCTAATGCGGGGCAAGAAGGAAACACAGGCGTTAACTGGCCAGTGGTCTTCATTCCAACATTCTCAAGAATGTTGGAATGAAGAATGGTTATGTGGTAATATAATTAAATATGAATTTTCACAAACTTGAACGAGCAGTAAGGGGGTTTGCAAACCATCGTCGAATAGAGATTATGGAAATATTAAAACGTTACCCCGAATTATCTGTTGATGAAATTGCAACCAAACTTAAAATAAATTTCAAAACCGCATCAGAGCATATACGTCGTCTGGCGATAGCTGGATTGGTGCTAAAGCGCTCTGACGGTAAAAGTATTCGCCACAAACTGACTTCCCGCGGCCAAAGCATTCTCAAATTCTTGAGAATACTGGAATAGATATTTTCGTTTAGTTAGTTAGATTGACAAACTTTTTATTGAGAGTAGTTTTAGTTTAATTCCTGTATCCGTATGGACCAGGTCGTTCCGCGAGGAGTAAGGGTGATTTTTCCGCACCAATCGGAAATGTTCTGTAAGGAGGTCGTATGACCAAACCAGTACCATATAACCCGATCGAAAATAGCCGGATTGAATTACCCATAGATAGAGGGCCAGGTATGCATGAGATTGAACACTGCATCTTCGCAAGGGAAGACCTCATGCCGGTAAATGCCCCTCTGTTTACAATGGAGTTCACATGGCGGGGAAAACTTTGGCGAGTCCATCAACGCATTGTAATCTTCTCCGCCGAACGCTACTTGAAAGATACGTGGGTTCTTCGCGGCTATCCGAAATGGCACGAATTGTTAGGTCAGGTGCCTTTTGAGTTGCCCCGTTATGATGGCCAATTAACCCCTTTCGTGAGAATAAATAAATACGCCATCCAGGGCAGAGGAGGAGAGCTGAATCTTTCCGCAAAAGAGTTTTTTCTCATGGTGGAAGAAAACATAAGCAGAAGTTGTTGCTGATAATACGAATGCGCCCCGCTTGCTTCACGCGTGGCGTTTTTTTGTGTAAGGTAACTTTATGGCAACTTTATACATTGTCGCTACACCCATCGGGAACCTTGAAGACATCACCCTTCGGGCAATTCGCGTGCTCAAGGAAGTTGATTTGATACTTTGTGAGGACACAAGAATTTCGAAAAGACTGTTAAGTCGTTTCGAAATTCTCAATAAACAAGTAACAACTTACAATGAACAAAGGAGCGGGATAAACGCGGAGAAAGTAATAAAATTTTTGGAGGAAGGAAAGAATATTGCGTTGGTAACGGATGCGGGCACTCCGGGAATTTCAGATCCTGGCGCGCGGCTTGTTGCGGAAGTAAGAAAAGCATTAAGTAATGAAGTAAAAATAATTCCGATTCCGGGCCCATCAGCGATTGCGACGGCGCTGTCCGCTTCCGGCGTGCCAAGCGACGAATTCCTATTTTTAGGATTTCTTCCGCACAAGAAGGGGAGAGAGACTTTATTTAAAGAAATTGCAATAACCAAGCGCACGGTAGTATTTTATGAATCGCCTCACAGGATTATTAAAACCCTTGAGTCTCTCAACAAATACGTCCCCGAAAGAAAAGTAGTCATTGCCCGCGAAATGACCAAAATACACGAAGAACTTCTTGAGGGTGTGCCGGCCGAGCTTTTGGAATATTTCAATAAAAATAAAGAAAAAATCCGCGGGGAGTTTGTGGTGATTGTAGATAGAAAGTAGAGAGTAGAAAGTGGAAAATTCAAATAGATAATTGAAACTATTTTGATATTCTGTTATTAAAGTATTCTGCTATACTTAACCCATGACGAAAAAAAGAACAATAATTGTCTTGGGAATTTTTGTCGCCCTACTGCCATTTTTGGGCTTTCCGCGCGAAGCGCGCGAAATATTATCGGTTTTGGCCGGTCTTTCAATCGCCGTCATAGCTTTTCTTCTTAAACGAAGAATTGAACAGGTGGCCATGAGCGCGCGAAATGAAACATTTGCCCAAAATGGCGCTTATACGGAAAAAACAGAAAACATTCCAGACGGTCCAATAAATAAATAAGCTCGTTTCAAATTGAATCTTTTAAAAAGAAAATCGATACTTTTTGGTACCGCTATAGGCATTTTTGCCATTGGCGGTTATTTTGGTTTGTCTTTTATTCCCGACGAGACATACAGGGCGGAAAGCAGCTCTTCCAAAGTTGAGACAGACAAACTAGCCGAAGGAAAAACATTGCCTGTTAAATCTGCGTTTCCATCCGTTACACATATCAAAACGCCCGAACCACTAAAAGCTATTTATATGACATCGTGCGTAGCGAGCACGCCATCTTGGCGTGGAAAAATGGCCAAGCTGGTTGAAGATACGGAATTGAACGCTATGATAATAGATATCAAAGACTACAGCGGCACCATCTCTATCCAAACGGAAAATCCGATTTTTAAAGAAAACGGAGGCAAGGGTTGCCGAGTTTCGGATATGCGACAATTTATCGTGGAACTTCACGGAAAAGGAATTTATGTAATCGGCCGAGTAACCGTTTTTCAAGACCCATATTACACGAAAATATATCCGGAGCAGGCGGTTAAGCGCTTGTCGGACGGGGGAGTTTGGAAGGACCGTAAAGGCCTCTCGTTCGTGGATGTCGGAGCGAAACCGTACTGGGATTATATCGTGGCACTATCCAAAGAGTCTTACGATATGGGTTTTGATGAAATAAATTTTGATTACATAAGATTTCCGTCCGACGGGGATATGAAGGACATAAACTTTACTTTGAGCGGTGGGCATACCAAAGCCGAAGCCCTTAAGAACTTTTTCGTTTATCTGCGCGACCAGCTTAAACCCACCGGTATGGTGATGTCAGCCGATTTATTTGGCATGACCACGACCAACACGGACGATTTGAACATCGGGCAGGTGCTTGAAAACACCTTGCCTTATTTTGATTATGTCGCGCCAATGGTATATCCGTCGCATTATCCGCCCAAGTTCAACGGCTGGGCCGACCCCAACAAACATCCTTATGATATCGTGAAATTTTCCATGTCTAGGGCGGTGGAAAGGGCGGAGGCCACGACTACGACAATTTTTATTGACGGAGAATCCCGCATCGGAACCACCACGCCGGCGGTTTATACCAAACCGTCGTTTGACAGAAAAAAATTGCGTCCGTGGCTTCAGGATTTCAGCTATCCCGTAACCTATACGCCGGAGATGGTCAAAACGCAGATACAAGCGACTTATGACTCAGGGCTGACTTCGTGGATGCTTTGGGATCCCGGCAATAAGTACACTGCCAGTATATTGCAAAAGGAATAGGATGCGGCGCCTGTCCGCCGAAATCTCGTTTAATAACGAGATGGGGCGGAGGACCCAGCCAACAAGTATACACCGAGTATATTGCTGAAAGAGTAGGATGTTTCAGAAAACTCCGCGTTTCGCGAGACTTCTTCATTACTTGTTTTCATACTATAATTGGAGAGTAGAAATTAGAAATTAGAAGTTGGATAATCCAGTTTCTAACTTCTAATTTCCAACTTCCAATCTCCAAATGTCAAACCAAGACAACATCACATACATCGGAGAAACCGATTTCCGCAATAAGAAAATAAAATTCGGCATCAGGGCCAGAGACCGCACCCGCCATCTTTATATTATCGGCAAAACCGGCATGGGCAAGTCCACTTTGCTTGAAAACATGGCCGTGCAGGACATTCAAAACGGCGAGGGCGTGGCTTTTATAGACCCGCACGGGGGCACCGCCGAGAAAATTCTGGATTACATCCCCGAAGAAAGAATAAAGGACGTGATTTACTTCGCCCCTTTTGACATGGAATACCCGCTTTCTTTCAACGTGATGGAGGATGTTGGCGCCGACAAGCGGCATTTGGTGGCGAACGGGTTGATGAACGCGTTTAAAAAGATTTGGGTGGACATGTGGAGCGCGCGCATGGAATACATTTTAAATAACGTGCTTCTGGCTCTTCTTGAATATCCGGACGCCACTATTTTGGGGGTCAACCGAATGCTTAGCGACAAGGATTATCGCAACATGGTGGTGGCGAATGTTTCCGATTCCTCCGTCAAAGCGTTTTGGGTGGACGAGTTCGCCAAATACGGAGACAAATACATGCAGGAAGCCGGCGCGGCTATCCAAAATAAAATCGGCCAATTTATTTCAAACCCGCTCGTCAGAAACATCATCGGCCAGCCGAAATCGTCTTTTGACGTGCGCAAGATAATGGACGAGAAAAAAATTCTCATCATGAACCTGTCTAAAGGTCGGATGGGCATTGAAAATTCCGCCCTTTTGGGCAATATGCTGGTGACGAAAATTTACCTCGGGGCGATGTCGCGAGCCGACGCAACACCCGAAGAGCTTCACAAGCTCCCCAATTTTTATTTCTATGTTGACGAGTTCCAGTCTTTCGCCAACGAATCTTTCGCCGATATTTTGTCCGAAGCGCGCAAGTATAAGCTCTCGCTTACCATCGCCCATCAGTACATAAATCAGATGCCGGAGGAAGTGCGCGACGCCGTTTTCGGCAATGTCGGTTCAATGCTTACTTTTCGAATCGGGCCGGAAGACGCGGAGTTGTTTGAAAAAGAATTTGCTCCGGAATTTCTTGCCGAAGACTTCGTTAATTTGGGATTTGCTCAAGTGTATTTGAGGCTTATGATAGACGGCATCGGCTCCAAGCCTTTTTCGGCGACCACTTTGCCGCCGATACTCATGCCCGAGAGTTCGCCCAAAGATAAAATAATAGAAGAGACCAGAAAAGCGCACTCTACTCCGCGGGCGGAAGTGGAAGCGGCCATAAACGCCTGGTACGCGCCCGTTCCGTCGTCCAAACCGCCGAGAGAAAAAACCAAAAATGACGTTGCCGGGGCATCTCCGCGCAAGACTCCCTCGGTGGTTATCCAGAAAGAAGAAACCTCGTATCACCCGCCTAGAACGGATTATGCCGCTAAACAAGAAAAGAAAGAAAATATTGTTGTGCCGCCAGACGCCGGTACTGGGGGTAATAAGGAAAAAATAGAAAACACGGTTACTCCCGTGGTCGCCGCCGCGCCGACGCCGTCTGTTACGACCACCGCTCCGTCCCCGCGGCCAGTTGCGCCCCCGCCTCGCTCTTTCTCGGTTCCCGAAAAACGACTTAAACCCGAAGTGCGGCCCGCTACGGCTACCGTCGTCGCGTCATCGCAACCGGTTGCGCCCTCAAGCGGGCAATTTAAGCCCCAAAGCGGGGCAATAACGCGCCATGCTCCCGTTGCTCGCCCGATGGCGCCGGTTTCTTTAAGTAAACTGAAACCCCCAATAATCAACGCGCCCTCAAAAAACAACATGGCCCTAAAAGAGGCGCTTGCCGCCGCCCTTAAAGAAAAAAGAAGCACTCCGCCTGAACCCAAAAAAGAAGTTTCGGCGATTAATGTTCAAAAAAATATTCCGAATGTTCCGGAAAACGGCTTGAAGCAAGAAGAAAGAAAATGGGAAGAGTTGAAGAAAAACAATGAAGTCCCGAACGCGCCCAAAGAAGTTCCGGAAGATGTTTTAAGAAAAATTTTAAATGAATAGCGTGAAATACAGAAACATAATATTTTTTTTATGTTTTATTCAGTTGATTGTGCCATCCGTAGCGCGTGCTAATATTATATTTTCAGAAATAATGTATGACCTGGATGGTTCTGATACCGACCGTGAGTGGGTGGAGATTTTTAATGATGGACCAAATGCAGTCACTATCAAGGGCGGTACGGGCGCCAGTTGGCGTTTTAATGACGGATCAAACAACCGCATTCTTTCAGAGCCACCCGAATATAGTGGGCGCGGTTCGATGACGCTGCAGTCAGGAGAATATGCTGTTATCGCGCGCGACCCGACAACTTTTTATTCAATATATCCCGGCGGGACGTTTACTGTTATGCGTGCGGCTCTTACCCTTAACAATACCGGGGCTTCAATTTTGTTGATTGATGATGCGGGCAGTATTGCAAATAGTGCAACGTACGCGAACAGCACGGGAGCAAACGACGACGGGAATTCATTGCAGAAAAATTCATCAGGGAATTGGATTGCCGCGTTACCCACGCCCGGGACGGGGATGCTGTCTAGTCAGCCGTCGTCAGGAGTTTCATCATCATCAACGCCATCATCAACAACAGAGACTTCTTCTAGCGGGCTTTCTTCAGTCACCGCGGCGGACTCGCCGTCGCCTACCGATATGGCTTCCAACTGGCCCGTTGAACCGCAGATTTTTGCCGATGCCGGCAAAGACAGAATTGTTGTTTCCGGCGCGACGGCGCGGTTTGAAGGAAAAGCGTATGGTTTAAAAAAAGAGCCTTTAAATAACGCGCGATATATTTGGAATTTCGGAGATGGAGCTACGGCTGAAGGCAAAACGGTGGAGCATATCTACCATTACCCCGGAGATTATATTGTTGTGTTGGATATTGCTTCAGGTTACTTTTCCGGTTCAGATAGGGCAAATGTCCGTGCCGAACCTTCTCCTTTGTCCATTACTTCAGTCGGTAGTGGAAGAGATTATTTCGTGGAAATTTACAATTCATCGAATTCCGATCTGGAGATTTCTTATTGGCAAATTTTCTTGGGAGAAAAGACCTTTACTGTCCCGAAAAATACTTTTATCGCAGGCGGTAAAAAAATGATTTTTCCAAATGAAATTACCGGACTTCCCGTCGCGGAGGGAAGCACGCCGGAGCTTCGTTATCCGAACGGCGTTATCGCTTACAAATACGGAGAAGCGCCCTTGGCTGTTGTATCCTTGGTTTCCCCAAAAACGGCAATTTCTCAAAAAACACAAATTGCGTCTCTAGACACCAAAACGGCATACGCAAGCAAGGTGCCGCAAGAAGAGAGCGCAGGCGCGGGCAATGCGGCGAAAGACAACCAGGAAGAAAATATCGAGAGCGGCAAGGATATTACTGCCGCCGCCGCAAACTCAAATTCAGGATTTAATTACAAATGGCTCTTGGGCGTAGTGGGCATATCGGCTATTTCCGTCGCCGGGATATTTTTGGCGCGCCGATTTGAACTGCCCGAAGACGAGGCCGACAAGATTGCCAAAGAGATAAAAATTGTGGAAGAATAGAGCTCACCTCAAAAAACATAATGAAAGATAAGACGATACTAATAACCGGTGCCACTTCCGGTATCGGCAAAGAAACGGCTATCGCTCTCGCTAAACTTGGCGCGGCGGTTGTTTTTACGGCAAGGTCAAAAGAATCGGGGGAGTCGGCAAAGGAAGAAATAATAAAATTGTCGGGAAACGGCAAAGTTGGTTTTTTTGAATGCGACTTATCGTCTTTTGAAGCAATAAAATCTTTTGCCGAAAATTTCAAAAATAAATACGGTCGGCTGGATGTTTTGATAAACAACGCCGGAGTGGGGGAGACCACCCTCAAATTTTCCAAAGATAATATTGAAATGGACATGGCGGTGAATTATTTTGCTCCATTTTTACTCACCAACTTGCTTTTGCAGGTACTTAAAAATAACGCCCCGTCGCGTATTGTAAACGTTTCTTCGATGTTACACGCCGAGGGGCATATTGATTTTGGCAATTTGACCGAAGGGAAAAATTTCGAGCGATACGAGATGTACGCTCAGTCCAAGCTTGCCTTGATATTATTTACGCGCAAACTCGCGCGCGATTTAAGCGGGAGCAATGTTACCGCAAACGCCATGCACCCGGGAATAATCAACACAAAAATTACGAAGGAGTTGATGAATAAGACGAATGTTATTGTAAAAGCATTTTTCCGCCTAAAGATGATAAGTGAAAAAGAAGCCGCTCAAGGCCTTGTATATTTGGCGGTTAGCCCCGAAGTCGAAGGAATTACGGGGGAATATTTTGACCGCAAAACAAAAAAGCGCTCCTCGGATGAATCTTACGACATGGCAATAGCCGAAAAACTCTGGAATTTTACGGAAAAATTTATTCGCGTGACCGTAATTTAAACAGTTTGGGGATTCATTGGCAATACAGAGAGAAATTTGACTTTTTGGGTGGAATTTGCTAGGGTAGTGGGGTGAGTGGGAGGTTCTCTCCCAAAACAACGAATGTCTGCGTAAGGCCCCGCGAAAGCGGGGTTTTGCGTTTGTCATAAAACCCTTATGAAATAAGGCTCAAATCCTCCAAGGTCTCCCCTTGGATTAGGTCCCGTATACTATTATATGCGATGTTGTATACTACAAACTGACCTGTTGCGTCCGTTCGCGGCCGGTGATTGTACCCAATAGAGATTTTTGAAAACTTTCAAATAGCGCAAGATAGGCAATATTTATGCGGATATCCGCGGCCGGTGATCGCACTCATATAAGACATTTGTTTTTGGAGTTAACCTCACCGGCCACGAATAGACACATGATATTAGAAAATATACCGCTTGCTCCGTTTACTACATTTAGAGTTGGCGGCGGCGCCCGTTATTTCGCGGAAGTAAAAACAATAGACGAACTCAAAGAAGCAATTTTGTTCGCGCGCGAAGGGAATCTGCCGTTTTTTATTTTGGGCGGAGGATCAAATGTTTTAATTTCAGATTTGGGTTTCCCCGGTTTGGTGATCAAAGTTTCTTCGCGGGGGATTACGCACATAGAAAAAGGTAACGATGTTCTTGTAACAGTCGCGGGGGGAGAGATATGGGACGATTTTGTTTCTTACGCGGTTTCGCGCGGTTGGTGTGGCATAGAAAATTTATCCGGCATCCCCGGCACAATCGGGGCAGCTCCGGTTCAGAATATCGGCTGTTATGGGAGTGAAGTAAAAGATGTTATCGAGTCAGTTCTTGTTTTTGATACCGAGGAAAAAAAAATAAAAAATCTCTCCAACGAAGAATGCAAATTTTCGTATCGCAGTAGTTTGTTTAAAAAACCAGAAGGAAAAAAATACATTATATTTTCGGTAACATTTCGCCTTTCGAGTGCGCCCTACTTTCAAACGGACGAAACATACAAAGATAATCGTTTTAATATAGGAGAGCTTATAAAAAAACAAAATATTTCTCCGACACTCAAGGACATACGATTCGTCATTCTTAATGTGAGAGAGGAAAAAGGGATGCTTATTATGGCCGGGAGAGAGTCGTATAATTCCGCTGGGTCATTTTTTGCGGCACCAATTGTTTCGAGCCGAGTATTTGAGAGCATCGCGGAAATTGCGGGGCGCATTGATAAGGAAAAAGAAAAGTTTTTGCAGCCATGGTCTTGGGAAATAGAGAACAATCGCGTCAAAATCGCACCGGCATTTCTTCTTGAGTTTACACAATTTAATAAAGGATATCATAAGGGCAAAGTTGGTATATCTCCGAAACACTCCCTTTCTATAATAAATCGCGGCGGAGCGAGAGCGGGCGAAATTTATAACCTGGCGCGCGATATGCGCGATGCGGTTGAAAAAGTTTTTGGCGTTAAGCTTGAACCGGAAATTGAATATGTCGGTCAGTTTGTCTGATAATTGCATTTAATAACTTTCTTATGAAAAACTCCGCGGAATTTTTCATAAGAAAGTTATCCACAGTTTTTTTGTTTTTTGCCGAAAAACGATTGTAAATATTTTCTTAATATACGATAATTAGTCTAGAACTTCGCGATGAACATTTTGAAAAGGTCGACAAACATCGCGAAACTTTAAAAATAATTTTTCTTGCCCGTCGTTTATTACAATAAACGTTTCGGGTGGGCACAAAAAATATTATGGCAGCAAAGAAAAAGAAAGCAAAGAAGGCAAAGAAGGCGAAAAGAGCGTAGTTTCCCTTGTTTGCGTTTGTTCCACAAAACCCCTTCCTGTAAACAGAGAGGGGGTTTTGTCTTGTCCAAAGCCGCTTTTAATTGCCTGTTTTTGTGCTAAAATGTTGCAATCAATATTAAAAATGAATTTCTCCTTAAAAAACATTTTCGGAAACGAAAGTGACAAAATAATTAAAAAACTTTCGCCGTTTGTCCTTCAAATAAACGAGTTTGAGGACCGAACGGGGAAGTTGACAGATGAAGATCTTCGCGCCAAAACGGCGGAATTTCGCAATCGTTTGAATAACGGGGAGACCCTGGACCAAATTCTTCCGGAAGCTTTCGCCGCGACGCGCGAAGCCTCAAAAAGAACTTTGGGCGAACGGCACTACGATGTCCAGCTTTTGGGGGGCGTGGCTTTGCACATGGGGAATATCGCCGAGATGAGAACCGGCGAAGGCAAAACTTTGGTGGCGACTCTCCCGGCGTATTTAAACGCGCTTCCCGGTCGTGGCGTCCACGTGGTAACGGTCAACGATTATCTTTCCCGCCGCGACGGTGTGTGGATGGGGCAGATTTATTCTTTTCTCGGGCTTTCCGTCGGTGTTATAAATCACGAATCTTCTTTTTTGTATGACCCGTCTCATCGGGAGGTTGACGAAGCGCGCGACGAGCTCGGCTCTTTCAAAGTTTTTCACGAATTTCTCCGCCCCTGCACCAGGAGAGAAGCCTATCAAGCCGACATAACTTACGGGACCAATAATGAATTCGGTTTTGATTACTTACGCGACCATCTTGTCTACAACCAGAAAGATTTGGTTCAGCGCGAATATAGTTACGCTATTGTTGACGAAATAGATTCTATTTTGATAGACGAGGCCCGCACTCCGCTCATTATTTCGGCGCCGAGCGCGGAATCGGGGGATTTGTATAAAACGTTCGCTCAAATCGCTTCGCGCATGAACAAGGAAGAGGATTACGTTGTGGACGAAAAACAGCGCGCCGTTACCTTGACCGAGGCCGGAATAAACAAGGCCGAAAAAGCCCTTGGGGTGGAGAATATTTATACCGAACGCGGGGTAAAATTCGTGCATCACCTGGAAACGGCCGTTCGCGCCAAGGCTTTGTTTGAGCGCGATAAGGAGTATGTCGTTAAAAACGGGGAAATTATCATTGTTGATGAATTTACGGGCAGAATGCAACCCGGCAGACGTTGGTCGGAGGGACTCCACCAAGCCATAGAAGCCAAGGAAGGCGTAGTGGTAGAAAAAGAATCACGAACTTTTGCTTCGGTGTCTTTCCAAAATTACTTTCGTCTTTACAAAAAACTTTCCGGCATGACCGGTACGGCCATGACCAGCTCGGAAGAATTTTTCAAAGTATACCGCCTTGAAACGGTGGCTATGCCGACCAACCGTCCCACCAAAAGAGATGACCATAATGATTTTATTTTTCAAACCGAAAGCGGTAAGTTTCAAGCCATAGCGCGCAAGGTCAAGGAGCTCTACGACAGGGGTCAGCCTGTTCTGGTGGGCACGGTTTCCATAGAAAAAAACGAAATCTTGTCCGAATATTTCAAACGGGAAGGGATCCCGCATAAATTGCTGAATGCCAAAAATCACGAGAACGAAGGCGAGGTCATAGCTCAAGCCGGCAGGCGGGGCTCGGTGGTTATTGCCACCAACATGGCGGGACGCGGTGTCGACATAAAACTAGGCGGCAATCCGCACGGCGAGGACGATTACCATGAAGTGAGAGATCTGGGAGGACTTTTTGTTCTCGGAACCGAACGGCACGAAGCCAGACGCATAGATAACCAGCTCCGTGGCCGCGCGGGGCGTCAGGGCGACCCGGGAGAAACGCAATTTTTTGTTTCAATGGAAGATTCTTTGATGCGGATATTCGCGCCGGAGAATATAAAGAATATGATGGGCCGGTTTGGTTTTCCCGAAGACCAGCCGATAGAAAATCGCCTCATATCAAAAGCCCTCGAGAGCGCGCAGGAAAAAATCGAAGGTTTTAACTTTGACCGCAGAAAACACCTTCTTGAATACGACGATGTTATGAATCACCAGCGCAAGATTACTTACGAAAGAAGACAAAAAGCGCTTGCCGGAGAAAAGGAATATCTGAAAACGCTTCTTGTGGAAACAATTTCAGGCGATGAGGAACTTGGGGCGGTGATTTCCAAGAAAAAAGAAGAAATGGGCGAAGATAATTTTTTTGAAGAACTGCGAAAATTGGCATTACAGGCTATTGACATGCTCTGGGTGGAGCATTTGGAGGTTATGGATTATTTGCGCGATTCGGTCGGCTTGCGCGCGGTTGGACAGCGCGACCCTCTTGTGGAATACAAGCGCGACGGACTGCGTTTGTTTAAAGAAATGGAAACGTTTTTTTACGAAACAATCGGGAGGCGTATACCAGAGATGAGGGCGAGCGCCATCGCGATATCGGGCGGGGCCAAATTCCAAGAAGTGCACGAAGAGGGAAGCGTTCTTGCGAACGCCACGGGCGCGTCCGGGAGAAACATCCCCCCCATAAACAATGGTCCAAAAGTTGGCAGAAATGACCCATGCTCGTGCGGATCGGGGAAGAAGTACAAACATTGTCATGGAGCATAATTTTGAGTTGTTAGATGAAGATAAGGTATACTAAGCATATATGATAAAAGCAACAATGAAATTTTTTGACAAGCTTGAAGACGGCGTAAGAACACGGCTTTCGCGCTACCCGCTTTTGTACGGGCTAATCGGCGGCGTGGCGATTGTCCTTTTTTGGCGTGGCGTGTGGCATTTGGCCGATGACTTTGGGCTTAGTTCCGTCAACTCCATTGTCATAAGCGCAATCATTCTTCTTTCCACAGGATTGTTTGTGTCGTTCTTTGTCGGAGAAAATATTATTTTAACCGGGCTTAAACACGAGAAAAAACTTGTGGAAAAAGAAGAAGCGGAAATAAAAACAGAAGGAGACGACATTGTGGACATAAAATCGGCTATGAAAGAATTAAAAAAAGATTTGGAGGAAATTAAAAAAGCGGTAACAGACAAAGCTAATAACTAACCCCAGTAGTAGAGAGTACTCACTACGGGGCAGGCAAACAACAAGTGATTTGGAAGTTGTAAATTTAATTTATGCGCATCCTCGCGAAATGGACAATAGCTTCTTTGGCCATACTGCTCGCGGCCTATTTCGTACCCGGTATTACCGTGGACGGTTATTACCCAGCGCTCATTGCCGCGCTCGTTTTGGGGGTGCTCTCCATTACCATAAAACCGATAGTCAAATTACTTACGCTTCCTCTCTCGCTCATTACGCTCGGGCTGTTCTCCGTTTTGGTGAATGCTTTTTTCTTCTGGATCGTGTCTACGGTAGTCAAAGGATTTTCCGTGAACGGTTTTGCGGCTGCCGTTTTGGGCAGCGTAATAGTTTCTGTCGTAAACTACGTTGGAGATAAACTGATATCAAAAGATGACGCTATTATCTAGCATCACAAACGTAGTAGCTTTTGTTGTTGCGCATAAATTCGCGGCAATGGTCGTTTTTTTTGGCGCTATGGTAATAGAGGGGGAGACTTTTCTTATCGTGGCGGGGGTCTTGGTTCATCTAGGCGCTCTCTCTTTTTGGGAAGTTATAACAGTCGCCATCTTCGGGGTTATGGTTGGTGACTTGATGTGGTATTTTATCGGATTTTATATGCGCAAGATAAAACGCGCGGAGCGGATTATAAACAGTCTTGAGTCAATCGTGGAGCGTCTCCTGCCGCAATTTAAGGAAAAACCTTTCGTTTCGCTTGTTCTGGCGAAATATGTTTACGGCACCAATCATGCTACCCTGATACTTTCCGGCGTTATAGGGATGAATTTATGGCTTTTTGCCAAAGCTGAATTTGTAGCTTCGGTGATATGGATACTGGTTTTTGTAACCCTTGGGTATATTTTTGGTTCGGCCGCCCTTCTCATATCCAACCGACTAAGCATTTTCCTTTTAGTCGTTTTGGTATTCATAGCAAGTTTTATAGCGATACAACGGGCGATTTTCCGTTACCACGAAAGACGTCGCCCGGAAACAAAATAGATATTGGTATTTCAACGTTTTGAATTTTCCTACAACCTACTCACTACTAACTACCAACTACTCACATGGCCTTCGTCGATGAAATAAAATTCTTTTTGAAAGCAGGCCGTGGCGGCGACGGAGTAGTTCGCTGGCTAAGAGGCAAGGGCAAGCCTCTTATGGGTCCGGCTGGGGGCAATGGTGGTCGTGGCGGCGATATCTACGTTTTGGCTGTAAGAGACGTTCATATTTTATCCAAGTATGTCCACAAGAAAGAATTTTCCGGGGGCGACGGGCAAAATGGGGCCAAAAATAGTCTGCATGGCAGAGACGGCGAAGATATTGCGATAGAACTTCCAATAGGTTCTGTTATTACCAACAAAGAAACGGGGGAAAGTTTTTCGCTTGAACGGGAAGGAGAAAAAGTTTTGGTTGCAAAGGGCGGGCGCGGAGGTTTGGGCAACGAACATTTTAAAAGTTCCGTAAACAGAAGTCCGAAAGAATGGACACCAGGCGAAGAAGGGGAATCTGGAGAATTTTTGATAGAACTTGAACTTTTTGCCGATTTGGGATTAATAGGTTTGCCCAATGCTGGCAAATCAAGCTTGCTTAATTCTATAACCAGGGCCAACGCCAAGATTGGAGCGTATGCTTTTACCACCCTTGAGCCGAATTTGGGTGAGATGTACGGGTTTATTTTGGCTGATTTGCCCGGACTTATTGAAGGCGCGGCGGAAGGGAAAGGGCTCGGCTACAAGTTTTTGCGCCATGTAAAACGAACCAAAATGCTTGCTCATTTGGTTTCTCTCGAAAACGAGGATATCAAGGCGGTTTACAAAACCGTTCGTAACGAAATCAAAAAATATGACCCGATACTGTTTAAGAAAAAAGAAATTCTTATTTTAACCAAAAGCGATGTTGTTTCTACGGATGAACTAAAGAAAAAAATAAAAATTGCGGGAAAATTAAACAACACTGTTCTCACGGTTTCTCTCTATGACGACAAAAGTATAAAAGATCTCCAAGACAAACTCACGAAACTCCTAAAAGAAACAAGTTAATTTTCGTTTTTTTCATTGATAACTTTTTGGCGACAAAATATAAAGGTTCCTCGTGGCAAGCTCCGAGGTATTGAGGGAACCACGCTTGGTTCGACCCCCTCGACTGCGCTCGGGACAAGTCTACTCACCACAGGTCGCTCGCGCGTTTTCGCGAGAAGCTCTGTGATATTGAACCTTTGATTCAACTTCGCTCCCGTTCGAGGGCCTGAGCGGCCTCTCAGGGCCAGTCGAAGGCGGACCCCGTGTAAGTGACCACACTTCCACGCGCTCCTCGCTCGTTGAAATAAAAATTTATCACCGTACCCTGTACTCTACCCATTATTCGTTCTTTTGTTTTTTAATAACTATTACGTTATAATTAGCTATAGCTAATTATAACGTAATAGTTAAATAATGGCGCGGTACACCAGAGGGGAGATAGCAAAAAATATTTTATTAACATTGGTCGCAACCGGAGCACTAGCCTCTATTATTGTTTTGCCTGGGATGGCGGCGATTTTGGCTCTGTTCAAACCAAAGAATAAAAAAGAATATTTCTCCTTGAGAAGGTCTTTGTATTCCATGAGAGAAAATGGACTTATTGATATGAAAAAAGAAAGGAGTGGTTATTCTTTGTCCATAACAAACAAAGGCAGAAAAGGCCTCTCCAAGTATGATTTTGACAAGCTTTTGCTAAAAAAACAAAAACAATGGGATGGGTTCTGGCGTTTGGTTACGTTTGATATTCCGGAGACAAAAAGGGGGGCGAGGATTGCCTTGAACATCAAATTGAAGGAATTGGGTTTTTATCACTTCCAAAAATCAATATTTTTATACCCATATAATTGCAAGGAGGAAATCGATTTTATAAAAGACTATTTTAATTCGCGCGAACACATCAAATATTTTTTGGTTAAAGATTTTGAGGGGAACAAGAAAATTAAGCGCCACTTTGGACTCTAGATTTTTGGCTCTAATAAAATTACGTTATAATTAGCTATAGCTAATTATAACGTAATTTTATGTTTTGTATTTTGTATTTTTTTGGATGGGGTGGAGATGTTGTGAGTGGCAGGCGGGGGGATAACTTCTTTCCGGATTCACGTGGAGACGTCGGCAATTTTGGCAAGGTGATTTGGGGGTATTTTAAGTGTTTTTGTTTGTCCAGTTTCGTGCTTAAAAATATGGATTTTTCTGGTATAATTGTTTATATGGAGGAAACAAAGAATTACAAAGCAACAATAGGACTAGAGATTCATGCCGAACTCAAAACCAATACTAAGATGTTTTGCAATTCGCGGAACGATCCGGAAGAAAAACGGCCGAATATTAATGTTTGTCCGGTCTGTATGGCGCACCCTGGGATACTGCCCGTTATAAACAAAGAAGCGGTTAAGCATGTGGTCAAAGTTGGACTCGCGCTCGGCGGCAATATCGCCGATTTCACGGAATTTGACCGAAAAAATTATTTTTATCCCGACATTCCCAAAGGTTATCAGATAAGCCAGTACAAATATCCGCTTGTTTCCGGCGGGAGCTTGAATGGCGTTGCCATAACCCGCGTGCATTTGGAAGAAGACACCGCCCGCTCAACTCACGACCGGGGTAATTACACCTTGATTGATTTCAACCGCGCCGGCATTCCCTTGATGGAACTTGTAACCGAGCCGGTGGTGAAAAGCGCGGAAGAAGCCGGCGCTTTCGCGCGAGAGCTCCAACTTTTGCTTCGTTATCTTGGCGCAAGTGACGCCAATATGGAAAAAGGGGAGATGAGAGTTGAGGCAAATATTTCGGTTGCACCGAAATCGCAGACTAACGCGGACTTGATGCAGACTGACGCGGAAAAGATTCAAAAGCTCGGAACAAAAGTTGAGGTGAAAAATCTGAATTCTTTTAAGGTGGTGGAAAAAGCGATTGATTATGAAATAAAAAGGCAGATTGAATTAATTGAATCGGGTGGCGAAGTAGTGCAGGAAACGCGCGGGTGGGACGAAGCGAAACAGGAAACATTTTCGCAGCGCGCCAAGGAAAGTTCTCACGAATATCGCTATTTTCCAGACCCCGATTTGCCGAAACTTAAATTGTCGGAAATTTCCGATTTTTCGCCCGAAGTTTTACAGAAAGAAATGCCGGAATTGCCGTGGGACAAGCGGGGGCGTTTACTCAAAGATTTCGGTTTGAAAAATGAAACAGCCGAACTTTTTGTGCAAAACGCCGAACTCGGAAAGTTTTTTGAGGACGTCGCGGTTGGCAAGAGCGCGGATTTTGTGAAGCTTGCCGCCAATTACATCACTTCCGACCTCGTATCGCTTATGAAAAATGAGATGAAAGCCGGGCAATGTCCGGCCGTAGCCGATTTCCGCGCGCTTATTGAGATGGTCGTCTCCAGCAAACTTTCTTCCCGAGGGGCGAAAGACACCCTCGCCGTAATGTACGCCGATGGTTTTAGTCCTGAAGAAATCGCTAAAACTCACGGACTTATACAGGAAAGCGACGAAGGGAAACTCAAGGAAATTGTTGAAGAAGTAATTTCTTTGTATCCCGAGGTTGTTAAAGACTATAAAGACGGCAAAGAGGCTTCGCTCCAATTTTTGATAGGTCAAGGAATGAAAGAAGCTCGCGGTTCAGCCAATCCGCAGGTGTTGAAAGAGCTTTTTCTGGCGGGGTTGAAGTAAATCGCAAAATTATTGCACATGGGAGTATCTGGAGTTATCCACAGATTTGGAGGGTAGCCTAGACAAACGGCTGTATAAGGCGTATAATTTTCCTTAATTATGGCTAATTCTAAAAAGATTTGGGCGGTTGTTGTCGTTGTAATAATAGCGGTGGTTTTGGGTATTTGGTTGTATAAGACCGAAAAACCGTTTGATCCGAGCGTTGACACAGGAACCTTCACCAAGGCGGAGCAATTTGACGATTATTACAAAAACTTAAGCGAGGTTTACAAGAAAGACACTTATGGCGGGAAGACGCCGGAAGAAACGCTCCAGCTTTTTATTGACGCCCTGAAGAAAGGCGATACGGACTTGGCGGCCAAGTATTACATTCCGGAGAAGCAGAAGAAGGAGGCGGAAAGTTTGAGGATTGGGAAAGAAAAAAATAACATAGGTTTTCTTTTGGGATTTCTAGAAAAAGCTGGATATGGTAAGCAGAGGGAAGAAGGGTTCTATCAAATGACTGTTGCGGATAATGGCAAAGCAATCATGGGTATTAGTTTTATGTTCAATTCCAACACAAACATATGGAAAATAGAAAGCTTATAGTAATTTTCCTTAATTATGGCTAATTCTAAAAAGATTTGGGCGGTTGTTGTCGTTGTAATAATAGCGGTGGTTTTGGGTATTTGGTTGTATAAGACCGAAAAACCGTTTGACCCGAGCGTTGACATTAAGACGTTTACGACTGCCGGACAATTTGACGATTATTACAAAAATTTAAGCGAGGTTTATAGGAAAGACACTTATGGCGGGAAGACGCCGGAAGAAACGCTCCAGCTTTTTATTGACGCCCTGAAGAAAGGCGATACGGACTTGGCGGCCAAGTATTACATTCCGGAGAAGCAGAAGAAGGAATTAGAAAGTTTACTACAAAATAAGGCTAAGGGTTTTCTTGAAACTTATATAAAAATAATTGATAGTAAGAAAACAGGGGTCGGTTTTGTTGATAATCTTACTTACGAATTTGATTTTTTTGACGAAAACAATAAACAAGTTCATACAGGACGATTGACTCTAAATAATTCCACAAAAATATGGAAAATAGAAAGCTTGTAATTTTCCTGGCGGTTGTATTCCTTGCCATCCCTCTCGTTACTTACTCCTACCAGCCGGAGAACACCCACAAAGGACTGACCCGCGACATAGTCCGTTTTTACGAACGCTCTTATTCCAAAACCTTTACCGTAGAAGATAAAATAGCCATAGAAAAAGGAGCGGTGGAAGAAGACAGCGGAGCTCGGGCCCTTAATCATTTTTACGACCCGGTTTACAACAAAGCAGTTTTGCCGAGCAATCTGACATCCAAAGAATGGGCCGTAAATACCCTGGCCCAAGCCAACGCCAATACCAAATACAGAGTTACTTTAGGCAATCTCGCCAACGCTTATTTCGCTTCGGACGACGACTATTCCTGGGACAGGGCGGTATATGAATACGCTCACGGAGACAAAAAAAGAGGATTGGAAGGATTGGGGCACATACTTCACTTGATTGAAGACGCCACCGTGCCCGACCATACCAGAGACGACCCGCATCCTGATTTCGTCTGGCGCGACAGGTTTAATCAAGAGAGTCCTTATGAAAAGTTTGCCGATAAATTCAATACAGACAACATAAAAATCTCGGATGAACTCATAAAGGAAGGAGCCAAGCCGGTTTTGCGTTCTTCTCTCGGAGAATACTTTGACGCGCTGGCCGATTATTCAAACAATAATTTTTTCAGTAAGGACACGATTTTTGATAAAAAATACCAAAATCCGACTATTGTTTCAGAAAAATACGAGAAATTAAGTGATGGTTTAGAATATAAATTTGGTTACAACAAAGGACATTTGGTATGGATAATCGAAATACCTAATTTGTCAGAGGGGAAAATGGATAGAAATTACTCAATAATGGACACGGATAGATTAATCCTCACCGACTACTGGAATTTGCTCTCTCGGCAGGCGGTAGAGAATGGAGCAGGAGTGATAAAGCTGTTTTTTGACGACGTGGAGAAAGAGAAACAAACATTGGCTCTTTTAGACAAAAACAAAAGTTGGATTAGTAAACAAGTAAGCAACTTAGCCAGCGCTTTTGCCTCTCTTGTCGGGAGGGGAAACAAGAATTTAACCGACAAAAAAACAAACAATCTGGCCAGCGCTTTTTTAGCTGTAAATTCCGGAGAAAGCAACCAAGAAAAATCCACTCAACAAGCCGAGGACAAGCCTGCCCAACAAGCAGAAGACAAGCCAGCGGTTAAAATCGTCCAAACAACAAAACCATCGACAAACTCTGGGCAAGCAAGCTCGCCGCAAAAAAGCCCGGAGCCGATTGTTCAGCCGGCTCCCGCGATTGCCGTCACGCCACCTCCTTCTCCGCCAGCCGACAATGTTTTGATGCCCAAACTTGATTCCGGCTTCAATATGTCGCCCGGGTTTGGAGGAGGAGGCGGAGGTGGCAGTTCACCGCCTGCGGAAGAACCTCCGGCTCCAACTTGCGGCGATTCGCTAGCCACAAATTTTGGCGGCTCTTTGCCGTGCGTCTATCCTCCATCCGCTCCGACAATTATTTTCCCGTCCAATTTTTCTCTGCCGTTTGCCACCACCACAGTCACTTTTACCGGAACATCCTCGCCTCAATTTATAATATCCAACAGTTTGACTTCCGCCACCACTACCGCCGATGGTTCCGGCGATTGGACTATGTCGTTTAGTTCTTTGAGCCAGGGAACAACGACCGTTAATTTCATCGCCACGAATTTAGCGAACGCCACCTCAAGCCCGCGGATTATTTCATTCGCGGTGGACACGATTTCTCCCAACATTTCCGTTTCCATTCCGGCCTGCGGTTTCTCGCTTCGCGCGGCATCGTGTCTTATTCCGACCAGCCAGACGGTTCTTAAGCTAACTTCAACGGCAACCGACATCTCGTATTTTGAGATTTTCCGCGACAATGTTTCTGTCGGCACAACTACAAACACAACAGCGACAGTATCCACAAGCGACGGCGCACACACACTCTTTGCCGTGGCGGTTGACATAGCCGGCAATCGGGCCACTTCAACGACGGCTACGGCTGAAATATCAAGCAGTCCGATTGTCATAAACGAAGTGGCTTGGGCCGGAAGCGCCGCCGCATCCTCCGACGAATGGGTAGAGCTTTACAACAAAACAAGCGAAACCTTGCAACTTTCTTCCGTAACTCTTGCCGCCGGAAACGGCACTCCCTACATTCCTCTTTCGGGCACGATTGCCGCGGGCGGTTACTACCTCATAGAAAGGGGAACGGATGGCAACGCAGTTTCAGATGTCGCGGGAGACCTTAATGTGCCGTTTAGCGGGCTTTTAGCCGGATCAGGCCTTGAAGACGCCGGAGAAGTCTTGTCGCTAATCCACGGAGGAACGGGTATCGCCTCAACCACCGTAGACTCTACGCCCGCGGTTTCTTCCTGTAGCGGCTGGTGCGGAGGAAGTCTTACGAGCTACACTTCAATGGAAAAGAAAAACCCGGCTCTTTCGGGCGCGCTCGCCTCAAGCTGGGCAGGAAACAACACCTATACCAAAAATGGCAAGGATTCGGCCGGAGCATACTGGAAGGCCACTCCGAAGTCTCAAAACAGCGTCAACTTAAAAACCATCGGCTATTATTGCCCGCCATACCCGGAGAGTTATGTGGAAGGCGGGTACTATCCATACTCGGGCCAAGTATGCCATTATCTTTCCGCGGGGTTTAGCGGAACACGTTACGGCGACATTTATCGCGGGACGGTGGCGAGCTCCACCGTAATTATTGGACACCTCTTGTCAGGCTCGGACAGCACCCATTTCGACGGCGTTCCATTCCCAAGTCCGGTTCAGGGAGAAGATTACTTTGTGGCTATTTTTGAAGTGCACAACGGCGACGGAGCCTTCATTACCGCCTTCCGTAATTACTTTGAAACCGGCTCAAACCCTCCTCCGTATCTGGACTACGGGGTGCTTAGATTCAAGTATCAGTAGTAGAACCTCGACAAGCTCGGTTCACTACGGGGCAAGGCAAATAACCCCAGTAGTAGAGATTACTCACTACGGGGCAAGGCAAATAACGAATAACAAGTAACAAATGCTGTTTTTTCTAAACTTCTAATCCCCCAACCCCCTAAACAATTTTTTGTTATTCTCCTTGGTCGGGTTGACATTTTTACCGTTCGGTATAGCTTAAGTGTAGCTAGTTAATGTGTATGGAGGCGCAAATGATTACTTTGCTTGGTTGTCAACCTGAGTTTGTTTCGGTGAATGGTCTCGAGGTTACTGTCCGGCTCAAAGACGGAGAAGAGGTCAAAGCTTTTGTCGAGGCGGTAAGTGAAGCGCGTAAGTCTCCCGACCGGCGCTATCAGGAATACGGCGAGCGTCACGGGTGTTTTACTCAACCCCTGACTGAATAGTTTGTCACGGACAATAGCTCCTCCCCGCTAGCGGGGGGGCGTTTTTTTATACCGACCCGTATGATAGTATTGGCGTATTAATTTGATACGTGTCCCGTTAGAAATTTACCGATTACGATGACATAGAATTAAACGCAAAGAAATGATTAGATTTAAAAAGAGTCACTTTTATCAAATAACGATGGAAGCGTTCCCCACAAACACTTCCGACCTGCCCGCCAATGCCAGAGCGACAATCTCGGTAATTTTAAATAAAGTGACATATTTACATTATAATTTATTGAACCGCTTGCCGCGCATTAGGCGATGGCAGGCGGGTCTCTAACGGGATGAAAAAAATACTAATTTTAGGAGTCAATGGTTTTATCGGGCACCACCTCTCAAAAAGAATTCTGGAAAAAACCGAATGGGAAATTTGGGGGCTTGACCACGAGTCCGACCGCGTTAGGCCGTTTCTCAAAAACAAACGATTCCATTTTTATAAAGGGGATATCACCAAAGATTTGCCTTGGATTGAAAATGCCGTCAAAAAGTGCGATATCGTTTTGCCCCTTGTCGCCATTGCCACCCCGATGAGTTATGTTAAGGAACCGTTAAAAACATTTGAACTTGATTTTGAGGCCAACTTGCCGATCGTGCGCATGGCGGCTAATTACAAAAAGCGGCTCCTGTTTCCTTCAACATCGGAAGTTTACGGCATGAGCGCCGACCGTTATTTTCACCCATACGAATCAAACCTTGTCTTGGGGCCGATTAATAAACAGCGCTGGATATACTCTGCTTCAAAGCAACTGATGGACCGCGTTATCTGGGCTTTGGGAAACGAAAAGGGATTGGATTTCACTCTTTTCCGCCCTTTCAACTGGATTGGTTCTGGCCTTGACCGATTGTCCGAGAAAAAAGAAGGCGGGTCGCGCGTTATAACCCAATTTTTGGGGAACATGGCGCGGGGAGAGCCGATAAAGTTAGTCGATGGCGGTTTGCAGAAAAGGTCATTTACATATGTTGATGACGGCATTGACGCGCTCATGAAAATTATCGAGAACAAAAACGGAATCGCCAACGGTAAAATTTATAACATCGGCAACCCGCGCAATAACTGGTCCATAAAACGGCTGGCGAGGGAGATGAAGAGTCTCGCTCTCTGCTACCCGGAGTACAGAAAACAGGCAAAGAAATGCAAAATTATAATTTCAAGCATAGAACACTTTTACGGCAAGGGATACCAGGATGTTAAAAACAGAGTTCCATACATAGGCAACACGACGAAAGAACTGGGATGGAAGCCGAAAGTTTCCATGGAAACGGCGCTAAGGCGCATAATAACTTCTTATCGCAACGAAGTTAAAGAAGCGCAGAAATTGGTTGACGTAAAATAGTATGGCCAAAAGAATTTTATTTTTCTCGCTGACATACCACCCGTTTATCGGAGGAGCGGAAGTGGCAATAAAAGAAGTGACGGACAGAATTCCCAAAGAGGAATATTCTTTTGACATGATTACGCTCCGCTTTGATTCCGCGTTACCAAAGTTTGAGCGATTTGGCAACATAGATATTTTTCGCATTGGCTTTACTTCAAGCAACCCGACAATTTCCGATTTTAAAAAAATTCCGCTGGTTTTTAACAAATATCTTTACCCGTTTCTGGCTCTTTTGAAGGCCGCGGTTTTGCACAGAAGAAAACCATACGACGCCATTATGACCGTGATGACAAGCCACGCATCGTTCGCGGCGCTCTTTTTTAAATTTTTATTCCCGAAAGTTCCATACATCGCCCGCGCCGACGACGGCGACCCCTTTCCTTATTACGAGCGCCGTGCCCGTTTGGTCGGCCCGCTTTTCAGGTGGTTGTTTACCAAAGCTGATTTTTTGGTCGCTGCTTCCACATATCTTTTGTCAGCCGTGCGTTCCCTTGGATATAAAGGTTTGGCCGCTATGGTTCCGAACGGCGTAAACTCGAAGCATTTTTCCGGGAGTTATTCCGCTGATGAACTTTTAAAAATACGCCAAAGCTTCGGTTTTGAAGATGGGAACACAATTCTCGTAACCACCTCGCGTTTGGTTAAAAAGAACGCGGTTGATGATGTGATTGAAGCACTTCGTTTTTTGCCGGAGAATGTCAAGTTTTTAATTCTTGGCGTGGGTCCGGATGAAAATAAGTTAAAGTTACAAGTTACAAGTTACAAGTTACAAAATCGCGTTCGTTTTTTGGGACAAATAAGCCACTCCGACTTGCCGAAATATCTCAAGGCCTGCGACATATTTATCCGCCCGTCTCTTTCGGAGGGTTTCGGCATTTCTTTCGTGGAAGCGATGGTTGCCGAGCTCCCCGTTATCGCTACCCAAGAGGGGGGGATTGCCGATTTTCTTTATGATCCCGAAAAGAATCCGGACAAAGAGCCGACTGGCCTTGCGGTAACCCCGAGAGACCCGGAAGGTATCTCTCGGGCTGTTTTAAGGTATATGAATGACAGCGGCCTCCGCGCCCGTATCGTAAAAAACGCGGGAGAACTTATTCCCGGGAGGTACGACTGGAACATAATTGCCCGCGACATGAAAGAAAAAGTATTTGACAAAGTGTTGTGAAAGTGCTACTGTCTTTTTAGTTTGAAAGACTGTTTTTTGTTCATCACAACCCCTTAGAATTTCCGTTTCGGGCGCTTGAGGGGTTACCGACATTGAAAGAACAACATGGAAATATTTGACGTCTTTTTTGGTCCAATAATCGACTTCCTTTCGCACCCTCTCATAACGAAGGGCGGCGTAAAAAGACAGGAAAAAAAGTGGCGCAGAGAAGCTATCCGACTGGGAGCAACAGACGTTGTTGTTCGTTTTGATAGTTTCGAAGTAGAGAGCATTCCTTACTTTGTTATGCCCAACGAGAATGTAGATGATGTTTGCGCGAGGATTACTTCTGCGGGCGCGCATTCCGTGGGTCGCGTGATAGCCATAGCCCACCACGCGACCAACTGAAACCTTTCGCACCCAAGGCGTGTTGTATGGTAGTGATACCAAAGCGACACGCCTTTTTTGTTTGATTATCAAAAAACCAGAAACATAATTTTTTTGACAAAAACTGTCGGATAAAGTAAATTGTTGTCACATTACACACTATGAAAATCCTTGTTACAGGCGTTGCCGGAGCGATAGGTTCTCATGTCGCGGAAAGACTTGCTCAAATGGGGCATGATGTCATAGGGATTGATTCCCTGACGGATTACTATCATCGCGCGATCAAAGAAACGAACCTTTCCGATGTTAAAGAAAGCGGCGTAAAAGTTTTTTTGAGCGACCTATCCGTGGATGATATTTCGGAAACCATGCCGGATATAGAGGTTATATATCATTTTGCCGCGCAACCCGGCATATCCGCCTCCACGAGCTTCGACCTTTATGTAAAGAACAACATCATAGCGACCCATCGTCTTCTTGAGAAAGCTATGGAACTTTCCGCGCTCAAGGTATTTGTTCACATATCAACATCTTCCATATATGGCGCCAGGGCGCAAGGCGACGAAACCACCGAACCAAAACCCACTTCCTATTATGGGGTAACGAAACTCACGGCGGAGCAACTAGCCATGTCTTATCACAGGGAACTCCATCTTCCGGTCACGGTGCTTAGGCTGTTTTCGGTATACGGAGAGCGCGAGAGGCCGGAAAAACTGTATCACAAACTTATAAAAAGTATTCTTGAAGGAAAAACATTCCCGCTCCACGAGGGAAGCGAGCATCACGTTAGAAGTTACACGCACGTTGAAGATATTGTGAACGCGTGCGTTTTGGTGCTTGATAACTTTGATAAGGCCATCGGAGAAATTTTTAACATAGGAAACGATAAGACGATTACGACTGGCGAGGGCATAAGAGCCCTGGAAGAAATTCTCGGGGGAAAAGCGAACTTGATTATTATGCCGAGAAGAACAGGAGACCAGGCGGAGACAGCAGCCAATATTAAAAAAGCCAGAGAAACATTGGGTTACAATCCCAAAATAGATATTTCTGAAGGCTTGTTTAGACAGGTTAAATGGCACAAAGACAAGCTGCACAATAAAATTGAGTATTAATACTTGCTCGAGTATTAATTGCCATGAAAATACTAATTACTACAGGCATTTATCCGCCGTCAATCGGCGGACCGGCTACTTATTCAAAAATTCTTTTTGAAGAATTGCCGAAACGCGGGATAGAGACCGCTGTCCTTTCTTTCGACGAGGTTAGGTTTTTGCCGAAGATAATTCGGCATGCGGTTTATTTTTTCAAAATACTCGGACGAAGCCGCGGATGTGACATTATTTACGCTCAAGATCCCGTTTCGGTCGGATTGCCGTCTTTTTTTGCCGCGAAAATCCTTAGGAAAAATTTTTTTCTTAGAGTCGCCGGAGACTATGCCTGGGAGCAGGGAATACAGCGTTTTGGGGTGGTTGAAATGTTGGACGATTTTGTCAAAAAACCAGCAGGGGAGTATAAATTGCCGGTCAGATTTTTGCGTTACATAGAATACTTTGTCGCGCGTCACGCCGAACGCGTGATTGTTCCAAGCAAATACTTAAAAGAAATCGTTACCATCTGGGGGGTGCCAGTAAAGAAAATTACCGTTATAAACAACGCCTTTGAAGGTGTTCCACGGGAAGCAACTGGCGACCGCCCGAAGGTGCTCTTGAGCGGAAAGACGATAGTGTCGGCTGGCCGACTTGTGCCGTGGAAGGGGTTTTTGGCCCTGGTTGAAACCATGATTGAATTGGTCAAAAAATTTCCCGATATCAAGTTATATATAATAGGCGACGGACCGGACAGAGAACTGCTTGAAAGGCGAATTGAATTGCTAGAACTTAATCGCAATGTTTTTTTGTTGGGCAAAGTTTCGCAGGCGACCCTCTTTGATTATGTGGGACAGGCGAGCGTGCTTGTTCTTAACACGGGATATGAAGGGTTTCCGCACCAAATTCTGGAGGCTCTTTCTTTGGGTGCTCCGGTCGTGACTACCGACATAGGCGGGAATCAAGACATAATGAGGCACGGCGAGAATGGCTTTCTTGTGCCATACAACGACAAGCAAGCGCTTGTCGCGGCTGTTGAGAAAATACTTCGCGACGAGGAATTGGCTAAGAGGTTTAAAGAAAACGGGAGGGTTACTGTCGCCAAGTTTACGAAAGAAAAAATGATTGGAGAATTGATAAGAATTTTTAATGTTTAATTTTTAATTTTAAAACAAAACATTAATGTATTAATTTTAGAAATTATGATATTAAAACATTATTTAAAAATTTGAAATTAGAAATTTAAAATTATTCTAATGAAAGTCCTGATGATTTCAACCGACAGTAAAATATTGGATAGTGGGAGCGCGGAAGAGGCGCGAATGATTCTGTACGGGACGATTTGCGAGGAGTTGCACATTGTGATTTCGACCAACGACCAACGACCAACAACCAACAACGAGAAAATACAAATTGCGGAGAATGTTTTTGTTTACCCCGCTGTTGCCTCAAATAAAATCCTCGCATTGCTTCGGACTTATTTTACTGGTATTCGCATTTTATCTACAACCTACAACCTACAACCTACAACCTACCTTGTGACCGCCCAAGATCCTTTTGAAAATGGTTTTGTCGGCTGGCTTATTGCCAAAAAAATAAAAGCGAAACTACAGCTCCAAGTTCACACGGATTTTTTAAGCCCGTATTTTTGGAAAGAGTCTTTACTTAATAAAATCCGCGTATTATTGGCAAAATTTCTTCTGCCAAAAGCGGATGGTATCCGTGTCGTCTCACAAAGAATCAAGGAATCACTACGACCTACAACCTACAACCTACAAACTGTTCCCATCGTTCTCCCCATTTTTGTTGACATAGAAAAAATTCGCGAAACAGTTCCGACAATTGATTTGCGCAAAAAATATCCACAATTTGATTTTCTGGTTCTTATGGCGTCGCGTCTGACGCGCGAAAAAAATATCGGATTAGCAATTGAAGCCATGCGCGAGGCGGTAAAAAAATATCCGCGCGCGGGGTTAGTTATCGCCGGCTCCGGCCCGGAGGAGTCTAACTTAAAACTTAAAACTGAAAACTTAAAACTTGGAAACAATGTCGTTTTCGAACCGTGGCAAAACGATATGATTTCCTACTACAAAACCGCCGACTGTTTTCTTTCAACTTCAAACTACGAAGGATTTGGTATGTCGCTTGTGGAAGCGGCCGCCTCCGGTTGTCCGATTGTAACCACCGATGTCGGCATGGTTGGCAGCGTCCTCCGTTCGGAAGAAGATGTTTTGGTTTGTCCGGTTGGTGATGCCCACTGTCTTTCAGATTGTCTTTTACGCCTCATACGTTTCCCCGAACTTCGAAGAGAGCTCTCCCCAAGGGCCCAAACTTCAATCGAGGCGCTTATAACAAACAAAGAAGAGTATTTGCACAGAATGGGCGAATCGTGGTGAAAATAGGCCCGATTTGATATACTTTTCGGGCTTATATAAAGTCAATTTTGTCACTATATGTCAAGAACTATAAATAAATACAAAAAGGTTTTAATAACAGGGACAGCCGGGTTTATAGGTTTTCACCTTGCCAAGGAATTACTTAAGAATAAAAATTGTAAGATTATTGGTGTTGATGTCGTGACGGACTATTACGATATTCGGATGAAGCAAAAGCGCAACGAGATTTTAAAAAAACACCCCAATTACAGGTTCTACAAAACCAACATCGCTGACTATAAAAAATTTGAAATTATCGTTAAGAAGGAAAAACCGGACATTATTATCCATTTGGCCGCGCAAGCCGGAGTCAGATATTCTCTAGCCAACCCATGGTCTTATGCGGAATCAAATTATTTGGCCACACTTAATGTTCTTGAGTCCGCGAAAAGGCACTATATCAAAAGGGTGTTGATAGCATCATCTGGCTCTGTGTATGGGAAAAATGGAAAAATGCCATTTTCCGAAAAACACATCACAGATCATCCAATATCAATCTATGGGGCGTCAAAAAAAGCAAGCGAGCTTCTCGCTCATTCTTACCACCACCTTTACGGTATCGAGGTGGGCTTGATGAGGTTTTTTACCGCGTATGGTGAATACGGCAGACCCGACCTGGCTCTTTTCAAATTTGTTAAAAGTATAATTATCGATAAGCCAATTTATGTATATAACAACGGCAAAATGACCAGAACGTTTACTCACATAAGCGATATAATCTCTGGGATAATAAATTTGACCAATAAAAAGGAACTCTCTTGCGATATATATAATTTTAGCGGTAATAATCCGATAAAATTATTGGATTTCATTAAACTTATTGAAAACAGTCTTGACAAAAAAGCAACAATTAATTTTTTACCCATGCAGCCGGGTGATATAAAAGAAGCTCTTGTGGATATTTCTAAGGCGGGGAAAGAACTTAACTATAACCCAAAAATAAGCATTGAAGACGGCATAGACGAGTTTACAAAATGGTTTTTAGATAATAAAAATTGGCTCCTTCCGCTTAAAGATTCAGATTGATAGCTTTATAAAACTTATGCACAAAAAGACAATCGGTTTTATTGGTCAAGGATATATAGGCAAAAATTATGCTGACGATTTTGAGAAGCGCGGCTATTCGGTCGTGCGTTATGCCCTTGAGGAACCCCATATTTCAAATAAAGAAAAAATAGCAGAATGCGATATTGTCTTTATTGCCGTTCCTACCCCCACAACCCTCGAAGGATTTGACGATCGTATTGTAGAGGAAGCCATTCATCTCGTGGGTGCGGGCAAAATTGCCGTGATTAAATCCACGGTTCTTCCAGGCACTACGGAGAAACTTCAAAAGTCACGTAGTGATGTCTTGGTATTAAATTCTCCCGAATTTCTTTCTGAAGCCACCGCTGCGCATGACGCTCGCCACCCGACGCAAAACATTGTTGGTATTCCCGAGGACACAGCCTCACATCGCAAAGCCGCAGAGCTTGTTTTATCAATTCTACCAGAAGCCCCGGCTTCGCTTGTATGCAAGAGCGTGGAATCGGAGCTTTTCAAGTATGCGCATAATACGAGCGGTTATGTACAGATTGTGCTCTTTAATATTATTTACGACTTAGCCCAAAAATTAGGCTGCGATTGGGAGCCTATAGAGAAAGCGGTTGAAGCAGACCCGCTTATTTCCAACCGGTATGCTCGCCCAATTCACAAAAGCGGAAGGGGTGCTGGAGGGCATTGCTTCATAAAGGATTTCGAGGCTTTTTCCGGCCTTTACAAAAGCATGGTTGCGGATTCGCTCGGGGACAAAGTTATGGAATCTTTAAGGGAGAAGAATATTGATTTATTGAAAAATAGCGGTAAAGATATTGATTTGTTGAAAGAAGTCTATGGCGATTAAATTACTAATCGTTACCCAAAAAGTGGACATAAACGACCCAGTTCTTGGTTTTTTCCACCGCTGGATTCTTGAATTTTCCAAGCATTGCGAAAAAATTACGGTAATTTGTTTAGGAAAAGGAAAATACGACTTGCCGGGCAATGTGGAAGTTCTCTCTCTCGGAAAAGAAAATACGGGATCTGGAATTTCTTATGCTTTTTTGTTTTTTAAATATATTTTTTCAAATCTTGGTAACTACAATACGGTTTTCGTGCATATGAACCAGGAATATATTCTGTTGGGCGGTATTTTTTGGCGATTGTTCGGCAAAAAAATTCTATTTTGGAGGAACCATCTCAAAGGCTCTTTTTTGACCGACATATCCGTTTTTTTATCCAATATGACCTTTTGCACATCGCCATCTTCATATACCGCGCGTTTTAAGAAAACACAAATTATGCCAGCGGGAATAGATACGGATTTCTTCAGACAGGATCTTTCGGTGAAGAAGAAATTAAATTCCATCCTTTTTCTCGGCAGAATTGCGCCCGTTAAGAAAGTCGATATTTTTGTCGACGCGCTAAAAGAGCTCCACGAACAAGGTATTGAATTTTCTGCCACCATTGCAGGGGCATCTTTGCCCACCGACACGGGGTATGAAAAGACGATTAAAGACAAGGTCAGTGCATTTGGCCTAAATGAGCGGATTAGTTTTGCGGGTTCTCTCTCTCAAGCCGAAGCCCTTGAGGCATACAAAAAGCATGAGGTATATGTTAATCTGACTCCATCCGGCAGCTTGGATAAAACAATTTTTGAGGCGCTTGCTTCGGGAATGAAAGTGCTGGTTTCCAACACTTTTTTTGGTGGAATATTGCCCGAAGATTGGATTGTGGAGAGCCCCGAAGACCCGAGGAACTTGGCGCGGTCTATAAAGATAGCCCTCGATGCTCCGCCCGATAGTTCGGAGACAAAAAAGAAGATATCAATTCTTCTCCAAGAGCACAGTCTTTTGGCGTTAATGAAGAAACTAAGGCGTGAATTTGTCTCATGAACGACAGATTTGTTTCTAATCAATCATGGGAAGCACGCTCGGATAAATTTCCGAAAAGGATTGATTCCCAAACAGGCTTTTATTAACTTAGAGCTCAGTCCTTAAGAAAGAGTATATTCCCGCTCTTTTAGACATATATTGATGAAATTAATTTATCTAACTTCCCAAAAATATCCCTCCGCAAAAGCCGATCCTTTTTTTGTGAAATCAATGGCTCTGGCGTTTGCCGAAATTTTAGACCGAGAATTTCTGTTCATAGTCAGGGGCGATATTTCGGATGAATTAAAGCATCTAAACATCGTGTCCGTTAAATTACCCAGACGTTTTAGGACGGCACTCTATTTTTTTTGGATACCCATATTTGTTATCTTTCGTAACTGGAACGATTCGGGAACGGTCTTTTTCTCTTCTGACCCATATCTTCTGTCAACACTCGTATTTTGGCGCAAAACTTTAGGATTCAAGTATCTTATCTGTTCCGATTGGCACCAGCTTTTTGACGACTGGAAAGATAAATATGTGGCGGGCAATAGCGATTATCTAATATCTACATCCAAAAGGCTTAAAGGCCTGCTTATGTCTGTTTGTGAAATTGAATCCGACAAAATACTGGTCGCCTATGGTGGTGTGGACAAAAGTCTCTTTGACTCCAAATCAAACAGGAGTGGATACAGGAGAAAATTGGGGCTACCGGAAGATGCATTTCTGGTCGGCTATGTAGGCGCCTTTAAATGTATGGGCATGGACAAGGGAATTATTACAATGATCAAAGCTCTTCCTTTTTTGGACAAAAAAATTATGATGGTGTTTGTTGGCGCGGTAAGGCAAGAGATTGACGAGTACATGCTTCTTGCCGAGAAAGAAGGCGTCAAGGACCGCTCTATTTTCGTCAGGAGACAGCCTTTTCCAAAAGTTATGGAATACGAAATATCTATGGATATTCTAGCTATTCCTTACCCGAATAAACAGCATTTCAGAGATTACGGTTTCCCAATGAAAATATGGGAGTATATGGCTTCCGGCAGGCCGATAATATATTCAGATCTCGAGATTATGGGAGAGGTGTTGGAGGGTAAGGCGGCTTCATTCGAACCTGATAGTGAGCAAAGCATGGCCGAGGCCGTTTCTCTTGTTTCAAAAGACATTAATAAAGCGGAAATTATGGCCGTACAAAATTCCAAGAATGTGGAAGGATATACCTGGGACGCGAGGGCTGCCAAGATTATAAATTTCATAGGGATGGGGATCCAAAATGCCAAAGACGAAAGACAAACAACCTTGGATCTATTTTATCGCTATGTTTCTGTGTTTGAAGACCAAATGCGATACATGAAATCAGAAAAAAGCAAAATAAAAAGGGTCGTCCATAATACGAGGGTATTAGGTTTGCCATATGTTTTTTATAGTTTATCAAGATTCAGGTTATTGGGTTTTTTAAAAAATATTAGAATAAAGTTTTTCTTCGGGAAAACAATGATTCTTCCCGCGGATGACGTGGGTGCCAATGTTTTTTCCATGTATGGTATTATGCCGCACAAAAGCGAGAGAAGACTGACGCTTTGGCTTATAAAAAATTTGGGAGACAGAGAAGTTTTCTATGACGTGGGAGCTCATCTCGGTTATTATACGGCGCTTTCGGAGAAAATACTTACAAGCGGGGAAATACATGCTTTTGAAGCGAACAAAAAATTATGCGGATATCTTAGGCAAAATTTTTCGGGCTCAAGGAATGTCTTTATCTCGTGTACGGCAGTTGCTGATTCCACTGGCGAAGTGGATTTTTATGATGCGACAGAAATTGATGACAGTTCCGCAAGCTCCAGGTTTAGGATAAAAAAGCAGTATACTAGAGTGTCTAAGGTTTCGGCGATTACTCTGGATGACTATGTTAATAAAGGAAACAAACCGCCAACAGTTATCAAACTGGACATAGAGGGTGGAGAGAATGACGCCCTTACGGGTTCTCTTAATATCATAGAAAAATACAAGCCACGCATAATAATGGAGGTTTGGGGAGGAGAAGCCGGAAAAAAATATTCCCGCGTAGCAACCGATAAGTTAAAGGAACTTGGATACAAAGCATTTTCGCTTGATTCGAGAGGAGGTACTTCCGGGAAGCCTTTGGATGACCCTATAGCCGCTATAAGTACTGATGGCAATAATTCCAGAGATAATTTTTTATTCACGATGTAGGGCGAGAGAAATGAAAAAGGATACTCTCTCATTTCCAAGCCGGAGAGTTGTGTGGGAGTTAATGGAAATTTCATTTGCAGAACAATAATCTTAATTAATATATGTGTGGCATATCAGGATTCAATTGGAAAAATGAGGAAAAAATAAGGGCGATGGTGGAGTCGCTCTCTTATCGTGGTCCCGACGCGGACGGGGTATTCGTCGACGAAGGGATTTCTCTTGGGCACAATCGGCTCTCCGTCATTGATTTGTCGGCCAGCGCCAATCAACCCATGTTTGATGATAAAAAAGAGCTGATAATAGTTTTTAACGGCGAGATTTATAATTTTAGGGAGCTGAAAAAAGAACTTTCCGACTACGAATTCAAAACCAAAAGCGATACGGAGGTTATTCTTGCCGGATATCAGAAATGGGGCAAGGATGTCGTAAAAAAATTGAACGGTATGTTTGCTTTTGCTATTTGGGACAGGAGAGACAACTCTCTTTTCTGCGCTCGCGACCACGCGGGCATGAAACCGTTTTATTATTTCTGGGACGGAGAAAAATTTATTTTTGCTTCAGAAATACCAGCTATTCTTAAACACGATATTCCTCGGAAACTGAATTTGGAAGCTTTCAACCAATATTTTAGGGTGCTTTATGTTACGGAACCACTGACCATGTTTGAAAATATTTATAAATTACCGGCATATCACACCTTGACCCTTAAGAATGGGAAAATTCACATAGATACATATAGACAAGACAGGGTGGAGACAATTGATATTTCGTATCCTGACGCCGTCTCTCTCTTGCGTGAAAAAGTGATTGGGGCTGTAGAGCGGCATTTGGTGGCGGACGTTCCGGTAGGCGTCTATCTTTCCGGAGGCATTGATTCAAGCGCGGTTCTTTCCGCCATGTCCGAACTCCGCGGAAATATTAAAACATTTAGCGTCGGTTTTGATTTGGAAAATATTGGTGAAGCGGATAAGTTCAATCATGACTTTGAACTTGCCAAAAAGACCGCGGAATTTTTCGGGACAGAGCACCACCCCCTTATTGTTTCCACGAAAGACGCTCTAGAGGCTTTTGAGAAAACCGTGGCGCACAATAGCGACCCCGTGTCTAACCCCACTTCTATCGCCATGCTGCTCTTGGCTAAGCACGCAAGGAAGGATGTGACCGTGGTTTTAACGGGTAACGCGGGGGACGAACTGTTTGGCGGATATGACAGATATAGGATGGCTTTGGCCGGGCACTACTATAAAAAACTTCCGGGATTCTTGCGGGCACTCGGCAATGTTCATGGGAGAATCTCAAAATTGGACTACAAAAACAAAACAAGTCTTTTTGCCCAACTCATGTTCGCAAAGGACAATAAATTATCGCGGGTGATTTCTCCGGATATTTTCGTGGACGATTCAAAAATTAAGGGATCTTTCGAAGATAATTATATTTCTAAATGCGCTGGCGATCCGGCAGAATGCTTTATGGCGGTAGACCAGAGGAGTTGGTTGCCGGATCATTTTTTCATGCTTTCGGACAAGATGTCTATGGCTAGCGCCCTTGAAGAGAGAATGCCGCTCGCGGACAAAGAACTCTTTGGTTTTTCAGAAACTATCCCAAGGTCTTATAAATTAGATTTATTTAGGACGAAGAAGATTTTGAAGGATGCCTTTAAAAACAATTTGCCGGGCTTTCTCTTTAATCAGCCTAAGCGCGGATGGTTTTCGCCGGCGGCCAAATGGCTTCGCGACCCGGCCTTTTCTAGATTAGGGAGAGAAATATTGTCGCCTAATTATTTTGAAAATACCAGGGATCTCTTCAATTGGCCTGCGCTTAATGAAATGCTTGAAAAGCATATCAATAAAGAAGAATACAATTTGGTCATTATCTGGGCAGCAATTACCTTCCAGGCTTGGGCAAGGAAATATAGGGTAGAAGTGTAGTAAGCACATATATGAACAGCACCAAAGGCCGCATCAAAGTTCTCTATTTATATTCCGGACCGAGAAAGGATAAGTTTTTCGGTAAAATAGGGGTTGATTATCCGGACACCCAATTTTATGGCTTTAATCATTTGGCTAAGTTTGGAATCGAAGCCGAAACCAGAGAATTTAACGACCTGATTGGAAACTCTTTGGTAAATAAATTGTTCGGATTCAGATTAAGACATTTACTCCTCTCTTTTTACGCGAGAAAATACGATATAGTTTTAGGCTCATCCATTCTTTACACAGCCATTCTCAAGAGATTTATTTGTCCAAAGACAAAGTTTATATTGCTCAATGTCAGCACCACCAGAACCATTGAATCTAACAGGGAAAAACACCTGAAACTGAAATTTATTTTATGGTTGCTTGATGAAATGGACGGAGTTGTTTGCCTGTCTCGTAGTCAGATTATTTTTTTGAAAAACATCGCGCCACATATGGCAGACAGACTTTTTTATGTTCCTCTTGGAGTTGACACCGCCTTCTATCAACCGAATTACACCGGGCGTAAGGATTATCTGCTTTCGGTCGGGCGCGATGATGGCAGGGATTACAAAACGGTGATTGACACAGCCCGTCTTATGCCCCGGCAAAAATTTCAAATTGTTTGCAGTAAGAGGAACCTAGCCGGCATAAAAGATATTCCAGGCAATGTGGAGGTTATTTACGATATCCCTATTCGCGAGCTTAGGCAGAAGTATTTGGAAGCGAAAGCGCTGTTACTCATCACCCACGAAGACGGACATTCCGAAGGCGCGGACTGTTCTGGGCAAACCGTACTCTTGGACGCGATGGCTTCCGGTTTGCCTATAATAACCAGCCGAAAAAAGTATTTAGAGGATTATGCGGTTGATAACAAAGAAGCAATCCTCGTTGATTTTTACGATCCTGCTAAAGTTAAAATTGCCATCGAGTCTTTAAATAGTGTAGAATCGAGGAAAGAAATAACTGCGAGGGCGCGTAAGCGGGCGGAAAGAGAATTTTCGACTGAAAATATGGCCAAAAATTTAGCCACGGTGTTTAACAGTTTATCGGGAAATGAAAATGGATAATTTGCTTAAGATAGTCGGGTCCAATCTAAAAAACAAATCCGCAATTTTAGAGCTTGGTTGCGGTTCTGGTGAATTGATCAATGCTATTGCGGAGAGATTCAGCGGTCTGAATAAAATCGTTGCGGTAGATTTTTATAATCGCCCGGAAAAATTGGATAAAAAAATTGAGTTTATCAAGCAAGATATCGAAAACATGGATATCCCCGGCAATTTTGACCTCGTAATATTAAACCAAGTATTGGAGCATATGAAAAATCCGCTCGGCCTGCTCGCCAATGTCAAAAGGAGTCTAAACCCTTATGCGCGAGTTCTTATCGTGGTTCCGAATCGTTACGGTTTTAACAACGAGGCTAGGGTATATTTGCCCGAGCACGGCAAGCATTATTTTTTGTGGGACAGGGAAAATTTGGAATACAGCTTAAACAGAATAGGATTTACATGCAGATTTTATAATCTTTATACCGCCGCCAGCCACAACATCTTTTTAAAGTATTTGCCTGCTATACTCAGGTTGCAGAACCCTAATCTGACATGCATTGCGATGATAGACCAACCATGAAGGAAATTTTAAAAACTCCGCCGGGTGGCGATCAGAGAATAAAAGAGTTTACGAAAAACCGATACTGGGGAAAAATACCCGAAGCTGAACTCGAAAAGGCTATTAACATCATTGATAGAGAAGGATGGACTGTTTTCGCGGACAAATACAAAAGTAAACTGGACTTTACCACGGAAGAAAATCGGGCTGACTGGCGATTCTTTGTCCCCCTTGACCGTAATTCGGTCGTACTCGACGCGGGGGCAGGGTTGGGCAGAATCGCTATTCCCCTGGCTAGGGTCGTGGGAAGGGTTGTTGCCTGCGACACTTCCGTCGTCAGAATGAGATTTTTGAAAAAACTCGCGGAAGCAAAAGGGTTGAACAATATTGAAACTGTTGTCGCGGACATTTTCAGTACGCCGTTTGAAAAAGAAAGTTTTGACATGATTGTCATGAACGGACTTCTTGAGTGGGTTGGAAAGACAGACTTGTACGACGATCCACGCAAGGCGCAAATCGCCTGTCTGAAAATATGCAAGGGGCTTCTAAAAAATGGGGGATTCTTGTATGTTGGAATTGAGAACCGTTTCGCGCTGGCTTATTTACGCGGTCTTGATCACGGCGGCCTAAGATTTACAAGCTATATGCCGCGTTGGCTGGCCAACGCATACACCCTGTTTAGGAATGGCCACAGATACGACACTTATACATATACTGTTTCCGGTTACAGAAAATTATTTAACGAAGCCGGTTTCGACAGTCCGGATTTTTATTTAGTGTATCCCGGCTACAATCTGCCCCGGATAATTATGCCATATGACAACCTTAAGATATTAAAATATACTCTCATATCCATGATGTCGGGCAACACTCTGGTCAGGAAAATTGCCAGGATAGCCGCGCGCTCTTCGTTTTTGGTATGGGTTTACAGGAATTTCTTCTTCAGCTTCAACATTTTTGCACAAAAATGATTAAGATTTTTGACAAGGTGATAAGGGAACACGTGCCAGAACTTCTGACCGAGAGTGATTTTCCTCTTTGTTATTTAAAATTTAGCACGGTAACTTCAGGGTCGAGATTAAATGATAAAGTAATTTTTCTCGTTTTTAAAAACCGCGCGCCTTTGCCGTTTTTATGTTTGAAGACAGTCAGAAATTATGAAGCCAAACAGGCAATTTCGCGGAATTTTAGCAACCTGAAAAAATTAAACGAGCTGACCGCCGACAGCCCATATGCTCTCATGTTCGCGCGAGCGCTTCATTTGTACGATGATGGGGAAAATATTTTTAGCATTGAAACCGCGTGTCCCGGGAAAAGAGTAAAACTTGACAACGAAAACTTAAAGGTTGTGGTATCGGAATATATAGATTTTCAGCAATACGCGACGAAACGGAGCGAGAGCCCTTTAATTGACATGGCGCAATTCGCGGAAGAAATAGTAACTCACTCCGGACTTAAAGAGCGAGACCAACGGGAACTTTTGCAATTTTTAAAATCTTTTTCGCTTAATGGTTTTGGGTTGCCACGAGTTATTCAGCATGGAGATTTAACAGAAGACAATATATTGTTATCGAAAGACGGATTGTGCGTCATTGATTATGATTTTGTGGGCAACATCGATCTTCCTGGGTTTGACTTATTTGGCCTATTTCGCCGATATAATCAGTATGAGGCGAAATCATTGTGTAATAAATATCTGCCGGAATATTTTACAAAGATTGGCGCGAAGATAGATGTCAACAAGTATGACGGACTCCTGTTCTTGTATTACTTTACGGAACGCACACTAAAGAAGCGCCATTCTTTGGGAGATTTATCCGCGGAGCTTATTATTTCCGATTTTAATAAGCGTATTGCCCGAACAAGCAAAACGGCGTAAGTTATTTTATGAAAGGATTTTATTTTCACAATACTGACATAAGGAATACAAGGGCCCATACTTCTCAATTGTTGAATACGGTTGTGTCTATTGATGCTCGTTTGTCGATATACCTCATTGTTCCAAGGTATTATGGTGAAACCAAATTAGACCTTATTAAAGAGAATCATGGTTTGCCGGTAGTGCCGAAAGTAATATTGCTCTGGAATTTTGGCATTCGGAATTCCGGAATCGTATCTTTTATTTTGTTTAATCTGCCGGCCATCTGGTTTTTGTTTGTCAAGAAAATCAAAAAAGAAGCGGATTTTTTGTATATTCGATCGAGCTTTTTTTTGCCCCTAGTTATTGCCGCCTATGTGCTTCGAATACCTTGTTATTACGAAACGCACAGGAAACCGATGAGCTTGAGCGAGAGATGTCGCGATTACATCATAGGTAATTTGGCTACAGGTATCGTTGTGGCGAGCAATTATGTGCGCGATTACTACTTGTCATATAAAAAAAGAATACTCGTTGCTCATGATGCGGTCTCTTTAAAAAGATTTGCTGTTGTCATTGACAAAAAGGAAGCAAGAAGAAATCTTGGTTTTATGCTCAATGAAAATATTTGCGTTTATACAGGCACAATCAGCAGATTGAAAGGGATAAACTACGTGATTGACGCGGCACGCGTCGCGCCAAAGGTTATTTTTATTCTTGTCGGTCTGGTTTCCCCGGAATTTACCAACGCGGAGTTGCCTCCAAATGTGAGAATTTTGGGCAAGAAGGAGCAAAAAGAGCTTCCAGCTATTTTACACGCGGCGAATGTCCTACTTTTGCCACATCCCAATAATGAATACTCCCAATCGCCGATGAAACTTTTTGAATATATGGCGTCGGGTGTGCCCATTGTTGCCTCTCGACTGCCTTCAATTTCCGAAGTGTTGAATGACCAAAATGCCATACTCGTCGAAGCTAATAGCGGAGAAGCGCTCGCTCTCGGTATCAAAAAAGCGATAAATGACGTTGACCTTTCACGAGCCGTTGCCGAAAGAGCATACAATGACGTGCAAAACTATACATGGGAGAAGCGCGGTATTGCCATCGCGGAATTTATCGTGAATACAACGCGGATTCCGAATGAAGAGAATATATGAATTTCCCCGACAGAATCAACAGAATAATACTTATCGTCCATTGCGTGGTTAGAGCTGTTTTTTATGGTGTGGCAAATAAGGTTCCATTGAGTTTTTCTAAAATTATAGTTGTCCCAAGCGGCAAGTTGGGGGATGTTGTGTGTACCACTCCCGTGTTACGCGCTATTCGAACCCAGTTGCCTAAGGCGCGTATTATCGTAGCCGGAACATCCAAACTTTATCGTCCGCTTTTGTCCGACAGCGGTTTGGTTGACGAATATCTCGACCTTGAGAAAAATGGCGCGGTAGCGCGCGTCAAAGCATGTCACGCGGAAGCGGCTCTAGTTACAGGCCCATCGTTTAAATCGGTTGCCCTCTTGTACCTTGCCGGCATCCCCTTGGTTATCGCACCCAAAGTAACGGGCGGGTTTTCTCCCTCCGAAACAAGACCATACAAAATTTTAGAACGACTTGTTAAAACTTTTCCGTATAAGATGCGCGAGTACGCCCCTCGCGAGCGGCTTAGGGGGCTTGAGCCACTCGGCATCATATCCTCCGACACGAAAAAGCATCTTGGGTTTTCAGAGGCCGCGAGCAAGAAAGTAAAAAAGTTTTTTATTGACAACGATATCGATGTGGAGAAAGATTTTGTGGTAGGAATATCTCCGTCTGCGGGCAATAAAATAAAGGAATGGCCGGAAGAGCGATTTGCAGAAGTGGTTGATTATTTGACGGCAAAATATCAAGCAAAGATAATTATAATTGGCGGGCCTGGAGACAAAGAAAAAGTCGAGAAAACCAAAAGCCATCTAAAATCCACGGAAAGAGTTTTAGAAATCACAGATTGGAATATAGATGAGCTCAAGTCTCTGGTTTCCAAGATTCATCTCTTCATCTCCGTTGATACCGGTCCGATATATATTGCCGAAGCGTTTGGCATCCCGACCATTGATATCACGGGCCCTATAGACGAGCGTGAGCAGCCTCCACAAGGGCTAATTCATAGAAGCGTCGTGCCGCCGCATAGACTGCGACCGGAGCTTTTTGTGCTCAATGCGAGACATTACAATATGAAAGAAGCGATGAGGCAGACCGAGTCCGTAACTGTATCTTTGGTGGAACGCGAGATAGATTTATTAATCAAAGATTTAAGAGGCCAAAGATGAAAGCTTTTATTACTCAACTGACAAGATGGCGAGTAACGCGATATCTTATTTCAGGGGGTTTGGCCGCTGGCGTAAATCTGATATTGCTCTTTATTTTGGTCCACTTTTTTTATGTGTGGTACTTGCTGGCGGCGGTTTTGTCCTATGTTTCAGGGGTTTGCGTGAGTTTCTTGATGCAGAAGTTCTTCACTTTTAGTGATTATTCCAGAGAAAAAATTCGACAGCAGACAACCGTTTATTTTACAATTCAAATTTTGAATTTAGGCGCCAATACTTTTTTTATGTATGTAAGCGTGGACCTACTTAATATTCATTACATGATATCCCAAGTGATTATTGGCGGTACTATTGGAATTTATAGTTTTTTTGTTTATAAACACATGGTTTTTTACCCGGATATCTTTAGCATAAAAAACGTAAACGGGCATGAAAAAAATGAAACAGTCTTCTGAAAATTGTATTGTCTGTGGTACGGTAGGCGTACTACAGAGGTGGAATGACATAGATATTCTCAATTGCCGCAGTTGCGGTTTGGCCTGGAGAGCGTCTTTTGATATTCCAATGGATTATTATGCCAAGTTGAATTCCGGACGACCAGAGCCGGGGGAGGGGAAAGTCGTTTCTCGCCTCCGCAATGCGGAAGACCGGCTTGCCTCAATCACGAAGTTTCTTCCCAAAGACGGCGTTTGCGACATCGGCTGCGGGGATGGTTCTTTTTTGTCTGTTCTCAAAAAAAAAGGGTATAGCGATTGTTTCGGCATTGAGCCGAGTTCTTATAATTGCGAAATAGCTTCAAAAAACCAGCTCGAAGTTATAAAAGGAGATGTTTCTTCTTTGGGACAAGAAGCGCAAAAACGCAAAATTAGAGCAATTACCCTTTTTCATGTAATTGAACACCTCTCCGACCCCGCTGAAGTACTTCAAAATATAAAAAATGTATTAAGGTCGGGCGGAGTTTTGGTTATTGAAACCCCCGATTCAAACGCTTCTATCCAAAAAGCCACCGACCACAAAAATGCCCTCATCTATCATGAGCATCTTTTTTACTGGAATGAAAAAGCCCTGCGAATGATTCTTAAAAAATTAGGATTTAGAATTCTAGCAATACAACATCGCTCATTTGATTGGGAAAATGCCTCCATGAGAGCCTCATTGGCGAGACTCGGTCTTTTCAATGAGCCATTTGTAAATTTTGGAAGTCAAGAAGGAAAAACGTCAGAAAAAATAAGACCAACAAACAGTGAAAAAAAGTTATACAATAATCCCTTTCGGAAGTTAATGAGAAGTACGCTTGCTTATTTGGTTCATTCGCTTGGGAGGGATGACTATATTTTTGTGGTGGCAGAGCGAACATAAAACTTATTAGCGACGTAGAGCGAGAGAAATACAAAAGTAATCTTTTGTATTTCCGAGCCGAGGAGCTAATATAAGGGTAAACACCGCTTTTATATAATTTGGCAACAGCTTCATTAAAGTAAACAAGATTTATGGTAGAAATTTTGCGCTTCATATATAAAAGTTTTTTTAAAAAAATCGCCCAATTGGCAGGTTATGATTTGGTTATTAAAAAAATTTACAAGAGTAATTTTGACGGGTATGAATTAGTCAATCCGTCCGCTACTTACGCGCCATGGTCTACGGATACAGATTTTAAACAAACATATGAGATAATAAAAAACAATACGCTTGTTGATAAATATCGATGTTATGAACTTTGGCAACTGGTTGAACAAGTCGCGACCTTAGAAGGAGCTCTGATCGAAGTCGGAGTATGGAAAGGAGGAAGCGGGTCATTGATTGCCCATAAAGCTATACTTAGCGGAATAAAAAACAAAGTTTATCTATGCGATACTTTTACGGGAGTTGTCAAGGCGGGAGAAAATGATCCGTCTTATAGGGGCGGAGAACACGCCGATACCTCGGTAGATGAAGTAAAAGAAGTCATTAAAAGACTTAATCTTAAAAATACCGAAATATTAATCGGCGTTTTCCCGGAAGATACGGGAATATTAATCAAAGATGATTCTTTCAGATTTTGCCACATAGACGTAGATGTATACCAATCGGCAAAAGATATTGTAGAATGGTTATGGTCAAAACTGGTAGTTGGCGGGGTTATTGTTTTTGATGATTATGGTTTTCGGGGGTGTGCGGGAGTGACAAGTTTCGTGAATGAGCAAAGAACCAAAAAAGACAGGATTGTCGTTCATAATTTGAATGGACATGCCGTGATGGTAAAAATCCAAAATTAGAACATGCAGGAAAATCAAATTTTTAAACAGTTTTTCACTCGATTGCAAAATACTAAATTTGGACGGCTTTTTTTTGACAAAAAGTTCGTTTATTACACATGGATAGGAATTTTTATTTCACTCCTCAATATATTCTTTCTATGGCTCCTGATAGATGTTGTCGGCATCTCCACGATAGTTTCGGGTACGCTCGTCGTTGGGGTAACCTTTATTCTGCGGTATGTCCTTTTTGACTCTTTCAAGATCTTATGAACCTCGTCTCCCTTCTCAAAAAACTTCCTGTAGATGTGGGACAGGCCGAGAGAAAGCACAATTCTGCCGGTAAGCTGATAGCCTTTTCTTTTGTTACTAACGGGACCGGGAAACGCGCTCTTGATATTGGGTGTCGGGACGGTTACTGGGCAGAACGGCTTAAGAAAAAGGGGTATATCGTATCTGCACTTGACCTCGAACCCAAATATGAATCGGCACTCACTCATAATGTTGAGAACGGGCTTCCGTTCGATGATGACAGTTTTGACTTGGTCTGGTGTACAGAAGTGATCGAGCATCTGCATAAGCCGAGGTATCTACTCAATGAAATCGAGAGAGTTTTGAAACCGAATGGGTTGGCGATCCTAACGACACCGAATTCGGCATGGTGGTTCTACGCTATTTCGCGACTTTGGGGCTGGACGCCACAGAGGTTGCAAAATCCGGACCATAAACAGTTCTTCAGGGAACAAGATATCAAGGATATGGCGAAAGGATATGAAGTGTTTGGCTATTTCCCATACGCTATCCGTTTTTTCCGCATACGCTCGTTTGTCGGGAGGCTTTCACCCACATTTATCCTCATTCGTCGGGCTTTAAATATGATATAGGTAGAGTCTTGAATAATTGAACGAAATACAGCATAATCAGAATGTGATTTCTGTCGTCATTCCCGCCTATAACGAAGAAGAATCTATCGAATCTCTCCAGAGAGAGCTAGTTTCAGTGTTGTCTCTAATGGGGAAGACATTTGAAATCATCTGGGTAGATGATGGGTCCACCGATCGTACCTACGACCGGCTTGCGGCGTTCTCGCCCATTACGATTATTCGGTTTCGACGCCAATTCGGTCAAACGGCAGCGCTTGACGCAGGCATCAAGCAAGCCGCCGGCGAATACATCGTCACCATGGACGGCGATGGTCAAAACGACCCCGCCGATATTCCTCGCCTTGTAGAGGCGCTCGAGAGGGAGTCTTTTGATCTTATCGCAGGTTGGCGCAAAGAGCGCAAAGACCCGCTTATGAAAAAACTCTCCTCGCGCGCCGCGGCATTTGCCCGAAGGATAATTCTCCGCGACGGCATTCATGATAGCGGTTGTACCTTGAAGATTTATAAGCGCGAATGTTTTGATAATGTCAATCTTACCGGTGAGATGCACCGTTTTATTCCGGCACTGCTTGCTACGCGAGGATTCAAGGTGGGAGAAATAGTAGTCAATCATCGTCCCCGTACACGCGGGAAAACCAAATACACATGGTCGCGCGGCATCAAAGGACTTTTAGATATGATAGCCGTGTTTTTTTGGCGAGTGTACGCTAACCGCCCATTGCATTTTTTCGGAGGCGCCGGTGTCGCCCTCATCGCCCTGTCCTTCGTCGCCGGTTTTGCCGCGGTCTATGAAAAATTCGCGCTCGGGATAGACCTCTCCAATAACTTCTTGGCGACACTTTCTATTTTCGGCGTTCTCACCGGACTCCAGCTTTTTGTCGCCGGACTTCTAGCCGACATGGTCGCGAAAATTTATTCCGCGCACGGGCAGAAGCAATCTTATGTGATTAAAGATGTAAGCGTATTATAATATTTTCCGAAAACTCCTGCATATGAAATTTAACGAGATTATATCGAGACATAAAATTGCAATTATTTTGGCTATTCTCGCATCGATTATAGTTGCATTCCCGCAGATTTATTTTCGCATTGACCATGGAGATGACGGTATTTATCAGGGGATAGAGATGCTCCCGGATTCCCCATGGTCGGCGCGGGCGCGGGAGGTTATGGACGGACACCCGAACTTTGGAGCGATTTACTATCAGGACGGGAAGGATAATCCGTATCTTTTTCAGCCGCTCGGATCCATGGTCGTTGGCTACACGGGGAAGGCTCTTTCTCTCGACATCAACAATACTATCTTACTTTCACGATTTGTTTTTACCTTTGCAGTCTTCCTCTTGATTTACGGCTTTGTTTTTCTATTATCCAAAGACAGGCTTGCCGCCCTTTCTGGCGCAACAGTACTTCTGCTTGGACAATCTGCTTTGAGTTACTCCGGTCTTTCAGACCTTCTCCACGGGAGGAGCCCCGAAGATTTTTTGAATATCGCCAGGCCGGTTAACCCCGCCATGATTTACATCTTTTTGTTCGGTTTTCTTATTGCTTTTTGGTTGTTTTACAAAAATAAAAAGTGGACATACGGGGTTCTAAGCGCCGTCCTCTTGGGTTTGAATTTCTATAATTATTTTTATTCATGGACATATTTGTATGCTTTTGGAGGTATTTTGATTTTATTTCTTCTCGTCCGAAAAAAATGGCAAGAAGCGTTAAAAATAACCGCGGTATTTCTCGGCGCGTTAGTAGTGGCGATTCCGTACGGCATCAACCTCTATAACGCCACCCTGCATCCTGCGTACCAAGAAGCGGCTTTACGAAATGGCGTCATTCAAACCCACGCGCCCTTGTTTGTCGGATTCGTAGTTATTGCTGCCCTAGCTTTCTTTTTATGGAAATTTCCCAGAGAAGATAAAGAGAAATATTTTTTTGGCTTAGCCCTCTTGCTTGCCCCTTTCATAACCATGAATCAACAGCTCTTGACCGGCAAGGTTCTCCAAGCAAATCATTATCATTGGTTTTTTCACAAGCCGATAGCCGTTATTTTTGTACTCATAATCATATTCTACTTTCTTTACCGCCGTAAACTGGATTTTTATCGGAAGGCGTTTGCCGTTTTAATTATTACGGCCAGCCTTGCGACAGGAATGTTTGTTCAAGCCGCCTCCTACTTATACGGCAAGAATGACGGCGGCAAGGTAGCCATTGAACGGCAAAAATACGGACCGGTTATGAAGTGGCTTAATGAAAACGCGGAGAAGGAAGCTGTCGTCTTGGCGAATAACGAGGCTTCACATCTGACTGTTATCTACACTCCCTTGAATGTTTTTTACCATCGAGCAGGTATGTTTTCGCTCGCTGCCACTAATGGCCGTCTTCTTGATACGCTTTTTACGTTCTATAGATTGCGGGGCGTTTCGGCAAAAGATGCCAGAGAGATCTTTTTTGCGGAGCGCGGTTATATTTCCACGAATATCTACGGAATGCATTATCGCAAACTTCTGGGATTATACGAAGCAATACCCGATGAAAAGATAGAGGAAACAGTCACTCTTTACGAAAAAACACTCGCGGCGCCCGCGTCTGATTGGTTGAAACAAATGATGGATAAATACGAAGTGGAGTATATTATTTGGGACAAAAAGAACAACCCAACATGGGATTTGGACCAGTATGGCTATCTCAATAAAGCGGCCGAATTCGGCGATCTCGCCGTCTACCTTTTTCGTCCATGACAATTCTTTTAGCCATTGCGTTTTTTTCAACCCTTTTCTTTTTTGGCTGGCAGACAGCCCGCTTCGCCTTACGCGAGAACAAAATTGAGCGTCTGGCAGCCCTTAGCGGGATTTTCGGCATCGGGTTATATGTGTTTTTTATAAACATATCGGGCCTGTTTATACCCATACAAACAGTATTTTATCTCGTATTATTCCTCTTTCTTTTGTTCGCATCCGCCTGCTTTTTTTGCCGGCGGTTTCGAATTTTCGGCGACCAGAAACCGTTGGAATGGGGAATTGACAAGAAGTGGAGGTGGATTTTGTTTTTATTCACCTTATTTTTTGTTATTTCCATTGGCTTAATCTCTCTTAGCCACCCCATGGACCTATTTACCTTGCGCGAACCCACTGCCGTGACAATAGCGGAAGGAAATTTTCCCCCTAAAGAGATATGGAGCCCCGATAATCCTCTTTTGTATCATTACGCTCCCGATCTTTTGTCCGCCGCCATTTATAAGGCGACAGGGATGCCGCTTTATCTGGCTTATAGTTTTCAAAAAGCTATTTTGAGCGGAGTTATTTTTCTTCTGGCTTTTATTTTCGCGAATTCGTTTTTTCCGAGTGTTTTCGCGGCATTCTGGTCCTCGCTCTTTATGTTTTATTCCGGCTCGCTCGTTTTTCTAAAGGGTTTCGGCGGTATTCCGGTTCTTTTCGATAAATTTTTTTTAGGCAAGGAAGTTAGCGCCCCTTTTAAATTTGTCACCGATGCTATTGGAGAAGAGTCCGGTCTTCCGGTTATAAACTACGTTCTTCAGATTCATTGGGGCGCGATGGCTTTTGCTCTCTTGTTGGCGGTCGCGTACATTTATTTCCACCTATTAAATCGCGATGAAACCCCCAATCGCTGGCCCGCCATTTTTGTGGCCGGTTTCATGCTGGCCCTTCTGGCTCTTGTCGCGGAGTCCTATTTCGTAATCATGGCCGCCGTTTTGTTCGCTTTTCCGTTCATCCTCTATTTATTCAGAAGACATGAGGGAACGCTGAAAAAATATTTTACGACTTCGTTTTTTATATTGTTGATAGCCGTTCCCATAGCCATTTTTCAGGGAGGGGTTTTGAAGGGAGCGGTTTATCAGCAACTTCACATATCTAGAGCCGGGACGGCAGATGAGGTTATGTTATACACAGACAGAAAGCTCGATATAGCTCCTATACAATTTGGCATATCTCTGGTTTCAAGTGATGGCAAACCAAAATACGATATTGTTTTTCTTGCAAGATGGGTTTTATTGTTTGCTGTGCTCGTTCCCGCCTTCTTTTTTCTATTCAGGCAATCTTTTGAATTGGCTGTTTTTTTGTTATTGGCGATAATTCTATTTTTTGCGCCCTCACTTCTTTTTCATTCAGAGTTCAAGTATATCAACGAAAATCTGGAAAGATTCTTTTATCCGGTAAATTTATTGGGGGGCATGGTTGTCGGCTTATTTCTGGCAACTTTGTATCTGCGCGCCCGCCGACTGTCGTTCAAATTGGTTCTTTTATTTCTCACCATTGTTCTCTCGGCGCAAGGATTGTGGACCCATCTTGTTTGGCTTTCCTTCGGATATCCCCCGGGAGGTCAGTGGAACCCGAACTCGATGTTTTTTGCCGACGCCGGTACTTTTGAGGCGGGCGCATACAGATGGGTTAAGGAAAATACCGCCATAAGCGACAGGTTCCTGATTATTAGAGACGAATATTCCGAATGCGGATTTTCCGGCGCGCCGAACTGTCTTTTTATTTTCAATACCGGCAGAGTGGCCCCGATTTTTAAGTGGCATCAGGCCATAAGAATAGAAGACGATAAAGCATCCCGCAAAATCGATCAATTCGAGGTGGTCAGGAAAAATTGTGATTCAGCTATATTACAGGAATTAGGTTATAACTACATATATGTCGATGAACGCTGGTCGAATGGCATGGAAGCGAAATGTTTGGGAAACAACAAATTAAACCTTGTATTTGAAAGTGGTAATGGAGACAAGTTTGTGAGGGTTTACTTAATTAAAAAGCTTTAGCTTTTGTGTGACGTATAGTAAAAAAACCGCCCTCCCGAAAGTTTGGGTTGGCGGTTTGTTGGTGTGATGTCCTGGGTTATTTTTTTCCGAATTTTTTCCAGTATTTTTCGAGGTGCTTTTCATGCCCACGCAACATTTTGTCGGGCATGTGGTCGAACCACTTTAGTTCCCCAGTTTCTTTCACCGGCGAAATTAGTTCACAGGCAAAATATAGGTGACGAAGATCACCGAGCCCATTTGTGCCGTACGGATGGCACAAGTCTTCGCGGTAGCCGAAGTTTTCGTCAGAGATGGGGCGGACATCAATCCCCATGCTTTTGGCGTGGCGGATACAGGCATTCCTGATCGGTTCGCCGGGAAGAACCCAGCCACCGATAGTATGCCAGCCGCCTTGTCCATTCTGAGCCCATGCCCCGTCGTCTTTGAATTGGTCCTTTCTTAAATGAAGCAATACGGAGCCGCCGAGGTATTCGAAAATTAGCAACTCGACGATGACATTGGGCTTAAAGGCGACCATTGGCGCGAAAGCTACTTTGTCAACAATGTTGCCGTCGCGCGATCCGATTGTAGCCCGCGCCTCAGTCAACAATTCTCCCAGGAGAGCCATTCTCTCCGGGCTCATGGTCTTCATTGTTGGTTTCCTATGCTATGAACTGCGATTAAAAAACGGGATTTCGCTACTTTATAGAGTAGCATGCTTGTCAAATAATGTCAAGGATTTGATTATTTTTTTAGCCTCAATTTACTTGTTGGATATGCCTAATTGAGCTAATATTCCCAAATGGAAAATAATATAAAAAAATTATCCAGCGTTTCGTTTTTTTGTCCGGCTTACAATGACGAAAAAAATCTGCCGGTTCTTGTTCCTTATGTTTCTCAATTTTTGAAAGAAATTACCGATGTTTACGAAATAATAATTGTTCACGACGGCAGTCCGGATAAGACGGGCGAAGTGGCGGATAAATTATCTTTGGAATTTCCAAATGTGCGTGTCATACACCATCCAAAAAACATGGGTTATGGAGCAGCGCTCCGGGACGGGTTTCTGGCGGCCAAATATGATTATGTAATGTATACGGATGGGGACAATCAGTATGATGTGCGCGAATTTTCGCCGTATCTTAATCTTTTGGACACAGCCGATGTGTTAAGCGGTTACGTGACAGAAAAGGCATTGTCGTTTCAGAGAAAAGTTCAATCCGAAGTTTACAATTGGCTTATTCGCATTTTATTTTTTGTCTGGTGCAGGGATATTGACTGCGCCATGAAGATTTATAAGCGCGAAGTCCTGGACAATATGGAAATCAAAAGTCCCAGTTGTTTTATTGACGCGGAAATGATAATCAAAGCCAAGAAAGCCGGCTTTCGCGTCGCCCAGTTTCCGGTTACGCACTTTCCGCGGACCGAAGGTCTGGCCTCCGGCTCAAAGTTGAGCGTTATTACGGCCACCATATGGGATATGTTAAAATACAGGTTTGGTTTACTATAGTTAAGAACCCGTTTCAGAAATATAACTGGGTACAATATTTTAACATCGTTCGAATGTCGTGTAAGCAATTACGCTTCCACACACTTCTCACTCGTTAAAATAATCGCTAGTAATATATGATTCATAAAAGCGACAGGGTGGTAATAACAGGCTGTGGCGGCATGCTCGGCGAGGCCGTTTACGAGGCCTTTAAAGACGTATGCCAAGTCCGCGCTTCGGACATTGATTTAAATGTTCCTTGGCTTGAGCGGTTGGATGTGTCAGCCTCCAAAGATGTGTCCGCGTATTTGACCAAAGTAAAGCCAAATTACATTATTCATTTGGCCGCCCTGACCGATATGGAGTATTGCGAACTGCATCCGGAAGAGGCCTACTCCACAAATACCGGCGGAGTGCAAAATGTCGCGGAATATGCCCGAGACCATAACATACCCTTGGTTTACATCTCCACAGCCGGTATTTTTGACGGTGGAAAAGATGAATATACGGAAAGCGATACGCCGAACCCGTTGAGCGTTTACAGCAAATCAAAATACGGCGGGGAATTGGTGGCGAGAACTTTGCCGAAATCAATCGTCATCAGGGCCGGTTGGATGATGGGGGCGGGACCGAAAAAAGATAAAAAGTTTATAAATAAGATTATCAAGCAACTCCGGGCCGGAGCTAAGGAAATCGCCGTCGTTAATGACAAATTCGGCACACCCTGTCACACCTACGACTTGGCCCAGTCCATAAAATATCTTCTTGACCACGACGCTTACGGTTTGTATCATGGAGCATGTGACGGCGGCGGAAGTCGGGCCGATATTGCCAGGTTTCTTCTTGAATGTTTCGGGCTTACGGAGCAAGTGAAAGTGAAAGAAGTCGACTCAAGCTTTTTCGCGGAAAATTATTTTGCCAAGCGGCCGCGTTCGGAGAAGCTTATAAATATCGAACTAAGAAAAGCGGCCGCCCATTTGACCAGAGACTGGAAAATTTGTCTCAAGGAATATATCGAGAGATTTAACTGGAATCTGTGGGACCTTAACACTTCAGGTATGGAAAGAAGCTTCTATAAAAATTATTTCAAAGTTGAAAAAGAACACTGGCTCATGGTTGTGAGGAGGATGATTGTCAAAGACAACCTGAAGCTTTATTTGGACAAAAATCCCGCAGAAACCAAAGTTCTGGATTTCGGCTGCGGTTCCGGAATCTTCGTTGACGAACTGGAGAAGCAGGGCTACCAGGCCCATGGTCTGGATATTTCCGAAGAAGCGATTAAGTTTGGGATGCTTCAAGGCGTAAAAAATCTCGGAGCTATTGACGCCCATAAAATTAATTTTCCGGACAATACATTTGACGCGGTTTTTACCTTGGACGTGCTTGAACATCTGGAAGATGAAAAATGGGCGCTAGCCGAAATTAGGAGAGTATTAAAGCCGGGCGGGGTGGCCATCATTATGGTCCCCGCATACATGTTTCTTTGGGGGGTACAGGATGAGGTAGCCCATCATTATCGCCGTTACACAAAGGGTTCTTTGTTGAAAAAAATTAAAGAGGCCGCCTCTCTTAAGATACTAAAGGCATCATATTTCAATACTTTTCTTTTTCCGCCGATAGCTCTTATTAGGCTAGCAAGCAGGTTGTTCGGTATAAAAGGCAGGGAATCGGATTTTGATATTAATAGTCCCGCCATGAACAGATTTTTCTTTTCCATATTTAATACCGAAAGAAAAATTCTTAAGCATGTCAGTTTCCCTTTTGGCGTTTCGGTTCTGCTTGTTCTTAAGAAAGAGACCGATTCATCATCATGAAGATTCTATTTCTTTCCGACGACTTCCCGCCGGATAGTTTCGGCGGAGCGGGGATTTCTACTTACGAAATTGCCCTCGGCATGAAGAATGCCGGGCACGAGGTTTTTGTTGTCACAACCTGCAGAAAGGAGAGCGAGGCAGGAGAGATCGACTACAATGGACTCAAGGTTTGGAAGATTGCGAACGATTATCCGGGCAAATGGCGCGCGTATGTGAGCCTGTACAACCGGCCAGTCATTCGCAAAGTAGAGGAATTGCTAAAGAAGATAAAACCCGACGTGGTGCACGCCAACAACATACACCTCTACCTCTCGTACCATTGTCTTAGGGTGGCGAAGCGATATGCTAAAGCAGTTATAATAACCCTTCGCGATGCAATGTCCTTTAACTTTGCAAAACTGGAAACAAAGCGGTATCTGGAGCATTTTGATTACCGCACGACATGGCGCGACCATGTTAAACAAGCGGGAAAAAGATGGAATCCGCTGCGCAACTTCGGTATTAAAAGATATCTTAGGTATGCAGACAAAATTTTCGCCATAAGCAGGTCCTTGCAGGCAGCGCTCGTTCAAAACGGCATCAATGATGCAGAAGTGATACATAACGGCATTGATGCTCGCGAATGGGGTGTTGACGCAGATACTACGGCTCGTTTCCGAGTGAAGTATGGGTTGCAGAATAAAAAAGCGCTTTTGTTCAGCGGGCGCTTGAGCTCGTCAAAAGGCGGAGAGAAGGCGCTTCAAGCACTCGCGCTAATAGTGAAAGAAGCGCCAGAAGCAGTACTCTTGGTAGCCGGTAACATTGATGAGTATGCGGAGGTTATGAAGAAGCAAGCGAAGAATTTGGGTATAGAAAAAAATCTGATTTTTACCGGTTGGATGGAGCGAGGGGAAATCAAAGCAGCATATGCCGCTTCTGATGTAGTGCTAATGCCCTCTATTTGTCTTGATACGTTCGGCAGGGTGAATATCGAGGCAATGGCCTCGAGAAAGCCCGTGGTCGGCACCTGTTATGGAGGCACTCCCGAAATTGTCGTTGACGGAGTCACGGGCTACATCGTTAATCCTCTACACCCGGAAGAGATTGCCGAAAAAACTCTTGATTTACTAAAAAATCCGGAAAAAGCGGAAAAGTTCGGTGAAGCCGGCTACGATAGAGTAAAGACAAACTTCAATTTGGAGGATAAGGTAAGGGAATACATTTCCGTATATGAGAAGTTATTAAGGGGAAACAATAACTGACTGACAAATAGCTATGTTTTTGGAAAAAACGTAAGCTAGACATACATACTGAAATATAATAATGTGTAGTGAAATTTACCGTATAAATGAATAATACGAACAAAAAAATTAATATTGTTGGAATTATTCCCGCCCGCATGGGTTCAAGCCGTTTCCCGGGCAAAGTGCTTGCTCCGATTCTTGGCATGCCCATGATTGGGCATTGTTATTTCAGGACCCGCATGTGCGACCTTCTTGACGATGTCTATATTGCCACCTGTGACAAGGAAATTAAAGACTACGGAGAAAGTATCGGCGCTAAGGTGGTGATGACTGCCGATACCCACGAGCGAGCCATGGATAGGACCGCCGAGGCGGTGATGAACATAGAGAAGGCGACAGGAAAGGAGATTGACATTGTCCTCCAGATGCAGGGAGATGAACCGATGGTGACCAAGGAAATGCTGGAATCGGCAACTCAAAAAATGATTGGCGATACATCTATAAACATAATGAACCTTGTCTCGCCGATAGTCGACCAAAGGGATTTGGAAATTCCCGACACACTGAAGGTGGTGACTGACTTGAAAGGCAATATGCTTTATTACTCTCGTTCCTCTATCCCGTACGACACAAAGAAATACAAAGGGAAGGTGCCGTATTTAAAAACACTCGGCATACATCTTTTCCGCAGGGATTTCCTTTTTAAATTCCACCGCATGGAGCCGACGCCGCTTGAAATCATTGAATCTACCGACATGCTCCGCATTCTTGAGAATGGCTTGCCCATAGCGACTTTTCTTACCGAAACGCAAATCTGCGCGGTGGACACAAAGGCTGATTTGGAATTCGTGGAGGAGAAAATGAAAAATGATCCGCTGTTAAATTTGTATGCGAAAAAATAACCAAGTTAAAACACGCCCTGTTCCGATTATCATTGTGGGAACAGGGCATCATTTTGGGCGCAATATAATACCGGCGGCAATCCGTCTTCGGGAAGAAGGTTTGATAAAAATTTTAACCACCATCGACATATTAAATCGCGGCGAGAAAGGTCATTTTGACAATGTGGCGCACATTAAAAGAAACAACAAACCCCTTCATGAACAGCTCAAAGAATTTAAAAAAGAAGATCCGCTCGTTATTTTAGGGCATACCAACAGTCTCCACGCCAAAGACGCGTTTGACCTCTTGTCACACGGTTTTCGCGTGGCCATTGAAAAACCATACGCGCTTGACTCAAAATCACTCCATAAATTTCTGAAAATTGCCAAGAAAAACCGCTGCGCGTTGCTTGAATATTATCTCGCGATGAAGTCAACGGCATTACTGTGGGGCTATGGCGAAATTGACCGGAAAAGTTTTTACGTTACGGATTGGCTCATCAAATCATCGCCTGTTTTGACAAAATACGCCCCTTCTCTTGAAGGATTCAGAAACAAACTACCGGAGGTCATCGGCGCCATACAAAGAGTGGAAGTTGAGGTGTTGGAAGGCGAAGGAGAGACAGGGACACTCGAGGGCAGGGGAATAGATACTATCGATACGAAATCGGGCGGTGGCATGATACAGGATATGGGAACGCACGCGCTCGTGCCGCTTTTGGCATTGGAGAAAATTATCGGTTCTTTTCCGGATAAAAGAAACTTCCTCGTGCGTACCGCCCGATGTAAAGAATATATGAGTATGGCCAAAAGGAGGTTTGCCATACCGGTCGGGCGGATAGGCGAGACATACGCCGAAGTCATGTTTACCACCACCAAGAAAATCCCAGTCACGATCCGTCTTGGGAAATATGTCTTTGGTGACCGAAACCGCCGCGGAGTTCTCCTTTGTGGTTCTAAGGGAGAAGCTTATCTTGATATGAATGACTGTACGCTGTATGTAAACGGAGAAGCGGTTATCGGTGTTGATAAAAGTTACTACCATACGATACGCGCGGCCGTTGCGGAAATTTCTAGGGAACCGTTGTTTCACTTCGATTCCGTTAAAGTAGCGGCAAAAGCCCAAGACCTTGTTTTTGATATTCAGCGTCTTGCCTATAAAAACAAAGAAAACATCTGCTATAAAACCGGCGCGGATCCCGCGGATATATTTATGCCTAATGCAATTCGGGTTAAAGAAAAAATTAACGAAGAAGCTATTCGTCCGGAAGATAGCCATAATGAGTGGCTCAATATACTTGGGAAAGAGTTATCTGATTTTTTCCCGGCGCATAAAAGAATACAAACAGCATGTCCCGGGTGCAGTTCGGCGGAAGTAGAATCCGAATTTATAAAACTGGGGTTTATATATAAATGGTGTAAAAACTGTTTTTCCCTATATGCTTCTCCGCGGCCAACCGAAAAAGAGATTGACGCCTTCTATAAATCTTCTAAAGCCATGAAATTTTACGGGGAGAACATTTTCAAAGCGACCATAGAGGCGAGGTACGAGCACCAAATTACCCCTCTTTCAAGCTGGGTTAAAAGCATTATGCTCAAATATATTCCGGCGCCTCTCAAGATTTTGGATTTTATGCCGAAGTTTTATTCCGTCTGGGCGGAGGCGCTGCCGCCGTCAAAAAAGACGAAAGTATCTTTGGTGAATCCGGTCCATCTTTTTAAAACCCCGTCATCGTTTAAAGTCGCCGACCTTTCAGAGGCAAAAAAGCATAAGTATGATTTGATTACCGCTTTTGACGTATTGGACCATAGAGCGGACCCGGAGAAGACGATTAAAGATCTTTCCGAGATGTGCGCTAAAGGAGGAATATTGTTTCTGACGCTTAATTCAGGGAGCGGTTTTGAATATCAGGTTTTGAGCCATGATTCCCATCGCCTGGTACCGCCGACTCGGCTGAATCTTCTGACAATAGAAGCGATGGAAGACATGTTGCTTAAAAATAATTTTGAATTACTAGACGTGTCTACTTCGGGCAAACTTGATGTGGACATTGTGCTCAAAGCAATTCTGGGAGACCACTCCGTGCCGGTTCCGCGCTTTATCTCGTACCTCTTAAAGAAAAAGGGAACCGCGACATGGGAATCTCTTCAGGCCTTTTTGCAGCTTAATAACTTGAGTTCTTTTCTTCGGATAGCGGCCAGAAAAAAATAATCATGTTAGAACGATTTAAAATAAAGAAGGAAGACCTGGTCAGAGTGCCGGAGAAAAATATTCGGGAGATAACAGAACGCATCTTTGAGAGCATGGGTGTTCCAAAAGACGACTGTCGCCTTGCCGCAGACGTGCTCCTGTCGGCTGATTTGCGCGGCGTGGAGAGCCACGGCGTCTCGAATATGTTACGGAAATACATACGAGATTATAAGAACGGAAAAATAAACCCAACGCCGAATTGGCGCATTATTCGCGAGTCGCCTGCTACTGCGAGCATTGACGCCGATGCCGGCCTCGGCATCATTATAGCTCCCAAAGCTATGGACATAGCCATTGAGAAAGCGAAAAAGACCGGCATGGGGGTGGTTACGATAAAAAACTGCGGGCATATGGGCATGGTTTCTTATTACGCCAGGCAAGCCCTCGCGCATGATATGATCGGACTTGTGATGACTTCAAGTCCGCCCGAAATGGCGCCCACATTTGGAGCCGAGCCCAGATTGGGCACTAATCCGATTGCGCTTGCCGCGCCGGCTTTCTCCCTCGCGCCTTTTGTTTATGATGCCGCCACGACGGTTATTTCGAGCAACAAAATCGAATTGGCCAGACGCCTCGGCGTGAAGTTACCGGGCGGCTGGATAGCTGATACTGACGGCACTCCCATTATGGAGGAAGCCGACCCCGCGTCATTTATACCTGAAGGCCGAACTCGCCCCTCTCTATTGCCGCTTGGAAGTACCCGTGAATTAGGTTCGCATAAAGGGTACGGACTTGCCTGTGTGGTGGAAATTTTAAGCGGTATTTTGACGGGCGGCGGCTTTAGCGCCATGGGGAGTCGGATCGGCTATACACACTCCGTCACTGCGTACAAAATTGAATCATTTATGGATGTTGCCGAGTTCAAGCAAACGATGGACGAATGGCTCCGTATGCTTAAATCCACCAAGCCCGCTCCCGGGCACAAGAGAGTCATTTACCCCGGACAATTAGAAGCTGAATGTGAAATAAAACACCGAACCGAAGGCATACCTCTGCACCGGGAAGTCGTGGAGTGGTTTCGTACTATCTGCGACGAACTCTCTATTCAATGCTCTCTGTAGTAAAATTAGACTATGACCACTCTCGATACTGAAAAATTGCTCTTGGTTGCGGAAAAGGCCGGCAAAACTGCGGGCGAATTGCTTAAAAAACTAAAAGGCCAAGTGGTTAAAAGCTGGGCCAAAGATGTAAAGGTCAACGCTGATTTCGAGACTCACGGAGTCATTTTGGAAATGCTTAAGACTTCGGGAATTCCAATACTTTCCGAGGAAGACGATATCCACGACTTCGGCATGGACATAAAGTGGGTTGTTGACCCGCTCGATGGGAGTATTAATTTTTTGCGGGGCATACCGAGCTCTGCGGTATCAATTGCCTTGGTTTGCGACGGAGAGCCGATTCTTGGAGTCGTGTATGATTTTAACAGGGAAGAAATGTTTTCCGGCATAGTTGGAAAAGGAGCTTGGCTGAACGGGGAACGCATTTCCGTTTCAAGTGTTAGAGAAAGAAGCGAAGCCATACTCATGACAGGATTTCCGTCTTATACCGATTATTCCAGAGAGGCTTTAAATAAATATATTTCTCTCGTGCAATCATTTAAAAAGGTTCGTCTCTTGGGTTCGGCGGCGCTTTCTCTAGCATATGTCGCCTCCGGCAGAGCTGACACGTATTATGAAAAAGATATAAAAATCTGGGATGTTGCGGCGGGGTTGGCGCTGGTTAAGGCCGCTGGAGGAAGTTACACCAAGACAACCATTGATAAAGATGGGGAATGCACGGTTTCTGCGGGCAATAGCGAAGCCTTGACAGACACCACATAATTTGATATAATGTACATAGTATAAATGACGAACAAAAAGAGGAGGCTTAAATGCTCGATCGTTGCAATAAGTACGGAGACATCGGTTTGTGGATACGCTCCGTTTATCTGGAGGGCTTCAAAAACCGCTCCATTACCGCAGTAGTGCGCGCGGGTGACCGTGTCAGCAAGCCCGACTTCAAAACGCTTGTGCTTGGCACCGACTACCCGGTGCGCTTTATCAAGAAGCCTGGTCAGGGTTTTCAAACACCGGCAGTGCTCTACCCGGACGACGGCGCCACAGTACGAATTGTCGATTGCTTCGCCAAAAAGATCGACGAGCTTACTGCCGACGACCTGCGTGGCACCGCGCCGGATACCGCCGATGCGGAGCTGGTACGGTACCATCTGGCGATAATTAACAACACCGAGCTTCCGTCACCGGAGGAAATGGTGACAGTTTGGCGGTTTGAATACCGTCCGAATTCCACCGACTGAACAAACGGGACAGATGAGAATGATTCCGAGGGCCGTTCACGACATCCGTGACCGGCCATTTTTTATTGTACCCAGTTATATATTTTGAAAGATGTTTATCTATGATAATATGTGTCGATATGAAAAATGAGTCGGCTTTAGTGATTTTTGGCGGAGATTTTCCGCCCGGCGAGATATTATCCAAACGCCAATACGATGTCATAATTGCCGACGAGAAACTGCGGCAACATGTTGAAAATACCGGTTCCAAGTTTATTCCAATCGGGCCGCAAATTTCCGCCGGTAGCATCCACGAAGCGAGCGCATTTCTCGAAGAACTTTCTTATTTGAAACTTGCGGATGGCTCCCGTCTCTCAAAGTCTTTTACTTATGAGGGCTACGAGTTGTGGTGGATACACTATACCAGTCTTTTTATCTATTTTTGCCTGCCGTACACGCAATATAAAAAACTGCTTGAGTACCTGAAAAGTTTTCACGCGGTATCTTTTTATAAGCCTCCTTTTATAAGCCTCTTCTCCTCTTACCTTCAAGTACACGGATGCCGGGTCTCTCTCTTTCGCGGGCTCGGGGCAAACACGTCCTTGTCTCTTACCTTTGGTATTTTTCTTCAAATTGCGCTCACCATTCTCTGCTTGCCTGTTTTATTATTAAGAAACCGCAGTCTAATGATATTTATCGGTGATAAATTTGAAAAATCGCGCGACTACGATTTCAGGATGAGGTTCATCTACGAAGACCTTCGACGGAAAAATATTCCTTTTGTTGAATTTGTGCGAAGTTTGCAATCATGGAAAACTCTTCTAGAGCATTTCTTCGTAAGAAAACGTCCGGTCGTCTACTCCGAAGCGATAGCTTTTGTCGGGCGGCTTATGAGTGTTCTCTCGGGCGGGCGCCGCCGCGCTTTGGAAAAATTTGGTCCTCATACTTTTGCTTCGGGAATAGATCCGGAGGCGCGTTTTAAACTATCGGTTGCCACTCAATATTTTCTTACCGTGTATGATGACATATGGGCTATAAGGATTACGAAATGGATTTTACGCGCAATCGGCATCAAGTCGTCTTTCATAGCGGCAACCAATGAGCGCAATTTTCACGCCGTTTTGGGCTGTAAATTAAACGGAATGCCGACAATCGGCATTATGCACGGGGTTCAGATTAGAGACTACAATGTTTATGATTTCTTACCCGGTTTTGACGGCGCTAAATTGTTAACGGTGGATAAGTTTGGTCTTTGGAGCGAGTGGTGGAAAGAATATTATATCAAAAATAGCAAAGCGTATCGTCCGGAACAGCTATATGTATCCGGTCCGATGAGACCTCTTTTGAAAACGAATGATTCCGAGCCCGTCACGGAGTCGTCAAGCGACATTACGCGCGTTCTGTTTGTTTCCGAGGAGATGGCTATACCCAGGGAAGTATTCCCGTATCTTAATGAATTACTGGAGCAAAAGGATATGGAGATGACTATTAAGTTTCGGCCCACTCGAGACGGGTTCGAGCAGTGGCTTTTGGAAAATGAGCCTGACCTTCTAAAACGAGAGAACTTAAGAATAGTTAAAGGAAATATGCAAGACGCGATCAGAAATACCGATGTAGCGGTAGGATGTCAAAGCACCGGCGTTCTTGAAGCGTTACTTCAGCTGAAAACTCCAATTTTCTTTCAGACGCGGAAATGGGGCGACTACTACAGTCTTAAAGAGTACGACAAAAACCATTCCTTTTTTGCGGAAAGCCCGAAAGAGCTTATAGAAAAAATTAAAAACGCGCGGTCCGTGCCGGTAGAGTCCCTCGAAAATCTTCAAGAGAGATACTTCGGCGACCCGTACAAAAACGGCAGTGCCTGGGTTATAGAGCAGGCAGAAAAATATCTAGAACCCATCTCAAAATAAATGGCTAAACAAAACGATAAAATTTCGAGACAAAAACAGAGGATGAGGAAGGAGGCGTACTTTTGGTACGAACGACTGACGAAACTCTGTTTTGGGCCAAAATTTTATCGTTTTGGCAGTCATGGCTTTAAAGTTTTTATTGGTTTATTTTGAGATTGGTTCTAACAAATGGCTAGGGTGTTTCGGGGGCAGCTGACTTTTTAATCAGATAATTTTCTAAGACTAGGTAGTCCATTTTGGTGGCCAAAAATGTTCTTACAGCATCTTCTGGAGTTTCCACAATCGGCTCGCCGCCGAGATTAAAGGAAGTATTTAAAATCAAAGGCACTTGCGTCAGGCCGTAAAAATTTTTGACCAAATCGTAATAACGGCCATTGATAGCCGAAGTGAGAGTTTGAATTCGACAAGTTCCATCAACATGAGTAACCGATGGGATTTTACCTTGTTTATCCTTTTTTACGTTAGCGGCTAGCATCATGAAAGGGCTCTTGCCGTTAAATTCAAAAAAGTCGCCAACTTTTTCTTCCAATACCGAAGCGGCAAACGGCCGCCACGGCTCGCGATGCTTAACTTTTAGATTCAACACATCTCTCATGTCGCTTTGCCTGGCGTCGCACAAAATCGAACGATGTCCCAGAGCGCGCGGCCCGTATTCCGCGCCGCCGTAAAACCAACCGATAATTTTACCCCCGGCTATTAAACCGGCAACTTCGGCGGCAATGTTTGAGGATTTGAAATAAACCAGTTGACCCGTTTTTTCCTTCAATGCCGTCAGAATTTCAGCTTCGGAATAGGAACGTCCCAATGAAGCGCTTTTCATTTCGTAAAATCGCGGCTGACCGGCAATAACGTGACATCCGTACAGCGCGAGGCCAAGAGGGATTCCCGTGTCTGATGAGGCGGGCTGGACGAAGATATTTTTAAAGCCAACCTCGTCGAGGAAGTTCATGTTGGCGTCAATGTTGAGCCCGCAACCACCCGCCACACAAAGATTTTGAGATCCAGTGATGTTTTTTAATTGATTTCCGAACAATATCGCCACCCTTTCGAATATTTTTTGGGCCGCATAGGCGATAGAGGAGTAATAGATGTCAGGCAGTTTTTCGTCTCTACGTTTCGGTTTTTCTAATTTGATTTCGGGGAAAATAGCTACTTCGAAAGTTCCGTCCCTAGTAAGATGTTTTTGCATAAACCGGACCACAGGCCGCAAAAAAATGGCTAACCGATGCCTGATCCGAGGTCTCATATTTTTGAGGTCGCGTATTCTCTGTGAAATCGGAGCCGCGGGATAACTAATATTGCTGTTACATAACACATGATTGTTGTATTCTCGGCACCATTCGTCATACGGATGCGCCCGCAAGACCGAATCGTTTCCGTAGGAAGCCAGACCCATTAATTTCCCTTCATTGAGAAGGCCTAAATTACAGTAGTCCGTGATGAGCGAGTACAGCTTGCCGATGCCGAAGGTGTACGGGAAAAATCTATCCTCCCGCAGGTGAAGATTTTTTCTGATTTCATAGAGACGGCTGTTTCGTCCGGAATACAGCGTATCGGTTTCGGTTGCATACACGCCAAGATGAGTGGCGAATTTTTCCCCGGTACCGTCATAGACGAGCGTGGCAGCTTCACCAAACGGTGAACAAAAAAATGCCGAAGCGGCATGGGCATCGTGATGATTAATGACATGCGTCTTTGCTCGAGAAAAAACGCCATTGGTTTCCCTGTTAAAAATTTCCAACGGTCGCGTCTTGGAGCGCAGGTTAGTCTGATCCATCAGCACCATATCGATATCGGCGGGTTTTAGGCCGAAATGATTCAAGCAGTAATCGATGGATAGGCGGGGAAACATATTCGACGAATGCTTAATCCGATTGAGCCGCTCTTCCGCAAGGGCCACCACGCGTTGGCCGGAAATTAGAGCTGCTCCGGTATCGTGACCCGTAACTTTAACGCCTAGAATATTCATACCTTGAAGATACAACGAAAAATTATATTTGGAAACCCCATCCTATCCGTTATCTCGGATTTTTAAATCGCCACATGGCTATGTTGATTAACATGCCAACGAAAGATACTGCGACATATGCGAGCACCAATCCCAGAATTCCTCCCCAGATACCTAAAACTACATAGAGAAGTACCTTTATGACAACTTGAATAAGACTGGTGGTAAAAATCGTCCCCGATAATTTTTGAGAAACCAGAAGCAAGCTGACGTAGCGGTTGGGCATCGCGAATACAAGGCTGATTGCCAGGATTTGTGAATAAAAAACTCCATCCAGATATTGTGGCAGTAAATATTTAAACAAATATGGCGAGAATAATATGTAGAAAAATGCTACTATGGCGCCGATAAACATGCCTTGTAAAATTCTTTTATAAAAAACGGTATTTATTTCTTCTGGTGTTTTGGTGGCAAATTTAGGAGAGCCTAAGCCGACCCACACTTTTACGAAAGAAGTTAATCTTCCGGGAACAGCCATGGCCAGAGAGTAAGTGGCGAGTTGAGCAGGACCCCAGAAATGGGCAAGAATGATTTTGTCTATTTGGGAAGCGAGGGGTTCAAGGAATCCTATGAAAGTGAGTCGCCGACCATATTTTAGCGTTTCCCCCCCGACGCTTTCGGTCGGGGCTCCGACTCCAGAGGACGTCGGAGTCGGCAGTCTAAACCTGTGCAAAATAACAATATAGAAAAAGAGAGTTGACGCGAAAGTGGTAACAGCGTAAGCGGCGATGAGCCAAAAGACTTCCCCGCTAAGTAGAATGGCGGCCAGCATTCCCGCGGCATATACGAAGCTCGAGATGACGCTTGAAATATTGGCTAACTTGAACTCTTTCTTTCCTTCGAGATACGCGCCGTATGTATTTAAGGCGAGAGTGGAAGGGACAAATATACCTAAAATCAAAAAAGATGTCGCGAAGAGGGAATTACCGTTTACGAAATAGTATCCACCGAGGACAAAGAATGCCCCAAGCATCAAAAGATTCCACTTGAACTGATATCTAACGGAAGTTCGTAACGCGCCCTCATGCCCGACCGCCACGGCTCTAGCGACGGCGCTATTCATCCCGGTAAGCGCGAAGACATTCAACACCCCCGCCAGAGAAAGAATATATCGGTAGATACCGTATGTTTCTTTCGATAAATAGTTTGCGAAGAAGATTATTAAGATAAGAGAAATGATGCTTGAGGACGCTTGACCAAAGGTCATCCAAAAACCGCCCTTGACCAGGTAGAGCATATCCGTCTTGGTGTATCTTTCGCTCCAGCGTAAAATGCCGACTGTCTTTAGTTTGAGTTTTTCCATGTATTTTCAAATACTAATGTATACAACGGTTTTTTCCTAGTCATTGGTTACATTTATGGTATAATACATGAGTATGACGAAGCAAGAGATTCGAACTGTTTTGTGGGATGTGGCTCCCAGGGATATAGACAGTTTGCCGGCGGATTTTATTATTCGCAGGGCGCTTTCGTACGGAGGACTTTTTCTGATTGGAAAGATGATGCATACATACGGCAGAGAAAGAGTAAAAAAAGAATTTGAGGCAATGAAGCCTACGAGCATATCAAAGAGAAAATATTTTTATCTCAAGAATTTTCTTCTCGCATGACACTCCACTTTGAAACATTAACTGAAGCAATGCAAAATGTCGCTCGTGGCGTTTTTGGGCATTTTGATAAGGAGTATTATCTCGCGGGCGGTACGGCGCTTGCGCTTCTTATCGGTCATCGAAAAAGCGTAGACCTTGATTATTTTATTGCAAAGTCGATAGATACAGTCGCTTTGAAAAAGAATATTTATGATACTTTTGCCTCTTCAAAAGTGGAAATTCTTTTTGAAGAAAAAAATACTTTATGGGCTAGGATAGACGGAGTGAATGTTTCTTTCCTTTATCGTTTTGATGCTCTTTTAGAGCCTGTTAAGACGATAGATTTTTTTCGTCTTGCTGATATCAAAGATATTACCGTGATGAAACTTGGGGCGGTGTGCGGAAGAGAGGAATACAAAGATTATTTTGACCTTGCCTCTATAGCGGATGAAACAGACATACGGTCATGGGTGTCTTGGTGGCAGAAAGTATATCCAAATCAGGATGTTACTAGCTGGGTTGTCGCGCTTTCTGCCGTGGATACGGTGCCAAAAATTCCTTTGGAAATAAGTGAAAAGTTTAGAGGGGAAAATATATCAGGTAACATTAAAAAGGTAGTGGAAGAAGCGACAGAGAATATAAAACGCGTCTAAAGATGCGAGTAGAGAGCTAGTGCATCAAAATACTTAATGTTATAGTTTTATTTCGGCTAGCGAGGAGCAGGTGAATGTGTAATCACATTCACCATGTCCGAGAGACGGCGAATCATTGTACCCAGTTATATTTCGGCTAGCGAGGAGCAGGTGAATGTGTAATCACATTCACCATGTCCGAGAGACGGCGAATCATTGTACCCAGTTATATCTATGAAAATCAATGACATATTAAAAAAAGTTGTATTAGTCGGTCTATTTGCCGTTCCTTTCATACCGCTTCTTGTTTCAAACTCGATGTTTTTCCCGTTTATCACGGGAAAAAATTTTGCTTTCAGGATTATTGTTGAAATTATTCTTGCCGCTTGGGTGATTTTGGCGCTACGGGATTCTTTCTACCGGCCGAAGAAATCCATTATTCTTATCGCCCTTACCGCCTTTATCGGCATACTGGCTATGGCCGATTTTTTTGGCGAGAATCCATACAGAAGTTTTTGGTCCAACTATGAACGGATGGAAGGGCTTGTCGCGCACCTGCATTTGTTCGCGTATTTTTTGGTTACCGCCGCGATGCTTTCTACGGAAAGATTATGGCAAAAGTTTTTTTACACTTCGTTCGGGGTCAATACGGCTATCATTGGTTACAGTTTATTTCAGCTCTCCGGCAAACTCGCTATCAACCAAGGCGGGGTTCGCCTTGACGCCACCTTTGGCAACGCCACATATCTCGCGGCTTACGCGCTTTTTCAAGTTTTCCTCATTGCTTTTTATCTGATTCGCCAGAATAAAAATTTCTCGGACTCGTCAAGCGACAAAGCCGCCTTTGTCATTCTCGGGGCAAGCCTCGGAGCGTTTTTGGCGATGCCGCCCGGCTCTTCCGTTACCGCATACTTTTTGATTGTTCTTTTGACCATTGCCGTAGACATCGCTTTGTTTTTTGCCGTGACCGCGCGAGAGAGCAAGCCGTTTTTGTGGGCGCTTTTAATCGCCAATCTTTTTGTTCTTTACAACACCGAAACAAGGGGAGCAATACTCGGGCTTATCGGCGGGGTGTTCGTCTCCGCCGTAATTTTGGCCATAGGAAATTGGAAAAACGCGAAAGTTAGGAACACCGCTGTTTCCGCCATTGTCGTGCTCCTCGTTTTTGTCGGGTTGTTTGTGGCGTTTAAAGATTCTAAATTCATAAAAGAGAGAAGCACTCTTGCCAGATTTGCTTCCATTTCGCTTACCGAGCAGACAACCATATCGCGATTCACCGTCTGGGATATGAGCTGGCAGGGATTCAAAGAGCATCCCGTTCTTGGCTGGGGGCAAGACAACTTCATTGTTGTTTTCAGCAAATACTACAAGCCGGATATGTGGAATCAAGAACCGTGGTTTGACCGTTCCCACAATGTTTTCTTTGACTGGATGATAGCCGCGGGTCTTTTGGGCATTCTTGCTTACCTCGCGCTTTTTGGCGCCGGTTTGTATTCTTTGTGGAGAAGCTTGAAACTTTCTTTTACGGAAAAAAGCGTTTTGACCGGGCTTCTGGTCGGGTATTTTTTCCAAAATCTTTTTGTTTTTGACAACCTGACAAGTTACATTATGTTTTTCTCCGTTTTGGGATTTATTTCTTTTGCTTCGGTAAACGATGGTGTCGCGGAGAAATCGGCCGAAAAACCGACCAAAGCGCGGGAGCCAAAGAATGTCCCGCCCGAACCGGACGGCGCGGGGTATTTTGGAGCGGCTATGGCGCTAATCGTCCTTGTCCCAGTTTTGTATTTTGGAAATGTTAAACCGATACTTGCTTCAAGACATCTGATACAAGCGATAAGCGGGCAGAAAGAAGGTCCCGCGAAAAACATGGAATACTTCAAAAAAATTTTCGCCCTCGGCACATTCGGAAGCGGAGAGGCCCGCGAACAGCTGGTTCGCGCGACAATAAGTTTACGCGGGGCCAATATTCCGGATGACTTCAAACAAGCTTTCTTTTCGCTCTCCAACGAACAAATGCTTGCTCAAATCAAAATGGCCCCAACTGACGCCAGGTACGAACTTTATTTCGGATTGCTTCTCGGTTCTTTTGGAAATTTTGACGAATCCGCGAATCATTTGAAAAAAGCGCTGGAACTTTCTCCCAAAAAACAGCAGATTTTATTTGAGCTTGGTTCCGTTTATTTAAGCAAAGGGGACGCCGATACGGCCAACAAGTATTTCAAAGAAGCTTACGACGAAGCCCCGAAGTATCCGGATGCCGCGATTACTTACGCCACGGGATTGATTTATGCCGGGCAGGTAGAGGAGGCGGACAAAGTCCTTGTTTCGTCTTTTGGAACAACGCTTGTGCCCGACAACCGCATCATCAGCGCTTATTTCGCCAAAGGCATGCCTGGCCGGGTAATTGACATCCGCAAAAACCAACTCTTAAAATTGCCAAAAGACCAGCAAACTATGCTTGCTCTTGCCGCCGCTTACTTGAACGCGGGGGAGCGGGAGAATGCCGTCAAGGAATTAAATGAAATTATAAAAGCGTATCCTGATTTTAAAAACCAAGGAGAATCTTTCATAAAAGAAATCCGCGCCGGCAGGAATCCCTAGCGACACCAAGGGTCGTCCTTGGCGGAAAGGTCGGTACAAGAAAATTACTTACAATGCTATAGTAATTGTAATCGTATGCAAAAAATCAAAGTCGGGATTAACGGGTTTGGACGCATCGGGCGGGCGTTTTTGAAGTTGGCCATAAATCGGCCTGAGATTGAGATTGTGGCGATAAATGATTTGGGGGACGCGGAAAATCTGGCCTATCTTCTTAAATACGATACTGTTTATGGCAAAAGCGATTTGAGAGTGGAAGCGGGTTCCTCGGCTACGCTCGGGGCTGGCAACGGCTCGCTTAATGTAAATGGTCATAAAGTTTCTTTCTTCAGAGAAAAAGAGCCCGCCAAAATCCCATGGAGTAACGCTCTTGTTGATATCGTCGTTGAATCAACCGGATTTTTTGAAAGTTATGAAAAAGCCAGAGGGCATCTTGAAGGAGGCGCGAAGCGCGTGGTCATTAGCGCTCCTTTTAAAGAGTCGCGCTCGCGGACTGACCCCAGTAGTAGAGCGAAGCTCACTACGGGGCACGGCGCAGACTTGACCCCAGTAGCAGAGCAGAGCTCACTACGGGGCACGACGCAAACTGACGCGGAAGGGGAGACGGTCCTTGTTGGAGTAAACGAAGACAAACTTCAGTCATGTCAGGTGTCTTCCAACGGTTCGTGCACCACGAACGCGGCTAGTCCGATAATTTCAATTTTGAATGAGAGTCTCGGCATTGAAAAAGCGATTTTGAATACTGTGCATGCTTATACCGCGACACAGAAGATTGTAGACGGGCCGGATGCGGATGATTTTAGGCGCGGGCGGGCGGGCGGGCAAAATATTGTGCCTTCGACCACAGGCGCGGCCATTGCCGTAACCAGGGCCATTACCGGTTTGTCCGGCAAGTTTGACGGTATCGCGCTCCGCGTGCCGGTGGCAATCGGTTCAATCGCCGACATCACTTTTGTATCGGGTCGCGACACTACCGTGGAAGAAGTGAATAATATTTTGAGGAAAGCGGCCGAGGAAGATAGATGGAAAGGAATTTTTACGGTTACGGAAGAGCAGGTGGTATCGTCTGATATAGTGGGCGATACCCACGCTTCAATTGCCGATTTATCTTTTACGAAAGTGGTCGGCGGGAATTTGGTCAAAGTGCTTGCTTGGTACGACAATGAAATGGGATACGCCAATACTCTGGTGGAGCATGTGATTCGAGCGGGCGAATACCTTAAATAATTTTTAATTTCCAATTTTTAGTTTTTAAATAATGTAAAAACATAATGAATTATGACCTTGAAGAAAGGACGGCTAGGTTTGGTGAAAATGTCATTGTCTTTGTTGCGAGGTTGCCTAAAAATGACACAAACAAAATACTTCTAAATCAGATAATACGTTCAGCCCCAATAGAAATTAATACATTGAAACATTATTTAAAAATTTGAAATTAAACATTTGACATTATGAAAGTATTCATCGGTGCCGATCATGCTGGATTTGAGCTTAAGGAAAAGCTTCTAGCTATGCTCGTGGAAGAAGGCTACGAAGTAACGGATAAGGGCGCGTTTAAGTATAACGAAAACGACGACTACCCGGATTTTATAGAGGCGGTGGCGCGCGAGGTTTCAGAAAATCCGGATGGCGCGCGCGGAATAATTTTGGGCGGTTCCGGACAGGGCGAAGCGATTGACGCCAACAAATTTCCGCATGTGCGCGCCGCGGAATATTACGGTGGACCGCTTGAAATAGTAAAGCTTTCGCGCGAGCACAACGACGCGAATATTCTTAGCTTAGGCGCGCGCTTCGTCGGGGAAGACGAAGCGCGCGTCGCCGTGAAGCTTTGGCTTTCCACGCCGTTTTCGGGAGAAGAAAGACATGTGAGACGAATAGCTAAATTAGATAGTTAGGCTCTAGGCTTTAGTTTATAATTGGCAGTGAGGGAGAAATGGAAAAAGCTACTGCTTTTTACATTTCAACCGAACGAACCAATTTTATTGTACCCAGTTATATAATGACAAAAACTTACAAAGATTTACTTGTGTGGGTAAAAGCAATAGATTTGACCGAAGCTGTATATTTATTGACAGAAGAATTCCCCAGAGAAGAAATTTTCGGTCTAACGTCTCAAATGCGTAGAGCGGCAGTCTCAATACCCTCAAATATCGCGGAAGGTAAATTACGTGGTGGTAATAAAGAATTTAAATATTTTTTATCCGTAGCGTTCGGTTCCGGTGATGAGTTAGAAACACAAATAATTTTGGCGAAAAAATTTCCGAAGACAAAACATTTGAATTACAGTAAAGTCGATATGCTTTTACTTGAGACGATGAAAATGCTTAACTCCTTAGTCTCTAACGTAAAAAGCTAGCGCCTAGTGCCTAATTACTAACCGCTATGACCGAAATCATTCCCGCGATAATGCCGAAAGATTTGCGCGATTTGGAGCAAACGGTTGCCCGCGTGCGCGGCGCGGCGAGATGGGTGCAAATTGACGTGATGGACGGAAAATTTGTCTCGGCTGTAGATTGGCCGTTCCCGGACATGCGCCGCGCCGCGCTCGCCATTCTTTCGGAAGAGGAAGGGTTGCCGTATTGGGACGATATAAATTACGAATTTGATTTGATGATAAAGAATCCGGAGAAATACGCCGAGGATTTCGTGCGCTTGGGCGGGGGGCGCATTATTTTTCACTACGAAAGCGCGGACAAAGACAAGATATGGGAAGCGGTGCGCAAAGTGCAGGATATGAATACCGAAGTTGCTATTGCCATAGACACTGTGACCCCAAACGATGCGCTTGATGAATTCTTGACCGACGAGAGACCTGTTGATTTCGTTCAGTTGATGGGAATCGCGCAAATTGGTTACCAGGGACAGTCTTTTGACGAGCGGGTAATCCCCAAAACAAAGGCGCTCCGCGCTAAATATCCTGATATAATGATAAGCATAGACGGAGGCGTTAATTTTGATTCAGCTCCGCTTCTTATAGATGCGGGCGCAAATCGCCTTGTTGCCGGCTCGGTAATTTTGAAAAGCGAAAATCCGCGAGACACTATTCGTGAACTGGAAAAAATATGAAAATTAACGTAATGGTTAAGAAGAAAGACCGCAAAAAATATCTTCTTTTAGAAAAACGGGACTACGAAATTTTAGGGAAGATTTATAAACTTGAGAAACAAAAACTATCTCGTGAGGATAAAAAAATAATCAATTTTATCCGTACGCAATTAGAAAAGGATTGGAGAAAACCATTACTCGTGTTCCTTAATGGTTTGTCCAGAAAATATAAATAACAAAAAAATGCTCTCTTTAGACGATAAAAAAATAAGAGAACTGGAAGTTAAGGCGAACCAAATCCGCCAGTCTGTTATTTCTATGTTAGTTGAAGCAGGTTCGGGGCATACGGCCGGGCCGCTCGGCATGGCGGATATTTTTACGGCTATGTATTTCGGTATTTTAAGGCATGACCCAAAGAAACCGGATTGGGAAAAACGTGACCGCTTAGTGCTTTCCAACGGCCACATTTGCCCCGTGCTTTACGCGGCCATGGCGCACTCCGGATATTTTCCAGTGGACGAACTAATGACGCTCCGCAAATTCGGCTCGCGTCTGCAAGGACATCCTCATCGCGAATGGTTGCCTTACATTGAAACATCATCCGGCCCTCTCGGTTCCGGCCTTTCGCAAGCCGTCGGCATGGCGCTTGCCGAGAGAATTGATAACGGCAAAAGCTCGGACAAATTTATTTACTGTTTTTTGGGCGATGGCGAATTGGACGAAGGGAACAATTGGGAAGCGCTTATGCTTGCCGGAAAAGAAAAATTGCATAATTTAATCGCTATTGTGGACAGGAATAACATTCAAATAGATGGATTTACCGAAAATGTGATGCCCCTTGAACCGCTTCACGAAAAATGGGCCTCCTTTAATTGGCATGTTCAGGAAATAGACGGACACAGTTTCCGCTCCATTTTTGACGCGGTGGAAGAAGCCAAAGCGGTGTTCAATCAGCCGTCTGTGATTATCGCTCACACTATTCCGGGCAAAGACGTGCATATGTTTGAGCGCGATTTTAAGTGGCACGGGATACCCCCGAATAAGGAACAGGGGGAAGCGGCGCTTAAGGAATTGAGGACGCTTGCGGGGAGAATAAAGAGCGAGAATGAATAGGGTAATAGTTTGTAGGTGGTAGTGAGTAGGTTGTAGAAAAATGCAAAACGAAAATACAAAACTTAATCCAAAACTTAATCCAAAACTTTTTGATAAAGATGTGGAGCAATTGCCGATTCGCAAAGGATTCGGCGAGGGGTTATTGCAAGCCGGCGCAGAAGACGAGCGCGTGGTCGGACTTTGCGCAGATTTGACCGAATCAACCCAAATGCATCTTTTTCGTGACAAATTTCCAAAACGTTTTATTCAAATAGGTATTGGCGAACAAAATTTGGCGGGCGTGGGTAGCGGTATGGCGGCTATGGGCAAAATTCCCTTCATCTCTTCGTACGCCATGTTTTCTCCCGGGCGAAATTGGGAACAGATTCGCACTACAATTTGTTATAACGACCGCAATGTGAAAATTGCCGGCTCGCATGCGGGCGTGTCGGTGGGTCCGGACGGCGGAACGCACCAGGCGGTTGAAGATATAGCCATTACCCGCGTAATTCCCAGAATGACCGTGCTTGTGCCGTGCGACAGCATTGAAGCAAAAAAAGCCACGCTTGCCGCGGCAAAAATGAACGGCCCTGTTTACATTCGCTTGGCGCGCGAGAAAACGCCCGTTATTACAACGGAAGAAACGCCGTTTGAAATTGGTAGAGCGCAAGTGTTTTCCCGTCCAAGGGGAGTCCTTGGACAAAAGGTGGGGATAATAGCCTGCGGCGGGCTTGTTTATAACGCGCTTCGCGCGGCAAAAGATCTTGAGGAAGAAGGAATCGGCGCGACTGTAATGAATCTCGCGACCATAAAGCCGATAGATAAGGAAGCAATAATTAAGTTAGCCAAAGAAAACGACGGTATTGTGACGGTGGAAGAACATCAAATTGCCGGCGGGATGGGGAGCGCGGTGGCGGAAGTGCTCGCACAGGAACACCCGACACTGATTGAATTTGTGGGGGTAAAAGATTTGTTCGGGCAATCGGGAACTCCAGCCGAACTTATTGAACACTACGGCATGGGCGTATCGCACATAAAAGAAGCGGTAAAAAAGATTTTAGGCGGAGAGAGAGAAGCGGTAAATAATTTCCATCTGTAAAAAATCCTCAAGTTTCTACTCGGAGACGTTTCTCCAAAGGAAGACTTGGAAATTTTTGTATTTTTTCGACCGGCAGTACGGAGATTTTTCCGTATATTTTTAAACTACGCGCCAGTTCTTAAGTACTGGCCAATAATTCATGATATACATCATTCGTGTCTATAGACACGAATGATGTATAAATTTTTTGGGCGCACTTTTTTAATTTTTTAGACCTTACAGTTTACTCGCTCTGTAATTCGGAGATTTTGCGAGATACTCCTCCAGTTTTTCGCGAGAGAGAAGACCTTCTTGGGCGCCAACATACTGGACGACACTCATTGAATTGACGGGGCCCCAAGAGAGAGCTTCTTCCGGGGTTTTTCCGAGGGCGAGTGCGACTACGAAGGTGGAAGAAAAAGCATCGCCCGCGCCCGTGCGCTCATATGGCGGTTTTTCGTCCGGGTATGGAGGTATGAACCAAGCAACACCCTCATTTAACATGTACACCCCGCTTGGGCCGTCGGTTATTATTACGATTTCCGGACCAAGTTTATGCATGTTATTTAGCAGATTGGAGATGTTACTTTCTTTTGTTTCCAAAATTTTTTGCGCCTCTTCTTTGTTGGATATAAAAACTTTTGTCCGTTTATAGATACCGGACAAGCGTTCTTTGCCGAATTTCATCTGATAAGTTCCGGGTTGGAAAGCCAGATTTGTTTTTGGGTGGTTGTCCATATATGCGGCGAGAGAGTCGTGCAAGGAGAGGGAATTTTCTCCGAAAGATGAAAGATAAAGCCATTTCGGCTCGCCGATATCCGGAAGTTCATAGGCAAAAGATTCATGTTTGACCAAAATCGTGCGGTCGTTGTCATACCAAAGGACATAATGGTAGTTGGTGCTGACGCCCGGATTTACTTTTACAAACGACGAATCTATGCTCTCTCGCTCTATTGCTTCCAGGCATTCCTTGCCGTTTTGGTCGTCGCCGATATTCGTAACAATTGCTGTGGAAAGTCCGAGGCGGGCCGCGGAAACGGCGGCATTAGCGCTGTTTCCCACAGCCCTGATCACTTTTACAAATTCGTAAGGAACCTTTGCCTTGAAAGGCATGCATATTTGGCAATTTTCCTTATCAATTTCGCAGTGCACGCGGGCGTCTTCCAGCCTGATGAAACAGTCGGTTGTTATGTCGCCTATGGCAACAATATCAAAATTCTTGCTATTTTTCATAACATATCAATTTTAACACAAGTCTTTCATAGTTTGTCATGTTTGAATTTAAATGTGAATTGAAATTTACGAATTAGGGTTTAGAATTCACGAACTACGATTTATAAAAATCCGTATTTATCCGCGATAGCGGGTAAATAAAGGAATTGAGACATAAGTTTAATTTGAATCATATGTATAATAAGAGAAATAGGAAATCCAATGTTTGCCGAAGATTTAAAGTTTAAAATGTTTTTTAAATACCAGCTCGTTATCAATTTCGGTTGCGGTTACAAATCTGACATATTTGCGAATGTTGTAAAATTCAACTATATATTCTATTTCATCCGAACACGGAAAAGGATGGACAAAAACTGATTTTTGCAATTCGCAAAAATTTAGATTTTTGAGGTGATATCGCATTGAATCACGAACTTTTTTAAGCGGTTCCGGTATGTCAAACATGACGATACGCCAATGATTATCCCAGCCATTCGGTTTTTTGATTTGCATTGTTTCCAAATTATACTTTAGGGCGACCCGTTTGCCGTTTTTGGAAAGCACGAGAGTAAGGTTTCCCGCGTTGTCACTTTTTGTTTCAACAAGTTTTGATATATAAAGGGACCGTATGGCCTGATTGAGCGTGTCTCGACTGATAGCTTGCCACTCCCTTCTTATCATTTTGAGAATTCGGAAGTATTGTCTAGGAGAAGAAGATAATCCCAGAGTTACACCACCAAGCAGTAAAAACAACACTCTCCTTTGGACAGAGCCCCGTCTCTCTTTGTGTTTTCTCTCAATTTTCACGTTATTCACAAAATTCGCAAATTCAGACACCACAGTGCATTGTATCATTTCCTCTATTTATCCGCGATCGCGGGTAAATAGAGGAAGTGATATTTTGTGAATTGCGGGTAAATCGTGATTCCGCTTCCTTAATTCTTAATTGCAGACATTGTTCCGTGAATCAAAATGCGCAATGTGCTAAAATATAACCAACGAATCCCGTTAGAAATTAATAATAATTATGTTACGCAAATCATCATTATTTCAACGAGCGAGGAGCGCGTGGAAGTGTAATCACTTACGCGGAGTCCGAGCGAAGTTGAATCAAAGGTTCAATACCTCGCAGCTTGCTGCGAGAACGCGCGAGCGAAGCGAGCTCCTCCAATACCTCGGGGCTTGCCCCGAGAAACCTTTATATAAGTTCTTGACGATATTTAGGCGTTATTATCAATTAAGAAACGGAAGCGCGCTAGTGCATGCTTCCCACCTGCCCGCCAACGCCAGAGCGACAATCGCGGTAATCTTAAATAAAGTGACATACTTACATTATAATTTATTTGACCACATGCCGCGTATTAGGCGATGGCAAGCGGACTTCTAACGGGATGAAAACTCTGAAAACCCTGCGAGAATGCATAATCGAGGCGGAGAAAAACAAAGTAGCTATCGGACATTTCAACATATCCGATTCGGAGGGATTTTGGGCGGTTGTTACGACAGCACGCGCCTTGGATGTTCCGGTAATAATCGGCGTGTCGGAAGGCGAGCGTGATTTTATCGGCGTGGAGCAAGTAGCGGCTATGGTCAAAAGCGAGCGCGAAAAATTCAACCATCCGATATATCTAAACGCCGACCATTCGTATTCGTTTGAGCGTGTGAAGGAAGCGGTGGATGCCGGATTTGACGCGGTTATTTTTGACGGGGCAAAATTGTCTACCGAAGAAAATATTGTCACAACAAAAAGATGCGTGGAATACGCCAGAAGCGTTGACCCCGAAATTATGGTTGAGGCGGAATTGGGTTACATCGGGATTTCGTCAAAAGTGCTGGATGCCATTCCGGAAGGGGTTTCTTTGGCTAATCTGACCACCCCCGAAGAAGCAAAAAGTTTTGTGGAAAAAACGGGCGTAGACTTATTTGCGCCGGCTGTCGGCAATATCCATGGCATGATGCGCGGAGGAGGAGAACCGGCGCTTAACCCGGATTTGGTAGAAAAGATACACGAGATATGCGGAGTACCCCTCGTGCTTCACGGCGGGTCGGGTAATTCCGATGAAGATTTTAAAAAAGTGATTGCCGCCGGTATTTCTATTGTGCACATAAATACCGAATTACGTTTGGCTTATCGCAACGGCTTGCGCAGATTTCTTCAAGAAAATCCAGACGAAATCGCGCCATATAAATTTATGAAAGAAGGGGTGCGTGAAATGGCAAAAGTTGTTGAGTATAAGCTCAAACTTTTTAACAGTATTTCGTAATAATAAATTTTTTTAATTAAATAACCCAAAAGAATAAATTTTTTAAAACATTAAATCTTTTGAAAATTGATTGAAAATTGTAAATTTTAAATTAAAAATTATCGCATGAAAAAAATATACATAACTAGGAAACTCCCCCCGGTTGCCGAAGAATTACTGCGCGACAAAAGGTACGAAGTTGATGTGAGCGAAAAAAACGGAGTGCTTACAAAAGACGAGCTTATTTCCGCGCTTGAAGCAAAACCATACGATGCGGTGCTTCCGCTTCTTACCGACACCATAGACGATGATGTTTTTGCCGCCGCGCCGCAAGCGAAAATTTTTGCCAATTATGCCGTGGGATTCAACAATATCGATCTTGGGGCGGCAAAAAAAAGGGGAGTGATTGTTACCAATACTCCGGATGTTTTGACTGATACTGTAGCCGAACACACTTTTGCCCTCATGCTATCTCTTGCTTCGCGGATCGCGGAAGGAGACCGTTTTGTCCGCGCGGGTCGCTTTAACGGATGGGCGCCATTAATGCTTTTGGGCACCGACATCAAGGGAAAAACACTCGGTATTTTGGGTACCGGCCGCATTGGCAGCCGGGTGGCGCATATGGCAAACAGAGGTTTTGACATGAACATAATTTATTACGATATCGTGAGAAATAACGCCCTTGAAGAAAATTATAGCGCTAAGTATCGCGTTACGGCCGAAGAAGTGTTGCGCGAGGCGGATATCGTAAGTATTCATGTTCCGCTAATACCCTCTACGCGGCATTTGATAAATAAAGAGAAACTTGAGATGATGAAAAAAACGGCTTTGCTCATTAACACTTCCCGGGGGCCTGTAATTGACGAGGCGGCGATGGTTTCCGCGCTTCGCGATGGAGCTATCGCCGGGGCGGCTATAGATGTGTTTGAGAACGAACCGAAAACATCCCCCGGACTTTTGGAATTGGAAAATGTAATCGTAACCCCGCACATAGCTTCGGCAACACTCAAGGCAAGGTCAAAAATGGCGGAAGTTGCCGCAAGGAATATAATATTGGTTTTGGAAGGAGGAGAACCGTTGAATCCAATTAAAAGTTAGAGAGTAGAAATTAGAGAGTAGGGAGAGAAAAGTCGAAGAAGAAAATTAATTTTGTTTCCGCCAATACCTAACAGCTAAAAATTACTAAAATGAACGACGATTGGGACAACATTATTCTGCCGAAGGAAAAGCCGGTTTTTAAAAAAGAAGTTTTGAAAATCGCGAAAAAAATCGCCAAATACGAAACTAACGTTTCTCCGCTTTTTCCGGAGCTCAAAAAAGCGATTCGACCCGCGGTGAATGTAGTTGAACCACTACACTTGCCGCAGGTTGGAAAAGTTTTACCGATAGCGCCAAGCGAATCTTCTTTACCGAAGAAAACTTTTTTGTCTTTGCCGACATATTCTCCATTTGGCGCTATTTCTCCTTATATTTCAAAACTTCCGGTTTTATGGACGAGAGATTTTGGAAGCAAATTGGCCACACTCGCTTTGGCTATCGCCGTTTCTTTCGGTGTTTATTCGTACTCTGGACATATTTTGAATTTAGGTTTTGGCAAAACGGTTGCGGCAACCGCGAGCTCTCTTGCAAGAACAGCCGACCAAATATATGACCGACTCGCATTATTCTTGAATATCAAAAATCAAAAAGAAGAACAGCTTGCGTCGCCAAGCGTTTTTATGAACGGGGGAAAACAGACGACTCGCTAAGCCGTCTATTTTAAATACATTAAGCAAAAAAATGTTTAAATTACCAAAGTTTTTGTTTAATTTCCAACAGCCCTGCTCGGGGGGTGTTTTTATGCTTTATCCCCGAACGCAGGGTTTGCCCTCTGGGTTTAATATTATTTATTCCCCACCTTGCCTTAACGGTTTCACTTGTCGCTTGAGAACAAAAGAGCCTTTACTTTTGGAAATTTCTATATATACTGTGCTCTATGTTTGAAATTAAGACCGAAGCGAGGGATATAAAAGTAAATCCCAAGTTTTTCCGTTCGCGGGGCAAAATTCCGGCTGTTTTTTATGGCGCCACAAAAGAATCAACCTCTATACTGATGGACGCTATTTCGTTTGGCAAAGTATGGAAAAATGCCGGAGAATCAAGCATAGTAACGCTCAAAACACCGGACGGGGACTTGGACGCGATAATACACGATGTTCAATTTGACCCGATTAAAGACGAACCCGTTCATGTGGATTTCTATATTGTGGACAAAAACAAGGCAATAGAGGTTGAGGTTCCGCTTGATTTCGTCGGCGTTTCCCCGGCTGTCAAAGATTTGGGCGGGACATTAGTCAAAGTGCTTCATGCCATTGAAATTGAAGCTTTGCCGAAAGATCTTCCTCACTCACTTACGGTTGACATTTCCGGCTTAGCTCAAATAGACGACCATATTATGGCTAAAAACATCTCTCTTCCTTCGAGAGTAACGCTTAAAACGAAGGAGGATGAAATTGTCGCTTTGATTTCGGCGGCCAGGAAAGAAGAAGTTGAACCGGTCGCTCCGGTCATAGACATGAGCGCGATTGAAGTTGAAAAGAAGGGCAAGAAAGAGGAAGATGGGGGCGAAGCTGTTGCTGTGGAAACAATAAAAGAAGACAAAAAATAATAACCAAACTGTGTGTAAGAAATCGCTCAAACAAAAATAGCGCCCTTGCGCTATTTTTGTTTGAAGGTTTACTAACCTTTCCTAATTTGTATTTACTAAAGACTATAGACTATCAACTAAAAACTGTTTTCGCGGTATAATTTGAAAGAATGAATCTAAATATAACCACAAGGGGATTATTTTTCATTGTTTTACTTTTTTCGTTTCTTGCCACCGCCTCGGTGCCTGTTTGTTTGAACCGCGCGGAGGCTCAATCCGCCGACGATGTAACGACACGACGCGCCAAGCTGGAGAATGATTTGAAAATATTGGAGTCGCAGATAGAGGCACAACAAGAGATAGTCGAGTCAAAACAAAAACAAGCGGTTTCCCTTGAGCGCGACATCTCTATTATTGATGCAAGCATAAAAAAAGCCAATTTGAGCATAAAAGCTCGCGATATCGCTATACAGCAATTAACAAATAATATTTCCAGCAAGCAAAAAACAATAGGCGTTCTTTCCGAGAAGCTTGACCGAGAACTGGAATCACTAGCCCAACTTATAAGAAAGATTGACCAAATAGACAATATTTCTTTTTCGGAACTTATAATTGGCAACGAAACAGTTTCGGATGTTTTCGCGGACATAGACAGATTTAGGACCATAGAAGACGCTTTGAACAAATCGCGGGTTGTTGTCGCGCAAAACAAAATCACTACGGAAGAAGAGAAAAAAACGCTTGAGGACAAAAAAACGGAAGAAGTAGAGTTGCGCGCCATACAATTGCTTGAGAAAAAGCGCATTGAGCAGGACAAAAAAGCCAAGGCGAAAATATTGGCCGAGACCAAAGGCAAAGAAGCGGAATACCAGAAAATTTTGAAAGCCCGACAAAAGGACGCCGCCGCCATCAGGAGCGAACTTTTCGTTCTGCAGGGCTCAAAAGCGATTTCTTTTGAGAAAGCGTATGAATACGCCCTCGTGGCGGAAAACAAAACCGGCATCCGCCCGGCATTTTTGCTCGGAGTCATAACGGAAGAAACCAATTTGGGGGAAAACTTGGGTAGCGGAAGCTGGCGGGTGGACATGCACCCGACAAGAGACAGGCCGGTTTTTGCCCAGATTACTTCAGAGCTAGGATTAAATCCCGACACCATGCCTGTGTCAAAAAAGCCGTGGTACGGGTGGGGCGGGGCCATGGGACCGGCTCAATTTATTCCGTCAACATGGATTCTTTACAAAGATAAAATAGCTGTTTTGACCGGGCACAATCCGCCGAATCCATGGGACCCGTATGACGCATTTATGGCGGCGGCCATACTTCTTAAAGACAACGGCGGAGCAGGCGGGAATTATTCCAAAGAACGACTAGCGGCGCTCCGTTATTTAGCCGGCTGGACAAATGCCAATAAACGCGCGTATGCTTTTTACGGTGATGATGTTATGGCCCTTGCCGCAAAATACCAGAAGCAAATAGATATCCTACAATCAAACTAATTTGTAGGCGGCAGTGTATAGGTAAAGAAAAATACAAAGTTTAAAAATTGAAAACTCGAAATCAAAATATAATAATTTTGACCAAGAAGAATAATCCTTGCCAAGAAGAATATGTTTTGGTAGTGTTTTAACTATGAAGAAAGATATCCACCCCACATATTACCCAAAAGCCAAAGCCACCTGCGCTTGCGGGTCTACATACATGGTTTCTTCCACTATGCCCGAAATTCATGTGGAAATTTGCAGCGCCTGCCACCCTTTTTATACGGGAAATGAAAAAATTATTGACACTGCCGGCCGTGTTGAAAAATTCAAAAAGCGCGCGGTTGCCCACCAGGCAGTAAAAGCCAAAGCAAAACCGAAAATCGTGAAAGTTTCCAAGAACAAAAAATAGCGGAACAAAAACAAAAACCGCCGTTTTTGGGTGGTTTTTGTTTTGCGAAATAGTTACTCGAACCCATCTCAAAATAAACTAGTAAAAACCCGAAAACTATGACTACCAAAACGATAAAATTTCGGCCCAAAACAGAGTTTCGTCGGTCGTTCGTACCAAAAGTACGCCTCCTTCCTCATCCTCTGTTTTTGCCTCGAAATTTTATCGTTTTGTTTAGCCATTTATTTTGAGATGGGTTCTAGCCAACAATTTATAACTAACAATGGTGCTATAATTGGCAGTGAGGGAGAAATGGAGAAAGCTACCGCTTTTTACATTCCGACCGACCTGCCCGCCAATGCCAAAGTTGCCAAGGTGATTAAAGAGATTTGACGCGGGATTCTTCATTAAATCTCCATAATTACAATAATCAGCATTAGGCGATGGCAGGCGGGACGAACCAATTATAAGCGACGTAAAGCGAGAGTAATGAAAGAAAAGTAATCTTTTATTTCATTACCGAGCCGAGGAGCTTATATGTAATCATATATTGTACCCGGTTATATAATTAAATCTCATCGCAAGTCGTTAGTTGTGAATCGTAAGTTTGCAATACATGGATTTCAACATAGAGGAACTCAAAAAGAATAATCGCACCTCGTACCTTGCGACCGAATACGAACGGCTTCTTAAAGAAGAGTCGGATATGCTTGACATGGTATCGCATGACCCGAGCATCAAAACCTTGGGTGAAGACGAGCTTTTGTCCATTCGCAAGCAAAAAGAAGCTCTTCTAAACCAGATAAAAAATATTTTATCTCTAGAAAAAGAAGAAGCCGAAAAACCCATAGGCGTAATTTTGGAAATACATGCCGGCGCCGGCGGGGAAGAAGCTTCGCTTTTTGCTTTTCAACTCGCGGAAATGTACGGCAAATTTGCCGAAAAAAACGGCTGGAGAGTAACCAAACTTGATTCATCCGCAAGTGAAGTTGGCGGGTACAAAGAGGCATCTTTTGAAATAATGGGGAAGGAAGCATATGACGCCTTAAAGTACGAAATGGGGGTGCATAGAGTTCAGCGTATCCCGGCTACGGAAAAATCCGGACGCATTCACACATCAACCGCTTCCGTCGCCATAATGCCCATAAGAAAAACGGAGCAATTTTATATAAATCCGGCGGATATTGAAATGGAATTTTCCCGTTCCGGAGGAGCGGGGGGGCAAAATGTCAACAAAGTCGAAACAGCGGTTCGTTTGATACACAAGCCGACCGGAATAGCGGTGCGTTGCACCAGCGAGCGCAGTCAGTTAAAAAACAGAGAAAAGGCCATGAGCATGCTTATAGCCAGGATGTCTTCGGAGAAAGAAGAAGAGGAGCGCAAGAAACTGACACAAGAGAAAAAAAGTCAAATCGGAACGGGGGACCGCTCGGAAAAAATTCGTACTTATAACATTCCCCAAGACCGCATTACCGACCACCGCATCAAACAATCTTGGCACAACGTGCCAAAAATTTTAGGAGGAGACTTAGGGCCGATAACGGAGGCGTTTGTTGAATTTGAGAGGACGGGAATAACGGGGAGCGAGGAGGCTAGCGGCTGACAACCCCGCTAGTATAGATTACCGCAGTACCAAAATGAAGAGCGGCGCGCGGCACGACTTACTACTGGGCAAGGCCTTACGACCCGTAACGGACGGATTGCGGAATAAAGGCGGTTCTGCTATATTACTCGAGTATTTAGCCAGTAATTTTTTAAAATGATCGCAAAAACAAACACAAAAATCGACGAAATGCTATCCGCCGGAGCGCATTTTGGATATACTCGGACGCGCCGGCATCCTTCCGCCAAGCCGTATGTTTTGGGCACCAAAAACCGCGTAGACATTATGGACATTGAAAAGACCGAAGTCCTCTTATCCCGAGCCAAAGAATTCGTAAAATCGCTTGGAGCTACCGGCAAGGTTATTATTTTTATCGGCTCAAAACCGGAAGCCAAAGAGGCCATTAGGGGTGCGACGGAAGAAACAGGGATGCCGTATGTCACGGAACGATGGATAGGCGGGACGCTCACTAATTTTGTGGAAATAAAAAAGCGCATAGACAAGTTGGCCGACCTTTTGGAAAAGAGGGAAAAAGGAGCGACACAAATCTACACAAAAAAAGAGAGGTTGCTCATAGACAGAGAAATAATCCGTCTGGAGAAATACTTTTCCGGGCTTTCTTCTCTCAAGAATTTGCCGGCGGCGGTTTTTGTCGTTGATTCAAAAAAAGAAAATATAACCGTTGCGGAATGCCGCAAAATGAATATTCCCGTGGTGAGTCTCTCAAATTCGGATTGCGACTTGAAACAAATTACTTACCCGATAGTGGGCAACGACTCGTCCGTTTCCAGCATCTCATTTTTTGTTCGCGAAATAACGGAAGCGTATAAGGAAGGACAAAAACCAGAGTGAGTAGTTGGTAGGTTGTAGGTGGTAGAAAATTAATAAAAGTTCTTTTTATCTCACTACAAACTACTCACTACAAACTACTAACTATCTATGGTAACCACCGATCAAATCAAAGAACTGCGAGACTCTACCGGCGTTTCCGTAATGCAATGCAAAAAAGCCCTCCTAGAAGCGGGGGGCGACAAAAACAAAGCTCTCTTGATACTGAAGAAAAAAAGTCGCGACATTGCCGACAAAAAATCCGGGCGCGCGCTCGGGGCTGGAGTTGTGCAAGCGTATATTCACGCTGGAGGAACAGTCGGGGTTATGGTGGAGCTCTCTTCGGAGACCGATTTCGTGGCAAAGAACGAAGAATTTAAAAAAATGGCTTACGATATAGCCATGCACATAGCGGCATCCAATCCGGAATATCTAAAAAACGAAGATATCCCAGACGAGGCGAGAAAAGCAGCCGGCGAAATGATGGAAAGGGAAATTGACGCGCAGGGCAAAAAAGATGGAGTCATGAGGGATAAGATTTTGAAGGGCAAACTTGACGCTTATTTCGCCGAAAGAGTATTGCTTTCACAGCCGTTTATCAAGAATAGCGATATCACCATTGGCGGCCTTATAGACCAGGCAATTCAAAAATTTGGAGAAAAAATAGAATTGTCGCGATTTGCCCGTTTTTCGGTATAATTGGCAGTGAGGGAGAAATAGAAAAAGCTAATGCTTTTTACATTTCAACCGAACGAACCGACTATATTGTATTATTAAGTTATATAATGAAACTATATGATTATCGCCTTTTCTCTTTTCATCGCCCTTTCTCTTTTTTTGACCACGATGCTTCTTTTTCGTGTTTGGGAAATTCGCGTTGGCAGGATTGCTGTAAGCGAGGAAAAAATACCGGAGAAGATTTTCTCAATTGACGAAACGGAAGAAAAACTTGAAGATTTTTTCGGGAAAGTGAATGCTTTTTTATACCACGCGGGGACGCTATCTTTCTCACATTTGGCTGTTTTTTTGCGGCAGGTTGGGGAGTCGGCGCGTTCGGAGTGGAAAAAATTCAGGACTCGTCTACCGGCGCATTTGCCGAATCGCGCGGAAGGGTCATCTTTTTTCCTAAAAGACATTTCGGCCCACAAAGAAGAAGTGAGAAGGGAGAATGGATACCATGGGGGCTAGTTTTTAGTTCACAGTTTTTAGTTGATAGTTAAAAACACAAGATACTGAATATAAATGACATTTGTTTTGATGTCATTTTTGTTGTAAGCTTTGCCCCGTAGCGAGCTTCTTGTCCCGTAGTGAGCCGTGCCGTGTATCGAGCTTTGCTCTGATACTGCGGTAATCTCTACTACTGGGATGCTCTGCTACTTGGGGTAAGTCGTTAGTTGTAGGTTCTTTTAATTTAAATTTGCCGGGGTAGCTTAGTGGTAAAGCAGCTGTTTTGTAAACAGCAGACCGGAGGTTCAAATCCTCTCCCCGGCTCCAGAAATACAAAAGCCCGGGGTAAACCGGGCTTTCTTCCCGCGAATGCGGGAATTACTTTTTCGGCGGAAACGACTGCAACCGAAGCAACCCGATTTTGCCAACGGCGATGCCGAGGATCTGGATTGCTACCATGGAGACGAACAGGATTTCCAGACCCATGCTAATCTCCCTTTCTTTCGCAATCATCCGGCCACGAGGGGGGCAGAACGACGGCAACGCCGCCAACAACGGCGAATAGGCCAATTAGGCCCATCGCCAGGACGGATAACAGCGAACTGATTTCTTGAGGTGACATGATACTATACCCTCCGTTAATCCCGCGCGGCGCGCAGGTTCTGGGGCAATTATATCGCACTACTCTTATTTTGTCAAGTCCATCGGGCAATGTGCACACAAAAGCGAGAACTCTTTTTATTTGCTTGTTTTTATGTTATGAAAAGCTAATGGATTCAACGGATTACGCTAAATCCCCATATTTCCACATTGGGCAGGCGAACGAACTTACTGGTCGTGATCGCACGCTGTATAGGGCACTTGAGATGTTGCCAGGTGTTTTGTCGTGGGGGACTATTTTACTGACGATTTTTCTTTCCGCTTTTTTCCCAATTACGGCAGCGTTTTTTATTATAACCTTTGACCTCTATTGGTTTCTTAAAACGATTTATTTGTCTATACACCTTAGGGAAAATTGGAAACGGATGAAGCACAACATAGCGCTTGACTGGAGCGAGCGTTTAAAAAATCTTCACTATCGCCATATTGTGCACATGGTAATTCTGCCTTTCTATGACGAAGATTACGACGTTGTTTCAAAAAGCGTCACCTCTCTTTTGATGGCCAACACTGACAAGAAAAAAATAGCCGTTGTTCTGGCAACGGAAGAAAAGGGTGGAGAAAAAGCCGGCAAGATCGCAAAAAAAATAGAAGAAAAATACGCTCGCGAATTTGGATATTTTCTTATAACTAAACACCCAGCCAATGTATTGGGAGAAATGGCCGGCAAAGGTTCAAATATTTCTTATTCAGCGGGAATTGCCAGAAAGAAGATTTTGGACGCCAACCAAATTTCCTACGAAAATGTTTTAGTTTCCGCTTTTGACATAGACACTGTTGTGTATCCGGAATATTTCAACTGCCTTACTTGGAACTTTTTAACCACCGAGAATCCTTACAACGCTTCTTATCAGCCCGTGCCGGTTTACAACAATAATATCTGGTCTGCGCCGGCTCTTTCGCGGGTAGTGGCTTCCTCCGGCACATTTTGGCAGATGATACAACAAGAACGTCCGGAGCGTCTGGCGACTTTTTCATCGCATTCTGTGCCGTTCAAAACGCTTCACGAGGGCGGTTATTGGCAGAAAAATATGGTTTCGGAAGACTCGCGAATCTTTTGGAACTTATTTATGGCGAACAATGGGGATTACAGAGTGGTCCCGATATCTTACCCGCTTTCCATGGACGCTAATTTGGCGCCGACTTTCCTGCAAACGGCCAAAAATATTTACAAACAACAAAGGCGCTGGACATGGGGCGTGGAGAATGTGCCATATATACTTTTTAGTTTTCTGAAAAATAAAGAGATACCGCTTCGTAAAAAAATAAAAATGGCTTTCATACAAGTAGAAGGATTCTGGTCGCTTGCCACTAATCCGATTTTTATCTTTCTTCTGGGCTGGCTGCCGCTCGTGCTTGGGGGGAGAGAATTCAACGCCACCATTCTTTCTTACAATCTGCCGATTATGACGCGGGACTTGATGATTTTGGCCATGGCCGGTTTGTTTTTTTCGGCCTATCTTTCCATGAAATTCTTGCCGGAAATGCCGAAAGAGTTTAAAAATAGAAAACGCAAAAGGATTTACATGATTATTCAGTGGCTTCTCATTCCCGTTACCATCACCATTTTTGGCGCCATCCCCGGACTTGAAGCCCAAACCAGAATGATGCTGGGTGGAAAGTTTCGTTTGGGATTTTGGGTGACGCCGAAATACAGAAAAAAATAGACAATTAACAATTTACGATTTACAATAAAGAGGCATGGAGCTCTCAATATTATTTTTTGTTTTATACATAGCGATAGTTATGACTATCGGTATTATTTCTTCTAGGAAAGAAACAGAAGACGATTTTATGATTGCCGAACGCAAGGTAGAGGGCGTCCAGGTTGCAGCCACCATGAGCGCTGCTTTTTTTGACGGGTTCCTTTTGGCTGTTTACATAGCCTATGTTTATCAATATGGTCTTTCTGCTATTTGGCTTTTTATTGGTTTAGCATTGGGATTGTTGTTGCTCAAGAAATACGCCTGGAGAATTAAGCAAAAAGCCGACGAACTAAAGGTGTATTCTATGTCGGAATATTTTTTTAGAATTTTAGGAAGGAGAAATGGGCTCATGTTTTCGTTCTTTCTAGTCCTTCAATTTTTCCTGTTGCTTATAGTGAACCTGATAATCAGTGGCAAGGTTTTATCGGCCATTTTTCCATTTTCATATTTTCTCTCTGTCGTAATCGGAGGGGTAATAATTTTGACTTATCTTTTACTTGCCGGTTTTAAAGCAGTGGTGAGAACAGATTTCTTTCAGGTAATAATTGCGTTTATAATGGCGTTTTCAGTCGGAGCCTTTCTTTTCGGAGAAACTCACATTCCAGTCTCGGAACTTAATATTGGAACAATGGGAGTTGGAAACATAATCGGTTTTCTTGTCCTTGGCAGCTTAGGGCTGGTATGCGCCCCGGATTTGTGGCAGAGAGTTTTCGCGACTAAAGATGAACGAAATTTAAAACGAGGACTAAATTACTCCGTCTTAATAATTTTAGTTTTTGCAGCCATTGTCAGCGTTATTGGTCTAGTGACAAAACAATTTTTCCCAAATATTGTCCCCGAAGATGCCTTGGTTACTGGCTTTTCAAGCTTGCTTCCCTTCGGGTTGAAAGAATTTGGCATGGTTTTATTATATGCGGTTACGCTCTCGTCCACAGATACGGTTGCGTTTGTTGTTTCATCCATTTTTACTCGCGATCTAAAAAATTATTCAAAAAAATATAGCGAGGAATCTATGAAAAAACTTACTCGTTTTTTCATAATTATTTTTGTCGCGCTAGCTCTGCTTGTCGCTATTTTCTACAAAGACATCATGGCCCTTGGATTTTCGCTTGCAAGCTTGAATCTCGCGCTATTTCCTATTGTGTTTGGTTCTTTTTATTGGAAGTTCAAAGAGAAAGCCGTGTTTTGGAGTTTGGCCATTGGTTTTTTGAGTATCGTTATTTTGTTTGCAACAGACCAACTTAACCCCCAAAGCGCGGTCATCTCATTCCCCGTGGTTTTGGTTTCGTTGTTTCTTTTCCAGAAATTTTTTAAGAAAGAATCTATCTCCATAGTTAACGCCTAACTAAGAAGCTTTTTTCGTTTTTCGCCGTTTTTCGGCTATAATTGGCAGTGAGAGAGAAACATAATAAAAAGCTACTGCTTTTTATTATGTTTCGACCGAACGAACCAATTAAATTGTACCCAGTTATATAATTGAGCTCATGGATAAAGTGGCAGAAAAAGGACACCTGCACCCAATAACGCACGTTATTAACGATATCGTGCGGATTTTTGATGAGCTTGGTTTTACGGTAGCAGACGGTCCGGAGGTGGAAACCGAACACTATAATTTTGACGCCTTGAATGTCCCGCCTGATCATCCTGCCCGCGATATGTGGGATACGTTTTGGCTGAAAGACGTTAAGTGTCTTTCAGCCAAAACGTCGCAGACTAACGCAGACGATACGCAGACCGACGCAGAAAGGAGACTCCTACGGACCCACACTTCGCCGGTTCAGATTCGTTATATGGAGAAGCATGCGCCGCCGATAAGTATTATTGTTCCGGGTAAGGTATTTCGTTATGAAGCTACTGATGCGACCCACGAGGCGCAATTCTACCAGCTGGAGGGGTTAATGATAGGAAGCGATGTTAGTCTTGCGACAATGAAAGGGGTTTTGGAAGTATTTTTTTCTAAGTTTTTTAAAAAAGAAATACATGTGCGTTTACGGCCAAGTTACTTTCCGTTCGTTGAGCCGGGCGTAGAGATAGACATGTCGTGTTTCCTTTGCTCGCCCGCCAAAATTTTGGAACAAAATTTAGGAGGGCAAGGGCAAAATAATGAAGAGAAGACATGCGGTCTTTGCAAAGGGAGCGGTTATATAGAACTGGCTGGAGCAGGCATGGTCCACCCGGTAGTTCTAAACAATGTCGGGATTGACCCGCGCAAATGGCAGGGGTTCGCTTTTGGTTTCGGGGTAGATCGTTTACTCATGCTTAAGTATGGAGTTGACGATATTCGTAAGTTATACGATGGAGATTTGCGTTTAGTGAATCAGTTCTAATTAAATCCATGAAAATTTCACTCAGTTGGCTGCAAACATATTTTAGTGAACCATTACCGAAGCCGGAAAAAGTTTCCGAACTTTTTACGATGCATGCCTTTGAACTTGAGGGGGTAGAGGCTGTAGGCGCGGACATGGTTTTTGATTTCAAAATTTTGCCGAACAGAGCGCACGACTGTTTGGGGCACGACGGCATAGCGAGGGAATTGTCGGTGCTTAACGGGATACCGTTAAAGAAACCTACAACCTACAACCTACAACCTACAACCACAAAACACACGCTCTCAATAATGGTGGAAGATTCAAAGAAATGCCGTAGATACGCGGGGAGAATTATTGAAAATATTTCGGTAGCGGAGTCGCCGGTTTGGCTCAAAGAACGACTGGAGGTAATAGGACAGCGTTCCATTAACAATGTGGTGGATATCACCAACTATGTGATGTTCGCGACCGGCCAGCCGATGCATGCCTTTGATTTGGATAAGTTAGCCAAGAAAGGTAGCGAAGTAGACATAATTGTGCGTAACGCCAAAACGGGTGAGAAATTAATGACGCTTGATGGTAAAGACATACCGCTTGACGAAACCATGCTTGTTATAGCCGATAGCAAAAAACCGCTAGCGCTTGCCGGGATAAAGGGCGGTAAATGGGCGGAGGTGGACAGTAGCACAAAAAATATAGTTTTGGAGAGCGCAAATTTCGAACCAATCGGCACAAGGAAGACCTCGCAAAAAGTCGGCATACGCACCGATTCGGAAAAAAGGTTTGAAAATGAAATTACACCGGAGCTCGCGGGTCGTGCGATGGAGAAAGCTACCGCCCTATTCAGCGAATTTGCCTCAACCAATGAGACAAAAATAGGGGAGGTGGTTGATGTGTATCCGCGCAAGCGGAAGTCCTACAAAGTTGGAGTTTCAGTTTTTGAGGTTAATAAATTGCTCGGGACAAAAATGACCGAAGCAGACATTAAGAATATTTTGGATAAGCTCTGTTTTGAATATGAGATTGTGGAGAATCCGATTGAGCGGGTACTGGAACTTGCTCCGAAATATATTGGCGCGCCGTATAAGCTCGGGGCGAGTATTTCCTATGAAGCGCCAGAAGCTTTTGACTGCTCTTCTTTTACGGCATTCCTTTTTTCAAATGCCGGCATTCAGCTGCCGCGCTTTGCCGTTGACCAGTATGTTTGGGCGGAAAGCATAAAACCCGAAGAGGTTGTGGCAGGGGATTTGGTTTTTTCGGCGAACGAGGGGTCAAACACTCTTAAATATGAATCGGTTGAATTTTTGCCGAAAACATCCGTGCCTAAAGGAGTCAGCCACGTTGGCATTATTCTGAATAAAGATGAGGTTATCCATGCTTCGGCTACAAAAGAAAAAGCAGTAATAGAAAAACTTTCCGAAAGCGACAGATTCAAAAACATTACTGGATTTGGGAGAGTTACAAACGGAAAAGGTAAAAGGTTTGTAATTACTACTCCTGTTGAGCGATTAGATCTCGTGTCAAAAAGGAGTTTTTTGGTGTCCGGCACCACCGAAGATATTATCGAAGAAATCGGCCGAGTGCACGGGTACGAAGACATTTCGTCTGGATTACCAGACGCGCAGACCAACGCAGAACGTACGCGGAACAACGCGGAAGGGGGCGCAAAAAACCCGGAGATAAACAAGGTGTTTCACTACTCCAATATAATCCGCGAGACGCTTCAGAATCTTGGCTTTTCGGAAATAATGACCTACGCGCTTACCGGCGATGGGGAAGTGGAACTTCAAAATCCGATGGCGGAAGACAAAAAATTTTTGCGAAGAGAATTAACGCCGGGGATTGGGGGGAGTTTGGAAATGAATGCCAAAAACGCGCCGCTTTTGGGCGTTCCTCAAATAAAGATTTTTGAGATTGGGAAAGTGTTTTCTGGTGACGGCGAACACACTTCGTGTGCTCTTGCCGTATTCGAGATGAAGAAAAATTCGGCGGGAAAGGTCGTTACCCAAGCTAAAGAAGCGTTGGAAAAAGTTTTTAATGTTCACTTGGCGGTGAAACCGCCAAGTGTAAACAAAGACGGAAGTATTTGGGAGTTTAATTTTGATGAATTGGTTGAAAAACTTCCTGAACCCGCAAAATACGAAATTCCGGAAACTTCAAATGCCGTATTTAAGCCGATTTCACAGTACCCATTCGCTCTTCGCGACATCGCGGTGTTTGTGCCAAGCGGGACGGATGAGAATGAAGTAAAACAAATCATTGAAAGTGAAGCGGGCGAGTTACTCGCGAGAAACGATCTCTTTGATAAATTTGAGAAAGATGGCAAAATTTCTTACGCATATCACTTGGTATTTCAGTCTTACGAAAAAACCCTTTCTGACGACGAGCTTAATGGGATTATAGGCAAAATAACGGAAAAATTAAACAACAAAACGGATTGGCGGGTAAGATGAGCAAGAAAGTAGAAAGTAGAAAGTAGAAAGTAAAAAAGCGGAAAGTTAAAAGTCGTAATTTAAAATCCTATTATCCACAATCCACCCCATACCACCCACTATCAAATTCATGAAACTCGACGTTCCACACTACTCTCAATTCCTTGATATCGCGGACCAATATTGGATGCCGCGTGCTTGCGGTATGGCGTGTCTCAAAATGGTTTTGGATTTTTATAAAAAGAAAACCCCGTCACTTTTGGAAATGTGTGAGAAAGGTAAAGAAGACGAGGGATACGGGCCCTCTGGGTGGTTCCATGATTATTTTTTAAAGGTTGCGCGAAGTTACGGATTAAAAGCCGAAAGAGGGGAGAAAATAGGAGAGATTATGGGTTTTCAAAAAATCCACAATGAACTTAAGGATGGGCGTCCTGTTATTGTCTCAACAACCAAGCATATTCTCGGTCAGCAGAAATTCCATATGGTAGTACTCACGGGATATGAAGAAAACGACGGAATTGAATTTCCCGATAGAAAAGGGCATCTGACAGGATTTTATTTCAACGAGCCGGAGTCGCTGTACTCGGAACAAGGGAAGGATGTGTTTGTTGACATTAAAACCTTTAAACACGACTGGCGGAGAATGGCGATATTTATCGCGCTTGCCTAAATTTTTGGTTACAAAAACTTTGGCAGGTAACCCCCTGGGGGGAGGGGGGAATACCACTCCAATTTTTTGGGCACCCATCTTGTTGTTTATTTTGTTCAGCTGATTCCGTATATTCCTTGGATTCCGTATATCCCTAATTCGTGAGAATTAGGGATATACAAAAGAGGTTTAATGTGTTGTAGTATATATAATTCGCAGACAACTTTATACACAAAAATCGCTGGTAAAATGGGTCAAAATATGATAGTATTTTACTAAAGATAAGGCCTAAAAAACGGCCTAATTCTTTACTTTTTAAACGACAATGGCAAAAGGAAACGGACATCATTATAACGCGGAAGACATCTCCGTTTTGGAGGGGCTTGAGCCTGTTCGCAAAAGACCCGGAATGTATATCGGCACTACCGGTCCGGACGGTTTGCATCACCTTGTTTGGGAGATTTTTGACAACTCGCGCGACGAGGCGATGGGCGGTTTTGCTAATCATGTTGAGGTGGTTCTTCTTCCCGAAAACGGAATACGCATCACCGACAATGGTCGCGGCATCCCTGTTGATATTCACAAGAAGACGAAAGTTTCCGCGCTTGAAACGGTTATGACCACGCTTCACGCGGGCGGAAAATTCGGCGGAGAGGGGTACAAAATTTCCGGCGGTTTGCACGGAGTGGGAGCTTCGGTGGTAAACGCGCTTTCCGAGTACGCGCGAGTGGAAGTGCACCGCGACGGAGGCAAATACGCGCAAGAGTATTCGCGCGGAAAGAAAAAAGCGGCGGTCAAAAGATTGGGCAGTTCAAAACAAAACGGCACCATCGTTTTGTTCCAGCCGGACAAAGAGATTTTCAAGGAAATAAAATTTGATTGGAATACAGTGGTGAACCGCTTGCGCGGGCAGGCTTATCTAGTAAAAGGGATGAGGGTTCATGTGATTGACGCGCGAGAGTATAAAGGCAAATTTGATTTGGACAAAGTTTTTTATTTTTCCGAACTTGGAATCGAAGCTCCGTCGATGTCGTTTTATTTTGAAGGCGGATTGCTTTCACTTGTCAAATTTCACAATCAAACCTATAAACCGGTTCATAAAAATATTTTTTATATTGAGAAAGAATCCGAGAATGTGAATGTGGAGGTATCGCTTCAATATGTAGACGACATATCTTCGCGCATTTACGCTTACGCCAACAATATTCCGAATCCGGTTGGCGGTACGCACGTGACAGGTTTCAAGACCGCGCTCACCCGTATTCTTAATAGTTACGGACGGAAAAACAACATCATTAAAGAAAAAGAAGAGAATCTTACGGGCGAAGACGTGCTTGAGGGCATTACCGCCGTGGTGTCCATAAAGATGGGTCCGGAAATTCAGTTTGAGGGGCAGACCAAGGAAAAATTGGGCAGTATGGAAGCCCAAAGCGCCGTTAACACCGTTTTCGGCGAAGCGTTTAGCGCGTTTTTGGAAGAACACCCGGACGACGCCAAAGACATAATCGGCAAGGTGCTACTCGCGCTTCAGGCGCGCAAAGCCGCCAAAGCCGCCAAAGATAGCGTCCTGCGCAAAGGGGCGCTTGAGGGGCTGACCTTGCCGGGCAAGCTTGCCGACTGTCAGACTCGCGACGCTTCGGAGTCGGAACTTTTTATAGTGGAAGGCGATTCGGCGGGAGGCAGTTCAAAGATGGGGCGCGATCGCAGGACACAGGCTATTTTGCCGCTCAAGGGGAAAATTTTGAATGTGGAGAGAGCGCGCTTGGACAAAATGCTTGCTTCGGTGGAAATAAGGTCGCTTGTGGTAGCGTTAGGTACGGCCATCGGCGACACGTTTGATTTAGGGAAACTCCGCTATCACAAAATAATTATAGCCACCGATGCCGATGTTGACGGAGCCCACATACGCACGCTTTTGCTCACTCTTTTTTACAGATATTTCCGTCCGGTAATTGACGGCGGATTTATTTATATCGCCCAGCCGCCGCTCTACAAGATATCCCGCGGCAAGGATATTCAATACGCTTACTCCGAAGAGGAAAAAACCAAAATATTCAATGAGCTTGGCATATCGTCCGTCGCGAGCGTGGAGGTCTCGGAAGAAGTACAGGGTGGTACGGAAGAAAATTCCGAAGAAGACGAAACGGAAGGAGGAGACAAAGAAAAACAAAAAATAAAAATTCCCAAAATTAACATCCAGCGATACAAGGGCTTAGGTGAAATGAATCCCGAAGAACTTTGGGAAACAACCATGGACCCCGAAAAGCGCGTTTTGAAAAAAGTGAATATCGGAGACGCGGAAGAGGCGGAAAAAGTTTTTGAAACCCTGATGGGAACGGACGTGCCGGCCCGCAAGTCGTTCATTCAGTCGAACGCAAAGATGGCGAATATAGATATTTAGTATGATGTGGCTATTTTTTGCCCTTTCTTTACTTGTCGTGGGGGAGGGAATGAATATTTTAGCTGAGATGCTGGCGGCAAAGTTGCCCGCGGCGGCTTCACTGTTCGAGACAAAAAATCTCTATCTTTTCGCTATGATATTTGTGGGATGTGCTCTTTTATTGTTTGGTTACGCGATTGGGTATAATACAACAAAAAATATTTGGGTTGTTACAGCTGTCGCAATATCCGCTTTACTAATTATTGAGCCGACACTCGCGTATATTCTCTTCCACCAATTGCCCGAGAAGGGTGCTTTACTCGGATTTTTGCTTGGCGCGGTAGGTTTAATCGTGACTCTAGTGTGGAGATAAAAATACCGCGGAACTTGTCCCATTAGAGGCCACCTGCCTGCGAGCACACGCAGGCAGGTGGCTATGCTATTATATATAAGATAAAAAAGTTTAGTACAAAGTCGAATTAATATTATTAACATTAATTTAAGGCAGCACGGGATGACCGCGACTAGCCTCTAATGAGATGGCAAAAGGAAACGATTCCCAGCGTAAGGAAAAGAAGAAACCGAAGAAAAGCAAATAGCAAACAAGGAAAAATTTCCCGTTGTGGCGGGGAGTTCTTGAACAAAAATTCCCGTATTCTGATTGGAATACGGGGTTTTGCAAACGGTCATTATGGAATACCGACGGTAATTTGGGGAAAGAGTTTTTTCCACTCTTGCAACCTGCCACCAACGGACCGAGGTCCTACTGCGATGAAGCGCGTTTCTCTGTGGAAAAAGTACGGTTCGTACTGGGTTTGCGGGTAGAGTCTGTCCACATAGTATTTCATATCAAGCCCGCTGACCTTAAGCATGTCATCCCGTCGCTCCGGACGCGAGTAGCGCAACTCCATCGGTGGAGCACAAATTTCATATCCTCTAGCGATTTTGGCTACGCCGTTTTCCATGGAGACAATACGAGCTACTATGTAATGATAATGGGGAAGAGCGGCCATTTCAGAGCCGTGGGCAAAACTATGTCCAATCACCCTCATACTTTCGGTGTGATGTTCTATGAGGATAAGGACGCCGTGCGGTTTATTTATTACGAGAGCGGCACTTATTATCCTTTTCACTCTTTCCAATATTTCGTGTTTTATGGCGGACTGATATTCTCGTTTTCCAACGGCCTCGAGAAGCCTCTTTACTATTTTGGAGTCCTTACTTATGAGCATAATATCCTCGTCTGTAAATAACACCCAATTTCTGACTAGAAAGAATCTATCACGAAGACAGCTCTTTATCAAGGAGAGAACAGAGTTTTCTTGCAACACAAAGCAAGTCTTAAAAAACCTTTATTCTTTGTTTGCGATTTCCTCTTTTAATTTTTCTATAAAATTTTCAAGTTTTGTCTTTTCAGATTCGCCACTGCGTTTTTCAACCGTAATTTCTTTGGACTCCACTTCTTTATCGCCCAGAACCAGGAAATAGGGGACCTTGCTTGTTTTGGCGTTTCGTATTTTTTTGCCAAGCGTTTCGTTACTGTCGTCAAGTTCCGCGCGGATGTCTGATTCTTTCAGTTTCGCAAAGACGGTCTGCGCGTAATGGTGGTGTTTTTCGCTGATTGGCAGAACAACCACTTGCACGGGGGAGAGCCATACGGGGAATGCTCCGGCGACGTGTTCAATCAAAATTCCTATAAAACGCTCAAGTGAACCATAGATTACGCGGTGTATGACAATAGGTGTTTTTTTGCTTCCGTCCTGGGCCGTGTATTCAAGATTGAATCGGCGCGGTTGCTGGAAATCAAGCTGAACGGTTCCCATTTGCCACTCCCGCCCAAGAGCATCTTTCATCAAGATATCCACTTTTGGGCCATAGAAAGCCGCGTCGTCTTCCAGAACAAAAAAGTTCACACCGCTATCTTCCAGAATTTTTTTGAGTGTAGCCTCGGCTTTGTTCCACGTTTCAACATCGCCCATAAAATTTTTGGAGTCCCTGGTGCCCAGTCTGAACGAATACTCTAAGCCGAAGACTGAATAAAAACGCTTGACGATGTCGAAGACTTCCTTGTATTCGGATTCGATCTGGTCTTCGGTGACATAAATATGGGCATCATCCTGGCGGAATTCCCTAACGCGCAAAAGACCGTTCAATGTCCCGGACCTCTCAAAACGATGCAGAGTATCGGTATCCGACAACCTTAGCGGCAAATCCCGATAACTTCGGGTCTTGTGTCCGAAGACCACATGAGCATTCGGACAGTTCATGGCTTTTATGCCGTATTCTTCTCCCTCACCCATGTTCGCTACGAACATATCCGACCAATAATGATCAAAATGTCCCGAGGTTATATACAACTCTTTTTTATTTAAAATAGGGGAAATGATTTCTTGGTAACCCCGTTTTTGGTGTTCTTCGCGCCAGAATTTAACAAGTTCGTTATAAAAAATAACGCCTTTCGGCAGCCAGTAAGGCATTCCCGGCGAGGTTTGATGAAACATGAAAAGGTCCAATTCGGGGCCGAGTTTTTTGTGGTCTCTTTTTCTGGCCTCCTCAATCATTAGCTCATATTTCTCGAGAGCGCCTTTTTCTTCAAAAGCGAGACCGTAAACGCGGGTGAGCATTGTGTTTTTTTCGTCGCCGCGCCAGTAAGCGCCGGCCACATGGGACAGTTTAAACGCGTCAGGTTTTATTTCGTCGGCATCTTCAACATGACCTCCGCGACAAAGGTCCGTAAATTCCCCCGATTGGTAGGTGGTCAAGCTCTCTCCTTTGTCAGATATCTCTTTAATTAATTCTTGTTTGTAGGGGTTGTCCGAAAATATTTTTAAAGCGTCTTCTTGAGATATCGATGTGGGGGTAAAATGTTTCCAGGTTTTCAATATTTCCCGCATCCGTTTTTCTATTTTGGGCAGTTCGGCGTCGTTTATGGGCGAAGGAAATTCAAAATCATAATAAAATCCGTTATCTATAGCAGGACCGATTGTCGGTTTCGCGTCCGGGTGAAGCTCCAAAACCGCGGCGGCCAAAAGATGGGCTAGGGAATGGCGTATTTTTGTTAATTGTTCCTGGTTGCTCATAGAAAAAATAATACCATTTCCCCCCTTTTTTACAAACAAAAAGCGGATCACTTGGATCCGCCTAGAGTCTTTGATTCCCCTTAACTATTTTTATGCCGGACATGATGAGGGCTGAACAGTTTGCTACCCCCAGGATTAATAATTTCTCTGTCCTTGTCGTCTATAAGCCTAAGCATCGTTGGGGCGAGTACTGACAACTCTCTCGTAACCTCTTGAACGAACATGGGTCGGTCTCGGTTTCTATGCCTGAATTCGTGGAGATAACCGGGCGCAGAGACTACCTGTTGACCCTTTTCAAAAACATCCCCGTCACTTCTCTTTACTCCCTCTACCCATTTATCGGAAAAGAACACGTTACCCCTCGGACCAACGATCAAATGACCATCAGTGCTTGCAAGTTCGAGCCATATCCCAGTATCAATATCCCCAAACACCAAAGACACGAGCATTTCCCGGACATAATCTTCTCTCCGAAAATGCTCCAAGTGTCCTTCTTTTGGCATAACCAACTGCCCCGTTTTAAAAGGTCTTTCCGTCGCTTCGCTCACAATTGCCTCCTTTAGGCTCTACGCTGTTTCGTAATATAGTTCTTGCAAAAAAAATGTCAATCCGCCCAAAACCCGCTATTTCAGTTCTTTGACCTCTTCCGCCAGGACGCTTGTTTGGCCATTGCGCTTGGATATGCGTCCTCGGATAACAATACATTTGTCCGGCTGCAAAAGTTCCCGCGCGTCTTTGTAAAGTTTTGGGAAAACAACAGTCTCTATTTCATCCGTGAAATCGGCGATTTTCAAAAAGGCCATCCGTTCGTTTGATTTGGTTATTATTTCTTTTGATTCGTGAACTATGCCGGCGACAACAGCGAGCATATCTTCTTTAAGCGTTTCTTTTATTTTCCTGACAGTCATTTCGCGCTTGTCCAATTTATCGCGCCATTGGTCAAGCGGATGGCCGGAGACATAAAGGCCGAGCAGTTCTTTTTCCCAAGCCAGCTTTTCATTCTTTGTCGCCGGCGGATAAGCTTTTAATTTGATTTCCGGCTGTGCGATATTCATTCCGCCGAACAAAGAATCCTGATTCGCGTTCGCGCCGGAAGCCTCGCGGTTGAAGGCCAGGGCTTCTTCCGCATTACCCAGAAGTTCTCCCCGTTCACCGAGTTCGTCCATCGCCCCTCCGCGGATTAGCGATTCCAGAGATTTTTTATTTAAGTTCTTGTGTTTGACTCGGAGCAAGAAATCGGCAAAAGATTTGTATTTTCCGCCGTTCTTTCTTTCGTCAATTATTGACTCCGCGATATCGGTGCCCAAATTTTTTATACTGCAAAGGCCGAAGCGGATTTGTTCCGCGTTTTTTTCTCCGACAACAGTAAAGTCGCCGAAACTTTCGTTTACATTAGGAGGCAATACCTCGACGCCCATTCGTTCGCATTCGGCGATTGTTTCGGCCACTTTTTCCACATCACCTGATTCGGCGGTCATTACTGCTGTCATATATGGAACAGGGTAATTGGCTTTCATATAAGCGGTTTGGTAGGCTACTTGGCCGTAGCTTGCGGCATGGGCTTTGTTGAATCCGTAGGCGGCAAATGGTTCAATAAGTTTCCATAATTCAATCGCTTTCTCCGACCGCATTCCTCCGTCTACGCATCCGGAAACAAATTTTTCTTCTTGGGCGGCCATTTCCTTGGGAATTTTTTTACCCATGGCTTTGCGGAGAGTGTCGGCTTCAAGCCATGAATAACCGGCTAGTTTGATGGCTATCATCATAACGTCGTCTTGATAAGTTATGACCCCGTAAGATTGGTCAAGAATTTCTTCCATCCGCGGATCCATATATTTGACTAATTTCGGATTGTGTTTGCGCTCAATATAATCGGGAATTTTTTCCATCGGTCCTGGGCGATACAAGGCGACCATAGCGTTTATGTCGTGTATGGTTGTCGGTTTGAGTTCTTTCAGGTAGCGTGTCATTCCGGCGCCGTTTAATTGGAACAGCCCCATAGTCTCTCCTTTGGAGAGCATGGCAAAAGTTCTTTTGTCGTCAAGCGGAATTTTTTCTATATCAACATCAATCCCGTATATTTTTTTGACCAAACGGACGGCGTCTCCCAAAATGGCCAAGTTGCGAATGCCGAGAAAATCAAATTTCAAAAGACCGGCCTCTTCAACGGCATACATGTCGTATTGAGTTATAATTTTGCCGCCCTTCGGGTCCAGTTGGAGAGGGACGAAATCAGAAAGTGGACTAGGCGACATGACAACACCGGCGGCGTGCACGGAAATATGCCTTACGCACCCTTCAAGCTTTTTCGCCAAGTCTATTATTTCTTTGGTATCCGTTTCTTTCTTGTACGCTTCTTTAAGCTCCGGCGTCATTTCCATGGCATGATTTATAGTCATGGGGAATCCTTGACCGCCCATTGGAATAAGACGGGACAAGCGGTCTCCCGTGGCGTATGGATATCCGAGCGCGCGAGCCACATCCCTTACCGCTCCGCGCGCCATCATTGTGCCGAAAGTTCCTATCTGGGCCACTTTATCCTCGCCATATTTTTGTTTCGCGTATTCAATTACCTCGTCTCGGCGATTGTCGGCAAAATCCATATCAATATCCGGCGCCGAGGGGCGTTCGGGGTTTAGAAATCTTTCAAACGGCAATTTATAGATAAGCGGATTAACTTTGGTAATGCCCGTAAGATAAGTAACCATTGAACCGGCGACCGAACCTCTGATGTTTGTAAAAATGTTGTTTTCGTTGGCATAGCGAAGCAAATCCGCCACAACCAAAAAATACGGCGCGTAACCTTTGTCGTTTATTATTTTAAGTTCGTATTCTATGCGGTCTAGAGTAGCCTTGTCTTTGTCCAAGCTTCGCGACAAGGCTCCTTCGTAAGTAATTCGTTTTAGTTCATCGGCATAGGAAACGCCGCTTTCAATTTTCAAATCCGGGAATACCCAGCTGCCAAGTTTGAGCTCTATGTTTACCCGCTCGGCGATTTTCACGGTGTTTTCCACCGCCTCCGGAGTGTCTTTGAAATATAGAAGCGCTTTTCTGGTGTCTATAAATGAAAAATCGTCCGCTCCGAAAGTAAGCCGGCTCTCGTCTTTTGTATCAGTGCCTGTTTGGACAGCGAGAAGCGTGTCTTGGGCTTTGTGGTCGTCTTCGCTAAGATAGTGCGAGTCCTGCGTGCCAACCACGGGGATTTTCAGTTTGCGTGCAAGTTCTATTAATTTTTTGCGCACCTCTTCAATGCCCTCAACTTTCGGATGGTGCATCAGTTCGATAAAATAATTTTCCGCGCCGAAAATATCGCGGTATTCAATCGCAAGCTTTTCCGCTTTTTCGATATTGTTCGCCGAAAGCGCCCGCGAGACCTCACCGCCAAGACACCCGGAAAGACATATGATGCCTTCGTGATATTGCTTTAGCAAATCTTTATCCATGCGTGGTTTATAGTAGTAACCCTCAAGGTTTGCCGCGGTTACGAGTTTTATTAAATTGTGATAACCAACATTGTTGTAAGCGAGAAGCGTCAGATGATAACGGCGAGCATCCACGCCGGGCTCTTTGTCAAAACGAGTTCGTTCGGCGATGTAAGCCTCAACGCCAATAATTGGCTTGATGCCGTGTGATTTGCAAGTTTTGTAAAATTCAATCGCCCCGTACATATTGCCGTGATCGGTCAAGGCAAGGGCAGGCATATTGTGTTTTTTGGCCAGCTTCACCATTTCGTCCACTTTGGAGAGACCGTCCAAAAGGGAGTAGTGGCTATGTGTGTGTAAGTGTATAAACTTAGTGTTTTCCGCCATACTTGAATGGCATTATAGCATGTCGTTTTCTACTTGCTTTTTTAGCGTGTTTTTATTATTATTACGTTTAGGTTGGTTCTGTCAGAGAGGTGTACTTAACCATATACGCTCGGCTAAAACCGAACGGAAGTACCCTGGAGTACGAGTTGTAGGGGTCTCTCTCAGAACCAATCTTTTTTCGCCGGGCGTTGCTCGGCTTTTTCTTTTGTCGCGATGTATAATTTACACAAATGAAAAAAGCGAAATATCTGATAGGCATAGATGAAGCAGGCAGGGGTCCTTTGGCTGGGCCGGTGGCAGTTGCTGCAATAGCGGCACAAGTAACAAGTAACAAGTCACAAGTAACAAAAAAATTCAAAGGGGTCAGGGACTCGAAAAAGTTGTCGGAAAAACAGCGCGAAGAATGGTTTAAAAAATTAAAAAAATTGGAGAAAGCGGGAGTAATCAAAACCGCCGTTTCTTTTTCCGGTGCCAAGACAATAGACGAGCAGGGGGTAGTGACGGCTATCAGGCGCGCGCTCGCGCGCGCCTTAAAGAAACTTGAATTACCGCCCGATTCGTGCAGAGTTCTTTTGGACGGAACCCTTTACGCGCCTGCCATATACAAAAATCAAAAAACTATCATTCGTGGCGACGACACAGAACCGATTATTTCCGCCGCTTCAATTATGGCCAAAGTTTCGCGTGATCGGCTAATGAAACTCCTCGCCCGTAAATTCCCCGGTTATGGTTTTGAAATCCACAAAGGGTATGGGACCAAAAAACACTACCGCGCCATTAAAAAACACGGCTTGTCCGAAATCCATCGGCGAAGCTTTCTTCAGAATTATTAAAGACATACACACAGGAAACACTATAATCTTGCGATCGCAATATTATAGCGTTTCCTGTGTTGGATTGAATTCCCAAAAACGGTCCTTGGAAATCCCCTTATTGTCTAATTCGCACGAATTAGACAATAAGGAACAGTCATTGAACCATTACGAAATATTTGACAGCTCTATTGTTTTGTGCTATTACTTAAGTTAGAAATAGTTCCCTGTAGTTTAACGGACTTTTCAAAATTTGAATTTTTCCCAAACAACCAAAGAAGGAAAGACAAAAGATGAATACAAAAGGGCAACTCAGTTTTTTTGCCGGAGCGGTGGTTCTGAAGTTGATGGAGGGTGGAATGCTCGGAGTGTTGGCATTCTCCTATGCGGAGCCCGGGAAAAAACCGCAAATGCGTCTTCCTGGAGGGGGTTCTGTGGAAGGAGAAAGACCGGAACAAACCCTTTTTACAGAGTTTCGGGATGAAGTTACCGAAAAAGGGTCTCTGTTTAGCCTAGATATAAGCAAAACACAAGAAATATATCGGGTTACCAAGATAAGCGACTCGAGCGAGAGACCAGGGACTCACATGAAAGTTTTTTTCCTTATCCCGAAGGTTGCTGTCAATTTCAAACGTCGGCGCGAGAAGCGAATTGAGCCAGACGGAGTTGAGCTCAGTCCGCCGTCCTGGTTTGAAGCAGAGGCGCTCGTAAAACAAATGCTAGCGGAAAGAACACCTTATCATCATGTTATGGCAGTTCTTCTGTCGGTGAAAGAGGCGGCTAAGCACTTGCCCGAAGTTGCCAAACAATATTGCCGGACGCTTGCCGATCACGAGAAATTCATCCAAACAAGCAGGAAATAAGCCAAAGGGTAAATCCGTGTTCCGGTTTGCCCTTGTTTTTTTTGGCGAAATGTTATATACTCTACAAATTATGACAGTACGAATGAGACACACTCGGTCGCACACGGCAAATCGTCGGTCGCATCACGCCCTTAAGGGCGAGAATCTCGGTTCTTGTGAGAAATGTAAAACTCCAAAAAGAATGCACAGAGCTTGTTCAAATTGCGGTACATACAAAGGCAGGGCGGTTTTGAGTGTCGGCAAGAAGCTTGCCAAGAAAGAGAAGAAAGCAAAAAAGACAGAGAAAAAATAACGCGATGTCAATATACGAATGAATACGAATTATACGAATTTAATCCGTTCGTTTTGTTCGCGGAGATTCGCGTATTAGCATCGAGTAATCATGTCAAATAGGCACCTTTCAAGATCAATCGTTTTGCAGTCCCTCTTCGAGTGGGATTTTGGCAATAATGACGGTAAAGATATTCCCGAGATTCTTGATCGCAACATCAAAGAATTCGCTCCCGGCGTGGGCGATTTTTCTTTTATGGAAACACTGCTTAAAAATATTGTTGCCAAACAAAAAACCCTTGACGAAATAATCGAAAAAGCCGCGCCCGAATGGCCCATTGCCCGTATTTCAATCGTAGACAGGAATGTCTTGCGTATCGGGCTACACGAACTCCTTTTCGGCGACCGCAGTGAAGTCCCGCCAAAGGTGGCTATCAATGAGGCCATTGAGCTTGCCAAAACCTTTGGCGGGGAAAATAGCGGAAAATTCGTCAACGGCGTCTTGGGCGCAGTTTACAAAGAATTGGGAGAGCCGGGCAAAGACGAGACTTCAAAAAAGAAAGACAAGAACAACGTCGATATTTCAAAATTGCCGGTGGAGCGATTGGGTGGAGCTATTGTTTACGCCAAAAAAAACGGGGAGCTTTATCTCGCGCTCGTGCACGATATTTTCGGGCACTGGACTCTTTCCAAGGGTCACATCGAAGAAAACGAAGATGAAATAGAAGCCACAAAACGCGAGATAAAAGAAGAAATAGGCGTGGAGATTGAAATAAAAGAAAAAATAGGCGAAAACGAATACACAGCGAACAACAGCGATAAGACAGGAAAAATTCGCAAGCGCGTGTCGTATTTTCTGGCGGAGGCGGAACTCGGCAGACTGAAGCTTGAAGAAGGGAAGGGGGGGCTTGATGACTGCCGGTGGTTCAAAGCAGAGGAGATAGTTGACTTAAATATATATGATGATATCTTGCCCATAATCACCAAAGCAATTCAACTGCTTATGTCGCGTAATGTTTAGCATGAAGCATGTAGCATAATTATTTATAAAATAACAAGTTTTTAGCGTTGAGGGTTTAGGGTATAGCGTTTAGCGTTTAGTGAAATTCAAGTTGCTAAAACTTAACCGCTGTTTCAGTAATTTCCCTAAACCCTAACCGCTAAACGCTCGATCAAAATGATTGACTTCTCAAAGTTTGAACGTAAAGTAAAATTCCAATTTAAAAACAAGACGCTTTTAAAGCAGGCGTTTGTGCATCGCTCTTATGTCAACGAGCATCCCAGGCTCGGTTTTTCCCATAACGAAAGGCTCGAATTTTTGGGTGATGCCGTTTTGGAACTTGCGGTAACAGAACATTTGTATGAAAAATATCCTGACGCGACCGAAGGAGACCTGACTTCTTATCGCGCGGCTTTGGTAAACGCGATTACTTTGGGCGAAGCGGCCACGGAACTCGGCATGAATGAATATCTGCTGCTCTCAAAAGGAGAGGCCAAAGACACCGGCCGGGCCAGACAGGATATTCTAGCCAATACATTTGAAGCTTTTATCGGCGCGATATATTTGGACAGCGGGTATGTGAAAGCCAGGAAATTTATCGCAGGGGCGATTTTTGGCCGTATTGACGAAATTATAAAAAAGGGGCTTTGGAAAGACGCCAAGAGCCATTTTCAGGAAAAAGCGCAGGACCATGTCGGAATTACTCCGGCTTACAAAGTTTTGTCGGAAACCGGTCCCGACCATGACAAGCAATTTACTACGGGCGTATTTTTGAAAGGAGAACTAGTCGCGCAGGGTTGCGGCAAATCCAAGCAGGACGCCGAGCAAGAAGCGGCCAAAAACGCGCTTCTCGCGAAAGGGTGGAATGGTAATGGCAAGTAATAAATAACAAATAACTAACAACTAACAACTAACGACCGGTAGCCGGTGGCTAACGGGGGGCAAAGATTAGAAAGTTGAAAGTAGAAAGAAAAGTAGAAAAATATCAACAACCTACGACCAACGACTAAAAACAAAAATGGCCGGCAGTCCTTTCGAATCTGCCGGCCAGGAATCTACAAACAAGCCGTATCTCATTTTCGTTTTTCAACGGTTTCTTCGTATACCTTAGTAGCGATGGTCGTGGCTTCATCTTGTGGGTACCCAGCGTCCATCAGAAATTTGATGGTATCGGAGAGGTGTTGTTCCATGTTGATCTCCACAATATCAAAAGCGAGGTTGAGTTGGTGGAGTTCTTTCGCCAATAGTTCCCGGGTCAGCCGTTCCTCTTCGCTCAAAATGGAAAGCACTTGGTCACGATACTCCTCCATGGCCCTTTTCGCTTCGTTGTAGATTTCCCTGGCGACACCTATGCTTCTTTCGGACATTTCAAGCATCAGTTTGGCCACTTCTTCGCGGGTACCATCCGGTGTTGGCCTCGACAAGAGGTCTTTCTCAAAAGTCGTCTGTTTGAGCTCAGCTTTCTCCAAAAATTCTTTGCTATTTTCCTCCACACTTTTTTTTCTTTTCTCCACATCAGCGATGATTTTATTCCAGTGAAGAATAGAAGCACGAAGTTCGATCGCGCGTTCCGAATTGAAAAAATCCATTTGGGATCCTCGTCGTTGTTTAAAATCAAGAACTGATTATTAATAACATATCTTAGATATAAAGTCAAATATAATTTTAGGGTTTAGTTTAGGGTGTTTTTCACTTCATACTCCATACAAAATACGCTATACTCCATACTAAACACCATGCTCAAACATCTGGAACTTTCCGGCTTCAAGTCTTTCCCCAAAAAAACCACGTTTGAATTCAACGCCCCAGTCACGGCTATTGTGGGCCCCAATGGTTCGGGCAAATCAAATGTGGCCGAAGCCATACGTTTTGTGCTGGGCGAGCAGTCCATAAAATCTCTCCGCAGTAAAAAGGGAGAGGACCTTATCTGGAATGGTTCAAAAGCGATACCGCAAACGAATCGCGCCGCCGTTTCCATAACTTTTGACAATTCCAAGCGCGTTTTTAAATTTGACGGGGAAATGTCCCAAGACCTTAATTTGGGTTTTGACGAAATAGTAATTTCGCGCGAAGTTTACCGCGATGGCATCAACAAATACTTGATCAACGGCTCGCAGGTGCGACTTCGCGACATTATTGAACTTTTGGCTTCGGTAAATATCGGCGCATCCGGCCACCACATTATTTCGCAGGGTGAAGCGGACCGTATACTAAACTCAAGCGCCAAAGACCGCCGGGTGATGATAGAAGAGTCTTTGGGTCTTAAAATTTATCACTGGAAAATTCATGAGAGCGAGCGGAAATTGGAGAAAACAAACGAAAATTTGGACAAAGCGGAGTCTCTGCGCCGGGAAATTCTTCCCCACATAAAATTTTTAAAAAAGCAGGTTGAAAAAATAGAGCGTGCCGAAGAGATGCGCTCGCGCCTTTCGGAAATTTACGCCGAGTATTTGAAAAAAGAAGAAGCTTACCTTAATCGCGAAAAAAGACGCGCCGAAGGCGATAAGCATTCCGTCGAAAAAGAAGTATCCCGCATAGACGGCGAAATAAAAGCCATTAAAGACGCGCTCGCGCGAAAGGGCGAGGACAGCGCGCGGACGGACGAACTCCGCCGTTTGGATTCCGAACTCCGCCGTTTGCGTACTGAACAAGACGAATTTTCGCGTAAATTGGGCCGAGTGGAAGCCAAGATGGAATTTATTGTTCGCGAGGAACGCGCGCTTAAAACGAAACAGGGGGAGGCGGGCGTAAAAACCGTGCCTTTTGCCGAAGTGGAGAATCTGGCAAAAACGGCTGAGTCCGTTTTTTCGGAGGCTCTAGGCGCGCCGGATTCTCTTTCCGGTTTTATCACCCGCTTGCGGCAACTTTTTGCGGACTTCCTTTTCCGCCATCGCGGAGAAGACGACGACATTACCGCGAAAGTTTCCGCTATTCGGGAAGAACTTGCGCGGGCCGAAAACGAAAAAAGAAAAACCGAAAGTTCAATTGCCGCTCTTGCCGGAGAGGAAAAGGGGTGCAATTTGGCGCTTGCCCGCGTGAAAGAAGAGGGCGACAAAAACAAAGATGCCAACCGCGACCGGGAGCGGCTTTATTACGAGTTCATAGCCAAACGCAGCGAAGCATCCGGACAACTTAATGTTATTTTATCGCGACTCGAGATGATTGTCCGCGAAGAATCATCTTTTACGGAAGAAATCAGAGAGGGGAATATTCTCATCGGGCAGGAAATTTTGAAATACAAACGGCAAGCAATAGACGAAGTGGCGTTTCGGAATGAACCGAGAAGCGAGCAAGAAGCGCGTCGCAAAGAAATTGAAAAAATAAAAATTCGTCTGGAAGACATGGGAGGAGGCGGAGGGAGCGAGATTCTCAAAGAATACAAGGACATGGAAGAACGGGACCGGTTCCTAACGCGGGAAATAGACGACCTGGAAAAAAGCGCGGAGTCTTTGTCGTCGCTCATTAAAGAGTTGAAAGAAAAACTGGATGTTCAGTTTGACGAAGGCATTGAAAAAATCAACGAACAATTTGAGAAGTTTTTTAATCTTATGTTCGGGGGTGGCTCGGCGGGGATTGCCGTATTTGAGGAAAAAAAGAAAGTGAAAGCGATTGACCCGGAGACCGGCGAAGAGATTGACATGGAAGAAGAGGAGGAAGCTGTGCGGGGGATAGACATAAAGGTCAACTTACCGCAGAAAAAAATAAAAGATTTGGCCATGCTCTCCGGCGGCGAGCGGGCGCTCACTTCCATTGCCCTTCTTTTTGCCATTTCACAGGTTAATCCGCCGCCGTTTATGGTGCTTGACGAAACCGACGCCGCTTTGGACGAGGCCAACTCGCGCAAATACGGCGAAATGCTCGGGAATCTTTCCAAACTCTCCCAGCTCGTGGTTATCACGCACAACCGCGAGACTATGTCCCGCGCGGAAGTGCTCTACGGCATTACAACCGGGGGAGACGCGGCGTCCAAACTTCTTTCCATAAAATTTGACGAAGCGGTGGAGATTGCGAAATAGGAAAAAGAAATAACATATAACAAATAAAGACCCAATGCATAAATTACCAAAAGCGCCTAAAGAATCAATGATTTATGAAGACAAGCAGGTCTATGTTTGTTTGGCAATGTACCCGTTAACAAAAGGCCACACTATCGTTGTTTGGAAAAAGCCGGTTAAGGATATACACGACTTGAGCTGTAAACAGTACGAGCATTTAATGAATGTAGTTGATATAACGCGGGATGCTCTTCTAAAAACTCTCAAGGTCAAAAAAGTCTATTTGCTTTACATGGACGAAGTTAAACATGTGCACTGGCATCTGGTGCCCAGATTTAACGAGAAGGGTGTTAATGCCCTTCTGCATATCCCCAAGCGCGCGAAAGATTTTTCTCTCACGCTTAAGATCAAGCGTGAATTCTCGGAAGTTTTAAAAAAACATAAAAAAGATTTTTAAACAAAAAACCCCGCATTGCGGGGCGACTAAAACAAATTGACGGTTACGGGTAGATATTTGGCAAGATACAAAATAAGTATCAACAAAAGTATTATTACGAATATCAACTGAACGACAAGAACGCACAAATTGACAAGTGTTAGTCGCAATAAAACCCTTGTCAACCTCAACAACGGCCTAAACGGTCTTAGCAAGGAAGACTCCCCATTTTTGGTTTTTGTTCGAACGGAACTTCACCAACAAAAAGCCTAGTCTTATTCAAAACTTTTGTCAAAAACGGGAACGCACAAAGACGGACGCGCGATTCGTCATTCTCTAATTCGCGCGAATTAGAGAATAGATAGTGAAGATAAGATACGATTATCAATAATGGCGCGGACACGCCCTTATTGATAAAAAGGTTTTTAGAGGGGGAATTTCTGGACAGTACTTTGTTTGTCGCGAGTAGCAGGTCGTTGGTTGTTCGTCGTCAGTCGTTGGTTGTAAGTTTTCTACACAAACACATAATCAAGTGTCTTTTTTACCATATCCGCCGAGACGACCTTGAAGCGAACTTTGTCGCCCAGGGTGAAAGTTTTTTTGGTGCGCTCGCCCACAATACGATAATGTTTCTCGTCAAAATTATAGAAGTCGTCGCCGATATCGCGCAATTTTACCATGCCTTCGCATTTGGTTTCCTTTTCCTCAACATATATGCCCCATTCGGTTACGCCGGAAATGACGCCGTCAAAAGTTTGTCCCACGCGGGCAGACATGTATTCAACCTGCTTGTATTTAATGGAGGCGCGTTCGGCGTCGGACGCTTCTTTTTCTCTTTGTGAAGAGTAATTGCAGAGCGTGTCGTAGATATGCCATTCTTTTTTACTTATTTCTTTATTGCGCAAATAATCATCAAGAAGCCGATGTACCATCACGTCCGGGTATCTCCGAATAGGGGAGGTAAAGTGAGTGTAGTGTTCAAAGGCAAGCCCGTAGTGGCCGATATTTTCCGTGGAATAAACGGCTTTGGCCATCGAGCGGATGACTGCCGTCTGTATCATGTCTTTCTCGGTTTTACCCTCAAGCGACGTCAGAAGCTTGTTTAATTCTTTCGGGGCTATGTTGCCATCTTGTAGCTTCAAGTCATAGCCGACGCTTCCGAGAAAGAATTTTAAATTGGCGACTTTTTCCTGATTTGGCAAGTCGTGGATGCGATAAACGAACACTTGGTCTTTGTTCGTTTTCTTTTCCATTTCTGCCACAAATTCCGCGACATTCCTGTTGGCCAAAAGCATAAATTCCTCAATCAACCTGTTGGTGTCCCCGCGCACTTTTTTGTAAACTCGCAGCGGCACCCCCTGCTCATCCAGAACGAACTTCACTTCTTCCTGCTCAAGCGAGATGGCCCCTTCCTCAAAGCGTTTTTTGGTAAGTTTTTTGGCTATATTATTTAGCGTGTTTAATTCTTCGTAATATTCACCCTTTCCATCATCCAGTATCTTTTGGGCGCTTTCGTAAGAAAATCGCTTGTCGGAATTTATTATCGCTTTGCCGAACCATTTTTTTAAAACATTACCGTTCCCATTCATTGTGAACACCGCGCTCATGACAAGCTTGTCTTCCCGCGGGTTTAAACTGCATAGGTTGTTGGACAAAGCTTCTGGGAGCATCGGTATTGTTCTATCAACCAGATAAACGGAAGTGCCCCTTTTTACCGCTTCTTGGTCTAATGACGTATTCAGGCGGACATAATTGGACACATCGGCTATGTGTATGCCGATTTCAAAAGTGCCATCCTCGAGTTTTTTGAAAGAAAGAGCATCGTCAAAATCTTTGGCGTCTTCCGGGTCAATGGTGAAGGTAGTCGTGTTTCTGAAATCTTTTCTTCCGGTCAAATCTTCCGCCGTAATTCCGCGTTCTTTGAGATTAATGGCTTCGCGCTCCACCATTTCCGGAAAATGTTCCGAAAATCCCCGCTCAAGGGCGATGGCGCGCATCTCGGCGTTATTTTCATTCGGTAACCCCAATATCTCCGTTATTTCTCCACTCGGGCTTTTGCGCGGGTCTATCCACGCCGTGATGATTCCAAAAACTTTGTCGCCAACTTTCCCTCCATTTAATTTTTCTTTCGGAATTAAAATGTCCGTATACATTCGCACATCTTGCGGTACCAAGAAATAGACGCCATTTTCGCGCTCGATTATTCCGGCAAATCCCGGTTTGTGCCTGACGAGAACCTCGGAGATTTCTCCGGAGAGTTGCTTGTCCTTGCGTTTGGGGTGGAGGGTAACCTTTACTCTGTCGCCATGCAGAGCTGTGTTTAAGAAGACAGGCTGTATTTCAATATCTTCGTCTTGCCCCAAGACCCGCACATAACCCACCCCTTTCCCCGTGATTGAGATGACCCCTTCCGTCGCGCTATGCTCCGGATGTTTTTGTTTTTGAGGCGGTTTTTTGGGCATTTGGTGAGTCGCCCCGCTAGATTTTTTCGGGAAGTTTTTGGTCATAGACATGTTTGTATTCTTACAAACCTTATACCGCCACAATCAATAAAGATAAAAAATCTGCTGGGGCTTGCTCCGGCTATTTCATTTTTATGTTTTTTCATTATAGATGTGATTATAACACAGGATCATTTTTTGATTTAATATTTAATTCCTTGCCCTTCTAGGATGGGGTAATTGATTCTCTTTCGTTTTTCTATTTTGCCCAATACACTATAATCTTGCGATCGCAAGATTATAGTGTATTGGGCGAGACTAGCGAACTTGACCACAACCCGGACGAACGACTGATTGACCTTTTGGGGCGTTTTTGGTAGCATCACCCCTATGTTAATGATTCGCCTACAGCGTATTGGACGAAAGAACAGCCCGCATTTCCGGGTTGTTTTGACTGATCGCAAAAATAGTACCAAGTCAGGAAGATTTCTGGAGGTGCTTGGTTCGTACGCCGCGAGACCGGGCAATTTCGAGGTAAATACCGAGCGTGTGAAGTACTGGATTGGACAAGGCGCTCAAACTTCGGACACTATGCATAATTTTCTCGTGGGAAAAAAAATCATCACAGGCAAAAAAATAAATGTTTTGCCGAAGAAGCACCCAATCAAGCTCGCTTCGCCCGTAGCCGCAGGCGAAGTGGAGAAAGAAGTTTCGGCGCAGATGGAAGTTGCCCCGGCAGAAACTTTATCCGCCTAGCCCTTTTTTCTTTTTCTGCGTAAGTCAGCCCGCCGCAGGCGGCTCCCTTTACAACAAAGTTTCTCTCTAATACAATATATTTATGCCGTGCTCGGGCGAGGCACGAAGATCTTTAACAGACTTAGTCTTTTAGAATATGACAGAAAACACAACAGACCGAGACAGGGAGTTTCTTGAGTATGTAATTAAGGCATTGGTTGACAATCCGAGCGATGTAAAAGTGGACAGGACAATTGACGAAATGGGGGTTCTACTGACTCTTTTAGTTAATCCGGCGGATATGGGTAAAATTATCGGACGCAAGGGTAATACCGCGAAAGCGGTAAGAACGCTTCTTCGGGTAGTTGGGATGAAGAATAATGCTCGCGTTAACATGAAAATAAACGAACCAGAAGGGAGTACTCACGTTTTTGGCGGAGTGCCAGTATCATCGTCGACCCCGCGCCCTTCGGCCGCGGATGTGGACAGCGCCATGGATGAGATTAAAGATCTGTAAGTTCAACCAACAACTTACGACCTACGACTAACAACAAAACAAAAACCCCGCAATGCGGGTTTTTTGTTTTTCCTCTTATACCTCTAATTCGTGCGAATTAGGGGTATAAGGATTTTTGTTCAGAAAAAGAAAAAGCCCGACAGAGTTGATTGCTGTCAGGCATGGGGGTTTTGGGGGCGGGGGGTGAAACACTTGCGGTTTTTTAGTGGTTTGTGCTTTAATAATTGTGGCACGTTCGCCGTGAGTTAGGAAATAAACATGATTGATCCCGACATCGACTATAGCAAGCTTCCGGAAACGTTGGAAGCAATAGCGGAATGGTTTTGCAGAAATACAGTGGCTAGTCGATACACGATTATGCCCGCGACTTGTCTGGACTCCGCTATTGCAATTCGCGTTTTGCTCAAGCAGAACGAGTGGCTAAAGAGTGATTCTGGGCACAATGCGGATTTGGCGGAGATGACGCGAACCCTCGCTGAAATCGAGGCCAAGGTTGTTGCCGAAAAAATCCACCTGGACATTATAGTCGACGACGCAAGAAAAGAAAGAGCCCACCGGATAAACGCCTTCTAGGTCGAATTGTTTTTCCAACACCTCGCTATCGCGGGGCTTTTCTTTTGTCCGAATTTGTATAGACTACAACCTATAACCTACTCACTACAACCTACCCTATGAGATTTCACGTCATCACATTATTTCCCGATTCGCTTGATTCTTATCTTAAGACTTCAATTATTGGACGAGCGATAAAGGCCAAGAAAATTTCGGTTAAGACATACGACCCATATGATTTTGGTATTGGCAAATGGAAAAAGACCGATGACCGTCCGTATGGCGGCGGTCCCGGGCAAGTCGTATTTGCTCTTCCAATTTTGAAAGCGGTAGAGCAAATAAAATTAAAAAATATAACTGGGTACAATGTTCCGTCGTCGCTCGGACGAAATGTAAAAGAGGGCTTTTCCACTTCGCTCCTCGCTAGACAGAATAAAAAATCAAAATTTAAAATTATAATGCTTTCGCCGAATAGGAAAAAGTTTACCAATGGAATCGCGCGCAAATGGGCGAAAGAGGGGAGAGATTTAATCTTAATATCCGGGCGATACGAGGGAATAGACGCGCGAGTGAAAAAGATTTTGAAAGCTGAAGAAATATCCATCGGAGATTATGTATTGACTGGTGGGGAACTTCCGGCCATGGTGATAATTGATGCGGTGTCGCGTCAAATACCCGGCGTGCTCGGCAAGTTTGAATCAGTGGAAGAAAATCGTGTGTCTTCAAGCGAGGTTTACACAAGACCGGAGACACTAGTTTATAAAGGTAAAAATTATAAAGTTCCTAAAGTTTTGTTATCGGGGAATCATAAGAAAATAGAAGAGTGGAAGAATGGTAAAAAAGGTAATGCGTAAGATATGAGACATTTTGAAATGGAAACAGCCGAGCAAGTAACATCGGTATCTTTTAGACATTGACAGAATATGTATTTATATGGTAGAAATATAATTAGTTTGCAAAGACATTTAGAGAGGAGAGTGATGGTGCCAATTAAATTCGGAGAAGTAAAACTTTGGGGGTTTTTTCAGGGGCTTGGTCGCGTACTGTATAAGGCCGAGCGTCTCGATGAAAAAACGATAATGTTCATGTTTGAGGGGAAGGTTTATTGTGTTTGGTTTCCCCAAAAAGCAGAAGAACATGCAGCTCTCGTTTGTTTTGACGGGTTTTTATTACGACACGGCCTCGCTGGTGGCGCAAAAGTTCTCGAGTACGAATACAGCGATAATGGCGACAATGGACAAAAAAAAGGGCCTGAACACATAGAAATACGTTCAAACCAGAGCAATGTTCGTCGTATCTCGGAATACGAAGACGAAGATTCAAGAACGAAGCCGGACTATTATCTTGTGCCGGGCGAGGGGATTTCAGAGGTAGCGCTCGCTTTACATCATCGTTCAGTACGGCACTTTATTTTGGTGCCGAAGAGCAAAAGTGGCAGCAGGTCTTTGTTTTGCCAGCTCAAGCCCCGCTCCCTTGAACGACGCTATATCATGATTGTCGCGACTTACAGCGAAATTCAGTTTATTACATGCAATAGCTATTGAAATTCACCGGAAGAGTTACGCGGGAGCGCGTATTCACAGGCTCCCGTTTTTTTATTGACAGGTTATAGGTCTCTCGTGTATACTCTTCCCAACTGAATAACGACTGAGTTGCGGCTTCGTTCAGGGTATTAATAAATAAGCGGTTTGCTTAATAAACTTCAGTTTAGAAGTCAATCGTACTAGCCCTAAAAAATAGAGGTAAGTTTATACCTTTGTTTTTTTTATTTTTGTTTATGCCCGCAAATATACTTACCAAACAGAAACTGGAGAAAAAGTATTTCTCACGCTACAAGAAGCCCTTGGTTGATGTGCCGAATCTTTTAGAGACCCAAGTTGATTCCTATAAATTACTCGCGGAACGGGGCCTCAAAGAAATTTTCAAAGAGTTTTCTCCGATTAAGGATTATTCCGAAAAAAAGTTTGAACTTGAATTCACTTCTTTTTGCTTAAGCGAACCGAAATACGACGAGTATTACGCCAAAGCCAATCACGTTTCGTACGAGGCGCCCCTTCGAGCTACGGTCAAACTTAAGAACAAGACTATTGGGTCATCCAAGGAGCAGGAAATCTTTATGGCAGATTTCCCGCTGATGACCACTCACGGAACTTTTATAATAAACGGCGTTGAACGCGTCGTTGTGCCCCAGCTGGCCCGCTCCTTCGGCGTCTTTTTTAGCGAGATTGAAATCAAGGGGAAAATGTATTTTGGCGCTAAAATAATTCCGTCTCGCGGAGCATGGATTGAATTTGAATCCGAATCCGACGGCTCCATATATGTCCGCATTGATCGTAAAAGAAAATTCCCGGTTACGTCTCTCCTTCGGGTTTTCGGTCTTTCCGCGGATAAAGATATTTTGGCCGCTTTCAAAAACCCCCAAACGGAAGCTTCGATTAAGCTGTCTTTGGAAAAAGATAGCGCCAAAACGGCAGAAGAATCATACATAGAAATTTACAAACGCCTAAGAGACGGCGACTTGGCAACGGCGGAAAATGCCAGAGGATTTATCACTTCTATTTTCAGCGAAGAAAGATACGACTTGTCGCCGGTCGGCCGTTTTCGTTTCAACAAACGCTTTGGCAAATCAATGGACGAAGAAGCTCTTTCTCGTCGCATTCTTTCGTCGGACGATTTGATAGAAATTATTTCCCACATAATTACCTTAAACAACACCCCCGGAGCTTTTGGCGACGACATAGACCACCTGGGTTCCCGCAGAGTCAGATATGTCGGTGAAATGCTTCAGCAAAAAATCAGGATGGGAATGTCTCAAATGAAGCGAAATATCCAGGACAGGATGTCCACCATTGATGCCGAAACGACGCTTCCGATACAGATAGTAAACCAGCGGCCGCTACAGGCGCGCATAAAAGAATTTTTCACCACCAACCAGCTTTCACAGTTCATGGGGCAGGAAAATATTTTGAATGAAATAGAACACCTGCGCACCCTCTCGGCGCTCGGCCCGGGCGGCCTCACTCGCGAGAGAGCCGGTTTTGAAGTGCGCGACGTGCACACTTCCCACTACGGCAGGGTTTGTCCGATACACACGCCGGAAGGTCAAAATATCGGCCTTATTCTGCATCTCTCAATGTACGCCAGAAGCAACGAATTCGGCATCATAGAAACTCCATATATAAAAGTTAAAAATGGCAAACTTACAAAAGAGATTGTTTACATGAACGCGCTTGAAGAGGAAGGGTATATTATTGCCCACGCCGGCAGTCCCTACGACGAAAACGGCGCGCTTTTGGGAAAAAAAGTAGAAGCCCGCATAAGAACTCAACCAGGTTTGGTAAATAGGGAAGAAGTTGAATTTATTGATGTCGCTACCAATCAGGCTTTCTCCGTGGCCACATCAATGATCCCCTTTTTGGAACACGATGATGCCAACAGAGCGCTTATGGGTTCAAATATGCAAAAGCAAGCTACGCCGTGCGTTTTGCCGGAAGTCCCGCTTGTGGCCACCGGCATTGAGGGTATTGTAGCGAAGTTTTCAGGCCGGCTTGTTACCGCAAACGAAGCGGGAATTGTGTCGTATGCCGACGCCCGCAAAATCGTCGTAAAGAACGAAAAGGGAGAAAAAGAATATAACCTAGTTAATTTTTCGCGTACCAACGATTTTAGCGCTTTTCATCAACGTCCGATTGTTTCCGTGGGGGACAAGGTAAAGAAAGACGAAGTGCTCGCGGATATGTCTTCTTCCGACCAAGGGCAGGTGGCACTCGGGCAAAACGCGCTGGTCGCCTTTATGCTTTGGGATGGAGCCAACTACGAAGACGCTATAATTATTTCACAACATTTGGTTAAAGACTCCAAGTTTACCAGCATCCACATAGAAGAGTTTGTGGTGAATGTCCGCGATACCAAATTGGGGCCGGAAATCACAACCTGCGACATCCCGAATGTCGGCGAAACGAAATTGAAAGATTTGGACATGGATGGCGTTGTCAGAATAGGGGCCGAAGTCAGAGCTAACGATATTTTGGTGGGGAAAATTACACCAAAAGGAGAATCGGAACTTACTCCGGAAGAAAGGCTTCTTCGCTCGATTTTCGGAGAAAAAGCCCGAGATGTTAAGGATACTTCGCTTCGCATGGAGCACGGCAAGCGCGGGCGTATTGTCGGTGTAAAAATTTTCTCGCGAGAAAAGGGGGACAGGCTTGATTCGGGAATCATAAAAAGAATTCACATTGAAGTGGCTCAACTTAGAAATGTTTCGGTGGGCGACAAACTGGCCGGAAGGCACGGTAACAAGGGTGTCATTTCCCTCATTTTGCCGGAAGAAGACATGCCGTATATGGCTGACGGCAAACCCGTGGATATTATTTTGACGCCGCTCGGTGTGCCTTCCCGCATGAACTTGGGGCAAATCCTTGAAATGCATCTTGGACTCGCGGCGCACACGCTGAACTATCAAGCCATAGTGCCTCCGTTTATGGGGGTTACCAACGAAGAGATAAAAAAGGAACTCGCGCTTGCCGGATTTTCCGAAACGGGCAAAGTAAAAATGTTTGACGGGCGCACGGGCGATTCTTATGACAAAGAGATCGCTATCGGCTACATGTACGTGATGAAGCTTCACCACATGGTTGAAGACAAAATACACATGCGTTCCATCGGACCGTATTCTCTCATTACCCAACAGCCGCTTGGTGGAAAGGCCCAAGGGGGCGGCCAGCGTTTCGGAGAAATGGAAGTGTGGGCTCTTGAAGGATACGGCGCGGCGCACACGCTTCGCGAGGTGCTTACCATAAAATCAGACGACATCGCCGGCAGGTCGGCCGCTTTTGACTCGATTATAAAAGGGAAGGAAATAAGCGCTCCGCATGCTCCGGCGGCCTTTAGCGTGATGCTTAATTATTTGCGCGGGATGGCTCTTGATGTGGATTTAAGAAAAGGCAAAAAATAAGCGCGATGCTAATCTACGAATTCATGCGAATGAAACGAATAAAATTCATGAATCCCGTTAGAGGCCGCGGTCACGGTATAAAATACAAATTTAAATAAAATTATGGAAAACAGCAAAACAATTTACAAATATAAGCTAAGCAAGAGCGGGTCGACCGCGACCTGCCTCTAAACGGGATGAAAACATTTGACACAAGCGACTTCGATTCAATTTCACTAAGGCTGGCTTCTCCGGACCGCATCAGGGAGTGGTCATACGGCGAGGTAACCAAACCGGAAACGATCAATTACAGAACCGGCCGTTCCGAGAGAAACGGCTTATTTGACGAGCGTATTTTCGGTCCGGAAAAAGATTTTGAATGTTACTGCGGCAAATATCGCCGGATTCGTTACAAAGACATAATTTGCGAAAAATGCGGAGTTGAAGTAACCCGCTCTATTGTTCGCCGCGAAAGGATGGGGCACATAGAACTTTCAAGTCCGGTGGCGCATATCTGGTTTTTGCGCGGAGTTCCCTCCCGCATCAGTATGCTTCTGAATATTTCCGTAGCCGATGTCGAAAAAGTTATTTATTTTGCCGGGTATATCGTTACCAAAGCGAGCGAAGAAGAAAAAGCAAAAATTATAAAAGATTTGGAGTCGGAGTATAAAGCCAAGTCAAAATCAACGGAAGACGAAAAAACAAAAGAAAAACTGAAAGAACTTCTTACGAGCGCCAAACATGAAATAGAAGCGGTTGTTCCGGGTAAGGTTTTTGACGAGCCGTCGTATCACAGATTTACGCTTAAATACGGGACAATATTCGAGGCCGGGATCGGGGCGGAAGCCATATATAATATTTTTAAAGCTACCGATTTGAAGAAAATAGCGCGTGATATTGAAGAAGCCTTGCCGAAGGCCAGTTCTTTGGATCGGGATAAAATGCAAAAAAGGTTATCGCTTGTGCGGTCAATGACAAGAGCCAATATCCGTCCGGAGTGGATGTTTCTTACCGCCCTGCCGATTATACCGCCGGCTATTCGCCCAATGGTGGCGCTTGAGGGCGGGCGGCACGCCACCTCCGATGTTAATGATTTGTACCGCCGCGTAATAAATCGCAACAATCGTTTAAAGAAACTTAAAGAAATCAGCGCCCCTGATGTTATTTTACGCAACGAAAAACGTATTTTGCAGGAAGCGGTTGACGCTCTCATAGACAATTCCATCAGAAAACAATCAGAAGCTATGGCCATGAACGCGGCCCAAAGAAGGTCATTAAAGTCGCTTGCCGATAATTTAAAAGGTAAACAGGGCCTTTTCCGCCAAAATCTTTTGGGAAAACGAGTGGACTACTCCGGCCGTTCGGTTATCGTTGTCGGCCCCAAGCTTCGCCTTAACCAATGCGGTCTGCCCAAGCACATGGCTCTTGAACTTTTCCGTCCGTTCGTAATTTCAAAAATTTTGGAGCAGGAACTTGCTTACAATATCAGGGGCGCCGGAAAATTAATAGAAGAAGCCGTGCCGGAGGTATGGGCCATCTTGGAAGAAGTCATCAAGGATAAATATGTGCTCTTGAACCGCGCCCCGACGCTTCACAGGCTCGGCATTCAGGCTTTCAAGCCGATTTTGATTGAAGGCAACGCAATCCAGATTCACCCATTGGTTTGTTCCGCCTTTAACGCGGATTTCGACGGCGACCAAATGGCCGTTCACGTGCCGCTTTCCGAAGAGGCCCAAAGAGAAGCGCGCGAACTTATGGCGGCGGATAAAAACATACTGAAACCGGGTAACGGCGACCCGGTTATTTCCGCGAAGCTTTTGGATATCTTGCTCGGCTGTTACTGGATGACCACCATCGTTGAAGGTGACCTAGGAGAAGGAAAGTATTTCTCAAGTCCCAACGCCACCATTACCGCTTTCGATTTCGGCAAAGTCGGTTTTCGGGCCAAAATAAAAGTTATGGCGACGGATAGCCCCAAATATGAAAAATTCGGAGAGAGTGTTTTTGAAACATCAGTTGGACGGCTTCTGTTCAACAGCATTCTTCCCAAAGATTTTCCTTATCTGAACGAAGAGATAAATGTAAAGAAAATGCATATTTTGGTGGACAAGCTCATTAATCATTACGGCATGGGTGAAATTCCGGCCATTATGGATAAGATTAAAGATTTCGGTTATAAATATGCCAGCGTATCGGGAACCACCTGGGGGATTGACGACGTTAATGTTCACCCGAGAAAGGAAGAAATTGTCGTCTCGGCCAGAGAACAAGCCGAAGAAGTGCTCTCCCAATACAATGACGGTCTTCTTTCCGAAGACGAACGTTATCGTCAAACTCTCGAGATTTGGCAGGAAGTTATCGGCAAGATAGAAAAACTTGTTCCGGAAACGTTAAAAAAACACAGTTCCGTTTACGACCTCATCAATTCCGGAGCCAGAGCTTCGGTAAAACAAGTTTCGCAGATGTCGGGAATGAAAGGACTTATTATTAACACCGCCGGTCGAACGATTGATTTCCCGATAGTTCCCTCATACAAAGAGGGGCTTTCTCCGATTGAATACTTTATTACCACTCACGGCGCGCGCAAAGGTTTGGCCGACACGGCGCTCAATACCGCGAAAGCGGGTTACCTAACTCGCCGATTGGTTGACGTGGCCCAAGACGCAGTTGTCGCGGAAGAAGACTGCGGAACCAAAGAAGGAAAGTTTATAAAAAAAGAAAGCTTCTCCGGCATAGAAGTTCCGATATCAAAAGCCGTTCGCGGCCGAGTTTTGGCGGCGGATATTAAAGACGAGAAAGGCAAAGTACTCTTTAAGCGCGGGCATCTTGTTTCAAAAGACGACGCTCTCTTGGCCGAAGAGATGGGCGTTACGGAAGTAGAAGTTCGTTCTCCGCTTACCTGCAAGACTTCTCACGGAGTGTGCCGTGTTTGTTACGGGCTTGATATGGGCAGAAACAAATTGGTGGAACTGGGAGAAGCCGTCGGGATCGTGGCGGCCCAAGCTATTGGCGAACCGGGCACCCAGCTTACAATGCGTACCTTCCACCAGGGAGGAGTGGCCGGAGTTGACATTACCATGGGTTTGCCGCGCGTTGAAGAAATTTTTGAGCGTCGCATACCAAAAAATCCCGCGGTTATCGCCACTATTTCCGGCGAAGTCATCGAAATAAAAGAAGACGGCAAAGAGAAAATAATAAAAGTCTTGGCTGATCCGGCAAGCGTCAAAAAGGGCAAGACGAACGAAATTGAGTTTGTCGTTCCTTTCAGGCGGACTCCTCTGGTGAAAATCGGAGACAAGATAGAAAAAGGCCAAATCATAACCGATGGCTCGGCTGATCTCGCGGAATTGTTCAAGTATGCCGGCAAAGAAACCACCGAAGAATATATTATTAAGGAAATAAACAATGTCTACGAGCTTCAGGGAGCGTCTATTTCCAGAAAACACATAGAAATAATTATTCGCCAAATGTTTTCACGCCGAAAAATAACGAGTGCCGGAGACAGCGATTTCACAAACGGAGATGTTGTTGAAAGCGCGGAATTTGAGAGAGAAAACGAGAGAATAAAAGACGAGGGTGGGGAAGAAGCCAAAGGGACGCCCCTCATATTCGGTATTTCCGAAGTGTCGCTTTCCACAAAAAGTTGGTTATCAGCCGCTTCCTTCCAAAACACAACGCGGGTGCTCATTGCCACCGCCGTTCGTGGCGGAACGGACACCCTAAGGGGGCTTAAAGAAAATGTTATTATCGGCCGTTTGATTCCCGCGGGAACCGGCTTTAGGAAGAATGCCGACGAGAGTGACCGAATAGAGTCGGACGAAGAATAGGCGTGTTATTTTTCATCAATTTTCAATTTAAAATTTCCAATTTTCCTGCCTGCGCCGCGTAATTTAGTGGCGCGGCAGGCAGGCAATCAATTTTTAAATTTAGAATGTTTTAAACATTTAGATATTGGAAATTCATTTTAAATTGTAAAATTAAAAATTTACGACTATGTCCCCATCGTCGCCTGTCGATCAAATCAAAGAACGTCTTTCCATCTCCGATGTGGTTGGCTCGTATGTGAAGCTTGAGCGCGCCGGCGCGAATTTCAAAGCGAAATGCCCGTTCCACAGCGAACGTACGCCGTCATTTTTTGTTTCTCCGCCTCGCGGCACATATCATTGTTTCGGGTGCAATCGCGGCGGGGACATATTCACTTTTGTGGAGGAAATAGAGGGAGTGCCGTTCGGAGATGCTCTAAAAATTTTGGCCGATCGGGCCGGAGTTGTTCTTAAATCAGTTGACCCAAAAGCAAAAAGCGAATACGACAAGTTATACGGTTTGATTGAGGCGGCGGTGGAATATTATCGGGAATGTTTGAGTGAGAACAACGAAGCATTACTGTACCTTAAAAAAAGAGGGCTAACCGATGAAACTATCCGCGCGTGGCGGATAGGTTTTGCCAAAGAAAACTGGAGCGGTCTTTACGACACGCTAAAGAAAAAAGGGTACGCCGATTTGGACATCGACAAAGCCGGTTTGATTGTTTCCGGCGAGCGTGGTTACTACGACAGATTTAGAAGCCGGATAATGTTTCCTTTGGCCAATCCAAGCGGCAAAATAATCGGTTTCTCCGGGCGGATTTTTCTTCCCTACGACAAGACGAAAGAAAAGGAGCTTGCCAAATATGTAAACAGTCCGGATACGGTTCTCTACAACAAGTCGCGCGTTCTTTACGGTTACGACAAGGCAAAAGCCGAAATGATGAGAGAAAACAGCACTGTGCTTGTTGAGGGGCAAATGGATTTGCTCATGTCCCACCAATCCGGCGCTATAAACACTATCGCTCTCTCGGGAACTGCGCTTACCGAAGACCACCTCAAGATGATAAAACGTTTCGCTGATAATTTGATTTTGGCTTTGGATTCGGATGCCGCCGGGTTTGCCGCTTCAGAGAGGGCTTGGAAACTGGCTATATCTCTCGGTCTTGATGTTAAGGTCGCTCAAATTCCAAAAGGCCTTGATCCGGCAGATTTTATTTTAAAAGACAAAGAAGGTTGGGAAATTGCCATAAGCGGAGCCAAGCACATAATTGATTATTTATTCTCGGGGCTAAAAGAAAAAGGACTTGATAAAAGAACGCTTAGTCTTGAGGTAAGCAAAAAAATTCTTCCGTATGTTGCCGAGATAAGCAATAAAATGGACCAAGCTCATTTTGTCGGCAAGCTGGCGGGAGAACTTTCCATGGCCGAAGAACACCTGTGGGAAGAAATAAGCAAGGTCAAAGATTCTTCAAGCGCCGCGCTCCCGCCGCCAGCGGAAAAGAAACAGGAGTTTTTCCGCAAAGATGTGATTGCTCGTAAAATAGTCGGAATCATTCTGTGGCAAGAGGGGATTAAGGGTTCTGTTGTAGACACGGAAAAGGCCAAAGAAAACTACCAAAAAATAGCCGAAAACTACGGAATTGAAAAATTTGCCGAAATGAAGAACAAAGAAGATCTTGTGTTTGAATCGGAGGTTTACTACGCGGGGCACGAACGAATACCGCAGGAACTGGCCGAGCTTTTCAGGAATTTGGAGAAAGAGCTTTTAGAAGAAAATTTTTCCAAAGCCATGATTGAAATAGCTCAAGCTGAGAAATCCGGGGAAGAGGACAGGGCGGACGAACTTTTAAAAAAATGCCAGGAAATTTCAAAAAAGATAAATGAGATTAAAAGCAGGAATATTTAAATAAGAAAATAATTAATAATAAAATAGTCGAACATCTTGAGATTCAGTTAAGCAAATAAATGACAAAAAAGAAACGAGCAAAGTCCAAAAAGACAGCAAAAAACTCCGCCAAGAAAACCGCGAAGAAATTTTTTCCAAAAACAAAAAAACCCGCGAAAAAATCGCCGAAATCTCTGAAACACAAAAAAATAAAGAAGGGGCGTGTTTTGACCGGCAAAAAAACCGCCAGTTCGATTGTCAAAAAGACCAAACGCTCTCTCCTGGAAGAAAAAGCGGACGAGCTTGTTTTGAAGGGCAAAACACGGGGGTTCATCACTTACGATGAAATACTAAGAGCTTTTCCGAACATTGAAAACGACGTGTTCTTTTTGGAGGATTTGTATGAGCGCTTGAACACTGTCGGCGTGGATGTTCTTGAAGGCGGAAATTTGCTTGACCTTGATGCTGAGGAAATCGCGGTCAAGGGCAAGAGGGAAGGCTCGTCTTACGATTCAATCCAAATGTATTTGAAAGAAATAGGCCAGTACCCGCTTCTTTCCGGCAACCAAGAAAAGGAATTCGCCAAACGGATAGAAAGGGGGGACAACGAAGCCAAAAATTTGCTCGCTCGCGCCAACTTGCGCCTTGTCGTTTCCATCGCCAAAAGGTTTGTGGGCCGCAGTTCTGACCTTACTCTCCTTGATTTGATACAGGAGGGCAATCTCGGGCTTTTTAAGGCGGTGGACAAATTTGACTGGAAGAAGGGTTACAAGTTCTCAACTTACGCCACTTGGTGGATTCGTCAGGCCATTACCCGCGCTCTAGCGGACCAGTCGCGCACCATCCGTATTCCGGTTCACATGGTTGAAACCATCGCCAAATACAAACAAGTCTTGCGCCGCTTGTCGCAGGACCTGGGACGCGACCCGTTGCCCGAAGAAGTCGCCATGGAAATGGGTATTGATGTGGAAAAAGTGCATATCATTGAGAATATAAACCAGGATACGGTTTCGCTTGAAAAACCTATTGGTGAAGATTCGGACGACGGCAAATCAACGCTCGGCGAATTTATCGCCGACGACAAAATTCTTTCTCCAGACCAAGATTCGGCGCATCGTATTTTGCGCGACCAAATAAATGAAATTCTGGACGATCTGTCGCCGAAGGAGCGGAAGATTTTGGAAATGCGGCACGGATTAGTGGATGGAGTAATGCACACACTTGAAGAAGTGGGGCAGGAGTTCGGCGTAACCCGAGAGCGCATCCGTCAGATTGAGGCTAAGGTGCATGAAAAGATAAGACAGCACGAGAAGGTGGGGAGACTCAGGAACTACTAGGTACTAGGCAAATAGGCGCTAGGCCTTAGGTAATAATACAAAAATAAAAAGGCAAGCGCATGGCTTGCCTTTTTCGAGTCCGATAGTTGCTCGCTACCACTCTGGCTTGCCGTCCGGCGTGGAATATGGCGAGTCGTCGTCACTCGCCATGCGTTTTATGGTTAGACCGAGGAGTTGAAGAATTCCGGCTGCGATTCCTAAACCACCAACGACTGCCACCGACAGACTAGTCGGCGGAATATCGCCGGAGTAGACTGCTACCAAACATAGCCCGAGGGCTATTATGAATAGTGGTCTTGTCCAGACCAGAATCTTTTCTATCTGTGCCTGTGCCATTTGTGCATCCTTTCCTAAACAAAAATTGTGAACTTGTTTACCCGCGTATCCAAACTGCCACGACAATTGAGAGCGACTGGGGGATTGATAGAAGCATTGACCCAGCCATACTCCTTGAGTCGTGCTTGACCGCCTCAAGTAGAAAAACCACTTGAATGAAGGCAAAGACTACCCACATCCCCGCCGAAATACCAGCGGTACTTGGTGCTGTCCAGGCCACCCATGTCTGCGGAATGATAGCCGCGACGTTCAAGTAGGCCATTTTTTCGATGACAGTTTTGTAAAATACTGCCTGGAAAAGCGGCTGAAAAAGTTGTTTCAGCGCATTCATTAATGCGTCCATCTTTTCTACCTCCCGTGGAATGTACAGAGTTATCTAAAAAGTAGCATAAATGATTCAGAATGTCAAGTATAGGCGGAAGGCGTTGCGTAATAAGAGTTAATTACCATATTCAAAACGAAACAAAAACAAAAAACAGGCGCTGTGATGCGCCCGTTGGGATGATTCTAAAATGTTGCGGATTATTTTGCCGACACCACCTCGTATCCGACAGCACCCCTTGTTTCTTGAAGGCTCTCGGCGTAACGAAGCAGATTTCTTTCCGAATCAAAATACGCCTCTATACGGACACCGCAATCAGGATGAATAGGTCCGGAACTGCTTAGCCAGCAAGAACTGCATGCCGTCTCCGCCGACTCGTCAGCGGCAAAAAATATGCGAAGCGGTTTCGGCGCGAGTGGATTACCCTTAAATTTCAGAAGTTCATCTATGGCATTGTACAGGTTTCTCGTTCTAGCCGCGCACTCCGTCCGAATTTCTACAGATATAGCTTTCCTGTTTTTACCGAGAAGTAATGCCGAGTTGTTGCCGACCTGTTCTTTGGCTACGGCCCATCGCTTAATTGCTTCGTTGATTTCTTCCGTTGGGCACAACGACGCACCCACGCAATCTGGATTAATCTCAAGAAATTTGGAAAATGGAATCACAAACCCTCCTGTGTTCAATATTTGATTTTTTGAAACTTTGTGCTTGCTGGCGTTAAAAATACACCTATTTATTGAATATGACAAGCGCGATGGCGCAAGCATGATTTGTTAAACAGACCACAAATGCTAAGCTCTGTGAATATGAATAAATCGCGGATACCGACCATTGCCGAAGAGCTTGTTAGGCGCATTTCGGCTGTTAAAAACGAGCCCGCGTGGATGCTGGAAAAGCGCCTCGCCGCGCTAGCGCTTTACAACAAAACTCCGCTTCCGGATTGGGGTCCGTCGCTTCTAAAACTGGACCTTGAAAATATGGAATATTTTGTTGACCCAAATTCGCCCGAAACCGACAAATGGGAAGAAGTGCCAAAAGAAATTGCCGAGACATTCGCCAAATTAGGCATTCCCAAAGCCGAGCGGGATTATTTGGGCGGAGTGGGCGCGCAGTACGATTCGGGCGTGGTTTATCATCACTTGAAAAAATCTCTTGCCGACAAGGGAGTCGTTTTTGAAAATATGGATGTGGCGTTGGAAAAATATCCCGACATGGTCAAAAAATATTTTATGACCGATTGCGTTCCCGCAAGCGACCACAAATTCACCATGCTTCACGGGGCGGTCTGGAGCGGCGGAACTTTTATTTATGTACCCAAAGGTGTCAATGTTACGATGCCGCTTCAGGCCTATTTCCGCATGAACCGCGAACGTAGCGCCCAGTTTGAACACACGCTCATTATTGCCGATGAAGGCAGTTCCATAGAATACATAGAAGGATGCTCGGCGCCGAAATATAATTCGTCATCGCTTCATGCCGGATGCGTGGAGCTCTTTGTTCTTTCGGGAGCGAAAATAAAATACTCAAGCATTGAAAACTGGTCGCGCAATGTCTTTAATCTAAACACCAAAAAAGCGCTAGTCTACGAAAATGGAGTGATTGAATGGTTCAACGGCAATATGGGCTCGTGCGTGACAATGCTTTATCCGTCGTCAGTATTACTTGGCGAGGGCGCCCGCTCGGAGGCATTAGGAATAGTACTCGCGGGCGAAGGCCAGATTCAGGATACCGGGTCTAAAGTTTTGCATCTCGCGCCAAATACCACTTCCGTCATTCGTTCTAAATCAATCTCTAAAGACGGCGGGGTTTCCAATTATCGCGGATATGTTCAAGTGGGGAAGAAGGCGGGAAATACACACTCTACCGTCACCTGCGACGCTTTGATTCTGGATGACCAATCACAGTCAAACACGTATCCATCCGTAAAAAATGAAAACAGCACAGCGACCATCGCCCACGAAGCGCGGGTAGGGAAAATAGGGGACGAGGAAATCTTTTACTTAAAATCGCGCGGTTACGGCGAAGCCGAAGCCACCCGCCTTATTGTCAACGGCTTCATAGAGCCCATGATTAAAGCCATGCCCCTAGAATACGCTCTGGAATTGAATAAACTGATAGAATTGGAGATGGAGGGAGCCATCGGTTAACACTGTGGCGACTGGAACCCCTCCCTTGTTTTATTGATTACTTAGATAAATAGGCGTAGTATAGAGCACAAAACTAGGGAGGAGGTGGGGAGGGTAGTATCGGGTAATTTAAGCTATAATAATTTACTATGCTTTCCGTCGGCGAGTACTATAAAAGTTTACCAAAAAAACGGGTCGGAGCTGGTGCTCTGATATTTAATGACAAAAAAGAACTTCTTATTGTTAAGCCCCATTATAAAGACTACTGGTCGATTCCAGGAGGAACAGTAGACGCAAACGAATCTCCTAAACAAGCCTGTATTAGGGAGGTTAAGGAAGAGATTGATTTGAATCTTAAAGAATGTCGGTTTTTGTGCGTAGATTATGTGTTGGGAGAAGGAGATAGAGGTGAAGCCTTTCAATTTATTTTTTACGGTGGTGTATTGAGTGAAAACGAGATGAAAGAAATAAAACTTACCGACGGAGAGCTTACTGAATATAAATTTGTAAAACCTGCGGATGCTTTGCCGTACATGAATCCTAAATTAAAAAGAATCAGTAAGTGTTTGGAAGCGATTGAAAATAATACCGCTTTTTATTTGGAAAACGGAATTTAAAAAATAAGGCCAATTTAACCCGCCCTCGTATTAACCTGCCTGCGCCGTGCTCGTCACGGCAAGCAGGCGAATTCCGTCACCCTCACACCCCACAAGAACATTCTCATATTCTTGAGAATGTGAGAATGTTCTTATTTTTCTATTCTTTAATTCGCGCGAATTAGAGAATAGTTTGGAAAACAAAAAGCCCCGCGAAAGCGCGGGGCTTTTTCGGGGCTACGTTGGTGGGTTGGTGGTCAGCCGATGACTCGGAAACCGAGTTGCTGACGCTTCGCGCGGATCCACTCGCAACAGAAATTACGCAGACGCTTCCAGTCGTTTGTGACTCCGCCGACGAGTGAGTTTGGCTCGGTCGGATTGACGTCAAAAGTTGCGATGCGGCCACCCATATAGGCGATGACGCGTTCCACCGCTTTGGCGAGGTCGCCGATGTCGCTCGACTCCACCCGAACCTCGGCATCCGCGCACCCAATCGAGTCTTTGACGGCAAAGCTTATGTAAATGGTTGCTTTGCCGAGATTGATCAAGTGAGGCATGGCATTCTCCAGCTTGTAGTGAAAAGCAGGAAATTCTTCTTTCCAGCTGAGAATTTGTCCCGGTTCGATTGAACCTGCATCTAGGTTCTGAAATCCTGCTACCAGATTGAGACCGCGGTAATACACACCGGTTTTGTGAAGAACTGCGAGTGATGCCATTGTCGTACTCCTTTTTGTCTATTCCAAGTGGTCTTGGAACTAGCGAAGGGAACTGCGTCTTGGCCTAAATACAGCCGAATAAACACTACACTATTTTAATATTTTTGTCAAGCAAAAAACAAGCAACATTCTCTTATTCGCGCGAATAAGCAAGTGGTTTTAAAAATAAAATAGGATATCTTCAAAAGACAAAAAGCCCCGCGCTTTCGCGGGGCTTTTGAGGGGTAAGGTCAGATGCGCGACCGGATGTGGTCAGTAGACTAGAATGTGTTTACAACGACACGCATGACTTTCCTCGCGATGTTTTTTCTTGAGGTTTTCTTCCGCGGCTGTTTCCAAGCACGCGTCGGTCGTGCCAAACCATTCACAGATATAGCAAGAGCCGCTATACCGGCGGAATCCTTGGAAGCCAAGGTCCATGCCGTGTTCAACTGGCGGTTTTCCGGCCAGTTCGACCAGGGCCTGCCGATACGTTGTTTGGCCAACTTGGTCCGATAATTTCGCATCACCGGTTTCTCTCCATGCCCTTGTTTCTTCGCCATTGGCGATATCTCTGGCGCGAACACCAGGGTCATCGGTATACTTGATTACCATGCAATCCTCCTTTCCTTTGTAGGGAACAATATTGCCAAGAAGTATATAGTAAAAACACTATATTGTCAAGGTCTGGTCTTGCGGTCTGCAACGCAAAAAGTTTTATTCGTAATGACTTATCGACGGGATTGAAATAGTCAACCATTTAATATAAGCTACCAAAGACAATGAAAATTCTGGATACATACAGGGATAAAAACGCCTTTAGATACGGGCTTAAAATTAGTTCGCCGTTTGAGGACGAGTTCCGGCTTATTGTGGCTGAAGGAGCGGAAGTGATTGATGTCAAGCCCGGTGCGAGAGAGGTAGTAGAAAGCGATTTGTCAAAATCGCGACTTTTGGTTGTACACGTGCACGAGGGCGCGGAATTTGAATATATTGAAACGGTAAGCGGGGAGGCCGGCGCGAAAAGCGATACGCACGTTTTTCTCATGGGCGAAGGCGCGCGCGCCAAGATAACCGCCAGATATGATTTGTCGGGCGAAGCCAAGCTTGATATTTTGCACAAGGTTTATCACCGCGCGCCCCGCACCTCGTCCGAGATAGAAACGCGCGGAGTACTCCAAGACAAAGCTTACGCCATTTATCGAAGCGACATTGTTATGGAAAAAGGAATGAAGAGACTTTCCGGCGCGGAGAGCGGTAAGTTTCTCGCGCTTTCAAAAGAAGCCAAAGTTGACGCTATTCCATCGCTTAATATCGCCTCAAACGCAGTTTCTTGTTCGCATTCGCTTTCCATAACGCACATCACGCCCGAAGATTTGTTTTACAGCAAAACGCGGGGTATTGGAGAGGACGAAGCGCGCGAACTTCTCGTCTCCGGTTTCTTAAATTTGCCCGAAGGACAATTAGAAGGTAGTCTGTAAGAACATGTTTGACGCGAAAAAAATAAAAGAGGATTTCCCAATTTTTGAGAACTATAAGCGCGAAAATGGCGCGAATTTTGTCTATCTGGACTCGGCCGCCTCATCCCAAACGCCCCGACAAGTAGTGGAGGCAATGAATGATTATTACTTCAAGTACCGTTCCAATGTCCATAGAAGCGCCTACAAAATAGGCGAGGAAGCCACAGAGAGGTATGAAAACGCGCGCGAGATTACGGCTAGATTCATCAACGCCGAGACGAATGAGGTTGTATTTACAGGAGGGGCAACAGCCGGTTCCAATATGCTTATATACGCGCTTGAAAAAATGATTGACTGGCAGGCAGGCGACGAAGTGGTTACGACAATTCTTGAGCATCATTCAAACCTGCTTCCGCTTCAGGAAATGGCCAAGCGCAAGGGTTTGAAATTCCGCCATTTTGAAATGACGTCCGATTTCAGCATTGATTACAGCAATCTTGGCGATTTAATTAATGAGCGCACAAAAATTGTTTCCGTTACACTGGCGAGTAACGTAACCGGCGCGATTACGGATGTGAAAAAAATTGCCGAGACGGCGCATAAATACGGCGCGCTTGTCGTAGTGGACGCAACAAAGGCGATAGGGCATATGCCGGTTGATGTCAAAGCGATTGACTGTGATTTTTTGTTTTTTTCGGGGCACAAAATGTGCGGGCCGACGGGCATAGGAGTGCTTTACGGGAAATATGAAATTTTAAATAAAATGTCCGCGTCTTCTTTTGGCGGAGGCACGGTGGAAGAGGTTACAATAGAGGAAGCGAAATATAGCGATGCGCCGTTTCGTTTTGAAGCGGGGACTCCTAATATTGCCGGAGCCATCGGGCTAGCGGAAGCAGTTAGATATTTGAATAATTTTAAAATAGAAAATATCAAAAAGCACGCCGAAGAACTTGTGGAATACGCAATCAAAAAATTGTCGGCAATTCCTAGGGTGAAGATTGTTTGCGAGCATGACCCCATGAAGAATATAGGCATTGTGTCTTTTGTGGCGGAGGGTATTCATCCCCATGATGTGGGAGAAATTTTGAACCGCGACCATGTGGCTATCCGCGGAGGGCATCATTGCGCCATGCCATTAATGAAGGCGCTTGGCGTATCCGCGGTAAGCCGGGCCAGTTTTTATATTTACAATGACAAGAGTGATGTTGACAGGTTGACGGAGGGAATAAAAAAAGCGATAAAAGTTTTCAATTTGTAGTTTTACGTTTTTTCATTAAAAAACACCCGCGTTACGGGTGATTTTGCGAATGACGATTACTTATTTGCCGGTGGGACCACGGGCGGATCTTTGGGAGCGGTCCTTTTTTTCTGGAGCTGGTCGAGTTGATTCACTCCGGCCTTGAGGGTGTTGTGAACGGCAACGATTGTCGCGTCGACGATCTGATTCGCCCGGCCTTTTGAAGATTTGACGACCTTCCCCGCCTCGTCTTCCAAAACATCCGATGCGGCACGGATGAGTTTGCTAAAGATTTTGGTGAGATCTTCCGGCGTTGACCTTTTCGCTTTTGCCATAGTTTCTTCTCTTTTTCTTTCAAATAGAGCGCTGCTGATTACGGTCTTTTTGCGAAGGCGCTCTTTTGCTTCGCGAATCAAGGCGGTTTCCTTGCTCAAGACCTTTTTAGACCGCCTAAGTGTCAGTTTGCAACAACAGGTAATTATTGTCAATATCTATGTTTTGATGTATGATTTGGTTCCGATGGATGAAGAATTATACCGCCAGAACATATTGGAACTATACAGACATCCACGCAACAAATCGGAGATGGTTGATGCTGATTTGATTGGCAAAGGAATAAACGCGAGTTGTGGAGACAGAATTGTTTTTTATATTAAATTAGACGGAGACAAGATTTCCGACGCGTCTTTTATCGGGGATGGATGCGCCATAAGCATGGCTTCGGCATCTATGCTTACGGACAAAATCAAAGGACTCGCAACAAACGAATTGCGGTCAATAGCTCCCGGCGATATTTATAATATGCTTGGGGTTAAAATAAATCCGTGGAGAACGAATTGCGCGCTCCTCGGATATGAGGCGATGAATAAAGCGGTAAAAGCAAACGCTAAATAATTCTTAATTTTAAATTTCCAATTTTTAAATAATGTTAAAATGTTTTAATGTTTAAAAATTAAGTAATTAAGATTTATTTAAAAATTAAACATTAGACATTAAAAATTCCAGAAGCCATGCATAAATTAGAATTAAAAAACATATCGGTCTCTACTCAAAGCAAAAAAGTTGTTCACGATATTTCACTTACCATAAACTCGGGCGAAGTGCATATTTTGATGGGGCCGAATGGGTCGGGAAAGTCCAGTTTGGTCAATGCTTTGTTCGGGCACCCGAAGTACGAAATAGCAGAGGGAAAGATTTTGCTTGACGAAAAAGACGTAACCTTGCTTACCACGGAGAAAAAAGCCAAAGAAGGAATGTTTTTGTCCATGCAATATTTGCCGGAAATTGCCGGCGTGACCATGGGGCAGTTTTTGCACAAAGCTTACAGGGGAATAAAAGGAGGAGATGAATCCGTGATTTTATTCCACAAAAAAATGTCGGATAAGGCCGACCTGCTCGGTATTGATAAATCATTCCTGTCACGCCATGTAAACAGCGGGCTTTCGGGCGGGGAAAAGAAGCAGAGCGAGGTGCTCCAAATGGCCGTTTTGGGGCCCAAATTTGCCGTTTTAGACGAGATAGACTCGGGGGTGGACATTGACTCGCTTGGTAAAATCTTTGGCGCCATAAGCAAACTTTCCAAAGAGGGAACGGGATTTTTGCTAATTACCCATTATCCCAATATTCTGAAAAAAATAACGCCGGACTATGTGCATATTATGAAAGAAGGAAAAATAGTTAAGTCTGGTGGGCAAGAACTTGCGCGAGTGGTAGAAACAGGAGGATTTGGAACTCAATAATCTATTCTAGTATTCTTGAGAATACTAGAATAGATTATTGACACCAACTAACGACTAACAACCATAAACTGAACAAATGATTACCAAAGAACAAATCATTGAGGCACTAAAAACCATCAAAGATCCGGAAATCAGCATTGACCTTTGGACACTCGGACTTATCCGCGACATAAAGATAGACGAGGGAGAAGTGGACATTTTGATGACACTCACCTCGCCTTTTTGCCCGTTTGGTAACGAAATAGTTTTGTCTGTTGAAGAGGCTGTTAAAAAACTTGGGGCGGAAGAGGTCCGGGTGGATATAACATTTGAACCGCCATGGCAACCGTCTGATGAATTAAAAATAATGTTGGGGGTTTAAGCCTCGGTAGTTGAATAATGAAGTAAAAACCACCCCTATCGAGTGGCGTTTTGTAATACTGGATTTTTTTGCCGGATTGTTTTTTCGTTTGCGATGTCGCAGCGGATCCAAGTCCACTCTATGACGACACCCAACAGAATGATCGGCAACAGCACTGAAGCGGCCCAAAATTTAAAAAACAAAGGGTCATTCGGACCGAGATGACTACTCAAGATTTCCGCCCCGTAACCACCGCCAAAAATGAACAGTAGCACCCACGCGATGACCATGGCGCTCACTTTCCAAGATACGTTCATTTTTCTATACCTCCAAGAATTGTTAATGAGTTTAGATTTGTGTGTTTTTGTTTTCTGAGAAGAATGCTATCTTACTCATTTCAACTTGTCAATCATCGCTCTGATTTGCGCCTCCGGCAGGGTGCCGACTAAAAGCATTTTATCCCCCTTTTGGTTTATGAGGACAGTTGTTGGTGTCCTATCCACACCAGCGCTTAGTCCGTCTTGATAATTTGTTTCCACTTTATTTTTATATTTACCGCTTGAAAGACATGCGTTGAAACTATCAACATCTAAGCCGACTTGCATCGCCAGTTTCGGAAGCTCCGCGGGGTCAAGCCCGTTGTTTGCGGGCGTAATTTCAAACAAAGCCCCTGTGTATTCCCAGAACTTGTCGTTCCCGCCAAGTTCCGCCGCGCATTCTGTGGCCTCTGCTTCTTTGCGCGCCTTTGGATGGCGAGAATCAATGGGAAAGTGGCGGTAAACCCAGGCAACTTCGCCTCGCGATTCGTCCACTACTTTTTTCGCCACTCCGTGAAAACTTTTGCAATAAGGGCATTCTGTATCGGAAAATTCAATCATTACCACTTTTGCCTTTGGATTGCCGTAAAAATGATCTTGGTCGGTAACACGGGCAACATTTATTTGTTGCGAAACATCTGCAGTTTGCTTATCCGCGCCAATATCGGAAATTTTGTTTCTTGGAGAGTTGGTAAGGATAATTGCTCCGGCGATTAGAATACCGGCGATTACGATTGCTGTCGGCACGTTTATATTAAGACCATTTTCTTTTTGTTCCATATTTGTTAAGTAGAGTAGAGTTCACAGTATACCACAAGCCACATTCTTTTTGACAAAATGACCACTTCTTGGAATAATCGGGAAAGGGTTTGTTCTGGTCAAAGCAAGGAGAAAAAAATGGTGGCTTTTCTTGGACTCAAGGACCCTAATCGAGTTACTGTTCTGAACGCTCTTCCCGGAAGCGGTTTGATTTTTTCGACTCCGCTTATGACGAAGGGACAGCTTCAAGAAATCTTCGTGGAAGGTCCGAAGTACAATCTTCCCGTCATTGCCCCGCATCTTACCAAGCTAGTTAAGAGCAAGGCCGGAGATTCTTCTCTAGGCTGGATTGGCGGCTTTCCCGACATGCAAGCGGGGGTTATCAAAATGGGTTATTATATGGAGGAAATTTCCATACCATCCCTTGAACTTGTCTCGCTCCTTTTCCTGCGTGACCTCATTTTGTTTTGCAATCTCAAAATAGCGGAAATAAGCGAGGTTGCGGTAGTAAAGAATTCACGAGTTTGGCGTTGTAAAGTAGGCGTTCCGGAAGGAACACCTAATGGAAAAATTAAATTAAAATTTAACTAGGATAAAAACACCCCGCTTTGGCGGGGTCTTTTTGTAATTATTTTAGTTTTTTTGTCACGTATTATTTGTTCTTTCGTCGTAAGTCGTTGGTCATAGGTCTCTTCTGCTCCGGCACATCCATTATTCTTATCTCAATAGCGTCGGCTGGGCGGAGTTTTTTCATTATAGATTTTGGCGCGACTGGCTGATGTCGAGTATGAAAAAGTTTATCGTTTATATCCCATAGATTTTTTTCGTCGGAAAGCCATTTCGTTCCGGCGATTTTTTCAAGGTCAATTGGTTTGGTAAACCCTAGCATCGTTTTCTCGCCTGTGCCGTCCATGAAGTATTCGTTGAAATAAGACAGAGCAAGCTCCCGCGGAGTTTTATAAACCGGATCGCGATAGCGGAGTACGGCGTGGTTTGTTTTGGACAGCGCTCCGTAGCAGTTGCCATCTTTGAAGATAGCGACCACATGGTCGTAATCGTGGTTTTTGGTTATCAAATGCATTACCATGGGACGTCTGCCGTGATACCAAAGTATGGCTGCGGCAAAAAGAGCGCCCTCAATACAGTGCGCTTTGTTTTCTTGCAAAACGCGGCGGGGAGACAGGCAGGTTTCTCCTTTTTCTTCAAAATTCTGCGGAAGCTTATTCAAAAAGTCCTGTAATTTTTGAGGAGTATTGAGGCGGTCAAAAAGATGAGCTTCTTTCGGAGTCAAAAACTTTCGCGGAAATTTTTTCATTACTCAATTATATACTTTTTCGTTTCGTTTGACTTACCAAACAGAATATGGGAACTTATGGGCAGGTTAAGTCTACGGGAGAACTGTTATTATGACAGCGATGAGAGTTGGAGAACTTGGAAATCCGGGACATTGTTATTATCTTGAAGCATTGAATGATCCTACAAGACAGGCCCTTGAAGCCGAGACGCCGCCAGAAGACAAGCTTATCGGCAAGGTTTGCTCCGACGGGAAACAACACGACTTGTATCGGCGTCCGTATTTTCGCGTGAAATATTTTCGCAACAGCAAAGTGTCTTCCGGATTCCTTGACTTTGCCACGTGGTTTCAATTTCAAACGGGCAACAGGACCATTCAAAGGTGGAAACTTTACGACAAAGAAGCGCGCGCCAAGCGCCTCGTCCGACAAAAAGTGCATAAAGGTTAAGCTGACAGCCAGTCGCCGAAATTTCGGCGACCATTTTTTTGCTTGTCTTGCGCGGCAAAAGAGTAAAACAAAAAACAGCCCGATGGGCTGTTTTTTGTTTTACTCGCGAATTAGTAGTCGCGACGAGGGCGCTCTTCCATCGGACGAGCTTCGTTGACCGTCAAATTGCGGCCGCCGAAATCCTTTCCGTTGAACATTTCTATCGCCTTCTGGGCATCCTCATCTGTTGACATTTCAACAAATCCGAAACCCTTTGAACGACCAGTCATCTTATCGTTTATAATGGTCGCTGATTCAACATTGCCGGCTTGAGAGAAGTGACTCTTCAATTCGTCAGCAGTGCTTGAGTAAGGGAGACCCCCTACATATAGCTTTTTTGCCATAATGGCTCTTTTTCGTTAGTCTTTATTTTTAAACGGTAAGCGACTAACTTTATCTCACTGGTTACCGTTTCAGACTAACGCCTTACGCGAGAAAACCTAAGAGAAACTTACACAAAGACAAGTATACACGAAAGCATTAAAAAGTCAAGAGGGTGGTGGTTATGTTCTTGAGGTTTTTCCTAACAACAAAAAACCGCTTCGGTGGAGCCGAAGCGGTGAACGGATGGGTGGATACAAGAACTTTGATTTACATACTCGGCTTTCTTGTAGCCATCACCATGAAAACAAATAGAACGAGAAAGAATGCCCCAGACAAAACCTCCATCGCGTCCGAGTCAAGCAAGTCCGCTCCCATCGCAGAAAAAGTAGCCAAGCCGAGCGCAATGCAAAACCATTTGAACATCCAAGGAGGCATCGTGCGACCTTGGTTCGTACCCGCGCTTTGGTTTTCCATAATATTCCCCCTTACGATTTTTGGGAAAGTTGCGCTAGAGAGCGAGTGATGTTTTGCCGAGCCCGCGCCTCGTACTTGTCGCGGAAGAACTGCGTCGAGTAGATGCTCGACCTGTCAATAAATGATTTCAAAATTGCGGACCGTCCAGCAACAAATTTTTCTTTCGACATCCAATCGTATTCCCTGCAAATCCGAAGCTCGTACTCGTCAAAATAATCCTCATCCTGCCCAAGAATAGACAAGTCGATGTCAACAAAGAGCCGGGCGTCAGGGTCGGTGGGAATCACAGAGTGTTTTGATGTCATGATAAGATTTGCCACCAATTGACCGAAACTGTCTGGCAAGCCAACATTTTTTATCACTAGAGTCGCAAGGGCTGTACTTTGCTCCACGTTATCTTTTTCCTTGGGGTTCTCAACGGCATCGTGATACCAGATAGCCCATTCAACGGCGTCAGGATTTTTGGCAAAACGCCGAACCTGTTCAAACTCAGTAAGGCAATGGTCAATATGTTCAAGCGTGTGGTACGAGCGACACATTTCGCCGTATCTCCAAACAAGACACCGAAAAACATCAAAAGCGTTGCCGCTTGCTCCCAATCTTTCCCATAAGGCCAGCCATCGCCTGTAGTTTCGGTCGTGCAAAGCATTTAACATCACCGCCTCCTTTTTTAGAACGATAATTTCTCTGGTATTACGCTATCACGGTAAATATTTACTGTCAAAATATAATGCATTCGCGTAACCTTTCTTGCGTCTGCGCGGTTGTACAAGCAAATAGGTCGAAATTAATAATCAAAAAATTAAAGATGTGACATAGTACAGAAAAGCATAACAACATAATAGAGAAAGGGACCTCCGCCTTTGGCGGTGGACCTTTCTTGTATAGGAAGCGGTTAATGGGGTAAAATAGAAGTATAAAAGTAGTATGAGTATGAAGAAGAATAGACAGCACAAAAATGTCGAGCCAAAGCCAAATTGACTATAACCCCGAGAGCCGAACGAACCTTGCGGACGAGGAACTCTTCGCCCGCTCGCTTGAAAGCCCGTCGTTTTTCGGGGAAATTCTTTCCCGGTACCAGGAGGCATTTCTTCGCAAAGCGGAGGGTGTTATCAAAGACAGAGATAAAGCCGAGGACATAGTTCAGGACACATTCGTTAAAATTTATCGCCGAGGCGAAACTTTTGTCTCGCAAGGAAACGGCTCTTTCAAGTCATGGGCGTATCGGGTGCTCATGAACACCGCCTTTACCGAATACCAAAAAGCAAGCGGCCGAAAGACAGCGGAATTTTCGCCGGAAATGGCGGAGATTATTCCGGACAAGGATGAAGAGGGAAGAATGGCGAATAGGGAAATGAGGGACTACATTACCTCGGTGCTGTCGCGAATGCCAACTCATTTTTCCGAGGTGCTCTACAAGTTTTTTCTAGAGAGCAAAAGCCAGGAAGAGATAGCGGCGGAAATCGGGCTTTCGGAGGGTGCGGTTAAAGTGAGGATACATCGGGCCAAAGAATCTTTTAGGCAAATAACGGGGAGCGCTCCGTGGTAAAATTTTTTATGCAACATGATATTTAAACTTATGGAAAGAGAATTAAAATTAAAAAGAAACATAATGCGCCGCGTTTATTTCATTTACGCGGTTAGAACTATTTTTTCAAAAAAAGCGATTAAATTTGTTCCGATTGCTTTGGTCGCGGCCGAGCTTACTCCGTTTTTGCCGTTTATTTCAATCAGAAATGTCATTGCTAACATGTCTAACGCTGCGGACATCAAGGCTTTTTACTTTTTTAATCTTTCGGCTTTTTTGAATACCGAGTTTGTGGTTCAGACTTCCGTTGTGGCCTTGGCGTGCCTTATCTTGATTTATACCTACAAGATGATTTCCGGCATAGTCTTACATTCGGCCCTTTTAAGAAGGGAAATAGCGCGCTAAAAAACTCAAAGTAGCGTATAGCGGTTAGTGTTTAGGGTCTGGTTATTACCAACAGTCGGACTATTGGAGCTAAGCTGATTTAGGGGCAGTGGATAAACTACTGGATTTTTTTTACGGTCGGCGCATACTACTTAGATAAAGTCGAACCATTATTAATATTGTTTTTTTAATACAAAATTATGAAAGGTTTGCACATGATTGCGTTCGTCCTCCTCGTAATAGGAGGTTTGAACTGGCTTTTGGTAGGGGTCGCGGGTTGGGATATAGGTGAGCTTTTTGGAGGGCAAGGGGCGCTTGTTTCCAAGATAATTTATATCTTGGTAGGCCTCTCAGCTTTGTACGAAATCGCGACCCATAAAGGGAATTGTCGCGAGTGCTCGTCTTCGTCGCTGTAATTTTAGAAACGGCGCTAAATTAAAAAACTGCCCCAAATTAGCCGAAGGGCGGTTTTTTAATTACTGCATAATTTCTCAGTCTGTTATATAATGAACATAGGACTTACGCAGTCGGCGCATTTCTCTCTGGCTTCGCTTGTTTGCCTGCCTGTGCGCAATACGCACGCAGACAGGCTTCCGCAATGTATAAGCATAAGCATACATTTTGGTCGCAAGCCTCGCTCGCGCCTAAAACTGCATCCAATTGCGTAAGTCCCAGAACAACATATGCGTTTTTCTTTCAACCAAGCTGGAATTCCTCAAGGTGAATACGAAAACTATAAAGAAGTGGTGACCCCATATATTTTTCGTCTTCAAAAAATATCTCAAAGCGGAAGCTATGTGGAACCGGAAAGCTCCATTTGTCTTGTTTCAGACGAATCTATCTTGGCCAAAGCAAGAGAGGTTTGTAAAGACAAAGCGGGGAAACCTCTTAAATACATAGCCGTGGTTGGAATAGGGGGTTCCAACTTGGGAACCATGGCGGTTTACGAAGCTACCGTCGGTTATAACCCCTCCCTGAGAGAAGATAAAAATCCTCGTGTTATTTTTTTTGACAACAGCGACGAGAAGTTTGCTTCTTTGGCGTTGGAACATATTTTAAAAAATACAGACAATCACGAAGAAATCGTTGTCATTATAATAAGCAAATCCGGCGGTACCATAGAAACAATGGCCAACGCCGAATACCTGATTCAAAATTTGCGCGGGAAATTTCCCCAAATAGAGGAAAGAATGATTGTTGTAACTGACGACGGCAACTTGCTCCAAAAAAGAGCTTCTGTCCTAGGTATTACCAACCTTTCCGCCCCGGTTTCGGTCGGCGGCAGATACTCCGTTTTTTCCGCGGCCGGACTCGCACCGCTTGTTTTCTCCGGCGCAGATGTCCCCGCCTTCATTAGAGGAGCTTTGAAGATGCGCGAACTTTGTCTTTCGTCCGACCTTGACGAAAATCCGGCGTTCCAAGGCGCGGTTTTTTTGGCCTACTGGTACGGACAAGGTAAGATTATTCACGATTTTTTTTCTTTTGTTCCGGAACTTGAAGCCCTCGGCAAATGGTATCGCCAGCTTCTCGGCGAGAGTATAGGAAAGTCGGAAGACATCGGCATTAGCCCGACGGTTTCTATCGGTTCGGCCGACCTCCATTCCATAGGACAGCTTAACTTGGGCGGTCCCCAAAATAAAACGGTCTTATTTATAGAAAACAGCGCAAAAATTACTGGCGACAAGATTCTAGGCGGTGAGATTTTCGAACAAAATGCCGATTCTATAAAAGGGAAATCTCTTGGTGATATAATGCAAGCGCTGACAAGTAGCGCCAAGCTCGCTTACAAAGACAAAGGTTTGCCGTTCGCTGAGGTTTTCTTTGACGGCATTTCCGAAGAAGAAATAGGCGCGTTTATGGAATGGAAAATGATAGAAACGATGATTTTGGGCAATATTTTGAGCGTAAACGCTTTTGACCAGCCAGCGGTGGAATCTTACAAAAAAGAAACGAAACGCATTTTAAAAAAATAAAAATATAAAATGACAATTTGGATAGGTCTTGTAGTAATAGCTCAACTGATAAACGCCGCCATTGTGCTTGTTGATAAGTATTTGCTCAATGCCGACAGGGGGATTGGGAGGCCGGCAATTTACGCTTTTTATATAAGCATGCTTTCCTTAGTGGTTTTGGTTATGGTTCCGTTTGGGGCCGTATCTTGGCCGAGCGCTTTGGTAGCCTGGCTTTCTTTAGCCACCGCCGTCTCGTATATTTTTTCAATATTTTTTCTGTATTCTGCTCTAAAGGTAATGGATGCCTCGGATGCGGCGCCTGTTGTGGGAGCAGTTTCGGCCATTGCCACATTTATACTTGCCCGCGTGTGGATGAATCAGGATTTGCCTCAAGCATTTACTTTGGGCTTTTCGCTTTTGGTGATAGGCACGTTTTTAATATCGCATTTCCGCTTCAACACCCGATCGTTTGCTTTGGTTTTCTTTTCAGGGGTTTTATTCGGCTTGTCTGCTTTTTTGGTTAAGCTTATTTTTCTCAATGCTTCATTCGCCGACGGTTTCTTTTGGTCAAGAATAGCGAATGTTGCAGTTGCGGCTTTCATACTTATTCTGCCGGGTAATTGGAAATTAATTAAAGAAAGTTTCCATGGTTCGTCGTCGGGCGTAAAATGGCTGCTTGTTGGCAACAAAACTCTCTCCGGAATTGCTTTTGTTTTGATACTGTTTGCAATTAGCGTTGGAAGCGTATCTATTGTGAACGCGCTGTCCGGTCTTCAATTTGTCTTTCTTTTGACCTTTGCGTATTTTTGCGCGGGCACATTCCCTCTGGTTTTTAAGGGTGAAATACATCCCCACAAAATTCACCACAAACTTTATGGAATTATTTTTATAATTTTCGGCTTTGTTTCACTATTCTTGCAATAATGAAGCGTGTTATTAAACCACTTATCTTTTTTGTCCTTGTCGTCATTGTGATTTATGCCGTTTTTTTGATTTTGTCCAACCGCGCTTTGCCGGATAAAATAACTTATGGAGTTTCTTTCAGCAAGCTTCACGCGGATGAATTAAATTTAGATTGGAAAAAGGTTTACGAAGCCATCATATCCGACCTAAATGTCAAACACTTGCGTTTGTCGGCCCATTGGCCAATGGTAGAACCAAGTGATGGGATTTACGAATTTGGCGAACTTGACTACCAAATGGAAGAAGCCGAAAAGCGCGGAGCGGATGTTATTTTGGCCGTGGGGCGGCGCTTGCCGGGTTGGCCGGAATGCCATGATCCGGATTGGGCGCTCAACCTTGATTTAAAAACGAGAGAAGACAAATTGCTCCGTTATGTGGAAGCGGTCGTTAATCGTTACAAAGACGCGCCCAATTTGCGGTATTGGCAAGTGGAAAACGAGGCCTTCCTTCGTTTCGCCACGCAATATTGCGAGAAGGTGGATGAAATTTTCTTGGCGCGTGAAATTGATTTAGTGAAAAAACTTGACCCGGCGCGCAAGATTTTAATGACCGACAGCGGCGAATTCGGCAAGTGGTATAAAGCCAGGCGGTACGGAGACGTATTCGGCACAAGTGTTTATTTGTATATTTGGCATGATGTGTTGGGGCCGTTTCGTTATCCGATTGCTCCCGGTTTTTTCAGATTCAAGCAAAACGCCGCAGATTTCTTTCTCGGCCCAAAGCAATCAATCTTGATAGAACTTGGAGCAGAGCCGTGGCTTACGAAGCCCATTGTTGAGACCCCGGTGTCCCTTCAGCTTGACCGCATGGGCATAGACAAATTCCGCGAAGTGATAGAATTCAACCGCCATACCGGTTTTGCCGAGCAATATTTATGGGGCGCGGAATGGTGGTATTATATGAAAGGGCAAAATCATCCGGAATTTTGGGAGGAAGCAAAGAAATTATTTTCCGGAGGAATGGCAAAATAATCAATTTTCAATGAACAATTTCCAATTTACAATGAATTTTCAAGTATCAATTATTCCAAACAAATTAATTTGAAAATTGAATCATTGGAAATTTAATGAAAATTGAGATTTAAAAATTGAAAATTTGCTGAAAATCCATGTTTAATTTTTTAAAAAAAGAAAAGGTAGAGGACAATGGAGTATTTGTGCTTTTTGATATTGGAGGAACAAAAACAAGAGTGGCGGCTTCTCGTGACGGCAAGACTTTTGATGAACCAAAAATTGCTCCGACCCCTAAAAATTTTGACGAGGCAATGGCGGCGCTTAAAAAACTGGCTGACGAGGCCAGGGCAGGGTCGCCGGTCAAGGCTCTCTCTGGCGGAGTGCCGGGTGTTTTGAACAGGGACGGCGCGACTATTTTCAAACTGCCTAATTTGCCGGAGTGGAACGGCAAGCCGATTAAAGCGGAACTCGAAAGAATATTTAATGCTCCGGCTTATATTGAAAATGACACGGCTTTAGTCGGACTTGGAGAGGCGCGAAGCGGCGCTGGCCGTGGATACGGAACGGTTGCCTATATCACCGTTTCTACGGGAATTGGCGGCGTGCGCATCGTGGACGGTTTCATTGACCGTAAAACATTTGGTTTTGAGCCGGGCTGGCAGATTATAAATTTTTCCGACTTCATAAAAAATCGGGATAGCGGGCATCTCGGGGAGTATGTCTCAGGATGGGCGCTTGAGGAAAAATTCGGCGAACATTTTTACAAAAATACCGACCCAAAAATTATTGATGAATTAACGTTGGAACTTACAATAGGGCTTTATAACAGCGTTTTGCACTGGTCGCCGGAAATTGTTGTATTGGGTGGTTCACTTATTTCGGGCGAAGGAGGGTTTTCAATACGCGCGATTGAAAACAAACTACGCGAGCTTTTGGCGATTTTTCCGGAAATACCGGATGTCAAAAAAGCGGAGCTTGGAAGCTTCGGCGGACTCCACGGCGCTTTGGAATTTATCGGGCAAAAAATTAATAATTAATTTTTTGCCAAGAAACAGCAAGCAAAAACTTGCTTAGCTGTGCGCGAAAACAGCCACTTGGTTTTTTCCGCCCTTTTTCGCTTTATACATCGCTTTATCCGCTTTTTCTATCAATTCCAATAGGTGATTTTCATGATTGTGCACAACTATTCCGATGCTCATGGTTACGGCGACTTTTTTGCCACCGAGCGATATTTTTGACTTTTCTATTCCGCTGCGTAATTTCTCCGCAACCTCTTTGGCGATTCTTTTCGTAGCATTAGGCAAAGCGACGACAAACTCTTCGCCTCCCCAGCGGGCGTACACGTCGCTTTTTCTAAGTAATCGTTTTAATATTTTTGCGGCGTGTTTTAGAACTTTGTCCCCCTCCTCGTGTCCGTGAGTATCGTTTATTTTTTTAAAATCGTCCAAATCCGCAAACACTATGCTAAACGGCAGTTGTGCCGCCGTGCGTTTTTCTTCCCCGTTGCGTCGAAGTGAAATAGCCAGGAATATTTCCTCTACCTCTTCCTTGAATCCTCGCCGGTTCAAAAGACCGGTCAGTTCGTCGCGATAGACCAGTTTTTTAAGCCGTTTTATTTCCGCTTCAAGTTTTTTTATCTCGCGTCCCTTCATTATTTTGAGATGGGTTACAGGCATTTTAAACGATAATTTGAACAGTAATACAAAACACAAAGAATATCAAATTTTTGCGAGTTGCAAATTGCGTAGTGACAAAATAGTGCATTCTTTGTATAATACGACTGTTCAATTAACCATTAAAAATACCAAAAAATATATGGCAGAAACAGGGCATTGCATGAAGTGCAAGGAAAAAAGAGACATGAATTCGACAACAGAAGTAACAATGAAAAATGGCCGCAAGGCCATGAAGGGGGTGTGTGTGAAGTGCGGGACAAAGATGTTCAAGATTTTGGGCGGCGGGGCGAAAAAACCGGAGTAAACTTCAAATGGAATTGATAAAGCAAAACTCCCCCGCAAGGCGGGAGTTTTGTTTCGGCATATTTGGCGTAAAAAACCCCGACAAAGTTTGTTTTGTCGGGTAGAGAAGATTGCGTCAGCTAAAGATTGATTTTGAGCGACGACGAATTAATTCCGTCCCAGGCGATACGGCCATTTACCACCGCGTCGGTTAAAAGCGGCTGGAATTCATGCTCTGCCGCGTTTACCCGTTTTGCTAATGTTTCCGGAGTGTCACTTTCCAGAATCGGAACGCGGCGCTGAAAGAATATAGGCCCCCGGTCGTATTCTTCCGTCACAAAATGCATCGTAACCGCCGAGTGAGTAACTTCGCCGCGCTTGTATGCTTCCATCACCGCTTCGTGCACATGGTGGCCGTACATGCCCGTTCCGCCAAATCGCGGCAACGGTCCGGGATGTATGTTGATGGTTGTCCGGGGGTCAAGCCCCCGCGCCAGCTTGAGCCATCCGGAAAGAGCCGCGAAATCAGCGCCATACTCCGCGACAAGGTTGCGGTAGAGTTCCGCGGTCCATGGGGGCTCCAAAAAAATAAACGGCACATTAAGCCGAAGGGCTTTTTCGTAAACCCCGCCGATTTTGTGGTTTGAGGCCACTCCGACAATTTCGGCGTTCAGCGCGCCAGAGTGGGCTTTTTGAACCAAGTTCTCAAATCCCGAACCGCCGCCTTCGGCCGACCCTGAAGCAAAGACAAAGAGTTTTTTCATAATTGGAGTCCCCATTTTAACACACTTAATTTTATACAAGTTATACTACTGTGAAATTGTCCGCAAGAGGCAAAAGAAAAACCCCGCGGATGCGGGGGTTTGCGGGAGGGTAATTGGTTTAGTTTAGTCCGACAACTTTAATATTTTTGAATCCCGGCTGGGCCAGAATATCTTTTGCAAGTTTTCTTAAATCCGCGCTGCCGCCTTCCCAGCATTGCAGGGAAAAACTATACTCTTTTCTGGCTGAACCCGCAGGGCTCTCCAGAAGGTTTCCCAAACGAAAACCGCTTTCTTTTAATCTGTTTGCTTCCGGCCTTTCCTCCGCCATTTGTCGGCTTACTTCAAGGTGAAGTCTGACAATCTCTTTTGCGTCGGATATGTCCGCAGAAAACACGACACTCGCCATAAATTCTCCTTTTCTTAACCCGTAGCAAGGCTACTTTTTGTCAGAGGAAAAGTCAATTTCTTGCGGTTGACAACATGGTCCATTGGCATCAACACCCTTACATTCTCAAGTTTGTAAGGATGTTTTTTCCGAAACTCTAAAACAAGAAAAAAGCAAACACTCTTATCGGGATTAATATAATTATTTTTTACAAACATACTGACAAACTTGAGTTTGTCAGTATGTTATTAGATGCGTTGGAATGACTTGAGGAAATTGACAAACGTTTTTCCGTACGGGGACAGCGTATGTTCTACGAATTTACCGCGGTATTTTTTGTTCACAAGCCCCGCCTGGTAAAAACGCCTGGTATGTTCACCGAGGGTTTTCTCGTTCGCTCCGATTGTCTCGACAATGCCCTCAAGGGTTATTGCTTCGCGCGCGGCGACCAAAAGTAATATCTCTATGCGATAATGGTTTGCCATTCCCTTAAGATGTCGCTCCATTTGCTTTGCCGTTTTTGTTTTTCCCATGCTTATTTATATCATACACAACATCCCTACAAACTCAAGTTTGTAGGGATGTTGTTTTTAATCTTGGGGCTGGTCCGATAGTTTCTTCATCGCGCTTTGGCGAAAAATCTGCAATTGTGCGCGCAAAAACCGGCTTCATTACAACATAAAATAAATACCATATCAATATTTACAAAAAAATCCCCGTCTTGCTAGAGCAGAATAATGCGGGCAAAATCGGTGGTGGCATTGTCGGCGGAGCTGCCTTTCACGCCATAACGGGTGGTGCGGCAGCGGTGCCGCATGCGGTCGCAACCTTGCTCGGTGTGGCGGGTGGTGTGGTCGTCGGCGACAATCTCGACAAGAAGTAGCGAAGTAAGGTGAAGTAAGGCGCGGGTGGCAAGGCCGGGGCTCGTCCCCAGCCTTTTTTGTTGCATAAAAACCGCATCCTGCTTGTATTCCAAGTATGGGAAGCTGTCGCTTGGTGGCAATATCTACGATAAAGTCGAATTCACTCAGGCTTTTTTAAAGGGAGAAGTTTAAGATTTAAACAAAAAAACCCGCCGAAGCAGATTCTCTGCCGCGGCGGGTGGTGTCAGCTATTGGGACAAGCCGCTTCGCTGAAGCCGTGTTGCCACGTGTGCGGGAATGACCAGCCCTTGTCGGGACTGTACTCCATCGAGGTACAGACCGAGTAGCCACCGCCCTCTTCATCAAGGTACGCTGAACCACCAAATTGCTTGCCATCGGGGTATTCGACGGTCCAGTCGAAGATGACGGGATCGGTGGACACCTGTTCCATTCTCCTTATCGCGAAATGTGGCGGAATGTGGTTGGAAAACGCCACCTGCGCAAACGTCCTTAAGTGAGCATTGTTGCTCATGATTTTTCCTCTGTCCGTAATCCGACGGAAACGGTGGGCGAACGCCCTATCCAAACCTTTTGGTATTATATACTAAAATTATATTTTTGTCAAATATTAGCCCCCCCTGTTCGAATCCAACCCGCAAAGCAAGCAGTTGCTTTGCTCCGCGGAGTTTTGAACGAAGTGAAAAACTCCGCGGATTGGATTCTCCCGCGACTAAAACTTTTTCGTCAAAAAGTTTTGTCTGGGCACCAGCTCGCCAATTTTCTTGCTGAAAAATTATGGCTCCGCTGTTCGAATCCAAACGAAAGTGAAGCAGTTCACTTTCTCCCGCGGAGCTAAAAAGACAAAGCCCCCATAAGGGGGCTAAGTCTTTAAAAACTCCCTCTGTACGACGAAATCCGAACGCATTTTGAGCAAAATCCTGATGTGGAATGAATCATTCCGCCACTGCCTCGCTTCACTCGGCAACACCAAAGAAAAATGTTCCTTGCTTCTCTGA